>SWCD01004449.1_pt1 | contig 229464 bp, 209 predicted proteins | sample 4693011 | NCBI WGS metagenome assembly SWCD01 (sample SAMN10267278, study PRJNA491770) | bioreactor metagenome | isolation source: DHS bioreactor inoculated with marine | place: Japan: Omine Ridge, Nankai Trough
CTTCTTCTTCGCGGCCATGATGCCCTTGAAGTTGGGGAAGCGCGCCTCGGCAATTTGCTCGGTGACAGACACGACCGTCGGCAGCTGAGCGTTCACGTCAGCGTGGCCGTCTTCTGTCATCCGCTCGCCAGACACGGCGCCGTCCTTCACCGTCAGAGTGCGCAGGAATGTTGCCTGGGCGAACCCGAGGCGCTCGGCAAGCATGGCCGGGATTGCCGCCGTGCGGCCATCCGTTGACTCATTGCCGGCAATGACGAGGTCGAATTCGCGCGGCGCCAGGGCTGCAGCGAGCGCGGCGGAGGTCTGGATGGCATCCGAACCGCCCAGGGCGTCGTCGATGATGTGGATGCCAGCGTCCGCTCCCATGGCGAGTGCCTTGCGCACGGCGTCCACGGCATTCTTGGGTCCCATCGTGACGACGGTTACTTCACCGTCGCCCGACTCTTTGACCTGAAGTGCGGCCTCGACCGCCTTTTCGTTGATCTCGTCGATGACGACGTCACCGTCACGGTCGACGCGCTTCGTCGCCGGGTCGATGCGGCGGTCGCTCCAGGTGTCCGGTACTTCCTTCACAAGCACTGCGATCTTCATCATGCCTACCATTTCACCACTGATTGGCCTTCACGAACATTCCGTTGGATACTGGCCACAAGGATATAGTTGGATGTCCTACTAAATTGCACGATGTCGGAAAAGCGCGATCCGCGATCCGATGACGGAAGGTTTCACCGTGTACCCCATCAGTGAAGATCAGCAAGCCCTTGTCGACATGGTTCGGCAATTCGCCACCGAATCTCTGGCCCCACACGCCGCAGAGTGGGATGAGACGCACCACTTCCCCCTGGATGTCCTCCGTCAGGCCGGGGAACTTGGCATGGGTGCCATGTACTCGCGAGAAGACTTTGGTGGTTCAGGCCTCAGCCGTGCTGACTCGGTGCTCATCTTCGAGGAACTCGCCAAAGGCGACCCCACCATCGCCTCCTACATTTCCATCCACAACATGGTCACGTGGATGATCGACACGTACGGCTCGGACGCCCAGCGCGAAGAGTGGATTCCAAAGCTCGCCTCCATGGAACACCTCGGCAGTTACTGCCTCACGGAACCCGGTGCCGGGTCGGATGCCGCAGCGCTCACCACCCGCGCCATCCGTGACGGCGACGACTACGTCATCAACGGCACGAAGCAGTTCATCTCGGGTGCTGGCACCTCGGCAATCTATGTGGTTATGGCTCGAACCGCCGACACGGGCAGCAAAGGCGTCACCGCCATTCTCGTGCCGGACGGCACCCCTGGACTGTCCTTCGGCCCAGCCGAAAAGAAGATGGGCTGGCATGCGCAGCCCACAAGGGCTGTCATTTTCGAGGATGTGCGGGTTCCCGTCACCAATCGGCTCTCCGAGGAGGGCGACGGATTTGGCATCGCCATGAACGGCCTTAATGGGGGCCGGCTCAACATCGGTGCGTGCTCGCTCGGGGGCGGGCAATCCGCGCTGGACAAGTCGGTGGAGTACGTGCAAAGCCGGGAGACCTTCGGTAAGCCGCTGGTCGACCACCAGTCCATCCTGTTCACCCTCGCCGACATGGACACGCAACTGGAATCGGCCAGAACTCTCCTCGCGAGGGCCGCGAATGCTCTTGATAGCGGTGACGACGACAAGGTGCGCCTCTGCGCGATGGCGAAGCGGGTGGCTACGGATGCCGGATTCGCGGTAGCCAACAGTGCCATCCAGTTGCACGGGGGATACGGTTATCTCACGGAGTACGGCTTGGAGCGCATCGTGCGTGACCTCCGGGTTCACCAGATCCTGGAAGGTACCAACGAAATCATGCAACTCATTGTTGGTCGGAGCCTCGTGGGCCGCTGAGCCAGTGCAAACGACGCCGTTGGAACAGCCGGAGGATTACATGGAGTACACGGACGACGAGGTCCTTGTGGAGCGCCGCGGCGCGGTGGGAGCTCTCACCCTCAACCGACCGGGTGCCATGAACGCCATCACCCGCACGATGGTCGTGCGTATGGCTGCCGCATTGGATGAGTGGGAGCACGATGACACTGTGAAAACGGTGTTGCTCACGGGAGTCGGGGAGCGCGGACTTTGCGCGGGCGGCGACATCGTCGGCATGTATCACGATGCGCTTGCCGGGGGGGACGGCACGCGAATGTTTTGGCGTGACGAATATCGCCTGAATTCTCGAATCGCCCATTATCCGAAGCCATACGTCGCGTTCATGGACGGCGTGGTCCTGGGCGGCGGCATCGGTGTCTCAGCGCATGCCACTCGGCGCATCGTGACGGAGCGCACCCGGTTCGGGTTGCCGGAGGTTGGCATCGGGTTTGCGCCCGACGTCGGCGGGTCGTATTTGCTTTCCCGCGCGCAGGGGGAGATTGGGACGCACCTCGCAATGACGGGGCGGATGGGCTCAGGCGCGGACGCAATCGCGTTGGGTTTTGCCGACCACTACGTGATCAGCGACTGGCTCCCCGCGCTCGCGACGGCGCTGGAAACCACGCCGGCGGACGAGGCGATCGCCGCCGTGGCTATGCCTGCACCCAAGTCGGTTCTGGTGTCTCAGCGCGGTTGGATCGACACCTGTTACGCGGGGGATGATGCCGCCACGATTGTCGAAAGATTGCAGAAGTCGAGCGTTGACGCCGCACGGGATGCTGCGACCACGATTCTGACCAAGTCGCCCACCGGGGTGAGCGTCGCCCTTGAGGCGGTGCGCCGCGCTCGCCACCTGGACACCCTCGAGGATGTGCTTGAGCAGGATTGGCGCGTGTCGACGAGGTTCCTCGACGGGACCGAAATGGTGGAGGGCATCCGCGCCCAGGTCATCGACAAGGATCGGCTGCCGCACTGGTCTCCTGCAAGTCTCCGCGAGGTCGCGCGCAGGGACATTGAGGAGTACTTCGCGGACCGCGGAGCTGGGGATCTCGGGCTATCCGCCCGTCAGAACAGGAGCGCCTAATGACAAACATTGCCTTCATCGGATTGGGCCACATGGGCGGCCCGATGGCCGCGAACCTCGTGAAAGCCGGACACACGGTTACCGGGTTCGACCTCTCGCCTGCGGCACTCGACGCGGCGCGCGCGAACGGTGTCGCCATCGCCTCAAGCGGGCCGGAAGCCGCAGCGGGGGCCGACGTGGTCATCACCATGCTGCTCGCCGGCAAGCAGGTGCTTGATGTCTATCAAGGCGGATTACTGGCTGCTGCGACGTCAGGCACGCTCTTCATCGACTCCTCCACGATCGACGTGGACAGCGCGAGGGCCGCGCGCGAGCTCGCCCTTGCCGCTGGGCACCGCGGAATGGACGCCCCTGTTTCCGGTGGGGTGATGGGGGCCGAAGCTGGAACGCTCACCTTCATGGTGGGCGCTGACGACCCCGACTTCGCCGAGGCCGAGCCCCTGCTTTCTACGATGGGCGGACGCGTTGTGCATTGCGGTGGCTCCGGGGCAGGTCAGGCGGCGAAGATCTGCAACAACATGATTCTCGGCGTATCCATGATCGCGGTGAGCGAGGCGTTCGTGCTCGGCGAGAAGCTGGGCCTCAGTAATCAAGCCATGTTCGACGTGTCCTCTGCCGCATCCGGACAGTGCTGGGCGCTCACCACGAACTGCCCAGTACCCGGGCCTGTTCCGAACAGCCCGGCAAACCGGGACTACCAGCCCGGGTTCGCCGGTCAGCTCATGGCGAAAGACCTGGGACTCGCGCTCGAGGCGCTCGAATCCACCGGCACGGATGCGCGGATGGGCACGCTCGCTGCCGACCTCTACCGCCACTTCGCCGACGAGGGCGGTGCCGGGCTCGACTTCTCGGCCATCATCAACACGATCCGCGAACGGTCTGACGCCGGACAGGGGAGCACGTCGTGAGTGACTGGAACACCATCACGGTCGAGCGGCGAGGCAGGGTCGGGCTCATCACGCTCAACCGGCCTGAGGCGCTCAACGCCCTCAACCTTGAACTGCTTCAGGAGCTCGTGGCTGCGGCATCCGAACTCGACGCGGACACCGGCATCGGGGCGATCGTCCTCACCGGCTCAGCAAAAGCGTTCGCCGCTGGGGCCGACATCAAAGAAATGGTGTCGAAGGACTACCAGGACATGTACGCGGCAGACTGGTTCGAAGGCTGGAGCCGGTTCACCGCGGTCCGGACCCCCATCATCGCCGCAGTATCCGGCTACGCGCTCGGTGGCGGATGCGAGCTCGTCATGATGTGCGACATCGTGATCGCCGGCGACAACGCGAAATTCGGCCAGCCGGAGATCAAGTTGGGCGTCATCCCAGGGATGGGCGGATCGCAGCGGCTCACCCGCGCGGTCGGCAAGGCGAAAGCCATGGAACTCATTCTCACGGGCCGCACCATGGATGCGGAGGAGGCGGAGCGCGCAGGGCTCATCTCCCGCATCGTGCCGGCGGAGACCGTGCTCGAGGAGGCCCTGGCTGTCGGCGATACGATTGGATCACTGTCTCTTCCGATCACGATGATGGCGAAAGAAGTCGTGAACGCCGCCTACGAAACGATGCTGGAGAACGGCATCCGATTCGAGCGGCGCGTGTTCCACGCGACCTTCGCGACGGAAGATCAAGAGGAAGGGATGCGCGCGTTCATTGAGAAGCGCGATCCCAAGTTTACGAATCGATAGGAAGACGATGGCCAAGGACGTGGCGCCCAGCAATGATGTCGAGCACAGTGGCGCGGTAGACACGCACAAGACATTCACGGGACCGGACCAGCCGATGTGGATCAACGGGGAACCCGTTGAATCGTCCACGGGGGAGTGGCGCGAGGTGCACAACCCCGCTCGCCGCGGCAGCGTCATCACACGCGTACCAGCGGCGGGGACCGAGGACGTCGACCGGGCGGTCGCGGCGGCAAAGGCGGCGTTCCCGGCCTGGCGCTCCACCCATTTCGCCGAGCGCTCACGTGCCCTTTCGCTCATCGCTGACGAGATCGAGGCTCGCGCCGACGACTTCGCCAGGCTCACTTCCCTCGACACGGGCAACGCGCTGCGCACGCAGGCGCGGCCAGAGGTCAACTCCCTCGTGTCGCTGTTCCGCTACTTTGCCGGGGTTGCCGGAGAGGTCAAGGGTGTCACTCTGCCAGCTGGCGACAACCAGCTGCAGTACACGCGCCGCGAACCGCTGGGGGTGGTCGCGGCGATTCTGCCGTGGAACTCCCCGCTCATGATCGCCGGGTTCAAGGTGCCTGCGGCGCTCGCCGCGGGGAACACCGTGGTGTTGAAGGCTGCGGATGACGCGCCGTTGACGATCCTGCTGCTCGCCGCCGTGTGCAACAAGTACCTGCCGAAGGGTGTGCTCAACGCCCTCACCGGTCGGGGAAGCCTCATTGGTTCTGCGCTTGCGGACCACCCTGACGTGGACAAAGTGTCCTTCACCGGCTCCACTGAAGTCGGCCGCACCGTGGCGAAGCAGGCCGGCGCTCGCCTCGCCCATATGTCGCTCGAACTCGGCGGCAAAAACCCGAACATCGTGTTCCCGGATGGCGTGGACGATCAGCTGCTCGACGGCTTGCTCCTGGCGAGCAGGTTCACCCGCCAGGGTCAAAGCTGCACGGCCGGGTCCCGGCTGTTCCTGCACGAGGACATCTACGACGAGGTGCTTGGCTCGCTCGTCGACAGGCTCGGTGCGCTCGTGGTCGGCGACCCGCTGGATGAAGCCTCAGACATGGGCGCCGTCATCAACCAGAAGCAGTTTGACGCGATCGACGAGTACATGGTCGAGGGGCGCGAGAGCAAGGACATGACCGTCGCGCTTGGCGGGACAGCGCCGAGCGATGGGCCGCTCACGCAGGGTTACTATCACCTGCCCACCGTGTTCGCGGGCGGGCGGAACGAGTTCCGCCTCGCGCGCGAAGAGATCTTCGGTCCTGTGCTTGTCGCCATCCCGTGGCGGGATGTGGACGACGTCGTGCGCATGGCCAACGACTCGCACTATGGCCTCGCTGCGTTCGTGTGGAGCCACAACCTCGACAACGCCATCACCACGGCTCATCGGCTGGAGGCGGGCTGGGTGCAGGTCAACCAGGGCGGTGGGCAAGTGGCAGGACAGTCGTACGGCGGCTACAAGCAGTCCGGGATCGGCCGTGAGGCGTCGCTGGAGGGGATGCTGGAGGGCTTCACGCAGATCAAGCAGGTCAATATCAAGTTGCAGTCGTGAGCGTGCAGGACAACACTGCGGGCCAGAACGATCAGGTCGCGCTGCCACTGGCGGGAATTACCGTCCTCGATCTGACGCGGGCGCTTGCCGGACCGTACGCGACGGCGCTGCTCTCCGACCTTGGCGCGACGATCACCAAGGTTGAATCGGTGAAGGGTGGCGACTCCACGCGCGGCTGGCCGCCGTTCGAGGGCAACCACAGCCTGTACTACGACTCCACGAACCGCGGAAAGTCGTCGATCGCGCTCGACTTCTACAGTGAGGAGGGCAGGGCGCTCCTGAAACGGATGGCCCTGGCATCGGATGTCGTGATCGAAAACTTCCGTCCCGGCGTGATGAGCGACCTTGGACTGGATCCGGAGGCGCTGCGCGCCGAGAAGCCCGGTATCGTTGTCGCCTCGGTGAGTGGCTTCGGCCAGACCGGCCCACTCAGTCAAACCGCAGGGCTCGATCAGGTGGCACAGGGAATGTCCGGTCTCATGTCGGTGACCGGGAAAGACGCGGACAACGTGTACCGCGTCGGCATCCCGGTGATCGACATCATCTCCGGAATCTTCACGACGGTCGGCATCCTCGCTTCGCTCGTGGATCGGGAACGCACGGGGGCTGGGCACACCGTGTCGACATCCCTGCTGGAGGCGGCTCTGGCCATCTCCGTGTTCCAGGGCCAGCGATTCCTCAGCACGGGCGACATTCCTGTGCCACAGGGGAACGATCATCCTGTTCTCGCCCCCTACGGCGTATTCGCGACGGCGGACATTCCGGTCATCATTGCGGTGGGCAACGAGAAGCAGTGGCGGGACCTGTGCGAATTGGTGGGAGACGCGTCGCTCGCTGACCATCCGGAACTCGCGACGGGAAAACTGCGCACGGAGCACCGGATGGAGCTGAAGGAACGGCTCGAAGCGCTCCTTGCGGCGCGACCTGGTCTCGACTGGGTTAACGCGTTCAGGGCCGCGCGCATCCCGACCGGCCCGATCTACAACTTTGCGCAAGTCTTCGAGGACGACCAGGTGAAGCACCTCGACATGGTGCAACACGTGACTCGCGCAGACGGCAGCGACCTGCCGCTTTTGCGGGGACCTCTGTCGATAGACGGTCGGGCACTGGGCATCCGTAAGGCGCCGCCGGCACTGGGCGAGGACACGCGTGCTGTGCTGGACGCGCTCGGCCTGAGCGCAGAGCAAGTGCAGGGCCTCATCGACTCCGGTGTGGTGTCCGTGCGCGACAGCGGAGCGTGACGATGGTGGCAGACGGAAACGATACTGCTGGCACAGGTACTGGCGGCAACGGTACCGGCGGCACACTGCGGCTCGCGAAAGCTGGCCCCATTGCGACGCTCACGATTGATAGCCCAGGAAAGCGCAACGCCCTCTCCGCCACCATGTGGGCGCAGTTCGAGCCACTGCTCGCGGAGCTCGCTGCCGACCCCACCGTCACGGTTCTCATGGTGCGAGGGGCCGGCAACGATTTTTCCGCCGGTGCCGACATCGCCGACCTGGATGCCATACTCACCGGCGAATCCGACGGCGGTGTGATGACGGAGGCTGAGAACGCGCTCGCAGCGTTCCCTAAGGCCACGGTTGCCGTCATCGACGGCTATTGCGTTGGTGGTGGTTGGGAGATCGCGGGGGCATGCGATGTGCGCATTTGCTCTGACCGCTCGACGTTTGGGATCACGCCGTCGCGTCTCGGAATCGTCTACCCGCGATCGGGCCTTGAGCGGATCGTGTCTATCGCAGGCCCGGCCGTCGCCAAGCACCTGCTGTTCACCGGAGAACTCATTGACGCGACCCAGACTCTCGAATGGGGCCTCGTCACCAAGGTGCTCCCCTCCATGGGTTTTTGGGATGCCGCGGGAGCGTTCGTCCAGCTGCTGGCCGACCGTTCCCAATACTCGATCCGGGCGATGAAGGAAATCGTCGACGCACTGGCAGGTCACGGTGCAGACCGGGATGGGGATGTCGATGAGGCGGTCGCGCGCTGGCTTGCGACGCCATCCGAAGACCGCGCGATCGGCGTCGAGGCGTTCCTGACCAAGCGAGCACCCAAATTTTTGTGGGGCGGAAGCGAACCGGAGTAGGTCCCGTTCTCAGCCCGCAGTAGTCACCATGACAAGGAGCGGTGTCCCGTCCTGGTCCTCAAGGGACAGGTGCGAGGTGAGCCCCTTCAGTTCGCTCAAGTTGCTCGCGTGCGTTCCGCCGCAGGGGATGCGCGCAACGCCATCGGGGAGCTCGCACACCCAGGTGCGGCGATCGGTGAGTCGATCCCCCTCCCGGTCGATCCGCACGGGGGCCCTCGCCGCAACCCACTCGGCGAGCGTGGCATTGACCTCGGCCTCAACCTGCGCAAGCTCCTCAGCGATACCCTCGACCCGGAACCCCCGCTTTCGCAGCGACTTGCCCAGCCGATAGGTGTCGTGAGATCCCCGTTCCAGGATGCGGGATGTGTCGCTCGCCTCGGCGTCGAAATTGGGGGCGCCCAAGGCGTCCTCGCGAATGGTCTTCGACCAACGGTTGGCCAGCGCGCGGTTGAGGGCGAGCGACGCGAGGTGGCATCCGGTGTGGCCGACCGACACCGCAGCGCGATACTTCTCGTCGACGGCCACCGTGACGACAATACCCAGGGGCGGCGCTTCGGTCACCCGGTGCGCCGCGACGAATGCCCAGCCCTCCGTGCCTTTGCGCACGGGGATGGCCTCTCCCACAAACAGTTCGGTGCCGTCGGTCGCGGCGACGAGGCAATCGACGACCTCGGCCCGACCACCGTTCCATTCCAGAACCGCGCGGTCGGCGAGCTGGTCCGGCCATCCGGCATCCACCGGGTGCACGGGTGTGGAGTCGAGCAGCACGAAGAAACCCTCGTCTGCCGGCTCAACGTGCAGCACTGTTGCCGTCCCGGATGTCGACCCGGCTGGGAAGGTAACGACAGTGTCTTCGCGGGGTAGCGTCATCGGGCGAGCAGTTCCTTCACCGCGATGTCGAGCGCGTCGACGGTCGCCTGCGCTGCCGAAATCCGTTCTGCTGCCGTACCCTCGGTGCTTGAGGCGTCGAGGTACACCTTAACCTTGGGCTCTGTCCCACTGGGGCGCACGATAACGCGGGAGCCATCGGCAAGGTGAATGCGCAGGATATCGCCGGGCGGAAAGTCGCCGAACCCGTGCTCGAAGTCGTCAATCGAGTTCACGGCAACGTCCCCGAGCGTGGTGGGCGGCGACTGGCGGATGCGGGACATAATCTGGGGGATGTCCGCCAGATCCTGCACGCGAATCGACACCTGGCCGGATGCGAACGCGCCAAACTCGTCCGCAAACGCCAGTTCGAGGTCTTCGAGGGATTGCCCGTCAGCTTTCAGCTCGGCGACGAGGGAGAGGAACTCGACCGCGGCCGAAATCCCGTCCTTGTCCCGCACCTTCTGCGGGTCTACGAGATACCCGAGGGCTTCCTCGTAGCCGTAGGCCAGATTGGGGACCCGGGACACCCACTTGAAGCCCGTGAGCGTTTCCGCGTAGTCGAGGTGGTACGCGGCGGCGATTGCCGACAGCGCGGGGGAGCTCACGATGGAGGCAGCGAGGGTGCCGCTCACACTGGAGGCGACGTCGCCGCCCACAGCAGCCACAGCCTCACCGGCCTGACGCAATCGCTTCGCAGCGCGCCAACCGAGCAGCCAACCCACTTCGTTTCCGGAGAGACGGCGCCAACCGCCGTCCTGAGTCGGCACGGCGACGGCGAGGCGGTCGGCATCCGGGTCGTTGGCAATGATGAGTTCCGCACCGGACTCTGTGCCCGTGCGAAACGCGAGGTCCAGGGCGCCAGGTTCTTCAGGATTCGGGAACGCCACGGTGGGGAATGCCGGGTCGGGCTCGATCTGCTCTGGAACGACGACGGGTTCACCGAATCCGGCATCCGCAAACACGCGCTTGGCGGTCTCCCAGCCGACACCGTGCATGGCGGTGTACACAAACGTCGGGGCGGAAAGCGGGGGCGACACGAGGGCAGCGGTCAAGCGCACATACTCGTCGAGCACGTCCTCGCTTGCGGTTTCGTAGTCGGTTGACCTGGGCAGTTCGGAAACGAGCTGGTTGGCGGCAACGTCCTGAATGTGCGCCTCGATCTCGGCGTCCACCGGCGACACAATCTGCGAGCCACCGTCGGCGCCGCCGAGGTACACCTTGTACCCGTTGTCGTTGGGCGGGTTGTGGCTGGCTGTGACCATGACGCCAGCGCTCACGCCGAGGTGCCGCACGGCGAACGCGAGCACCGGGGTGGGCAGGAGGCGAGGCAGAAGGATTGCGCGAACCCCGGCACCTGCCATGATTTCGGCAGAATCGGTCGCGAAGACATGGGAGTTCTTGCGGCCGTCATACCCGATCACGACGCTCGGGGCGCTCTCGCGACCGAGCAGGTAAGCCGCGAAGCCAGCCGCGGCCTGGGCGACGAGCACGCGGTTCATCCGGTTGGGGCCGGCCGCCAGCTCGCCGCGAAGGCCGGCGGTACCGAACTCGAGCCGAGAGTCGAAACGGGAGTGCAGTTCGTCGAGGGCCTTCTCGTTGCCAGTCTCGGCGTCGGCGATGAGGGCATCCAGCTCCGCGCGGGTCTCCTCGTCGGGGTCCTGGTCGCGCCAGGCTGTCGCATCCTCGACAACGCTCATCAGAGGGCCGCCACAATCTTTGCGAGAAGCGCACTGATTACGGGTTCTGCGGTCTTCCCCGCCTCGATGACCTCCGCGTGGCTGAGCGGGGTTTTCTGAATGCCGGCGGCGAGGTTCGTGATCAGCGACATGCCGAAGACCTCCATGCCGGCGTGGCGGGCCGCGATGGCTTCCAAAGCCGTCGACATCCCGACAATGTGGCCTCCGATGGCTTTCGCCATTTGGACTTCGGCCGGCGTCTCGTAGTTGGGGCCGCGGAACTGGCAGTACACGCCCTCATCCAGGTTTGGATCGATCGTGTGCGCGAGGTCGCGCAGGCGCTGCGAATATAGATCGGTGAGGTCGACGAACGTGGCGCCTTCGAGCGGGGAGGTCGCGGTCAAGTTGATGTGGTCGCTGATCAGGACGGGAATTCCGGCCTTCCAGGTCTCCCGGATGCCTCCTGCACCGTTCGTGAGGATCATCACTTTTGCGCCAGTGGCCGCGGCCGTGCGCACGCTGTGGGCGACGCGGCGAACCCCGTGGCCCTCGTAGTAGTGGGTGCGTGCGCCAATCACGAGGGCGCGCTTGCCGCTCGGCAACAGGATCGAACGCAGGGACCCGACGTGGCCCTCCAGCGCTGGCTTACTGAACCCGACGATGTCCGTTGCCGGTATCGTCGCCGTGGTTTCCCCGATCAAGTCGGCCGCTTTCGCCCATCCGCTTCCGAGCGTCAGTGCGATGTCGTGCCGGTCAACTCCGGTCTTCTCCGCGATCTGCGCCGCGGCATCCTGGGCGACCTGAAAGGGGTCCGCGGCCGGGTCATCGAGCGGATTCGAATGATTCGTCATGCCCACCACTCTAATTGTTGTGGTGCTTTCATCATTCAGGAGGTTATGTGACAGATGAGGTGGGCCGGACTGCGGGAGAATAGGGCAATGGCCTACAAGTTCGAGCGCAAACAGCGCATAGCAATTATTGGCGGCGGACCCGGCGGTTATGAGGCCGCGCTCACCGGTGCCCAGCTTGGGGCAGAGGTGACCCTCGTCGAGCGCACCGGGGTCGGCGGTTCTGCCGTGCTCACCGATGTGGTGCCATCCAAGACCCTGATTGCCACTGCGGAGGCGGCGAATGCGATCGTGGATGCCGCTGACCTCGGCGTGCAGTTTTTCGCGCGCGGAGACAGCGGCCCATCCAAACCTCACGTCGCCGTCAACCTTGCCGCAGTCAACAAACGCCTCCTGGGGCTCGCCCGCGATCAGTCTGAAGACATGAAGAAGGCGCTCACCAAGGCTGGAGTCACAATTCTGCAAGGTGATGGCCGACTGGACGGCCCACAGCGGGTTGTGGTTTCCACCGGAAGTGGCAAGAAGCGCACCGACTTTGAATCGATCGACGCCGACACGATCGTCGTTTCGGTGGGCGCGAGCCCCCGCATCCTGCCGTCGGCTAAGCCGGACGGTGAGCGCATCCTGACCTGGACGCAGCTCTACACTCTCGACACCGTACCTGAGCACCTCATCGTGGTCGGATCCGGGGTTACCGGCGCCGAGTTCGCCTCCGCGTACACCGCCCTCGGGGCGAAGGTCACGCTCATCTCAAGCCGCGACACCGTTTTGCCTGGCGAAGACGTGGATGCCGCCAAGGTGATTGAAACCGTGTTTAAACGCAACGGCATGACCGTGCTGTCAAAATCACGTGCGGAATCCATCGAGCGGACCGCGGATGGCGTGATCGCGACGCTCTCTGACGGCCGCACGGTCGAAGGCAGCCACTGCCTCATGGCGGTTGGGTCGGTACCCAATACCGCAGGCATTGGCCTCGAGGATGCGGGGGTGCAACTCACCGAATCCGGGCACATCCGCGTGAACCGGGTCGCCAGAACCTCCATGCCGTCGATCTACGCGGCGGGGGACTGCTCAGACTTCCTACCGCTGGCCTCCGTGGCATCAATGCAGGGGCGCACAGCGGTGTTCCACGCGATGGGCGACGTCGTGAACCCAGTGGAGCTGCGCAACGTGACCTCGAATATTTTCACGCAACCGGAGATCGCGACGGTCGGCTGGTCGCAAAAGCAGATCGAGGATGGAGTTGTGCCCGGGCGGATCCACAAGCTTCCGCTCTCCCAGAATCCGCGCGCCAAGATGCTTGGCATCAAGGACGGCTTTGTGAAGCTCATCGCGAGCAGGAGCACGGGCACGGTGATTGGCGGGGTCGTGGTGTCGCCGAAGGCCTCCGAGCTAATTTTGCCGATTGCCCTCGCGATCGAGCACCGCCTCACTGTGGACGAGCTCGCCGAAGCGTTCAGCGTCTACCCTTCGCTCTCCGGCAGCATTACGGATGCCGCACGCGCGATGCACATTGTGCGTTAGTAACTTTCATCATTCAGGAGGTTGTGTGGCGGGAGTGAACGGCTCTGTCGGGCTCCTGCGCCGCAACTCCTCCTAGTCACAAGAACTCCTGAATGATGAAAGTGCACAGCTTGGGGGGCAGGACCTTTCGCGTATCCGCGCATCCGCGAGAGTGTGGTGATGCCGGATCCCGTCCCCATCATCAACTCTCTGGGTCATGTCGCCACACGGCAGCAACTGCTGTCCGCCGGATGCAGCGGATTTGATCTGACGATCGCCGTCAGGCGTGCGACCATCTGGCGGATCCGTCAGGCGAGATACGTGACGCCTGGCGCATCCAGCGATGCCATTGCTGCTGCGCGGGTCGGCGGGATGCTGGCCGGGACGAGTGCGGCGCGTTCCTATGGGCTGTGGTCCGGGTTTGATCGGCGCGTGCACCTTTCGGTGGGGGATCACGGGTCTCGGCTTCGAACAAACTTTGCACCAATTCTCAACCCAGAGCGACTTACCCCGGATTTTTCCAATCAGGAAGTGGTCGTGCACTGGCTGGTGGCCGGCGCCGTGCCGGAGCTGGGTCCGGAGTGTTGGCGAGTTCCGCTGGGTACGTGTCTAAGACAGGTTGTGTCGTGGTCGGACCACGAGACCGCCGTTGCCTGCCTGGACACGGCGCGTACCAAGTTTGGGCTCTCCGCTGGAAAACTCACTGACTTGTTTCGTGATGCCCCTATTGCCGATCGTCTGCGTGCCAGCTGCAGTAGGACGGGGAGTGATTCCGGAACAGAGTCGATCGTTCGTCAGCGTCTCAGTGCTGCCGGGTTGACCGTGGAGCAACAGGTGGCCTTTCCCGGGATGCGCGTCGATATGTGGATCAAGGGTTCGCACGTGCTGGTCGAGGTGGACAGCAACGAGTTTCACGGATCGACGGACGCTAGGGTGCGCGATGGCCGTCGCGATGTAGCTCTTTTGGCGCGAGGATTCTTTGTTGTCCGATTGCCGTTTGAGCAAATCTTCGAGGATTGGCAACTGTGCCTGGATCAGCTCAGGGTCGCGATCCGCCACCATCCGTGACTTTCATCATTCAGGAGGTGCTGTGACGGATGTCTATTGCGCGGCCCGCCGTACACCACACCAGTCACACAACCTCCTGAATAATGAAAGCAACGATCAGTCGAGGATGTTCAGCAGGAGGTGGCCCGAGGAGACCGTCGCGCCGACCGCGGCGTTGACGTCGGCGATCGTGCCGTCCTTGTGGGCGGTCAACGGCTGCTCCATCTTCATGGCCTCGAGCACGAGCACGAGGTCGCCCTTCACGACGTGATCGCCATTGCTTACGGCGAGCTTCACGATCGTCGCCTGCATCGGTGCCTTCACGGAGTCTCCCGTGGCGGTGGCCGTGACGCTACCGGCGTTGCGTCGGGGTGGAGCAACGGCTGTCGTCGCTGCTGCGGCGCCGAGCATGCGGGCTGGCAGCGACACCTCAATGCGCTTGCCGCCCACCTCGACGACGACATTTTGGCGGGGGCCCGCAGGCACAGCATCCGGCAGCGAACCGCTCCAGGGCTCGATGTCATTGTCGAAGTCGGTTTCGATCCAGCGCGTGTAGATCGTGAACGGCTCCGACGTGAACGCTGGATCCCGCACGATTTTGCGGTGAAACGGAAGCACGGTTGGCAGCCCGGCAACCTCGAACTCGTCGAGGGCTCGGCGCGAACGCTCCAGCGCATCTTCCCGGCTTGACCCGGTGACGATGAGCTTCGCCAGCAGAGAATCGAACGATCCACCGATGACGTCTCCCGTTGTCACCCCGCTGTCCACGCGCACCCCCGGTCCGCCAGGGAACCGCAGCACGTTCACCGGCCCAGGCGTCGGCATGAAGTTCAGCCCAGGGTCCTCACCGTTGATACGGAACTCGAAAGAGTGGCCCTGCGGTTCGGGGTCCGGGTAGTCGAGCGTGCCCCCCTCAGCGATGCGGAATTGTTCCCGAACGAGGTCGATCCCCGTGACTTCCTCCGACACCGGATGCTCCACCTGAAGTCGCGTGTTCACCTCCAGGAACGAGATGGTCCCGTCGGCGGCGACGAGGAACTCGCAGGTGCCGGCACCGAGGTACCCGACCTCTTTCAGGATGGCCTTGGACGAGCTGTAGAGCAGCTCATTCTGAGCGTCGGTGAGGAACGGTGCTGGCGCCTCCTCCACAAGCTTCTGGTGACGACGCTGCAGGGAGCAGTCGCGGGTGGAAATGACGACCACGTTGCCGGCAGCGTCAGCGAGGCACTGCGTCTCGACGTGGCGCGGCTTGTCGAGATACTTCTCGACGAAACACTCGCCCCTCCCGAAGGCGGCGATCGCTTCCCGCGTCGCCGACTCAAACAATTCGGGTACTTCTTCGCGCGTTCTGGCCACCTTGAGGCCGCGTCCGCCGCCGCCGAAGGCTGCCTTGATGGCCACAGGCAGGCCGTGCTCGTCAACGAATTCCAGCACCTCAGCGGCGTCCGCGACCGGGTTCAGGGTTCCTGGTGCGAGCGGCGCACCAACCTTTTCCGCGATGTGACGGGCCGACACTTTGTCGCCGAGCTTTTCAATCGCCTCGGGGGATGGGCCAATCCAGATGAGTCCCGCATCGATCACGGCCCTGGCGAACTCCGCATTTTCGGCAAGGAACCCGTAGCCGGGATGCACGGCATCCGCACCGGAGCGCCTCGCAATGGAGAGAAGTTTGTCGATGACCAGATAGGTCTCAGCACTTGTCGACCCCTCCAGCGCGTAAGCCTCGTCGGCCAGTTTGACGTGGCGGGCGTCCCGATCCTGGTCTGCGTACACGGCGACGGATCCGATACCGCTGTCCTTCGCGGCGCGGATCACACGTACGGCGATCTCTCCACGATTGGCGATCAGAACTTTGGAAATACGGGGCATAGTTGTTTAGCCTATTGCGGTTCTCGCGTCGAACATTGGCCACAACCCACAAATAAGGTTGGATGTCCTTGTATCTGGGTTACAGGGTGGGGATACCGAGCGCCGGGACGGCGCTCGGCGCTGGCGTCGCAGCGAAGGCCAGAAATGGCCTTCGCCCATAGCTCCAGCGCGCAGCGAAGGCCAGAAATGGCCTTCGCTTAGAGCTCCAGCGCGCCCATCGCTCCAGCGCGCCATTCCACCCCGAACCCTCGGAGGAGCCCACGCAGCGTGGAAAGCGACAGCCCGACGACAGCGTGCGGGTCGCCTTCCACCGCGGTGATGAACGGTGCGCCCAGAGAGTCGATGGTGAAAGCGCCCGCCACGTGAAGCGGTTCGCCCGTGGCGATGTAGGCGTCGATCTCCGCCTCGGTGATGTCGCCAGCGAAACTCACGCTCGCGCTGGATATCGCCCCTGCCGCGCCGTGCACCTCGCCGCCTCTGTGGTCGATCAGCCAGTGGCCGGAGTGCAGGATTCCCGTCCGCCCGCGCTGCATCAGCCAACGCTCCTTGGCCACGGATGCCGTGTGCGGCTTTCCGTAGACAGCACCGTCGAGCTCGAACACCGAGTCGCCACCGAGGATGAACCCGTCAATTTCTGGTCCGGTCACTGCCTCGGCTTTGAGTCGCGACAGCAACTGCACGGTGTCCTGCGGAGTGGCCGGTCCGGCTTCGGCGACCGCGGCATCCTCGTCAACCTGGGAGTGGATGACGACCGGCTCCACCCCGGCCGAACGGAGGGTGGCAAGTCTGGCCGGCGACGTGGAGGCGAGGTAGAGCCGCACTGGCACTCCTAAACTGTGGGGATGGGAGATCAACTGGGCCAACTCGTCGAGTTGGAGATCTCCAACGTAGCCCACGGCGGAGTGATGGTCGCCCGGCACGACGGCCGCGTGGTGTTCGTCGCCGACGCGATCCCCGGTGAGACGGTTACCGCCGTCATCACCGACGACTCGAAGGCGTCATTTTGGCGGGCCGACACCGTGGAGGTCCTCGTCGCGTCAGCGCATCGGCAGGAGCACGTGTGGTCGGCCGCATCCATCGATCGGGCGCCTGACGACCGCGCCGGCGGTGCCGAATTTGGTCACATTGAACCTGCACACCAGCGTGAGCTTAAGCGGCTCGTGCTCACGGATGCCCTCAGCAGAATGGCGGCAATCGACTCCGACGTTGTGGTCGTTCCGTTGCCCGGTGCGGCTGACGGTACCGGATGGCGCACCCGCGTCCAATTACACGCGGCCGACGATGGAACCATCGGCCCGTACGCCGCCCGCTCGCATCGCGTGATTCCGGTGACCGACCTCCCACTCGCCACCACCGACGTTGCGTCAGCTGCGCCCCTCCACGGCCGGTTCACCGGTCCCGTTGACTTGGTCGGTCCGTCGATTGGGCCCGTGCTCGTGTTGAGCGACGACCAGAAAGTTGACCCGATCACCGAGCGGGTCGGCGAGCGTGAGTTTCGACTGGATGCGCGCGGCTTCTGGCAGGTTCACACTTCCGCCGCCGAGACCCTCACGCGCGCCGTGCAGGATGCAGTACTCCCGGCGGCCTTCGATCCTGAAGCCCCCAATCTGGACCTCTACGGTGGGGTAGGACTGCTCGCCGCCGCCCTGGGTGATCGTTTCGGCGCAGGAATCCGCATGACGTCGGTGGAGAACGACCGGGCGGCTACCGCGTTTGCCTCCCAGAACCTCGCCGACTGGCGCCGCGCCCGTGCAGTGACCGCGCGGGTGGATCGCTACCTCAGCGGGTTGCGGACGGACGGCAAACGACTCGATGGTGCCACCGTCGTGCTTGACCCTCCGCGTTCGGGCGCCGGAAAAACGGTCGTTGCCGAGTTGTCGGCGTTGGCTCCCGCGCAGATTGTGTACGTGGCCTGCGACCCGGTCGCGCTCGCCAGAGATCTGGCGCTCTTTGCGAAGAGCGGCTACCGGTTGGGTGGCATCCAAGCGTTCGACCTGTTCCCGAACACCCACCATGTGGAGGCCGTCGCCAGTCTCGTGCGCGACTGACTACCAGCTTCCGCCGCCTCCACCACCGCCACCGCCACCGCCTCCTCCGCCACCACCCGAACCGCCGCTGGAACCTGGCGTAGAGGTGAATGAGGTGGTGGCCATGCTCGTGAAACTGTCGACGGCAGAGCCAATGGACGCAATGGAGGAGACGGTGCTGGAGAGGTAACCGGCGTGGAATCCGGTACTTCCGACATACCAGTCCGGCGTCGGCTGCACCTTCCCCTGTGCCACCAGCTCGGCGAACACTTTCGACCAGCGCTCGGCCTCACCAAACACCATCGCCCACGGCATGTAGCGGCTGAACACATCGTCGTCTTCGTCGAATCGGATGCGGTCGGCTTCGGCCGTAGAAATGTACTCCTTGAAACCCGCGAGCTGAACGTAGATCGCGTGCCCGAGCGCGCTCCGCCTCGCCGCCTTTGAGGCCCTGCCGAGCGTAATGAATGAGCCGACTGCGAGCCCAACGGGGATGAACACGAGGGCACCATCGAAAACCATCGACACCATGAACCCGATGAAGCCGAAGACCAATCCCCAGGAGATGATGGCGGGCGCGGCGTTGATCTTGTCGAGGAAGTAGCCCCGATGGCTAATCCAGGTGTCGAGCGACTTCACGATCGCGCGCATGTCCGAGGCAAAGGTGTTCGTCAACGACGACAGCGTGACACTCTTGCGGTATCCACTGAACAATTTGCCCAGCAGCAGGGACTCGTGGGGAAGGAGTTCGGCGGCATCAGGGCCACCTGGCCGTGAGGCCGCCTTTTTTTGAGCGGCGCGCTCCGGCGTCGACACCAGTTTGTAGTCCTTGGCTTTGCGTCGGTTTCCGCCCTCAACCTCTTCAATTCTGAGGTATCCGCGCACGGCAAGATCGATGAGTGTTGCCGTGATGTCCGAGTTCTTGCGCTTCTTGTCGAGCACGGTCCTTGCCGCGCCCACTGGCAGGCCCTTCGGCGGCTGGTACTGAACAACAATTGTCTCGTCTTTCGGCGCGATCCCGACCGGGGCATCTTCCGGATGGTCCGGAATCCCACCCGGGGTAACTCCGACGAAGGAGCGGTCATGTCGACGTGCGACGACGAGCAACTGGAATGCGAGGGGCACACCAAAGAGAAGGGCTAGCCCCGAACCCCAGTGCCACGGATTCCAAAACGGGTTCGGCCCGTCGTTCGAGCCACTGACGATCGGGTCGTAGTAGGCGGGAAGACTCGGCTCGAGGATGGGGTCTGTCGTGGAAAACGTACCCTCGGGCCAGGCGACATTAATGGTGAGACCCTGGCGACTGGACAGGATGTCGGACGTGAACGTCGCCGTGGAGCCCGCGGTGCTGGCGAGGGAACACGGGTCCTGAGTGCCGTCGTATCCAGCGAAGCAATTGACCGAGACGACCGCGGCCGGGCCATCCACCGTCACGGTCGTCTGAAGGATCGCCGGATCCCAGTAACTTCCTGTCGCGTTCCAGTAGAACTCGTCCAGGTAGCTGCCGTCCGGCTGCTGGGCTCGGTTGAGCGCGCCGTCGATGTCGTATTTGATGATGTAGCTCTGCTGACCGCCCACTGTCGCGTTCTTGTTTCCGATGCGAATTTGCAGCGCGTTTCCGAGTGTTGTCGAATAGAGAGCGCTCGCATTGGTCGGGCTGGTCACCCCGGTGACGGTGTACTTGTAGACCCGGTCGGTACCCGCGGTCAACGTGGAGAACCGGGACGCGAGGAATCGGTCAATTCCGTGTCGATCCGGCGCCCCGGCGAAGTCGTAGTCGATGGTCTCCACAACGTGCACGGTGCCGTCCGTGTCAATCGTGTAGTGAATATCGAAATTTCTAATGGTTTCCTCGCCCGAGCCAAACCCGCCCGAGCATCCGGCAAGGAGTAGTGCGGCGGCTCCGGCCACCAGGACAGACTTCAGGATCCGGGGAAACATGTGCAGACTCTATCGGTTGTGGTACGCGCGGTGCCATTAAGCTAGGGAGGAACCCGGGAGAACAGGATTGAGATCATGCAACTCACGGCAGAGAACGAGTCGTCTACCGACCTTGCGCGCAACGGCATCAGAGTCGGCGTCGTCGACGACCACGAATCCGTTCGGTTGGGGCTCAAGGCCGCGTTTATTGACGCCGGATTCGACTTTGTTCTTGCGGCGCCGTCGGTCGGAGAATTTGTTGCAGAGCTGGGTGGTCGTGAGTGCGACGTCGTCGTGCTCGACCTGTCGCTGGGTGACGGCTCAACTGTCACGGAGAATGTGAAGTCGATTCAGGCCAGCGGATGCGCTGTGCTTGTGCACAGCATTGCGGATCGTGTGGCGCTCGTGCGGGAAGCGCTCGCAGCAGGTGCGGCAGGGGTGATTCCGAAGTCGTCCGCGACGAAGACGGTTCTTTCTGCCGCAGCGACCGTTGCTCGCGGCGACGTTCTCAATAATTTGGAGTGGGCGAGTGCGATCGACGCAGACCGCGACTTTTCCAAAGCGCAGCTCGGCCGGCGGGAGCGCGAGATCCTCCACCTTTATGCCTCAGGGTTGCCGCTGAAACTCGCCGCCGAGAAGCTCGGGATCGGGTATGCGACGGCGCGCGAATATCTCGACAGGATTCGCCTCAAATACATCGAAGTGGGGCGTCCGGCACCAACAAAGGTCGATCTGTTGCGTCGCGCGGTAGAAGACGGAATCCTCCCCGGTCTCGACCCTGACGCGGTCGATGACGAATGATCGGCGGCCGACTGCGCTGCTGAGCCTGCCGCAGAGGCCGGTGAGCACTTCCCAAATGGAGGTGGTTGCCTCCAGATCGGTCGCCTTTTTTGGTCTGCTGTTCGGGGCACAGACTTTCCCGATCATGCTCGGTCAAATTGGCCAGCTCCAAACGCCCTGGTTCTGGGGTTACAACATCGCCGTATTCGGTGGTTTGGTCCTGAGCGTCATCGCTTCACTGGCGCGCAGATCCGTTCGCGGGGTCAACATCTGGATTGCCGCGGCATATTTTTTGTCGATCGTGACCTGGCCCCTTGCCGTGGTAGACCCGACTGCGACCGCAAGCGAACGACCGTGGTTATGGTTCCTGTGCACCGTTGCGACCGCGGCGGCGGCCGTCGCGCTGTCGACGTGGGCTGCCACGGTTTACCTTGTCCTGGCCCCGTCCGCGTACGGGGTTATTCGACTTACCCCGTCTGGCGGCGGGGCCCCACCAGACCTTGCCGCCCTCGACACCGTCTACGCGATCATGCTCGGTGGCGCAGTGCTCATGATCATCACCCTGTTGCGTGGCGCAGCGACCGCAGTGGATGCGGCACAATCCACGGCGCTGGCGAGGTATTCCCACGCCATCCGTCACCACGCGACAGAGGTGGAACGGGTTCAAGTTGATTCGATCGTGCACGATAGCGTTCTCACCACGCTAATTTCGGCGGCGCGCGCATACTCGCCAGAGGCAATGGCTCTGTCGTCGGAGATGGCCAGCAATGCGATTGGACATCTCAGGGAAGCGGCGGCTGCCTCTCCGGACGATGAGTCGATGATCGGTGTTGAGCAGCTGGCCGAGCGCATCACGGAGGCTGCAGCAACGTTGTCGGCACCGTTTGTGACGCACACCATGGGGGTGGGGGCAGGAACCGTCGCCGTTCAGGTTGCCGAAGCACTGTACTCAGCATCCGTTCAGGCGATGGTCAACAGCATGCAGCACGCGGGCAACGCTGATTCTGTGGAGCGCTGGTTGCGCATCACCGGCGTCGGGGCGGATGGTCTCGACGTCGAGATCGGGGACAACGGGAAAGGGTTCGACCCGATGGACGTTCCGGAGGAGCGACTGGGGCTGCGCATTTCCATCATCGAACGAGTCGCAAACGCTGGCGGAAGGGCCGAGGTGACCTCGCGCCCAGGCGAGGGAACCGTGATCACCATTCGGTGGCCGGACTCCGAGCTGGAGGAGGGCGAACTCTGATGGTTATTTCCATCCCGCGGTACATCATCGTTGCGCTCGCTGCGGTGTTTTCCGGTTACCACCTGCTTCTTGCCTGGTACTCGATTGATGTCCCGGTTGACCGCGGCCCGTACATTGCCGCGATGATCATCTACGCGATTGCCACCACGATCAGTCTCTGGCCGTCGAAGAGGGCCGCAATGCCGATGTGGATGGCTGCGTTGAACGTGGCGGTGTGCATTGCGCTTCCCCTCCTCGTTACGGGGCAGCTCGACGTCCACAACACCGTCGGTAAGGACTATTCGACCTGGTATCCCGCGGCGGTCGGCACTCTCATGGTGATTACCTCCACCCGACGGCAGCACTACTTCGCGTGGGCTGGCGTAGCGTTCCTCGCCGTGCAGACCGTGGTCTGGGCTGGGTTTGGTTCACTCGTGACGCTTGGGGTTCTCGGCAGCGTCGTGTGGATTGGCGTGTCGCACGTTCTGTCCGTCTCCCTGGATCGGATTGCCAAACGGACTGCGCAGTACGCCGTAGCCGAGCGGGCAGCAGCAGAGTGGCAGGCAGCTCAGGAGGCTCACCTGTTCGAGCGGCAGTTCCGGCTGCGGCAAACGAACCGAATGGCGCTGCCGATGCTGCGTCAAATTGTGTCGCGCAGGGGTGACCTCACCGAGGCGCAGCGGCGCGAGTGCATCTACCTCGAGGCCGCCATCCGGGACGAGATCCGTGGCCGCAAGCTCCTCAACGGGCGGGTACGGGATCAGGTCATGCGAGCCCGACGCCGGGGTGCCATTGTCACTCTCCTGGATGAGGGTGGGATCGACGAGCTTTCCGATGGGGAACTGGAACGTGTGCTGAACAGCCTTGCGGATGCAATCAAGAGTTCGAGTTCGGACCGATTGATTGCGCGCACCGTTGCCGACGGCTCTGAGGTCGCCGTAACTGTCGTCGGGCTGACGACATCGGATGACGGCAATGCCGGTGCCCTCGGTCACAACGATGAGAATGACGATGATGATCAGGTTGAGCTGTGGATGGAGATACCCAGAGTCGTCACTCCCGGGTGACAAAAGTGAAGGGCCGGAGAGTGATCTCCGGCCCTTCCTCTACGATTCGAGTCAGGGCGATAACCCGAATATCGCCCTGACTCGCCCCCAAGTCATTAGCCCGCTTACCCTAGTCGGCCAATGAATGGTGATGTTCTCCAGTAAGAGGAACACCTAGCACTACCTATTCTGGGGTGAGACAACGATATCCCATAGTCGTCATTTTGGGGGACAGTCGGGGGACAATAGTTTGCCTTTCCTCCCTAAACCGCCCGGTAAATCAAAATTCATTTGTCGGGAACCGCACTATTGCGGGGTACAGTCTGTCGAATTCTTGCGAAAATCTGCTCAGGAAGGACGAATACAGGCGAAAAGTCGTGAATTTGATGCGGATTCCGATTTGGCCCGTTCCGGATGTCCCGGACTCCCGTTCCGCACCCCCAAAACGGGGGCGCTTCAGTCCGTACTGCGCCAGCGGGTCACGCCGGGGATGATCGGGGTACGGATTGGGCGCTGGCTGAGTCGCCACGCACTTGCCTCACGCGGCAGCGACACCGTTCTCGTGCCCTCGAGTTCCGCGGTCATCGCGTCGAGAACAGACACGATCGCAGCAAGTTCGTCCGGTGTGGGATTCCCCCGTACGACGCGGATCTCCTGGTCTTCGGTCACAGGGGAATGTTCCCGTGCTTCTTGGGCGGCAAACTCGCGCGCTTTGTTCTGAGTGCTCTCAGCGCCTTGATGACGGCCACGCGAGTTGCAGCGGGCTCGATCACGCCGTCGAGCTCGCCGCGCTCGGCTGCGAGGAAGGGGCTCGCCACGTTGTAGGTGTACTCGTTGGCGAGTCTCGTGCGCACTGCTGCGACATCCTCGCCAGCGTCCTCTGCCGCTTTGATCTCGCCGCGGAACAGGATGTTCACCGCACCCTGTCCACCCATCACGGCGATCTCCGCGGTCGGCCAGGCGTAGTTGAGGTCGGCGCCGAGTTGCTTGGAGCCCATGACGATGTAGGCGCCGCCATACGCCTTGCGGGTGATGACGGTGACCAGGGGCACCGTCGCCTCGGCATAGGCATACAGGAGTTTCGCGCCTCGGCGGATAACTCCGGTCCATTCCTGGTCCGTGCCGGGCAGGTAGCCGGGGACATCGACGAGCGTCAGAATCGGAATGGAGAACGCGTCGCAGAACCGCACGAAACGGCTCGCTTTCTCACCGGCCTCGATGTTGAGAGTGCCAGCCATGGCGCTCGGCTGGTTGGCAATGACGCCAACCGAGCGTCCCTCAACCCGGCCGAATCCGACCACAATGTTGGGGGCGAAGAGCGGCTGCGTTTCGAGGAACTCCCCGTTGTCGACGACGTGTTCAATGACGGTCTTCACGTCGTATGGCTGGTTGGGCGAATCCGGGATGAGGGTGTTGAGTTTGCGGTCGTCGTCGGTGATCTCGAGTTCGACCTCGGTCTCGTACACGGGCACGTCGGCGAGGTTGTTGTCTGGAAGGTAGGACAGCAGGGTGCGCGCATAGTCGAGGGCGTCATCCTCATCGCTCGCGAGGTAGTGCGCCACGCCAGACTTCTGATTGTGGGTGAGTGCCCCACCGAGCTCCTCCATGCCGACGTCCTCGCCGGTAACGGTCTTGATGACGTCGGGGCCGGTCACAAACATCTGGCTGGTCTTGTCGACCATGATCACGAAGTCGGTGAGCGCGGGGGAGTACACCGCACCACCAGCTGCTGGCCCCATGATGATAGAAATCTGCGGGATGACGCCGGATGCGCGGGTGTTGAGGCGGAAAATCTCTCCGTACTTGCCGAGCGCGACGACGCCCTCCTGGATGCGGGCACCGCCGGAGTCGAGCATTCCGATGATCGGGACGCCGGTCTTCATGGCCAATTCCATGACCTTGATGATCTTTTCGCCGGCAACCTCTCCGAGGCTTCCACCGAAGATCGTGAAGTCCTGGGCGTACACGGCCACCTGGCGACCGTGGATGGTTCCCGTGCCGGTCACTACGGAGTCACCGTAGGGGCGTGACTTGTCCATGCCGAAGGCGTGGGTGCGGTGACGGACGAACTCGTCGAGTTCAACAAAGGATCCGTGGTCGAGCAGTTGCTCGATGCGCTCACGCGCCGTCTTCTTACCGCGCTTGTGTTGCTTCTCAATGGCCGCCTCGCCACTGGCCGTCACGGCCTCGTGGTAGCGGTTCTTCAGATCAGCAAGCTTGCCTGCAGTCGTATACAGGTCGGGTTCTGTGGTGTCGTCGGCGGTCACGCCTGTCACTTTACCGTCCGGTGGCTGCCGCGATGGTGGCTACGCCGACGAAAACGGCAATCACTCCGAATACTTGTATGAGTTTCAGGTGCTCACCCAGGATGCGCCAACCCAGGAGAACGGTGATGACCGGGTAAAGCGACGCCAGAACCGCGACAACGGTGAGCGGGGCAACCGTGCTCGCCAAGGCAAAGCAGAGGTTTGCCGAAAAGCCGAGAATGCCAATTGCGGCGATCCCGATGAGGCTGCGACGGTCCGCGCGGGGAACCTGTTTGAAAGCGAGTGCGGCGACACCATAGATCACGAGCACGACGAGAGAGTTGGACACGAGAGTCGTTGTGACGTTTGAGGCGCTGCCGAGAGCGACGGAGAGATTCGCGACTCCGAAGCCGAGTGCGGCAACAATCGCGAGAATGACGGGTTTGGGTCCGTGGCCTGCCGAGTGAGTTCGAACCTCCGGGCCGCTGGCAAGCACAGTGCCGAGAATGGCAACGACCAGGCCTGCCGCCAAGATCCAGTTGAGCGCATCCCCCGTGGCAAGTCCCACAAAGACAGGAACGAGGACGCTCAGCGAGGTGATCGGGGCGACAATCCCCATAGTGCCAATCGCCAGAGCCTTGAAAAGACTCGACACGGCTATCGCTGTGGCGACACCGCCGATCACACCCCAAAAGAGTGCAGGTCCAACGTTGTCGAACGGAGATTCCCACAGCATCCTGGGCAGGATGGCTAATGTCGCCACGAACTGGGACAGCAGGAGAACAGTGACGAGGGCGACTTTGCGCGAGATCAGACCACCCAAAAAGTCTGAGACTCCGAGAAACGCACTGGCCAGCAGGGCCAGAATTCCGCCGCCGATCATCGGCGGTGCGCCGGAAGCGAATTCACAAAGGCCTCGACGGTGAGCGGCCGGTTGGACCAGCCGAGTGCGTCGGCGAGTCGCGCAAGCTGGGGTGCTTCGACCCGCGCAGTCGCGAGGACGTCATCCATGGCAAAAACGTCTGCGGGCGCGCCATCGGCGAGGACCTCGCCCTGGGCCATGGCGACCACCCGATCAAAATTCTCAGCACAGAAATCCATGTCGTGCGTGATGGCGATAACCGTTCGGCCCTCGGATTGGAGCCGCTCCACGATTGTCGCGATCATTCGAACGCCGTGTTCATCCTGGCCCGTTGTCGGTTCATCGAGCACCACAACCGGGGTGTCCATAGCCAGTACCGCGGCTAGCGCTACGCGCTTGCGCTCGGAGAGTGAGAGGTGGTGCGGATGCGTATCGGCCTCCGCGGACAGGCCGGTTTGTTCGAGCGCCGCGGCGACGAGAGCGTCGGAGCGTTCCTGGTCGAACCCGAGATTTTTTGGGCCAAAGGCGACGTCTTCGATGACAGTTTTGGCAAAGAGTTGTTCGTCAGGGTTCTGGAAGACGTAGCCCACGCGCGCAGAAAGCTCTGCGATCGTGCGGCCCTTTGTTACCCAGTCGCCAACGTGCACAGTCCCGACGCTGGGTTGGAATATCCCATTAAGGTGCCGGACAAGCGTGGTTTTCCCCGCTCCATTTTGGCCGACAATTGCGAAACGCTGGCCGGTGGGAACCTCGAGGGTTACGCCTTTGACCGCTTCGACTCCGCTCGGGTAGACAAAGCTCACCCCGTCAAACCGCACATCCATGTCAGGCCCCCTTCTTCGTTGAGAACCCGGTGAAGAGGGGCACCGCGTCCGCCAGCGACACAGGCAGATCCACGTTCCTGGCGAGTAGCTCACGATCTCGGGCGAGACGAGCCGCTGAGGTGAACCGGGTCGAACCGATGCCCCATTCTTCAAGGCGCTCGTCCGCGAGTATGGTCCTCGATGGACCAGAGGCGATGAGCTGGTGGTCTGCCAGAACGTGAACGATGTCGGCATGCTCGCGCAATAGTTCAAGTTTGTGTTCGAAAATTACGACGGTAATACCGGCGTCACGCAGGCTGGACATGACGTCGAACACCATTCGAGTACCGCCGGGGTCCAATTGCGAGGTCGGTTCGTCCATGACGAGGACAGGGGTTTTCATAATGATCATGGAAGCTATGGCGACCAGTTGCTGCTGTCCGCCGGACAAGGCGTACGGCGAACGCTCGAGGAGGCCAGTGATCCCGAGAAGCTCAGCTATTGCGGCGACGCGTTCGGCCATTTCCTCTCGGGCGACTCCCAGGTTCTCCAAACCAAACGCCAGTTCCTCGCGGACTGTGAATTTCGCTCCCGAAATTTGGTTGAACGGGCTCTGAATCACTAGTCCAACGTGAGAGACGGCTTCGGCGAGCGTGACTGCGGCGATCGTTGCCCCGTCGACCTCAACGCTGCCCTCCAAGACTCCGCCATCGACGTGGGGGATGAATCCGGAAATGATTTTGGCAAGGGTGGTTTTCCCTGACCCTGATGCCCCGACAATGCCGGTGACCGTACCGGGAGCGATGTTCAACGTTACGTGGGAGAGGACGAAGCGATCAGTGTCCGGGTAGGCGTAGGAAACGTCTTTGAGGTCGATCACAGGAGTCCTAACACAATCGGCGTAGCGACAGCCGCGAGGGCCAGAACAATGAACAGCCACCGTGCGATGCGCTGGACCATGGTGTCGGGCACGGGAATGAGCGCTGTGCGTCTCGCGGTTGAGCCAAACGCTCGTGCCTCCATCGCAGTCGACCGTTCTTCGACGTCAGTAAACATGCCGAGCACGAGTGGGCTGAGAAGAGGGAGCATGACCTTAAGGCGGCGAAGTGGGCTTCCCTTAAGGCTAAGACCGCGTGCTTGCTGGGCGAGAAGAATACTGTCGGCGCGATCCCGGAACGCGGGAATGAGCTGAAGTGTCGAACTGATGATGTAGGCGAACTTGGGTGACATTCCCCGTTCGGTCAAGGCGCTCATCAAGTCGCCCGGGTGGGTCGTGAGAACGAGAAGTATCGAAGACAGGACGAGCACAATAATGCGGGAGCCTATCCCGAGGGCGAAGAGCAGCCCCTCCGAGGTGACGTCAAAAATGCCCCACTGCCAAATAATCGTCGTGCCACCAGGGAAGGTGAGTCCCTGAACGATGAACAACACGAGAATGATCGGGAGCAGGATTTTGAGGCTGAGGGAAAGGAGCCTGCCGCCGGATCGTGAGATCGCGGCGGCAGGCACGACGACGAACAGAATGATCAAACCGGCCACCCACCACAGGGGGATGGCGAACACGGTGACAATAATCGCGAGCAGCGCGATAAGTTTCGTCACCGGATTCAGTCGGTGGATGACCGACTTTCGGTTGTCAAAGAGCGTCGTCGTCATTGGTTCTTAGCTCTCCTGAGCGCTCTGGTGCTGCACAACCTGAGTCTTGCGCCCGAACACGTTGTACTGGCGTACGAACGGGAAGCGCTGACGGAACCTGCTGGGAAGCGCCGCAAGGATGAGCACCACCACGGTGAACGTGATCGCCTTGTCCAGCGGGTCAGAGAGGAGACCCTGCAGGGTGGTAGAGGCAAGGAGCGAGTTGCCCATTGCCTGGAACGCCCCCACTATCGCCCCCGTGCCACCACCGGTTGCACCGCCGAACACGAATGCGGAGATCGGCGCAGACACTACCGCAGCGACCAGACCCGTGACGGCACCGGCAACTGGCGCCAGGTAGAACAAGCGGAACATGCCGAGCCGGGCTGCGTATCCGGCCATCACACCGATGATGACCTGCACGACGGCGTAGGGAAGCGCGATCGGGCTCAAGGTGAGGCCCCAAATCACGTTCGTGAGAATACCGGTGACGACACCCGCCGCGGGACCGGCGAGCGCGGACACCAGCACGGTGCCGATCGAGTCCATGTACACGGGGAGGCCGATGACGGAGACCAGTTGCCCAACGACGATGTTGAGCGCGATCGCCACCGGAACCATGGCAACGGTCGCCGTGGGTAGGCGGTGAATGGCTCCCATGGCGAGGAGGATGGCACCGACGACATATCCGGCGATCGCGATGAGGCCGGACTGGCTGAACGAACTCTCTGCGATCTCCGTTGGCTGACCAACAACCAGATACAGGTAGGTGGCAATGATAATGACGGTACCGACTGCAACCAGAATCCGATTTCTGGTCTTGTTCGTATCAGCCGGAGTTGCTGCAGTGCTACTCATAACTTTCTCCTTCATTGGGGTTAGTACAACTGCGAATCTAACGGGGGTGGTGCTGGTCAGCCGACTCGTCGGGCGAAATCGCTGACCCTTTCGACCAAGTGGTCGAAGAATTTGGCTGGATCGACAGCAATGACGACATCGGCATTGGGGGACCTGCCCCACATGCCGCGCCAGTCAGCCACGGTCTGGCCGCGTGTGAGAGTTCCGGAAAGTTCAACGTCGACGGTTGCTGCGCGCGTGGTCCCCATCTCAGGGTGCAGCGCGATGGCCGCGGCAAATGGGTCATGCATGTGGGCGAGGAAGCCCTGGTCGTGTGCGACGTGAAACTCCATGTAGAACCGAACCGCGTCGGTCAGATACCGAACAACTTTGTTGGAAGCCTTCGAAAGCGTGCCGTCCACATCAGCCTCAGCGATGATCTCGTCCGGGGTGCTGCCGGCGCGGCGGCCGATTTCTGCGACGTGCTCTGGCTTCATTTCGATCTGCTCAGTGACATCAAGTGCACAGACCACTGGCCTGCGATCAGCAGGCAGCCCTGAAAACGCATCGAATACCATCTTGGCCGATTCCGGGTCGACGGCGATGTTCCACTCCGTGGTGGGGAGAGTGTTCCCGGCGTGATTGAAGGCGCCGCCCATGACCACGAGCCGCTTGAGGAGACGGGGCAATTCGGGTTCAATGCGGAGGGCCAGAGCGAGATTGGTCAGCGGCCCAGTAACCAATCCGATGATCTCTCCGGGGCGACTGCGGGCTAGTTCAATCCAGACCTCTGTGGCATGCCGGGTGGACAGTGCCCTGGTCGGCGCCGGCAATTCGGCATAGCCGATTCCCTGCGGGCCATGAGTTTCCTCAGTCGTCATGAGCGGGGCCAGAACTGGTACCTCGGAGCCCAGCGCCACTTCGATCTCCGGGGAGCCGCACAGTTCCAGCCAGGCCAGATTGTTCGTAGCAACCTGTCGGGCAGGCACATTGCCGGAGGTGCAGGTTATCGCGAGGATTTCTGCTTCCGGGCTTGCCAGAAGATACAGAAGAGCGAGCGAATCGTCGATACCGGTGTCGACATCCATGATGATCGGTTGCGTCATGCAGATTTCCTTGTCGGTGGCGGTGGGTCGAACATCGTCACTGACTGTGGACGGTCTGCTCAGCTCCACCATTGTTGACCGAACGGGTTCGTCGGTCTGGCGGGGTTAAGGGTCTCAGCCACAGGGTCTGGTTGTGCCTGCGAGATTGCAGTGCACCCAGCGCGGCCTCGACCTATCCAGACAATCCAGCCCCATCTCTTCACGACCGCGAACGCGCGGGAGCATTCACTGGCTCACAGGCTAGCGGGTTTTCCGGGTCGTGGTCTATCTGCTGCGAAATTCGCACCGTAGCCTTGGGTCATGGAGTTCCCGCTCGCCTCCGAGAACGCGTCTCGACTTGTTACGCACCCTGCGACGGCCTCAACCAACGATGACCTCGTCGCGCTCGGGGCTGAGTCGCCTGTGCCGGAGTTCGCCGTGGTAGTCACACTGAACCAAACGGCGGGGAAAGGGCGACTGGGGCGAGCCTGGGTGGCGCCGCCTGGAACGTCGCTTGCGGCATCCGTTCTCCTGCGCCCCGAGCACACCAAGGTTCCTTTCGAGAACTACGGCTGGATTCCGTTGATTGCCGGGCTCGCGATGACGCGCGCCGTTCGGCGCTTGGTTACGGGACACGAGGTGACCCTGAAGTGGCCTAACGACGTACTCATTGACGGGCGAAAGGTGTGCGGTGTGCTCTCCGAACTGCTGCCCGATGGTCGATCCGTTGTGGTGGGAGCCGGACTCAACCTCACCATCCCCGCTGATGCCCTTCCCGTGCCCACGGCGACGTCGCTCACCCTGAACGGTGTCACCGGGCCTGCGGAGGACCTGGCCGACCGTGCGCTCGCGGAATACCTTAGCGAGCTTCGCCGCCTGTGGTTGATGTTCACTGCGCCAGACCCGGCGAAGGGAGCCGTCGGTATACGGTCTCTCGTGAGCGAAGCGTGCAGCACTCTGGGTATGAAGGTGCGTGTGGACCTCCCCGACGACACGACGCAGACGGGCACCGCGATCGACCTGGACGAGGCAGGTCGCCTGCGCATCAAAAGTGGATTGAACGGCCGCATGCAGACTGTCGCCGCAGGGGACATCACGCATCTGCGGTATGAATGATTCATGGCCAATCCGCCTCCGGCAGCCGCTGCGCACGAAGCTGAGCATCTCGTGGCCAGCCTGCGCTCGCACGGGCGTGCCCTGTTCTGGCCATCCCTCGTTCTTATTGCCACCGTCGGCGGCGTGTCTTACTTCTATGGGAGCTTCGAACTACCGTGGCAAAACCTCACCGTGCTGATCGGTGGCGCACTTGTCATCTTCCTCCTGTGGCTGCTTCCGCTGCTTGGCTGGTTGGGCAAGCGGTACACGATCACCACGCGCAGGATTGTTCTCCGCCGCGGATTTTTTGTCCGGATGCGGCAGGAGCTGCTGCACAGCCGTGGCTACGACATCACGGTGCGCAAGAACGCGCTGCAGAGCATGTTCGGCAGCGGGGACGTTCGCATCAACACGGGGCTCGATCACCCCGTCGTATTGAAGGATGTTCCGAACGCCGATCTCGTTCAGGGTGCGCTGCACGACCTCATGGAGCGCAGCATCAATCCGATCGCAGCGCGTCGGCAGGCTTCAGCGTCGAGCGCGCCAGACGAGACGATCGTGTGGGGCGACGACTAGCGTTCGTCAGACGATCCGGCGTGGATAGAGTTGGCCCATGATCCGGCTGACCATTCTCATCGCCTGGGTGGGGTTCATCTGGGTTGTTGGTGTCGTTCTCGATCTCTTTAGCCTCGTTCCCGACCTGTCAGGTCTCTCCGATATCGGCTCAGTCCTGGGTGTTGCTGCGATTGTCGGGGCAGTGATTCTGGCAATGCTCGCAGACCTTGGCGCAGTCAACAGGTGGGTTGCCGCCGGGCCTTTTCGTCGGGCGGGACGAAGGATGCGGAGAAAGGTTTCTGCGTTCACGAAAGACGATCAAAAGATTCTGCTCAAGCTTCTCCTGACCGAAGAACACGCGAGCGCAGACCTCCCGGGGAATGTTCTCGCGGAAGCCATCGCCCGTTTTGACCGAGATCCATCGATGCTCGTGTCGCCCGAGTCCCTTGCCCCATACCGAAACTGGCTTCAGGACGGGGCGCGACGGTCGAGGGATTCGGCTCTCGGCAGGCTTCTCATCCCTTCACGAGTGTCCGCGTTGGCGGATGCCGCAGAGCGAGTTGTTGCGGCGCTGGATCGGTTTCTCCTGGACGAAAAAATCCTGGCGGAAGAACTTACGCGAATCCGCGTTGTCCGTGCAGCGGACGCCCCAGACGATCAGATTCGTTTCTCCGACTTCGTCACCGCGTTTAGTGGCGCAGTGGTTTTGGCGGATGCTACGCAAACGCGTGGCGGTTGCGCAGCCGACCTTAAGGTGTGGCACGACCGAAGCTATGCACCGCAGCTCGACGGGATCGACCGATTCAACAAACGCCACCGACATGACCCTGCAGATTCGAACCAGCGTGAGACGTGCGCCTGGGAGCGCACGATGCGGCAGAGCCCCAAGACTCGCGCCGATGACTACGACGGACGCGTGCTGGACCTCAAGTCGGTGAGCCTGGTGCGCGATTCGCGTAACGGATTCGTCAACTTCGTTCTGAACACGACAGAGTCCTGCTACGCCGCTACGGAGATCTCAGAAGGCGCCTGCAAAGGCTTGGGCGTCGATGACGATGATTCACTGACACCGCGCTGGGAACTAAACGCGACGTCGATGGAGGCCACGAAGTCCGCAGGCCCATCCCGGTTAGCACTGGTGACCGCATTCGCCGCCATCGTGCTGCAGTTCCCTGACGGCACATCCATTCAGCGAGAGCTTGTGCTCTCCCGGCGCGCGAGCCAGGTGCGCAATGGCGGTAGTGCGCTGTCCATCACCGGCGGCGGCGTCATCAACCTGTCGATAGGCGGATTCCCAGGCGACGAAGATGATGACGGATTCCCCGACCCCATTGCGGCAGTCATTCGGGAACTCGAGGAGGAGTTGGGGATCACCGTTCCTCGCTCCGCGGTGAGCCCTGAAGCGGTGTATATCCACAATCAGCGCGGCGCGTGGGGGAAACCAGGGGCGGCGAGCACGGGCCAGCTCGTGGCAACAACCCACTTCACCGTGCAGCTGGCGTTGACGTATGACGAGCTGAAACAGAAACGTGTTCACGCCTCACGACATGGCGGTTTGTATGAGAGCACAGGGACAGTGTCTTTCGCGCTGCCAGCAGCAAGCGAATCGTTGCGCGGCGATGACAAACGACAACTCGAAGCGGCAACAACCTTCGCACGCTCGTTGAAAGAGAAGAGTGGCTACATTGATCAGCGGGCCATCATCGCGGCGCTTTACGCGTCGGCAGCCGCGTACACAATTCCGGCGACAGTGTCGGCGTTCGCCCAAGTGTGGCGTAAGCCCTGGTTCGAAGATGCGTGGAGTCCGGAACTGGAAGCCGGCCGATCGGGGCACAATCGGCTGGCTCGCCCACTTTCACTGCAATTAGACGCGGAGACACTCCGTCGCGTGGAGTCTGTCGCAAACGCACTCTGGAAGTAGTACACCGCATCCGGATTCACTGCGAGCACACCAAGGTGGGGTGAGATTGCGCCTGTGCTCAGTCAGCGGTCGGCGTGGTCAGGATTGGGCCGGTTGCGGGTGCGGCCGAGCTGGCGCTCGTAGCGGTGGTGCCCTGTGGTGCCGTACGGGGCCGGAACACCCAGGTCCGATACAGCCAGAACCGGAACGCCGTACCGAGGGCCAAACCGATGACGTTCGATGACACATTGTCGGCGAGAAGTGAAGTGAAGCCGAGAACGTAGTGGGAAATCCACAGACAAACGAGCCCAATCGCCATCCCGCCCACGCTCACGACGGCAAACTCGATACCCTCCCGAAGCGCCTGCGCGCGGCGAAGCGCCCCAAACGTCCAGTACCGATTGCCAATCCAATTCACAGCGATCGCGATCATCGTCGAGACGATCTTCGCCAACACGGGGCCCTCATGGATGTTTTCCGGTGAGAACACGGTCACGCGCAGGATGTTGAAGACGGCGACATCCACGACGAACCCGACAGCGCCCACCGCGCCGAACCGCGCGAGTTGCGCAAGCAGAGCTTTCACCGGACCTCCGCCTCGCAGGGACAAGTTACGCAAAGATGGACATGAGCGGTACGAAGTCTAATCGTGCAAATCCAGACGCAAGCTGTGAACGTGGGAACGGGAGCGATGCCATGAGGGTAGGGGTGATCGGGGGCGGCCAGCTCGCGCGCATGATGATTCCGGCGGCCATAAACCTCGGCGTCGACCTGCACGTGCTCGCCGAGAGCCAAGGAATGTCGGCCGAGCCAGCGGTCACCGCGGTCGGGGATTACCGAAACCTCGACGAGGTTCTTCGCTTCTGTTCCGACGTGGATGTCGTCACGTTCGACCACGAACACGTGCCACAGTCCGTTTTGCTGGCACTCGAGGATGCCGGAGTGGTGGTGCGACCGGGCGCTGGAGCTCTGCAATACGCGCAGGACAAGATTCTCATGCGCGAAAAGCTGAGCGAAATGGGGATGCCCGTGCCGCGCTGGGCCGCGGTCTCCAACGCAGCTGAACTCGCGGACTTTCTCGACGACAACAGCGGTGCGGCGGTAGTCAAGACCGCCAGAGGCGGTTACGACGGAAAGGGTGTGCGTGTCGTCCGCGAGGCTCACGAGGTCGATGACTGGTTCATGGCGCTCGCAGAGGATGCCAACGGCGGGTCGCTGCTGGTCGAAGAACTCGTGGACTTCCGCCGCGAACTCGCCCAGTCCGTCGCCAGACGACCCTCGGGTCAGATCGCCGCCTGGCCTGTGGTGGAGAGCATCCAGCGGGAAGGGGTGTGCGCTGAAGTTATCGCCCCGGCACCGTCCTCCGCGGGCAAATTGGCTCAGGTGGCAGCGGATGTCGCCATTGCGATCGCGGAAGGACTCGATGTCTCCGGGGTGCTCGCCGTGGAGTTGTTCGAAACCATGGACGACCGCATCCTCGTGAACGAACTGGCGATGCGTCCCCACAACTCAGGGCACTGGAGCATTGAGGGTTCGACGACGAGCCAATTTGAGCAGCACTTGCGCGCTGTACTAGATCTGCCGCTTGGCGCCACCGGATGCGTGCAGCCCTGGGCTGTCATGGTGAATGTGCTCGGTGGGCCGTCCTCCGGCGTGCTGGCGGACCGATACGCTGCCGTCTTCGATGACCACCCCACCGCGAAAGTGCACAACTACGGGAAGGCGTCGCGGCCCGGGCGCAAAGTCGGACACGTCACGGTGACCGGGTCAGATCTGGACGAGGTGGCGTACGACGCGCGTGCCGCAGCGGCCCAGCTGAGCGACTGACCTCTAGCATGGGACACATGCCGAAACCGATCGTCGCGGTCGTCATGGGCTCTGACTCCGACTGGACCGTCATGAGCGATGCGGCCACAGTCCTCGCAGAATTCGGCGTGCCATATGAGGTCGAGGTTCTCTCCGCGCACCGAACCCCGGAGAAGATGATCGCCTGGGGCAAAGCCGCAGCCGGTCGCGGACTTCGCAGCATCATCGCGGGTGCTGGCGGCGCTGCGCACTTGCCTGGCATGCTCGCCTCCGTGACCACGCTTCCGGTCATCGGAGTGCCGGTACCGCTCGCGAGACTTGATGGGCTCGACTCGTTGCTGTCGATTGTGCAAATGCCCGCGGGGGTTCCGGTCGCGACGGTGTCGATTGGCGGGGCGAAAAATGCCGGGCTCCTGGCCATTCGGATGCTCGCCGCGGTCGACCCTGCGCTGTCTGTGCAACTCAAGGAGTTCGCTCAGAGCCTTGAGGATTCCGTCGCGGCGAAGAACGCCGCACTCAAGTCGACACTGTGAGCGCGACCAGTTCCGTCCGAGTACCCGACACCTCCTCGCCTGAATCCATGCGCAGAAGGGCCTGGTGGCTTGTCGCCCTCAACCTGCTGATTCCTGGCTCTGCGCAGCTCCTCGCCGGAAATCGCAGACTGGGCAAGTTCGGCGTCACCACGACATTTGTGCTGTGGGGGATCGCTCTGATCGTGCTCGGCTTCACCCTCCTCTGGCCGGTCGCCGTGTATTCGATGCTGTCGACCCCGTTCGTTCTGACGATCATCCAGGTTCTCCTCGTGGGGTATGCCCTGCTGTGGATTCTGTTCACCCTGGACACCCTGAGGCTGGTTCGACTCATCCGGGTTCGCCCCCTCGCGCGCGCCTTTGTCGCCGGGATCGCGATCACTGGCCTCGTGTGCACGGCAGGCATTGCCAGCTATGGCGCGGTTGTTGCCGGGTCGGCGCGGTCCGCAATTTCGTCGATCTTCGACAGCGGCGACTACACCCCGCCGGTGGATGGTCGATACAACATTCTGCTGCTCGGCGGGGATGCCGGACCCGATCGCGAGGGCTTGCGCCCCGACAGCCTCTCGGTCGCCAGCGTCGATGCGCAGACCGGCGCGACCACGATCATCGGGATCCCGCGCAACCTGGAGCAGGTTCGATTCTCGGCCGGTTCGCCGCTGTACGGGCCATTCCCGAACGGCTACGACTGCGGGGACGAATGCCTCATCGACTACCTCTACACCTACAGTCAGGAGCATCCTGAGCTGTACCCCAACGCGATTGACCAGGGTTCGCTGCCAGGAATCGAGGCGATGCGAGACGCCGCAGAGGGCGTGCTGGGGCTCACGATCCAGTACTACGTGCTCATCGACATGCAGGGTTTCTCCGACCTCATCGATTCGCTCGGCGGCATCACGGTCAACGTCCCTGAACGCACACCGTTGGCCGCAGCAATCCCGGGCGCGAAACCGTTTGCCTGGGTTGAAGCTGGTGAACAGCACCTCAGCGGGTACACCGCGCTGTGGTACGCGCGATCACGATATGAGAGCACCGATTTTGAGCGGATGTCCCGCCAGCGTGATGTGCAGGAAGCGATCCTGCGCAGTTTCACGCCGGCGACCGTCCTCCTGAAGTTTCAGGACGTGGCTGCTGCTGGCACGCAGGTCGTGAAGACGGACATCCCCTCCGTCATGCTGGGACTCTTCGTGGAACTTGCTACAAAGTCCCGCGCGCTGCCGGTAACGAGGCTTGAGCTTGTTCCACCGGACTTTTCCCCTGCGCACCCCGACTATGACAAGATCGCCGCGGCCGTCAAGGGTGCCTTCGCGGCCCCGACGCCCTCGCCTGCACCCTAAGGCCTCGACGCAGGCCGTGACGCAGGCCGTGACGCGGGCCTAGAGGTCCGCGTGCAATTGCCACACTTTGTGCGCCGAGTCGCTCCAGCTGAACGCTCGCGCGCGGTCGAGACCCTGAAAGTGCAACTGCTGGGCAAGGTCAGGGCGCTCGATGACGTCGGCGATTGCGGCGGCAAGACGGGCGGGATACCCTTCCGCGTCGTCTCGCGGCACGGCAATACCTGCCCCGGCGGAAACCTCCAGCACAGCGGGTTCGTCCGAGTGGATGACCGGGGTGCCGAAGTGAAACGCCTCAACGAGTGGCAAACCGAATCCTTCGGCGAGGCTCGGGAACACGAACACATTTGCCCGGCTCATCACGACGGCCAGATCGGGGTCGGCGAGAAAACCGAGGTTGCGCACCCGATCTGGCGCGAGTCCCGCTTCGGCGGCCAGTCGGGCAACTTCGAGGTCGGCCGAACCACGTGGTCCGACGAGGAGGAGAGGGAGGTCAGGGGCATCGGGGTGGCCGAGTGCGCTAATGAGCGCTGGCAGTCCCTTTCGAGGTTCGAGGGTCCCGACGCTCAGTAGATAGCGCTCGGGAAGACCGAGACGGTGTGCTCGCTCGTCGGCATCCACGGGGAGTTGAAGCTTGGAACTCACCGCGCCGCCGATAACCCGGATCCGATCGCCAAACGGCAGAGTGTCGCCCAGTTGCGACGCCACAGAGTGTGTCGGCACCACAACGGCATCGGCGAATCGCTGTGCTCGCCGAACCATGGCCTTCTCCCAGGCAACTCGTTTGGGGTCGAGCAACTCCGGATGCGTCCACGCCGCGACATCGTGGATCGTGACCACAATCTGATCCGAGTCGTTGTTCAGACGATCATGCCGGCCGAGCGGGGCAAGGAGACTCGTCGAGTGGACCATACCCTTCCCCTTGATGCTGCCGAGGCCGAAGCGCATGGCCACGGCGAATTCTCGGCTGCGCAGGCGCGAGGTGTGCACGTGTCCAATCCCGGGGAGAAGCATTTTCAGTCGTGCAAGGTCGTCCTCGCGCGAGGCGGCCACCATCGCCGCGACATCGCATCCGGGTGGCGCAACCCTCACAAGTTCGCGCGTGAGCTCTTCCGTGTACCGGCCGACCCCTCCAGAGGAGTGGGACAGCATCGGGTCGACAATGACGGTGAGGGTGGTCATGACGGGAGCAACACTCCCTCGGCCACGGCCTCAGACAGTGCCTCGGTCCACGCCCGCATCGGAGCGAGCCCGACGGTGCGCCACTCTTCGTGCCCCAGCACGGAGTATGCGGGTCTTGGGGCTGGACGCGGGAATTCTGTGCTGGGAATCGGGTGCACCCGCAGCGGGTCAAGTCCTGTCTGGCGAAAAATCTCGCGTGCGAACTCGAACCAGGTGGTGTTCCCTGAGTTCGTGGCGTGGTAAACGCCTGGCGGCACATCCGCGTCGAGCATCGCGACAATCTGTCTGGCGAGGTCGAGAGTCCAGGTCGGTTGGCCGTGCTGGTCGTCCACGACCGTGAGGGTCTCATGGGATGCGGCAAGCCGAACCATGGTTTTCGCGAAATTCGGCCCGTTGGCTCCGTACAGCCAGGCTGTGCGGACGATGCAGGTTCCGTCTGGGTTCAAGGCAAGCGCGAGCCGCTCGCCCTCAGCTTTCGTGCGACCGTACGCCGACACGGGGTTTCGCACGGCGTCCACCGGATACGGAGACGTTGCGGCACCGTCGAACACATAGTCGGTGGAGAGTTGGATGAGTTTCGCGCTGTGACGCGCAGCTGCTTCTGCAAGGTAGCCTGCGCCGGTCGCGTTCACCGCGAACGCAACATCTTCATGGTCCTCGGCGTCGTCCACGCGGGTATAGGCAGCGCAGTTGATGACGGCGCTGTGGCCGGCGACCGCAGCCTCCACGATGTCGCGATCTGTGATGTCGAGATCGTCACGACCAAGCGCGGTCACGCGCCGACCGGACAGCACCCGTTGGAGGTCCTGGCCGAGCATGCCGTTGGCGCCGGTGATGAGGAAGGTCATAGTGGCTACAGTCGTTGACTACAGTGCGGTCGCTGGCGACCGGTCACCGGTCACCGGGAGATGGCAACGCCAAGAGCCGGGACGAGTGACATATCCGCAGTGTAGCAGCGAGAATCGGCCGGCAGCCGGGCTAGATCGTTCCCTCGTCCACGGCATTGACGATCCACGGAATGACCTCGTCGAGCATGTCGTCCAGCGTGGTTTTCGCCTCAAATCCGAGAAGCTCTTTCGCCTTCGAGACGTCCGGGATGCGTTTTTGCACATCGTGTTCAAAGCCCGGATCGTGGACGAGCCGCAGCGGAACATCCGCACCCTTGATCTTGTGCCAAATCGTCTCGGCCAATTGTGTGACCGTGTGGCCGTTCGCCGTCGAGATATTGAAGTCGTTGTTGCGGGCTGCCGGGTGGTCCAGAGACAGCACGATTCCGCGGGCAAGGTCGCCGCCGTAGGTGTAATGGCGTACCTGATCGCCGCTGCCGAGAATGTGTAGCGGATCCTGGCCTTTCACGATCTTCTGCACGAGGTCGGGGACGACATGGCTCATCGCGAGTTTCACGTTTCCCGAATCGATGTCGACATCCCCGAGTGCGCGACTCTCGCCAATCCCGACGCAGTTGAACGGGCGCAGGATGGTGAACGGTAGTTGATACTGGTCCCACGCGGCGTGAGCAAAGTACTCCACGGCGAGCTTCTGGAAACCGTAGGACGACAGCGGTGGTGGTACGAGACGCTCGTCGCCTTCCTTGCTCGGCCACCGGTCGGTCGATTCGAACACCATCGAACTCGACATGTAGGTGACCTTCGATAGCCGGCCGGCTTTGTGGGCTGCAATCGCCGCATCCACCGAGGAGGCGATGATGCGCTCGTTCTGTGCGAGCAGGTCATAGGCGTAGGTGTGGAAGTAGGAGATTCCCCCGATGAGCGCCGCGCCGGCAATAAAATGGTCGGCGTCAGAGAGCACGCGAGTCATGAGCTCGACATCCTGCACGTCGCCGACGATGAGTTCGTAGTTCGGGTTGTCGTCGTAGGATTTCACGACCCTGCCGTACTTGGAGTAGTTGTCGATCCCCACGACCTGGTAGTTCTGCCGCAGGAGTTCCTCCACAATGTATCCGCCGATGAAACCTGCTGAACCGGTGACGACAACTTTCTTCATGGTGCGGTTTTCCTCTTCATTTTTGCGGTCAACTTCTCCACGGTGAGTTTCGGTCCGAAGGCAAAGAGATACCAGCGCAGGTATTTCGGTGCCCACTGGGCAAGCTTGAAGTTCGACTCGCCAGCCGTGCGGTCGAGCCAAATGGTGGGGATCTCAGCGATCGGAAGCCTGAGCCTGCGCGCTTTCGCCGTCAGTTCGAGTCCGATCTCAAAACCGTGGCGGCTGTCGATCCCCACGGATCGCACAAACTCGGCGTCATACGCCTTGAACGAATTGCTCGCATCCCTCGTGCCGACGTTGGCAAAGGTGTGCAGCGTGCGCCCGGCGAACCGGGAAAGGAACGACTTGAACCGTGGGGCGCCGACCTGCTGCCCGCCAGCCATATACCTGGATGCCGCTGCCGTGACGACTCCGCGCTCGACAAGAAGCACAAGGTCATCGATCTGGCGCGGGTCGTCGCAACCATCTGCCATCGTCACGACGACGGTGGGGGCTGCTGCAGCGTCAATCCCGTAGCGAATAGCGTTCGCGGGTCCGCGACCGTAGTCGTTGATGATCACGCGGAGACGATGGTCTGTTGTGGCAACGCGGTTGACCGCGGGGATCGACGTGTCATCGTCTGTGTCCACAACGACCAGGAACTCGGCGTCCGTCGTGACGGCGGTCAGGATTCGTTCCAGGCCGGGGATGATGTTGTCGCCCTCGTTGTACGCGGGGATGACAACGGTCACGCGCGGGGTCACACGACCACCCCGTTGCCGAGGATGTTCCACACGTCGGCGACCGGCTTGTCCGTGCTCAGCGAGCGGTACTCGGCGTGCGGAGTGGCAATCACGAGCACATCGGCCTTGGCGAGCACGGCATCCAGCGGCAGGAGGGTGTCGTCCACGTCCTCCGTCACGTACGGATCGGTGGACAGCACGGCCTTCGCCTTGAACTTCAGAACGCGCCGAAGCTTGTAGGACAAGCTGGAGCGGATGTCATCCGATTCGGCTTTGAACGCCATGCCGAGGATCCCCACCGTGAGCTGCCCAAGGTCAAAGCGCTTCTCCAGTTGGCTGACGATGTACAGCGGGAGTCCCTCATTCACGAGCATGGCGGAGTGGCCGAGACTGAACGTGTTGTCGCTGAACGCGGCCAGTTGCATCGTGTCCTTGAACAGACACGGCCCCGCGGCGAATCCGGCACCTGGCAGGTCGCTCGCGCGCGGGTAATCCTTCGTCAGACCCTGACGGATACGCTCAAAGTCGAGGCCTCGATTGTTGGCGATCATGTAGAACTGGTTCGCCGCAGCGAATTTGATGTACCGCCAGGTGTTCGTGAACAGCTTCGCGAGTTCGGCTTCCTCAGGTTCGAGGTGAACGATCGACTCGGTGAGCAGCGTGAACAGTTCGGTGGCACGCTCGCGGCCTTCCACCGTGCGCGACGACACAATTTGGGGCAGGGTGAACAATTCAGTCATGGCCCGGTGTTCTGCGATGCGCTCAGGGCAGAACGCGACAGGGATGTCGACTCCCATCGTCGCAATCATCCGCTCGACCAACGCGGTTACGCCGGGATACACCGTGCTGCGAAGGACAAGCAGCTGGCCATCCCTGAAGTATGGGCTGCACGCCTCCAGCGCGGTGGGGATGGCTGTCGGGTCTGGGTTGAGGTGCTCATCGACGGGCGTGCCAATTACGACCACAATGTTTTTGGCCTCGGCGACGGTCGCTGCATCGGTCGTGGCGCCCAGCATGCCGGAGTCGAGCGCCTTACGCAGCATGGGTTCTGCGCCCGGCTCCAGGAACGGCATGACACCTCGGTTCACGAGGTCGACTGCCGTGTCGCTCACGTCATAGATCTGAACCCGCGCTCCGCGATCGGCAAGGGCAATTGCCAGAGGTAGACCCACGTGCCCAGCGCCTCCGACGACAACAACGTCGTAAGTGAATTGTGCAGGCATGCCGCAATCCTAGAGGTCGCGGGCTTCGCTCGACTGCGCCTCTGCCGCAATCTTGCGCGCAGTCAGGCCATCCGAACGGTGGTCGCCATAGACCCAAAACCGGTACATGAGGAATCGGAACGTGGTGGCAAGAACGAGTCCAATAACGTTGGTCGAGATGTTGTCGGCGACGAGACTGGTGTAGCCGAGGAGGTAGTGGGAGACATACAGGCAGAGAAGACCGATCCCCATTCCGACCAGAGCAATGGCGCTGAACTCCAGCAGTTCGAGCAGGAAATTCTGTCGACGGTTTGCCCGAAATGTCCAGAACCGGTTGCCAAACCAAGTGGCAAGGGTCGAGACCGCGACGGAGGCGATCTTTGCGCCGATCGGGCCCTGGAAGAAGTGGCCGTCCCCGAGAACGCCAAGTCGGAGCGCGTTGAAGATGCCAACGTCGATGGCATAGCCGACGAGGCCAACGACGCCAAATTTCAGCGCATAGCCCAGGAGGCGATCGTAGAGCCGCTTAATCGCGGCGGGCATTCGAGTTGCCAACAGCCGCCTTCCCGGATATGTGTGCCGACCCGGATATGCTATTCGGGAAATGGCCACAGACGCGCACTCCGGGAGGCTCCCAGCCCCCACAGTGGCACATTACGTGGCTCTCGTCGCCAGTTTTGCCCTCCTTCTGTGGATCGGTCGCGACCAGTGGTTCTTTGGGGATGACTGGGCGATCCTGGCCCCGAGCAATGACGGCGACGTACTCCTACCGCACGTCGGGCATTGGAATCTCGTTCCAGCCACGGTGTTCCCGCTCCTGCGGAATTGGCTGGGCCTCGGGAGTTATCTGCCCTATCTCGCACTCGCCGTGCTTGCCCACCTCGCCGTCGTGCACGTGCTGTGGCGAATTCTTGGGCGGATCGGAACTGCGCCGTGGGTCGCGACAGGGCTAAGCGTGCTCGTCATGGTTCTTGGCGCTGGAGCAGAGAACCTGCTGTGGGCGTTCCAATTTGGATTCCTGGGTGCGATCGCGCTCGGGCTTGCCGTTGTGCTTCTCCTTGATTCCCCTGAGCTCCACTGGCGTCGTGTTCTTGCCATCGTCGTGTGTTCCGTGCTTGCGCCGATGTTCTCCGGTACGGCGATTCCGGTGCTGGCGGCCGCCGCAATTGTTGGTTGGATTCGGCACGGGTTTGGGCGCACGTTCGCGCTGCTTGCCCCCACGGCCGCAATCTATTTGCTGTGGTATTTCCTGATTGCCCGCCAGTATCCGACGCCGCACGCTGGCATCGAGAGTCTTGGTGACGCGGGGATGGTCGTCGTCTTCGCCGCGGCCATGTTTGGTGCTGGGCTTGGGAGAGCGTTTGTGCTTCTCTGGATCGGTGTGATTCCCGCTGCCGTTGCCGGGGTCTGGTTTATCGCGACGGTCCGCCGCGGAATCCGTACGGTGACGGCGCCTGCGTACGCGCTCATCATCGGCTCGGTCGTGTTTGCGGCCTTGACCGCCTACTCGCGGGCCTCGTTCGGACTTTCGGCCTCCTCAGCGCAGCGCTACGCCTACCTGACGATCGTGTTGCTTCTTCCCGCGTTTAGCCTGATGCTGAGCTGGCTTGTGCTTCGAGGTCGGGTGTACCGCGCGCTCGTCGCGGTGTTCCTCGTTGCCATGATCGGACTCAACGGTGCAGCACTCGTGGTTGCTGCCGGAGTGCAGTCGGCGCGCGAGCTAGGCAGTCAGGAGCGCGTGGATGCGTCACTCGTCGCGATCATCCAGAATCCGACAGACCCCGCACTTCTCACGTCCGTCGCCGATCCTCGCTGGGCCCCGGACCTTTACGGATCCGATCTGTTGTGGCTCTACGAGGCCGGCCAGCTCGAGCCGTCATCGCGCTGACACCACTCGATCGACGGCGTACTGCGAACTCCGGCTGAGGGGGACCGTGAGCTAGGAGAGCGCTGCACGCGCCTTGAGCGGTTCCCACCAGGCGCGGTTGTCGCGATACCACTGCACGACATCCGCGAGACCCTGTTCGAACGTGACCTGAGGGGCGTAACCGAGTTCGGCGCTGATCTTGCCGATGTCCACCGAGTAGCGGAGATCGTGACCGAGTCGGTCGGTGACCGCATCCACGTACGACCAGTCCTTGCCCGTAGCGGTCAGGAGCAATTGCGTCAGTTCGCGGTTCGTGAGCTCCGTGCCCCCGCCGATGTTATAAATTTCGCCGGCGCGTCCAGCAGCCAGCACGAGGGCAATTCCCCGGCAGTGGTCGTCCACGTGGAGCCAGTCCCGGATGTTGTTGCCCTCACCGTAGAGCGGCACGTGCTGGTCGTCGATCAGGTTCGTGACAAAGAGCGGGATCACCTTCTCGGGGAAGTGATACGGGCCGTAGTTGTTGGAACAGCGCGTGATCGACGCGTTCAATCCGTGCGTGCGGAAGTAGCTGCGCACCAGGAGGTCGCTTCCCGCTTTCGAGGCCGAGTATGGCGAGTTCGGCTCCAGCGGCCTGGTCTCATCCCAGGAACCTTCGGCGATGGAACCGTACACCTCGTCCGTGGAGACGTGAACGAATCGTTGAACGTTATTGCGCAGCGCGGCATCCAGCAGGCGCTGTGTTCCGAGGACATTTGTTTCGACGAAGATCGAGGCGTCTCGAACGGAGCGATCCACGTGGGATTCGGCAGCGAAATGCACCACGGCGTCCACCTGGGGGAGCAAGGTGTCGAGGAGGGCACTGTCGCGGATGTCACCGTGGACGAACCGGTACCGCGGCGACTGGGCTACAGGGGCGAGGTTCTCGAGATTGCCTGAATACGTGAGCGCGTCGAGCACGACGACCTCGGCATCCTCGAGCCCGGGCAACGCGTTCTCTATCGTGCGTCGCACGAAGTTGGAACCAATGAAGCCGGCCCCGCCGGTCACCAGAATTGTCATGGAATTAGTTTCCCTGTCTCTTGACCCGCCGCGTGACGAGAGCGGAACGGACGGCAAGGCCAACAGTGAGGCCTGCGCGAATCGGCCAGAGGAGCGGGCCGGAGTACTTCTTCGCGAGGAAGCGCCGCGCACTCGTGTGGTGGGCGGCAATCATCGTCACGGATTCGGTCGTGGTCGAGTGTGCTCCTGTGTGAGTTACCGTGACCGACGGTTCGTACACGTTGCGGTATCCGTCCTTGCCAAGACGGAAACCCAGGTCGACGTCCTCGAAGTACATGAAGAAGCGCGGATCGAATCCACCGACCTTCGTGAACACGTCCCGGCTCATGAGCAGGCACGCGCCAGAAAGCCAGCCGGCATCGCGCTGCACGGACGGGATTTCGGATTCTTTGCGGTAGCGGCGGCTCCAGGGGTTGGCTGGCCACAGATTGGAGAACATGGCGTGGCCGACACCGGTCCGCAACGACGGTACCTCTCGCGCGGAAGGGTAAACCGTGCCGTCTGAGTTCAATACAGCTGGCCCAACCGATCCGATCCGCGGATCGGCCTTCGCGGCCTCGACGAGTCGGTCAACGGCACCCTCGGTGAGCACGACATCCGGATTGCTCAGCAGCACCCAGGTGACGGAGGCGGGGAGGGCGGCAACCGCAGCGTTCATGGCTGCGCCATAACCGACGTTGCTGGGAAGCGGGACGTATGACGCGTTCGACTCTGCGGCGAGCCGGACAACCTCGGAGCCGTCGATCGGAAGGTTGTCGGCGATGGCGATGGCGAGCGGCGTGGCGGACGCCAGACGCACAGAGTCCAGGAATCCGGCCAGCACCTTCTCCGAGCCATAGCTCACCGTCGCAACCCCATACTCGGGGAGCGAGGATGAACCTCCTGAAGTCGCCATAGTGGCTTCAATCCTAGTTCGGCACCGGTGGGTAACCGCTGACGTTGCCTAGACTCTCATCGTGGGTCAATCGGGCAACGATGTTTCGGCGCAGGAGCGGCTGTCTGTCTCCATCGCACTGTGCACGCACAACGGCTCGGCGTACCTCACAGAGCAAATACAGAGCATCCTTGACCAGAATGTTCCTGTCGCCGAGATCGTGCTGTCGGACGATGCCTCAACGGATGATTCGGTATCGCTGGTCGAGTCGCTCGTCGATCGACACCACAGCGAGCACCGAACGGCGCTCCCGGCACTCGTCGTCCTGCGGAACGCACAGGCACTCGGCGTGACCGCGAATTTTGAGCAGGCGGTCCGTGCCTGCACCGGTGACCTCGTTTCGCTCTGCGACCAGGATGATCGTTGGCAGCAGGCGCGAATCGAGGAGATCATTCGTGAGTTTGGCCGTCGGCCTGACCTGACACTTCTCCACCACGATGCGCGACTCGTGGATGACCGAGGCGCGCCCCTCGGGACGACGCTCGCGCAGGCGATCGGGTTTACGGCATCCGAACAGCGCAGGGAACGCGGCGGTAAGGCGTTCGACGTTCTCCTTCAACGGAACACGGTCACCGGAGCCACGACGGTCTTCCGCCGCGAGCTGGTGTCAGCCGCCGTTCCGTTCCCCGCCGCCTGGGTGCACGACGAATGGCTTGCCATGATCGCGTCGATAGTCGGTGTCGTGGACTATCTGCCCGCGCAGCTGATCGACTACCGTCAGCATTCCGCAAACCAGATTGGCGCCCGAAAGGCCACGGTGGCCGACAAAGTGGCCCGTCTCACGCAGCAGCGCAGTGACCGCAATAGCCGTCTGCTTGCCAGAGCAATGGCACTGGCCGAGCGCGGCGAGAAGCTCGGCGCCGCAACGGCGCGTACGCGCACTCTCGTGGAGCGCAAATGTGAGCACGAACGGTGGCGAAGCGGCCTGCCCTCCTCGCGCTTCCGTCGAATCTGGCCCGTTCTCGGCGGCGCCATGAGCGGTCGCTACCACCGCTTTGGCCGTGCACGGTACGACGTCGTGCGCGACCTGATCCAACCCGCTGGCTGAGCACGCCGGTTAGGATTGCGGCGTGCAGATTCGCGAGTTGGCCATCCCTGACGCCTATGAGATCACCCCGGTGCAGCGGGCGGACGAACGCGGTGTGTTTCTGGAGTGGTATCGCTTCGACAAACTTGAGGAGACGATCGGCCACCCGCTCACCCTTCGGCAGGCAAACATTTCGGTTTCGCATCGGGGCGTGGCCCGCGGCATCCACTTCGCCGAAATTCCGCTCGGGCAGGCCAAGTACGTGACCGTGACACACGGTGCTGTGCTCGACTTCATTGTCGACATCAGGGTGGGCTCGCCTACGTTCGGCCAGTGGGATTCCGTCCTCCTCGACACGAAGGATCGCCGGGCCGTCTACGTGGCAGAGGGGCTGGGGCATCTCGCGTTTTCGCTCACCGATGATGCGGCATTCACGTACCTCGTTTCGGACGTGTATCAGCCACAGCGCGAACACGGAATCAACCCACTTGACCCGGAGGTTGGGCTCATCTTTCCCGCCGACGCTCCCGAACCTCTCCTGTCTGACAAGGACACGGCAGCACCTGACCTCCTTGAAGCCAGAGACCTTGGCCTTCTTCCCACGTGGGATCAAGCGAGGGAGTTTTACCAATCGCTATCCGTAAAGGGGAGCTGATCATGCGCGGAATTGTGCTCGCCGGCGGATCCGGCACGAGACTGTGGCCCATCACCAAGGGCATCTCGAAGCAGCTCATGCCCATTTACGACAAGCCCATGGTCTACTACCCGCTCTCCACCCTCATGCGGGCAGGCATTCGGGAAATTCTGATTATCACGACCCCGGACGATCAGGGTCAGTTCCAGCGGCTCCTGGGTGACGGGAGCGAGCTGGGAATCGAACTCAGCTACGCAGCGCAGCCCAGTCCTGATGGTCTCGCCCAGGCGTTCATCATCGGAGAAGAATTCATTGGCGACGAGAAGGTGGCACTCGTTCTCGGCGACAACATCTTCCATGGCGCCGGCCTCGGGTCTAGCTTGCGAAAGCAGCGGGATGTTGAGGGTGCGACCATTTTTGCGTACCAGGTCGCAAATCCCAGAGCATACGGCGTCGTCGAGTTCGACTCCGAATTCAAGGCACTGTCTATCGAAGAGAAGCCGAACAATCCGAAGAGCAGGTACGCCGTGCCTGGGCTGTACTTTTACGACAACTCGGTGGTCGAGATCGCCAAGTCGATTGTTCCGAGCGCGCGCGGCGAACTGGAAATTTCGACCGTGAACGAACGGTACCTGGACGAGGGCCGCCTGCACGTTCAGGTTTTGGATCGCGGCACCGCGTGGCTCGATACCGGCACATTCGAGTCGATGATTCAGGCGACCGAGTTCGTGAAAGTGGTGGAGGACCGTCAAGGACTCAAGATCGGCTGCATCGAGGAGATCGCGTGGCGTGCCGGCTGGATCACGGATGACCAGCTTGAGCAGCTGGCCAGGCCTCTCGTGAAGAGCGGATACGGTACGCACCTGCTGCGGCTTCTTTCGGATGCACCGTGACCAGGGTTCTCATCATCACGGGCGACCCGATCGGCGCAAAAATGGCGGGTCCGGCCATCCGGTCCTGGAACATGGCCAGCCTGCTCGCGGCAATCCACGAGGTGACCCTCGTGACGACCACGCTGTTGGAGCCCGTCGAAGCTCCGTTTGCTGTGCGTCGGGTCCAGCCAGGCGAGAACAGCGAGTTCGCTGAGCTCGAGCGCTGGGCCGACGTCATTGTTTTCCAGGGGCATGCCATGGACCAGTTTGAGGCCCTGCGCACGACCCGCAAGATCGTCGTCGTGGATATTTACGATCCGCTCCACCTCGAAATGCTCGAGCAGGGCAGGGAGCTCCCCTTTGCGACGTGGGAACTCCGCGTCGCAACTGCGACGAGAGTGCTTAATCAGCAACTTGCCTACGGCGACTTCTTTCTGTGTTCCTCCGAACGCCAGCGTGCGTTCTATCTCGGTCAGCTTGCGGCCCTCGGCAGGGTGAACCCGAAGAACTATGCTCAGGATCCACATCTACGGGGACTCATCGATGTTGCGCCGTTTGGGATGAGCTCGACACCGCCACAGCACGCGCGCCCCGCACTGCGCGGGGTGATCCCCGGCATCGGGAAGAGCGACAAGATTCTGATCTGGGGCGGCGGCGTCTACAACTGGTTCGACCCGAAGTCCCTCATCCGGGCGGTCGCCGAACTTGCCACGCGACACAGCGACGTGCGGTTGTACTTTCTCGGAACGAAGCATCCTGGGGTCGAGCAGATGGGAATTGTGAAGGAGTCCCTGGACCTCGCGAAGGAGCTTGGCGTGCTCAATTCTGCGGTGTTCTTCAACGAAGACTGGGTGGACTATTCCGACCGGCAGAACTACCTCGTTGAGGCGGATGCCGGCGTCAGCACTCATTTTTCGCACGTGGAGACGACGTTCTCGTTCCGCACGAGAATTCTCGACTATCTGTGGGCTGGTTTGCCCATGGTGGTGACCGATGGTGACAGCTTTGCCGAACTCGTCGAGCGCCACGGTCTCGGGGTCGTCGTTCCTCCGGAGGACACCCAAGCACTGGCGAATGGGTTGGAGCTCGTTCTCTACGACGACAAATTCTCGGCGAAAGCCGCCGAACGGGTTCGCGAGATAAGTGGCGACTTCACCTGGGAGCGGACGCTGGCACCGCTCGTGGCGTTCGTGGAGAATCCGCGCCATGCAGCGGACTATTCCGGGTCGCGGACCGGTGCCATGTTGACCGTGGATTCCGCCGCGCGACCGTACGGGTTCCGGCACGACCTTGCCATGGCGTTCCATCACCTCAAGAACTCTGGGGTGCGCGCGACCGCAGCCAAAGTGGTGCGTCGCCTGCGACGCCGCTAACGGGGTGCGCTGGGATACTCTGGACGGAAACCAAGGGAGTCAACGGGTGGGAATCAGTGCGCATTCTTCGTAGGGTCAGGGCGATTCACTTCGCCCCGGTGCTGGCGATCCTCGCCTTGCTCGCCTGGGCGTTCGCCTCGCCGATTGGTGCCGCACCCGATGACGACTACCACCTGGTGAGCACGTGGTGTGCGGTGACCGATGGCACCACGTGCGCGGCGGGTACTGACGAGTACCACAGAACCGTTCCCGAAGCTCTCCTCGACGTGAGCTGCTATGCACAGCATCCGGAAATGAGCGCGGCCTGCCAGGACGGCCTGGACTTCACCGGTTCACCGAACGAGGTCACGGACAGAGGCAACTTCTACTACGCCTACCCTCCGGTGTACTACGCCGTCATGCACGCCTTTGTCAGCGGGAACATTGAGGTTTCAGCGCTCGTCATGCGCGTCGTGAACGTGCTCCTGTTTGTCGCGTTGGTGACGGCACTCTTTCTCCTGCTCCCCGCTGAGCGCCGCCCCACCCTGATCTGGATGTGGGTGCTGACCACAGTGCCCATGGGAATGTTTCTCCTGGCGTCGAATAATCCGAGCGGTTGGGCGATCACGGGTGTGGGGTCCGGCTGGCTCGCGCTGCTTGGGTACCTCGAAACCACAGGGTGGCGAAAGTGGACCCTCGGCGGGATTGCCGCGCTTGCAACACTTCTGGCGGCGGGCGCACGCGGAGATGCAGCGATCTATGCGGTTCTTGGAATTGGCGCGGTGTTCATCTTGACGGTGCCACGCGCACGGTCGGCGTGGCGGCGTTATGCGCTGAACGCCGTCCTTCCCACGGCCATCGCGATTGGTGCCTTCCTGCTGTTCCTCACCGCGCGCCAGACCGCGAGCGGCGTGAGCGGGTTTCGTACGGGTGGCGGAATCATCGGTGGAGACAATTCGCAAAACCTCGAAGGATTTGGTCGCTTCGCCTACAACCTGCTGAACATCCCCTTCCTGTGGGCAGGGAATTTCGGACAGTGGGGTCTCGGTTGGCTCGACACCTCGATGCCGGCCGTGGTCTCGTACGGCACGATCGCGTGTCTCGTCGCGGTCGGATTCGTCGCCCTGTCTCGGCTGTGGGGTCGGAAACTCTTTGTCGTACTCGCCGCCGGACTCGTGTTGTGGATCCTTCCGGTGTACGTGCTGACCGCCGGCGGGGATCTCGTCGGCGAATCGGTTCAGCCGCGCTACGTGCTCCCGCTCATCGTGCTTCTCGTAGGCCTGGTTCTGTTGACCAGGCCAGGCACACCCCTCGTGTTCAGCCGACCGCAATTGGTTTTGGTCATTGCCACCCTGTCTGTGACGAATCTGGTTGCCCTGCACATCAATCTCAGCCGCTATGTGACGGGCACAGACAACCCGGGCTTGAACCTTGACGCAGCACCGGAGTGGTGGTGGAATCTGGCGATCTCGCCGATGACGGTGTGGATTGTCGGCTCTCTGGCGTTCGCCTCCGCCGTCGCGATCGTTGTGCGAGAGGTGTCTTGGCGACCGCCGGTCGCGGTGCAACTGGCTGCACACGACGGCACCGCGACGCGCAACCCATAACATGGGAAGCGTGTCTGACCGCCCCCGCATCCTGTCCATCTCGTTCTCGAACTTTTCTGCGGATGCCAGAGTTCTGCGCCAGCTCGACGTTCTCGCCGACTTCGGCGAAGTGACGACGCTCGGTTTCGGGCCGAAACCGTCAGCGGCCGCCGAGCATCTCGAGATTCCCGAGACGCTTGCCTCGCTTCCGCAGACGATGACCGGCGTACTCCGGCTCGGCCTGCGCTTGCACTCGTCCGTCGAGTTGGCGGCGCCAGCCGTGAAGGAGGCGCTGAGGCTTGTCGGCGATCGCCGGTTCGATCTCATCGTCGCGAACGAAGCGCGCGCCCTCCCGCTTGCGCACGCATTCGCTCACGGCGCTGCGGTCTGGGGCGACATGCACGAGTGGGCCCCGGAGGAGCGCACGCATGTGCTGTCCTGGCGCATCCTCGTTGCGCCGTACATGCGCTATATCTGCTCTCGGTATCTGCCGATGACTGATGCTGTCACCACGGTCAACGACTCGATCGCGAAACTGTATGACGAGCAGTTCGGATGTCACACCGAAGTCGTGCGCAACGCGATCGCGCTACAGAATCTCTCGCCAAGTCCAGTTCTGGCCGACCGCATCCGACTCGTACACAGCGGAGGTGCCGTCCCTGGCCGCAATCTGGAGGCGCTCATCGAGGCAACTCTGCGGCTCGATGAACGCTTCAGTCTCGATTTCTACCTCATTGGTGCTCGCGACGGCGGTCGCTACCTTGCCAAACTGAAGGCGCTCGCTGGCGAGTCCACCCGCGTGACCTTCCACCCGGCGGTGTCACCGGAGGAGTTGCCTGCGACTCTCAATGCGTTCGACGTCGGCATCTATGCGATTCCGCCGAAGACGGCGAACCATCGTTTTATGCTTCCGAACAAGTTCTTTGACTTCGTGCAGGCGCGACTGGCCATCGTGTTCGGCCCCACCGTGGAGACGACTGCGTTGATCGAGCATTACGAGTTGGGTTGTGTCACCACCGACTTCTCGGTCGACGCGATGGTTGCGGCGCTGTCCGCGCTCACCCGGGAATCGGTCACCGCCTTCAAGGCGAACACGGATCGTGCCGCGGCCAAACTCAGTTCGGCTGAGGACACCGCCGTGCAGCGCAGCATCATCACTCGACTGCTCGACACGAAACCGGCGGCAAGAGAAGGGTCACAGCGATGAGAGTTTTGAGCGTGGTCGGCGCACGCCCCCAATTCGTCAAACTTGCTCCGATCGCCCACGCGATGGAGGGCAAGATTGATCACATAGTCGTCCACACCGGGCAGCACTACGACGAGCTCATGTCTAACGTGTTCTTCCGCGACCTCGGCATCCCCGAACCCGACGTGAATCTTGCCGTTGGCTCAGGAAAGCACGGCGCGCAAACCGGTTCGATGATGGCGGGGCTGGAGCCGGTGTTCGAGGAATATGCTCCCGATTGGGTGTTAGTTTACGGCGACACAAACTCGACCCTTGCCGCGGCGATCGAGGCGGTCAAAATGCACATTCCTCTGGCGCACCTGGAGGCTGGCCTCCGTTCGTTCAATCGGCGGATGCCGGAGGAGCACAATCGCGTGCTTACCGACCACGCCGCCGATCTGTGCCTTGCACCGACACTGGTGGCGATGAGCCATCTCGCCAACGAGGGTCTGGCAGCACGCAGCATCCTGGTCGGCGACGTGATGACGGATGTGCTGTACTCGGTTCGCGACCGCATGGCGGGGACGATGGACTTACCGCGCGGGGTCGTGGCAGGCGAGTACTACGTGAGCACGCTCCACCGGCCGGACAACACCGACGACCCGGCGCGGTTGACGGAGATTCTGGATCAACTGGCCGGGCTGGACCGAACGGTGCTGCTGCTCGTGCACCCTCGGCTTGCGAGCCTTGCCGTCCAACACGGAATCGAGTTGGAGCGCGGAGCCATTCGGGCGATCGATCCTCTTGCCTATCCCGCTCTCGTGATGGCTGTTCAGCACAGCGCAGGGGTTGTTACAGACTCTGGTGGGCTGCAAAAGGAGGCGTTCCTTCTCGGTGTTCCCTGCACGACGGTGCGACCGGAGACCGAGTGGGTGGAAACGGTCGAACTTGGCTGGAATGAACTGGTCGGCAGCGACCTCTCCCGGCTGGCCGGCGCCGTTCAGCGTGGCCTTCCGGCGCCGAGCGACGAACACCCATACGGTGACGGTCATGCGGCGGAGAAAGTCGTCGAGGCGCTCCTTCGCGCCTAGCCCGCAGCGAGTACTTCTCGCGCGGCGGCCAGAGTGAAGACCGCGCGTGGGACCGCCCCCGAGTGCCTCGCAAACCATGCCGCACGCACGGCGGGCATGTCCACGGCCACCACAAGCGTTGCACCCGCTATGAGCTGTGTTGCTTTGGGATCCCGACGGACAGCGCGGGAAAACACGCGCGACTGGTCGAGTGGGTTGAGAGAGTTGATCAGCCGACCGGGCGAGGAGTTTTGGAGGACCTGTCCCAACGCGGCAAGTCCGAGTGCGTGGGATATTTTGTCCACAAGGCTCGTCCCTGACGTGATCGTGTGGAACGAGTATGGTTCGTTGCCGGTCGGCGCGCGAAGGGCAATGACCGTGACTGTGCTGCCGTCACGTTGGTCCGTCGGGATGCCCCCTCCGGAGTTCAGGGCCACGGTGGGGTCGGCGTCTGCACCGATCAGGACGATGACTCGCTGCGCGGTCACTGGACCAGCTCCGTCAGCGCGGCAATGCGAGGCTCGAGTTGCAAGTTGCGTGAGTACCGCTCGGCCCACCGTTGTGCGCGGACCCGATCGTCTGCGGTTTGACGCGCAGCATCCTCCGCGGTCGCAATAAACGCCGAGGCGATGTCCCGGGTGTTGAGGCCGTTTGAGGCGTGCCAGGCGGGATACCCGTTCAGGACAGTCGACGCTGCACTGTCGGCTTCGTGGACTGACACGATGGGAAGGCCAGTTGCCACGTACTCGAACACTTTCCCGCTCGTGATGAATTTACTGCTGGACACCGCAAACAGCAGCGCATCGAATTCGTTGTACACCTCGCCAACCTGCGTCTTGCTGACCGGACCGCCATACCGGACACCATTGTCGGCGAAGTCAGCGATCGTGGCCACGGTGGAGGGTTCTGGCACCGCGAAGTGACCGAGATTGCCCCGGATGATCAGTTGCGATCGAGCAACGAGGGAGGACATTTCGCGAGCTAGTCGCCATCCTTCCAGTGACAGTCTTAGGGGTAGCTGGCCATAGATCGAACCAAGGAAACCGAACGTGACGCCGTTCGTGGTGTCGCGAACTCGGGTGCGTTTGGCGTTGAGGAACGAACTGTCGAAGCCGTTCGCGACGACATGAAACGTGTCGGCCCGGTGCGGATAGCGGGTACGGTGCCAGTCACGGATGGGCTCGTTGACGAACCATGCTTCTGCCGCATTGTGAAGCCAGCGGCGTTCCAGTCGTGTTGAGCGATCCCATGGCGCGCCAATCGTCCTGCCGGTGTAGACGTCGAGATGCCACGCGTCGCGATAGTCCATCACGTACGGAACCTGGTGGGTGCGATGGAGGTGGGCGCCCGGCGCGAAGTCCACCTGGGGGTTGGATGTTCCGATGACCAGGGACACCGGTTTGACTTTGTTGACCTGCTCTGCAGCGGCAACGAGCGCCGAATACCAGTGCCCGTACCACACCTCGGGAAATCTCCAACGATCCCGGAGGGAGCGCCAGAGGCTCCACCAGAGGGGCAGGGTGGCGCGAGTGCGGGTCCACTGGGAGAGGTCGGTGAATCCGCGATCGAGCGCGAACGGAACCCGCACAACGGAAACTCTCGCATCAATGCGGGCCTCGGCTCCTGGGTCGGTCCCGGTCAGCACCTCAAAGGTGTCCCTGGTCGGCGCGAGAACGGTGACATCCCATCCGTGCTCGACGAACGCGTTGGCCGTTGCGAGGGCCCGGTACATACCGGCACCCCGTGACGGAGGGTACCCCCACGCCACGTAGAGGAGGTGAGGGGCGGACGTGGGTTTCCTCCAGAGCTAAGGAGCGATTTCCGGGGTGGTGACTAGTGTAAAACTTTTGAGAACGTTAAGTGGGGTCCGTGGATGGGCCAGTAAGTCCCGCGAATCCGGCTTGAAGAGCAAACTCCGGAACACTCGCCACGAGCTCGCTGAAAGTCCCGCTCGCCTCGAGCCGTCCTCCGGACATAAAGAAAATTTGATCGGCGTGCTTGATGGTTGCGAGGCGGTGCGCGACGGTGATCGTGGTGACCGATCCGTGCAGAGCTTTGATGGCGTCGGAAACTGCGGCCTCCGTCGCCGTGTCGAGGGAACTCGTTGCTTCGTCCATGACGAGAACGAACGGATCGCCGTAGAGCGCACGGGCGATGCCGAGACGCTGACGTTGTCCTCCGGAAAGGCCCATTCCACGTTCACCAATCCGCCCGTCGATGCCGTCTGGTCGCGACAGTATGGTGTCGAGTAGCTGTGCTCGTTTCAACGCATCCTGCACGCGGTCCCGGTCAAAGTCATCGGTCCAGGTGAGTGCCACGTTCTGGGCCACCGAGCCGTCGAAGAGCGCGACCTCCTGAGGCACGTAGCCAACCCTCGTGCGCCAGGATCTGGCCAGCTTCGCAATATCGACGCCGTCGATGGTGATTCTTCCGGACGTCGGTTCGAGAAGCCCCAGAATGAGGTCGACGATCGTCGACTTCCCAGCACCGGACGCTCCCACGATTGCCGCGCTTGTCCCGAACGGGATCGCGAGCGTGACGCCCTCGACGGCTTCATCCGCACCAACCTGGTATTGGAAGCCCACCTTGTCCAGGGCGAGCACCGCTGGATTCTCCCCGATGGTGGCCGACGCTCCGGATTCCTCGATGACAGGGACCAGTTCGGCCTCCTGAATATCCGCGATGACGGCCTGCGCGAGGGCCGTGTTGTTGACGACCTGCGAGGTGACATTCTGGAACCGCTGGAGCGAAGGCGTCATGCGGAATCCGGCCAGAGCAAACAAAGAAATGCCGGTCACGGCCGTGACGACTCCGCCGAGCCACAAGCCGACGAGTCCGACAACCACGAATCCACCGATCAGGGCCGCTTCGAGCACGTAGCGAGGAACGTAGGTGAGGAACTGCATGTTGGATCTGGCCCTTGCCGTGACAACCCGGTTGGTCCGGACGACCTCAGAGACTTCGTCGACCTTGTCGCGGAGAGTTATCTCCTTCAGCGCGCCGACCATTTCCGTGAGCAGCCGCGAGACTTTCAACGACGACCGCATCCCCACGACGCCGGCCACCCGCGCACGTTTAGTGATCCAGAAGAACATGAGAACTCCGACGACCCCCAGATACAGGATCGCGGCGAGAGCGATCGCCGGCTGGGCGACGGCGAGTACACCGAGAATGGTCAGGAATGCGAGGGCTTCCCCCAGCAGAGAGGCTCCAGGCAACAGGAATCCGGCAATGGCGTTCGCCACCCCGACGTCGGCGATGCGCACGATGTCTGAGGAGTTTTTGGTGAGCCGATGCGACCAGGTCGAACGCAGATAGGAGTCAAGCAGGGCGTTGCCGATCTCAAGCTCATATTGCGCAAAACGTCTGGTGGCGAACCAGATGAGGGTCAGGGACAGTCCGCTTTTCAGGACCATGAGCGCGCACACCGCGCCAAGCAGGAGGAGCAGGCCCGACCCATCGACGTGACCAAGGATTGGCAAATTGATCGGTTGGTTCGACACCAGGGGAGTAATGATGACGGCGAGAATTGCGAGAGATGCTGCGTCCAGTACCGCGAGCACTCCGAGGAGGATCGAGTAGGTGGCGATGTATCTTCTGCCCTGGCGTGGCAGGAGGCCGAGCATCCCGCGGTACGCGTTCCAACTCGCCTTCATTCGCGACGTCCTTTCCGTTGCCCCAAGTTTATGGACATGAGGGCTTGAGCGGCGCGGGCGCCTGCTGCATCGAGGGACGCGTTGTCTCTCGCCCAGCCGGCGCGGACAGCACGGGCGCGCTCAGTGGCCCCGCTCTTGTGTGCCTTCAGCTCGGCAATCATGGCGCTTGCCACCGCATCCGGAGTGTGAGCGGCAGTGGTACCCAGGCTGTTGAGGCGCACAACTTCAGCGCCGGCGCCGGCGCCGGCAAAAATTACCGGAGTGCCGCACGCTGCCGCCGCGTAGATTTTCGTTGGCTTGGCGAAGTCGTATCCCTGGCCTGGTGTGATGCTGACGAGGGACGCGACGGAGCCGCGCAGCCAGCGGGCGACCTGCTCCGGTTCAATCATTCCGTGGAAACGGATTCGGTCCGTTCCCAGCTCGTTGGCTAGCTCCTTCAGCGCATCCACTTTGGACCCTCCTCCGAAAAGGTGAAGGCGAATCTCGGAGTCGAATGCCAGCACGCGGGGGAGCGCCTGCACAAAGATCTCCGCACCCTGCCACTCGGACATCGTCCCTGCGTACATAAAGTACGGAGCGGATTCCTCTGGCCGCGAGCCGTCCGGTGTGAACAGCTCGGTGTCGACACCGTTTCCGACCGTGACGACACGACGCGCGCCCAATTCCTGCGCCCGTGCTGCCACCTCCTCTGAGACCGCAAGCACTTCGGCGGCGTGGCGCAGCACGCCGCGTTCCACGCCGCGAAGGACTGTGACGACCAACCGGGGGGCGCTTGTCGATTCCGCGGCATCCGACCAAACGTCTGCCGCGTAATAGGCGTAGCGACGGCGACGAAGCCAGGAGGTCATCCGCACAACAAGCCCCGTTGTCGGCGGCGGCTCGGCAATGACGAGGTCCGACCGGGAGAACAGGAGCCGGAAGAACAGTGGCACATCGAAGCTCAGATACTGGAAATATCCGCGGACGTGTCCCGAGTGATCGCGCAGGACCGGAAACCGGGAAACGCGATACTCGGATGCTTCGACTTCGGTCGCGTGGCGCCGTGGCGGCCGCGTCGTCACGACGGTGACCTGCGCCCCAGCCCGGGCGAGACTCTCGGCTAGTGCGCGCAACCGAAATGAAGCAGCAGAAACTTCTGGGCTGAACAGCCGGGTCGCAATCACCACTCGCGGATGACGTGGTGCTGTGGTGACCAAGCGATTGTCCTTTGACCGAGCGGGGAGTGGGGCAATCAGTCAAGGCTAGTCGGTGAGTGACCGCCCCACGGCGTCAACGGCGTTCTGTCCAACCCGGCTAAGTGAGTAGTGTTCGAGAACCCACGCTGAATAGCGCTGACGTTGGGAATCACTGACCTGATTGTCCAGCGCGGCACGCATGGCTTCGGCGACCTGAGCCGCATCCCACTCCACGCACCAGCCAAGACTGTGCTCGCGAATCAACTCGCCGCTGACTCCACTGCCCGCATAAATGACCGGCGTACCGCAGGAGAGGCTGGCGAACGCCTTGGTGGAAAACGCAAAATCGTAGCCTCGCGACGGTGCCATCGAAGCGAGGCCGGCAACGGCGCCTCGGAACCAGGTGGCGACCTCCGCGGCTTCGACCGCACCGTGAAAGGAGATGCGATCTGCGGCGACCTGGACAGCATGCGCCTTGAGCGATTCTTCCTCTGTCCCGTGCCCGAAAAACAGCAGTTGCGCGCGGGGGTGGGTTTCACGCAACCGCGCAAACGCCTCGATGAAAATTCCGGCGCCTTGAATCTCCGACATAGTCCCGGCATACACGAAGTACGGGTCGTTCACTGTGGCGATCGTCCCGTCTCGTCGGTACAGATCGGTGTCCACTCCCGTTCCGATGACGACGACTTTGGCTGGATTGACCCCGAAGCCGCCGATCACCTCTTTCTCGGCATCCGACACCGAAAGGACGAGTGCAGCTCCTCTCATCACCCAGGATTCGCACCGGCGAAGGATCGCGACGACGAAGCGATTCACGCCAATCCCTGCGGCAGCCACACTGCTGAGGTCAGCCGCGAAATAGACGTAACGCATGCGCTTGAGCCAGCAGGCAATTCGCACCACGAAGCCGGTTGTCGGTGGCGGCTCCACCACGACGGCGTCGTATCTGCGCGAGAAGAGGAGCCGGAAGAAGAGGGGGATGTCGAAGCTCGCGTATTGGAGGTATCCGCGAACTGCACCCGACTTGTCCCGAAGCACGGGAAAGCGCCGCACCCCACGAGTGCTGGCCACGTGTGACGGCACCTGGGAGGTGAACACGGTCGTGGCGTACCCGGAGCGATTCAGTGCGCTGACGAGTGCCGCGAGTCGGTACGGAGCTGCACCGGATTCGGGCAGGTAGATTCTGGTCGCGATCGCAACAGTTGGCAGACCTGAGGACACGTCACTTAACATACCCCCGTACTCGAGCAATTGTCGTGAATCAGATGTGGATACGTGAAATTCCTTGTTGCGCTCTGCGAACGGGTGCTCCGCGCTGTGCGAAACTTGTGTCATGGTTCGCACGTGGGTCGTCATCCCGATGTTCAACGAGGCGACCGTCATCGGATCCGTGATTCAGGATGTCCTGCGCGAGTTCCCCTACATTGTGGTCGTCGACGATGGCAGTTCGGATGACTCGGTGGAGCAGGCGAGAGCCGCTGGCGCGCACGTCGTGCAGCATCCGATCAATCTGGGCCAGGGAGCGAGCCTGCAGACGGGCTTCGAATATGCCCTCCGGGACCCGCAGATGACCGAGGTCGTCACGTTCGACGCTGACGGGCAACATCAGGTTGCCGACGCGGTCGGGATGGTGGAAAAGCTTCGTTCGGAGAAGCTCGATGTCGTGATCGGTTCACGATTCCTTGACGATCGCACCACCATGACGCGAACCAAGCGGGCCACACTTCGCCTTGCCGCGGCGTACACCCGCGCCACAACCGGAATGGCTCTGACGGATGCGCACAACGGGCTGCGCGTGATTGGCCGTCCACTGCTGGAGAAGATCCAGTTGCGCCAGAATCGCATGGCACACGCGTCGGAGCTCATTGACCAAATTGGCGAGAACACCAAGAACTGGTCGGAGTATCCGACACACATCGTGTACACCGAGTATTCGAAAGCTAAAGGTCAGTCCGTGCTTAACTCGATCAACATCCTCGTCGAACTACTGTTTAGGTGAACCCCATGACCATCGTGTTCCAGATCATTGCCGTCGTGGTCATTATCGGTGCCGCATTTTTCATGCTGCGCGGGGGCGGTGCTCGGCATCAGGCCATTCGACGCGTACTCATGCTGCTGTTCATCGTTGCCGCGGCATCCTCCGTGTTCGTGCCGCAGGTGTGGTCATGGCTGGCGGGACTCGTCGGAATCGGCCGCGGCGCAGACTTGCTCCTCTACTTCCTCGTGCTCACGTTCCTCGGCTTTGTGGCAACCACGTACCGTCGCTTCCGGCACCTTGAAGCTGACGTCACGGAGCTGAGTCGCCGCATGGCGCTGCTCACCGCCGTGCACCCGGACGACGCGGCGCCTGAGGCAAAAAAGCCCAAGGGCTAAGCAAGCAAGCGGGGAGCGAAACCGAGCTCTCGTCGCGCGAGCGAAATGTCCGCGCAGGAAAAGCTCGGCTGGCCGTCCGTGACGAGGTAGTGCAGCGGGTGGTGCCGCTCCAGTCTGCGAACCAACTCGCGATTGGAGATCGGTTCGCCGCTGCCAACGTTGTAGACCCGGAAACCGCCTGGCGCGCTTACGCTCGCCTCGAACGCCGCAGCGACGTCCTCCGCGTGCACGTAGTCGCGCACAAAGCCGTCCAGACCGTTCAAGGTGATCGGGTTTTCCGCGGTCGCCGCGAGCAGCCGCTCGACGAGAGATCCGGCGAACCCGGCGCCGTACACATTGAAAATGCGCAGGCTGACCCGATCAAGCCCCACGGTGTCGAGTCCTTCCAGAATCTGTTCGGCCGCGATCTTGGACTCTGCATACGCTGACCGGCCCTTGGTTGGCGCAGTTTCGAGCACCGGCTCTGAGGCCTGGTCGCCGTATACGGCGGCGGAGGACGCAAAAATGAATCGGGTCGCGCCAGCGTCTGCTGCGGATCGGGCGAGGACATCCACGGCATCCACGTTGATGGAGGCTGTGCGGGCGGAGTCCGCCTCGCAGGCACCGCCGACGAGGCCGGCAAGATGCAGAACAATGTCGGGTCTGGCGTCAGCGACCAGTTCGCGGATTACCGAGGTGTTGGCCAAATTTGGTCCACCACCGCTCGGGCCGGGAACAAAGGTGCACGCGAATCTGTCGAGGGTCTGGAATCGGTCCTGAACGTAACGACCAAGCTGCCCGGTTGCACCGGTCACCAGCACGCGAAGTGGGGACATTGCTACTGGATCGCAAATCCGAAGTTACGAAGCCGGGCGACCAGCTCCTCACCGGTGATGTCGTACGCGAGCGTCGATTTGAGCAGGGACTCGACTTCCGGAAGGAGCATCCTGCCCTCACCTTCACCGGAGTCGCGCACGACGAAGACCTTTTCGTTGCTTGTCGAGTCGACGGTGTCGGGTTCGTAACTGAGTTCCTCGTACATCTTCTCGCCTGGGCGCAACCCGATGATGTCGATCTCCAGGCTCGGGTCTACGGCGCGCACGAGACTTTTGGCAAGGTCCATGATCTTCACTGGCTCGCCCATATCGAGAACGAAAATCTCGCTGTCCTTGCCGAGGAGAGTCGACTGGATGATGAGGTGAACCGCCTCGTCGACCGTCATGAAGAACCGGGTTACCTCCGGGTGGGTGACGGTGAGAGCAGACTTGCTCGCGATTTGGTTGCGGAAGATCTGCATGACGCTTCCGTTGCTTTCAATGACATTGCCGAAACGCACCGCGTTGAATTTGGTGTGTGGGCTTTCCGGCGCGATTGCCAGCATGAGCAGTTCGCCAATGCGCTTCGTGGTCCCCATCACATTGACGGGGTTGACCGCTTTGTCGGTCGACACGTACACGAAGTTGCTCACCCCGTGTTCGATGGAGCGTCGCATGACGTTGAGGCTGCCCCACACGTTGTTGTTGAAGGCTTCAAGGGGGTTTTGCTGCATGAGCGGAACATGCTTGTATGCGGCGGCGTGGAACACGATTTCCGGGCTGAACTCGCGGAACAGCGAGTCCAGAAGCGGCGTGTTTTTGACATCCGCAATTCGGTAGGTCACGTCTGGCCTTGCGCCCAACTGCTGTTCGAGGAAGAAGGTACCGTTCTCCCACCAGTCCACGCAGAGGATGTGGGCAGGGTTCATGCTGGCCAGTTGGTTCACGAGGCGCGAACCGATGGAGCCGGCCGCGCCCGTGACGAGTACTCGTTTCCCCTCGATGAACTCGCGCGATGCGAGCTCGCTTCTGCGCACAGGCTGTCGGCCAATGAGGTCGAGAACATCGACGTCGGTGAGGTCATCAATGTGGACGGTGTCCCTCACGATGATGTCGTAGGTGCGGGGGACTATCGCCAGGTGAACGGAGGGAGACACGATCGTGTTGATGAAGGTGCGCACCGTCGCGGCATCGGCGGAGGGGATGGCGAAATACACCAGGTCGACAGCATTCTCCTCGACGACTGCGTTGACGTCTCCCAGTGTGCCCAGGATTTCCGGGCCGGTTGCTGCGTCGTCGAGATACCCGACCACGGTTCCACCCCGCGAGCTCACATCGGCCCCGAGGGTTCGTCCCGCGTTGCCGAAGCCGACAATCAGAATTCGTTCGTTCATGTCGTCGGTTCCTTAGTGCTTGGGTTTCCGTCGGGAGTGACCGTAAACAATTGCTCGGGTGTGAGGAGCGCGCGTTCCTCGCGACGGTAATTCCCCCCGAGCACCGAGTCGAGAATCCCCGTCAACAGGGCTCCTGCATTCTCGGTGGATGAATAACGGCGGGCCCAGTCCTGACCAGCAGTGGCGAGTGGTTCGATCCGATCCGGATGATCGAGCAGCGACTTCAGGTTGTCGTAGACCTGCCAGTGTTTCGTGACGAGGCTCGCATCGTTCGCGCCAGGCGCGAGGTTCGTTTCAATGGTCCCGTCCGCGCTGGACAGGACGGCACACCGCGCGGCCAAAGCTTCGGCGCCGAACACCGTCGTCGAAAATCCGTAGAACTGGTTGAGTGCGATGTGCGAGCGGGCGAGCTGCTCAGCAACCGTCGCGCTATCAGTGCGAATGAGTTCCACGTATTCGAAGTCGTATCCTTCGTCAACCAGTTTTGCGATCGCGGCCCGCACGAGCTGGGTGCCCTTGATGATGGGCGAGGTGGACGCGTGTGTGATGACGATCCGCGAGAGATCGTCGAACTTGCGGGTGTCATCTACGAACTGGCTCGGAGCGAGAAAGTAGAAGAAGGGCTCGCGGTGCCCGACGAGATAACTCGTTTGGTCAGTGGGGACGTCGAACATGACGTCGGCATAGCGGTTTGCGGAGTCCGCGCGCTTGCGGAGCACCGCCTCGTGCGCTGGCGTCTCAAAACGCGCAGACACCTGACCCATATAGGTAAAGACGTTGGGTAGTCCCATTCTCTGCTCAAGCTCGTGCATGAGTTTGGGAGAGCGGATCTCCGACCCGCACCAGTACACGCCGATTCGTCTGCCTCGCCGTTTGAGGAAACGAAACTCGAAGTCTCGCTGGTCCACATTGTGGAGGAGAAAACCGTTGGCTCCCACGTAGAGAAACCCTCGGGCTTCGACCATCAGGCGACCGAGGAGGAGCGGACCGAAGACGAGTTTGTGCCACAGCCGCATTCGCTTGCCCATCTTCTGGGGTGGCGAATAGTCGTAGCTGTACGAGTAGTAACGACTTCCGAGGAAGGCGACCGAAACGCTCCGGGGAAGCGACAAGGCGATCTGATGGACCATCGAGGCCAACTCAACGGGGCCGACCACCCAGTCGATTGAATCCCGACGCGAACGGGGCGTGACTACGCGGTGGTACCAGAAGCTCATGGCCAGCAGCACCTTCTGCGCGACGAAGGCCGCAGGGAAGAGAATTTTCACTGGTGTTTGTAGCTCCCGGATGAGTGGTCACGTGACGATTCGAGTGTAGTCGGCCCATTTTGGGGTGTCGCGAGATGCTCGTGAATCAGGTAGGAATAAGGGAGAACCTGGGGGATCAAAAAATGGTGAAGCTTGCCCGCGCGCGCGGAATCCGAAATCGACGTAGTGCTGTTGTTGCGGTACTGGCCACACTCGCTCTGGCATTCACCGGGGCGCAGCCGGCTCTGGCGCTTCAGACGTCTGCACAACGCTCGACGGCGTCAACCCTCCAAACGGTCCCTTCTGCCACGGCCGTATCAACCGACTCAGGGGATGCCGGGGAATCCTTCGAGGTAGCAAACGCGGCGCTCGAGGATGAACCCCAGCTCTACCTTTCCGGCAAAGTTTCCGTCGTCGAGCTGGACATGGGGGAGAACTCAACCACGCTGTACTCGGTCCTCACCGATGCCGGCACCGTGCGCATTGGGGGCGATCTGGAACAGCTGAGAGGCGGCAGCACGTTCTCTGGCACGGTCGCGCTGCCTTCCTCACTGACCAAAAAACTTTCCCGCAGTTCGGCAAACCGCGTCCAGGATTCTGCAGACTCGCCCATCAGCGTTCGCGAGTACGCTGGCGCGCAGCTCGTCGAGCTCGCTCAGGCCGAATCCGAACCGCTTCAAATCGTGTCGGCGACTATCGTGCAGTCCCAAGCACCCCTCGGCACTGCGGCTCACACGGTGGACGTTGCCGTTCTCAATGGCACCACCTTCACCGATTCGACGGTCAACACCCAAGTCAGCGACCTCGCGAGCTTCTGGGTCGGCCAATCCAATGGCGCCATCACGGGTATCACCAGGCCGAGTGCCGTTCAGCGCTACACGTCCGCGTACCTCAACGACTGCACGACCACATCAAACTGGGTCAACGAAGTATGGGCGGAAGCCGCTGGCAAGTTCGGCAAGAGCGTGGGCAGCTACTACTCGACCTCCGGTCTCCACCTGGTTGTGTTCGCGGACATGCCCAATGGCAAATACTGCAGTGAAGGCATCGGCAGTGTTTCGGGTGGGTCACACGGTGGCGGGGTCATCGTCGCGAACATCGGTGTTGTTACGCGTCATACGCTCGCGCACGAGTTTGGTCACAATCTGGGCCTCGGCCATTCGGATGTGCACGAGTGCGACAGTCCAACCCTCGTGGAGGGAACGACAGCCCAGGGTTGTTACGACTATGAGTACCACGACTACTACGACGTTATGTCTGGCGGGTATACCGCCGGCGGCTACAACACGAACCAGCTTGCCGCCCTCAACGTGACCGACCGGATCAGGCTCGGCTTTCTTCCCTCGTCCGATCTGGACGTTGTCTCAGGTTCGGGTGATGTTGTGAGCCTCGCGCCGGCCTCAGATACTTCAGGCGTTCGTGGTGTCCAAGTTGTGGACCCACTCACCTCGAAGACCTACTACGTGGAGTACCGCTCCGGTACGGGGATGGACGCAGGTGCGTTCTACACTCACGGTTTTAGCTCCGGGTACGGAGAAGATCTCGCGTCCCTCAGGCCAGGCGTTCGGATCCTCCAAATGCGGGGGAACTCTGCGGGCGATGATTCGGTGGTTCTCGCGCAGCTCAAGCAGCCTGGTGACCCATACAAAATGCTCGCACTGAAGAGTGGTGACGTGTTCACGACGGCGAGCGGAGGGCTATCGATTGACTTCACGGGGGTGTCGAGCGGAAATGCCGACCTGGTGATTGACATGCATTCGCTCCCCACCATGCACCGAATTGCCGGCGCGAACCGGTATGCGACGGCCGTCGAAGTTTCCAAGGCCGCCTATCCGACACCCGGCGCCGGGATTCCTGTGGTGTACGTGGCACAGGGGGCCGACTATCCGGACGCTCTCGGCGCTGCACCCGCCGCTGTCGAGGAGGGCGGACCACTTCTCCTCACCGATAGCAACTCGCTCACGCCCATTGTGAAGACGGAAATAGAAAGACTGAACCCGGCAAAAATAGTGGTTGTTGGCGGTGCAGGAGTCGTGAAGCCTGCCGTGTTCTCTGCCCTGGAAGCCCTCGCTCCGGGAAACACCATCCGGCTGGGCGGTGCAGATCGATATGAGACGGCGAGGCTCGTCGTGCGCCACGCGTTCCTGGACAACGGTGGACCTGGCGCATCGACCGCATACATCGCCACCGGTTCCGGATTCCCGGACGCGCTGTCCGCGTCGGCCGCTGCGGGCGCAGAGGGCATCCCCGTGGTGCTCGTCAATGGCTCGCTTTCCTCGCTGGATTCGGCAACCAAAACTCTCCTGCAGGACCTCGGGGTCACACAAACCTGGATCGCCGGGGGCACCGGTGTGGTGAGCAACGGCGTCTCGAATTCGCTCGCCACGGTCTCGACCGTGACCAGGTACGCGGGAAGCGACCGGTTCGACACGAGCCACAAAGTGAACAGCGCAATTTTCTCGTCCGCGCCGCTCGTGTACCTGGCGACCGGGTTCCAGTTCCCTGATGCCCTTGCGGGGGCCGCCATCGCCGGCGCGAAGGGCGCTCCGCTTTACCTCGTGCAGACGGCGTGTATCCCGGCGCAGATCCGCTCGGACATCGTGATGGGAGACGCGGACGACGCCTGGCTGATCGGTGGAACAGGAGTTCTCACGAGCAAGGTCTACTCGTTCACGTCCTGCTGAGCGGGCTGCGGAAACCCAACGATTAGACCGACGCCGAACCGATCACGAACGTGGGAATTTCGGCGCGAAATTCCGCGCTCGTAATGCCCCGACCGTCAACGACTGTGCGTGCACCTGGCACGTGTTCGGCGCGCACCGACTCGTACTCCTGGTGGTTCGCCTGCACGATCACGGCATCCACAGGCTCGCCGAACTCGTAGTCGGTGAAGCCCAGCTTCTCGAGTTCTTCCTTCGTGTACATCGGATCGTTCACCACGGGGATGGCCCCCGCCTTCGTCAACTCGTCGACGACGTCGAACACACCAGAGAACGCGGTCTCCTTCACTCCACCTCGGTAGCTTGCGCCGAGCACAGCGACGCGCTGGCCCTTCAACGGGCCGTGGTGTTTTTCGAGCAGGGCCACCGCGTAATTCGGCATCCCGCGGTTCGCTGCCCGAGCCGAGCGCACGATTGTCGCCTCCGGATCGTTCCACAGGTACATTTGCGGGTAGATCGGGATGCAGTGGCCACCGACGGCGATCCCCGGCAAATGGATGTGGCTGTACGGCTGGCTGTTGGAGGCCTCGATCACGCCGTACACGTCAATGCCCTGACTGTCGGCGTAGCGAGCGAACTGGTTTGCGAGCCCGATGTTTACATCGCGGTACGTGGTCTCCGCGAGCTTGGCAAGCTCGCTCGCTTCGGTCGAGCCGAGATTCCACACACCATTGCCGCGCGCGAGATCTGCGCGCTCGTCGAAGTCGAGCACCGCGTTGTAGAACTCAATGGCGCGCTGGGTCGACGCCTCGTCAATTCCGCCGACGAGCTTCGGGTATTTGCGGAGGTCCGCGAACACGCGCCCGGTGAGCACGCGCTCCGGGCTGAACACGAGGTGGAAGTCGGTGCCGGCCTTCAGGCCGGAGAGCTTCTCGAGCAGCGGTGCGAACCGGTTGCGCGTTGTTCCGACCGGCAGCGTCGTCTCGTAGGAGACGAGTGTTCCGGCTTTCAGGCCCCGACCGACGGCCTCCGTCGCGTTGTCCATCCAGCCGAAGTCCGGAACACCCTCGATGTCGACGAAGAGCGGCACAACGATCACGACCGCGTCGCTTTTCGCTACTGCTTCTGTCGTGTCGAGCGTCGCCGTGAGCGTGCCGGACTCGACGGCTTCAGCAAGCTTCGTGTCGAGGAACGCCTCGCCGGGGAACGGCTCCGTTCCCGCGTTGATGAGTTCGACAGTGCGCGGGTTCACATCGGCACCGAAGACCGTATGTCCTTTGCTCGCAAACTGCACGGCGAGGGGCAGTCCGATCTTGCCCATGCCGACAACGGTGATGTTCATGTGTTCCCTCTGCTCGATTACTTCTCGCCCAGACGATGCGAGAGACCGTCTGCGACGAATTGTTCGGCGATGTCCACGACATCCGCGCCCTGCTCCAGCGTGACGATCCCTGACGTGTCGCCGCTCAGTACGGCGTCACGGAATGCTTCATGCTCGGCGAGCAGCGGTTCCTTCTTGTTGAGCGCGAACCGGATGACATCGCCCTCGGCAACTCCACGGAACGTGGAGACGCCTGCCCAGTTGCTTGAGCCAACGCCGTTCTCAAAATAGGTGAGGTCTGCTGTGAGCGTGTCGGCGACGAGCGAGCCCTTTTCACCCGTGACGATGGTCGTGCGCTCCTTGAATGGCGTCAGCCAGTTCACGGTGTGGCTTACGATCGTGCCCTTGCTCAGGGTGCCGATCGCCACGAGCATGTCCTCGTGCGGGCGACCGCTGCGGTGAGTGGTGCGAGCGTTGATGCTCACATAACTCTGCTGACTCACCCACGCGGTGAGGTCGATGTCGTGCGTCGCCAGATCTTTGATGACTCCAACGTCCGCAATCCGGCCGGGGAAGGGACCCTGGCGGCGAGTTGCAATTTGGTAGATGTCGCCCAGCAGTCCATCTTCAATTCGGGTGCGCATGGATTGCAGAGCCGGATTGAACCGCTCAATGTGCCCGACGCCACCGACGAGGTTCGCACCCCGGAATAGTTCGACGAGCTCTCTGGATGCCTCTGCGGTGTGCGCAACCGGCTTTTCGATAAGCGCGTGCACACCGTGCTGGGTGAGCAACTCGCCCATTTCTCGGTGGTACACGGTGGGGGTCGCGATCACGGCATAGTCGACTTGGCTAAGAAACTTTTCGAGGTCTTTCGTAACCGGTTGGCCCTCGACGGCGGCCGGAACGCCGTCCGCCGGGTCGTAGACGCCGACGAAGTCGACCCCTTCAAGCGAGGCAAGCACTCTGCAGTGGTGGCGTCCCATCATGCCGAGTCCCAGTACGCCGGCCCGAAGGTTCGCGGACATCAGCTGCCCGCCTTCGCAACCTCGTTCACGGCCGTCACAATCTGCTCACGTTCCGCATCCGTGAGGGAAGGGTAGACCGGGAGGGAAAGCACCTGTGTTGCCACGAGCTCTGTGGCCGGGAGGTCGAGCTCGAGGCCGAAAGAGGGGAGCCGGTGAATGGGCGTTGGGTAGTACACGCCGGAGCCAATGCCGCGGGCGGCGAGCTCTTCAGCGAATCGGTCCCTGTCGTGGTCGACAACGCGGATCGTGTACTGGTGAAACACGTGGCTTGCCCACGGCGCCGTCGGCGGCGTGATGACGCCTTCGATGTTGGCGCTGAGGAACGCCGCGTTGGACTGGCGCTGTGCCGTCCAGCCGCTGAGTTTCGTGAGTTGGACTCTGCCAATGGCGGCGTGCAGGTCGGTCATCCGGTTGTTGAAACCGAAGATTTCGTTCGCGTAGCGCTTCTCCATGCCTTGATTGCGCAGGAGACGCATCTGCCTGGCCACCTCGTCTGACCCGGTCGTGACCATGCCGCCCTCACCGGACGTCATGTTCTTCGTCGGGTAAAAGGAGAAGGACGCTGCGTCGCTCCACGCGCCAACCGGGGTGCCGTTCACGCTCGCGGCGTGCGCCTGGGCGGCATCCTCGATGAGAAGGAGCCCACGCTGCGCAGCGAGTTCGCTGAGCGCGACGAGGTCTGCTGGGTGCCCGTAAAGGTGCACAGGCATGATGGCTTTGGTTTGCGGCGTGATCGCCGCCTCCACCGCCGCAGGGTCGAGCGAAAAGTAGTCGGTCTCGATGTCGGCGAACACGGCGGTGGCGCCGGTGAGCTGCACGGCATTGGCTGTGGCGGCAAAACTGAACGAGGGAACAATGACCTCGTCACCGGGTCCGATGCCGAGCGCCAGCATGGAAAGGTGGAGAGCTGAGGTGCCGGAGTTCACGGCGATGGAGTGCCGTCCGTCAACGAGCGGAGAGAATTCCTCCTCGAATTTCGCGACCTCCGGGCCTTGGGCGAGCATCCCGGAGCGCATGACGCGATCGACCGCTGCCCGCTCCTCGTCGCCGATCTGTGGACGTGCGGCGGGGATCATGGAGCCTCCAACTCAGTCAGGGTGTTGTCGTCGGTTTGTCGATATCGGCGCCCGGAAACCGGGCAAATCCAGTCGTCGCCCTCCGCCTTCTGGAGCGGATGGCCCGCGCGGCCTACCCAGCCGACGCGGCGCGCGGGGTTGCCAACGACGAGGGCGAAATCCGGAACGTCTTTGACCACGGTCGAGCCGGATCCCACGAGCGCCCACGCACCGATCGTGAGCGGTGCGATGCAGACGCTCTTCGCGCCGATCGATGCGCCCTCGTGAACGGTCACCCCAACGGCTTCCCAGTCTGATGCGGACTTGGGCGTACCGTCTTCGTTGATGGCTCGCGGGAACTGGTCGTTGGTGAACACGACGGCGGGCCCAACGAAAACACCGCGGCCGAGTTTGGCCGGTTCGTAGACGAGCGCGTAGTTCTGGATTTTGCAGTTGTCGCCCACCTCGACACCCGTGCCGATGTACGCACCTCTGCCCACAATGCAGTTTTCGCCGACCCTTGCCTCCTCGCGAACCTGGGCGTAGTGCCAGATGCGAGCGGAGGGTGCAACCGAGGCAGATTCGGCGACATCCGCCGTGCTGTGAATGTTGGCGCTGTTGGCGGCCATGCACGCTCCAGGGGGTTGACTGTGGTCAACGTCAATCCTATTCGCTAGCCCCGCAGCACCAGCGCAACCCACAATTGGGGCCAATGTTATCAGTGTGAAATTTGTCAACTTCCTTGATTTTCCGCGAACTTCACCTACTCTGGGAAGACGGGGAGTCGTGGGGGCGAAAAATTCATGCGAGACAAGAACAGTCTGAAGCTGGCCAAAACTGGGCGTTTGACGCGCGTCATCGCTGCGTTATCCGCTGCCCTCATGCTGGCTGCTGGTCTCGTTGCCGTCGCACCGGCGAGCGCGGCCAACGCGGTAAACCCGAGCGACTTCGATCGCGGAAACATCATCAGCGATGCGAACTTTTACGACGGCAATGCGATGAGCGCTGCGGAGATCCAGTCGTTCCTGGACTCCAAAATTGGAACCTGTCAGAATTCGCTCTGCCTCAACATCCTCACGCAGGACACGTACAGCCGCCCGGCGGACCGCACGGTGTGCGCCGCCTACACGGGAGCGAACGACGAGCCGGTGTCGCAAATGATTTACAAAGTGCAGGTGGCGTGCGGCATCAGCGCGAAAGTTCTGCTTGTGACGCTTGAGAAGGAAATGGGTCTCATCTCCAACAGGGCGCCGCGCATCGGCCAGCTCAATGCCGCCATGGGTTACGCCTGCCCGGACACCTCGCCCTGCGACAACGATCAGGCCGGTTTCTACAACCAGGTCTACAAGGCAGCGTGGCAGTTCAAGCGGTACAGCGTCCCAGACGTCTGGGGCGGATTCTGGGCTGGGCAGCAGAGAAGTATCCAGTACAGCCCGAACGCCGCGTGCGGGTCCAAGTGGGTGCACATCGCCAACCGGGCAACGGCCGCGCTCTACAACTACACTCCGTACACGCCGTCCGACGATTCCATCGCCGCCACCCCAGGTCCGGTGACGAACGCAAACTACGGGTGCGCCAGCTACGGCAACCGCAACTTCTGGTACTACTACTCCACCTGGTTCGGTAGCCCGACTGCCATTCACCCGACGGGCGTCACGGTGGATCGCATTGGCGGCGTTGATCGCTTCGATACTGCGGTGCAGATCTCGCAGCAGGCGTTCCCGGACCCGGTGACGAATCCGGTGCCCGTCGTGTACGTCACGGACGGAATGAACTTCCCGGATGCGCTGAGCGCAGCGCCGGCGGCCGCGCGAGACAAAGGCCCACTTCTGCTCGTAACGAAGGATGCAATCCCTGCGGCGGTGAAGGCTGAGATCATCAGACTCGCCCCAGCCAAGATCATTGTCACGGGACAGTCCGGTTCCATTTCCGATGAGGTCTACACGGAGCTCACCGCTCTTGCCCCGAGCATCGAGCGCATTGGCGGGCAGGACCGTTATGAAACGTCGCGCCTGATCGCGCAGACGTTCCCGGCGGGCACGACAACGACAGCCTTCATCGCCACGGGCAGCATGTTCCCTGACGCGCTCTCGGCGAGCGCAGCAGCGGGGTCGCTGGGTGCACCAGTGATTCTGGTGCCGGGGACGGAGCTGACGGTAGACCAGGCGACGAGCGATCTACTGCAATCTCTGGGTGTGACAGACATCTTCATCACGGGGGGCACAGCGGTCGTCAGCCCCGAGCTCGAGGCGTCACTCGCCACGGTTCCCGGCGTCACCTCGGTGACACGATACGGCGGATCCAACCGCTACGTGGTTTCGGCCGCGGCAAACCGTGCCACGTTCACCACAAGCGACCAGATCTATGTTTCCTCCGGCATGCAATTCCCTGATGCCCTGGCCGGCGCAGCAGTTGCTGGCATGAACAAGGTGCCGCTGTACCTCACGCCGTCGAATTGCGTCTACACCTCGGTGATCGAAGACCTCCTCGATTTCGGGGCCACGACGATGACAATCCTCGGTGGAACGGGTGTTGTGGGATCCGGTGCGTCGAGCTTCGTGAACTGCCAGTGACGGTTTTCTTCCTAAACTAAGCGAGTGAACGTTCTCGTTACCGGTGGAGCCGGTTACATCGGTGCCCATCTGGTCAACATTCTCGATCAGGCTGGACACCGGGTCGTGGTTGCTGACGACCTCGAAACTGGATCCGCTCCGCGAATCGGAAGCACACCGATCGTGCAGCTCGACCTGTCGCGGGATTCCGCCGTCGACACGATCGCGGCAACGCTTCGCGAGCACGAGGTCGACACGGTCGTGCATTTCGCCGCGCGCAAGCAGGTTGGAGAGTCGGTTGCGCGGCCGGCCTGGTACTACCGGCAAAACCTCGGAGGTCTTGCCAACGTCCTTGAGGCAATGGAGCGGGAGAACGTCCGCCGCCTCGTGTTCTCGTCGTCTGCAGCCGTCTATGCGGCAACGGAGCACCCCGCAGCGGAGGGTGACCCGACTCAGCCGTTAAACCCGTACGGCGAAACGAAGCTGGCGGGTGAGTGGCTCGTTCAGGATGCTGCGGTTGCCTGGGGATTGCGCGCCGTGAGTTTGCGCTACTTCAACGTCGCAGGGGCTGGCGCCCCGCAACTTGGTGACATCGCCGCGCTCAATATTGTGCCGATGGTGTTCGAGAAGCTCGACGCTGGTGAAGCGCCCCTCATCTTCGGCGACGACTACCCAACGCCAGACGGCACGTGCGTGCGCGACTACGTTCATGTCCAGGATGTCGCCGAAGCGCACCTCGCCGCGCTGAACGGACTGGACTCACTCAGTGCTGGCCACCACTTGTTCAATGTCGGCACGGGAACAGGGTCCAGCGTTCGGGAGATCGTCGACGCCATACTCCAGGTGACGGGCGCAGCGATTCAGCCGGCGATCGCACCACGACGTCCAGGCGATCCGGCGATTGTCATTGCTGCGGTGGATCGCATCCGGGACGAACTCGGCTGGTCTGCCCGGTTCGGACTTGACGACATCATCCAGTCGGCGTTTGACGCACACGAATACCTTCGCAAAGTACCGTGAACCCTGAGCCGGAGACGCGAGGACCAAGCCTGACCCGACGGGTCATCGCGTTCGCCGGGTTGCCCTTTCTCTCCCTCGTCACGCCGTTCCTGTTTCTGCCGATCCTCGCCAGAGTTGCTGGGGCTGACGCCTGGCTGGCCATCGCCATTGGGCAATCGGTTGGCGGCTTTCTCGCACTGTTCATCGCGCTCGGATACAACACAGTCGGTCCGACGATGGTGGCGATGGCTGATCGGGATGCCAGGCCCGACATCCTCCGTGCCAGTGTTTTCGCCCGTATCCTCCTGCTCGTGCCAGCTATTGTGGTCGCGATTGCGGTATCGGTTGCCATCGCGCCACAGAGCCACCGGGGGGAGGCGGCGCTCATGAGCGTCGCCATGGCCCTCACCGGTCTTTCATCATCGTGGTACATGATCGGTCTCGGCCGTGCAGGGCTGATCGTCCTCTACGAGATTCTCCCTAAGGTGCTTGCTACCGCTGCTGCAGCCGGACTCCTGCTCACGCTGGGCCAGGTCTACTGGTACCCCCTCCTCCTCACCGTGGCAAGCCTCGTGAGCATCGGATACTTCCTGGGACGCACGGTGGGCTGGGGCAAAGTGTTTGTCGGCCGGCCGGGAGAAGTCAGAAAGGTTTTGCGGGCGAACCGTTCAGCGATGGCCACAGAGGTTGTCGCTGGCGCATACAACTCGCTTGCGGTCACGTTTGTGAGTGCCACAGCGGTCACAGCGCAGGCCGCAGCCTACGTCTCCGGGGACAAGCTGTACCGGATTGGCCAGTACTCCACGTCCGCACTCGGAAATGCCCTCCAGGGGTGGGTTGTCGAAGATAACCGTGCGGCATTCGTCCCGCGTGCCAGGCGAGCAATCATCCTTCACCTGGCGCTGGGACTTCTGGGGCTTGCGGCATTCGCGCTGCTTGGTCCGTGGTTGTCCGGTGCGCTCTTCGGCAAGGCCGTGGCGATCGACTTCGCCACCGCTTTGGGGTTCGGGGTGGCCACGCTCGGCATTGCCGTTGGTACGGTCGTTGGCAGGGTCATCCTCATCGGCCTCGGCGCACGCCGCCAATTTCTCATGAGCGTCATCATTGGTGCCAGCATCGGGGTGCCTGCCATTCTGATCCTGTCCGCGACATTCGGAGCAGCCGGAGGGGCCTGGGGGCTCGCGCTCGGAGAGGCGGCGTCCGTGACGAGTCAGACGCTCTTTGCTGTGCGGCACTGGAAGCGATTCGTCAGCGCCAACGAGACGGCGTAACCCGACGGGCAGGACAGTCCGGTAGCGTGGGTTTCAGCGTTGACGGCCCCTCCTCACGCGGACGAGACAGTGGACAAGGGAAACCATGAAGAGAGCCCTCATCACCGGCATCACCGGCCAGGACGGCATGTACCTCGGGGAACTGCTCGATCGCAAGGGATACGAGGTCTACGGCCTTGTTCGCGGGCAGAACAATCCGAAGGTGGCCGAGGTCCGTGAGGTATTGCCGAACGCCAAACTTCTGTTCGGCGACCTGACCGATCTCGGTTCCCTCCTGCGGGTCATGGAGGTCGCGGCACCGGAGGAGGTCTACAACCTGGGTGCGATCTCGTTTGTCGCGCACTCGTGGGAGAACGCGGGCATGACCGCCGATGTGACGGGAAAGGGTGTCCTGAACATCCTGGAGGCGACCCGCAAACTTGCCGGTACTGACCCGGCCAGCATCCGCTTCTACCAGGCCTCGAGTTCTGAGATGTTCGGCAAAGTGCAGGAAGTTCCCCAGAAGGAGTCCACGCTGCTGTGGCCGCGCTCGCCTTACGGTGTTGCGAAAGTCTTCGGCCACTACATGACCATCAACTATCGCGAGTCTTACGGGATGCATGCCTCGAGCGGCATCCTGTTCAATCATGAGTCACCGCGGCGCGGCATCGAGTTTGTCACGCGCAAGGTGACGACAGCCGTAGCGCGAATTTCCCTGGGCAAGCAGGACAGTCTCACGATGGGAAACCTTGACGCGAGTCGCGACTGGGGTTATGCAGGGGACTACGTTGACGCCATGTGGCGGATGCTGCAGCAGCCGACTGCGGACGACTACGTGATCGCGACCGGCGTCACCCACACCATCCGGGACCTGCTCGACGTGGCGTTTGCGCGCATCGGCATCACGGAGTGGGAAGACTACGTCAGCTACGACAAGCAGTACGAGCGGCCGGCCGAGGTTGATCTACTCATCGGCGACGCCAGCAAGGCGAAACGGGTGCTCGGCTGGGAGCCGACGGTGGACTTCACCGAACTCATCAACATGATGGTGGATTCTGATCTGGAGCTTCAGCGGACGGCGGGTCGGGACTGATTCATGCCCGTCGCACTCATCACCGGCGTGACCGGTCAGGACGGCACCTACCTGAGTCGAGCGCTCCTGCGCGACGGGGTGGAAGTGCACGGTATCGTCCGACCGGAATCTTCTCGCCCGGTTGAGCCGGGGGTTGTGGTGCACGAGGGTGACCTGCGCGACGACGCTGCGCTCGCTGCGCTCGTGGCGACGCTTCGGCCGGACGAGTTGTATCACCTGGCCGGGCAAAGTTCCGTTGCCGAATCGTGGGCCGACCCGGTGGGAACGGTTCTCCAGACTGGTGTGCCAACGGCGACCCTTCTCCATGCGGTCACGCTGTCAAGCCCGCACACGAGGTTCGTCCTCGCCTCCAGCGCGGAGATTTTCGGGCGTGCTGGGGCCCCTCAAAATGAGTTGACCCCGATCGCCCCGGTGTCCCCGTACGGTTCGGCCAAAGCGCTCGGACACCACCTCGTTGCCGCGTTCCGGGAGCGCGACGTGCACGCCTCTTCGTGCATCCTGTACAACCACGAATCTCCGCTGAGGCCGGAAAAATTCGTGACGCGGAAGATCACGATGGCGGCCGCGCGCATCGCCCGCGGACAGCAGGAGACGCTCACTCTGGGCAACCTCGACGCTGCGAGGGACTGGGGATGGGCGCCGGACGTCGTCGATGCGCTGCGGCGTGCCGCAGGGCATCCCACTCCCGGTGACTACGTCATCGGAACCGGTGTTCTGCACACCGTGCGGGACTTCGTGGTCGAAGCCTTCGCCGCAGCGGGAATGGACGACTGGGAATCCCGCGTCGTCGTGGACGAGTCTCTCCTGCGTCCGGCGGATCCCCCGACCCAACGGGCCGACAGCTCGAAAGCGCACACGGAACTCGGGTGGCATCCGACCGTGGGTTTCGCCGAGCTCGTGGATCGAATGGTGGAGAACGATATGGCACTTGCCGAGGCCAATCCCGCTTAACACTTGTGGAGTTGCTCAACCTCCGCACTGAGAGACGCGGTCCCGCCGAGGAGAATTACGCTGTTGAGGTTTGGGAACCTGGCCCAGACGCCATCGCTCAGACAGTTCTGCGGATTGAGCACGATCGGCGCGCCCAGCATCGCGGCTACGGGAGCGCCAGCGACGGCGTCAGCGAAGCCCGTCCCCGTTGCCAGGAACACCCTGTCGTAGAGTTCGAACGCTCGAGCATTAATTGCCACAGAGGTTGCGTATCGGTCGGTGCCGCCCAACCGCGCAACGATGGAGTAGTCACCAGAGGATGCCAGTGATCCTTCGAACGATGCCCGGATGCTCCCCGTACCGCCGGCGAGGTAAACGCGTTCCGTGGCCAAATCGTGAAGGAGTTGCTTCGTGGGTTCATCCACTGCGCCATCCGAACCGCGGACGAGGATGACGGGGCCGAGGAGGTTGACCGCCGCCGGCCCAGCCGCCAGCGCGTCCGGATAGTTGCTGCCGTTGGCGAGGATCGACGTGTACGCGCCCGGGGCCGGGTTCGCCGTGCCTTCGGTCAGGAACCCCTCGCGCACGACGAGACGGGACGTTTCATAGCGGTCCGTGCCACCAAGGCGAACCGTTGCCCCCATCGTGCCTAGCTCGGTGAAGACTTGAGGTGAGATCACGCCTATTCCGCCCACCACCACGATCCGACTCGGGTGAAGGCGAAGAAGCTCCGCTCTGGTTGCACCTGGAATCTTAGACTGCGAGACCAGCAGGATGGGTGCTCCCTGCATGGCCGCAGCTGGGCCGGCGCTCAGGGCGTCCGGGAACTCATCGCCGTTCGCGATCCACACCGTGTCGGGAGGGGAGTCCGGCGCGGAGTCGGGATTCAACGTCGAAGCTGGCGGAAACAGGTAGCGCGAAATCTGAGCAGCTGTGTCGTAGCGATTCGCCCCGCCAAGCCGAGTGACGGTAAGACTGGGAGGTCCAACGTTCAGGTCGTAGCCCGTGAGTGCGGCTCTGGCGCCTCCGACCGTAATGAGTTGAGAATCAATCCAGTCGGTCCCGTGGGGCCAGTATTCAGGATCAAAGAAGTCGAAAGCGTTGCTCGTGGCGCGCAACAGGTATTGACCAGGGTAAAGACCGCTCAGTGTGAAGTCTCCTCCGGCGTCGACTAACCGGGACCGCTGGTCGTTGGGGAACCGTTCGAGTTCGCCAACCGCAGGGTCGTACAAGTACGCCTCGACGTCTGCGTACTGGTTGCCGACCGGGATGTCATCGGAAAAAGTCAGGTGACCGGAGATGCTGGAGCCAAAGGGAAGCCTGGCATCCACCCCCGTGACGCCACTGGCGGTGACGCTAATGACGGGCGAATTTGAACGATAAGGGGTGTCTCCGTACCACGCGGGGGCAAGAGCACTGTTCGACGGGTCCGTGTAGAAAAAGGCCTGATAGTCGCCAACCGGGACCGAGGCAAACACATAGTTTCCCGAACTGTCGGTGGTCGCCAACAGCGTGGCCCCGTATCCGGGAGGTACCCGACCTTCCACGGGTTCCAGGCGGACGAAAAGCCCCGGCCCGGTCACGGTCTCGTAGTAAACATTTTCGTAGTTGACGTGGCCGCTTACTGAGCCGTACACAACGACCAACGTCGGTTGTGGGAACACGGCAGCAGACGCAACCCCTCCCGACCAGGCAAGCGCTAGCACTGCGAGGAAGGCCACCATGACTCGTACAGCGCGGTACGAACGTGACGGGTAAATAGCCCCAACCATGGCGCCCCCTGTTCGATAAAGATGTACAAGTCTCAACATATCTTCAGGCGATAGCCTGAACAAGACTCGCCAAGGAACACGTCGGGTGGGGAGTGTTGATTGAACGCTGTCCCGCTACGGATCGAGTCGCAGCACACTGGCCACGGAATCAAGATCAGGAGCATCAGGTCATGCAGGAATTCGTGTCGATCGGAATGCCGGTCTTCAACGACAAGCAATTCCTGGCACCGGCGCTGGATTCACTTCTGGCGCAATCGCACGAACACTTCGAACTCATCATTTCCGACGACGGCTCCACTGACGGCAGTGAAGCCGTGTGCCGCGAATACGCTGCCCGCGACCCGCGCATCCGTTACATTCGCCAGCCGGCGAACCTGGGGATCTCGCGGAACATGATGTTCCTGCTTCGCGAGGCACGGGGTGAGTTCTTCCTCTGGGCCGCAGACGACGACCTCTGGCACCGCGACTACATTCGGGTTCTGCTCTCGGCTCTGCAGCGAGATGCAGGTGCGATTTCCGCATTTACGCCGATGTATTTTGTGGATGAGCACGGCGAGCAGATTGCTGATCGGCCGTTGCGGTCCATCGACTATTCGGCACCGACCGCGTACCAGCGAATCAAGAAACTCATCCGGGCGTTTGACGATGGATTTGGCTATGGCCTGTTCCGGCGCGACGCCATCGTTGATGTCCAGTTCCCCGTCTGGTGGTGGATCAACAAGAGGCGGGCGGGTAACAACATCTATCCCACGCTGTGCTTCTACCTTGCGAAAGGAAATTTTGTCCTGGCTGGCGACGAGCCGTTGTTCCACAAGCGGCTCAAGGACGATGAATTCTCGAACCATGTCGTCCCCTACCGCGACACCTTCATCCGGCGTCATTTTGCCTTCGTGCTCTGGAAACTCAATTTGGTGGCGGTGTCCCTGAAACAGATCGCCCGCGCGGGGAAAGGCTGGACGGCGATCCGGCTCTTCCCCTCGATGTTGTTGTGGTGGGCGCTTGTGCCCGTCGGTCGGACGCTGTCATACAGCGTTGTAAAGCGGTGGAGGAACACCGCCTGACGCCAGCTCACAAGGTGCAAACCGCCCTCGAAGGGATACACTCTCGACTGTGACGGCACGGATGCCCGTATCCGAGATGTTAGTGCGCAGGAGCGTTCACGTTGCGCAGCGCTGTCTGCTGTCCATTTCCTACGTCACTTATACACTGTTCGGCAGTCGAAGCCGGAGAAACTCCATCGACTGGGTCGTTGGGGCGAGCAACATCGCAGGGATGACGCTCTACATTGCTTCTGCAGTACCCCGGTCATACTCCGTCGTCCTGCGACCCAACAGGTTCTTCGCCAGCACGTACGACCTCACGTTTCACCATCAATTCTCGAAAGCGAAACGCGTGATCAGCGGGCCGTGGGTCCTCGGACGTTTGGCAAGTCGGGCGCGCGGGTTCATCTATGTCGGCGACCCATACCTTCTTGAACCGGACGGTCGCAAAGCAGAACTTTCCTTCCTCCGACGGCACCGGCGAGGGATCGTGTGCTACTGGACGGGGTCCGACATCCGATCAACCGGGCTGATGAAAGAGAATGAGCGAGAGACGGGGCACCCGAACATCGCCAGCTACATCACGGAAATTGCTCCCAGCTTAGAAGGACCACAACACGAAGCGACCAAGAAACGTCTTGCCGCTGTGGCCGACCAATACGCGGACGCGATGTTTCTGCACCCCCACGCGAACAGGAATTACCTCACGACGCCGGTTGAACCGTTCCTCTACCTGTTCCCGGATGATCGCTTCCATGATCTTCGAGGAAAATTCGACAACATGACGATACCGGTGCTGACCCACGCGGCCTCGTCACCCACCATCAAAGGAACCCAGCTTGTCCGCGCCGCAATTGCGCACCTCCGACTAGACGGATACCTGTTCGAGTACAACGAACTCATCGAACAGAACAGCGCAGAAGTGACCGCAGCGCTGCTACGCACTCACATCAGCATCGGGCATTTCTACGGATTTACGCCAGGACTGTACGGGGTTGAATCCCTCGCCACGACGTGCGCGCTCGTCACCAGTGCGAGCGAGAAGCTCGAACCTTTCCTGCCCGCAGGCAGCGATGGTGCCTGGTACGTCACGCCCCACGACCAGGTCTATGAACACCTACGCGAACTTCTCGACCACCCGATGCGCACCCGGGATTTGGCGCAGGCCGGATACGAATTCGCGCGCCGGAACTTCAGCGCGAGCGCCAACGCCCCCGAACTGAATCGAGTGCTCGACAAGGTGTTGGACAAGATCGCCGCGAAACAGAAGAGTTAGACGGCTATCGAAGACGACGCGGAAGGTCGGGTTGGCCTGGGGAAGCAGTAAACGCCTGCCGCCAGCTCAATTCGCGGCTGGCCTTTACTGTGCACACCACGAGAGTAAGGAAGCCAAACTCGACGAGGATCGAGCTCTCGGCGAGAGACGTGGTGATGAGGGCGAGCAGGATGAGCGCTGGCCAGGCAAAGACGACACTGCGCTTGGCGACGGCCAGAAGCCATGACCGCACAAACGCGAGGGAGATCAACACCACGAAGGCGAGAAGCCCAACAATTCCCAGTTGCACCCAGGTGTCGAAGAACGCGTTCGCCGCGGATTGCGGTGCGCCGCCTGGCAGATTTTGGAAACCCACGAAGGGAACCAATTCAAGCCGCCAGTTGCCGATCCACCCCCAGCCCTCCAGCGGATGGGCCGCCTGAATGTCCATAATTCGACGCCACAGGTTGAGGCGATAACTGAGCTCTTTTGTCGCGTCAAGTGCGCTGATGATGGGACTCCGCGCGAGCCAACCGAACACGAGCACGACCACGCTGGCGCCAAGCAGACCCATTTGCCAGAAGCGTCGGCGCTCAGGCGCAACCCTGCGCAGGGCATACAGCGCAACGGTTGCCAGTGCGAGGATCGCGCTTGCCCCGATGGCCACCGGGGACTGGGACAGAAGCAGGCTCACGACGGCAACGGCCACGGAGGTGACGCCGAGGCCGCGGGAGACCGACTGAGTACGCAACTCGGTGGCAAACGTGATGATGGCGAGAACGGCCACGATGCCGAGCTGATTTCGCGAACCGAGCACGCCCTGGATGGGTCCGAGGACATCCAGATTCCCGGCAATGGATAGAAAACGGATGGGAGCGTCGATCAATAGCCCGGAGAACACTTCCATGACCAACGACAGCACAAGCACAACACGCAGGACGTCGCCGAACGATCGGACGATCTGGATGGTGTCCCGAAGCAAGGCAACCGAAACTCCGAGAATGGCGAAGGTGAGGAGAAAGGAGAAACTCCCGAGAGTCGCCCACTGGTAGCGGCTCCAGAACACGGAGGCGCCAGCCCACCCGAGAAAAATCATGAGAGAGATCGGGAGTAGCCCGCTCCACTCGACTTCTCCGCGCTTCACCACGAGAATGGCGGTCCACAACACGAGAAGCGCGCCGAGGATCCCGAACAACCCACTCCAGCCGATGGTCTGTTTGATCGGGAACGAGAGCGCAGCCGCACCAATTGTGGCCGTCGTCAAAACCGTGAGGAAGCGCGCGGAGGAGAGGAAGGCGACGGTCACGTCAAAACGCTGGCCCACCCTCACAGCAACTCACGCCGTTTCGTCTTAATCGCCACAACGAGCAACAGGGCGAAACCGTACTCGGTGATGAGCCGACTTTCGGCGAGAGACTGCACGCACAGCGCCACGAGGATCAGGAGCGGTAGAAGGGAGACGGCCGTGTGCTTCAACGGGATGCCAGCAACCTTCTGCGGGCGGTCGACGGCGTGCTGCCACGCTTTGATGAGCGCGGCACCGACGAGGGCCGCAAACACCAGAAGCCCAACGAGTCCCAACTGGAACGCGACATCCAGCCAGGTGTTGTGCGCCTGCAACTGGCGAACTCCGGAGCGGAAGACGAGATTGTTGAACGGGTCCGCCCAGGGGACCCAATAGCTGACCCAGCCCCAGCCGAAGGCCGGACGCTGTTGGGTTAGGTCGATCACCTTGGTCCAAATACCGAGCCGTCCGGTGAGGTCTGAACTCTTGCCGAGCAGTTCGAACACCCGATCCCTCAGCAGGAAAGCTGCGATGGCGCCGGCGAGGAGCAGGGCCGCGCTGGAGAGATAGACGAACACTCGCCCTCGACCGGTTTTCGCGCGGCGCACCAGCAGAGCGACAATCAACACAACAGCAACCCCGGCAGCCGCGACGGTGACCGTCGCCGATTTCGTCATCAGGATGGTGGCGAAAGCCAGAACAAGCCAGATGATGCTTCGCATGCGCCCAACAGATTTGGCGGCCCATTGGATGCCAAACACGACGAGGGCGAGCAGAGCGAGGAAGCCGAGGCTGTTGGCGTTGCCAAGAATGCCCTGGATGCGGCCACCGTCAAACACGTCGAACAATTGGTTCCGCGACCACATCAGCATGCCGGGAATGGTGGTGTACGAGTCGTAATCGACCCCGGGCTGGCCGAACAGCGGGAGCAGGCGGTGGCGCAGTACAACCGAGACGAACAATTCGAATAGGAGGGACACACCGACAACAAAGCGCAACACGAGTCCGAGCGATCGCAGCAGCTCCGTCCAGGTAAACGAGACTGCAAGAGCCACAGCGTTAACCACGATGATCCAGGTGGTGAAGAGGCCCAGTGCCGTCGCTCCCGGGTAGTGAGACCAAAAAATCGACGCCGTGGCCAGCGCGAGAAACACCAGAAGCGGCAGCGGCATCCCGCCAACACTCCATCTGGCGCGTTGCTTCCACAGCAGCCAACCGGAGAGCAGGGTGATGCCGATGGTCAGAGTGCCGAAGAACCACCAGCCGAGGGACAGTCGCCACGCATCGCCAGCCAGCAGCGTGAACAGCACGAGCGTGGAGAAGCCGAGGCGAAAGCGTGGACTCTCCAACATGACTGCAAGCCTATTGCTCCGGCGTGACTCGGCACCCGTCAAAAGCTCGGGCATGCCGTTACCGCGCAACCGGCACTCAAACATGTCGACGGTGAACCAGTCGCAGTCGGTAGTTTGGTGTCTAGCCGCTATCGCTGGCGCGAAGGAGCCCCATGTTCATCCCCATCACCAACACACCGAGGGCGTACGCCTGGGGTTCGGTCTCGGCGATGGCCACGCTATTCGGCAGGGAGCCCTCAGGCCGGCCAGAAGCAGAACTCTGGTTCGGCGCGCATCCTGGCTCGCCCGCGGTGTTGGGGGGTGCTGACGCACCAGCTGAAACGCTTGCTGACTGGGTTAAGGCTGACCCGAGGGCCGTGTTGGGGGACCGGGACGTGTTCCCCTTTCTACTCAAGGTGCTCGCGGCGGAGTCATCGCTGTCTCTGCAGGCTCATCCGACCCCGGATCAGGCAGCGGAAGGGTTTGCGCGAGAGAATGCCGCAGGCATTCCGCTGGACGCTCCAGAGCGCAACTATAAGGACCCGTTCGCAAAGCCGGAACTCATCTACGCGCTCAGCGACAGTTTCGACGCATTGTGCGGTTTTCGAGGGCTGAACGACACACAGCAGTTGTTTCGCAAACTGGGCGTTGCCTCGCTTGTGCCCCAGTGGGATTCAGTGCAGGAAGTGTTCGCGTGGTTGCTGAGCGGGGAAACCCGGGTTGGAGAACTGGTCGCCCAGCTGAGTGACACGGTAGGGCGTAGCGAGGCGATTAGTGCCGGCGACCCCGAGATGGAGCGCGCGATAGACACCGTGAACCTGCTGTCGACTGCGTTTCCAGGGGATCCGGGAATCGCCGGTGCGCTCATGCTCCACCGGGTGCGACTGAACCGCGGCGAAGCGCTCTTCCTTCCGGCGGGAAATATTCATGCCTACCTGCACGGAGTCGGCATAGAACTCATGGGAGCGTCGGACAACGTGCTGCGCGGTGGGCTCACGCCGAAGCACATCGACGTACCCGAGCTGCTCGAGGTGCTGGACTTCACGCCGCGCGCTGTCCCGTACCTTTCCGCAACGCCTCGCGGAAATGATGCGGAGGTCTTTCATCCACAAGGATGCGACTTTCAGTTGCTTCATGTGACCGGTGACGCCCAGTGGCCGCTGGAGGGGCCAGCGATTGCGATCTGCACCGCAGGCGCCTTCACGGTAGACAAGGCGTCCACGGTTCGTCTGGGGCGCGGCGATGCCGTCTACGTCACGCCGGACGAGGGGGAACTGCATTTCCGCGGCACTGGCGAACTTTTCCTTGCAACAACGGGCAACTAGAGCGCAGCGCAACCTTCGAGTCGAAGTTTAGGGTTTCTTGACTGCGACTTGACCTCAGGGAACTACACAGGTGTAATTATCTCTAACAAGTTGCGCAAGTCGCTGCTGCTTGAAAGGGGAGGGTGTGGTATGGCGCTGACAGATCACGGCCACGGGGTCCCCGACAACTGGTATGTCGACCCCATCAAATTGGGAGTACCCGGCGTTCGCCAGCCCGTCGAAGACGACGACAATGCTCTTGCCTGGCAGTCGGATGCGCTGTGCGCCCAGACCGACCCTGAGGCGTTTTTCCCTGAGAAGGGCGGCTCAACGCGCGACGCGAAGAAGATCTGCACGACGTGCGAGGTTCGGGCGCAATGCCTTGAGTACGCACTGCAGAACGACGAGCGGTTCGGAATTTGGGGCGGACTCTCCGAGAGGGAACGCCGCAAGCTGCGCAAGCACGCGTAGTTTGTAGACAATGCAACCCAGGGTTACCGCGATTGTTGTCGCTCACAATGGGGGCGCCCATCTTAAGCGGACCCTTGAGTCGCTCGCCGCGCAGTCCCGGCGCCCGGATGCGACAGTGTTCGTCAACATCGCGTCTACCGACGACACAGAAACAGTCCTGTCGGCAGCAGGCCCAACACATCAGATTTCCGTGCGCGATGGCACCTCCTTCGGTAGTGCGATTGCCCAGGCGACACAGTTCGCTGCTGGACCGAACGCCAACGATGAATGGTTTTGGCTTCTTGGCCAGGACAATGCCCCATCACAGGATGCCCTCGCACAACTCCTCGCCGCTGTGGAGGTTGCCCCCTCCGTAGCCGTAGCCGGACCGAAGCTCATGGCTGTCGACAAGACGAACTGGATTTCGGAGTTCGGGCACACGATCACGAGGTTCGGGGCGAGCGTGTCGCTCGTCACGGGCGAGCTCGACCAGGCTCAGCACGACACGCGGGATGACGTCCTCGGCGTCGCCGCTGCCGGAATGCTCGTGCGCCGCTCGCTGTGGGAGAAGCTGGGCGGATTCGATCCCGGCCTGCCAAGCATTGATGCCGCGCTCGACTTTTCGATTCGTGCTCGGCTGGCCGGACACCGAGTTGTCGTGGTTCCTGGTGCGCGTGTTTCGAGCGCCGGGGGGCCCGAAGTCTTTGGCCGGAAGTCTTCCTCTGCGCGGCGAACTTTCCGCATTGCGCGCGCGGCTCAGCTTCATCGCCGCCTCGTCTATTCGCCGGCCTGGGCGCTCGTCATCCACTGGCTCTCACTCGTCCCTGTCGCGATCATCCGGGTCGTCGGCGATCTCATCGCCAAGCGGCCGGGAGCAATCGGCGGGGAGATCGGAGCGGCGTTCAGCGTCGCTTTTTCCGGGGGCATCGGTGCTGCTCGGCGAAACTTGCGAAAGAATCGCTCGGTCGGCTGGGAGGCAATCGCCCCGTTGCGGATGCCCTCATCCGAAGTTCGCGAGCTGAGGGCCCAGGCCAGGGAGGCTGAAACCACCGACTTTGAGAGCGCAACCGCTGCCGCCACGGCACAGCAACCGCGCGCTGGCTTCGTGGCGCACGCGGGGCTGTGGGTGGTCCTCATTATGGGCGTGGTCGGTATTCTCGCCTTCGGCGCGCTTCTCGGGTCGAACGCTGTCACAGGCGGCGGATTGCGGCCCCTGTCGGATACCGTCGGTGCCCTGTGGTCGAATATTGGCATCGGATGGCGGGACGTCGGCACCGGACTCGTCGGCGCGGCCGATCCGTTCGCCACGGTTCTTGCCGTGCTGGGTTCGCTGACGTTCTGGAATCCCAGCGAATCGATTGTGGTCCTCTATCTGGTGGCGTTGCCGCTGGCCGCACTCGGCGCCTGGTTCGCCGCGCGGAGAGTGAGCCGGGGCCCCTGGCTCCCGGCGCTCGCTGCCATTCTGTGGGCGTTCTCGCCGCCGCTCCTGTCCGCGCTGTCCGGTGGGCACCTCGGTGCCGCCATCGCCCACCTGCTCCTGCCGTGGCTGTTTCTCACCGCGCTGGGAGCAGCGCGATCCTGGGCCTCCAGCGCCGGGGCCGCCCTACTATTCGCCGTCGTGGCGGCAGCCGCACCGTCCATAGTCCCCGCGCTGCTCGCGTTGTTCGTCGTCCTCCTGATTGCCCGACCGACCCGAATCCATCGCACCGTGGGGATTCCGATTCCGGCTCTCGTGTTGTTTGCTCCGCTCATCGTGCAGCAGTTGAGGGCCGGCCATCCTTTTGCCTTGCTCGCTGACCCCGGTGTCCCCGTGGTCGAGCCGGAGCCGTCCGGCTGGCACCTCGCCCTTGGCGACGCAACAGGAGGCATGCACGGTTGGCCAGCCGTGTTGTCTGGTCTTTCTGTGCCGGGGATTTCGGCACCAATCCTCGTGGCAGCGCTGATTGCACCACTGGCCGTGCTTGCACTCCTCTCCCTGTTCCTGCCGGGTTCGCGGCGGGCAATTCCGGCACTTTTTGTGGCCTTCCTGGGGTTCGCCACAGCGTCCCTCGCCCACACTGTGCAGCTGGGAGCCGTCGGGGCAGACCCGGTCACGGTGTGGTCGGGCTCCGGCCTCAGTATCTTCTGGCTCGGGCTGCTCGCCGCGGCGCTGTGCGCGCTGGACGCCATCGGTCGCGTAGCGACACCCGTGTCCGTCCTTGCCGTGCTCACGACGAGTGCGCTCGCGATTCCGCTGCTTGGCTCCCTCGTCATCGGCACCGCCCAGGTGTCAGGGTCGTCTGGTCGCATCATGCCCGCCCTCGTGTCGGCGGAGGCGCAGAATTCGCCGACCATCGGGACGATGGTGATCACCTCTCTCGGCACGTCCGGTATTTCCGTCGGGCTCGAGCGCGGCCAGGGCGCCACCCTCGACGACCAGTCGACACTCGTGAGTACGAAAGCGCAGGCCGATGAAGTGGATGCCCGGCTCGCCTCCCTCGCCGGCAATCTCGCGGCCCGCAGTGGTTACGACTTTGCTGCCGAACTGAAGGCTTTGGGGATTTCGTTCATCCTTGTGCCTCAGGGTGATGACGGCGACGACACCTACCGCACAACGGTGGAGGCGCTGGACGGGAACGAAACCCTTACCCCGGTTGGCTCGACGGCGACCGGGTTGTTGTGGCGCTTCGACGGGGCCGTTGACGCACCTCCGGTGCATCCGGGCAACACCGACTCGGTGTGGGGACAGTGGTACCTGACGATTCTGGGTGTGGTGTTCGGGGTGACGCTGCTTCTGGCAATCCCGATTGGCGGACGGGACCGTCGGCGCCGTCCTGAATCCGTTGCAGAAGGTCCGGCAGACACGTTCGATGAGGATGACCATGACTGACGTGCCACGCGGGCAAGGGGCCCGCAAATTTGCCCTCGCGGGCGCCAGAGGCGTCGTCGGACTTATCGGCGTGGGAATTGCGGCGGTGACCGTCGCGGCCGCGACATGGCTGCCCCTCCCGGTCGTCGGCGCGGGACCAGAGTCAACGGTCATCACCCCTGTGGCGTCAACTCAGCAGAGAATTTGCTCAGGACCGATCCTTCGCCTCGGCGACGAAACCGGTCAGGACGCGACCACAGCAATTTCGGTGGGTTCGGCATCGGTGACGAGCGCCGCGACCGTTGGCACGCCACGACTGGAAAACCTCGACTCGACCGAGGTCGAGTCGAACACGCCAGCACAGCGCCTCATCCTGGATCCGGGGGAGGAGGGTGCCGTGCCGGGGCTTCTCGCGGGAAGCCAGTCCCAATTCGTGGACGAGAGCGACTATGTCGGCTTCGCCGCGAGCGATTGCGCGAAAGCGAGTTCGGATAGCTGGCTGGTCGGCGGTTCGACGATCACGGGTCGAACGACGCTTCTTGAGTTGGGCAATCCGAGCAAAGTCGCCTCCACCGTGAGCATCGAGATCTACTCCGAGACCGGCATCGTTGACACTGCTGGTACTGAAGGAATTGTTGTGCCACCTGGTGGCACTCGGGTCCTATCCCTCGCCGGATTCGCGCCTGGCATAGCGCAACCGGTGGTGCACGTGGTGAGCACGGGCGGACAGGTTGCCGCGAGCTTGCAGGAGTCCATCGTGAGAACCCTCACGCCCGGCGGTGTCGACGTGTTTGGAGCGAGCACGCGACCGTCGACGTTCACCGTGATCCCCGGCGTCGTCATCTCCGCGGCCGACTCGCTCGAGGCGACCGGAGGCCTCGACGGGTATCAGGACATCACGTCGTCCCTGCGGGTGCTGGTCCCCGGTACGGGATCCACTGCCGTCACTGTGTCGGCGTATGCGGAAGACGGTACGACGGCGCCGAACGTATCTGAGCTGACCGTCGACGCAGGGAAAGTCACCGATATTCCCCTGGGCGACTTCGCGGAGGGAACCTGGACGCTGACCGTGTCGAGCGAGGAACCCGCTGTGGCAGCGGCGCGTTCCTCCACGGTCACGCTGGCAGACGATCCAGCCGCCGACGTGGCTACGGGCGCGGATCCGCTGGTCACGGCCACGGACTTCGCCTGGTTCGTTGGAGCGCCAGAGTTATCCGGAACCGCGCTGGTCAGCGTGGCGAATGGCCCAAACCCGATCCTTCACCTGGTCAATACGGGAAGCACGAGCGCTGTCGTCACGATCGACGCAAGCGTGGGGGCCGACACCACCGTGACGATAGCGGCAGACCGCGCTGTCGCCATTCCTGTCGTTGGTGCACTGAGCTACACGCTGCGCGGGTTCGATTCGCTGCGCGCCTCGGTGAGCTATCAGGAGGACGGCAAGCTTTCCGGCTTTGTGGTCAGTCCACCTGAACGGGTATCCCAGCCCGTCACGGTGTATCACCAGTTCGGCTAGAAGTGCCGGAATCGCTCCGGCGCGAGATCCCAGGGTTCTTTGCCGAGCAATTCTGCCACAGCACGGAACACGCAACCCTCGATCATCATCCGGCGGTGAAGGTCGTCGTTGCGGTGCAGCCTGGCGAGGCGTTCAATGGGAAGGCGAAACAGGACGATGCACTTTTCTTCCGGGATAACCAGCCACCGCCTCACGCGGCTCGACTCGGATACCGTGGTCGGCAACCCGGCGATCTCCACCCGGAGATTCGCGAGTTCGGCGGGCCAAATGTCTTTCAAATACTCCGCAGTGGACGCCACTGTTGCGGCGAACAGGTCAGCGCGAGTGTGGAGGCGGGGAAGTCTGGGCCCGGTCACCGCGGCGCGAATCCCGCGACCGTGACGGTCCCGCCCCACCGTGCGACGCGATCCGCGAACTCCACCGCGGGGTCCCTTTGCCATGGCGCCATTGTACGTCGCCATGGTACGGCGCGGTTCTGCGGTTGCGCGGTGGCTGGTCGCTACAGTTGGAACACCATGGACGATCGGCTGTGCAGCAAGGTGGCGTGTACGCGCGAAGCAGTGTCGACGCTTACCTACGTGTACGCCGACTCGATGGCGGTTCTCGGCCCGCTCAGTTCGCGGCAGGAGCCACACTCGTACGACCTGTGCGCCATACACTCCGAACGCCTCTCCGCACCCAAGGGGTGGCAGGTTCTCCGTCACGTAGCATTGGGGAATGAGCTCTAAACCTGATCTTGGCGCGTTCATCAAGACCTACGATGTGCGTGGTCTGGTTGGTTCCCAACTCACTGATGAGGTGGTTGCGGCCATTGGCGCTGCGTTCGTTGACGAGATCGATGCCGCAGGTCAGGATGTCATCGTCGGACATGACATGCGGGACTCGTCCCCCGGTTTCGCGCGCTCCTTCGCCTCGGGAGTGCAGGCGAGGGGCGGGAATGTCGTTGCGATCGGCTTGTGCTCGACCGATGAAAGCTACTTCGCATCGGGAAGCCTGAACGCCCCCGCAGCCATGTTCACGGCCAGCCACAACCCGGCCACGTACAACGGCATCAAGCTGAGCCGCGCCGGCGCTCGGGGAATCAGCCTCGACACGGGGCTCGCAGCGATCCGAGACCGGGCAACCGTGTACCTCGCGAACGGCATCGATCAGGTCGCCACTCCGGGAACCTATCGGGAATTGGATGTGCTCGCCGACTACGCACGGTATCTTCGCGGGCTCGTCGACCTCTCCGGGATCCGGCCGCTTCGCGTGGTCGTGGATGCGGGAAACGGCATGGGCGGACTGACCGTTCCAGCCGTGTTCGGCACGTCTGCAGGCCTGGCTGCCCTCCCCATCGAGGTCATTCCGCTCTACTTCGAACTGGATGGAACGTTCCCAAACCACGAAGCGAACCCGCTGGAGCCGGCAAACCTCGTCGACCTGCAGCGCGCGGTGGTCGAGCACGGTGCAGATCTTGGTCTCGCGTTCGATGGCGACGCGGATCGGTGTTTCGTCGTGGACGAGAACGGCGGAGCGATGAGCCCTTCCGCCGTGGCCGCCGTGGTGGCATTGCGGGAGATCGCGCGCGCCACGGAGTCGCCCGTATATGTCATCCACAACCTCATCACCTCGCGAATCGTGCCAGAGACGATCGAGGCTGCTGGCGCCATCCCGGTGCGCACTCGGGTCGGGCACTCGCTCATCAAGGACGAAATGGCGGCGACCGGTGCCGTGTTCGGTGGAGAGCACTCCGCGCATTACTACTTCCGTGACTTTTGGGGAGCAGACAACGGGATGCTTGCCGCGATGCACCTCATCGCGGAATTCGGCGCGCAGGATCGCCCGCTGTCCGAACTGGCCGCGCGCTTCACGCCCTATGCGGCGAGTGGCGAACTGAACTCGACGGTGACCGACATCCCTGCGGCGTATTCGCGAATTGTGAAGGCGTTCGCCGCGTTCGATCTGGATGAACTCGATGGTCTGACCGTGAACGGGAACACCGATGGCGTGTTCTGGTGGTTCAATGTACGGCCGTCCAACACGGAGCCTCTGCTTCGCCTGAATGTGGAGGCCGGAGCCCCAGCAGACATGGAGCGGATCCGAGATCACGTGCTTGCCCTCATCCGCAACCCCTGACTCTCCACATTCACACCACCTCCTGAATGATGAAAGTCAGGGAGAATGGGGGAATGACCGTGAACACCGTTTTGCCCTTCAAAGTCGCCGACCTCAATCTCGCTGAGGCTGGGCGCCATCAACTTCGGCTCGCCGAAAACGAGATGCCAGGACTGATGGCGCTGCGGGAGGAGTTTGGAACGTCCAAACCACTCACGGGCGCACGCATCGCGGGCAGCCTCCACATGACCGTTCAGACCGCCGTGCTCATCGAGACACTCGTGGCACTTGGAGCACAGGTGCGGTGGGCGAGCTGCAACATTTTCTCCACGCAGGATGAGGCCGCAGCGGCCGTCGCGGTCGGGCCGACGGGCACTCCCGAAGCTCCTGCCGGCGTACCGGTGTTCGCCTGGAAGGGCGAAACCCTCGAAGAGTACTGGTGGTGCACAAACCAGATCTTTGACTGGAGTGCGGAGGCGGATGCGGCTGGCGCGGACTGGCGCGGCCCCAACATGATCCTCGATGACGGCGGCGACGCGACACTTCTCGTTCACCGAGGTCGCGAGTTCGAGCTCGCTGGGGCTGTGCCGGATGCCGCGGAGGGCGACAGCCACGAGTGGCAGGTCGTCCTTGACGCCCTGCGCAGTTCCCTTGCGAGCGACCCAGCCCGCTGGACCACGATTGCCAAGGACATCCGCGGGGTGACCGAGGAAACGACGACGGGCGTTCATCGCCTCTACGAGTTGGCGAAGGCCGGTGCCCTGCTCTTCCCCGCGATCAACGTGAACGACTCAGTGACGAAGTCGAAATTCGATAACCGTTACGGCATCCGGCACTCGCTCCCCGACGGACTCAATAGGGCAACCGACGTCCTGATCGGCGGGAAGGTCGCATTCGTGGCCGGGTACGGCGACGTAGGCAAGGGTGCCGCTGATGCGCTCCGTGGGCAGGGCGCACGCGTGATCGTAAGCGAAATCGATCCGATCAACGCGCTGCAGGCCGTCATGGATGGTTTCCAGGTGTCGCGCATCGAAAGTGTGCTCGGCGAGGCGGACATTTTCATCAGCGCCACCGGCGACCAGAACGTGATCACGGTCGAGCATCTGCTCGGCATGAAGCATCAGGCCATCGTGGCGAATGTTGGCCACTTCGATGACGAGATCGAGATGGCAGCACTGGAGTCGCTGGCTGGCGCCGAGAAGGTGGAGATCAAGCCGCAAGTGCACGAGTGGCGGATGCCGAACGGCCGAAGCGTGCTCGTGCTCTCCGAAGGGCGGCTCATGAACCTCGGGAATGCGACGGGGCATCCGTCGTTCGTGATGAGCAACTCCTTCTCCAACCAGGTGCTCGCCCAGCTCGAACTCTTCGGCGAGGACTACCCGCTAGGCGTGCACGTGCTGCCGAAAAAACTGGATGAGAAAGTCGCACGGCTCCATCTGGATGCGCTCGGTGTCGAACTTACGACGCTCACCCCAGAGCAGTCCGCATACCTCGGCATTCCCATCGATGGCCCGTACAAGCCGGACCACTACCGGTACTGAGGTTCTCCTCAGCGAGCAGGGAAATCGTGCGGGAGTCGGTCGAGCGCCGGAGCGAGGGAGCGTAACCGTTCGCGCTCGAACTGGAGTGCGGTGAACTCCCGATCGCGGCGGATTACCGTGATCGCGGCGAGAAACAGCTCGGGGTCCACGACGGGGATCGGCGACACGTAAGGGCTCGCTTCCTGAGCGAGCGTATATGCGGTTGCTGCACGTGACTGCGGAGTGAATCCGCCTGCCGCCGCCAGGAACTGACTGATGCGACGGGCGAGCCGGTCGGGCATCTTTGCGACATCCGCGGTGTGCGACCACTCCATGAGTTCGAGCGGCACTCCGTACATCGGTGCGGCGTACCGCGTGATGCGTTCATTCTGGCTGTACGTGCCGGCGATCAGGTCGCCTAGCCGCTTCGCTTTGGAATTGAAAAGCGCAATGAGAGCCGCAAACCCGCCGAGCGTGCCAAAAATCTCGAGCACCCCGGTGAGCGCTCTGATGAACGCGTGCCGGAATCCGATCGCACCACCGTCGTCGCGAACGATCCGCGCACCGACCGCGAGCTTTCCGAGCGAGCGACCTCGACTCACGACCTCGACCGTGGTCGGGATCACCACGATGCACAGGACGAGCGCCGCGACGATGAGCGCCTGAAACATGGCATCATCCACGAGCCCGCCGAAGAACGGAGTGGAGAGCGCGAAAATGATGAGGATCCACGAGCCAAAGTAAACCAACCAGTCGATCGCGGCACCGGCGCCCCGCAGCACGAATCCGGTCGGACGCACATTGAGCGCGACCGCTTCACCGGTGATGAGCTCGTCGTCTGGCGACGCGTATGCCGTCTCGCTCACACGATCGGGTGTTGCCATGTCTAGTATCTAATCAGATGGATCTCGACGCCTACACTGCCGCACACCGCGATGAGTGGGACGAGCTTGCCCACTTGGCGTCGCGACGGCGACCGAGTGGCGCTGAAGCGGATGAACTGATTGACCACTACCAGTCGGGGGCCGGCCAGCTCTCGGTGATGCAGGCGACGGCGGGAAGCACCATCCCTGGCGATCGCCTTTCCCTGTCTCTGTCGAGAGCCAGGATTGCGTTCACGGGCGCCGGCACAAATGTGCTCAGCCGAATTCCCTCGTTTCTCGGCAATCAACTTCCTGCCGCCCTCTATCGGGTGCGCTGGATGTCGTTGGCGGTGACCGCAGCAACGGTGCTGGTCGCCGTGCTCTATGCGCTGTGGGCCCTCAACACTCCCGGAGTGTTGCAGAGTTTCGGCACGGAGGAAATGCGGCGCAAGCTCGTCGAAGAGGACTTCGTCAACTACTACTCCGAGAACGGCATGGCGTCGTTTACGGCGCTCGTCTGGACGAACAACGCCTGGCTGGCAGCGCAGTGCGTGGCATTCGGGATCATCGGCGTCTACGCTCCGATGCTGTTGTTCTCCAACGCCCAGAATTTGGGGCTCACGGCCGCCCTCATGGGCTCCCACGACCGCATCGACGTGTTTTTTCTCTACATCGCCCCGCACGGGCAGCTCGAGTTGTATTCGATTTTCGTTGCTGGCGCGGCCGGCCTGATGATCTTCTGGTCCTGGGTTGCCCCTGGTGCCCGTACGAGGGTTCAGGCGCTCGCAGAGGACGGCCGTGCGCTCATCACCATCGCCATCGGCCTCGCGCTTTCCCTCCTCGTCTCGGGGGTCATTGAAGGTGTGGTCACGAGGCAGGCCTGGCCGTGGCCGATCAAAATCGGGATCGGCACGGTAGCCCTTGCCGGGTTCCTGTTCTACCAGTGGGGGGTCGGCGGTCGGGCGTTCCGCGCAGGCGAAACGGGTGACCTCGACGAGTTCGAGTCTGGCTCGCGGCGGATTGTCGCCGGCTGACGAGCTACTTGCGGGCGAACAGAACTTTGTAGCTCGCTCCGGCAATCAGCGCGCCGACGATTGGCGCGACGAGGAACACCCAGAGCTGCCCGAGCGCATCCGGTCCGCCGTAGATTGCCGTGGCAATCGACCTGGCCGGGTTCACCGAGGTGTTGCTGATCGGGATGCTGATCAGGTGGATGAGCGTGAGGGTCAGCGCGATCGCGAGCGGAGCCATGGTGGCGTTTCCCCGCGGTCCGGTAACCCCGAGGATGACCCATACGAAGATCGCGGTCAGCACGGTTTCGGCAATCAACACCGAGACCAGACCGAACCCGCCAGGGGAGTGCTCGCCGAATCCGTTGGACGCGAAACCGGCATCCTGGAGACCCTGGATGTAGCCATCCTTACCGCCAGCCGCGATGGCAAAGAGGATCGAGGTGGCGATGATCCCGCCGACGATCTGCGCGATGACGTAGGGGACCACGTCGCGCCACGGCAGCCGGCCAGCGGTGGCGGCGCCGATGCTCACGGCGGGGTTGAAGTGGCCGCCGGAGATGCTGCCGACCATGTAGATGCCAGCAACGAGTGTGAACCCGACAGCAAGCGCGACGCCAAGGTATCCGGTGTTCGAAGAGGCGAAGAGCGCTGTGCCGATCACACCGAACACGAGGAGGAACGTGCCGAACGTTTCGGCGATCAGTCGCGCGGTGAGGGTCGGGGTCTCGGTGGTGGGCTGTGCAGTCACGGTGGCCATGGTCCTGCCTTTCTAGCAGTGCGGTCGATAGGACACTCGCAGGATAGCGGAGGTCACTGCCGCCTGTCGGCACCGTTCTCGTGTGTCACAAGCGCCCCGCCGCGCGCTTCGTCCGGGTTCACAGTCTCCCTGCGGCTTTGAGCGCGAGGTATCTGTCGGCGAGGGCCGGCGGGAGGTCTGCGGGGGAGCCGGTGACGACGTCCCCACCCAACTGGCGGATGGCGGCTGCGACGCGCGAGCGGTCGAGCAGTGCGCGCTCCGCAGCGGCCGCGAGGTACACCTCGCTGCGCCGGCTGCGATCGCGGGTTGCCAGAACAACGTCCGGGTCGGTCACCGAAGACACGACGACGGTGTGGCGCTTGGTCAGCTGCGGCAGCACAGCCAGCAACCCCCGGGATGCTCCTGGCGCATCGATGGACGTGGCAATCACGACGAGCGCGTGATGGCTTGTCACCGAGCGCACGAGACCAGGGACGGCGCCCCAATCGGGTTCAATGAGTTCTGGGTCGACGGTCGCCATGGTGTCGACCATTCTGGAAAGCAATTCAGGGCCGCTTGCCCCCTGAACGCGCCCGCGCACTCGCCGGTCGAAGATGACGAGATCCACTCGGTCCCCCGCGCGTGTGGCGAGGGCAGCCAACAGAAGGGCGGACTCGAACGCCGTATCGATGCGCGGCTCTCCGGCGATGCGCGCCGCGGAGGAGCGTCCGCTGTCGATCACGATCACGACACGTCGGTCGCGCTCTGGCCGCCACGTGCGCACCATGAGTTCCTGGCCGCCCTGCGGGTCTTTGCGCCTCGCAGTCGCTCTCCAGTCGATAGAGCGGACATCGTCGCCCCGCACGTATTCGCGCAGGCTGTCGAACTCAGTTCCCTGGCCGCGAATCATGACGCTCGTTCTGCCGTCCAGTTCTCGCAGCCTGGCCAGCCGAGACGGCAGGTGTTTGCGCGAGTTAAACGGCGGGAGAACGCGGATGGCGGCGGGAGCCGCGATCGTGGCCTGGCGTGCGGCAAGCCTGAGCGGACCCCAGGATCTGATCGTCACCTGAACGGCCCGTCGCTCCCCTCGGCGGGTGGGCGTGAGTGTGGTCTGGATTGCGCGGCGCTCGCCGGCGGGGATGCTGACGCGGGTGCGGGTCTTATGAGCGCCAGCTGAGGGCTGCCAGGCGTCGCGGACTGCACCGCGAATGCGGCGTCGTCCGGTGTTCTGGACGATGAGGGTGGCAACAGCAGAACCGCCCAACCGCAGGCGACCAGGCAATTCTCTGGACAGGGCTACCGTGCGGGGGGACCCCGCGATGAGGAGGTCGGCAGTCGCGAGTACGACGACCAGCAGCAGCCACAGTCCAAGCCAGACGGGGTCGTTCGTGACGACGAGGGGGACAATCCCCAACGTCAGCAGCAGGACGAACCAGCCAGAAATTACCATGTCGCGACGGCCATGGTTTAGATCGGAACCTGAACCTGTTGCATGACGGAGCGCAGAATGGTGTCGGCAGAGACGCCCTCCAGCTCGGCCTCAGGACGCAGCTGAATGCGGTGCCGCCACACGGGGAGCGCCATGGCCTGCACGTGGTCAGGTGTGACCCCGGTTGAGCCGTTCAGCCAGGCCCAGGCTCTCGCCGCCGCGAGCAGGGCGTTCGTCCCTCGCGGGCTCACGCCAAGTTTCACGGAGGGGCTTTGCCGCGTGCCGCGGGCCAAATCAACGATGTATCCGATCACGTCGGCGCTGACGCCCACGGTCGCGACCTCGGCTCTGGCCGCGGCGATCTGCTTGGCATCCAGCACAGCGGTCACTCCTGCCGCTGCGAGGTCGCGCGGATTGAACCCGGCGGCACTACGCTCCAGAATCATGACCTCGTCGCTGCGCTCCGGCAGGTCGAGGACAAGTTTGAGCAGGAACCGGTCGAGCTGAGCCTCTGGCAATTGGTAGGTGCCCTCATACTCGATCGGGTTCATGGTGGCGGCGACCATGAATGGATCCGGGAGGGGCCTGGTTTCGCCGTCAACGGAGACCTGACGTTCCTCCATCGCCTCCAGCAGTGCGGACTGCGTCTTAGGGGGCGTCCGGTTGATTTCGTCGGCGAGAAGGATGTTCGTAAAGACCGGGCCGCTGCGGAACTCGAACGCGCCAGCCTTCGTGTCGTACACGAGGGAACCGGTCACGTCACCAGGCATGAGGTCAGGCGTGAACTGGATGCGCTTCGTGTCCAGGCGCAGCGCCATGCTGAGTGTGCGCACCATGAGAGTTTTGGCAACGCCGGGCACGCCTTCAAGCACAACGTGTCCACCGGCGAGAAGGGCAATGAGAAGCCCGGTGACGGCTCCCTCCTGCCCGACAACGGCTTTGCCTACTTCTGTGCGTACCTGCGCGAACTGCGCTCGAAGGTCGTCGGTCATGGCGTCATTCTCCAGGTTCTGTGTTCTGCTGCGTCGGATCTATTGTCGTGGACGGAGCGCCCGTCGCGGCGGCGACCGCGCGCTCGAGGTCAAGGAGAGCATCCGAGAGGCGCACGAGTTCGGCCTCAGTGGACGGGTCTGCGTCGCGCAGGAGTTGCGCAATCTCCGGCTCGGGGCGGCGCAGGAGCGCCGAAACGGTGCGGATGACGTCGTCGACGCTTGCCACGGTTGGCAGGCCGCATCGCACGCCCACCCGGTCGATGGTTCCGATGCGGAGCGCGTCAAGGGCGTGCAGCCGAGAGGTTGACTTTTCGTAGAGGCGAGCGCGACCGTGCATGGTTTCGCTCGCCCGGACGACGACCGGCAGATTCTCGACCACGAGTGGACCGAACCGGCGACCGCGCCAGAATCCGGCAGCGATGGTGGAGATGATGAGCAGGATCATGACAAGGCTCACCCACGCCGGAGTGAGGTCGGCGGCCGACAGGGCTCCTCCCGCCTCGTCGATGGACGGGAGCAACCACACGAGATTCTTGGTGCCTCCGAGGAGTCCCAGGGCGAAGGCTGCGTTTCCCTCATTCACGACGAACTGATTGGTAAACGCCTCCGTCGTGCCGATGATGGTCACAGTCGTTCCCGCGTGCTCGGACTGGATGAGCGAGTATGTGGAATCTCCGCTGCCGAGGCAGGTGACGACATCCGGATCGGCGCCAATGTTTCGATAGCCGGAACCTGTGCCGGTGACCGTGCCAGCCTGTTCGACCGGCCGGAGCGAGCAGTCCGCGGTGAGAACCCCTGACACGTTGCCAGCGAGGGCGACCTCGGGGGCAAATGCGTCGAGCTGGTCGAAGTCGGGGGTCATCAGGATGATGTGGCTCGACAGGCGCCTCAGTTCCTGCAACTTGGCGCCGCTCAGGTAGTGACCGTCATCGACTACGAAAATGGTGGTGGTTGCCGGATTGCTCGCAGCCATCCGCGTGGCCACCATGCTGTCCGTCGCCGTCACGGTGACGCCCTGCTGCCGCAGAACCTCGGCAAGGGCTTTGCTCCCCTGTGGGCTGCTGTCCGTGGGGGAAAGTGGCACTCCAGCGGAGCTCACGGCACCGGTGATGGCGAGGGAGCCGAGGGCCACCATTACGGCGACGAGACCGGCGAGAATCCAGAACAACCACAGGCGACCGGCTTTGCGCACGGTCGGAGTGCTGATCGTGGTGGTTGTCGTCATCGCGTTGCGACCTCGACTCCGGCCGGGCGCGCGTCGCGGAGTTCACCTTCCAGCGTCACGAGTGTTGCATAGTCCTCTTCGCTGCCGGGCTTTCCGAGGTACCGTACACCGTCGAATACGCTTGCACTGTCCCGGAGGCGGCCGGCGTATTCGGGGAAAACCTCGCTCGCCTGAGCGGCGAAACCGTGTGCGGTCGTTCCAGGGTTCGTCGTGACGAGGACCCGCTCTCCCATGCGCCTGGCGATCGAACGGAACAGCTCCTCAATCGCGACAGCCCAGTCGCCTGATGACGCTGCGGCTCGGGCCGAACGCCGCAGCTCGTCGGCGGTTCGTTCCTCTCCCTCGCCGAAGAGGGCGCCGAGACGCGCGCTTCGACGATCCCTGCGCGGTTGCCCGAAGATGAAAAAAGCGCCAACGATCACTCCGGCAATGACCAGGAGCAGGATGACAATGAAGGGAGCCTGGAGCACCCCACCTGGAGCCTGAAGCGACGACAACCAATCCCAGAACGCTTTGCTGATCTGGTCCCACAGCGTCGGTTTCGACGCCTGGTACTCAGGCTTCGATAACTCGTTGACGAGCCATTGGCGCGCCTGATCGCCGTCCGGATCCACCGGGACGTCGAGCGTCAACCGCGAGAGAACTCCGGTGATGACCGCAGTCATGCCAGCGACTGCACGGGAGTGGTAGCGAAACGAGGATCGGGGAGGTACGGGTTTTCCAGCTCAGTTTCGCCCAGTTGCCGCGCCTCCACGAACGCCGTGAGCCTCAAGTCGAGACCTTCCGTGCGCATCCGGAGGTCAAGGTAAATGAGTGCGGTGGTGGCGGTGGCAATGACGGCGGTGATCGCGGAGACCACGAGCGTGATCGCGAGCTGCACGATGTACACGACGACGGCCACGATGATCGCGGTCTGAGATCCGGTCCCGTTCGGGTCGACCAAAACACCGAGGATCCCGCCGACGATCGCGAACGGCACCGAGAGAATGTTCGCGGCGAGCCCGAGAATGGCGGCAACGAGCAGCTGGATGCCGAACACCTTCCAGAAGTGACCACGAGTGAGTGTCCACGATCTGGCGATCGCGCCACGCAGGGGAAGTCGTTCCACCATGAGAGCGCTCGGGACGAGGGAAAGCTTTGTCGAAATCCAGATTCCCACCACGAGGAGAGCGAGGCCGCCAACAATTCCGAAGAGAATTCCGAGGGCGATGCCCACTTGCCCCAGTGTGGCGACGAGGGCAACGATGCCACCCGCGATGATCGCTAGCGCGACGACCAGAACGAGCCCGACCAGGAGGGACCAGCCGAGCAGTGCCAGGAATCTCCCCTTCGCGTGGCCCCACAGCCCGCGGAGATTGAGTTTCTCGCCGAGCGAAGCCCGAGAGACCTCGATGACGATGATGCCCTGAAGCCAGGCACTCGCCACCACGCCGAGCAGCATGGCCAGCAAGCCGGACACAATGCTGAAGGCAACGGTGCCCGCGACCATTGCTGACTGGTCCTCAGGCGCGGCAGTTTGCACGCGCAGGAGGGAAGCGAACGTGGCGCCGCCGACGACGAGGAGCGTGACCACAGTGACGACGGCCTGGACGAGCAGAGAGACGCCCAGTGTCGGCTTGGGGTTGCGCCGAATCACTCGAAAGGATGCTCCGAGCATCGTGCCAAGGTCGAGTGGCCGAAGCGGAATGAGTCCAGGCTTCGGCGGGGGCGTCCAGCCAGGTGCAGCGGAGTTGAGTGGTGCGCCGACCGAGCCCAGTGAACCTGGCACAGGTGGCGCTTGGCCGGGGGACGGTGGCGCAGGGAGCGAGGTCGGCGGTCCGTAAATCGGTGCTGGCGGTGCTGGCGGTGCTGGCGATGTAGCCGGAGGTGCCGCCGGTTTTGGCTGCCCCGGTGCTTGCCAGTGCTGGTCGTCATTCATGTGCATTCACAACTTTCCGGCTCGCGGCGCTTGAACCCCCAGAGGAGGTCGCCCCCGGCGTCATCGGGTCAGGGGAATACCCTCCGCATTATCGTTTCACACTCGACTACTGTTGTGCGAGAGCATAGCCGTGCCCGAAAGCAGTAACCGGCGGAAGAAGAGCAGGAGCGATGACCGCACGAATTCTCGTTGTCGATGACGATACAGCGCTCTCCGAGATGATCGGTATTGTGCTGCGCACGGAGGGATTCGACCCGGTGTTCTGTGCCAACGGAAACGAGGCACTGGCAACCTTCCAGTCCTCGCGGCCCGACCTTGTCCTCCTCGACCTTATGCTCCCGGGCAAGGATGGCATCGAGGTGTGCGCCCAAATTCGCACCGAATCCGGCGTACCCATCATCATGCTCACAGCGAAGTCAGACACCACGGATGTCGTTCGAGGCTTGGAGAGCGGCGCTGACGACTACATCGTGAAGCCGTTCAACCCCAAGGAACTGGTAGCCCGCATCCGAACCCGGCTGCGGCCGACCCCGGTGGGGACCACGGACATTCTGCGCATCGGCGACCTCACCCTCGACGTTGCCGGGCACGAGGTATGCAGGGGGGAGACCCGTATCAACCTCACGCCACTCGAATTCGAGTTGCTGTTGGCTCTGGCTTCACGCCCCCAGCAGGTCTTCACCAGGGAGATGCTGCTCGAGCAGGTCTGGGGCTACCACTACAAAGCGGACACACGACTGGTGAACGTCCACGTCCAGCGCCTTCGCGCGAAGATTGAGGACGACCCGGACAATCCGAAAATCGTGATGACCGTCCGCGGGGTCGGCTATCGTGCAGGCGCCACAGGATAGCTCGCGCGAGGACGACCTCACCCCGGAAGTTCGGGTACCGTTGCTGCGCCTCCCCGCCTGGCAGTCCTATCCGGGCAGGCTGCTCCATTTTTGGCGCGCGAACCTTCAGTTCCGCACGGTCGCGATCACCGTGATCCTGTCCGGGCTCACGGTGGCCGTGCTCGGCAGTTACATGTCGGTGAGCATCGGAAGCAACCTGTTCGATTCCCGACTCAACCAGGTGCTCGCGGAGTCCAGCAGGGCAACCAGTCAAGCCCAGGATTTCTTCGACAGCGATCTGGCGACGACCGACTCCTCGCGCACGGACCTCGAGTTTTTGAGCAACACGGTTCTGAGCAACATCCGGGCGACCTCGACGAGCCCTGGTGGCCTCGGGGTCGCCATCTATCGCACGCCAGGCCAGCAAACTGCGGTGACGATGCAGCCTTCGCAGAGCCGCGGGTTTCCCGATTCAGTGATCTCCCAGCAACTGCAATCGGCTGTGGAGGACAACGCTGACTCTGATCGGGTGTGGTGGCAATCGGTCGCGCTAACGGACGGGCGTCCTGCGCTCGCGGTCGGTTCACTTCTCACGGTTCCGAACGCAGGTTTCTATGAGCTCTACTTTGTGTACGACCTTGGTGACGCTCAGGAGACGCTCGCCTTCGTGCAGCAGACTCTCCTCCTTGGTGGGCTTGCCCTCGTGCTGCTCATCGGCGCGGTCACCTACATTGTCGTGCGGCTCGTGGTCGGCCCGGTTCGGATTGCGGCCGAGGTGAGTCAAAAGCTCTCAGCAGGTCAGCTTGAGCAGCGGATCCCGGAGAAGGGGGAGGACGTGATCGCCACTCTTGCACGCTCCTTCAACGGCATGGCAGACAGCCTCCAGGAGCAGATCACGAAGCTCGGCGAACTGTCGCGGCTACAGCAACGTTTCGTCGCGGATGTCTCGCATGAGCTGCGCACACCGCTCACGACCATCCGCCTCGCTGGCGATGTCTTGTACGACCAGCGCGACACGTTCCCCGCAGCGACCGGTCGCACCGCCGAACTTTTGCACACGCAGGTTCAACGGTTCGAGGTGCTTTTGGCCGATCTTCTTGAGGTCAGCAGATTTGACGCCGGAGCGGTCGAACTGGAGATTGAGCCGACAAACCTCGTGCGGCTGGTCGAGGACGCCGTGGATTCGATGCGGCTCGTGGCGAACGAGCGTGGCTCCGAGATCCGAGTGGTTGCCGCCGGGGGCTACGTTGAGGTGGAACTGGACGGTCGGCGCATCCGTCGTATTTTGCGCAACCTGCTCGGCAATGCGATTGAGCACGGTGAGGGTAAGCCGATCGTCGTGTTTGTGGACAGCAATGAGGACGCTGTAGCGTTCGCCGTTCGCGATTACGGTATCGGCATCGACACCGATGACCTCACGCGCGTGTTCGATCGGTTCTGGCGCGCTGACCCGTCGAGGCAGCGCACCATTGGTGGCACGGGTCTGGGGCTCGCGATCTCGCTGGAGGATGCCGCGCTGCATCGCGGCCAGCTTGAGGTTTGGTCGGAGCCAGGGAATGGCACGTGCTTCCGGTTGACGTTGCCGCGCGACCTTGAGCGGTCGATCCGGGTTTCCCCGATTGAGCTTCCCCCGGTTGAACTGGGCGACGATGTGGGGGCGGGTGATGAGTAGGACTGTGCGAAAGCTCACGGCGGCGGTCGCGATCCTCGTGCTGACGGCAACGCTCGCGGCGTGCGGCGGGATCCCCACCTCGGGCGGCGTGCAGGCTGGCGACCAGTTGACCAATGAGCCGACCGGCGATTTCATCTTCAACCCCCTGGGGCCGTCCCCGGATGCAGACCAGCGGGCAATTCTCGACGGTTTCATTGCCGCGTTCACCGGCCCGCAGAGCGACTACAGCGTGGCAAGAGAGTATTTGAGTTCTGACCTTAAGAAGGAGTGGGATCCTCGGCAGAGCGTGCTCATCCGGACCGGGAGCCCGACGATCACTCAGGTCGACAGCGCGACCATGGACTACTCGTTCACCCCGAAGGCGCAACTTGATGAGTTTGGCGCCTACTCGCAGGTGAGCTCGGCAGTCCAAACACTGCGGTTTCAGTTCGTCAAGGAAAACGATCAGTGGCGGATCAGTCAGGCCCCACCGGGAATCGTGCTCCCGGAGAGCACGTTCCTGTCGATTTTCAGCAAGCACGCTCTCTACTTTTATGATCTGAGTTTGCGAAATCTGGTGCCGGATGAACGTTGGTTCGCTGGAGGCACGACGGCGACACGGATTGTCACCGCGTTGCTTGAGGGCCCACCGGAGTGGCTGAAGGGTGCCGTGGTCTCGCAGTTCCCCGACGGAACTCAGTTGACTCCAGGCACGACTGTCGCGATCAATTCGACGGTGGCACAGGTGGATCTCACCTCGGAGGCGGCGAGCGCAGATGAGCGGCAGAGGCAGCTCATGCAGCTTCAGCTTTCGGAGAGTCTGGTCACGGTTCCGGGGATCGGGAGCGTTGAGGTTTCCGTTGGCGGATCCGTTCTCGCGATCAAGCCGATAGGTTCAGACAGCCCGGTCGTCCAGCGTCCGCTCGATTCACGACCGGTCGTGCTCGCTGATGGCAAATTCGGATACCTTTCTGGCGGTGAGGTCAGCCCGATTTCCAATCTCGCGGACACCGTCGTTGGGCTGGCTCCCCGTGCCGTCGCAGTGGGCGAGGATGCGACGGCAGCTGCTGTCCTCTCGGCGGACGGCGTCTTCGTGGTTCGAGCCGGACAGTCTGATGCGCTCAAGGTTGATTCTCGTGCTGGCCTCATCGCCCCATCACTTGACGACTTTGGCTACATCTGGACGGTACCGAAAGATTCCCCGAACCAGATCATCGTCTATGACTACGAGGGCGCGGGTCAACCGGTGTCGGTGTCTCTACCTGTTGGCTCCAGCATTGTGTCGCTCGACATCGCCCAGGACAACACTCGCGTGGCTTTCCTTTTGCACACCGCGGTCGGATCGAGGATCATTGTCGCAGCGATCGTGCGGGACCCGTCGCGGGGATACCTTCCGACCAGCATCGGCTCATCCGTGTTGGATGTGGTGGTCGATTCTGGCGACGCTGTCGATGCGGCCTGGATCGACCGGTTTTCGGTGGCCACGCTTACCGACTCCGACGATGGGTCAATCGTGAACTCATTTGAGGTTGGCGGGCAGCGTGTGTCGCTCGGTCGCCCCGCCGCTTTCTCCGTCACCATTGTCGGCGGCAATGGCAAGACAGGGTTGAGGGTGCTCGGGATTGACCATCTGTTGGAAGCTCCTCGAGGCAGTAGCTGGCAGGCGACGACGTTCAAGGTTGATCTGATCGCCACTCAGCGTTGACCTATCGCTCACCCTGGAGAGCGTGGCGCACAGTGAACAGCGTTTGACGGATGCCAGCTGCCGGTTGCTCCCTCGTGTGATTCTGCTCCCATGGTTGGACTGACAGGTCGAGTTCGTTCTTTCGGGTTGCCGCTGCGCGCGGAATTTGCACTGCGCGAGGCAGTGCTGGATGCCGTGGCCGTTGTCTTCCCTGTCGAGTGCGCGGGATGTGGGAGCGCCGATCGGGCCCTGTGTCGCGCGTGCCGTGCCGAGCTTCTCGGCCCCGCCTATCGGCAAGTTCTCCCCGACGGCACGTCGGTGTGGAGTGCACTGCGCTACAACGGCCGGGTTCGAGCCATGCTTCTGTCCTTCAAAGAGCAGGGAAGAACAGACGTCGTGCGGCCGCTGTCCCGTGCCCTGTCTTCAGCGATCATCTGCGCGGCCGCGGATCTGGATGGCCCGGTTGAGGTGTGCCCGATTCCGGCCACCCGCGTCGCGCTCCGGCGTCGTGGGTTTCGACCCGTTGAACTCCTTCTTCGGAGCGCTGGTTTGCGTGCAGCCAGAGTTCTCATCGCGACGGAGGGAACAGCGCAGCAGAAATCTTTGGGAAGGGCAGAGCGTGAAGGCAATGTATTCGGTTCTCTCCGCGCGAAGACCACCTTGTCCGGCCGGCGCTTCCTCGTCGTCGACGACATTGTGACGACGGGCGCGACACTGCGCGAGGCGAAACATGCGATCTCTGAAGCAGGCGGTGAGGTTGTCGCCGCGGCCACCCTCGCGTTCACCCCGAAGCGAAGGGCAGATTGAGCGCGTTCACGGCCCCACGATTCGCGTCTTTGGCGCTTTCTTATCTTCCGCGCGTGACATACACAGGTATGCCAGCTACGGTGGCTGAAAGAGGCGCGGATCAACCGCCTGGTTTCGCTGGGCGGGCGCGCAGCAGAAGACTGGGAGGACGACATGGACGTTTCCATTAATGGTCTGGGGCTCGGGATCACCGATAGGTTCCGCGACTACGCAACAGAGAAATCTGAGAAAGTCGCCCACCTCGCCGATAAGGCCATCGCCTTCGAGGTCAAGGCCTCTCGTCACAACGAGAAGAACGGCTCCGCTGGCGACGATCGGGTGGAGTTGACCCTCATCGGACCTGGCCCTCTCGTGCGCTCCGAGGCGGTCGGCGCCGACAAGTATGTGGCGTTCGATTTGGCGCTGGACAAGTTAATGGAACGCATCCGTCGGGCGAAGGACCGCAACAAGGTTCACAAGAGCGGCAAGCGGCGGCCGGTGTCCCTGCGGGAGGCGAGCTCCGGCGGTTTCAAGGTGGTCGACATCACGCCCGTCGAACCGGATGTCCTTGAGCGGGTTTCGACCGGCTCGATTCCGGTGATCGCGGACAACTCCGAGGAGGTCGAGGAGGCGTGGAGCCCCGTCGTTATCCGCAAGAAGGTGTTCGCGGCGACGCCGATGACCGTCGACGACGCGCTGTACCACATGGAGTTGGTCGGCCACGATTTTTACCTGTTCATTGACGCAGAGACGGATCGACCGAGTGTCGTGTATCGACGCAAAGGCTGGGACTACGGCGTGATCGGTTTGGATCTCGAACAGAACGAGGTCCAGGGCAAACGGGGGCAGCGCCGGTGACGGATGCGCGCTCACACGTAGTCGCAGGTTAGGCTGTGTTGTTGGCTGAACGGCTGCGTGAGCGTGCCGTGAACAGCCCCGAAAACCCAATGGGAGTGATCCGTGGCCAATGTTCTTGAACGTGTGCTTCGTGTTGGGGAGGGTCGAACCCTTCGCCGACTCGAACGCTTCGCGCACGCCATCAATCAGCTCGAAGATGATTTCAAGGAACTCACCGACGACGAACTGAAGAACGAGACGAGCGAGCTCCGGGAGCGTTACGCGTCTGGCGAGTCCCTCGAAGACTTGCTTCCTGAGGCGTTCGCCGCCGTGCGTGAGGCCGCAGTCCGCACGCTCGGTATGCGACCGTTCGACGTTCAACTCATGGGTGGCGCTGCTCTTCATCTCGGCAACATCGCCGAGATGAAGACAGGTGAAGGTAAGACCCTGGTGGCCACCATGCCCGCGTACTTGAACGCGATCGCCTCCCGCGGAGTGCACGTGATCACGGTCAACGACTATTTGGCGAGCTACCAGTCTGAACTCATGGGGCGCGTGTTCCGTGCCCTCGGGATGACAACGGGTTGCATCATCTCCGGTCAAACGCCAGCGGAGCGCCGCGAGCAGTACGAGGCGGACATCACCTATGGCACGAACAATGAGTTCGGGTTCGACTACCTGCGCGACAACATGGCGTGGACGGCTGCGGACATGGTCCAGCGTGGTCACTACTTCGCGATCGTGGACGAGGTCGACTCGATTCTGATCGACGAAGCTCGCACGCCGCTCATCATCTCTGGCCCATCATCAGGGGAAGCCAACCGGTGGTTTAACGAGTTCGCTCAGGTGGCAAAGAAACTGATCCCGGAGGTTGACTACGAGGTTGACGAGAAGAAGCGCACCGTCGGGGTACTCGAGCCAGGTATCGACAAAGTCGAGGACTACCTGGGGATCGACAACCTGTACGAGTCGGCGAACACGCCGCTGATCTCGTTCCTCAACAACGCGATCAAGGCATCCGCACTGTTCAAACGCGACAAGGACTACGTCGTGATGAACGGCGAAGTGCTGATCGTCGATGAGCACACCGGTCGTATTCTCGTTGGCCGCCGCTACAACGAGGGCATCCACCAGGCGATCGAGGCGAAGGAGGGTGTCGCGGTCAAGGCCGAGAACCAAACGCTCGCCACCGTCACACTGCAGAACTATTTCCGCCTGTATTCGAAGCTCGCCGGGATGACCGGTACCGCCGAGACTGAGGCCGCCGAGTTCATGAGCACGTACAAGCTCGGCGTTGTGGCAATCCCAACAAACAAGCCGATGATCCGAATGGATAAGCCCGACCTCGTGTACAAAAACGAGCAGGCGAAGTTCGGGCAGGTTGTCGAAGACATCGCCAAGCGCCACCAGACTGGCCAGCCGGTTCTCGTGGGTACGACGAGCGTGGAGAAGAGCGAATACCTCTCCAAGCTGCTCGCGAAGCGGGGGGTCAAGCACGAAGTTCTCAACGCAAAGAACCATGCCCGCGAGGCGGCAATTGTGGCCCAGGCCGGTCGCGTGGGCTCCGTGACGGTCGCGACGAACATGGCCGGTCGTGGCACAGACGTCATGCTGGGCGGAAACGCCGAGTTCCTTGCCGTAGCGGAGATGAACGAGAAGGGCCTCAGCCCGGTCGACACTCCTGACGAGTACGAGGCCGAGTGGGACGCCGTGTACGAGAAGGTCAAGAAGACGGTCGAGGCCGAGGCGGCGAAAGTCGTTGAGGTCGGAGGACTGTATGTGCTGGGGACGGAGCGCCACGAGTCGCGGCGCATCGACAACCAGTTGCGTGGACGTTCCGGCCGTCAGGGTGACCCTGGTGAGAGCCGCTTCTACCTGTCACTCACCGACGACCTCATGCGCCTGTTCAACTCGGCTGCTGCCGAGTCGCTCATGGGCCGTGGCAACGTCCCAGAGGATCTGGCGATCGAGTCGAAGGTTGTGAGTCGCGCCATCCGGAGTGCGCAGGGCCAGGTGGAGGCGCGCAACGCGGAGATCCGCAAGAACGTTTTGAAATATGACGATGTTTTGAACCGCCAGCGTGAAGCGATCTACGGTGACCGCCGCCACATTCTGGAGGGCGACGACCTGAAGGACCGCGTGAATCGGTTCCTCGAGGATGTCATCAACGAGATCATCGACGATCACACCGGCGAGGGGCACTCGGACGACTGGAACCTGGATTCTCTTTGGCGCGAGCTGAAGACGATCTATCCAATTTCGATCACGATTGACGAGTTGTTCACGGAGGCCGGTTCGCGAGGCCGAGTTACTCGTCAGTTTGTCGGCGAAGAGATCATGTCGGATGCGAAGCTCGCCTACCAGCGCCGCACGGACGAGCTCGGTGAGCCCGCCATGCGCGAGCTGGAGCGTCGTGTTGTGTTGTCGGTCATCGACCGTCGTTGGCGCGACCACCTGTATGAGATGGACTATCTCAAGGACGGTATCGGGCTGAGGGCTATGGCCCAGCGCGACCCGCTCGTGGAATACCAGCGCGAAGGGTTCATGCTGTTCCAGAACATGATGGGGCAGATTCGCGAGGAGACCGTGAGCTTCCTGTTCAACCTTGAGGTCGAAGTGACGAGTGAGGGTGGCGCGACGGCTGCCCTGCCGCACGTCGACGCGAAGGGTCTCGATCCGGCCGCGCAGGCGAATCAGCGCCTCAGCTATTCGGCACCGTCCGACAGCGGTGGCGTCGAGGTGCGCAACCAGCGTGGCCAGCTCGAGCAGGCCGCGACGGCGAAAGCGCAGCAGGCGGCTGCAGCGCAGGCCAACGAGGTGGGCGCAGCGTTCGGCGCAGGCCAGCCCGGCCAGAATCAGCAGCCGGGCCAGAACCAGCAGGCTGGCCAGAACGAGGGTCCGCGTGGTGCGTTCGGTCAACGGCAGGCCGGGCCACAGTCAGGTCAGCCCGCACCGCAGAACCGTGCCGAGCGTCGGGCGCAGGAGAAGAACAAGCGCCACTAACGCGGACCATGTTGTGGGCGCACTCTGGCTAGGCGTTTTTTTGCCAAGTCCAGAGTCATCCACACAGTGTCTCCGCGCTCGCGGTCCAGGGTTCTCCTGCCACTATCGATAAAGTCGTGCTTCTCGAGGACTCTCAATGAAGCGACGTTCCACTCTCGAACGGTAGCCCACAGGCGAGTACGCCCGGTTTCTCGTGCAGCAGCGATCACGGCACCAGCGGCCTCCGTCGCGTATCCGTGCCCTTGAGCGGATCGAAACAACTCGTAGGCAATCTCTGGCTCGTCAAGGGTGGCGTCTCCCATGATCAGACCGCAGTACCCGAGGACTCCTGGCTCTCCTTTGCGCTCAATGTTGAGCAAGTGCAGACCCGTCACCTCAGACTCTGCGAGCTGCGTTGCAATCATGGCGCTCATTTCTTCGACAGTCGGTCGGCCATCTGCACTGATGAGGCGTCGTGATCGAGGGTCTCGCTCCGCCCACAGTTCTCGCTGCAGTGCACTGTCGGAGGGAGCCCGGGGCCGCAACAGCAGGCGCTCGGTCTCGAGCTCTTTCTTCATCGGAGCGAGGGAGCTCATAGCGACATGATAGGCGACCACTCCGAGACGTTCGGCTCGGTGCAGTGGCTGGGCCCGCGGCGACCGCTCTTCGGGTTCGTTGCCAAACGGGTGTCCACAACGTATCCTTGAGACGTACGTAATAACGTACGCACGAAAGAGGGCGGCAGATGGCTATCACTGCGACAGCGGCACGCAAAGACCTTTATCGACTCATCGAGGAAGTCAATCTTGACCACGATGAAATCGAGATTACGTCCAAGAGCGGCTCGGCCTTTCTCGTGTCCGCTCGCGAATACAACGCGCTCCGCGAAACCGCGTATCTACTCCGTTCACCCGAGAACGCGGCTCGGCTTGCCGCGTCTGCGCAACAGGTTCGCGAAGGTCGAGTCACTCCCCATGACGTGGTCGAGCCTGATTAACGCTCGGCGTCATGCGCACTCTCGCCTTCACCGATCACGGCTGGGATGACTACCGGCACTGGATAGCGAACGACAAGGCTATCCTCAAGCGAGTCAACCTGCTGATCAAGGAAACACTGCGTGACCCTGCATCAGGAATTGGTAAGCCTGAGCAACTCAAGTATCTCGATGGTTCACCGTGGTCACGAAGGATCACGCAAGAACACCGACTGATCTACTCTTTTGACAACGAACAACTCATTGTGTGGCAATGCCGCTACCACTATTGATCCGGATACCGACCGTCTGGGCTACGGACGGCGCTGGCGTCGAGGCGAAGGCCAGAAGTGGCCTTCGCTCGTAGCTCCAGCGCGCTACAGCACATTGATAGCAGTGGCGCGCCAGCGGCCGTCGAGCCCCTCCAGGCGGATGGCGACGGCGCGCACTCGCGCCCTACCCAGGACGATGACGACGGATTCGACGACGCCATCGCGCGGTTCGCACTGGGAGACTGACCCGATCGAGAACGTCGGTCGTACCGGTGCCCGCCCGGTCGCGTGGCGGGCGCGGGCCGAGAGCACAACGCGTTTGAGCAAATGTCTGTACACATCATCCGTCACCCACCTCGAAATCTGTTCGAGGTCGCGTGCGCCGGCGAGAACTTCGATGACGCAACGGGTCAGGTTTTCCAGCAGCGGGCCGGGGGCCGGCAGCGCAGAACGCGGCGAAGGTTGCTGGGAGAAGAACTCGTCGGCATCCCGGGTCGTACTGCGTCGGGCAGTGCTGCGTTGTGATGTGCGGAGGGTTCGAGTGGACTGCAGATCGCGCGGGAGGGGAACGGCATTGCTCATCAGAACTCCGGATCGTCTAAGGGATCGTGCTCGGATGGGTCTGGCGCTGTCGACCCGTTTTGCGAGGACATACCCGCGAATACTAAAGCAGGTTGAGACAAGTCTGTCTACCTCTGTGACGAAGGTTGTGGATAAACTCTCGCTTTCGTCAGTGCGTGTGGATAGCGTCACACCATGCGATGGAACAACCTGTTCGATGACCTCGAGAGCCAACTGGAAAGTGAACTGGGCGCCGAGGAAGTCGATCTCAAGGCCGAGGAGGAGCGGCTCCGCGTAGGTCGGTTGTCACTGCGCAGCCGGCTTCTGAGCATCCACGAGGCATCGGGTGGCCGCGAGTACTCGTTACGTTTCACCGTCGGCACCGAAGCCTTGAGAATTGCCCCAGCAAGTTTTGGCAAGGATTGGATGTCCGGGGGACTCATCGACGAGACGCCGCGCCGAATTCAGGTGATCGTGCCGTTCCGCTCGGTGGGCGGTGTCGTGCTTGACAGAGCCCAGACGATGGCGAGTATCGCCGCCCAGCAGGGCCTGGCGGCTGGCCGGCTGGCCGACCGACTCGGCATCACGTTTGTGCTGCGGGATCTCAGCCGCCGTCGCTGTGCTGTGGACATGGTGACCGCTGCCGGAAGATTCCATGGAACCCTTGACCGGGTGGGACGAGATCACTGCGATCTTGCCATTCACGAGGCGGGGCAACCGCGGCGGGAGAGCGCCGTGGTTCAGTACCGGATCATCCCGATCGATCAGCTCTTGTATGTACGGCTCTGATCCTCGGCGAAGGCAAACTCAGCAATGTTGGAATAGTCGGACTGATTCCAGAGGCTGGCCCTGCGGGACTCCTCGTACTTTGCCTCGATGTAGTGCTCAAGCACGTCGCGTTCGATTCGCCACTGACCGCGGCCGCCGATCCTGATCGCGGGCAGCTCGCCGGATCGGACGAGCGTGTAGGCCTGCGAAACCGACACGTTCAGTACCTCAGCGGTGTCGGTGATGGTGAGAAAACGCGCAAACGTTGTTCGGGGGCTGGGCTGGTCCATGCCTCGATTATCGCCCCGGCGCCCGGGGCAGTGACGGGGGTGTGGATAACTTTCGTGAGGTTTCACCGAGTCCCACCACGATGGTGGGCGGGCGATCGAGCCCGTCAGCATCCTGGAGGTTCTCATGGTCGGCTCCCGCGCATCAGCGAACAAGGAGCGTCCAGCCCGGAGGGTGTGGTTTGATCCGCGCCTCGCCATCGGCATTGGACTCGTCGTCGTCTCGGTGATCGGTGTGTACGGGATTGTGCAGGCTACGGATAGTTCTGTGCTGGTGTATTCGACTCCCGATGCGCTCTCGCCTGGCGATCGGGTTTACGCGGCTGATCTTGCGAGTATCGCGGTGCGCCTCGGGGATGTTGGTGATCGTTACCTGCGGGAGGGGGAAATCCCGAGTGAAGGGTTCGTCGTGACGCGGGCCGTATCAGCGGGTGAGCTCGTGCCCGCGTCCGCGCTTGGCTCGGCGGCGAGCATCCGGGTCGCCTCCGTGGTGGTGACGATCAGCGGGCAATTGCCGAGATCCGTCGTCCCCGGCGCTGTCGTCGATGTTTGGTCGGCTGCTGAAACCGAAGATCATCGTTTCGGGCCACCCGCTGTGCTTGTGGGCTCGGCGACTGTTGTGAGGGTGCTGGAGTCCAGCGGGCTGATGGCTGAGCAGGGCAGCGGGGTGGAGGTGCTGGTCCCTCGGGACCGGATCGCGCGGGTGCTGGAGGCGGTCGCGGATGAGGACGCGATTTCGCTCGTCCCGGTGAGCATCCCCGTGAAGAGGTAGTCGTGAAGTCGATTGCGCTGCACCTGCCGCGGCACCTCGCGGACCGGCTCGCGTCTGAACTGGAATCGCACGGCTACCTCGTGGCGTTTCGCACGGCGGCGGGGGAGCTCCTGGCGGAGCGGATTGCTGAAGGGGACATCGATGCACTGTTGTGTGGGGCCGGCCCCGAATACTTGTCCAATGAGCTCTTGGCTACCTGCGACAACGCGGGTGTGCGCTTGATTGCCGTGACCTCGACTGATGCGGAGCGCAGGCACGCAGCGAATCTGGGCCTCTATGAGGTGGTGGATGCTGGCGCCCCCTGGCTCCAGGTCGAACAACTGCTCAGTGATCGACTCGCGCTCGTCGGCTCTGAGCGTGCGGATGAGGACGTGCGGGAGCGGCGGGGAGAGGTGATCTCGGTGTGGGGTCCGGCCGGGTCCCCAGGGCGCACCACGCTGGCCATCGCGATTGCGGCCGAGCTCGCCTCGGAGGGTCATTCGGTGGCGCTTGCGGATGCCGACACGCACAGCGGCTCGATCGCACCAACGCTGGGGCTGCTCGATGAAGCGCCGGGATTTGCTGCGGCGTGCCGGCTGGCTGGCTCGGACAGTTTGACCGTCACAGAACTGGAGCGCATCAGCGAACGCTATATTTCCCCGCACGGCAGCTTCTGGGTGCTGACCGGTATCGGGCGACCGCACCGCTGGCCGGAGCTGTCGGGGGAGCGCGTGGTGGCGACCATCGCTGCGTGCCGGCAGTGGGTCGACTACACGGTGATCGACACCGGGTTTTGTCTCGAGAACGACGAAGAGATCTCCAGCGATCTGTTCGCACCTCGGCGCAATGCGGCCACCATTTCGGCACTCCGCGAGGCGGATCAGGTGGTGGCTGTGGGTTCCGGAGACCCGGTGGGCCTGTCCCGATTTCTTCGCGCCCACGTCGATTTGCTGGAGATCGTCGATGCCGAGCGCGTTCTCACGGTCGTGAACCGCATCCGGGCGAGCGTGATCGGGGCGAACCCGGCGGCTCAGGTGGAGCAAACGCTGCGCAGGTTCGGCGGGATTGATGCGCCGGCGCTGATCCCGAACGATCAGGCTGCGCTGGATGCGGCGGTTCTCGCCGGCAAAACGCTGCGCGACGTCGCAGGAAAGTCGGCGCCCCGGATTGCGCTCAGCAAGTTTGTCGCGTCGCGGATTCTGCCTATGCAGGGCAGCTGACCTTACCCGCCGCGAGTCGCGTTCGGTCTCTCACAACTGACCGACCGCGAGCACCGAAAAACATTGCCCAATGCTCAGTCGTTGAGGCGGATAACCTCGACCGACGACTTCGCGCCTGCCACGAGTAGCACGTGACCGGCCTCGACGCCGTCCAGTGCCGCGACGAGAGCCGCCGCATCCGGTTCGTCGACCACGGCATCCGCTCGGCTGAGCACACGTACGCGCGCCCCCGTTGCTTCGCGGATCGCGCCGACGACAACATCGAGGGTTTCCCCCGCAGCAACCGAGGTCACGAGAGTGACGTGTCCAATCGCGTGGGCTGGCTCCTGGGCAACCTGCACCGAGCGGTCGTGACGCCACAGGGCAAAGTGGTAGGCCGCGACCAAGACCGTTGCGGTGAGCAGACCCAGAGCTGCCCGAGTGCGCTCCAGCAGGCTGTCGCCTGACCTGTCGTCCAGCGCGAACGAGAATAGCTGGAACCCGATCACGAGCAGGGTGATCAACGCGACAAGAGCACTCACACCGAAAATCACGACGAGGAAGACTCGACGCCCAGGAGTCGACACACGCTCAGGGGCGCTCGCCCTGCCCGGCCGCCACGACACCCACCACAGCGCGCCACCCACCACGAGGGCGCTCAGGCCACCCAGAAGAAGGTTGCGAACATTCGAACCAACGAGGGGGGAGGCGATGGTCGCCAGGAGTGCGTTGATCGTCACGCCGACGCCCGTCGCCGCCACGGCCAGAGCAACACCGGAGGCGACCAGCCGCACAGCAGACCCGATCACGGCGCGGTGCCCCGCAACCACGCGGAGATGGTAGCTCAGCACAAGCGCGCCGAACGCCGCGCACGCGATCGCGATGCCGAGCGGATCGAGCGTGACCGTCAGCGGGTCAGGGGAACCGGTGAGCAATTCCAGCACAACGGACAGCGTGAGCGTTGCACCAAACGCGAAAAGCGCGAGGGAAGCAAATCCCGTGACGTACACGAGCAGCACGTTTGCGAAGCCGGTCGTCTGATTGCGAACCCCGGCACGGAACCAGTGCCACCACCACAGCACGCCGCCACCGACAGCCCAGATGAGCGACTGAACGACGGGTTCCCAGGCTGGCCCGGAAATCACGACAGAACCGAAACCATCCACCGCCGTATCGATGAGACTTGCGAGGGCGAACACGAGGCCGCCTGTTGTGTACGTCAGCGCGATCAGTGAGGCAATCGCCGGGGCAGCACCGACCAGACGGGTCGGGCCTTTCGCCGGATGCCGCCACATCCAGTAGTGCCACAGCCACACCAGCCCCCACACGATCGCCACGGACAGGCCAGACCACTCCCAGACACCTGTGACTGCACTGGCACCGAAGGTGAAGAGCGCAATCGTGAACGTCAGCAGTGCCACCGTCGAGGCCACAACGAGGTAGAGGGCCCAGGCGACGGATGCGCGATCCCTCGCCATCGCCGACTCGCGCCAGGTAAGCCACCACAGCAAGGAGGCAAGAGGTCCAGCGATCAGGGCGAACGCGAGAGACTGCGCGAGGCCACTGTTGTCGGAAGCCACCAGAGTGCTGCCGGCATCCAGCGCACGTTCCAGGAGTCCGCTCACTCCGATGGCGGCAATAATCACCATGGTGAGGAGGAGAAGATAGGTGATGACCCGCCGAACGGTCTGAACCCCGCCCACTGCGCTGCCAACTGCGCTGCTTGGGGCGCTCGATGGTGAACTCACTCGGAACCTCCCTGGTTGTAGCACAGCGTCAGCTCCCACGGTGCCGTATTGAGTCGCCAGGCACCGCCCTCCTTCGTGAGGGAGAACGTCGACTCGGACTCGTAGTCTGACCCGCCAAACGCCCCACCACCGGAGTTGCTGGAGATCGTGACCCGTACAAGGGCGTTGTCGCCGGTCACGTTCGTCGAGATCAACGTCACTCTGAGGCCGGTTGTCGCGTACGGTTCCGCGCGGTCACAGTTCTCGCGGACATCCGCGGTCAGCAGGTCCAGGGCCGCAGCTCGGTCGCCAGCGATGACAGCCTGCGAGTAGGACTGCACGACACCCTCCGGCGTGGCCGGGTCGAGTGCGGCAGGTGCGCCCCGCGTAAACACCACGATGAGAGCGAGCACCACCACCGCGGCGATCAACGAAACGATGACGATGAGAGTCCGATCAGGCTTGCCGCCAGGGGTGCGCATGACACCAGCATGCTGTATCTCTGGCGCTTAGGCTAGTGGCGTGTCCACACTCTCCGATCTGGTCCACGAGCACGGTTGCGCCAACGAGGAAGATATCGACTGGCTGCACCTTCTGGTGAGCGAGTTGCAGTTCCTCGCGGACCTCGCCTTTGCCGACATCGTGTTGTGGGTTCCGACCACGGAGGGCGGATTTGTGGCGGTCAGTCTCTCGCGACCCTCCTCCGCGGCAACCCTGTTTTATCGGGACTTTGTGGGACAGGAAATCAAGCCGGAGTGGATCGGACTCGTCAACGAAGCGTTCACCGAAATCCGGATCGCGGACTCCTCCGCTCCGGACTGGTATGAGGAAACACCCACCAGGGTGCGCGCCGTTCCGGTGATGCGGCGACGGATTTCGAGTGCGCCCGAGCTCACCGATCGACCGATTGCCGTGCTCACGAGACACACCAACTTGAGTGAAGCCCGCACGCCGAGCCGCCAGGAGCTCACGTTCAACGAGTGCGCCAACGAACTCTTCGGCATGGTCACCACGGGGGACTTCCCGGATCTCATCGCGCTCACTGGGCCGAGGCGCGGGGCGCCGCGCGCATCCGATGGCCTGCTCAAATTGGACGTGGACGGTGTTGTGACGTTCGCAAGTCCGAACGGACTATCGGCGTTCAACCGGATGGGGTTCATCGGGGAGCTGGAAGGGGAGTCGCTTGCCGAGGTTGCCGCCGGAATGCTGGAGGGCGCGAACACGGTCGACGAGTCGCTTCCCCTTGTTGTCACCGGCAAAGCGCCGTGGCGCACCGACATCGAAGCGCACGGGGTCGCCGTATCGCTGCGCGCCATCCCCATTCGGAAGAACGGGGAGCGCGTCGGCGCAATTGTCCTCTGCCGGGACGTGACCGAACTGCGGCACCAGGAGCAGGAACTCCTCACCAAAGACGCGACGATCCGCGAGATTCACCACCGGGTGAAAAACAACTTGCAAACCGTCGCCTCGCTGCTTCGCATCCAGGCCCGCCGATCTCACTCTGAGGATGCCAGGGACTCGCTGAACCACGCGATGCGCAGAGTTGGTGCCATTGCGGTTGTGCACGACACCCTGAGTGAAGGCCTCAGCCAAAACGTAGACTTCGATGCGGTGTTCGACCGGGTGCTCCTTCTCATCGCCGAGGTAGCGTCGGGGCATCAGTCAAAGGTTCACCCCACCTTCTCAGGGAGCTTCGGCGAACTGCCGAGCGCGTACGCGACCCCGCTCGCCCTTGCCCTCACAGAACTGGTCACGAACGCCGTCGAACACGGGCTCGCCGGACGCGACGGCGAAGTGAAGATCATCGCCCATCGCACCGAGGACACGCTGAGTGTTGAGGTGCGGGACAACGGGGTCGGACTGGCCGAAGGCAAGGTGGGTACCGGACTCGGCACGCAGATCGTGCGCACGCTCATTCAGGGCGAACTCGGCGGCACCATCGACTGGCACACCATCATGGGCAGCGGTACAGAGGTGACAATCGAAATCCCGCTCACCTGGCTCACGAAGGCGCAGGATGCCGGGCGCGCGACGAAGGCTGCGCCGCAGGCAACGGTCTAACCGAACTAGCCCTGTTGCCAAACTCTTCGGAGGCGCGGCGTTAGGTGCCGACTTTGAGAGCGGGTCTTAGGAGGCGCGGCGTGCGCGGGCGGCACGGCGCTTGAGGGCGCGGCGCTCATCCTCGCTCAACCCGCCCCAGACGCCAGAATCCTGGTTCGTGTCGAGGGCATACTGGAGGCACATTTCGCTGACCGTGCAGCGTGCACAGACCGACTTGGCTTTCTCGATCTGGTCGACAGCCGGACCGGTGTTCCCAACAGGGAAGAACAGTTCGGGATCTGCAGTGAGGCATGCGGCCTTGTCGCGCCAGTCCATGATATTTGTGCTCCTTTAAGTGAATGCGTGAGTGCACAGTCGCAGAACCCGGAATACGGGTGAGAACGATGCTTTGGGATGTGCCCACGCCACTGTGAGCGGCAAATCAACCTCAACTAGACTCTCATACCGGTAGTGGCAAATCAATAGCTTTGGTTGGGATATCGCTGTGAGTGCTGACAAAGATTCGGGGCAGGCGAGAGCCGTTTCGGTGCCGCGTTTGCTTGTCGCGCTCGCCGTGCTCCTGTTTCTGGAGGCGGTTTTCCTGGCCGTTGTGGCTGGGGTTCTGGTGTACGACCTGACCTCGGAGGTGCCGACGTCCTACGCGAGCGCTGTCGGCATCCTGATTCTGGTCTTGCTTGCTGCGATCTGGCTCGTGTTCGTCGGGGTGGGCGCGCTCCGGGCCCAGCCTTGGGTGCGCGCTGCTGCTCTGACCTGGCAAGTGCTTCAGATTGCTGTCGCGGTGGGCAGCTTCCAGGGTGCGTTCGCGCGCAACGACATCGCGTGGTTCCTGCTGGTGCCAGCCGTGCTCGTGATTGCGTTACTGTTCACTCGATCGGTGATGGCGGCCACGCGACGGGTGTAGCCCGCAGGGCTGGAGTCGTTGTTACTCGTCGAGGCCGAGCCGCTTGCGCAGCATGGCGACGTGCCCAGTCGCCTTCACGTTGTAGAGGGGAAGCTCGATCTTTCCGGTCTCGTCGATCACGAACGTCGAACGGAGTGTGCCAGTCACATCCTTGCCGTACAGCGACTTCTCGCCCCAGGCGCCATAGGCGTTGTGTGTTTCCAGACCGGGGTCGCTGAGAAGGGGAAACGTGATGTGCTCATCGTCCCGGAACTTCACGAGCGCCGGAAGGTCATCCTTGGACAAACCGAGCACCTGGTAGCCGGCAGAGACGAGCGAGTTCAGGTTGTCGCGGAAGTCGCATGCCTGAGTGGTGCAGCCCGGGGTGGATGCTGCTGGGTAGACGTAGAGGATGACCTTCTTGCCCAGATAGTCGGAGAGGGAAACCTGGTTGCCGTCCTGATCGCTGAGGGTGAAGTTCGGGGCGGTGTCGCCCGGCTGGAGGGTTACGGCATCCGACATAGTGTCTCCTAAAAGTTCCACGGGAAAGGTGGGCAGTGTGGCCGACTTTCTGCCCTCACGCTCTCATGCTAATCTTGTTCGTCGGCCCGGGTTTAACTACCGGGCTCGCGCACCTCTAGCTCAATTGGCAGAGCAACTGACTCTTAATCAGTGGGTTCCGGGTTCAAGTCCCGGGGGGTGTACCAACTAAAGTCAGGCGACTAGCGATCGACGCGGTGCATGATGTGCACCGGGATGAAGACGCCAGCCGCGACCGCGAGTAGCCCGCCGGCGAACGTCACGAGGCCCATGTTCTCGGCAACGTCGAAGGCAATGCCCATGAGGTAGAGGCCCAGGACGAAGAGCGCGAAAGAGACGACGAATCCGATACCGTTCATGACTCCATCTTAGGATGCCTACGGCTTCTTCGGGGCAGCCTTCGGCGTGCCCTTGGTGGTCACCTTCGGAGTGCGTGGGACATTCGGCACCGGCTTAGCTGGAGCCTTCGGCGCCGAGGCTGATTTCGAGGCTGGCTTTGTGGCCGACTTTGCGGCAGGTTTTGCGGCGGATGTCGCAGCAGAGGTGGCGGCTGGCTTGGCAGCACTTGCCGTCTTTGCGGCAGCCGTGGATGACGATGCGACCGCAGCTGACGTGGCTGGCGACGACGCCTGAGTCGACGCAGTTGACGATGCGGGAGCCGATGGCTTGGCTGGTGCAACCGGGGTTACCGGTCGTGGCGGCTCATTCTTGGAGACGTAGAGCTGCGCGGCACGAGTCCCCACGAGGAGGAACCTCACGAGGAGGAAGAGAATCCCCACGATGACGAGGAACGTCAGAATCCAGATCATCGCGAAAAACATTCCACCCAGAATGGAAAAAATTCCGTGGCCAAAACCCCAACCAAACATGCCTACTCCTCTAACTCGTCAATTTCCTGCTCTTTGAGAACTGTGCCGACGGCGACCGCGACGGTCAGCCCCCACACAATCCACAGGAGTGCCAGGCGCCAGTCGCGCGGCCCTTTGCGTGTCGCCTGCACTGTGCTCCAGCCGCTGAATAGCGCGCTGAGAACCGTGCCGCTGAAAATGAATTTACGCACGGGTCAACGGTACCGTGTCCGCTCGCGCGAGATGGCTTCGCGGATGCGATACACAGGCGACGCAGAGGCTCGTCTGGGGCTGGCTGGGCCAAGTTAATTGTGTGTTGTATTTCAGTGACCCAGACTTTGTGGACGGACGGGCTCCTCTAAGGTGCCGGCCGCGAGACGGTCGCGAAAGCTTCGGATAGCGTGGTCGCGCAAGCTGTGATCTCCAACAATGTCCGCCGCCGCGGCAACCTGAAGAGAAAGCGTTGCTCTGTGGGCTTTCGCTCGCGTCACAGTTTCCGCGTCCGCGATATCGCGAAGTGGGGTGGAGCCGTACCAGCCGATCAGGGGAGCGAGGTCGGCGGCCGGGTCGCCTGCTCCGGCGGAGTCGAAATCGATGACGCCAGAAGCGCGCCCGCTTTCGAACACAATGTTGTACAGGCTGAAATCCCCGTGCACGAATGCTCGAGGCGCATCCGACTCGATCCCTATCACTGTGGCGACGACGCGAGCAGCCGCTCGTCGAATCGCGGCGTCGCTGCCTGCAAGCATCCGCGACACCCTTTCAGGCCATTCGGCGCCGCCGCACCATTCACGAATCTGGCCGAATTGATTCGCCGGAATTGTGGCGAGTTCGGCCAATACCTGTGCGAGCGAAGTTCGGGCATCAACCCAGGGGAGGTCGAGTCGGATGCTGCCTTCGACAACGGAGGTTCCATAGGCCGACCACTGAGAAGTCGATGCCAGCCCTGTGATGACTCGGGGAACAGCGACAGTGAGGCGCACTTCGGCGAGCGTCGCGAGTTTGTGCATTTCCCGACGCGCCCGTATTTCGTGCCCGACTCCCGTGCACAGGCGGATTGCCGTTGAGGTGCCGATCACAGCAACCTCATGAAAGGCACCGCGGGTGAACGTCGCATCAGACCAGTCAAACTGGGGCAGGGTTTCGGCAACGTCGCGCCAGAGTTGCGGCGCGGAATGGGCGGGTGCTGACATTTCTGCCCTCTCATTCGCTCAAAGTTGGCCTCAAATAACGATACGGACTGTTGGCGGACACTTGGGTTTTTGGATCGCAACGTGGGAATGTCTCCGGTGCACGGCTCGGGGGACGCGCTCCTCTCCGGAAATGCGCCTGTGGAAAGAACTTTTCCACAGATTCGGAGGATTGCTTGAAAACAAATGTACGAGTTTGAGACAATAGATACATGTTCAGATTCGCACAAAAGCTCGTCGAAACCGCCTCCGCGGTCGCGGAGTTTGGTGCGGATGCCGCTGCCTACGAGGCTCTCACTGACGACCGACTGCTCGAGCTCGCATCCGTCCTCGCGGCGCACGAGCGGGCCTTCGGACTCGTGAAAGCTCAGCACGCTTCCCAGGTCGCTCGGCGTTCGCGCCGCGAGTTTGGCCATCAGGGGCTCGCGGCCCGCAACGGGTTTGCGTCACCCCAAAAGCTTCTGCAGCATGTAGGCAATGTGACGGCTCGAGAAGCCGGGCAACTTTTGAGTTTGGGATCGGCGCTGGGAGAGGCGGAAGCAGCGCGCGAGCTTTTGGACTCAGGCGTGACCGAGCTCGCAGGCGCTCCGGTCGAGCTTCCGTGGGATTTCCCCATTAGCCAGGCAGTCGCCGCTGGCGAGCTCAGCATCGATGGTGCGGATGCGCTGCGGCGAGGGCTCGGCACCCCCACCGAAGTCATCTCGGGGCAGGCGCTTAGCGACATCGCCGAGCGCCTGCTCGAGCAGAGCTCGCAACTCGGGCCGGATCGGCTCCTGAAGGCTGCGCGTGTTGAACGTGAACTGCTGGACCTCGACGGCATTCAAGCCAGACAGCAGGAGCAGTACGAACGAGGCGGACTGAAATTCTTTGCCCAGCCCGATGGGATGTGGCGGCTCAGCGGCCAGGTCGATCCGGAATCGGCGGCAATTCTGTCGACGGCCTTGGATCCGTATACGAGTCCGCGCAGGGGCGGCCCGCGATTCACGCGAGCCGAGGACATCGCGTGGGCGCAGTCCATCATCGACGACCCGCGAACCACCGAGCGGCTTGCGCTGGACGGCCTCGTCGAACTCGTCACCTTAGGCGCGGGAGTGGACCCGACCAGGATTCAACCGAAGCTGCGCACCTTGGTCAAGGTCGTGACCACAGTTGACACGGCCTGTGCCGTCAGCGCTGGACCCTCAGAGTCCCGCGGGTTCGGGGTCGTCGAAGGCAACGGCGAAATAGTTTCCGTAAATGCCGTGCATCGCGCACTGTGCGACGGAGACTCCGTCGAAGTAACCGTGGATCCTCAGGGAAACCCACTCGACCTGGGTCGAACAAGCCGGTTGTACGATCGGCGTCAGCGAGAAGCCCTCGCGGTTCGCGACGGCGGATGTCTCTGGCCGGCCTGCGATCGACCGCCCGCATTCACCGAGGCCCATCACACCAAACAGTGGAAACGCGATCGCGGCAGAACCAACATTGATGACGGGGTACTGCTCTGCCGATTCCATCATCTTCAACTGCATACCAACCACTGGGAAATCGAGCGCCGCGACACCGGGTTCTGGCTGGTCCCGCCGCGCACCGTCGACCGGATGCAGGAAGCCATTCCGCTGACAACAAAGAGCCCGCTCATCGAACACCTGCGCAGGAGTTCGACCGGCTGACGTGCTCGCGTGTGTTGCGCGCTCTGCCGGCACACCCGCAATACTGTGAATCCGCTCAAAAACTGACCGATCGGACAGTTTCTGACCGATCGGTCAGTTAGCGTTAAAGCTATGTCCACCAGTGCAGAAGATCTGCGTACCATCGCGCTCACCGAGTTCGCGACATCCGGCTACGCAGCGACCTCACTGCACCACATCGCCGAAGTCGCTGGACTCTCCAAATCAAGCGTCCTGTACCACTACGAGTCGAAAGATGCGCTCCTCGCGGCCACAGTCCAGCCCGCCATCACGGCACTCACCGGCATCCTCGACAAACTCGAATCCCGGCCACGCACCAAAGCAAGTCGAGCTCGGTTCATCGAAGACTTCGTCGACTTTCTGCTCGACCACACCCTCGAACTCAACCTGTTCATCAACCAGGGACCGGCACTCGTCGATGTTCCCGTCATCGACACCGCGAACGTACTGGTCAGACGCCTGGCCGAATATTTTTTCACCACCGCAACCACCACCGAAGACTGGATGCGGTTCGGTGTAGCACTCGGCGGTGCCGCCTACATGCTGGCATCTCAACGCACGATGGGTTTCACGCCCACACCGCGCGAAGAAACCAAGACAGTACTCATCGGCATCCTCACCGAACTCCTCGCACCAGTCAAAATTAAGGGATAAGACGTGGCAACCCTCCTCTACCGGCTTGGCCGGTACTCGTTCCAGCGCCCATGGCGGGTCATCGCCACCTGGCTTGTCCTCCTCGTCGCCATCCTCGGGGGTGGGATCGCCCTCGGCGGCCAGTCACAGGAATCCTTCACCATCCCCGGAACAGAGTCACAGCAAGCACTCGACCGCCTCGAAGCGGTATTCCCCGAAGTCGCCGGCGCCAGCGCGGAAGCAGTGTTCGTGGCACCGGACGGACAGCAAGTCACCACCGCGTCCTACGAAAACGCGATCAAACAGATGGCCACCGAAATTCGGGACATCCCGGGGATCAGCTCGGTCACCACGCCCTTCGACGAATACGCCGGCAAACAGCTGAGCGACGACAATGCGATGGCGATCACGCGCATCCAGTTCGATGGCGCCTCGACTACGGTCACCGACGAGACCCTCGACAGTCTTACCGCCACCGCATCCATCGCCGAGAGCGCTGGATTGCGCGTCGAATTCGGCGGGCAAGTGTTTCAAGAGACGAGTTTCGGCATTACCGTGACCGAAATTTTCGGCGTGATCTTCGCCGGCGTCGTGCTCCTCATCACGTTCGGTTCGCTACTCGCCGCGGGGATGCCTCTGCTCAGCGCGCTCATCGGAGTGGGGATTGTCATCGGCGGCATCACCACGGCCTCCGCGTTCACGACGATCTCCAGCTCGGCACCACTCCTTGCCCTGATGATCGGCCTGGCTGTCGGCATCGACTACACCCTGTTTATCCTGTCCAGGCACCGCAACCAGCTCGCGGCAGGCGACACAGTGGAGGAGTCTGCCGCAAAGGCGGTCGGCACAGCCGGAAGTGCTGTCGTGTTCGCCGGCGTCACCGTGATCATCGCCCTTCTCGGACTCCTCGTCGTAGGCATCCCGTTCCTGAGCGTGATGGGGGTGGGCGCCGCCTTCGCCGTCCTGATCGCGATCGGGGTCGCGACGACACTGTTGCCCGCACTCCTGAAGCTTGCCGGCGAACGACTGCGTCCCAAGCCCGGTTCGCGGGCCGCGAAACGCGCGAAAGCGTCCGCCGAGGGTGGGAAACCGACCATGGGGTTGCGGTGGGTGAACGTCGTTCTTCGGCACCCGATCGTCGCGTCGGTCGGAGTCATCGGGTTGCTCGGCGTCCTTGCGATCCCCGCGTTCTCACTCCAGCTGAGCCTGCCAGACGGCGGATCTGAACCCGCCGCATCCACCCAACGGCAGGCCTACGATCTCGTCACGGAAGGCTTCGGCGCCGGATACAACGGACCCCTCATCGTCGCCGTCGACATCACGCAGACGACCGACATTGTCGACGACCTCAAAGGCATCACCAGTGAACTGGCCGGTCTGGACGGCGCACAGTGGGTGAGCAGTGGTCTGCCGGATGCGGGGCTCGACACGGCTATCATCCAGGTCATCCCGTCCAGTGCCCCCGACGCTGAGCAGACAAAAGAGCTCGTGGCGGCGATCCGCAACCTAGCCCCCTCACTGGAATCGACGTACGGAACCCCGATCTGGGTGACCGGAACGACCGCGGTCGGCATTGACATCTCCAGTCGGTTGAGCGACGCGTTGGTTCCGTTCGGACTCATCGTGGTCGGCCTGTCGATCGTGTTACTCATGATGGTCTTCCGGTCCGTGCTCGTGCCCATCAAGGCTGCGCTCGGATTCCTGCTGTCCGTCGTTGCGGCGTTTGGCGTGACCGTGGCGGTGTTCCAATGGGGCTGGCTGGGGGAGCTCGTCCAACTGGAGCACGCCGGGCCCATCCTGAGTTTCATGCCGATCATCCTCATGGCCGTGCTGTTCGGACTCGCCATGGACTACGAAGTGTTCCTCGTCTCCGGGATGCGGGAAGAATTTGTGCACGGCACGGGGACACGGCGAGAGAACGCGCGAACGGCAATTCCGCGCGGATTCGCGAGCGGCGCCCGTGTGGTGACCGCAGCAGCACTCATCATGTTCTTCGTGTTCTTCGCGTTCGTCCCCGAAGGGTCGGGCATGATCAAACCGATCGCGCTCGGGCTCGCGACCGGCATCGCCTTCGACGCGTTTCTGGTGCGCATGACACTCGGGCCTGCCCTCATGGCCCTCATGGGCCAGTCCGCCTGGTGGATGCCGGCCTGGCTTGGCCGTCTGCTGCCCAACGTCGACATCGAGGGGGAAAGTCTTCGGCATCACATCACCGCGATCGCCTGGGCGCATGAGCAGCAAGGAATCGCCATTACGGCGGATGCCCTGGTCGCCGGCGCAGAACCGGGTTTCGACGGCCCGCGTGTCGGCCCGATCAGCTTCGCCATCCCCACCGGAGCCGTCCTCCTCGCAAGTGGACCGGCAGCGGAGCGACGGATGCTCGCCGCAACGCTCGCGGGACGTCTCGCCCTCGTGGACGGCCGCGCGCAAGTGGCCGGGTATCCGATGCCGTCGGAGCGCGAACGCGTTGCCCGGCGGGTCGCGATGATCGATGTGGGCGGCATGGAGACGAGCAATTCGGAACGACACTCCGGCAACGGCGCGTGGCGCGACCCAAGTTGGTATGAACTCGTCGTGGAGCGCCTGCACGTGACGCTGCCCTGGTATCGCGCGTGGACCGCACGACGGGTCGCCACCGATTGGCTGCGCCGAGTGACCGACACGTTCACCGTCGGCGACGCACAGGCGGTGGACGGCGCAACTCCGATCAACCCGCATGTGGGCATCCGGAGTCTGCCACGACTGGAACGCGCCGTTGCGCTCGCGAGCGTCGCACTGGCCGAGTCCCCCGTGGTCGCCATGTTTGACCTGCCGGAAACATTCACCGATGAGACAGAGCGCAAGGTGTTCCTCGACGCGGTTGCCAAGCTCGCGGACCCGGACACGACGATCGTCGTCGGCTCATCGGAACCGTTTTCGGCGACAGTCCTTGAGGGCCGGATCGTGATGCACCTCGACGCGGATCGCGATGCGCTCCGGAATGCGTTCCAGGGGACCCGTCAGGACAACTCGCTGAGCGACGCGCAGAACGCCTTGCGGAACGCCTCGCAGAACAACGATCTTCACAATCTCACGGAAGGCACCAACTCATGAGCGCGTCAGTACCCTCACACACCCCAGATCGCGGTCGGTGGTTCCGGCGCGGCAAAGCATCCTGGCTGAAGTGGGCAGGGTTTGCGGCGGTGATCCTCGTGCCTCTTGCGTTCGCGGGACTGTTCGTCGGTTCGCTTTCTCAGGCAGACACGGCCATCGACCGAATCCCTGCCGCAATCGTTAACAACGACAGCCTCGTGTACACGACAGCGAGCGACGGCACATCAACACCGGTGTTCGCCGGCCGCCAACTGGTCACCGAGCTCACGGGTGGCAGCGAAGGTTTCGACTGGCTCGTCACGAACGAAGCAGGGGCTAAAGAAGCGCTCGCCGCCGGCGACGTCTACGCGGTGTTGACGATCCCGGATGACTTCTCCACCTCGATCCTGTCCCTCAGCTCGAACGACCCCACGCGCGCGAACCTCGCCATCACCACGGATGATGCGCACAGCTACCTCACCGGTGCACTCGCGAAATCGGTGGGCGAATCGATGGCGACCACGTTCGGTACCGCCATCACCGCGCAGTACATCGAGGGCGTCTACTCGAGCATCGGCGCACTGGGGACCTCCCTGGGCGACGCCGCGACGGGCGCAGAGTCTCTCTCGGGCGGCGCATCCGACCTCAGCAGCGGGCTCACTGAGCTGGCAGGCGGGGTCGCGTCTGCGCGTAACGGCGCGAACAGTTTCGCGGCCGGCGTCAGCGACTACACCAAAGGCGTTGACGGTCTGAGTTCCGGGCTCGCGCAACTGAACGCGAGCGCCGCCGGTCTGAGTTCCCTGAGTTCCGGCGTCACAAACTTTACGGGCGCAGTGTCGACGCTCGCCGCCCAATTGGCTGTGGCCAACACGACCCTGCAGGCGAACCCCACCGACCCGGTCGCGCTCGCCGCAGTGAACGACCTGAGCACGCAACTGAGTGCCGCGGCATCCGGGGGAGGGCCGCTCGCTGCGCAACTGAGTGGAGCCCTCACCGGGGTGAGCGGAGGCATTAGCCAGAGCGCTTCCGGCGCGGCGCAACTTGCCGCAGGGTCATCCGGTCTGCGCTCCGGCGCCAGTTCCCTCGCTTCCGGGCTCGCCAGCCTGACCGGCGGGGCCACGGATGCTTCAGCAGGCGCAGGATCGTTGGCTGATGGTGCGACGGCGCTCGCCGACGGACTCGCCAGTGGAGCTGCCCAGGTTCCGGCCTCTGATGCAGACGCCGCAGCATCCTCAGCTGAGGTTGTTGCCAACCCAGTTTCGGTGACGGTCACGCGTGACAACGAAGTCTCCGGAATCGGGCAGTCCATCGCCACGTTCTTCATCCCGCTCGGTTTGTGGGTCGGTGCGCTCGCCGTGTTCCTGGTCTTGCGCCCGGCGAATCGACGAGAACTCGTGTCGACGGCCGCGAACAGCAGAATTGTGTTCAACACTCTCGCGCGAGCGGCGGCGGTGACAGCGGCCCAGGCGCTCCTGCTCGTCGGCCTCCTGCACACCGTGGTCGGCGTGAGCTGGACGGCGCTGCCTGCGACACTCGGATTCTCGCTGCTCATGGCCGCGGCGTTCACGGCGTTCCACTATCTGCTCACGATCGGGCTTGGACGCGGCGGACTTGTCGTGTCCCTGTTCGTGCTCGCCGTTCAGGTCACGGCGACGGGAGGGTTGTATCCGGTGCAGATGCTGGCCACACCGTTCCAGTGGGTGAGTCCGTTGTTGCCGCTCACCTATGGGGTGTCCGGTATGCAGGGAATCATCGCGGGTGGTGCCACGAGCCAGGTGCTCGGGGCGGCCGGAGTGCTTGCCCTGTTCGGTCTCGGCAGCGTGCTCCTCGGGCTCGTTGCTATCCGCCGCACGAGGAAGGCGAGAGCGCTCGGCCTCGTTCCAGCGTCTGCTACCTGACCCAGAGCCTGACCCAGAGCCAGACCCAGAGCCAGACCCAGAGCCTGACCCAGAGCCAGAGCCAGAGCCAGAGCCACGGCGTGAGCCCCGGCGTGAGCACTAAGCAGGGCGATCACCTACCGGACTGCTGCCGCGGCAACGGAACATTCACTGCCTGAGTTGCGTTCGAGCCAACTGTCCGAGCAGCTGCCGGCGCGACAACCTGCCTAGTTACCGGACCGGAACGCCGCGAGTGCCCTGCGCCCTGCCCGGCGGAACATCCCGGGGATGGCTGGCGGATGCGGGAACCAGGAGTGCCCACGTCTGGCTGTGCCGAGACGTGCTTGAGCAAAGGCGAGAGTTTCGCGGAGAAGCTCGAGGCGGGCATCCTCGTCCTTGGCTTTCCGAGTGTTCACCTCGGCGACAACCGAACCGGACCAGCCCTGACTCACGAGGTAGTCAAGAACCTCAGCGACCGGCTGACTACCGTGACCAGGCAGAAGGTGTTCGTCGAAGATTTTGCCCTCATCCATCGAGCCGGAACCGTCGCAAAGATGGACGTGCCTGAGCCTCGGACCCATCGCCATGGCGAGTTCGAGAGAGTCGCGACCAGACAGTGCGGCATGGGAGAAGTCCAGCGTCATGGCGTCACAGTCCATCGTGGTCGGGTCGGAACCCGGCGAGTACGCTTTCAGGTTCTGTCTCGCGACCTTCCACGGGAACATGTTCTCCACGGCGATCTCGACGTCATACTTCTTCGCGGTTTCGCGCACGATCCGCAGGAAGTCTCTCGCGTACTGTGCCTGCCAGCGGAACGGCGGATGCACCACAACCGTGGACGCCCCAACAGATCGTGCCAACTCAGCGGAGCGCTCCAACTTCACCTGCGGGTCGCGACCCCACACGAAGTGGGTGAGCAGGAGAACAGGAGCGTGGATCGCGAGGATGGGCTGCTCGTAGCGCTCAGAGAGTTCCAACAGCGAGCGGGCATCCTGCGTCACCTCGTCGTTGGTGACCATTACCTCGACGCCATCAAAGCCGGCGAGCCGAGCTAGGCGGAAGGCGTTCTCCGGCGGGAGCGGGAAGACGGCGGACGTGCTCATTCCAATGCGAATCATGTCCTGCCAGTCTAGGTGCCCAAGCTGTGTGCCGCTCGGAGGGTACACGCAGATCATCCTCGGACGCTCCTGATATCGTGGCGGGTGGGCAGGAGCAGTACAGGACGATGACACACGGGTCGAGTAGTGCGAGGCGTCTTTACGATTTCATCGTCGTCTCGAATCGCCTCCCGGTGGACAGCGTGTCCGACTCGGACGGCAATCAGGTCTGGGCCCCATCGCCCGGTGGGTTGGTTGCCGCGCTCGAACCGGTCATGCACCACCGCGACGGTGCGTGGGTTGGCTGGCCCGGTCGCGCCGATCTTGAACTGGAACCGTTCGAGACGGGCGGGATGAGTCTCATCCCGGTGGCGCTCTCAGCGGCGGAGGTTGCCGAGTACTACGAAGGCTTCTCCAACGACACCCTGTGGCCGCTCTACCACGATGTCATCGCCGCACCCTCGTTCCTTCGCGAGTGGTGGGAGGCGTACAAAACAGTCAACCGCCGGTTCGCGGAGAGAACCGCGGAGGTGGCGGAGCACGGGGCTGTCGTCTGGGTTCAGGATTACCAACTGCAGTTGGTTCCCAAACTGCTGCGCGATGCGCGACCAGACCTCACGATCGGGTTCTTCAACCACATCCCGTTCCCGTCTTATGGGCTGTTTTCTCAATTGCCGTGGCGCACGCAGATCATTGAAGGTTTGCTCGGCGCCGATGTCGTGGGCTTTCAGCGCGATGCGGATGCCGGCAACTTTGCGCAGGCGGTTAGGCGGCTGAAAGGGTTCGCTACCAAGGGGAATCGCATCACCGTACCGCTCGTTGACCCAGGCGGCCGGTTGCCGAGTCCAGTGCGGGACAGTGCCGCAACCCGCACGGTGGTTGCCCGCAAGTTCCCGATCTCCATCGACGCACCGTACTACCGCGATACGGCGAAGCGGGACGACATCCGGGCCAGAGCCAGGGAGATCCGCGCCGACCTCGGCAACCCGAAAACCATCATGCTCGGGGTCGACCGGCTGGACTATACGAAGGGCATCCGTCACCGTCTTCTCGCGTACGGGGAACTTCTCGCCGAGGGCCGAGTGAAGCCGGAAGATGTTCTCCTCGTGCAAGTGGCGAGCCCCAGCCGTGAACGTGTTCAGAGCTATATGGATCTGCGGGACGAGGTCGAACTGACGGTGGGTCGCATCAACGGCGAGTATTCGGCGATCGGCCATCAGGCGATCAGCTACCATCATCGCAGTTACCCGCGCGAAGAAATGGTTGCCCTGTACCTGGCAGCGGATGTCATGCTCGTCACCGCGCTCCGCGATGGAATGAACCTCGTGGCGAAAGAGTATGTTGCTGCCCGTTTCGACAATGCCGGGGTACTCGTGCTTTCCGAGTTTGCTGGAGCGTCGGATGAGTTGAAGCGTGCCGTCATGGTGAACCCGCACGACATCGACGGCATGAAGGAGGCCATGTTGGTGGCGATCGAGATGCCGAAATCAGAACAGGCGCAACGGATGCGGAGCATGCGCAGGCGCGTGTTCGAGGATGACGTGGAGAAGTGGTCGAGCGGATTCCTGAAGGCTCTCGCCGAGCATCGCCACGCGGGCGACGAGTGACGAGCGCGGTTTTCGCGGCGGTTCAGCGTGCTGCCGCAGCATCCACGCTGCTCGTCGCTCTCGACTTTGATGGGACCCTCGCCCCGACCGTCGATGATCCGGAGCAAGCTCGCGGGCTACCGGAGTCCCTCGCGGCTATCGACAGGCTCGTCTCCGCCCCATCGACCGTTGTCTCGCTGATATCCGGCCGGTCACTTGATGGGCTTCGGCGGGTGGCCACTGTCCGGCCGGAGGTCATTCTCGTCGGGTCTCACGGAGCCGAATCACTCATCAACGGCGAAGTAAGCGCCCCGGCACTCGACGGCGTTGAGCAGGACCTTTTGGAGCGATTGTGCTCAGCAGTTGAGGTCGTGGCCAAACGGTACGCCGGGGCGAGGGTGGAGCGAAAGCCGTCGGGCTGCGGCCTGCACACGCGGCTCTCGTCGCCCAGTGATGCGGCGCGTGCCAACGAGGAAGCGCTGGCGAGCGTCCAACAGCTTGACGGGACTGAGCTCATTGCCGAACGCTACGGCAAAGACATTCTTGAATTCACGGTGCGGGCAGCAGACAAGGGGAGCGCCCTCGCGTGGTTGCGGGAACTCTGCGACGCATCCGTGGTCGTCTTCATCGGCGATGATGTGACCGACGAGGATGGCTTCGCGGCCCTGACCGCTGGCGACGTGGGAATCAAAGTTGGGGCAGGGGAGACAGCGGCCGAGTTCCGGATTTCCGACCCGAGCGAGGTGGCCAGGCTCCTCACGGTGCTCGCCAGTGAGCGGGTCACAAGCACTGCCTGACGCACTGCCTGTCGCACTGCCTGTCGCACTGCCTGTCGCACTGCCGTAAGCGCGGCCGGTAGCACGGCAGGTAACACCCATTACTAGGACGACCTAGCACCAGAGAACCCGGCAGCGTGGACGTTCTAGACTCGGTTGCATGCCTGAGCATGATCTGAAACCACGTTCCCGCGTCGTCACGGACGGCATCGAAGCCATGACCTCCCGCGGAATGCTCCGCGCTGTTGGCATGGGCGACGCCGATTGGGACAAGCCTCAGATCGGTATTGCAAGCTCGTGGAACGAGATTACGCCGTGCAATTTGAGCCTCGACCGGCTCGCCCAGGCCTCCAAGGAGGGCGTGCACTCCGGCGGCGGATACCCCTTGCAATTCGGAACCATCTCCGTCTCGGATGGCATCTCGATGGGCCACGAGGGCATGCACTTTTCGCTCGTGAGCCGCGAGGTCATCGCGGACTCGGTCGAAACGGTCATGATGGCGGAGCGCCTCGACGGCTCTGTTCTGCTGGCCGGATGCGACAAGTCGCTCCCGGGGATGCTCATGGCCGCTGCCCGGCTTGACCTGGCCAGCGTGTTCCTCTACGCGGGCTCGATCGCCCCGGGTTGGGTGAAGCTCTCCGACGGAACGGAGAAGGATGTCACGATCATCGACTCCTTCGAGGCCGTCGGCGCCGTGAAGGCTGGCACCATGTCGGAGGTGGATGCCCACCGCATCGAGTGCGCCATCGCACCGGGCGAGGGTGCCTGCGGCGGAATGTACACGGCGAACACGATGGCAAGCGTCGCTGAGGCGCTCGGGATGAGCCTTCCGGGCTCCGCAGCTCCACCGGCGGCAGACCGCCGCCGCGACTACTTCGCGCACCGCAGCGGTGAGGCCGTCGTGAACATGCTTCGCCTCGGGATCACCACCCGCGACATCCTCACGAAGGAGGCATTTGAGAACGCGATCGCCGTCGCCATGGCGTTCGGCGGCTCGACAAACGTCGTGCTGCATCTTCTCGCGATCGCCCGCGAGGCCGAGATCGACCTCACGCTCGCCGACTTCAACCGCATCGGCGATAAGACCCCGCACATCGGTGACCTGAAGCCGTTCGGCAAATACGTCATGAACGACGTCGACCGTCACGGCGGCGTGCCGGTCGTCATGAAGGCGCTGCTCGACGCCGGGCTCATCCACGGTGACGTGCTCACCGTTACGGGCAAGACTGTCGCGGAGAACCTCGCTGAGATCAACCCGCTGCCGCTGGATGGCGAAGTGATTCGTACGCTCGACAACCCGATCCACGCCACGGGCGGCATCACGATCCTGCACGGCTCGTTCGCCCCGGACGGCGCAGTGGTGAAAACCGCTGGGTTCGATCTCGACGTGTTCCAAGGACCAGCGCGCGTGTTTGAGCGCGAGCGAGCAGCCATGGATGCGCTGACCGAGGGCGCAATCAACAAGGGCGACGTCATCGTCATCCGTTACGAGGGACCCAAGGGCGGACCTGGCATGCGCGAGATGCTCGCCATCACCGCCGCCATCAAGGGCGCAGGTCTCGGCAAAGATGTATTACTCTTGACGGACGGCAGATTCTCAGGCGGCACAACCGGCCTGTGCATCGGCCACATAGCTCCCGAAGCGGTGGATGCAGGACCCATCGCCTTCGTCCGCGATGGTGATCTGATACGGGTCGATATCGCAGCTCGCTCGCTTGACCTACTGGTTGAGCCGGCAGAGCTCGAAGCTCGCCGCAACGGCTGGGCTCCGCTCCCCCCGCGCTACACCCGTGGCGTTCTCGCAAAGTATTCGAAGCTCGTGCACTCCGCCGCTGAGGGCGCCATCACCGGGTAGCTTTACGCCCGCCAACGGACCGTCGACACGTCGCACACAAAACTTGACACACAACTCTTGATAAAGGACACGCATCCCATGCCCACGGAATCGAAACCCGTGCCACAGAAGCCCAAGGCCAGTGACTCACTCGTGCCACCGAAGAAGTCAACGACCACCGCGAAAGCGGAGGTCCTCACCGGTTCCGGGGCGATCCTTCGCTCCCTCGAACTTCTCGGCGTCACCGATGTCTTCGGCCTCCCCGGTGGCGCGATCATGCCGTTCTATGACGAACTGATGTCGTCGAAGGCCATCCGGCACATTCTGGTTCGGCACGAGCAGGGAGCAGGGCACGCTGCGGAGGGCTACGCCTCGTCCACGGGCAAGGTCGGTGTGGCCATCGCGACGAGTGGTCCTGGAGCCACGAACCTGGTCACGGCCATTGCTGATGCGCACATGGACTCGGTTCCGCTCCTCGCGATCACCGGTCAGGTGTTTTCCACGTCAATGGGGACGGATGCGTTCCAGGAAGTCGACATTGTCGGCATCACGATGCCGATCACCAAGCACTCCTTCCTGGTCACGCGACCGGAGGATGTACCGGCCACCATCGCGGCGGCGTACCTCATCGCGTCGACCGGTCGGCCGGGCCCCGTGCTCGTGGACGTCACGAAGGATGCCCAGCAGAACAGCGCCCCATTCATCTGGCCGCCCAAGCTCGACCTGCCGGGGTACCGTCCGGCGATGAAAGCCCACGGCAAGCAGATTCAGGCTGCGGCAAAACTCATTGCTGAGGCGAAGCGCCCCGTGTTCTATGTCGGCGGCGGCGTTATCCGGGCAGAGGCCTCAAAGGAGCTGTTGGCACTGGTCGAGAAGACCGGCGCGCCAGTCGTGACCACGCTTATGGCGCGTGGCGCATTCCCGGATTCGCATAAACAGCACTTGGGCATGCCTGGCATGCACGGAACTGTGCCTGCCGTGCTCGCGCTTCAGGAATCTGACGTGCTCGTCGCCTTAGGCGCACGGTTTGACGACCGTGTGACGGGGAAGCCAAGCGAGTTCGCGCCGGATGCCACGGTCATTCACGTTGACGTCGACCCTGCAGAGATCTCGAAGATTCGCATCGCAGATGTGCCGATTGTCGGCGATGCCAAGGACGTCATCGCCGATCTCACCGAGGCCTACGCGGACGTGGTGAAGAAGATCAAGCCCGACACCACGGCCTGGTGGACCCGTCTCAACGAGTTGCGGACGCGTTTCCCGCTCGGCTACGACGAACCGGAGGACGGTTTGTTGTCCCCGCAGTACGTGATCGAGCGGGTCGGAGCAGTGACCGGGCCGGAGGCAATCTACGCGGCCGGCGTTGGTCAGCACCAGATGTGGGCAGCCCAGTACATCAAGTATGAGCGGCCAAATGCCTGGTTGAACTCTGGCGGCGCAGGCACCATGGGTTACGGGCTTCCGGCAGCGATGGGCGCGAAGGTGGCGAACCCGGATCGCATTGTGTGGGCGATCGACGGAGACGGTTGCTTCCAGATGACGAATCAGGAACTCGCGACCTGCACGATCAACAACATCCCGATCAAGGTCGCGATCATCAATAACTCTTCGCTTGGCATGGTGCGCCAGTGGCAAACTCTGTTTTACAACGGACGCCACTCGTTCACCGACCTGAACACCGGGCATGACACGGTGATGGTCCCCGACTTCGTGAAGCTCGCGGAAGCCTACGGCGCTTTGGGCATCCGCGTGCGGACGAAGGACGAGGTGGACGCCGCCATCAAGCTCGCCAACGAAACCAACGACCGCCCCGTCGTGATCGACTTCATTGTGAGCGCAGACGCGATGGTCTGGCCAATGGTTCCGCAGGGGGTGGGGAACTCGAGCGTGCAGTATGCGCGAGAGAAAGCACCCGAATGGGAGGAGGAGTAGTCATGAGCCACGTCCTGTCCATGCTGGTCGAGGATAAGCCAGGCCTCCTCACGCGAGTTGCTGGCCTGTTTGCCCGTCGCGGGTTCAACATCGAGTCCCTTGCCGTCGGCAAAAGCGAGATTCCTGGACTGTCCAGGATCACGGTCGTTGTTGATGTGGAGCAGGGTCCGCTCGAGCAGGTGACGAAGCAGTTGAACAAACTCATCAACGTCATCAAGATTGTTGAACTCGACCCCACGCAGGCCGTCGAGCGGGAGCACCTGCTCATCAAGGTGAAGGTCGACAACACGACACGGAGCCAGATTTTGGAGGCCGCGAACCTCTTCAGGGCTCGCATCGTCGATGTGTCGACGGATGCTCTCGTGATTGAGGTCACCGGAGACACCGCCAAGACGCAGGCGCTGTTGCGAGTGCTTGAGCCCTACGGAATCCGGGAGATCGCCCAATCCGGGCTTCTCGCGATGGGCCGCGGACCCAAGAGCATCACCGAGCGCGTTTACAAGAACTAGTTACCTGTACCAAACACAACAAAGGAGCACCAACATGGCCGAGATCTTTTACGACGACGATGCCGACCTGTCCATCATCCAGGGCCGGAAGGTCGCGGTCATCGGCTACGGCTCACAAGGTCACGCCCACGCGCAGAACCTGCGCGATTCCGGTGTGGAGGTCGTGATCGGGTTGAAGCCCGACTCGAAGTCCAAGCAGAAGGCTGAGGAGGCCGGGTTCACGGTTCTTCCGTCGGGCGAAGCCGCGAAGTGGGCGGATGTCGTCGTGATCCTTGCCCCCGACCAGCACCAGCGTGGCCTGTACGCTGCCGACATCAAAGACAACCTGGCGAAGGGCGACGCGCTTGTCTTCGGCCACGGATTCAACATCCGTTTCGGCTACATCGAAGCGCCGGAGGGCGTCGATGTCATCATGGTCGCTCCGAAGGGACCGGGCCACGTTGTGCGCCGCGAGTTCGAGGCCGGACGTGGCGTGCCCGTGATCGTCGCGGTGGAAGCCGATGCGACTGGCAAGGCGTGGCCCCTCGTGCTCAGCTACGCGAAGGCGATCGGCGGACTGCGTGCCGGCGGAATCAAGACGACGTTTACCGAGGAGACCGAGACCGACCTGTTCGGCGAGCAGGCTGTGCTCTGCGGTGGCGTGTCGCAGCTCGTTCAGTACGGTTTTGAGACGCTCACCGAGGCTGGCTACCAGCCGGAGGTTGCGTACTTCGAGGTGCTGCACGAACTCAAGCTCATCGTTGACCTGATGAATGAGGGTGGCATTGCGAAGCAGCGCTGGAGCGTCTCCGACACGGCCGAGTATGGCGACTATGTTTCCGGACCGCGCGTGATTGACCCGCACGTGAAGGAGAATATGCAGAGCGTGCTCGCGGACATCCAGTCCGGCGCGTTCGCTGAGCGTTTCATCGCCGATCAGGATGCGGGTGCCCCAGAGTTCTTTGCGCTCCGTAAGAAGGGTGAAGCTCACCCGATCGAGGAAACCGGCCGCAAGCTGCGCAAGCTGTTCGCCTGGGCCAAGAAGGACGATGACTACACAGAGGGCACGGCAGCGCGCTGACGCCAACGCTGCGCTGACTCACGCACCATCATTCAGGAGGTCGCCCCGCATGCGGGGCGGCCTTCTGGCATTGGGGCGCTCAATCGCTAGTGTGGCCCCATGACTGTGCCGTCCACTACTCGTCTCCTCGTTGGTATCGTGCGCCTCGCCATGACGGCGGCCCTCAGTGTTGCTCTCGTGTTTCAGATCGTTGAAAAGACCGTGAACAACGACATGGTGCCCGGCGAATACTTTACGTACTTCACCATCCTGTCCACGATGCTCGCGATCGTTGTGACAGCAATGGGAGGCGTGATGGCACTGCGCCTCCCCGTCGACACCGTCGGCTATACGGTCGCCCGGATGTCTGTCGTGTCTTACGCGGTCGTCACCGCGGTCGTGTACAACGTGCTGCTGAGGGGCATCCCCGATGAAGGCTTCATCGTGTCGCCCTGGCCGGGTGAAATCATGCACGTGTGGATACCCATCGTGCTCGTGCTGGACTGGCTGCTGTCACCCGGACGCCCGGCATTGCGCTGGACTGGCTTGCGCATCGTCGTCATTTTTCCGCTCGTGTGGCTTGCGTTCACGCTCGTGCGCGGTGCGCTCACCGGCTGGTATCCGTACCCGTTCCTTGAACCGGACACCGGATGGCTGAGCGTGTCGATGTACATTCTCGCGATTGCCGCGGTCATCGTCGGCTTGGCGTCCCTCGCCATCGGATACAGCCGGGCGCTCGCCGGGTCGCGACCCTAGGTCGCGCGAAACTGGGCCGCGAAACTAGGCGGAGTGACCCCGCCGCGCAACCGCGCAACCCCGCAGATCTGCCGCTCCGCTCGCTACGGCGCGAGGATGACGAGCGGGATCTCCCGATCCGTCTTTTCCTGGTACTCCGCGTAATTCTTGTGGTCGGCTGTGACCCTCGGCCACAACGCTGCGCGCTCTGCGGCACTCGCAACGTGCGCCGTCATCTCCCGCGGCTTCGCGCCCTTCACGCTCACCGTCACCTGAGGGTTGTCGCGCAGATTGAGAAACCAGGCCGGATGCGTGTCGTCGCCGCCTCGAGACGCGACAACCACCCACGCGTCGTCGAGCACAACAGGGGAGGTGAGAAGTGTTGTGCGCGGCTGCCCGGACTTCCGGCCGATTGTCGTGAGTTCCAGGACCGGCATCCCGCCCAACTCCCAGCCCATCCTGCCGCCGCTCACGCGCTGAATAATTCGGTTGACGGAGTTCATGATTTTCATGGAGCGGTCACTGGGCATAGTTACGACGATACGCGGGCGGCAGCAACCCGATTTACGCCGGAGGATTGTCTCTAGGCGCGCGGCTTCGGCGAGCGTACGATCAGCGCATGACAAGCGACATCGCCAGCACCGATCCGACGGTGACTGATCCGGAAAATTACACCGTCGTGTTCGAAAACGATCGCGTTCGCGTGCTGCGGTACCGGGATACGCCAGGGACCCAAACCCACCTCCATCACCACCCGGACAGCGTGATGATCACCCTGAGTGACTTCACGAGAGAGATCACGGTGGACGGTGCTGTTCGCCAGGTCGAGCTGCACCCTGGGGGCGCATCGTGGCTGTCGGATCAGAGTCACGTCGGCCACAACGTCGGGTCGACGGACACCCACGTCATGTTTGTGGAACTGAAGTGACGCACCACGCTGCGCGATAGTGTTGCTGCATGGCTGTAGACGGGAAAGCGGTGGCCGGCGACGAGGATGCGCTGAGCTGGGCAGGGGAGACCGATCCCACCCATGTCGCGTCATCCGCTCGTGACAAGGCGGCATCGAAGTCAGCAGCGAAGTCAGACGCGAAGTCGGCATCGAAGTCGAATGACGAGCCCGGGGCCGACGACCAGCGGAAGCCCATGCATCCGGCGGTGCTGATCGCGTTCGGCATTTTCGCCGGCGTGTACCTGCTCTATGCGGTCGGCTGGGTGATTTTCGGTTACGCATACTCCCCTTCGGTGCAGGGAGTATTTTTCGCCATCATGTACGAGGTGGGCGTTGCGCTCGCGATTGCGAGCCCGTTCCTATGGGCCGCAGCCGTGTGGCTGCGCGTGAAGAGGCCAACCTGGCGGATGCTGTGGCTCGTGATTGGTGTCATTGTTCTGGCCCCGTGGCCGTTCATTATTGGCGGACTGGGGTAATCAGATGGCAAAGAAACAGCCAGCAGCAGCCGAGACAGCAGCAACGGAGCCTTCGGTGGCAGCGCCAGTGGTGGCCGAGACTGAAGCAGCCGAGGCAACCCCAAAGAAGAAAACTCCGTGGTTCCGCATCACCGTCATGATTCTGTTCGGAATCGTGTACGCGTGGGATCTCTTTGAAGCGCTGTCCAACCTGATCGGCAAGGTCGACGAGGTTGCGCAAATCAATCAAGTGCGCGAACTCAACGGGTTTGCCCCGAACGACGTTCCCTGGATACCGCTCATCGCGAATCTCCTCCTTCCGCTTGCGGTCTACGGAATCGCCCTGTGGTTCGCACGCCGCCGCAGCGTCGGCATGCTCGCGATCATGCTCCTTGCCGGACTCGGCGTTGTCGCGGCGGTGAGTCTTAGCTTCACCGCTTACGTTCTCAAAATATCCTGACTAGGACCTGGCGTCGGTTGGCCCTTGCTTCACGCAACAATGACCGACCACCATCGTGTAGACGCTAGAGTGGGGAACTATCTAGCGCCCCACGGTCGCGGCGCACACTGCTCACTGCCGCAATCGAAGGACTCTTGCCGTGCCCAAGCCCGTCGTACTGATCGCTGAAGAACTCTCCCCGGCCACTGTCGATGCGCTCGGCCCCGACTTCGACATTCGCAATGTCGACGGCACGGACCGCGCCGTGCTGCTGGCCGCACTGCCGGAAGCGAGCGCCATCCTCATTCGCTCCGGCACCCACATGGACGCCGAGGCCATCGCCGCAGGCAAGCAACTGAAAGTGATCGCCCGCGCTGGCGTGGGACTCGACAACGTCGACATCAAGGTCGCCACCGAAGCCGGAGTCATGGTGGTGAACGCACCGACCTCGAACGTTGTGTCCGCTGCCGAACTCGCGATCGGTCACCTCTTGTCACTCGCTCGGTTCATTCCTGACGCAAATCATTCGGCGAAGTCAGGCGAGTGGAAGCGCTCCGTGTTCACCGGAACCGAGCTGTTCGAGAAGACCATCGGCATCATCGGGCTCGGTCGCATCGGAACTCTCGTCGCTCAGCGCCTCGCCGGATTCGACGCCACCATCATCGCCTATGACCCCTACGTAACACCGACCCGCGCCCAGCAGCTCGGCGTGCAGCTCGCGACACTGGATGAAGTAATGGAGCGAGCCGACTTCATCACCATTCACATTCCGCGCACGCCGGAAACGACCGGCCTCATCGGCGCCAAGGAGTTCGCTAAGGCGAAGCCCACCCTGCGCATCGTGAATTGCAGCCGCGGCGGAATCATCGACGAGGAGGCACTCGTTGAGGCCCTCCGCACGAAGCGCATTGCCGGAGCAGGGCTCGACGTGTTCGTGAATGAGCCGCCCACCGGTTCGCCGCTCCTCGCGCTCGACAACATCATCCTGACGCCGCACCTCGGCGCCTCCACAGACGAAGCCCAGGAGAAGGCTGGCATCTCGGTGGCCCGCTCCGTGAAACTCGCGCTCGACGGTGAGCTTGTACCGGATGCCGTGAACGTGGCCGGCGGCGTTATCGACCCGACCGTGCGGCCGGGTATTCCCCTCATGGAAAAGCTCGGGCAGGTGTTCAGCGGTCTCGCCGACAGCCCGGTGACGAACATCGACGTGGAGGTGCGCGGAGAGATCGCAGAATTCGATGTCAACGTCCTCAAGCTCTCGGCGCTGAAGGGCTATTTCACGAACATTGTGAGCGAATCGGTCTCCTACGTGAATGCACCACTTCTCGCTGAGCAACGGGGCATTCCGGTTCGCCTGGTCACCGATCCGGTGAGCGACGAGTACCGCAACCTTTTGACGATTCGCGGCGGTCTGGCTGACGGCACGCAAATCTCGGTTTCTGGCACGCTCACCGGTCCGAAGCAGATCGAAAAGATCGTGGAGATCAACGGCTACGACGTTGAAGTGCCGGTCGCCGAGCATCTCATCGTCATGGTGTACACGGACCGGCCCGGAATTGTTGCGATCTTCGGTCAGGAGTTCGGTAACGCCGGCATCAACATTGCCGGGATGCAGGTGAGCCGCCGCACCGCGGGAGGTCAGGCCCTGTGCGTGCTCACCGTGGACTCGCCGGTGCCCGAGGGTCTGCTCCAGTCCGTGCGCACAGCTATCGATGCCGAACTCATGTGCGAGATCGACATCACCGCCTAAGTTCGGGCGCGGCACTGGGGCACCGCGGTCGAGTGTGATCACGGTATTTTTGGCAGGATGTCGAATTTCCTGCGACGCCGTTCGTCGTTCTCACAAGAACATCAGACGGGGCCGCTAGGGTCCCCTGAACCGAAGGAGATGTCATGTCCGATCAGTACCTCTTGCTCATCATTGGGACCGAGTGGGACCCAACCACCACGAGCGAAGAAGATTTCGCGGCCGAAATGCAGGCGCATGGAGCGTTCTCCGCCGCCGTTGCTGCCGCCGGCGCAAAGATCCTTGGCGGGGAAGCGCTTCAGCCGAGCAGTATGGGCTTCAGTGTCACCCCAGCGCGGGATGGCAAGCCCGCCGTGTACACGAACGCCCCCCTCGCCGAAACCACGGAGGTACTTGGTGGGTACTACGTGATTGAGGCGGAGAGCCTGGACCAGGTGAAGGAGCTCGCTGCGCTGTGTCCGACCGACGGTCGCATTGAGGTCCGCACGATTGTGGACATGTCCGGAATGTGACGGTAAGCGGCGAGAATGGTGGCATGAAACCGGAGCTCGCCGCCGGGTTGCGGGAGGTGTTCGCCGCAGAGTGGCCCCGCGTCGTCGGTGCCACCCTGCGGGCGTTTGGGGACCTGGAGCTCGCGGAGGACAGCGCACAGGAGGCGTTCCTGCGCGCACACGAGCGCCTTGCTGCCGGCGAGACGATCCGCAATCTGGGTGCCTGGGCCACCACGAGCGCACGGCGTATTGCCATTGATGCGCTCCGCCGCGACACGGTTCTGCGTTCCAAGCTGCCCCTCCTGATACCGGATGCACTCGCCGCCGAGGATGACCCCGCCGCCGCCGCAGACGACCCGGCCACGGCTCGGCTGGACCTCATCTTCGTGGCCTGCCATCCGGTCCTCTCGGAAGAACAGCAGATCGCGATCGCGTTGCGCATCGTCTGCGGAATTCCCACGACAGACATTGCCGACTTTTTTGAACAACCCGAGGCGACAATCGCCGCCAGGTTGACGAGGGCACGCAAAGCAATCTCGAATGCCGAAGTCGCTTTCGAATGGCCGAGCGAACGGGACAAGTCCGCGCGCCTTGGCCACGTTCTGACCACGATCTACGGCATCTATACCCTGGGTCACACGGCCCCGCGGGGTTCCGTGCTCACGGATGCGAGGCTCACCCAGCTTGCCCTTGAACTCACGGAGGCGCTCTGCGTAGAGCACCCGGACAACTCCGAGGTGCTGGGGTTGCGTGCGCTCATCCTGCTCGGCGAAGCGCGTCAATCAGCACGAGTTGGCGACGATGGGGTGCCGATGACATTGGCGGAGGTTGATCGCTCAGCGTGGGGCCAGCAGCGCATCCAGGCAGGTCTGGACCTTGCCGCGAAGGCGCTGCCTGGCGGAGGGCGTTTCGCGTTGCAAGCGGGAATCGCCGGGCTGCACTGCTCAGCTCGACGCTGGGAGGACACCGATTGGTCCGCGATCGCCACGCTCTACAGCGGGCTTGTGCGGGTGTGGCCTGCCCCCGTGGTTCGGCTGGGGAGCGTGATTGCCAACAGCCATCGAGGTCAGCGCGAACTGGACAACGCCGCTCACGCGCTCGAAAGAATGCTCGAGGGCGCAAGCGGCGAGTTTCGACGTCGAGTGAGCGCCGCGGTTGCCGACGTCGAAGAGCGGCGGGGACGTATCCCCGCCGCTCGCGACGCCATCGCTGATGCTCTGGCCGGTGAGCGGAACGCAGCACTTGTGCGTTACTTCACGCAGGCTGACGCGCGACTCGCCGCTCTACAGGGTGGCGCCTAGACCGCGCCAGACTGGCTGACGGGCTGACTGGCCAGATGGGCTGACGGGCCAGACGGGCTGACGGGCTAGACGGGCTGACTGGCCAGACGGGCTGACTGGCTAGACGGTCGGGTCGCTGTCCGAGCGTGTTTCGTGTGACGTCACCTGCTCGCCACTGTTGTCGATGTGACGGATAGTTTCGACGGAGGAGCGCTTCCGCAGGGTCAGGACGAGCGAAATGATGAACACGACGACACCGGCGCCCATCAGGATGTACCCGGCCATATCCAGGTCGATCCAGGCGTTTTCGAGGTTGATGGCGAAGGTGAGGATGGCGCCGATGACGAACAGCGCAATTCCAGATCCGATACCCATGTGATTTGTGTCCTTTCGTTGACGTGCGGCACCCAGAATGTCGGCAAGTGCTGTGAACCGACTGAACGCTAGCTGTGCTTGCCGGGGAGATAGGCTCAACCTCGTGAGACGAATCCTGCGCCATGTGTCCGCCGTCCTCGCGGGGTTCGTGATTGCCGTTCCCCTTCTCGGGGCCGCCATCGTTACGACCGGCGTGCAGGATTTCGAGTTCGAGTCGTACTCGGCCGACTACTATCTCTCGCGCGACGATCAGGGCCACTCGACGCTGCGCACGGTGGAGACCTTTGTCGCCGTATTTCCCAATTTTGACCAGAACCGGGGCATGATTCGCGCCATTCCGAACGACTACGACGGCGTACCGCTCCACACGAGCGTTCAATCGGTCGTCGACGAACACGGCAACGACGTGCCGTATGAAAGCTCGGTTTACGACGATTTCACCGAACTTGCGCTCGGCACGGACGAGTACGTTCACGGCCGCACGACGTACACGATCAGCTACACCCAGCAGAACGTCGTGCGAGCGTTCACCGACACGAACGACGACGAGTTCTACTGGGATACCAACGGGACCGGTTTCAACCAACCATTTGGTTCGGTCACAGCGCGCGTGCACATTGATCCAGCGCTGTCAGAGTTTCTCACCGGTAACAACGCTTGCTATCAGGGAGAGTCAGGGTCGACGGATACCTGCCAGATCACGCTCGGTTCGGATGCCGACGGCGACGTACTGACGGCATCCGCGCGAAATCTTGATGCTGGTGGCAATCTCACGGTGGCCATTGGGTTCACCCTGGGAACGTTCCTTCAGGTTCCGGCCGAGGTACCGAACAACTCAGGTGGCGATCCGTATCCGTCCTATCAGCCAGACCCAGGTGATGCACCATGGTGGGCTGGTATCGGCTCCATCGTGGTCGCCGTGCTTGCCGCTCTCGGCACGGCATTCACGATCGTGTGGCGGTTTATCACGCCTAAATCCGCGAAGGGCCGGGGAATCATCATTCCCCAGTACACGGTGCCCAAGGATCTGAACCTTCTCGAGGCTGCGGACATCATCGGTCGTCGGTGGTCAGGGGTTCCGGCGCAAATCGTGAGTTTCGCGGTGCGAGGCAAGCTGCGCATCCTGGACTATCCGGTCACGTCCGGCGGGGCGAAATACACCTTGCAATTGCTGGACGACTCTGGACTCGATGACGAGGAGCGTGAGCTTCTTCTCGCCATCTTCGGCTCGCTCGAGTACGGCGTCGTGCAAGAGGTTGGCGTGGTGGACGATGCGGCCGCCAGCGCCATCAGTTCCGTCTCGGTGGGCGTCCGCAAGCGGGTCATGGCACGGGGATTCAAGCAGAAGCGCACGTCGTGGGTCGGATTCATTCTCGCCGGGTGCATGTTCCTCCTCATCTTCGTCGCGTTCACTCTGCTCATGACGTCGGCGTTCTTCCGGGCGGAAAGCGGATGGAGCTTCCTCGCAGTTGTTCTCACGTTCTTTGCCGTGTTTCTGTGCCTCGGGTTCGCCTGGCGTCCGGCCGCCCTTACCGAGGTCGGAGCCGAGCAGCGAGACTATTTACTCGGCATGAAGGACTACCTTCAGCTTGCGGAGGCAGACCGGTTCCGGATGCTGCAAAGCCCCGAAGGCGCACTGCGCGTGCGCGCAGAAGGACTCGACCCTGCGAAGCCCGCGGACAAGGTGAAGCTGTACGAGAAACTCCTCCCGTTTGCCGTGCTGTGGGGTGTTGAACGCGAGTGGGCGAAGGAGCTCACGGTGGCGTACGGTGACACCGCGCCGGACTGGTTCGTGTCGCGAACGGTTTTCGACCCCTACGTGTTCGCCAGTGCGATCAGCACCATTTCCTCCTCAAGTGTCGCCCGATCGACGCCGACAACATCCTCCGGATCGTCATGGTCGGGTAGCGGTGGCGGGAGTTTCTCCGGTGGTTCCTCCGGCGGAGGGTTCTCCGGCGGCGGAGGTGGCGGAGGGGGCGGCGGAGGCCGCTAAGCGTCGCCGCCGTTAAACAGCGCGGTACGCTGGAACCCCAGTACATTCCGGAGGTTCCATGTCGCGCACGCTCGATCTCGCCGTCATTGCGGGGGACGGCATCGGTCCAGAAGTCATCGCCCAGGCGGTCAAAGTGCTTCGCGCCGCCGTGCCGGCCGACACCACGGTGACCACGACCGACTACCCGTTCGGGGCGACCCACTATCTGGAAACGGGCACCATCCTCGGCGAGGATGATCTTGCTGCTCTGCGTCAGCACGACGCCATCCTGCTCGGGGCGGTGGGCGGGGATCCGCGCGATGCGAGGCTCTCCGGGGGTCTCATCGAGCGCGGTCTTCTGCTGAAGCTTCGATTCGCGTTCGACCACTACGTGAACCTGCGACCGACCACGATTCTGCCTAGCGTGGTCAGCCCACTGCGCGACCCCGGCGTCGTCGATTTTGTGGTGGTGCGGGAGGGCACGGAGGGGCCGTACGCGGGCACCGGCGGCAGCATCCGCATCGGGACATCGCACGAGATCGCCACTGAAGTGAGCGTGAATACGGCGTTCGGTGTCGAGCGGATTGTGCGGTTTGCCTTCGACCTGGCCGAGAAGCGACGCAAGAACCTCACGCTCGTGCACAAGACGAACGTGCTGACGTTCGCGGGGTCACTGTGGCAGCGCACCGTTGACGCGGTGGCGGCCGAGCATCCGGATGTCGAGGTTGGCTACCAGCACGTCGACGCGACCATGATTCATTTGGTCACAAATCCGAGTAGATTTGACGTGATCGTCACCGACAACCTCTTCGGAGACATCATCACCGATCTGGCCGGCGCAATCAGCGGCGGCATCGGGCTGGCAGCATCCGGCAACATCAACCCGGACGGCACCTACCCCAGCATGTTTGAGCCGGTCCACGGTTCAGCCCCGGATATCGCGGGAAAGAATGTGGCCGACCCCACCGCCGCAATTCTCTCGGTCGCACTGCTGCTTACGCAGCAAGGGCACCCGGAGGCCGCAGCGAGAGTGACGGCAGCAGTGACCGCTGATCTCGCCGCGCGGGGGACCGAAACCAGAACCACGAGCGAGATTGGTTCCGCGATTGTGGAACGACTCGCGAACGGTTGACCGGCACAGCACAGCGCCGAAACAGCACAGAATTTCCACAGCATTGACAGTTCACGCCGCTAGCCGGTATTTCACGGAGGATCGAAAATGACCAACACCGCAGAACCTGCCACCACCACAGAGGTGACGTCCGATCTGGACTGGGCCGTGACCAAGAATCTGGTCGCGCGCAGCCCGCAGGAGCGCGCCGAAATTCTTGCGAACCCCGGGTTCGGTACCAGTTTCACGGACCACATGGTCGACATTTGCTGGTCGGAGGGTGGCGGATGGCACCGGCCGCGGGTGCAGCCGTACGGCCCGATCTCGCTCGACCCAGCGGCGGCGGTGCTGCACTACGGCCAGGAAATCTTCGAGGGTCTGAAGGCGTACCGCCACGAGGACGGCTCGATCTGGTCGTTCCGTCCCGAGGCGAACGCGGGCAGGATGCAGCGTTCGGCGCGGCGGCTCGCGCTCCCCGAACTACCCGTCGACTACTTCATCGACTCGCTGAAGCAGCTCATCGCCGTCGACGCTGACTGGGTGCCGTCAGCACCGGAGACGAGTCTGTACTTGCGTCCGTTCATGTTCGCGAAGGAAGCGTTTCTGGGTGTTCGGCCAGCCCGCAAGGTGGCGTACTACGTGATCGGCAGTCCGGCAGGGGCATACTTCCACGGCGGGATTGCTCCGGTATCGATCTGGTTGTCCACGAACTATGCGCGGGCAGGCAAGGGCGGAACGGGTGCTGCCAAGACCGGCGGCAACTACGCTTCGTCTCTCGTTGCCCAGGCTGAGGCATCCGAGCACGGCTGCGCCCAGGTGATGTTCCTGGACTCGTCCGAGGGGAAATACCTCGAAGAGCTCGGCGGGATGAACATCGTGCTCGTTTACAAGGACGGCACGCTCGTGACGCCGCAGTCCGACAGCATCCTGGAGGGAATCACGCGGGACTCCGTGCTCCAGTTGGCCAGAGACCGCGGACACTCCGTGGAGGAGCGCCGTGTCACGATCGAGGAGTGGCGCGAGGGTGCAGCATCCGGCGACATCGTTGAGGTATTCGCGTGCGGTACAGCAGCGGTCGTCACCCCGATCGCTCAGCTGAAGGCTGACGACTTTACGATCGGTTCCGCGGATGCTGCGGCGGGCGAGCTCACAATGTCGCTGCGCAACGAACTCACGGACATCCAGTACGGGCGGGCTGAGGATCGCCACCGGTGGCTTACCAGGCTTGACGCTGCGGGCGAATCGGATCGCGGTTAGGGTCGATCAGGTGAAGATCGCACGGTTTGGCGTTTCCGGCGAGGATCCGCGTTTTGGAATTGTGGACGACGACGAGCTCGTCGTGCTCGCTGGCGACCCCATGTTCAGCGGCTTCGACACGACGGGGGAGCGCGTGCCGCTCGCTAGTGCGAAGCTTCTCGCGCCGGTCATCCCGCGATCCAAGGTGGTCTGCGTCGGTATGAACTACGCGGCGCACAAAGCCGAATTGCACGCCGACACCCCGAACAATCCGCTCATCTTCCTGAAGCCGAACACCGCGGTGATCGGCCCAGGCGACACGATTCAGATCCCGCCGGTGGATGGGCGCATCGTGCATGAGGGTGAACTCGCGGTCGTGATCGGGAAGATTGCGAAACTGGTCAAGGCCGCCGACTGGGCGGACTACGTGTTCGGCTACACGATCGCGAACGACATCTCCGCGCGAGACGTGATGTTTGCCGACGGCCAATGGGCGCGCGCCAAAGGCTATGACACGTTCTGCCCGCTCGGGCCGTGGATGGAAACCGAGCTGGACCCGACGAACCTCGACATTCAGACCTTCGTCGACGGCGAGCCTCGTCGGCAAGGGAACACCGCGGACATGCTGTACTCCATCCCGGAAATCATCGAGTTCGCCTCGAGTGTCTGGACGTTGTTGCCCGGGGACGTAATTTGCACGGGGACTCCTGCCGGACTCGGCGGGTTCACGGACGGCCAGACCGTGGACATCACGATTGAGGGCATTGGCACGCTGAGCAATCCCGCACGCAACCGCTAGCGGTTCGTGTTTGCTGAGGGTGAGCATGGGCGATTTGCCATCTTGCGGTAGTAAGCATAACAAGGTAGCTTGTTATGCATGACAGCGGATGTTGGTGCCCAACTGCGCAAAGGGGTAGTCGAGTATTGCGTGCTCGGTCTACTCGCGCGGGAGCCAATGTACGGCTGGCAGCTCGCGGAACTTCTCACCGCTCGTGGACTCATCGCCAGCATCGGCACCCTGTATCCGATGCTGACCCGGCTACGCACTCAGGGGCTCGTAAGCAGTTTTGATCAAGCATCCGATGCCGGGCCGGTACGAAAGTACTACCGATTGACGAGTGCCGGCACCGAAGAACTTGAACTATTTCGCGAGCAGTGGGCGCCGTTTGCGGACACCGTCAACGAATTTATCGGGAAGGACAGTACATCATGATTCAGGAGAGCCAGCCACAGGTCGTGCGCAGTTACCTAAGCGAACTCGACAAGGCACTGAGCGAAGTTCCTCGCGAGGTCGCGAAGGAAATTGCCGAGGGTGTCGCGGAGGAGCTTGCCGGTCTCGACGCGGCCGCTGCTGCGACTCGAATTGAGGAGCTGGGCGATCCAGCGTTCATCGCGGCTGAGGCGCGAACAGCCTCGAATGCAGAATCGCGTGAGGCGGGGTCGGCTGCTTCCACCACACCCACCATGCCAGCTACTCCGAAACCCCGCACGAAAGAACGCTGGTTCGTTGTGGTCGCAAGCCTTCTCGTGGCTGTCGGTGGTGTCGTGATTCCGGTGCTCGGCTGGATCGCCGGAATCGTCATGGTGTGGATGTCAGGCTCCTGGAGCACGTGGGAGAAGTGGGTGGGCACGTTGGCACCCGTCGCGATTGCGGTGCTACTCATTGGGGGAAGCTTTCTGGCACGCAGCCTCTCGCCCGAGAGTCTCACTGGTTGGCACCTGGCTATCCTCTCGGTGTTCTTCTCGCCCTTTCTCGCCGGAATGTGGCTGCTGTGGCGGGGGCTTCGGCAACGCTGACGCAGGGCAGCATGGTGCGGCTCACCTAGAATTGCAGGGATGACTTCCACCACTGATTCTGCACCCGTGACCACCGCGACAGGTTCCGACATCCGGGTACGGTTTTGCCCTTCGCCGACGGGAACACCGCACGTCGGACTGATTCGCACCGCCCTGTTCAACTGGGCGTACGCGCGTCACACGGGCGGAAAAATGGTGTTCCGCATCGAGGATACGGACGCTGAGCGCGACAGCGAGGAGAGCTACGAGCAGCTGCTTGACGGCTTGTCCTGGTTGAACATCACGTGGGACGAGGGCGAAGGCGTCGGAGGACCCCACGGCCCGTACCGCCAGTCGCAGCGCGGCGAGATTTACCAGGGTGTCATCGAGAAGCTGCACGCATCCGGCCACCTGTACGAGAGCTTTGCCACGGGCGAGGAGATCGAGGCGCGCAACGTCGCGAATGGCCGCGACCCGAAGCAGGGTTACGACAACTTCGAGCGCGAACTCACCGAAGAGCATCGCGCCGCGTACCGAGCCGAGGGTCGCGAGCCGGCGCTGCGGTTGCGTGTTCCGGACACCGACCTCAGCTTCACCGACCTCGTGCGCGGAGACATCACGTTCCCCGCAGGCAGCTTCACCGACTTCGTTGTCGTGCGGCCAAACGGGAAGCCGCTCTACACTTTCGTGAACCCCGTCGACGACGCGCTCATGGGTATCACCCACGTGCTGCGCGGCGAAGACCTGCTCTCCAGCACCCCTCGCCAGATCGCGCTGTATCACGCACTCATCGAGATCGGCATCGCGAGTGCGATCCCGCGTTTCGGCCACCTGCCCTACGTCATGGGGGAGGGGAACAAGAAGCTCTCCAAGCGCGACCCGGAGTCGAGCCTGTTCCATCACCGCGACCGCGGGTTCATCCCGGAGGGGCTCATCAACTATCTCGCCCTGCTCGGTTGGTCCCTCGCGCCCGACCGCGACGTGTTCTCCATCGACGAGATGGTTGCGGCCTTCGAAGTCACCGATGTGAACCCGAACCCGGCGAGGTTCGATGTGAAGAAGGCGGAGTCGATCAACGGCGACCACATCCGCCTGCTCGACGTGAACGACTTCGCCGACCGGATGCTGCCCTACCTCGACGGACTCGTGCACACTCCGGCGCAGCGGGAACTGCTCCACAAGGCTGCGCCGCTCGTCCAGGAGCGCATGCAATTGCTGGGGGAGGCGCCAGGGCTGCTCGCGTTCCTGTTCACGAGCGACGACGAGCTCACATTCGATCAGGATGCCCTCCCCGGCGACGGGGGACCAAGTGTTTTGGCCGTCGCGACGCGAACTCTCACAGAACTGGACACGTGGACGGTTACGGCGATCGAGGCCACGCTGCGCGGTGCGCTCATCGACGAGATGGGTCTGAAGCCCCGCGTCGCGTTCGGCCCGCTGCGCTCCGCGGTCTCAGGCCGCCGAATCAGCCCGCCGCTGTTCGAGTCGATGGAGCTGCTCGGCAAGGAGTCCACGCTGGCCAGGATCGCGAGGCTGGCGGAACTGCTGTGAGCGGGGCGTCTCACCGGGGGACGAGCAACCGCGATCAGGTGTTGTCGGCGGTGCCTGTTGGTGCCGAAACACCCGACGTCGACGTGGTCGTCATCGGCGCAGGCCCGGCCGGACTGTCCGCGGCCCTGAATCTGGCGCGATCCCGGCACCGCGTACTCGTGCTGGATGCGAACCGTCCGCGCAACGCCGCGACCCTCGCCTCCCACGGGTATCTCACCCGGGACGGTATTTCCCCGCTTGAGCTGCGCAAGCTCGGGCTCGCAGAACTCGACCAGTACCCGGACACGGCGTTTCAGCGCGCACGGGTCGACTCCATTCGCCGAGTCGCGAACGGCTTTGCAGTTGCAGCATCCGGACATCGGGGCGCAGCAGGGAGCATTGCGGTGAGGACGACGACGCGCATGGTCGTGTTGGCTTCCGGGCTCAGCGAAGTGTTGCCGGAGCTCCCCAGCATCCACCACTACTACGGAACCAGCCTGCACTCCTGCCTCGTCTGCGACGGCTACGAGAAACGCGACCAGGCCCTCGCGCTGCTCGGCGAGACCGATGATCTGGCCGAGCGGGCGCTTCTCGTCTCCCGGTGGAGCAGGAACCTCATCGTGTTCACAAACGGAGTCGGCATGGTGACGGCCGAGCAGGAGGCGGTTCTCGCCGAGCGCGGCATCCGCGTGGAGCGAGCGCCGATTCGGGACGTCGTGGGCGACCGCTCAGGCATGACGGGCGTCGCGCTCGAATCCGGCGAGGTGATTGCGCGGGTGGGCGGGTTCATCCGACCCCGCTACGTCACGACCGTCGACTATGCGGGTGAGCTGAACCTCGCCGTGACCGCAGAAGGCTTCCTCGAGGTGGACGCCTACGGCCGAACCTCGGTGCCGTGGGTGTACGCCGCCGGCGACCTCACACCGCCAGGCCCCAAACAACTCATCATTGCGGCGGGCGCTGGGGCGATGGTCGCCGGCGGTATCAATCGGGACGAGACGCTGCAGCCAGCCTCCTCCACAGAGCTTTCGGGTACGCTAAAGTAGACAGTCGGCCCGGGTCAGCCCGGAACCGGTGGGGTATGGTGTAATTGGCAACACGGAAGATTCTGATTCTTTTGTTCTTGGTTCGAGTCCAGGTACCCCAGCTTTGTAAGTGCTCAACTCGCTAGTCGAGTGTGACGGGTTTCCGCTTCACGGGTGCAAGCCACCAGGTGATCACGACCGCCGTAATAGCGCCAGCCGCCATGACGGAGGCGAGCACCACGATTTGAAATCGGCCAGCCTCCAGCGGTGACACCCCGCCGAAAATTGCCCCGACGAACGCCCCGGGCAGAGCGACCAGACCGGTTGTCTTCGTCTGATCGATGGACGGCACGAGGGCGTTGTAGATTGCTCGACGCCCGAGTTCCAGAGTCGACTGTCTCGACGTGGCCCCGAGAGCCAGCCAGCCCTCCACCTCCTCCCAGTGGTCGGAGACCGCGGTGGCAATGTTTCGCCCGGTAAGAGTCGCGATAGTCATCGCGTTGCCGATCACGATGCCCCCGATGGCGAGTGCGTAGCGTGCGGAGAACTCGATGGCTCCCGTGACAAACACGACCCCGAGTGTCACCGAGATCCCGAGCGCCATCGCGCCTCCCACCAATAGTGCGTGATTCCACGACCAGCCGATGCGTCTCGCGGAGGTGAGGGCGGCGACCGTGAACATCACCGCGAGTGCCACGCCAACCCAGAACCCGCTTGTGATGACGCCAGCAAGGATGATGCTGAGTGCCGCGAGCTGAGCCGTTCCGCGCAGGATTGCGAGCATCGGCGCCCAGCGGTGCGGCACGCCGTACCAGGCCAGAATCGCGGTGCCCAGCACCGAGAGGGCGAGCACTCCCACGAGGGTGGGGAGCAGCCCGGCAATAATCTGCATGCTGCAGACACTACGCACTCAACGGCCTGCACAACGAACGCCGACACGGATGTTCACCAACCGAGTCCGCGCGGGCGGAACGCTACATGGCGTCGCCGATGTAGGAGTACTTCACGAAGACCTCTTCGGCAAGACCTGCCTCATCGAGCACTCCCTGCACGGCCGTCATCATGTAGCGCGAATCCCACCCCAGATACAGGTGGTGCGTGTCATCCAGCACGTCCCATTCGCCGTTCCAGGACTGCGCATCGAACAGCGGGCCCCCGCGGCGGGAACTGAACGATTCGACCGAGCCCCTGGCATCCGCCCACAGCCGCAGGAAGATGCGGTGGAACAGCGCCTTCACGTCGTGAACCTCCCAGTGCTCTCCGCGGTATTCCACGTAGTCGAACTCGCGATTCCAGCCTGGCGGCCAGCCGCGTCTGCGCTGCGCGTCCAGGATGGGCGTGAGGCCGTCGTCGTCAATGTCGATCGGGCCGGGGCGCTCCCACAGTGTCAGGAACGTCTCCGTGAGTCGCGCGGTCCGCTCAGAAATAGCCGCGGTATTCCACACGGCGACCTCGGCAAGCTCGCGAGTCACGGTGATGGCGCTTCGGCTATACACGCCTTCCCGCTTGTCTGCGAACGACAAACCGAGCGCGCGCTCGGCGAGGTATTCCTCCAGCAGCGCCAGATTGCCGAGGGTGGGGGCCATCGCCCGGAAGCTGTTCTGCTCGTCCTCGCTGAGTTCCGCCCACGAGCGCTCACCGTCACCGCTCCAGGCGTCAGGCGGAGCGAGCGGGACGACGTGATCTACGTCAAGCGGTTCGGCACTGGAGACGCCGGCGAGACGCCCGAGCACATAGTCTGCGTGGGGGAGCTCCGCGTACTTCAGTGCTACCCGTACCCGCTCGTCGGACGGAGTAATCCGCGCGATTGCCCGAAGGAGAGCATCCGCGCTGACCGCTCTCGCGCGACAGAGCCGGGCCACGAGGCGGTCGATGCTCACCCCGGCGACGCTCCGGCGAATCAGAAGCGCCTGAATTTCGCGCAGCGAGCGGATGAGCTCGTCCCTGCTCTGCACGCCCGTGCGGTAATCCTGGACGCTGCGCAGCACGAGCGGATACATCCCTCGGCCGAACGCGTTCACGCCGCGCAGCTCCTCGGCAACGGCATCGTCCGGCTCCAGAGCGGGATCGAGGAGGGTGCGGTACACCTCGGAAAGGTCTCGCCACTCCGTCGCCTGGATGCGCAAGGTCTCGAGCCCGAGTCGCGGAAACTGCTGGCGGAACACGTCGTACACGCCGTGGTCGCCGCCGGCGATCACCTCGCGCCCGGTCGTCATCACGAGGTAGTGGCGCCAGAAACTGCCTATCGACTCGCCCGTGTTCTGCTCGATCGGCACCCAGTAGGTGTCCTCGATCTCGTTCTGCTCCGCGTGCGTGAGGCCCATCAGGAGGTAGTTGTGGATCAGCTCGTGATCGCGCAGTGGTGCCCCCGTTGAGTTGAGGCTCTCGAAAATCTGTTGGGCGTTGGCATCCGCACCGAGCGAAATTGCGACGTGTTCGAGCTTCTGCAGGCCGCGCCAAATCCGGCCAGCCTCCTCGCGCCTGACCTGGCTGCGGAAGAACGCGTAATTGTCGTCGAATCGAGAGTCACGCTCCTCGTCCTGATCCAGACGCTCATCCAGGATGATGCTCTCGAAGTTGCGCGCCCACGCGGCGTGCGGCCGGAGCTTCGTGGCACCGTCACCTGGCCGTACGAGCACCTTGTGCAGTTCGGCGGCGAGGTCCGGATCATCGTCCAGCACCGTGTGGTGAAGGGCGGCGATGAGCAGCATGAGCGTGGTGATGCGCTGCTGGCCATCGATGAGAACGAGCTCGCCGCTCGCGCTCGCCGAGTTCACCGAGGAGAGGATGGAGCCGATGAAGTGCCGATGGTTGTCAGCTTCGTCCGCGACGCTGCGGATGTCGGCGAGCAACTGCTCACATCCGCCAATGTCCCAGCGATACTGCCGCTGGTAGACCGGAACCACGATCGTCGCGTCGGCGGCGGAGAGCCATCCGATGGTGCTGACCGCGGTCGCATCGATGTTGGTGGCGGTGCCCATCGTCTCGTTTCGCTTGTCGGAACGCCGTGTGCCGCTGGAGCCTCACGTGCCACGCAAGTCCAGCCACTACGCAGCATACCCGCTGTTAGGCTTACCTAAGTTGGGCTTGTAAAAACGTGCTGGCCCCTACGAAAGGTCCGAAACAACACATGGGTTACATCAAGTCTGCCGCGCTCGAAGAGACCGGCTATGTCGTCCTTGACCGTTACAACCAGGAACTCGACCCCAAAGAGTGGCTGGACATCGAATTCGTCGACTGGAAGTCGTCAGGGGAGACGCGTTTTGCGCCCCTCGCCTCCAAGAACGGCGAGATCGAGTGCAACGGTTTCTGGCACGGGGAAAACCCGCGCACCGACAAGGGTGGAGTGTGGATTCCGTCCCAGGTGGAGAAGGCGCCCAATTTGACTCGTCGCGCCCAGGAGCCGGGCTCCGACGTTGGGCGATGCCGGGTCATCGAACTTCAGCCGACCGGTTACGCGGACTGCCTCTACAACCTCCACCAGGACGACAACAACCGTCTCAACCCGGACGGAACGGGCTGGGTTGTTCGCGGGTTCTTCAACCTCACGGATGACAAGGACAGCTACTTCGTTCTGCGCGAAAACCGCACGGACCCGAGCGTCGAGTACCACATTGCCCTGCCGGCCGGCGCGCAACTGATCGTGGACACGCAGCGGCTCTGGCACGCCACCACGCACAACAGCGATGAGCCGCGCTACTGCCTGATCACGTCGTGGGAGTCAGGTCCAGAGCTTGACGCCTACATCGCGAAGTACAACGGCAAGTCCCGCGTGGAGAACTACGAGGTGTCGCAGGACATCCTCGACGCTGGTCAGGCCGAGCAGACGAGGCGCATCGCAGAACGCGCGGCGTACTACGCAGCCAAGGGCAAAGCGGAAGTCACCGCCATGAGCGAAGCCTGATTTTCAGTTAGCTCACCTCAGGCAGCTCACCTTCGGTGCTTCACCTCAGGTGCCACAGGGGCTTCGATCGGCAACGGTCGGGGCCCCTGTGCTGTCGCCGGTTGACGCACTGCTCGGTATTGACCGAACGCGGTTAGAGGTCGATGGACTCGCCAGGTTCGAGCGGGAAGAACGTACCGCCACCGGCCTCTGTGGCCCACTGGATGCGCGCGTTCGACATGGATTTCCCCACCGTCGACAACACCATCTCGTGGACGGCGATGCTCCGCGCTGGTGCGACGGCCATCACGAATTCCATGACCTCGGCAATCTTCAACCACGGGGCACCGGCTGGCGCCGCGAGCGTGCCGACGTCGACTCCCTCCGGGATCGTGAAGGAGTCACCCGCGTAGTACAGCTCGTCGTCGATCAGCACCCCGACGTTGTCGACGACAGGAATCGACGAGTGAATGACGGCGTGTTGGCCGCCGAAAAACTTGAGGGTGAACGGCTCGATCTCGACGGTGTCGCCACCCTTCACCACCTCGATGGCGAAATCGGGGGCGGCAGCAGCAACTCCGGCCGGTCCGAAGATTCGCGCCTGAGGGTTCCGCTCCAGGATGCATTCGAGCTGGTCTGCGGTCCAATGATCCTGATGTTCGTGAGTGATGACGATCGCCACCACGTCATTCATCCCGACCAGGAGTGTGGTGAATGATCCGGGATCCACCACCAGGGTTTTGCCAGCATTTTCGACGACGAGGCAGGCGTGCTCCTGCTTGGTGACCTTCATGCACCCAGCCTAGAACGCGAGGGGCGCCTCGCGGGAGTGCGTGGTCTCAACATCGTGTGAGGGTCTCGACGGCCGCGCTCAGCACTCCAACGCCACCGAGTAGGTAGACCGTGGTTGTATCGAGACTGCCAATGTCGTCGAGCACGGATTGCGGCACGCAGGTGCCCGGCACGACGTACAGTGGCGCGTGGTCAATGCCGGCCAATGCGGCCCCGGAGAGGGCATCCGGGAAGCTGCGCCCGGTCGCCAGGTACAGGGTCTCGGAGCTTGTGAAGAATGCCCGGTTGATCGCCACTGAGGTTGCGTAGCGGTCGGTACCACCTTCGCGAGTCACATGATCGGCGCCGAGCATCCCGGTGAGGCTGGCAGCGATTCCGACCGACACAACCCCGGTGCCGCCAGCAATCACGACATCTTCCACTCCAAGGTCGGCGAGGAGCTGCATTGTTGCCGAGTCGGCGTGAGTTGCGGTGCCGTTGACGAGGATGACGGGTGCCCCAAGCGTTCCGGCCACCGCGGCGGCGCTCAGGGCATCCGGAAAGTCGCGGCCCGTGGCGATGAACGCCGTCGAGGCGCCGTCCGGAAACGCCAGCCTCACGATCTCGCGCGACGTGGAATACCGGTCGGCGCCGCCGTCCCGACGGATGTGTGCTGCAAGCGGTGCGAGCTGATCGAAGACGTGTTGCGACAGTGAGGCGGTTCCGCCGACCAGAACGATCGTGTCCGGGGAAAGCCGCGCTATTTCAGTGAGGAGAGCCGTTGACGCTTCGTTGCCGGGGCTCAAGAGCAGCGGACCGCCGTGGAAGGAAGCCGCAGGCGCAGCACTGAGGCTGTCGGCGAACGTGGCACCCGCGGCCACATAGACCGTGTCAACGCCCGGCGCGAAGTGACTGGACACGGCAAGAGAGGTGGCGTACCTGGTTGCACCGGCAATCCGATTGACCGTCACGGACGATTCGACGAGGCCAGCCAGGTGGTCGTGGTACGTCGTTCCTGATGGCGCTTTCGGCGTGAAGCCGGGGTCATCGACGAGCGCGTAACGACTGTTTGTCAGCGACTCAGCATTAGACACCTTCCACCACGCCCAGGGTGCATAGCCGACACCGTGAGCGTCCGCCCAATTCATGAACGTGGTGAGGAAACTGCTTCCGCCATCGGTTTGCCCGAACTCGCCGGTCACGATGGGAACGACCGCAGCAACAGGGGCGATCTCACTGTTCCAGCAGGTCACCGTGCTGCAACGCTGCCCCGGATAGTTGTGCCAGGAGGCGACGAGCTGATCGTCATCGGGTGCGTTCGCAAGCCACCCTCGCAGGTCGTTGCTGTAGTCGATCCCGCCCAGCATGACCGGCTGCGCCGCCCCTGCGCCGCGGATGGCGGCAACGAGCGACGACATTCCCGCCACCGAATACGTCGAACCGCTGAGCGTGCCGGTGTAGTCGTCTTCGACGGGAGCGGAGCATCCGCCGTTCCTCCAGCAATCCCAGGTGAGGTGGAAGGTCCACGTGTTGGTGGCGTTGTTCCAGCGCGAATAGGGCTCGTTGAACGCATCGAACATGACGGACGGGTTGTCCTGAAAGGCGCCAGCGACGGAAGCCCAGAATGTCACCGACTGTGCATCCGCCATCGCACGCTGACCGTGAGCGGGGTATCCGAGTGGGGCTGAGGAGTGCAGGTCGAGGATCACGGCAAGCCCGGCCGCATTGAGCAGGTCAACCCAGTTGGCCACGGCCGAACGATACCCGGCCATCGTGCCGGAGGCGGGGGAGCCCTGCAGCCCGAGCCAACAATCCTGATTGAGAGGAAGGCGAACGGCGTTGACGCCCCAGGAGGCGACCGCCTGCGCCTCGGACGCCGAGAAGCTGCCGGAGTACCCCCAGCCCTGCCAGCATGCATATTCGAAGCTCGGCCAGTTCACGGCGTGGACAGTGAACACGTGGTTCGATCGAGTGTCGACGAGGTGATTGCCCACCACGACGAGTGTCGGTGCGGGCGCAGCCGGCGGCACTGCGACGGGTGCGGTGGCGGGTGCGACGGAGGGTATGACTGAGCCGGCGTTCGTGGGGCCAGCGGCGCCCGCAATCAGCGCGATCGCGGTCAGTGCGGCGGAAATCGCCCTGAGCAAACCCATTGTCGTCATGCGCGCCCCCACGCTCGATGTGGTTTCCGGTGACGTCGTCGCGAACCGGTGAGAAAAGTTTACGTGCGGACCCGCCATTTACCGCCATAATCAGGGAATGACGACGCCGACGCCGCAGAGAATAGTCGTCGCCATCAATCCGGAAGCGTCCTTCGGCAAGTCCCGAACTGTGGGTCCCGCCGTGGTGGCCGCTTTGCGCGCGGCCGGCCATGACGTGGTGAGTCTCACGGAGCCCACGTTCGAGCAGTTGACGGCAGCCGCCGCCGAGGCATTGACGTCAGCGCCGCACGCCCTCGTGGTCGTCGGTGGTGACGGGATGGTGAACCTCGGCGTGAATTTGGTGGCGGAGACCGGCATCCCGCTTGGCATCATCCCCTCCGGCACCGGGAACGACATGTCGCGCGGACTCGGGATCCCCGTCGGCGACACCGAACTGGCCACCATCGCCCTGCTTGCCGCCCTCGAAACAGGCGCGCGGTCCATCGATGCGGGATTTGTCACGCGGAGTGACGGCCCAGGCAGTTGGTTTGCCTGCGTACTCTCGGCCGGATTCGACGCGATCGTCAACGAGCGCGCCAATCTCATGCGCTGGCCTCGAGGACGGCAGCGTTACAACCTCGCTCTGTTGCGGGAACTCGCCATGTTGAAACCCATCCGGTATCGGCTCACCCTCGACGGCGAGGAGGAAGAAACCGAGGCTGTGCTGGTCGCCGTGGCGAACAACGTGTCGCTCGGTGGCGGCATGCGCATCGCGCCTGATGCGCTCGTCGACGATGGGCAACTCGACGTGTTCCTCGTGCAGCCACTGTCGCGCACTGCGTTCCTCAGAATTTTTCCGCGCGTGTTCAAAGGCACGCACGTGACGGACCCGCGTGTGTCCATTCGGCGGGCCAGCCACATCCGGATTGAAGCACTCAACGTCGTCGCCTACGCGGATGGCGAGCGCGTGGCCGCACTACCGCTCGAGGTGCGGGTGCGGCCAGGCGCGCTCAGGGTGCTGGCGTAGCAGCGCCCGCGTGCGTTCAGGGTGCTGGCGTAGCCGCGCCCGCGTGTGCTCAGGGTGCTGGCGTAGCCGCGCCAGCGGACTGGTCAGGATCCGTGGAGATGCACGAGTAGAGCTGGTCGGAGTCCGGCTTGTCGGTTTCCGGAAACACCAGGAACTCCTGCTTCGGTCGCGTGTCGCCCGTCACCGTGCTCTTGAACGTGTCGAACGTGCCTGCGCAGGCCACGGAGACGGCGTTCTGTAGTGAGCCAGCCGAGGATACGTCCCCGGTGGTCAATGTGCCCTGGCCGATCACGAGATATTCGTGGTTCAACGAGCACGGCATCACGGTCACTTCCGCGACGACACCGCCGTCGGCAGAGTTGAACGTGAAGCAGTCGCCGTCCAGCAGATCACGGGCCGAAATCACCGTGCTTTCGGTCACTTTCCCGTCGCTGTCTCGCGGCGGACCGGGGTTCAGGAGTGAGCATCCGCCCAACACCAGTCCCACACCGATCACTGAAACAGCCGTCAGCAGTTTCCTGCGCATGTCATCCCCTCGACAATGTTGTTCGAACCGTTTTTGCCGGTCCGCACCAATATGGCATACTCTATGAGTCCGTCCACTACGGCCCCATCGTATAGTGGCCTAGTACGCCGCCCTCTCACGGCGGTAACACCGGTTCGAATCCGGTTGGGGTCACCACCACTTTTTCTCAGCGACGAAACCCCTGCGAGCGGCATTTTTTCGCCCCCGATTCCGCTACCATGGCGGAAGCGAAGGGGAGTATCCCGATTCGCCGCAGTCGTCAAGACGGTCACCAACGATGCTGGCCCGGATGCGGTGGTGCCGAGAACGTTTGGCACGGGAGAGACTTTCGAACCTCTCTCGACCCTTCATGATCGGAATCTCCTGTGGAACTGACTATCCCCGCCTGGTTCGAATGGGGCTCGCTGATCACGATGAGTGTGATCATCATCGCCGACCTCGTGCTCGCGTATCGCCGGCCGCACATTCCGAGCGTGCGCGAATCAAGTTTGTGGGTGGGCTTCTACGTGCTGCTCGCGCTCGTGTTCGCCGGGCTTCTCGTGTGGCTTGGTGATGTGGAACATGCCGGACAATTCGTGGCCGGTTGGCTCACTGAGTACAGCCTGAGCATCGACAACCTGTTCGTATTCCTGCTGATCATGGGGCAGTTCAAGGTGCCGCGAAAATACCAGCAGGAAATCCTCATGGTGGGCATTCTGATTGCCCTCATCCTGCGCGCGATCTTCATCCTCATCGGCGCTCAGCTCATCGAAAGCTTCAGCTGGATCTTCTACATTTTCGGCGCGTTCCTGCTCTACACCGCGTGGAAGCAAGCCTTCACCGGCTATGAGGACGACGAGCAAACCGAGAATCGGATGATTCGGATGCTGCGCAAGCGCGTCGCAATCACCGAAACCTTCGACGGCGGCAAACTGCGCACGACCGTGAACGGTACGCGCATGTTCACCCCCGTGCTCGTGGTGATTGTCGCGCTCGGCGCCACCGACCTCGTGTTCGCGCTCGATTCGATCCCGGCGATTTTCGGGATCACGCAGAACGCGTTCCTCGTGTTTTCGGCGAATGTATTCGCGCTCATGGGTCTGCGGCAGCTGTATTTCCTGCTGGGCGACCTCATCGATCGTCTCGTTTACTTGCACTATGGGATCGCGTTCATCCTCGCCTTTATTGGTGTGAAACTGGTGCTGCACGCTCTGCACGCAAACGAGGTACCTTTCCTCAACGGAGGGCAGCCCGTCGATTGGGCACCGGAAATCAGCACGTGGGTGTCGCTTGCCGTCATTGTCGGCGCGATGGCCGTGGCGACGATTGCCAGCCTCATCAAGTTGCGCAGAGATCGCCGCACACTTACGAGCTAGTGCCGGTTGCCCGGCGACACCGTGTGCGTTACGCGGCGTCGAGGCGCGAAGTAGCGAGCTGCTCTGCCGCCTCCAGCGTCGTGATGCCCTTCGCCGCCGAGTCGCGGAAGATCGTGGCGACCACGTCGCCGATTTGGGTGACCCTGGCCGCGATGGCCGCAGCATCCGCATCGGGGCGCATGGCCATGTCGAGGTAAATCACGCCACCGCCGTTCACGACGAAGTCGGGAGCCCACAGGATGCCGCGCGCGGCGAGCTGGCCGGCGCCGGCGTGCTCAGCGAGCTGGTTGTTCGCGGCACCGACTACACCGCGCACCGCAAGTTCTTCGATGACCTGTGAGGTCAACACCCCGCCGAGGCCGCACGGCACGAACAGGTCAGCATCGATCGTGTGAGCGGACGGCACCTCCACCCAGTTCGCTCCGATGGACTCGGCCAGATCCTTCTTGCCCATATTCACGTCGGTCACCGTGAGCGTTGCGCCCTCAGCGGCGAGCCGCTTCGCGAGTCGTCCACCCACCTGGCCGAGACCAGAGATGACCAGGTGCCTGCCGACGACATCCTTGCTCCCGTATAGGGCATCGAGCGTGGCGAGAATGCTCGCGTGCACGCCCTCGCTCGTGGCATCCGCTGGTTCACCGACGCCACCCTGCTCTGGCGGAAGGCCGCAGACGTGCTCCGTACGCTCCGCGACGACGGCCATGAGCTCCGCGCTTGTTCCGACATCCTCCGCGGTCATGTACGAGCCGCCAAGGCTCTCCACGGCGTCGCCGAGGTCGAGCATCGCGTCCCGCTTTTGCTCGTCCGTGAGGGTCGTTCCCATGGGCAGATGGATGACCGCCTTGCCTCCGCCGCGGTTGAGTCCAGCCGCCGCGTTCTTGAGGGTCATCGCGGCCGACAGCCGAAGCGAGTCCGCCACGGCATCCGTCCAGTTTTCGTACTGCCACACTCTGGCGCCGCCGAGCGCCTGTCCAAGCTTCGTCGAATGCACCGCCACGCTGATCACCAAACCAGACCTTGGGCCGGTGGTGATGAGAACGCGCTCGTGGGTGAAGGGGATCGTGGAAAGGGAATCAGGCGACATCGCAGGTAACTCCTTGAGCAGGCCTTGTGGGCACGTGGATGCGGCGCAATGGTGGGCGCCACGCTACGAATCCTAGCCGGGGAGCGGGCTCTGCCGCCCGAATCTGGGCGAGCAGGTTTCTTGCACTGAACTCTCGCCAGACAGCCAAGTAGACTGGCGTGATTGATTTCTGCGCGCCCCCGCGCGGTCAAATTCAGGAACGAGGCACGACAGTGGGCAGGACTCTGGCAGAGAAGGTGTGGGATGACCACATCGTGGTGAAGGGCACAGACGGAGCCCCCGACCTTCTCTACATTGACCTTCACCTTCTGCACGAAGTGACCTCGCCGCAGGCGTTTGACGGGCTCCGGATGGCCGGACGCCCCGTGCGCCGACCCGATCTGACGATCGCGACGGAAGACCACAACACGCCGACTCTGAACATTACGAAGCAGATCGCGGACCCGGTGAGCCGCATCCAGATCGAAACTCTTCGCCGCAACTGCGAAGAGTTCGGGGTTCGACTGCACCCGCTCGGCGACATCGAACAGGGAATCGTGCACGTGGTTGGACCGCAGCTTGGCCTCACCATGCCTGGCATCACTGTCGTGTGCGGCGACAGCCACACCTCGACGCATGGAGCGTTCGGTGCGATGGCGTTCGGGATCGGCACGAGCGAGGTCGAGCACGTGCTCGCCACCCAGACACTGCCGCTCAAACCGTTCAAGACCATGGCGATCACGGTGGACGGCGAGCTGCGCGAAGGCGTCACCGCCAAAGACATCATCCTCGCGGTGATCGCGAAAATCGGCACAGGCGGCGGTCAGGGCTATGTGCTCGAATACCGCGGAAGTGCGATTCGCGCCCTCTCGATGGAGGGCCGGATGACGATCTGCAACATGTCTATCGAGGCCGGTGCCCGCGCGGGCATGGTCGCACCGGATCAGACCACCTACGACTACCTGAAGGGGCGCCCGCACGCACCGAAGGGCGAAGACTGGGATACCGCGGTGGCGTACTGGAATACGCTTCCCACCGACGACGACGCCGTGTTCGACGCGGAGGTTTTTCTCGACGCGAGCGAACTCGAGCCGTTCGTGACCTGGGGGACTAACCCTGGGCAGGGAGTTCTCCTCTCCGATGCGATCCCTGAGCCGGAAAGTTTCACCGACCCCAACGAGCAGGCTTCTGCTCGCCGAGCACTCGAATACATGGATCTCGCAGCGGGTACCCGTATGAAGGACATCCGCGTGGACGCCGTGTTCATGGGCTCCTGCACGAACAGTCGCATCGAGGATTTGCGCGCGTTTGCGTCCGTCATCAAAGGCAAGAAGAAGGCGGATGGCGTACGCGTCATGGTCGTCCCAGGTTCTGCCCGCGTACGGCTTGAGGCTGAGGCAGAGGGAATCGACAAGATCGTCGAAGAGTTCGGTGCCGAGTGGCGTTTTGCCGGATGCTCGATGTGCCTCGGCATGAATCCGGACCAGTTGGCGCCGGGTGAGCGCTGCGCATCCACCTCCAACCGCAACTTTGAGGGTCGGCAGGGCAAGGGCGGGCGCACGCACCTCGTCTCCCCGCTCGTCGCCGCCGCAACTGCGGTGCGCGGGACGCTGTCTGGCCCCTGGGATCTGACCTCACCGGAGGTGAAGTAGAAATGGAAAAGCTCACCGTCATCGAGGGCGTCGCCGTACCGCTGGAGCGCGCCCAAGTGGACACCGACCAGATCATTCCCGCCGAGTTTCTGAAGCGGGTCACGAAGACCGGTTTTGACGACGCGCTGTTTTTCGCGTGGCGTCAGGACCCCGAGTTTGTGCTCAACAACCCCGTATACGCCAATCCCACCGTGCTCATTGCCGGCCCGAACTTCGGGACCGGATCCAGTCGTGAGCATGCGGTGTGGGCACTGCGCGACTACGGCTTCAAGGCGGTCATCAGTCCGCGGTTTGGCGACATCTTCCGCGGAAACTCCGGCAAGCAGGGGCTGCTCGCGGCCCAGGTTTCCGAGGAGGACGTCGAAAGAATGTGGGAGCTCCTCCGCGCACAGCCCGGGCTGAACGCGACCGTCGACCTCGTGGAGAAGACCGTCGTTGTCGGCTCATTCACGGCTCCGTTCGAGATCGACGATTACACTAGGTGGCGGCTGCTCGAGGGCCTTGACGACATTGCCCTCACCCTGCGCGACGAAACGTCGATCACCAGGTTCGAGGAGACCAGGCCAGCCTGGCTGCCCCTCACACTTCCCGCACAATAGTCAGCAGGTACTCAAATGAAATCGGTGATCAAGGATTCCCGGAAGGCGGGTGAGCAGGTGAAGCTCTCCGGCGACACCCTCATCATCCGAGGCGGAAACCCGCTCCGTGGGCGCGTGGATGTGCGCGGCGCGAAGAACCTCGCCACCAAAGCGATGGTGGCATCCCTGCTCGGGGAGACCCCGAGCGTGCTGCGCGAAGTGCCGGACATCAGCGATGTGAGCGTGGTGCGCGGTCTCCTTGAAGTTCACGGAGTACTTGTCACGAGCGGCGAAACGCCAGGCGAACTCCTCCTCGACCCGGCCAATGTGGAGACCGCCCACTTCGCGGAGGTTGATGCGCTCGCAAGCTCCAGCCGCATCCCGATCCTGTTTTGCGGTCCATTGCTGCATCGCCTCGGCGAAGCATTCATTCCGGATCTCGGCGGTTGCCGCATCGGTGACCGGCCCATCGACTTCCACCTGGATGCGCTGCGCGCGTTCGGTGCGGTCGTGGACAAGAGCTACGAGGGCATCCATCTGACGGCGCCGAACGGACTCAAAGGCGCGGACATCAACCTGCCCTATCCGAGTGTCGGCGCGACCGAGCAGGTTCTGCTCACGGCCGTGCGGGCGACCGGAACCACCGAGTTGCGCAACGCGGCCATCGAGCCGGAGATCATGGATCTCATCGCGATCCTGCAGAAGATGGGCGCCATCATCTCCGTGGAGCCCAACCGCGTGATTCTCATTGAGGGTGTTGAGCGCCTCACCGGCTACACGCACCGCTCGCTGTTTGACCGTAACGAGGCCGCGAGCTGGGCGACAGCAGCGCTCGTCACGCACGGCGACATTTTTGTGGCCGGCGCCAGGCAGTCCGAGCTCATGACTTTCCTGAACGTGTTCCGCAAGGTCGGTGGCGGATTCGACATCGAAGATGACGGTATTCGGTTCTACCACCCCGGTGGCGAGTTGAAGCCGGTGACCATTGAAACGGATGTCCATCCCGGGTTCATGACGGACTGGCAACAACCTCTCGTCGTTGCCCTCACCCAGGCGAACGGCGTGTCCATCGTGCACGAGACCGTGTACGAAAATCGGTTCGGGTTCACCGAGGCGCTCAACGAGATGGGCGCGAATATCGTCGTGCACCCTCGAGGTCTGCCGGATGTGCCGCGCCGGGTTGCCCGTCGTGACTTCGAACAGGCCGCCGTCATCACCGGACCCACCCCGCTGCACGGCGCCAACATCCGCGTGCCAGACCTGCGCGGCGGCTTCAGCCATGTGATTGCTGCGCTCAGCGCCGACGGGGTGTCGCGCGTGAGCAACGTTGACCTCATTCGGCGAGGGTACGAACACTTCGTCGACAAGCTCGCCGGACTCGGCGCAGACTTCGACGTCGAGGACTAAACCGTGGTGAAGGACGGCTCGCCGAAGGTTCGGTCGGAAAAGATCTTTATCTTCCGATTCATCGCCTCGATTGTGCTTCCGTTTATGAACCTGGTCGGGCGGTATCGGATTCAGCAGGGTGAGCACCTGCCGAAGACCGGAGCCGTCGTCGTTGCGCCCAACCATTACAGTGAAATTGACCCGCTTGTGATCGGGCTGGCCATTTGGAAGCTTGGCCGTGCACCGCGCTACCTCGGCAAGGCATCGCTCTTCACAGTTCCCGTCCTCGGGGGGCTCCTGCGAAAGTCCGGGCAAATACCGGTGGAGCGTGCCGGCTCCAGAGGCAGCGACCCGCTGGCGGCCGCAAACCAGCTCGTGGACAACAACCTTGTGGTTGTCGTGTACCCGGAAGGTACCCTCACTCGCGATCCTGAACTGTGGCCCATGCGAGGCAAGACGGGTGCTGTGCGACTGGCCCTGACGGCAGGCGTACCGCTCATCCCCGTTGCGCACTGGGGCACGCAGAAGATCATGCCCAGGTACGGCAAGAAGATCAGCCTGTTTCCTCGCAAGAACGTGGACATCCGTTTCGGCCCGCCGGTGGACCTCTCGGCATTCGAGGGTCGCCCGCTGACCGCGTCAACGCTCAACGAAGCCACGGATGTGCTCATGGTGGCGATCACGGGCCTCCTGGCCGAACTGCGCGAAGAGGCTCCTCCTGCTGAGCGCTGGGACCCGGCGAAGAAGGGCCAGTCCGAGATCGGTCGATTCGAGGATCGGACATGACGAATACGACGCCGATCCGGGTCACAAGGCCCGGCGCTCGCCGCGTGGCCGTTCTCGGCGCCGGGAGCTGGGGCACGACGTTTTCGAAAGTCCTCGCTGACGGCGGTTCGGATGTGGCCATCTGGGCGCGCAGGCCCGAGCTGGCCCGCGAAATCGCCGAGGGCAAACGCAACAGCGACTACCTGCCAGGCATTAACCTTCCCCGCACGCTGTGGGCCAGTTCCGTCGTCGAGGAAGTTCTCGATGGCGCTGAAATGGTGTTCGTTTCTGTGCCGAGCCAGACGCTGCGAACGAACCTCGCGGACATCCGCAGCATCATCCCGAAGGATGCCATCATCGTGAGCCTCATGAAGGGCGTCGAGCGCGGGACGGCCAGGCGTATGAGCGAGGTAATCCGGGAAGAATTGCACTCCGACCCAGCACAGATCGCGGTCATTTCCGGGCCAAACCTGGCGCTGGAGATTGCCAAGGAGGAGCCGACGGCATCGGTCGTATCCTCGGAGAATTTGGAGACGGCCACCCTCGTCGCGATGGCGGCCAGAACCAACTATTTGCGCTCATTCGTCAATACGGATGTGATTGGCACCGAGTTCGGCGGGGTTCTCAAAAACCTCATCGCGGTCGCGATCGGCATTGTCGACGGTGTCGGCTACGGCGAAAACACGAAGGCATCGATCATCACGCGCGGCCTCGTCGAGATGACCGATTTCGCGGTGGCCTACGGCGGCAAGGCTGAGACCCTCGCTGGTCTCGCGGGTCTCGGCGACCTTATCGCCACGTGCGAGTCTTCGCTGTCGCGCAACAACACGGCGGGGCGCCTTCTCGGTCAGGGCTACAGCTTCACGGATGTTGTCGCGCAGATGAATCAGACTGCTGAAGGTCTCGCCTCCGTTGCGCCCATCCTCGAGCTGGCCATGGCGAAGGGCGTGGAGATGCCGATCGTCTCGCAGGTCGCCGAGGTGCTTGCCGGGACCATGAACCCCAGAGACATTGCCCCCCATCTGACCTCGGCTGGCGACGAGCCGCAACCGGAGAACTGAAGCATGGCGAACAGGGTACGGGTGGCGCTGATGTTTGGCGGCCGTTCGAGCGAACACTCCATCAGTTGTGCCACGGCGGCCGGCGTGCTCGCTGCGATCGATCGTGAACGGTTCGACGTGATTCCCGTCGGCATCACCCGCGACGGGAGTTTCATTCTGGAATCCGATGACCCTGAGCGCTTCCAGCTCAGGCCGGAGGCGTTGCCAGAAGTCACTGACAATGGCACGCGCGTGCACTTTCCCGAATCGGCAGCGACGCGCGAATTTACGGTTACCCAGGCGGATGGCACGACGGCAAGCCTCGGCTCGATTGACATTGCGTTTCCGATTCTGCACGGCCCGTTCGGCGAGGACGGCACCATTCAGGGGCTGTTCGAATTGACCGGACTGCCCTACGTCGGAAACGGGGTTTTGGCGTCAGCGCTTGGCATGGACAAGCACTTCACGAAGACCGTGCTGGAGGCTGCGGGAATTGCGGTCGCCCCCTGGGTGACCGTGCCGCTGTCCGGATGGCGCAGCGACCCAGAGTTGTGGCGCTCGCGGGTGCAACCCCTCGGATTACCTGCCTTCGTGAAGCCTGCGCGGGCAGGCTCCTCTGTCGGGGTGAGCCGCGTCGACGACTGGGCGGAATTGGATTCTGCGCTCGCGACGGCGTTCGCCGAGGATGACAGGGTGCTCGTCGAGAGCACTATGGTCGGGCGCGAGATCGAGTGCGGTGTTCTTGGCGGCCGTGACGGCGCAGAGAATCGCGTCTCGCTCGCGGGAGAGGTCGTGGTGTCTAACGGCGGGTTCTACGACTTCGCGGCGAAGTATTTGGGAGCCGACGGCGTGGAGCTCGTATGCCCTGCTGTCCTGGACGATGCCGAACTCGCGGAAATGCAGCGCATAGCCAAGCTTGCGTTTGAGTCGATCGGCGGTTCGGGCCTTGCTCGCATCGACTTCTTCCTCACCTCGTCAGGATTTGTGCTGAACGAAATCAACACTCTCCCCGGGTTCACCCCCATCTCGATGTACCCGAAGTGTTGGCTGGCGAGCGGACTCAGTTACCCCGACCTCATCACCGAGCTCATCGAACTCGGCGTTGAAGCGGGAAGTCGCTGAGCCGAGCCCGCAAGAATTACGGCGACGGCGACGGCGACGGAGAAGGCGAGGTCGACCCGGTCGGGTCTGGGATGCCCAGCACGTCATCCGGGTTCGTGCAGGCTCGGGTGGCCGGGATCGACCCGACAGCGTTGCTGAGGTCGATGAGTGCGTCCGTTCCCGACGCCTCGTTCCCGTTGATGACGACCTGAACGGCAGGATCCCTGCCGTAGGTCGTGAACACGTAGTTGGGGGCTTCGCTGTCGTCGCGCAGCCAGTCGATCCCCTTGAGTGTCACGCACAGGAGCGTCGAAGGCCCGGGCACCGCTACGCCGCAGCGCAGCAGGACCGCTGCTGGGTTCCCCCACGCGGCCGTCGCTTGAGCATTCGTCTCGCGCCGCTCATTGTCACCGAGCGCGGTGAGGCTCCGCAGACGCACGATGACGTCGGCGCAGGCCGGATTCGTGGCGTCGGGGGCCGGGGTCATCGGGACGGCGGGCGCACAGGCCACGAGCCCGAGCAGAAGAGCGGGAGTGAGCACCGAGACAAGCACGCGGCGGGTGAACCTGGACATTACTTTCAGGCTACCGTGTGAGCATGCCGAAGGATGCTGGTCAGGGTCTGTCATTGGGTGAACTCGGAGAGTCAGGGGTGCTGTCGCGGATCTTCCCCAGACTCCCGTCGGCGGACGCAGCGCTGATTGGGCCGGGGGATGATGCCGCCGTGGTGAGCGCAACGGATGGTCGTTTCGTGGTCACGACCGACCTCATGGTCGAAGGCCCGGATTTTCGCCTGGGCTGGTCCACCCCGCACGACCTCGGTTGGAAGGCTGCGGCAAGCAACCTCTCCGATGTCGCAGCAATGGGGGCATATCCGACGGCGCTGGTCGTCGCCATCGCGGCCCCGGCGGACACGCCGGTCTCCCTGCTCGAGGGCATCGCTGATGGGCTGCGCGACGCGTGCGAGGCGCTCGCGCCAGGTTGCGGAGTTGTTGGCGGCGACCTGTCCGTCTCCGGCACGTTCACGATTGCGGTGACCGCGTTTGGTGATTTGAAGGAGCTTGCCCCCGTGCTGCGGTCTGGGGCGAACATCGGCGATGTCGTCGCGGTGTCCGGCCTCCTTGGCGCCGCGGCGGAGGGACTTCGCGTGTTGTTTGCGCGCGCTGTGGACGCGGACGGAAACCCGGATGCCGTCGCAGCATCCGGACTGCGGGAGCTCACCCACACGCAGCTCGCACCGAGGCCGCCCATCGCCGACGGACCGCTCGCGGCAACCGCGGGTGCGACCGCAATGATCGACGTGAGCGACGGTCTCGCGATCGACGCCGACCGTCTAGCCAGGGCGAGCAACGTGGCCATCAACTTTGACAGCGCTGCGCTGGGCGATGACCCGGTGCTCACGCTGCGGGGTGGCGAAGACCATGCGCTACTGGCTACGTTTCCCCCGTCAGCCGTGTTGCCTGGCGGCTTTCGTCGCGTGGGAGCTGTTATTGGCCTCGCGGGGGAGAACCGTGGCGCTGACGGTGAGTCGAACGGCGCCGAAGGCGTCTCTGCCTCGCTCCTGCTGGACGGCATCCCGCAACCGGTCGCGGGCTGGGACCCGTACGCCGGATAGTTATTCGGTCGACGCCCACCACAGCGTCGTGTCGCCGTAGACCCGCCGCCGATCGAGCACAATGCCGGCCGGCCAGCCTGGTTCCGGCGACTTCGCCGCGCGTTCGACCAGGATGACGGCATCCGGTGCCAGACGAGGGGTGAGCGCCGCGAGAGCGCCGCCAAGCTCATCCTCGCTCAGTTCGTATGGCGGGTCCAGGAAAACGACGTCCCACAGGCCCGTGCTCGACTCGAGGAACGACTGCACGGACTGCGCCACCGTGTCGATCTTGGGGGTCGAATCGGCCGGGGCGTTGCGCAGGACGCGCGAGGCGTTGTCTCGACAGATTCGCGCTGCGGATGGCGCGCGCTCGACGAGCGTGACGTCCGAAGCGCCGCGCGAGGCCGCCTCGAGCCCGAGCGCCCCGGAGCCCGCGTAAAGGTCGACAACCCGGGCGCCCTGAAGCGCATCGCGAGCCTCGAGCGCGGAGAAGATGGCCTCCCGAATTCGGTCGCTGGTCGGCCTGGTGCCGGTGCCGGGGACCGTGAGGCTGAGGGATCCGGCGAAGCCGGCGATGATGCGTGTCACGATGCAAAGGTACCCTCTGAGTGTGGGTTCACCTCTCGACCAGAAACTCTCCAGCGCTCTCGGCGCGCGCACGGCGGGCGCGCTCATGAAGAGTTTCGGCCTCGCAACGGTCGGAGACCTGCTCAGCCACTACCCGAGGCGTTACGCCCTTCGCGGGGAACTCACGGAGCTCACCCATTTGCCGCTCGACGAAAACGTCACCATCGTCGCCGAGGTCATCGATGTGCGGGAGCGCCCAATGCGGGCCAAAAAGGGTTCGATCCTGGAAGCGCGGATCACCGACGGCAAAGGCATCCTCACCCTCACGTTCTTCAATCAAGCGTGGCGAGCCAAAGATCTTCGCGCCGGCGTTCGCGGAATTTTCGCCGGCAAAGTGGGGGAGTATCGGGGCAGCCGCCAGCTTGCACACCCGGATTCCGAACTGTTCGACGAGGAGGAGCAGGTTCCCACAGAGTCTGCGGAGGCGTGGGCGCTGAAGCCCATCCCGATTTACCCAGCGACCTCGACGGTGTCGAGCTGGCAGTTGCAGAAAGCGATCGGCGTTGTGCTCGACGTGCTTCCAGCGCTGGAAGACCCGGTCCCGGATGAGGTGCGCGCCGCACGCGGTCTCCTCCCCTTTGCGCGTGCGATCGAACTCATCCACCGGCCGACCATCGACTCGGAGTGGCGGGAGGCGAGATCTTCCCTGAGGTTTCAAGAAGCATTTGTGCTCCAGGCCGCGCTCCTCGATCAGCGGCGACGTTTGCGCGAGCAAGCGGCCACCCCGCGGATTCCGAAACCCGGCGGGTTCCTCGAGCAATTCGATGCCGCGCTCGGATTCACGCTCACCGCGGATCAGCAGCAGGTCGGGGCCTCTATCGCGCAGGACATCGCCACGCCGGAGCCGATGAACCGACTGCTTCAAGGCGAAGTGGGTTCAGGAAAGACCGTAGTTGCCCTCCGCGCGATGCTCGCCGTTGCCGACTCCGGTGGGCAGTCTGCGTTGCTCGCGCCCACTGAGGTGCTCGCTGGGCAGCACATCCGCTCCATCGTCGCGACACTCGGGCCGGACCTGGCCGCTCGACTTCGGCCCACCCTCATCACCGGGCAGCTGCCGACCGCGCTGCGAAGGAAAGCCCTGCTCGCGGCGGTGACCGGCCAGGCGCACATCGTGGTCGGCACGCACGCTCTCCTGAGCGAGTCCGTCGAGTTCTTCGATCTTGGCCTCGTCGTGGTCGATGAACAGCACCGGTTCGGGGTAGACCAGCGGGAGGCGCTCCGGCGCAAAGGCAGCGTGCCTCCGCACGTTCTCGTGTTGACTGCGACGCCGATTCCGCGCACCGTTGCGATGACCGTCTTCGGTGATCTCGACATTTCGACAATCGCCGAACTCCCCGCCGGGCGCATCCCGATCGAAACGTTCGTCGTTCCGCTCGCCGACCGGCCAGGCTGGGCGGATCGCATCTGGGAGCGGCTGTCTGAGGAACTCGCGCAGGGCAGGCAGGCGTTCGTGGTGTGCCCGGCCATCGACGCGGAGTCGGATATCGCGCCGGCCGAGATAGGCGATGGATCGCGAGCGCTCACAACCGTCGTCGACACTCTGGAGAAGTTGCGGGCGGACCCGCGGTTCGCGCACATCCGGATCGAGGCGCTGCACGGGAGGCTGTCCAGCGAGGAGAAGGACTTGCGGATGCGGGCATTCGCCGCAGGCGAGATTGATGTGCTCGTGGCCACGACCGTCATTGAGGTTGGCGTGGATGTGCCGAACGCCTCGGCGATGATCGTGCTGGATGCTGATCGTTTCGGTGTGTCCCAACTCCACCAATTGCGGGGGAGGGTGGGCCGCGGAACGATTCAGGGACTCTGCCTGCTCGTCACGGCCGCTGAGGAAGGCACCCCTGCGCGGGAGCGCGTGGAGGCTGTCGCCCAGACTCTGGACGGGTTTGAGCTCGCCCAGAAGGATCTTGAGCTTCGGCAGGAGGGCGACGTTCTCGGCAGTGTGCAGTCTGGGAGTCGGTCAAGTTTGCGTCTCCTTCGGGTTGTGAAGGACGGCGAGCTCATCCTCGAGGCGCGGGCTGTGGTCGAGCGGCTGCTCGCCGACGACCCGACGCTTGCCAGCCATCCGATTCTGCGTGGCGCCCTGGAGCGCCGGCTCGACGAGTCTGAGCGCGACTTCCTGGCCAAATCCTGATCAGTAGCTTTCATCATTCAGGAGGTGGTGTTACTGATGTGGCTGGTCAGTTTTTACTCCTGTCACACCACCTCCTGAATGATGAAAGCAACGAACGATAGAGTTGGCCCATGCAGAGGATCGCCGTTGTTCCCGGGTCGTTCGACCCGATCACCCTCGGCCACCTTGACGTGATCGATCGGGCTGCTGGCCTGTTCGACGAACTTCATGTTCTCGTCGTACACAATCCGGACAAGACAGCACTGCTCCCGGTCGCCCAACGAGTTTCCCTCATCGAAAAGTCCATCCTGGACGCCGGGCTGCCCAGCAACATCCGGGTCATGTCCTGGAGCGTCGGCTTGCTCGTGGATTACTGCACCGACGTCGGCGCGAGCGTGCTCGTGAAAGGGGTGCGTTCTCAGGTGGATGTCGCCTACGAGACACCGATGGCGATCGTGAATCGCAACCTGGCCGGCGTGGAGACCATTTTTCTGCTGCCCGATCCCGCTCACGCGCACGTCTCGAGTTCCCTCGTGCGCCAGGTCGCTGCATTGGGCGGCGACGTGAGCCCCTACGTTCCCCAGGCGGTCTCCGACTACCTGCAGAAACCCTTCACGGAAAGTTGATAATGCTCCCCTTGAAACTGGGCTACAAAGCCTCAGCGGAACAGTTCGCCCCCCGCGACCTCGTCGAGTACGCCGTCGCCGCAGAGGCGCACGGCTTCGACACGGTCACCGTGAGCGACCATTTCCAGCCGTGGCGCCACGAGGGCGGTCACGCACCGTTCTCGCTGGCCTGGATGGCGGCCGTCGGAGAGCGCACGAGCACCATCACCATCGGGACCTCGGTCATGACGCCAACGTTCCGCTACAACCCGGCCGTCATCGCTCAAGCGTTCGCGACCCTGGGGTGCCTCTATCCCGGGCGCATCCTGCTGGGGGTGGGGAGCGGTGAGGCGCTCAATGAAATCGCCACCGGGTTCCGCGGGGCTGGCCCACAGGACTGGCCTGAGTTCAAGGAGCGGTTCGCGCGGCTGCGCGAGGCAGTACAGCTCATGCGCCAGTTGTGGTCCGAGGATCGCGTGGATTTCGAGGGGGAGTACTACTCGACGCACGGCGCGTCCATTTACGATCGACCGGAGCAACCAGTCCCGGTGTACATTGCCGCTGGTGGCCCCGTGGTCGCGCGGTATGCCGGGCGCGAGGGTGACGGGTTCATCTGCACGTCAGGCAAGGGCATGTCCCTGTACACCGAGGAGTTGATCCCCGCCGTGGCGGAGGGCGCGGCAACCGCAGAGCGTGACGCTACGTCCATCGACCGCATGATTGAGATCAAACTTTCCTACGACACCGATGCGGATGCCGCGCTGGAGAACACGCGCTTTTGGGCGCCGCTCGCGCTCGGCAAGGAGCAGAAGCACGACATCACGGATCCCATCGAAATGGAGGCGGCGGCGGATGCGCTGCCGATCGAGCAAATCGCCTCCCGGTGGATCGTCGGCTCTGAGCCGGATGCCGTCATCGCTGAGATTGCTCAGTACATTGACGCGGGGTTCAACCACCTGGTGTTCCACGGACCGGGCGCCGACCAGACCCGGTTCCTGGAGCAGTTCGAACGCGACCTTGCGCCGCGCCTTCGCGCGCTCGGTTAGGGCTAAACGCACGAAAGGGCCGTCACCGGAGAGTGTTCTCCGATAACGGCCCCTGTGGACCGACTCCCGTGGTGGTGCGCGATTGGCACGCATCACCGCTGCGGCGCGTTCAGGTAGTGCATCCTCTCGGCTGCGAGTTCGCGACCGAGCGCAGCGAGGCGCTGCTCCACTCGGTTGGCCCGACGTTCACGCGACTCGAGCACGAGGGGCCGTCTGCCCCACGCCACGAGCGCAACGCCGACGTGCAGCGCGACTCGATCGACGAGACCGACCCGTCTGACCTGCCTCAACTGCGGTTCGCGTTGAGCTGGCCGTCGCTCCAGATGCTGTTCCTGCTGGAGTGTGGTTTCCATGCTGTTTTTCCTTATCTGTTGTGGCGAGGAGTGACGACAACGGAGCGGGCCCCCTGGGTTCATGGCCAGTGTCGTCGCCGGTGGTGCTGCCGGATCGGTTGATTCCGGCGGCGTTGGGTGTGGCGTGCGCCGAGAGATATCGGCGGCGCGCCGTGACGGTGCTACCGAGGGCCGGGGGTGAACGCCCAGCCCGGTGCTGCCGCCAACAGTGGCGGCTGAGTCGAGGCGGCCGGTGACGGCCGGCCAGGTTCAGCCGATCAGGCGGTGAGCGCGCCGAGGAAGCCGGCGGTCGAGTGGGAGATTCCCGGGGTGAATGTTGTAGACATGCTGGCCTCCTTTCGTGTGGTGCGCGGATGATGTGCGGGTTACACCGTACTGCCAGCAGAGCATGAGAGGCAACGACTTCGCGCGCAAAATCTGACGGTGTTACGGATCCGTTATTCCTTAGACTGCTCTACATGTATCTGGTGTTCTCCGTTGCCGGTTTGCTCATCATGGTCGCCGCGCTCGTCGACATGATCACCATCGACTCGACCCGAGTGAAGCACCTGCCGAAGATGGCGTGGATCATCCTCGTGATTCTGCTTCCCGCCATCGGTGGGATCATCTGGTTCGCGGTGGGACGGGAATACCTTCTCCGGGCGGATCGGGGCAGCTTCGGCGACCCGGGTCGCTGGGCAGACCCTGAGCGGGCGCCCTTCTCGCACCCCGACCTTGCCGTGCGCGACGCGGAGGCGGAGCTCGCCGCCCTGGATCGGGAGATTGCCCAAAGTGAGCGGGCTGAGCGCATCCGCAAGCTGGAGTCTGAACTTGAGGAGAAGCAGCGCGAACGGGGGAGCGGCTCCTGACACTCGTCGGCAGCGACTCACGGAATCCGCGACAATAGAGCCGTGCCGCCCACCAGTCCTCACATCGGCTATGCCGCCGCGCTCGACCGGTTTGACCCGGCCGAGGTGCTGGAGTTTGCCGCGCACGCGGAACGGCAAGGATTTCGCGGGGTTATGGCCGCCGATCGGTTTCAGCCGTGGGTGCCGCGGCAGGGGCATGCCGCGTTCGCCTGGACCGTGCTCGGGGCGCTCGGACAGGTGACGACGGGGGATCTCGGAACCGGGATGACCGTGCCGAGCTTTCGCTGGCATCCGGCGATGGTGGCTCAGGCCAGTGCCACTCTGGCGGCGCTCAACCCCGGACGGCACTGGCTGGGAATCGGCTCCGGCGAGGCAATCGACGAACACATCACGGGAAGCTACTGGCCAGAGACCGCGGAGCGGATCAACCGGATGTTCGAAGCCGTCGAGGTGATCCACAAACTGTTCACGGCGTCGCTGGCTGGCCGCGATGTGAAACATGCCGGACCCAACTTCACGCTCGAGTCCACGCGCCTGTGGACCATGCCAGCCGAAGCTCCCCCCATCCTCGTTGCCACCTCGGGGCCCGTCACGGCCAAGCGCGCAGGGCGCACCGTGGACGGAATCATTGTGGACGGCGCACCGCTGGATCGCATCGCCGCGCTGTTCACGCGATTCGACGAGGGCGCTCGCGAGGTTGGGCGGGGTCAAGGCACGAGGGTGTTGCGTCTTCACCTGAGTTGGGCCCCGACGGACGAGGAAGCCATGACGAACGCGATGCGAGAGTGGCCGAACGGCGGCTTGCGTTTCCCCCGCTCCGACATCCGTTCACCGTTCGAATTTGAGCAGCTGGCCAAACTCGTGCGCCCGGAGGATTTCGACGGCCGGATGGTGGTGTCCGCTGACCCGGACGTGCACCGCGCGGCCATCCAGCGCCATCTCGATTTGGGTTTCGATCGGGTTTATCTTCACAACGTGGGGCGGAATCAGCGCGAGTGGATTGACGTATTCTCGCGGGACGTTCTGCCCGGATTGGTGCGGTGATGCATTCCTTCCAGGGCTGGGCCATCGAGGGAATCCCCGAGATCTCCTCCGGCGACGACCTCGCCGCCATCATTGCGCACGCCGTCCGGGCGGCGGAGGGCTCCAGCCTCGCCGACGGCGACATCCTCGTCGTCACGAGCAAGATCGTGTCGAAGGCGGAAGGGCGGCAGTTGCTGGCGGCCGACCGTGAGGATGCCATTACGGCCGAAACTGTCCGGGTCGTTGCCACGAGGAAGCACGCAGGCGGGGTCACCCGCATCGTCGAGAATCGACTGGGCCTCGTACTCGCCGCCGCAGGCGTTGACTCGAGCAATACCCCGAATGGTACTGTCCTGCTGCTCCCCGTCGACCCTGACGCGTCTGCCAGAGCCCTCTGTGCGGCCCTTCGCCTCGAATTCGGGGTGCGGCTGGGTGTCGTCATTTCCGACACTCTTGGCAGGCCTTGGCGGCTCGGCCAGACCGATATCGCGATTGGCGCGGCCGGCGTGCGCGTACTCAACGACCTGCGGGGAAGCCACGATGCCGGTGGGCGCCGACTGGATGCGACGATCGTCGCCGTCGCCGACGAAATGGCGGCCGCCGCCGACCTCGTGAAGGGGAAATCCGCTGGACTGCCGGTGGCCGTGCTTCGCGGACTCGACCAGTTCGTGGGCGACGTTGACGAACCGGGCGCGCGGGCCATCATCCGGTCGAGCGAAGACGATCTGTTCCGGCTGGGGGCAGACGACGCCTACCTCGAGGGTTTCCGCGACGGCCAGGCGTCGCAGGATGCTCCAGCGCCGGACGGCCTACCAGCCGCCTCCGCCACCACCGCCGCCGCCGCCACCGGAGGAACCGCCACCGCTTGAGCCGCCGGACGAGGAACTGCTCCCGCCTGAGGAGCTCCAGGATGAGCTGCTGGACGGGGGCGGCGGAGTGGTCGCGAAGTGGGTGGACGCCAGCGCCGTGTTGAATCCTGAGATGTGCGTGAAGTCGCTACCCCCGCTGTACCACTCCGGTTGTACCGTCACGGCGTAGTGTCGACCGAGCTCGCCAATCCACTCCTTCTCGAGCCCGAAAATCATGGCGTAGGGGAGCAGCTTTTCATACAGTTTGATGATCGCCGACTCGTCCGTGGGGTCGATGCGTTCGGCAGTCCCCGGTGCCTGAAGGAACCGAATGCGGTCGACTTCCGCGAGCGACACATAGTCGCGGATGCCGTACAGATAGTCCCGCACGCGCGCTCCCTCCTCCGTCATGACGTACGGCGGAATGGCGAGAGCGATAACCACAATCCAGCCGAGGCTGCACAGCAGCGCTGCCAGCCACAGCCCGGTGAGCTCCACGTTGTTCGTGTTCGCGACGATCCAGATCGTGACCGCGGCGACCGCGACGAGGAACGTTGTCCAGCCGAGGATGCGGGGGGCTCGTGTCACCGGCTTTTCGCGCCACTTCAGCGTGCGTACTTCCTGGAGCGTGTCATTGCGGTGCGCGGCCAGGCGATCGCCGATGCTCGTGCTGCTCGCATCCAGCGTCACGCGTTTCCCAAGCGTGAGTGTCCCAAACAGGGCGCTGAGCACCCACTGCTCAGATTTTGGCACGGTCGGCCAGCCGGCGAGCAACTCCAGCTCGTACTGCTGGTTCTTGGGCTTGTTCGGGTGCTCCCGGATGGCCAGAGCTTTTGCCACCGCGAATCGGACGATCTGGGCTGGCAGTGCGGAGTGATCGCGATTGAGCAACTCTGCGGCGAGCATCGGGTAGGCGTCGTCCGGCGGGGTGTACTCGGGAATGATGATGCCGCGTCCGCGGGCATCCCGCCACACGAACGAGCGCAGGAAGAACACGACGAGGAGCGCAATTCCGGTGAGGGCGAGCAGAATCCACGGCAGAACCGCGAACACCCAATTGTCTTTCAGGAGCGGAGGGTCGACGAAGGTTTCCGGGTCAAACCCCACGGCAATCGTCATGGTCTGGTACGGGTTAAGTTCGCTCACGGATGCCGAAATGGTGTTGCCCGTGCGGGTGATGTCGCAGCGGTCCGTGCTGCCGTCATAGCCCTGATAGCAGGCGAGGTTGCCGGTGAGGGAGCTCGCGATACCATCGCCCAGGTGCACCGTCGCGGTGACCGAGCCGAAGGGTTGGGACCAGCCGGTGCCATTCACGTCCCAGTAGAACTCGTCGGCGGCGGTGTCCTCGAAGGATAGGACGACGTTTCGTTGCGAGTACTCGATGCGGTACCTCACGGTGCCGTGCACGTAGCTGTCGGCGCTGCCGATCCGCAGGACGGCGAACTGTCCAGAGTCGCTTCGCGAGTAGGGGATCGCCGATCCGGCCGCATCCGTCACGGAGATCACGCTGAGGTTCAAATCCGCGTCGCCGTACTTCAGCGGAATCGCGCGTTCGATTCCGTGATTCTGGTCGAAGTCGGGAAATTCGGCGACAAGTGTCTCCACCGTGCGCAGGGTGGCGTTGCCTCCCGCGTCGCGGCCGAGATAGAAGTCGGCCGTCATCGAGGTGAACGTGAAGTCCTGAGTCGACGCGAACGCCGGGGAGGCAACAGACGCTAACCCCGCGGAAACGAGCACGGCGGCAAGGACGGCCAGGGCGGATGACGCGATGGGGCGCAGGCGCATGGGGCCACAATATCGGAGAACTCCCTGCCGGATGTCGCCGGGAACTGTAAGAATCGTTGGTACGGGTTTCTTCGCGGGCCCGGATGGAGTGCCATGGACACAGCAGTTCAGCACAGGCGAGGCAGGGGTCTCGCCCTGACGGTGCGCGGTAGCGCCCTGCTCGGCGCCGCCATTCTGGCATTCAGTTCCGCTTACATTGCCAGTTGGCCGGAGTTGCTCATTCTTGCCTGCTTTTGTGGGCTTCCGCCTCTGCTTGCCCTCGCGATCGTGTCCAGGTGGAGACCTCGGCTTTCCGTTGCCCGGTTCGCTACTCCGGCTCTGATGAGCGCGGGGGCCACCGGCTCTGTGCAGCTTCGACTCGGCAACCTCGCGGCGTCACCGACAACCAGGGCGCGTTGGGCCGATGAACTTCCCTGGGGGCAGGGGCGCACACGGAGTCAGGCGTTGCCGGCCATGGGGGCAAACGGCCACCTCACCCTGAACTATTCGTTCGTACCCCCACGCCGCGGAATTGCGGAACTGGGTCCGCTCATCATCGAGGTTGTTGATCCGTTCCGACTCGCGCGGGGCGAGTTCCCCGTCGGGGATCGCCAGCGCGTGACCGTTGCGCCGGAAACCGTTGACCTCGCTGAGGGTGCCGTGGACATCGCCTCGGATAGCGGGTCAGCCAGGTTGTTCCAACATCGGGCGCTCGCCGGCGAGCACGACATTATGACCCGGGATTACCGCCCGGGCGACGCACTACGTCGCGTGCACTGGAAGGCATCCGCCCACTACGGCGAACTCATGGTGCGTGAGGATGAGAAACGAAGCCACGCGGAGGCGCTCATTCTTGTCGATACCAGACGCGGGAACTGGCGGGATGTGTCGCGCGCGCAGTCCGCTGCGCTGCCGGAAAGCGCTCGGTTCGAGTGGGCGCTGAGCATGGTCGCCTCGTTGCGCGACTTTCTTGTCCGCAACGGCCTTCGCGTGGCGGTTGTGGAGACAGCGGTAAGCCAGTTGGCGGATGCCAGCCACGCCGACGATTTTGTGGAGAGCCTTGCCAGAGTGCGGCTGAGCTATCAGGAGGGTCCGTCCATTCGGCTCTCCTCGCCGAGCGCAGATAGCTCAGGTTCGCTGTTCGCGGTGCTCGATGCTGCCGATGACGAGGTCATTGAGGCACTCGTCCAGCAGCGAAGCTCTTTCGATCTTGCTGTCGCGTTCCTGCTTGGGCCGGCGGTTGGGGACGCCGAAGAACAGCTGGAGCGGGCCGGGTGGATCGTGCACAGGGTCGCTGAGGGTGAGTCGGTGTTTACGGCATGGCATTCTCTCAACGGCGCCACCGCGGGAGCAGTCCATGGCTGAGTTCGGCACCGTGAGCACGCGTCATCCGAGGACAGTTCGCACCGATGTGGTCAGGCTCCTGTTGATGTTCGTGGCGTTCGCGGTAACCCTCGGCGGGCTTCACACGATTCTTGAGGGGATCGGTTGGTGGGTCTTGTCGATGGCTCTGTGCGCCGTGGTATTCGGTGCTGGCCTGCTCGTGCGGATGGCGTTGCCTGCGCGTAGCGTGCTCACCCGCGTTCTCTCGCCGGTCGTGGGCCTTGTTGCCGTCGCCGTGACCGTCGTGGTTCGTTTCTCCTCCGATGTCTCGATTCTGGGTTTCATTCCGACGGCCGAAACTGTGGATCGTTTTCGTACGCTCGTGCGCGACGCCGGCTATTCCATCACCTGGCAGAACGTTCCGGCGAACGCCGACGAACCGATCTCCTTTGTGCTCGCGCTCGGGGTCGCCACGCTCGCCATTGTTGCGGAGGTGTGCGCATTTTCCGTGCGGTTGCCCGCGCTGGTTGGGTTGCCCCTCGCCGCGATTTTCCTGATCCCCGGGTTGACGCCGGAGGGGGCGACAGACGGGTGGTTCTTTGCCGGAAGTGCGCTCGTCTATCTCGCCGTGCTCCTGGCCGAACGGCCGCAGCGGTTCCTGCCCGCGGTGGCGGTGGGTGCGCTGGCTGTGGTGGGCGGGCTCATCCTGCCGAGCGTGCTCCCCAGTACGGACTTCACGTCCCCAAGCAGCGGACTGGGGCCGAGCGTTGCTACCGGGGTCAACCCCATGCTTCATCTGGGGGACGATCTCAGGGAGAACGACAAGCACGTCGCGTTGACCTACAGCACGGTGTCGAATCAGCCCGAGTACCTCCGTATGGTCGAGGTATCAAACTTCTACAGCAGCACGTGGGGGCCAGCCCAGCCAACGCTGGATCCGAACAATCGCCCGGTCGAGTTCCCTCGACCGCCCGGACTCGGGGTGGAGGTGTCCACCGAGCGAGAGGTCAGCTACATTCACGTGGCAAACCTCCTGAGCCCCTGGCTTCCTGTGCCGTATCCGAGCTCGAGCATCACCGGGCTTCAGGGCTCCTGGCAGTACCTCCCCGATTCGTTCACTGTGGCGAGCAATGCCACCCTGGCTCGCGGCGAAAACTACACCGTATCGAGTATCAAACTCGTTCCCACCCCCGAGCAATTGCTCGCTGCTGGATCCACCGTGCCGTCCGGACTCGACGAATATCTGGCGTTACCGCCGGACACGCCCGCACTAATTGCCGAGACCGCGAAAACCGTGGCGGCGGGCACGTCGAGCAGTTACGAGAAAGCTCTGGCCATTCAGGAGTACCTGCGATCGCCGCCCTTCCAGTATTCGGAGACCGCGCCGGTCACCGAGGGCTATGACGGTACCGGGGTCGACTATGTCGCGGCGTTCCTCGAGCAGCACCGCGGCTACTGCATCCACTTCGCCTCGGCGATGGCCGTCATGGCGCGGGAACTGGGAATTCCGAGCCGGATTATCGTCGGCTTTCAGCCCGGTCACTTGCAGAATGGAGACGACAGGGGGCGTCACCTCTTTGAGGTGACAACAGCAGACCTTCATGCGTGGCCGGAACTGTACTTTGACGGCATCGGCTGGGTTCGGTTCGAGCCGACGCCCAGTAGGGGGTCTGTTCCCGCGTATGCCAATCCGGCAACCGTGGGCGTTCCGTCCGTGCAGCAGTCGAACGCCGGTGGCGGGAATCCGTCGACGGGTGACAACAGCGGCTTCACTCCGCAGATTGACGACGGCCCGAGTGCAGCGTTGTGGCTGACCAGCAGCAGCACGGGGGGTTGGGTTGCTCTGGCGGGAATCATCGCTGCCCTCATCGCGCTCGTTCTGTTGCCCGCGATGCTGAGATTCGCGCGTCGGTACCGCCGCCTCCGTGCGCTGAAGCGGGGAACGGGGACCGCGGCATCGGCCTGGCGAGAGCTCCTCGAGTTCGCCGAGGATGTGGGAATCGTGATCGGACCGAACTTGACCCCGCGCGAGGTCGTGGCGCGGCTACGGCGTGTCCGCGGGATGTCCGGCGAGGGCGCGGAGTCATTGGAACGCATCAGGGCTGCCGTCGAGCTGGAGGGCTACGGCCGACCAGCCGTTGACTCAGCGGGCGCAGCGCCGTCGATCAAAGTGCTCAGGAACACGGCGCCTACGAACACGGCGCCTTCGAACACGGCGCCTTCGAACACGTCGCTCGCCGGAGATCTGGCGACAGTTCTCGCGCGGCTCAGCGCCAGTGTCGACCGCGGAGTGCGGATGCGCGCGGCGCTCGCGCCACCCTCCCTGGTGCGCCGCGCGCGATTGACCATCACGAGGTTTGCGTGAAGATCGTTAGGCACAGAAAGATGACTCTGGCAGACTCGCTGGAGGTAGGACTCGACAGCAAGGTGGATGATGGCAAAGCAAGCTAACGCCGTAAGCTTCGGCGATTTTCATGCCCTCACAAGGGAAATCCTGCGCAGCGTGGAGACTGTCATCGACGGTAAGCGGGAGGCCGTCGAGCTGGCCATGACGACCGTACTCGCTGAGGGGCACCTGCTCATCGAGGACGTTCCCGGTGTGGGGAAAACGATGCTGGCAAAGGCGCTGGCCAAGTCGATCGACTGTTCGGTCAACCGCATCCAGTTCACGCCGGACCTGTTGCCGTCCGATGTGACCGGCGTCTCCGTGTTCAACCAGGGGAAGGGCGAGTTCGAGTTCAAACCCGGCCCGGTGTTCGCGAATCTGGTGATCGGCGATGAGATCAACCGAGCGAGCCCCAAAACCCAGTCGGCACTTCTGGAGAGCATGGAGGAGGGGCAGGTGAGCGTGGATGGCGTCACGTATCCCCTCGCGAAACCGTTCACGGTGGTCGCGACCCAAAATCCGGTGGAGATGGAGGGCACGTATCCGCTCCCGGAGGCGCAGAGGGACCGGTTCATGGTGCGCATCTCGATGGGGTATCCGGATGATGCCGCCGAACTGACCATGCTGCAGAGTCGGGAGTCGTCGAGCCCCCTCGATTCGCTGAAGCCGGTCGCTACCTTGAGCCAGCTCACCGAGATGATCAAGACGGTCCGAGGCATTTTCGTGTCGGAGGCGGTGGAGCGCTACGCGGTGAGCATCGCGCAGGAGACCAGGCGCGACCGTGAGCTTCGGCTTGGCGCGAGCCCTCGGGCCACGCTTCACCTCGTTCGTGCCGCGAAAGCGCGCGCAGCCCTCGACGGGCGCGAGTTTGTGCTTCCCGACGACATTGACGCCCTCGCTGTCCCAGTACTCGGGCATCGATTGATCGCGTCGGCGCGCGTTGCCGGTGCCGGTTCGGCCTTCCAGTCGAACAGCATCGCGGACATTATTCACCGCATTGTCGCAGCGACCCCGGTGCCGCTTGGCGCAGGAAGCCCCGCGTAACCGTACGGAATGTCCTCCAGGAGCCGAACAGCCACGGGAACGCGAGCGCGCGTCGCCGCGAGGAAGCCGCTGCGAATCGGGCTGGAGAGGCGAGGCCGAACGCTCCTCATAGCCGGAGGCGCGCTGGTGATCGCCGCGTATGCGGTGCTGAGGGGTGAGCTTCTTTACGCAGGCGGATTGCTTGTTGGCATGCCCCTTCTCGCGCTCGCTGCCGTCCGGTTTCGGCGACACCGGATGGGTATTGCCAGGCGGTTTTCCCCTTCCGTTGCGGAGGCGGGCAGTGGGGTCATCGTCAAGGTGGAGGTGCGTAACCTCGCCGCCCAGCGCACCGGTGAGGCAACCTGGCGGGATGAATGGCCCTGGTATCCGTTTGGGACTGACCCGGAGCGGCTGAGCCCTCTCGCCCGGAATCGGGGGAGGCTGGGGGCCTCCAGCGCGATCATGGTCGAGTATGTGCTGAAGCCGCCGAGGCGCGGTGTGTTCGAGATCGGGCCGCTTGTCGTGGACTTTGGCGACCCGTTCCGCCTCGCCCGAGGTGAAATCGTCGTGGGGGAGACACAAAAACTCGTGGTCACTCCCCGCGTCGCGGAATTGCCAGCGACGGGTCAGTCGATCGCGGCGGATGACGGTTCGGCGCGCGCGCTCCAACGCCGCAACAGTGGCGGCGGTGACGATCTCATGACCCGCGAGTATCGGGACGGCGACCCGCTTCGCAGAGTGCACTGGAAGGCGACGGCACGTCACGGGGAACTCATGGTTCGCCTCGAGGAGCAGCGGAGCCACGCCCAGGCGCGCATCCTGCTCGACACGAGACGCGCGGGCTATCGCGACGCGGGTTTGGCCAGCGCTGAACAGCCGGAGAGTGACAGTTTCGAGTGGGCCGTCGCCTTCAGTGCTTCACTTGCTCTCCACCTCGGTGATGCCGGGTTCACCGTCGACGTGGTCGAGACCGGGTATCGGCAAGTGGCGAGTCCTGAGCACAGGGACGAGTTCCTGGAGTCGCTTGCCGCCGTACAGCTCGTGGATGGCGCGCAACTTCCGCGGTTGTTGGGGAGTTCCGCCGACCCCGGCCGCACCTTGGGTTCCCTGTTCGCTGTTGTCGCGGATGCCGAGTCGCACACCGTGGATCGGCTCGTCACCCAGCGACCCCAGTTCGCCTCCGCGCTCGCGTTCGTCGTGAATCCGCACAACGAGGTGGTGATCGGCCCCCTGCGCGACGCGGGCTGGACCTGTATCGCGGTGCGTCCGACCGACGACCTCGCCGAAGTGTGGCTCGCTGCCGCCAAGCTCACGGAGTCTGGCCGTGCCAGGGCGTAGCGCGGATGGGCTGCGACGCGCATCCGCCTCGCAGCGCACGCCGAAACAGGAGGCCGCGCGGCGGAGGGAGTCGCAGCGGGAATGGCAGCGCAGTGCGTGGCGGGTCAGCCTCGCCCTGCTGGTGTGTTTGCTCGTGGCCACCGCGGCGCTGCACACCCTGCTGCAGGGGTTCGGCTGGTGGTTCGCCATGGCGGGCACAACGCTCACCGTTCTCGCCACATCGGCTATTGCGCGGGGGGCGAGCCAGCGGCGGTGGATGCCTACTCTCGCGAGCACGATTGTGCTCGTCGTGCTCCTGACCGTGTTCTTCGCGAGCGGAACCGCATTCTTATTTCTGTTTCCCACCTTTGACACGCTCGGAACTCTGGCCGAACTCGGGCAGGCGGGGGCGGTCTCTATCGCAGGTCAGTCCGTTCCGGCAGAGCTCACAGCAGGGATCATCTTTTTACTCTGTCTGGGAGCTGGTGCGCTCGCGATTGTCGCTGACCTCTTCGCCGTCACGTGGCGGTTCCCCGCGCTCGCGGCGGTTCCGCTCGCTGTGATCCTGTTTGTTCCGACGTTTATCGGTGTCGGATTGAGCGACGTGTTCGTGTTTATGGTGACGGCGATCGCGTGGCTGGTTCTCCTGCGTGCGGGTCAACCGTTCCCGCAAACCTCGCGAGCGTTCGGTCTGGGCGCCGCCGCTGTCGCCGTGGCGCTGCTCGCGCCGATGGTGTTGCCTCAAGTGGACGAGTCGCAGGCAAGCGGCGACGCGTTTGGCGGGTACCTCGCCGGGGTGAATCCCGTGTTGAGCCTCGGAAGTGATCTGAGACGGGAACTGCCCCGCACGATCCTCTTCTACAGCACGCTCTCCGGAGATCCCAGTTATTTGCGACTCGTGAGCCTCCAGAACTTCACGGAAGCGACCTGGGCGCCCGACGAACCCGAGATTGATCGGAACAATCTGCCCACGCGCATCGACCCTCCGCTCGGCCTCGCTGCCGATGTGCGGGTGGAGGGCGAAAACACGTGGGTGGACGTTCGCAATCTGGGCAGTCCCTGGCTTCCCGTGCCCTATCCGGTCACGGCCGTGCGAGGGCTCAGCGGTGACTGGTTCTGGGATGCGGCAGACCTCACCCTGACGAGCCCGAATCGTGTCGCTCGCGGCGAAGAATATACGGTGCAGAGTCTGAACGTGGAGCCCACTCCGGCCCAATTGGCGTCGGCAGGCCGGGTCGTCCCCGCGGACTTCGACCAGTACCTCGCCTTGCCGGAAGGGATGCCCGCTGTCATCGCGTCCGACGCGGAGGAGGTTACCGCCGCCGCGACGAGCGACTACGGGAGGGCCGTCGCACTGCAGGAATTCTTCCGAAACGGAGCGTTCACCTACTCGGAAACGGCCCCGGTCGAGCAGGGCTATGACGGTAGCGGAATGGACGTGTTGGCGAAGTTTCTCGAGGTCAAGAGCGGCTACTGCATCCATTTCGCCTCGGCTATGGCGGTCATGGCTCGAACCCTCGGAATCCCTTCGCGGGTCGCGGTCGGTTTCCTACCCGGGGAAAAGGAGACGGAAAAGGTCGACGGGAGAACCCAGTATCGGGTGACAACCCAGAATGTGCACGCCTGGCCGGAGCTGTATTTCGAGGGCATCGGTTGGACCAGGTTCGAGCCGACACCGGGCCGCGGTTTCGTACCAAGCTACGCAGACGAGGAAACCCCCGGCGTGCCGATCACACCAACGCCGACGTCCACGCCAACACCGACTCCCACACCGACGGTCGCGCCGACGACGACCGCTGCGCCGCAGGACCCTGGCGAGGCGGTGTCGGGTGCGGCCACCCAGTCTGCTGCACTCGGGTGGTTGTGGGCCGTGATTGTTGTCCTCGGGGCGGTGCTCCTGCTGTTGATCCCGGCGATGGCGCGGCGGCTGCAACGCGCGGTCCGGTTGCGGCGGCTGGCGCGAGGGTCCCCCCTGGCCCAGACGGGCTGGCTGGAGCTACTCCAGACCGCGCGGGACCTCGGGGTGCCGTTGAGCGCGACGGCAACGCCGCGGGAAGCTGCGCGAGTTCTTGCGGCATCCGCGAAGCTGTCCGAGGGCGGCAGGCGAGCACTGGATGCTGTGCTGGACCGGGTGGAGCTGGAGAAATTCTCCGAGCACGGGTCGCCAAAGTCCGGCACAGAGCTCACTGATCAAGTGATGGGCATCGTTCGTGCGCTTCGAACGGCGGCCTCCACTCGCGCACGACTTGCCGCCGCGTTCGTTCCGCGATCGATGTGGGAGATTCTCGCTGGGCTCAGTCGCGTCGGCTGAACGCGATCGTGGGGCGAGCGCCCTTCCGGGTCAGAATCTCCGCGCGAACGCCGTAGACCTTCTCAATGAGGGACGGAGTGAGAATCTCTGCTGTGGCACCGGAGGCCACGACCCGACCCTTGCTGATCACGATCACGTGGTCGCTCCACCCGGCAGCCAGCGTCAAGTCGTGCAGCGCTGCAATGACGGTGACACCGCTCGACGCCAGGTCACCGAGAAGGCCGAGAGTCTCCAATTGGGCGGCGATGTCGAGGTGGTTTGTCGGCTCGTCGAGCAGCAGAAGTTGGGGGTCTTGAGCGAGCGCTTTCGCCAAAAGCACTCGCTGGCGCTCCCCGCCGGAGAGCGCCGTGACGTCCCGCTCAGCAAAGTCCTCCATGTGCACCGAGTGCAGCGCGGCGCGGATGATGTCCCTATCCGCCGCCGATTCTTCGGCAAACAGGCCGGTGTGGGGGAGGCGACCGAGCGCGACGACGTCCGTGACGGTGAGCGAAAGCTCGGTGGTGGCATCCTGCTCCACGAGGGCGATGGTGCGTGCCCGTGCGCGACGGTTCATGGCGTGGAGGTCGTCACCGGCGAACCGGATCACCCCCGCCGAGGTGGGGAGCACAACGGCGAGCGCGTTCAGGAGCGTGGATTTGCCCGATCCGTTGGGCCCGATGAGCGCGGTGACGGCACCGGAGGGGGCCGTGCAGTCGATTCCGTCGACGATCACTCTGCCGTCGAGTCGAACGGTGACCCGCTCCAGTTCGAGCCCGCTCACGAGCTGACCTTTTTGCGGGCCAGGAGCGCTGCAAACACAGGAGCTCCGATGATCGCCGTGACGATGCCCACCGGCAACTCGCGCGGGTCGAACAGTGATCTGGCTGCGGTGTCCGCCCAGATCAGGAAGCTCGCGCCGACGAGTGCGGAGAGCGGTAGGAGAAGTCGATGTCTCGGCCCGACGAGGAGTCGCACGGCGTGCGGCAGGATGAGCCCGACGAATCCGATCGCCCCACTCACCGACACCATCGCTCCCGTGAGCAGAGCGGATGCCGTGAGCATCGTCCACCGCGTTGCCGGCACATTCACGCCGAGTGTCGCAGCGGAGGTGTCGCCGAACGCGAACGCGTCCAGTACCCGGCCGCTCAGCATGATCGGTACCCCTGCGACCAGAATCGCGGCGACCGCGATGCCCGCGGCGGACCAGCGAGCCCCGGCGAGGGAGCCGAGCAACCAGGCGAGGATCTCCCGGTAGGAGTCGCCGGTCACGGTCCAGAAGATGATGAGGCTCGTGATGGCACCGGCCAGCGCCGAGACGGCGATGCCGGCCAGCACCGTGCGCCCAGGGGTGATGCGCCCGAAGGCTCCGGCGAGCAGGAGGGTGGCGGCGAGGGCGACCACGGCGCCGAGGAATGCGGCGAACGGCAACAGCAGTGCGCTGCCGAGCAGGAGGACGGCGACGGCACCGAGTGAGGCACCGGAGGAGAGCCCAAGCAGGTACGGGTCAGCGAGCGGGTTACGAGTGATCGACTGCATCACGACCCCGGCCAGGGCGAGCCCTGCGCCGACGGCGCCAGCCGTGAGGACGCGTGGAAGCCGCAGGTCCCAGACGATGCTGTCGCGCAGGGGGCTCAGCGGGGACTCCCCGATGCCGAGGTGGTGCAGGATCGAGCTCCAGACATCCAGCGGCGTGATCGTCGCCGGGCCGAACGTGACGGCCAGGGTGATGGAGGCAAGGAGCACAGCGGTGAGGACGACGGTCCACACCGTGCTGCGGGTGCGGCTAACCAAGGGCGAGCGCCTTCAACTGGGCCGCAAGGTCCGCGGCAGCATCCACCGTCCGCACGCCGGCCTCGCTCGCCGCGAAGGGCACGATGAGGTAGCGGTGGTGGATGACCGCATCGAGTTTGGCGGTCGCCGGGTTGCCCTCCAGCACGCCGATCTTCTTCTCTGCCGTGCTCCAGCTTGCGTCCACGAGCACGATGACGTCCGGGTTCGCGGCGATCACGCTCTCCCAGTTGTAGCTGGCCCAGGTGTCGTTCACGTCGGCCGCAATGTTGCGCACGCCGATCGTGTCGAGGATCAGTTGCGGTGCGCCGATTCCGGCGCCCACGTATGGAATGTCGGAGCCGGAGGAGAACCACAGCGCGGTGAGTCCGCGGTCGTCGCGGGGGACGGCGGCGAGCGTGGCGTGCTGTTCGCTCAATAGCGCCGAGTCATCCACGCCGAAGATCGTCGCGACCTGGCCGATTTCCTCGTCGATGTCGGCGAACGTGAGGCGACTCGGCTTGTAGGCGGCTTCCTTGCACGCGGCGGGCGACACGAAGCTGCGGATGCCCAGTGCGGCAAGATCGGAGCGGGTGCCTGCGCCGTCTGCGGAGAAGTTCGACTCCCATCCGGCATAAATGAAGTCGGGGTTCGCGTCGAGCACGACCTCCTGCGACGGCACTTTGTCGGCGAGTACGGGAATGGTTGCGGCCTCAGCGGCCCACTTTTCGGGAACCGGGCCGTCCTGGAACGCGGTGCCGACAATTCGGTCCTGGAGCCCAAGCGCGAGAAGCATTTCCGTCGACGTGGACTTGATGGTGATGACGCGCTTCGGGGGAGCGGTGATGGGCACCTCTACTCCGCAATTGTCGATCGACGCGGTGTTCGTGGCGGACGGCGCTGGCGTGCCCGACACAGTGGCGCACCCCGTGAGGAGAAGGGCGGCGCTGGCGAGAACGGCGAGGGTGGGAAGCGGACGGGGCACGGAATCTCCGGATGTGGTCGAGTGTCGTCAAGGGAGCCGAAGCGAGCATTCGGCGGAGGCAACCACGCAGCCCAGATCACGGGCACGCACACCACACCACATCCGGTGAGGGGGTCAGGATTCCACTGTAGTCGCACCGCACAGTGGCTCGGAGCTTGCGCTGCGGTTTCCCGTGTCTATCATCTCCTCCACAACCCGCTGTGGAAAGAAGTTCTACTCAGATTTCGTCAGACAGTAGCAGACAAGTATTCGATTCTGGGACAATAATTACATGTCAACATTCGCACACATGATCGTCAAAACCGCCTCCGCGGTGTCGGCATTTGGTGCGAGCACTCATGACTACGACGCGCTCAGCGATGACCGGATTCTCGAGCTCGGTGCCGCCATTGCCGCCCACGAACGCGCCTTCGGTCTCGTGAAAGCCCAGCATGCCGCTCAGGTGGCTCTGCGCTCCCGCCGCGAGTTCGGTCACACCGGGCTTGCCGCCCGCAATGGGTTTGCATCCCCGCAAAAGCTTCTGCAGCAGGTCACCAAGGTCACCGCGCGTGAGGCGGGTCAGCTGGTCTCGTTGGGCAACGCCATCGGGGAGGCAGTGGCCACGCGTGAGCTCCTCGACAACGGCGTGACCGAGATCGGCGGAGTGCCGGTGGAAACCGCCTGGGACGAGCCGATTTGTCAGGCAGTGACAACGGGAACGCTCAGCGTCGGCTGCGCGGACGCGCTCCGGCGCGGGCTCGGCACACCCGAGGGTGAGGTTACCGCGGAAAGACTTCGCGAGCTGGCAAAAGAGCTCCTGGCTAATTGCGGCGAGCTTCCTGCGGATGCTCTTTTTCAGCGCGCAAGGGCCGAGCGTGATCTGGACGACATCGAGGGGATCGCCGCCCGTCAGCAGGAGCAGTATCTGCAGGGCGGATTTCGCCTGTTCCGCAAAGCCAACGGTATGTACGGATACGCCGGGCAGGCCGACCCGGAATCCGCCGCAGTGCTCATGGGCGCCCTCGATCCTTTGACGAGCCCCCGCCGAGGAGGGCCCCGCTTCACCCGGCCCGAAGACATCGCGCGTGCGCAAGCCATCGTCGACGACCCGCGGACGACCGACAGGATCACCCCCGACGGGCTGGTCGCTCTCGTGAAAGCCGGCGGCGGTGTCGACCAGCAGTCGATGTCGTCCGGCGACCACACACTCGTGAAAGTGATCGTCCCGGCATTAGCTGTGGAGGCTACCCGTGCGGCAGGGTCGGGCACGGCATCGCCCGACAAGCCATCGCAGGGTTTCGGAGTCATCGAGTCCACAGGTACGACGATTTCAACCGGCACCTCCGAAGCGGCCTTGTGCGATTCAGGATGGCAAGAGATCACGGTCGACGACAGCGGAACACCGCTCGACGTCGGCCGCGCTCGCCGACTGTTCAGCCGCAGGCAACGTGAAGCACTCGCAGTACGCGACGGTGGATGCCTGTGGCCGGAATGCCTGCACCCGCCAGCGTTCACCGAAGCGCACCACATCGAACAGTGGAAACGCGATCGAGGTCGAACGGATCTCGACAACGGAATACTGTTATGCCGGTTCCATCATCTGCTCCTGCACAACAACCACTGGGAACTCCGCCGCGACACCGACGGGAGACACTGGCTGACGCCACCATCTACCATCGACCCGGACCACGTCGCCATCCTGCTCGAGAGCAAAAACCTCCTCACGCGAACACGACAGCGAGGACAACGCGCTAAAGTGCCGCCGGTCGAACCCCAGATGCGTGCTAGTTGTTTTGCGGGAAGCCCAGGTTGATCCCCCCGTGGCTCGGGTCCAGCCAACGACTCGTCACAGCCTTCTCCCGCGTGTAAAACGCCACACCAGCCGGGCCGTACGCTTTCGCATCGCCGAACGCCGAATCCTTCCAGCCGCCGAACGAGTGGTAGGACACCGGAACCGGAATGGGCACGTTGACGCCGACCATGCCCGCCTCAACCTCATGCTGGTAGCGGCGCGCAGCACCACCATCATTCGTGAAAATTGCGGTGCCGTTGCCGTACGGGCTTCGGTTGATGAGCGCAACACCCTCCTCGTACGAGGCAACCCGGATGATCGCGAGGATCGGCCCAAAAATCTCGTGCTTGTACACGTCCGAATCAGTGCTGACCCGATCGAGCAGAGTCGGCCCAAGCCAGAACCCGGCAGACTCGCCATCCACCTCGATACCGCGGCCATCGACGACCACGCTCGCACCATCCTTCTTCGCGAGGTCGATGTACGACGCCACCTTGTCGCGGTGCGCCTCGGTGATGAGCGGACCCATGTCGCAATTGCGCATGCCGTCACCGACCTTCAGCCCCTTCATCCGCTCGGTGATCTTCGCAATGAGATCGTCCGCGACCGGTTCAACGGCCACAATCACGCTGATCGCCATGCACCGCTCGCCCGCCGAACCAAAGCCGGCGTTCACCGCGGCGTCCGCCGTGAGATCGAGATCGGCATCCGGCAGCACGAGCATGTGGTTTTTCGCGCCACCGAGTGCCTGCACGCGCTTGCCGTTTTTCGCGGCAGTCTCATAAATGTACTTCGCGATCGGGGTCGACCCGACGAAAGAGACGGCCTTGATATCGGGGTGCTCGAGCAACGCATCCACCGACTCCTTGTCGCCGTGCACGACGTTGAACACGCCGTCCGGCAACCCGGCCTCCGTGAACAGTTCAGCCATCCAGTTCGCCGCAGAGGGGTCCTTCTCCGACGGCTTCAACACGACCGTGTTTCCCGCCGCGATCGCGATCGGGAAAAACCACATCGGAACCATCGCCGGGAAGTTGAACGGGCTGATGATCGCCACAGCGCCGAGCGGCTGCCGCAGCGTGTACACGTCGACACCCGTCGACACGTTCTCGGAGAAGTCGCCCTTCACAAGGTGCGGCATGCCCAGCGCGAACTCCACAACCTCGATACCGCGCGCGACCTCACCGCGGGCATCGGAGGTCACCTTGCCGTGTTCGGCGGTGAGGATGTCGGCCAGGTCGTTGCGGCGGGCGTTCAAGAGCTCCCGGTACTTGTAGAGGATCGCCTGCCGGTTGGCCTGCGAGGTGTCCCGCCATGCAGGGTACGCGGCCGTCGCCGCAGCGACCGCGAGGTCGACATCCGCGACGCTCGCGAGCGCCACGTTCTTGGCAACAGCACCCGTTGCCGGGTTGAACACCGGGGACGTCCGGGTGGAGGTCCCTTTCGCGAGCGTGCCGCCGATGTAGTGAAGGAGTGTGTCAGTCATGACGTATCGTTTCGTTTCTGTGTTTGCTCGTGCACCGTGGTGCAGTTCGTGAAGAGTTCAGTGAATTCAGGACAGCAGGTCGAGGGAGAGCACCTCGTCGTAGATCGACATGGCCTCCGCCACCTCGGCGTCGGTGACGACGCACGGCGGCACGACGTGGATGCGATTCTCCGACAGGAACGGCAACAGGTTGCGCGCCATCAGCTCGGATTTCACCCTGGCCATGACGGCGGCGCTTACCGGGGTGCGGGTGGCCTGGTCGGAAACCAGTTCGATCGCCCAGAACACACCAACACCGCGCACGTCGCCGATGATCGGGTGGTCCGCCTTGAGCTTCTCCAGCGCAGGACCGATCGCCTCGCGCCCGACCCTGGCCGCGTTGTCCACAATGCCCTCAGACTCCATGGCGTCGAGAGTTGCGACAATGGATGCCATGGCGAGCGGGTGCCCGCTGTAGGTCAATCCACCGGGGAACACGGTCTGATCGAAGTCGCGGGCAATCGCATCCGACATGATCACGCCACCGGCCGGGACGTAACCGGAGTTGACTCCCTTGGCGAACGTGATCAGGTCGGGGACCACGTCGTAGCCATCAAATGCGAACCAGTTACCGGTTCGGCCGAAGCCTGCCATGACCTCGTCGAGGATGAGCAGGATGTCGTACTTGTCGCAGAGCGCGCGGACGCCCTCCAGGTATCCGGGAGGCGGCATGAGAACGCCGGCAGTGCCCGGAACGGTTTCCAGGAGGATGGCGGCAATCCCCGCAGCGCCCTCGCTCTGGATGACGCGCTCCAGGTGGTGCAGCGCGCGCTCCGACTCCTGCTCCGGTGTTTCGGCCCAGAACTCGCTGCGGTACAGGTAGGGGCCGAAGAAGTGCGCGTGTCCGCGCGAGAACTCGTTCGGAACCCGGCGCCAGTCACCCGTGGACACAATCGCTGCACCGGTGTTGCCGTGGTACGAGCGATACGTGGAGAGGATTTTGTCGCGCCCGGTGTGCAGACGGGCCATGCGGATGGCGTTCTCGTTGGCATCCGCACCACCATTCGTGAAGAACACCTTGTTGAAGCCGTCCGGAGCCCGATCGACGATGCGCTTCGCCGCCTCACCGCGCTGAAGGTTTGCCGTGGGTGGCGAGATCGTGGTGAGAATACCGGCCTGCTCCTGGATGGCCGCGACGACCGCCGGATGCTGGTGGCCGATGTTCACGTTTACGAGCTGACTGGAGAAGTCGAGGTACGTGCGCCCCGAGTTGTCCCAGACGCGGCAGCCGAGACCGCCCGAAATGACGATCGGCTTCAGCGTTGCCTGCGCAGACCAGGAGTGGAAAACGTAGGCATCGAGTTCGAGGGCGCGGGCATCGAGGTCTGCGCCCGTCAGGTGTGAATCAGCCCGGTTGGTGGTGTCGGTCACGGGTTATCGTGCTTCTTTCTTGATGGTGTTGTGGGATTGGTGGTCGGGCGGCCACCCGAAATGGCCGCCCGACCGGGGTGATGCTACTTGCCGCCCTCCTTGAGGGTGACCGTGATGGGCTTGTAGTCCGCACCCATCACATCAACTCCTTCGGCCTTCAACTCGTCGAGGGCCTGCTGGATGTACTTGTTCGTGTGTGCATCCGCCGGTGGATCCGTGGTGAGGATTGTCGCACCCGTCTCGTTCTTCGTCTTCAAGGCGATATTCACGGTGCGGTTCCACGCCGCCTCATCGATGTAGCCGATGCCGTTCGTGGACGGCCAGATGAGCTTGTTGACCTCGTTGGCCATCCACAGCTGGTGGCTCGTGCCAAGAGTTGACCCGGCAGCCGTCACGATGTCCGCAGCAGCCTGTGGGTCATTCATCGCGAAGATCCAGCCTTTGATGGAGGCCTTCAGGAACTTAACCGTGGTTGCTTCATACGTGGGGTCGCTCGCTAGACGATCAGCGTCCGCCCAGATGGAGTCCTGGAGCATTCCGCTGCCGACCGTATTCCAGTCAATGACGTTGAGGTCCTCAGGCTGGTACAACTTGCCGGTGTCGGGGTTGATGCTCTCCAGCACCTGCGCGTACTCGTTGTAGGTCATCGCCTGCGCTGCATCGATGTCGCCCTGCAGGAGTCCGAGCATGTCGAACGCCTGAGTGACCAAGGTGATGTCGTTCACGGTGAGACCGGCATCCTGAAGTCCTGCAAAGATCTCCCACTCGTTACCGTAACCCCAGCTGCCAACGGTGTGGCCTTTGAGGTCTTCCGGCTTCGTGATGTTCTTGTCCTTGAACGAGATTTGCGTTGTGGCAGATCGTTCGAAGATTTGGGCCACGTTCGTGATGTGGGCGCCCTGTTCGATGGAACCAAGAACCTTCGGAACCCAGGAGATGGCGTAGTCAACCTCGCCGGCGGTGAGTGCGTCCTGCGGAACAATGTCCGCGCCACCCTCCTTAATGGTGACGTCGAGGCCTTCGTCCTTGTAGAAGCCCTGGTCAACCGCGGCGTAGTAGCCGCTGAACTGGGCCTGGGCGAACCACTGGAGTTGGAGCGTCACAGGGGTTAGCCCGCCATCGCCACCACTGCCGCCGTCGCTGCCACCCGAACCGGGCGGGGTGCAGCCGGTGAGGGCGAGTGCTGCCGTGGCAAGAACCGCGGCGCCTGTCAATAGTCTCTTGCGGTTGTGCATTGCTTCCTCCTTGTTGGTGCTTCATCGGACACTGCATGGTCAAAACGCGGCTACGGATGCGGGCCGTGGCCTGGAAACTCAGGTGCTGCGGTCGCGGAGCGCCCACCGTTCGAGACCGAGAACGGCGAGGTAAAACGCAAGGCCGAGAAGAATCGAACCGAGCACGTAGGCCCACGCGAGCGGGTAGTTGCTTCCGGCTGCCGCCGTTGTGATCGATTTACCCAACCCGCCGATCGGCCCGCCGAAGTATTCGGCGATCACGGCGGCGATGACGGCAAGCGAGGACGCAATCCGCACGCCAGTGAAAATGAATGGCAGCGCCGTGGGGAGCGTGACGACCCGGATGGTCTGTCCGGTGTTTGCCGCAAGGGCTCGCAACAGGTCGCGGTGCACGGGTCGAACCTGCCTGAGCCCTTTGAGCGTGTTGACGTACACCGGCACGAACACGGCGAGGGAGGCGACAAGCTGTCTGGCCGTCTGCTGACTCGCACTGAACATTGCATACAACACCGGTGCGAGCGCCACGATGGGGAGTACCATGGCGGCCGCCACCACGGCAGAACTCAACTCATCGATTGTGCGGACGAGGGAGGCGAGGATGGCCAGCAGGATGCCGAACACCGTGCCCATGAGAAGGCCGATGAGCGAGTTGGACCATACGGTGGGCAGGTTGTCGAAAAACTGTCCGCCAATCGCTGTGGGGCTCGGCAGCACGAACGGCTTGATGTCGAACACGGCAACAGCGGCCTGCCACAGCATGAGTGTGACGACACCAAGCAGAAGTGGGGGGAGGATCCCCTTCGTCGCGCCGAACGTTGCTTTCACGAGCGCTCCACTCCGAGGGGGACATCATCCGAGGATCCGTGGAGGAGTTCCCTGACCTGGCTGACCGCAGCGAAAAAGGTTTCGCTTTCGCGGAGGTGATCCGTGCGCTCGCTGGAACCGCCGAGGCTCACGTCGACGATTGCCCGGATGCGCCCTGGGCGCGGTGACAACACCACAACTCGGTGAGACAGGAACACGGCCTCCGGAATCGAGTGAGTGACGAACACCACAGCGGCATTAGTTTCACTGCAAATGTGCGCGAGCTCGTTCTGCATGTGCTCGCGGGTCATCTCGTCGAGCGCACCGAACGGCTCGTCCATGAGCAGCAGGTTCGGGCTTTCGGCGAGCGAGCGGGCGATGGCGACCCGCTGCTGCATCCCGCCGGAGAGCTGGTCGGGAAAGTTGTCGCCGAAGTCGCTCAAGCCGACGAGCGAGAGCAGTTCAGTTGACCGTTTCGCGCGGGCGGCCTTCCCGGTTTTGTGCAACTCAAGAGGGAGCTCGATGTTTTGGCGAACCGTGCGCCAAGGCAAAAGCCCGGCCTGCTGGAACGCGATGCCGTAGTCCTGATCGAGGCGTGCCTGCTGTGGCGACTTACCGAACACCGTGAGTTCACCGCTCGTGGGCTGGTCGAGGTCGGCGATGAGCCGCATGAGCGTGCTCTTGCCGCATCCGGACGGTCCGATGAGGGAGACGAACTCGCCCTGCGCGACTGTGAGGGTGATGTCCTCGAGGGCAGTGACGTCGGCACCCTTCTTGCCTGGGAAGATCTTGCCCACGTTGTTCGCGACAACCGCGGGGGACTCCGTCAGTGCTGAAGCCATATTCTTTTCATCCTCCTGTGTCATGCGTTGGTCTCCCCGCGACGGTAACGGCGGACGAAAAGCCCGAGCAGTGCAACGACGCCCGCGGCGATGAGGCCGATGGCGACAGCACCGAAAATGGGGGCCCACGGTTTCCCTGGGTCACCGCCGGCGGCGCCGGCGAACTCGATCACCATGCGGCCAATTCCGCCCTTAAGCCCAATCGACACTTCGGCGACGATCGTGCCGATCACGGCGTTGGCTGCAGCGAGCTGGAGTGCCGGCATCAGGTACGGGATGCTGGCCGGGATACGCAGCTTGCGGAGCGTCTTCCACCACCCAATCCCGAACGACCGGAACAGCTCGACGTGGTTCGTGTCAGGTGAGTTCAAGCCTTTGAGCGCCCCGATGGAGACCGGGAAGAACGCAAGATAGCTCGCGATGAGGGCGACGGACATCCAGTTTTCCCACACAAAATCCCCGAAATGGATCTGAGCACCCCAGCGGCGTACGAGGGGCGCGATCGCGATCAGGGGAACCGTCTGGCTGAGGATGATCCACGGGAGCACAGCGGACTGCGCTGTGCGGAACCGCTGCATGACGAGCGCCAGAAGGAGGCCGACGGAGACACCGATGATCCAGCCGACCGCGGCGACATACAGGGAGAACACGGACGCGTCGACGACCGCCTGCCACATCATGATCGAGTTGGATGCGCCGGTCAGCGGTTCGCCCAGGCGCTCGAACATCGTCGCAATGTGCGGCATGGAAAGGTCGTTCGTCCTTGGGAGGAGGATGAGCTCGCCGATCGAGAAGCCCTTCTCCGGACCCACAAACTTGTAGACCTCCCACAGCACGCCGACGAGCACGACGCCGAGAATTCCGAGCAGCGTTCTTCTCCACACCACGACTCTGCTCGTTTTCGGCGCGCCGGAACCCTTGAGGGGGGATGCGGAAACGGCGTCGAATTGCTGGGTGGGGGTTTGTGTCATGTCAGGCCTTGGCCGCCACGTGTTCGCTGAGGGCCGGGATGACCGTCTCGCCGTACACGCGCAAGGTTTCTTCCTTGTTGTCGTGTTGCAGGTAGCCGGCAAACTGGTCGACGCCCAGAGCTTTGAGCGCCTGGAGCTTCTCAATGTGCTCCTCGGCCGTTCCGATCAGGCAGAACCGGTCGACGATCTCGTCCGGAACGAAGTCGGCGTGGGTATTTCCAGCCCGGCCGTGCTGGTTGTAGTCGTAGCCTTCCCGACCCTTGATGTAGTCGGTGAGCGCCTTCGGTACTGCTGCGCCTTCTCCGTACTTCGACACGATGTCGGCGACATGGTTGCCGACCATCCCACCGAACCAGCGGCACTGATCGCGCATGTGTGCTCTGGCGTCGTCACTCGAATCGCCAATGTACATGGGCGCTGCGACACAGAATTTAATGGAGAGCGGATCGCGCCCTGCGGCCTCCGCCGCGTCGCGCACGGTGGCAATCATCCACTCCGCCACGTCGAGGTCGGCCATCTGCAGGATGAACCCGTCGCCGACTTCGCCGGTGAGCTTGAGCGCGAGCGGGCCGTAGGCGGCAACCCAGACATCCAGGGTCGAGCCAGTACTCCACGGGAACTGCAGAGTCGCGCCGTTGTATTCGACCGCGCGAGAGTTGGCCAGCTCGCGGATGACATGGATCGACTCGCGCAGCGTCTTCAGCGTCGTGGGCGCACCGTTCGTCACCCGCACGGCGGAGTCACCGCGTCCGATTCCGCAAATTGTGCGGTTGCCGTACATCTCGTTGAGCGTCGCGTACGTGGACGCGGTCACCGTCCAGTCGCGTGTGGCGGGGTTCGTGACCATCGGGCCGACGATGATCCGATTCGTTTCGGCGAGGATCTTGCTGTAGATCACATACGGTTCCTGCCACAGCAGGTGCGAGTCGAACGTCCAGACGTGGCTGAATCCGTGCGCCTCGGCGAGCTTCGCCAACTGCACCGTCCGCGCTGACGGCGGATTGGTCTGGAGTACTGCTCCGAAATCCATGCGTTCCCCTGCTGTTGTGTCGTGCGGTGAATCAGGCCGGGTGAATCAGGCCAGTTGAATCGGGCCGGTTGAGCCGGGTCAGGTCAACCCGGGTCAGTCAACCCGGGTCAGGTTAGGTACTGGGAAAGTCCGCGCTTGACATACTTTCCATCGCCGGCCTTGCCGAGGTACTGGTTGTCATCGACGATGACTTTGCCTCGGGAGATCACGGTGTCGACGTGGCCGTCGATTTCGAATCCCTCCCACGCGGAGTAGTCCATGTTCATGTGGTGCGTTTTGCCGACCCCGATGGACGTGTGGCCATTCGGGTCGTACACGACGACGTCGCCGTCCGCACCCGGCTGGATGACGCCCTTCTTGCCGTACATGCCGAACATGCGGGCCGGCGTGGTTGAGGTGACCTCGACCCAGCGCTCCAGCGTGATGTTTCCGTCGACGACACCCTGATAGAGCAGGTCCATCCGGTGTTCGACGGAGCCAATACCGTTCGGAATCTTCGAGAAGTCCCCAAGCCCCATGTCCTTCTGATCTTTCATGCAGAACGGGCAGTGGTCGGTGGAGACCATCTGGATGTCGTTCGTGCGCAGACTCTGCCACATGTGGTGTTGGTGGCCCTCGGCCCTGGAACGCAGCGGGGTAGAGCACACCCACTTCGCGCCCTCGAAATCGCCCCACTCTTTGCTCTGAGCGCCCAACTGCTCCTCGAGCGAAAGGTACAGGTACTGCGGGCAGGTCTCACCGAACACGTTCTGGCCGTTGTCGCGTGCCGTCGTGATTTGCTCCACGGCCTGCTTCGCGCTCACGTGCACGATGTACAGCGGAGCCCCGGTGAGGTTCGCGATCATGATGGCACGGTGAGTGGCTTCCTCTTCGGCCTGCCACGGGCGGCTCAGCCCGTGGTAGTACGGCGAGGTGTTGCCTGCGGCGAGCGCCTGCTGCACGAGTACGTCGATGACGGCGCCGTTCTCGGCGTGCATCATCATCATGGCGCCGAGCTCTGCGCCCTTCTGGAACGCCCGCAGAATCTGGCCGTCATCCGAAAGGAACACACCCTTGTAGGCCATAAACAGCTTGAAACTGGAGACGCCTTCGTTGATCAGTTCGTCCATCGCGGTGAGGGACGAGTCCTGGATGTCCGAGAGGATCTGGTGGAAGCCGTAGTCGATGGCGCACTGCCCAGCCGCCTTCTCCTGCCACACCTTGTACTGGTCGAGCACGTTTTCGCCCGCGTACTGCACGACGAAGTCGACAATGCTCGTCGTGCCGCCGTGCGCTGCTGCGCGTGTACCGGTCTCAAAGGTGTCGCTCGCCTCCGTGCCACCGAACGGCATCTGCATGTGCGTGTGCGCATCGATTCCACCGGGGATGACGTATTTTCCCTTGGCGTCGATGACCGTGTCCACGTTCTTCTCCACCTCGAACCCGAGCAGGGTCGATCCGGGGGAGAGCACGGCGGCGATCGTCTCGCCATCGATGAGGACGTCGGCGGCAGCGGTGCCGGTGGAGTTGACGACGGTTCCGTTTTTGATGAGGGTTTTCATCGGCTGCTCCTTTGCAGTGGTTTCGGTGTCGCCCTGGCCGCGATCAACTAGGGCTTCGGGATGGAGGTGTAGGAGTCCGGCCTGCGGTCGCGGTAGAACTGCCAGTCGTCGCGCATCTGGCGCACCATGTCCATGTCGAGGTCGCGGATCAGAATTTCTTCATCGGCGCCTGAGCCGCGCTCGCCGACAAAGTTTCCTCGCGGGTCGATGACCTGGCTGGTGCCGTAGAAGTCGACGGCGAGTTCGCCGTACTCGTTGTCTTCGCGGCCGACACGGTTCGGCTGGAGCACGTAGTAGCCGTTCGCTACTGCGGCGGCCGGGCCTTCAACCTCCCACAACCGGTTGGAGAGGCCGGGCTTCGTGGCGTTCGGGTTGAACACGATTTCGGCACCGTTCAGACCAAGTTCGCGCCAGCCCTCAGGGAAGTGCCTGTCGTAGCAAATGTAGAGGCCGATCTTGCCGACGGCCGTGTCGAACACCGGGTAACCGAGGTTGCCTGGGCGGAAGTAGAACTTCTCCCAGAATCGGTCGAGGTTCGGGATGTGGTGCTTGCGGTACTTGCCGAGGATCGTGCCGTCGGCATCCACCATCACGGCCGTGTTGTAGTACAGCCCTGGCATTTCTTCTTCGTAGATGGGGAGGATCATGACCATGTTCAGCTCTTTGGCGAGTTTCGCGAAGTGCTGCACGATGGGACCGTCGGCCGGTTCGGCGAACGAGTAGTACTTTTTGTCCTCCGTGATGCCGAAGTAGGGGCCGTAGAACAGCTCCTGGAAGCAGATGACCTGGGCGCCGTCGGCGGCGGCATCCCTCGCGAACTGTTCGTGCTTCGCGAGCATCGACTCCTTGTCGCCGGTCCAGGTGGTCTGGGTGATCGCGGCGCGCACGATGTTGGATCCACTGCCAGTCATTTTGCCTCCAGATCGGGGCCGCTCTGCCCTATTTGTTACTCATTCACCTAAACATTTAGGATTTGTGTCGACCTATGTCGTACAGTCTTCATACTGTCCTCCAACCGGGCGTGAGGCAAGTGGGAAACACAATCTTAATCAACCGGATCGAGAGCCGAACCCCCGTAGGGATCTCGGCCTCAATGGGGCGCCTCATTGCGTCTGGTGAGCTCGCAGAGGGATCACGACTCCCCACGGTGCGCGAACTCGCTGCGGGTCTCGGGGTGAGCCCGGCAACCGTGAGCCAGGCGTGGAAAGCGCTCGCCGCTGCTGGGCTCATCGAATCCCGCGGAAGAAACGGATCGTTCGTGCGGGGGGTCGTTACCCCGGAGCGGTCAGCGTTCAGCCAGCCGCGCTCCAACAGCAGCGGGCTGCCCGGCCTCGACCTGTCCAGGGGGACACCGGATCCGCAACTCCTCCCCGGGCTCGGGAGGGCGCTCTCGCGCGTGTCTCAGCGCGCAGAAACGTCGGCGTACATGGAACTGCCGGTGATTCCCGAACTGCTCGAAGTGCTTGGCGCATCCTGGCCGTACCCGGTCGAATCCATCACGATTGTGAATGGCGCTCTGGACGCGATTCTGCGCAGTATCGAACAGGTCGCCAGGTTTGGTGATCGGGTGGTGCTGGAGAATCCCGGATTCCCGCCGTTCTACGATCTGCTCAAACGCCTGGGCCTCGAAGCAGTGCCCGTGGATGTTGACGAACTCGGCATCGTGCCCGAATCCTTCAGCAAGGCGCTCGAAAGTTCGCCGGCCCTCGTCATCCTGCAGCCTCGCGCGCTGAACCCCACGGGGGCGTCCATGACCAGTGAGCGCGCCGAAATTCTGGCCGGGATGATCGGCGATGACACACCCCATGCGCACATTATGGTCATCGAGGACGATCACTCCGGCGACATCACGGCGGCGCCCGACGTGAGCCTCGGCTCCTGGATCCCTGAGCGAGTTCTTCACGTACGCAGCTTCTCCAAATCTCACGGCCCCGACTTGCGCATCGCCGCGCTCGGGGGTTCAGCGCACCACATCAACGCGATCGAGGCGACGCGGATGCTCGGCCCTGGCTGGACAAGCCGGATGCTGCAGACGATCCTCCACGATCTGCTCACGTCCTCGGAGAGCGTCGCGGAAGTGAGCGATGCGCGGCGAGTGTACTTCTCCCGGCAGAAGGCGCTCACAGACGCGCTGCGCGAAACCGGTCTCGATGTTCGGCAGGCCGACGGCATTAATGCCTGGCTGCCCGTGGACGACGAACAGGGCGCGATTCTGCAGTTGGCAGCGAGGGGCATCCGTGTCGCAGGCGGGACGCCGTTTTTCGCGGGGGAGAGCGAACAGGCATACATCAGGGTCACAGCGGGCGCCATTCCCGGCGACGTCTCGGTGGTGGCGAAGGCGCTCGCCGCTGCAGCAAAGGCGCAGCCCATGGGTACGCCCGCCCTGACAACTCGCTGGGCATGACCGGCGCACAAAGAAACTAGGCTTGAGCGGTGGCACACCCCAAGAAAACTCCTTTCACGCTCGACGTCGTTGACCTCATGCACCGGCCGGGCGAAATGCGCGAACGCACTATCGATGTCGTGGCTCCCGAGGGCTGGGGCAACGCCGTTATTCGAGTGCGCGAGGGTGAACCGGTGCACCTCGAGGTGCGGCTGGAGTCCCTGCACGACGGCATTCTCGTGTCCGCGGATGTGGTCACCATCGCGCGCGGAGAGTGCGTGAGATGCCTCATCGACACTGAGCTAGCGGTCGAAGTCGAAATTCAGGAGGTTTTCGCGTATTCTCAAGACGAAGCATTCGACTATGAGGTTCACGACACGCTCGTGGATCTCGAACCGGCAGTCCGGGACGCGGTGGTGTTGTCACTACCGTTCCAGCCCGTTTGCCAGGACGAGTGCACAGGCTTGTGCCCGCAGTGCGGGGTGCGACTCCTGGATCACCCGGGCCATGAACATGAGGCTCCGGTCGATCCGCGGTGGTCGGCGCTCAGCGACTTGGCCGGGATGACAGAAAACGACGAGAAGAGATAATCATGGCTGTTCCCAAGCGCAAGATGTCGCGCGCCAGTACTCGTGCGCGCCGCGCCCAGTGGAAGGCGACCCCGCCGACCCTCGTGAAGACCATTGAGGGTGGCAAGGTTGTGTACAGCCTTCCTCACCGCGCCAAGGTCGTCGAGGACTCGGCCGGCACGCCCCTGTACATGGAGTACAAGGGCCGTAAGGTCGCCGACGTCTGATTAGGCACACCGGGGGCATGGTGGACCAGGCGGGTCAGGATGACGGTGACGCCTCTGACCCCGAGACACTCGCGCGTCTTCTTGACGTATCCATCAATTTAGAGCTGCTTGAGCAAGCTCTGACGCACCGCTCTTTCGCGTACGAGAACGGTGGACTTCCGCACAACGAGCGACTCGAATTCCTGGGCGACTCGATTTTGGGGCAGGCCGTGACGGTCATGCTGTACAACGAAAACCCGGACCGTGATGAGGGAGAGCTCGCTAAGCGCCGGGCCAGCCTCGTGAGCAGTGTCGCCCTCGCCGAGGTAGCAAATCGCATCGGCCTCGGTTCCTTCATCCGCCTGGGCAAGGGTGAGGAACAGACCGGCGGGCGCCACAAATCGTCGATTCTTGCGGACACCGTTGAGGCCGTGATCGGCGCCGTCTATCTGGATGCCGGACCTGACGCCGCGACGGATCTCGTGCTGCGGCTCATCCGCCCGCTCATGGAGACGCCGGACCGGTTCGGGGCGTCCATGGACCCGAAGACCAGTCTGCAGGAGCTTGCCGCCGCACTCGGCCTCGGACTCCCGCGGTACGAAGTGACCGACAGCGGCCCGGATCACAAGAAGCGGTTCAGCGCCTCAGTAATTGTCGGTGGCGAAGCGGTCGCGTCTGGTGCCGGCTCCAGCAAAAAGCACGCGGAGATGGGCGCGGCGTTGACTGCCTGGTCACTTCTCCGGGCCGAGTCTGAACGCACGGCCGGCAAGTCGGCACAGCGGGCCGCCAAGGGCGACGCCGCAGCCGATGCTGCAGCCGACGCTGCAGCCAACGCCGGCTGATCGTGTCTGAACTGCCCGAAGTCGAGGTGGTGCGCGCAGGGTTGGCGCCCGTCGTGACCGGATCGACTGTGACGCACGTCGAGGTTCTGGACGAGCGTTCGCTGCGAAGGCATCCTGGACCGTCCGAAGATTTTCTTTACCGGCTCACCGGTGCCGTGCTTGCCGCGCCTTCGCGCCGCGGCAAGTTCCTGTGGGTTCCGCTCCATTCTGGGTCGCCGTCGGCGGGCAACGGCGAGGCGCTCGTGGCGCACCTGGGGATGAGTGGGCAGGTGCTGTTGCGACCGCCGGGGGTCGAGGATTTGCGCACCAGAATTCGGATCGATCTGGAACACCCGGAAACTGGCGCTGTTCGGCTGAACTTCGTCGATCAGCGCATTTTCGGGTCGATGGCGATTGACGAGTTGACGCCGGTGACAGATTTGACCGCGGATGCTGCGCTCGAGCACGTTCCGGCATCCGTGACCCATATCGCGCGCGACCCGCTCGACCCGCACTTCGATGACGCTCGGTTTCTCGCGGCATTGCGAAAGAAACGCACGGGGGTGAAGCGTGCGCTCCTCGACCAGACGCTCGTGAGCGGCATCGGGAACATCTACGCGGACGAAGCGCTGTGGGCCTCGCGCATTCACTACGACCAAGCGACGGACACGCTGAGCCGCCAGCGGGCGACAGTGTTGCTCGCCGAGGTGCGGGCCGTGCTCGTGAAGGCGCTCGCCGAGGGCGGCACGAGTTTCGATGCCCAATATTTGAACGTGAACGGCGAATCCGGGTACTTCTCGCATTCATTGAACGCCTACGGACAGCAGGGGCAACCGTGTCCGCGCTGCGGGCAAATGATTGTGCGCGAACAGTTCATGAACCGCGGCAGCCACTTCTGCCCGCGCTGCCAGCGGGTTCGCTAGCTGCCGGGTTCGTCCCTCCCGAGTTCACACGGTCTGCGGTCAGACCGTCCTCTTCCACACGCTGGCGTACGCGATGGGCTCGAACCCGATTTGCTCATTCACGGCGAGCATCGGCCGGTTCTCCTCGGCGTTGAATGTGGTGACCGCCGGGTGCCCGGGAAAGGTCACCTCCAGGTACCGCAGGTTTGCCAGCTTCAGTAGCATCCCGAGCCGGTGGCCGCGGTGCTCCTTCACGACGAGGGTGTCCAGTTGTTCGACCGGACGCTCCAACTCTGCAGGGACGGACAACTCGGTGAAGCCGGCAAGCGTGCCGCTCGGAATGTGCTCGACGGCGGACACCAGCATGGTGCGGGGGCTCACGTCCCGCCCGTCGTCGAGCACCCGGACTCTGTCTTCATCCCAGGCCTCCTCCGTTAGCTCCAGACCGGCGGAAGGCGCGTCCGTACTCATCCGCTGGTGAAGCATCGCTACGGCAGCCAGCCATCGGTCAGGGGTTCGCCCCGTCCACTGGATGACGCGGTAGTCCGCCCCTGCTGCCTCCTGCGCTGCGGCCAACGCTGTGGCAAACAGCGTTTCATCGACGGGAAACGCGAGTCGGCTGATCCGCTCGACCTGCTCCAAAGCGAAGCCGCGTTTGAGCAGGAACTGCGTTTCAGGATTGTTGCGGGGCACCGCGCCGAACCCCGTCGGTGACGGGACGAGATCCTCGCTGTTCGCTCTTGGGTGGATGACATCCGCCTGCTCGACGGTTCGACCGTCAGCGACTCCCATCGCGTGAAGCCTGTCGAATATCGCAGAGCCAATGCCGCGCCGCCGAAACGCAGGAAGCACTTCAATCGCAAACCACACCTCCATCGATCCCGCTTCAATCGGAGCCTCGTAGATTGCGCGCGCCACGATGCGCCCATCCACTCGCGCGACCAGGCACACTTGAGGCCTGTAGGGGTCCTGCCAGTGCGGCAGAAGCTCGGCGGGTTCATACGCCAGATCCCGATTGCCCATGATGTCGGCTTCGATCTCGTTGCGCACGTTCACCATCTCGATGAAGTCGGCGGCATCGGGGGAATCGATTGTCTTGGGTATGAGCAGCTGGTCAATGGTGAATGCGGTCATCAGTCGAATCCTTGATCGTGTGGATGTTGGCACCAAAAACTGCAAAGCCGATCAGAATACAACCGCGCACGATGAACATCCCGGACAGTGACCGAACCGTTGCAATCGACGAGACGGCGCCCGGCATTCCGGTACCGTAGTCGAATGAGATTCGTCGGGCTGAGGAGGGTACGCCGGTGTACCTGAAGAGCCTGACCCTTAAAGGGTTCAAGTCCTTCGCCCAAGCCACGACGTTTGCCTTCGAACCGGGTGTCACCTGTGTTGTCGGGCCGAACGGTTCAGGCAAGTCCAACGTCGTGGATGCGCTCGCCTGGGTGATGGGGGAGCAGGGCGCGAAGACGCTGCGCGGCGGCAAGATGGAAGACGTCATCTTTGCGGGCACGGCCACGAAGGGTCCGCTCGGCCGCGCGGAGGTCATCCTCACGATCGACAACACCGATGGGGCACTTCCGATCGACTACACCGAGGTCACGATCAGCCGCACGCTGTTCCGCAACGGTGGCAGCGAGTACGCGATCAATGGCGACGCCTGCCGCCTACTGGATGTGCAGGAACTCCTCAGCGACTCAGGTCTTGGTCGCGAAATGCACGTGATCGTCGGGCAGGGTCAGCTCGATCAGGTGCTGCACGCGACGCCCGAGGAGCGGCGCGGCTTCATCGAGGAGGCCGCGGGCATCCTGAAGCACCGCCGCCGCAAGGAGAAGACCCTGCGCAAGCTGGAGGCGATGCAGGCGAACCTCACGCGCTTGAGCGACCTCGCCGGTGAACTTCGGCGGCAACTGAAACCGCTCGGACATCAGGCAGAAATCGCGAAAGAGGCACAGTCGATTGCCGCGATCGTTCGGGATGCCCGGGCCAGGCTCCTCGCCGACGAGGTCGTCGAGCTGCGCGCGAGTCTCACCCTCCACGGACGCAGCGAATCCGAACGCAAGACGGAGCGCATCGTGTTGCAGGAGCAGCTCGACCAAAACAAACTTCGCGAACTCCACCTGGAGCAGGCACAAATCGGCGATGCCGTCGACATTGCACGTCGCACCGCGTTCGGGCTCGAATCCGTGCAGGAGAAACTCCGGGCGCTGTTCACCCTTGCGAACCAGCGCATTTCGCTTCTGGGCACGCAGGATGACGGTCACGGCGGTGGCAGCGTAGTCACACCGCAGCAGATCGACGAGTCGAAGGCGGAGGCCGCGCGTCTCGCCGAGGCGATCGCGGAGGCCGAGACCGCGTGGAAAGCCGCCCAGCAGGAGAGCGCACACGCGAAAGCGAATCTGGATGCCCTCGACGAGGAGATCGCGCTGCAGGCATCCCTCGTGTCGAAGCGCGAACTGGAGATCTCCAAACTCACCGGCCAGGCCGAAACCGCCGCCTCAAAGCTTGCCGCCGTGCGTGGGGAAGTCCTGCGCCAACAGAACGCGCTGGATGCCGCCGTGCAGCGCCGGGAGGCAGCCCAGACCGAGTTCGCCGCTCTCGAACGGGATGCTGGTGTCGGCGCGACGTCAGAGACCGACCTGGACGCGGCGTACCAGAAAGCTCAGGCGGAGGTCACGGTCGCCGAAGGCGAAATTGAACGGCTTCGAGAGACGGTGCACGATCACGAGCGGGAGCGCTCAGGGCTCGTCGCCCGCACGAGCGCCCTCTCCAGCGCTCTCGACCAGAAGGACGGTTCGAGCGCCCTCGTGGCGAAGAAGCTTCGCGGCATCCGCGGGCTCGTTGCCGAACACATCCAGGTGCAGCCAGGGTTTGAGGCGGCCGTCTCTGCGGCACTCGGCACGCTCGCGGATGCCGTACTCGCCGACAACCGCGACGCGGCGCTCGAAGCGGTCGAGCACGCGCGCGATGACGAATTAGGCCGGGTCGAGATTCTTCTGGCGGATGCTTCGGACTCTTCGGCGGGAGACAAACTAGCCGCAGGGTTGCCCGCGGGCGCGATCACGGCGCACTCTGTCGTGACAGCACCGGACGGCGTGCTCGGGATCCTCGCGCAGGTGGTCATCGCCGACGACCTCACCGTTGCCCGCAGCGTGTGGAAGGCTCTGCCCGAATCGTCGCCGGTCATGGTCATCACAAAGTCCGGCGATGTGCTCAGCCGTTTCGTGCTCCGCGGTGGTTCAGGGGCGAAGCGGTCCCGCGTCGAACTGGTTGCCGACCGGGATGCCGCGCAGTCGCGGCTTGCCGAGGTCACGACGCTCATTGAGGCCGCGAGAGCAGCCCTCGACGAGCAACGCGAAGTTCACGAGGTGGCCAAGACCCGGGCGTCGACTGCGCTTGCCGCGTTGCGCGACTTCGACGCGCAGCTCGCCGCCAGCACCGAGAAGCTCAGTCGAGCGCGCGCACAGGTGGAGGCGGCGACGGCGGAGTCGGAGCGGCTCGAGAGAGGCCTTGCCCTTGCGGCGGACGCTGTCGCCGCTGCCGTCACGGCAGCCGAGGCGGCGACCGCCGAGCTTGAGGCTGCCCAGTCGAGGCCGAAACCCATTCTGGATGCGTCCGAGCGCGACACCCTCTCCGCCGAGCTTGACGCGGCGAGGGAGCGGGAGGTGGAGGCGCGCCTTCAGGTGGAGACCGCGCGGGAGCGGGTGCGTGCGGAGGAAGCGCGCGGTGCACAACTCGCTCGGCAACTTGATGAGGATCGTGCTGCTGCGCAGGAGGCGGCCAGGCGCGCGGTCATCCGGCGCCACCAGTTGGAGTCTGCTCAGCGCGTGATCGATGCGCTTCCCGCCGTGCTCGATTCAGTCGACCGGTCGGTGTCCGAGGCGCGAGTGGAGCTTGCCGCCCGCGAGTCGGAGCGGTCGAAACAGAACGAGGAACTGGCAGCGTTGCGGCGCGATGAGGCGTCCCTTCGCGAACGGCTCGCGACGGTCAGCGACAGCGTGCACGGACTCGAAATGCAGATCTACGAGAAGAAGCTGAGCCTGTCCAGCTTGTTGGAGCGCGCGGGCGAAGAGCTTGGACTCGTCGAGGATGTCCTGGTCGCCGAGTACGGCCCCGACGTGCCCGTGCCGCCGGACCCCACCTCTGCCGACCCCACCTCTGCTGATGCCACTTCTTCCGAAAGCCCAGCATCCGCCCCCGCGGCGTCGGAAATTCAGGAATCTGCGTCGGCATCCGCGGGAGTCATCGATGAATCAGAGTCATCGGCGACGGAGATTCCTGAATTTCCAGCAGGTGTGCCCTTCAAGCGCGCGGAGCAGGAGGCGCGCCTGGCGAAGGCTGAGCGCAAACTCGCGCAGCTCGGCCGCGTAAATCCGCTCGCGCTCGAAGAGTTTGAGGCACTCGAGCAGCGCCACAAGTTCCTCACCGAGCAGCTCACCGACCTCACGAACACCCGTAAGGACTTGCTCACGATCATCGACGACATTGATGGCCGAATGCAGGACATCTTCGCCAGTGCGTTCGAGGACACGAAAGCCGCATTCAATGAGGTCTTCCCCGTGCTGTTCCCCGGCGGCACCGGCAGCATCCACCTGACCGACCCGGATAATCTGCTCGCGACGGGCATCGAGGTCACGGTAAAACCTGCTGGCAAGAAGATCGAACGGCTCTCGCTGCTGAGCGGTGGTGAGCGCTCTCTCGCGGCGGTCGCGCTGCTGATTGCCATTTTCAAGGCGCGCCCCAGTCCGTTCTACATCCTCGACGAGGTGGAGGCCGCGCTCGACGACGCGAACCTCGGGCGTCTGCTCACGGTGCTCGAGGAGCTTCGCGCCAGTTCGCAGCTCATTGTGATTACCCACCAGAAGCGCACGATGGAGATTGCGGATGCGCTCTACGGGGTCTCCATGCGCCAGGACGGCGTGAGCGCCGTCGTTGGGCAACGCGTCGCGTCGGAGAGATCCGCCACCGAGTCCTGAGGGTCACGCAGCTTTGAAGCCTCTTGAAGCCTCTGAAGCTTCCTAGAGGTGCTGAGGGGTCCGAAAGCGCCCTTCCGGATGCCTCGGAAGGACACATTGGGACCCCTCACGCGGTGCCTCGCCGCAGAATAGACTTGCGCGGTGACGGAAACCGAAGCCCTGCAGAAACGCGTTGTCCGCACTCTCGTTTTCGCTCAGATCCTCGGTGGTATCGGGCTCGGCGCCACGGTGTCCGTTGGTGCCCTGCTCGCGTCCGAGGTGAGCGGATCCCCAGCCTGGTCCGGCATGGCTGCGACCATGAGCACGCTTGGTGCTGCCCTGATCGCCGTGCCGCTTGCCCGAACGGCCGTCGCCCGGGGCAGGCGCGTCGCGCTCGCCGTGGGGTCGATCGTCGCAGCGCTCGGCGCCGTGCTGGCGACAGCATCTGCGGCCATCGGTTCATTCCCACTCCTGCTTGTCGGGCTCGCCCTTGCCGGGGCCGGATCCGCGACGAACCTGCAGGCACGATTCGCGGCGACCGACCTCGCGCAGCCCCTCCACCGTGGGCGCCAACTTTCGCTCGTGGTGTGGTCGACGACCATCGGCGCAGTGCTCGGGCCAAACCTCATCGATCCGGGCGAGGTGATTGGCGCCGCCATCGGTCTGCCCACCCTGACCGGGCCGTTCGTATTCACCGTGGCGGCGCAACTCGCCGCCATGCTCGTGTACTTCTTCGGACTCCGCCCGGATCCGCTGCTCACCGCCCTGAAGAATGCGCCGCCGCGCGACGGGGCGCCGCCCCGCAACGGGTTCGCGACTCTCCGAGTGAACCCACTCGCCAGGTACGCGGTGGTTGCTGTTGCGTTCAGCCACGCCACGATGGTCGCGATGATGTCGATGACTCCCGTGCACCTCTACGGCCACGGGGCCACGCTCATGATTGTCGGCTTCGCGCTCAGCCTGCACATCGCCGGCATGTACTCACTGTCGCCGGTGTTCGGCTGGCTCTCTGACCGCTGGGGCCGCGTGCCCACGATCCTGTTCGGCCAGGCGATACTCGTCGTTTCCCTGCTCACCGCGTGGGTTGGCGCGGAGTCGCAACCCCTGGTGGTGGTGAGTGTGATTCTCCTGGGGGTCGGCTGGTCGGCATCCACAATCTCCGGATCCGCTCTCGTGGCCGAATCTGCCGAAGTGGATGATCGAGCCGGCCTGCAGGGCGTCTCGGACCTGCTCATGAACTCGACCGCTGCCGTGTTCGGTGCGCTCGCGGGCCCCGTACTCGCCCTCATCGGGTATTCGGGGCTCGGCGTCGCGTGCCTCGCGCTGGTGGCCGTTGTCACGGTGTGGTCGCTGAGGCATCTGAAGACTCGCATCCCGGTCGCCAACTAAGATCGCTGTCATGGCTGAGCGCGCGCACCCCTGGTCGCTGGGGGGATCCCTTCGCGGAATGTTTGCCCGCAAAACCATTGACGAGGAGACGTGGAGCGACCTAGAGGATGCGCTCATCTCGGCAGATTTTGGTCCGGATGTCACCGACTCGGTAGTGGAGGAACTGCGCGCGAGCGTCGAACGCTTCCGCACCACAGACCCGGCCGACCTGAAGCGGATGTTGCGCGAAACCCTCGAGGAGCGTCTCGCCCGCCTCGACCCGACCCTGCACTTGACGGCGCGACCCGCTGTCGTGCTCGTGGTCGGGGTGAACGGGGTGGGCAAGACGACGACGATCGGCAAGTTCGCCAAGTTTCTGGCGAACCATGGGCGCAGTGTCGTCGTGGGGGCTGCGGACACGTTCCGTGCGGCGGCTGTCGAGCAATTGGCAACCTGGGCGGAGCGCGGTGGTGCGCAGATCGTGAAGCCGCAGGCGCAGGGTCAGGATCCGGCATCCGTGGCGTTTCAAACGGTGGAGCTGGCTCAGCGCGAGGGCATCGACATCGCCTTGATTGACACGGCGGGTCGCCTGCAGACGAAGAGCGGCCTCATGGACGAGCTAGGCAAGATTCGCCGCGTCGTGGAGAAGCAGACCGAGATCGCCGAGGTGCTGCTCGTGCTGGATGCCACGACGGGTCAGAACGGGCTCGCCCAGGCGCAGTCGTTTATCGAGCACGCCGGCGTGACCGGCCTCGTCCTGACGAAGCTGGACGGTTCGGCCAAGGGCGGCTTCGTGCTCGCGGTGCAGGAGAAGACCGGCATCCCGATCAAGCTGGTCGGCCAGGGTGAGGGGATCGGCGATCTCACCGGGTTCACGCCGCACGTGTTCGTGCAGAACCTCGTCGGCTAGCTTTCATCATTCAGGAGGTGACGGTGCCAGAGTGATTTGGGTGTTTACTTCCGTCACACCACCTCCTGAATGATGAAAGTCAGTCGTGGAGCGCGTGCGCCCGGCTGAGTTCCACGTAGTGGTCGGCGTTGGCGCGGATGCCGGCGATCTCGTCGTCGCTAAGCTCGCGCCGCACTTTGGCTGGCACGCCGGCAACAAGCGACCGGGGTGGAATCACGGTGCCCTCCAACACGACGGCGCCACCAGCCACCAGGGAACCCGTACCAACCACCGCACCGTTCATGACGGTCGCGTGCATCCCAATAAGGCAGTCGTCTTCGATGGTGCAACCGTGCACGACGGCGCCGTGCCCGACGCTCACCCCGGTGCCGATCGTGGTCGGAATGCCGGAGTCGCAGTGCACGACGACGTTGTCCTGCAGGTTGCTGCGGGCGCCGAGCGTGATCTGATCGGTGTCGCCGCGTAATACTGCACCGTAAAACACGCTCGATTCTGCGCCGAGCGTCACCCGGCCGACCAGCGTCGCGTTGGGGGCGACCCAAGCAGTCTCATTCACGTTGGGGGTGTGGCCGTCAAAGGGGCGAATCACTGCAGTGGTCATGGCTTAACGTTATCGCCCGAACGTCGCGGCCACCTCAGCGAGTGTGTCCTCGCTGCCGGCGTAGACTCCGTTCACCCTGGGCCAGTGGGTGACCACGTCCGTGAAGCCGAGTTCGGCGGCGCGACCGACCGCATCCTGCCAGATGTCGACGCTCTCCAGCGCGTAGCGGTGGGCATCCAGATTGAGATAGCGGTCGAGGGATGCGACATCCCTGCCGTGCGCAGCCAGGGTGTCGTCGAGTCGGTGTGACACGTCGGCAACCGAGCGCCACCACTCTTCCCGCGTGTCCGATTCCCGCCCGAGCGTGACCCAGCCGTCGGCGAGCTCCGCGACCAGGTCCAACCCCTTCGGTCCGTCTGCGGCGACCACCAGCGGCATCCGTGGATGCTGTGCAGGCTCGCCGACCATCCTCGCCTCGGATGCCGTGAACCATTCGCCGTCAAAGCTGATGCCGCCGCTTCCTTCTTGCTCGAAGCGCAGGAGCGCATCCAGCCCGCGCACGAACTCGACAAATCGCTCGTGGCGCTCGCGGCCGGTCAATTGTTCTTGCCCCAGCACGAAAGCGTCGAATCCGGTGCCACCGGATCCGACCCCGAGAATGAACCGCCCGCTCGCGATGTCGTCGAGCGTGGCCAGGTCTTTCGCGAACGGCACCGGGTGACGATAGTTCGGCGAACTGACGAAGGTTCCCAACCGGATGCTCGTGGTCGCCGTAGCCGCCGCCGTGAGGGTGGGAATGGTGGCACCCCATGGTTCACCGGCGAGGCTGCGCCAGGACAGGTGATCGTAGGTCCAGGCGTGGTCGAAGCCCAATTCTTCTGCGCGCCGCCACAGGGGTTTCGCCACAGGCCACGACTGCTGAGGGAGGATGACTATTCCGTGCCGCATCCGGCCACTCTAACCGCGGCCGCCCGCAGATATTCGAGACTTCGTCGTTACCGGCGGGTCGTACGCTGGCGTCATGACTGATGGTCCGGATGCGCCGTGGGTGCCACCGTCCCCGCCCCTTGCGCCGCGCACCGCGCCGGTACTTCCGCCGCCTGCCCCTGTGGTGCCGTCCACTACTGCACCGGTGCCACCGGGTGCGTCGCCACCGGGTGCGTCGCCACCAAGTTCGTCGCCACCAAGTTCCGGGCGACCGCGTTGGCTGATTCCAGTCCTCATTGCCGCCGGAGTCGCGGTCGTCGCCGGAGGTGTCGGGGTCATCGTGCTCTCCGTAACGACAGTTCTCTCCATGGACACGTATTCGGCGCCGGATCAACCGCTCGTACCCGGCGCGCCTGCCCAACCGATTGCGGCCGAGCCACTCCGCTGCCCAGAAGCCTGCTTCACAGAGGAGTCGATTCCGGACACGGTAGCTGTGGAGGGCACGTTCGCGGAGTTGGGCACACCGGACAACGCCGAACCGTACGGAAGCTACGAGCCATCCACGACGGGGGAACTGTACCGCCGAGACACCGCGTCGTGGTCCGAGTCTGGCGGTCATCCGGACGCCTGCTTTTTTATGCCAACCAGTGCGCCGTATGCGTCCTCCGTTTTGTCGACGGATGCGCGCAGCCCCGACCCGATCTTCTGGACCGGCACGCACCTTGATGCCGCCGGAATTGACAGCGTCGATCAGTCGGTGCGCTTGTTTCAAGACTCCGACTCCGCTGAGGCGTATCTGGCCGACATTGCCGCGCAGATTAACGAGTGCACTTCGGTTCAGTTCGAGTCAGCCAACAGTCGATACACGGCCACCGTTGATGCGGCATCCGCCCTCGGCACACCGGTGTCTGTGGCCAGCGCAGGTTGGATCCGTACCGGCGAGCCAGGGGAGCGTTGGCGTGCGTACAGTTTCGATCTTCAGCGGGGAAACCTCGTGGTGAGAACCCGGCTTCTCACTGACGGCACGATTCGGGAGACTGACTTTCGGCGGTTCGTGCAGTTCTACGCTGCGCAGCTTGCGGCGATCGAACCGCCCGCCAGGTAGCTCGGCGTTCGCAGTCTCGATTAAGCTGGCATGACCATGGCCACCTTCGGAAATCTCACCGACCGCCTTACCGACGCGTTCAAGAAACTTCGCGGTAAGGGCAAGCTGACCCCTGCGGATGTCGACGGTACTGTCCGCGAGATCCGGCGCGCGCTTCTCGACGCGGACGTCGCCCTCGAAGTGGTGAAGGACTTCACCGCTCAGGTACGCGAGCGTGCCCTCAGCGACGAGGTGAGCAAGGCCCTGAATCCCGCTCAACAGGTCGTGCAGATCGTCAATGACGAGCTCGTGGCGATTCTTGGCGGTCAGCAGCGTCGACTCGAGTTCGCGAAGACTCCGCCTACGGTGATCATGCTCGCCGGCCTTCAAGGTGCTGGTAAAACCACGCTTGCCGGGAAGCTCGCAAAGTGGCTCGTTAGCGAAGGCCACACACCAATTCTCGTCGCCGCCGACCTCCAGCGGCCGAACGCCGTCACCCAGCTTCAGGTTGTGGGGGAGCAGGCTGGCGTCCCGGTGTGGGCTCCGGAGCCAGGCAATGGCAAGGGCAACCCGGTGAAGGTGGCGAAGGACGGTGTGAAGGAAGCCAAGCGCCGACAGTTCGACACCGTCATTGTCGACACGGCCGGGCGTCTCGGCGTTGACGCTGAACTCATGAAGCAGGCCGCGGACATCCGCAAGGCTGTCGACCCGGATGAAGTGCTGTTCGTGATCGACGCGATGATCGGTCAGGATGCGGTCACCACGGCAAAGGCATTCCAGGATGGCGTGGATTTCACGGGCGTCGTCCTCACGAAACTGGACGGTGACGCCAGAGGTGGTGCCGCGCTGTCCGTCGCCTCGGTGACCGGTCGGCCGATCATGTTCGCAAGCACGGGCGAGGGACTCGGCGATTTCGAGCCGTTCTATCCGGACCGCATGGCGAGCCGGATCCTCGACCTTGGGGACATCCTCACCCTGATCGAGCAGGCGCAGAAGACGTTCGATCAGGAGGAGGCGGCGAAGGTCGCGGAGAAGTTCGCGACCGACACGTTCACGCTCGAGGACTTCCTGTCCCAGATGCAGCAGCTCAAGAACATGGGCTCGATCAAGAGCATGCTCGGGATGCTGCCGGGCGCGAAGGGGATGCGCCAGCAGCTCGACAATTTCGACGAGCGCGAGATCACCCGCACCGAGGCGATCATCTACTCGATGACGCCGACGGAGCGCCGCCAGCCGAAACTCCTGAACGGATCGCGACGGTTGCGCATCGCGAAGGGCTCCGGCATGACCGTGACGGAGGTCAACGCCCTCGTGAATCGGTTTGAGCAGGCGGCGAAGATGATGAAGACGGTCGCCAAGGGCGGCGTCCCTCAGGTGCCAGGCATGGGGCCGATCCCCGGCGCAGGGTTCGCCGGCGGCGGCAAGAAGAAGCAACAGAAAAAGAAGGGTTCGCGGTCGGGAAATCCGGCGAAACGCGCGGCCGAGGAAGCTGCGCTGGCCTCCGCGCCTGCGCCATCCGTGGCCGCAGGGTCGAGTTTCGGTCTTGGCGGAGCTCCGGCCGGCGCTGACGGGAAGGGTGCCCCGAGCGAGGAAGAGCTCGCCGCGCTCAGCAAATTCCTCAAGCGGTAGCGTTCTGCCCGCGGTTGCGGCGGCTATTCCGAAGTCGCGGGAGAGCCGCGGGAATCGCCGGGCCGGATAAACCCCGACTCATAGGCGAGGATGACCGCCTGCATCCGGTCACGCACGCCAAGTTTGGCGAGGAGTCTCGCGACATGAGTTTTCACTGTCGCGTCACTCACAAAGAGCTCAGTGGCAATTTCCGAGTTGGATGAACCGCGGGCGAGAAGTCCGAGAACTTCCCGTTCCCGCGCGCTGAGGGAGGAAACGGCGTCCGGAAGGCTACCCGGCGCGGGTTGCGCGATGAACCGTTCGATGAGTCTTCGGGTGATGGGCGGTGCCAGAAGCGACTCGCCACCGTCGACCACGCGCACGGCGGAGATGAGTTGCTCCCGTGGCGCATCTTTCAGCAGGAATCCGCTCGCCCCCACCCGCAGGGCGTCGTACACGAATTCATCCAGGTCGAACGTCGTCAGGATGAGTACGCGCGACGCTGAGCCGCCGGCAACGATTCGCTCCGTGGCTCGGATGCCATCGAGCACAGGCATCCGCACGTCCATAAGGATGACGTCCGGATGGAGATCAGCAGCCAGTTGCACCCCTTCGGCTCCGTTTGCGGCCTCACCAACGACTTCGATTCCGGGTTCAAGGTCGAGGATGAGCCGAAAACCGGTGCGCACGAGCTCCTGGTCGTCGACGAGCAACACTGTGGTCATGTTGACCTCCCGTCGAGTGGTAGGCGAGCCACGAGTCGAAATCCGCCACCCTCAACTGCGCCGGTCTCCAGGCTCCCCCCGAGGAGGTTGACGCGCTCGCGGATGCCCAGAAGCCCGACGCCTGCACTGGCGACGTTTTTGGGCTGACTTCCAGCAGCGTTGACCACCGAAAGGTCCAGGGAGTGCTCCGACGCCGACACGGTGACGGTGACGTGCACAGGCCCTGCGTGGCGGGCAGCGTTCGTGAGGGCTTCCTGCAGGATGCGATAGGCCGCGAGATCCACGACCGGCTGAATCACTCGGCCTTGGAGGTGGACCTCAGAGTCCACCGTCAGCCCGGCTTCCTTCGCGGAGGCGAGAAGGTCGTTGATCGCGTCAAGCCCCGGTGCCGGCCGGAAATCGCTGTCGTCAGCACGAAGCAGGTTCAACATGTCGCGGATTTCGCCGAGCGAGGAGCGCGCGGTCTCCGTGATGACCTTGAGCGGTTCGCGAGCACGGGCGGGGTCCCGCTCGAGCGCGGCGCCGGCAGCATCCGCCTGTACGGCGATAACGCTCAAGCTGTGGGCGACGACGTCGTGAAGTTCACGGGCGATCCGCACGCGCTCATCAGATACGGCCAGGAGTGCAAGGTCTTTTTGGTGTTGCTCGGCTTTGGACACGCGTCCGCGCCAGAGCCGACTCGCCCGGCCGAGCAGCCAGACTCCGCCGAACAGCAGGATGATGAAGAGGTAATCCTGTCCCTCTGTGACCTTTTCTTCCACGAGGATCGTTCCAACCATGAGCGCGCCAACGAGCGCGGCCATTCCTTCCGGGTAGTGCGCCGCGAGCGAGTACATCGCAATCACCGAAACGACGAGTGACCACAGTGAGCCGGCGGGTTGCGCGAGAACAAGTTGCGCAATGTCCGTGACGAGGAACACCGCGACCGTCACGACGGGAGCTCTCGTGCGCCAGCTAAGGGCAAGGGTCGAGGCGATGGCCACCGGAAGGGTCACCGCGATGGGACCCTCGTTGGGGTTTCCAGTCAGGACGCTTGCCATAGCCACCGCGCAGGCGATCCCGGCAAGCACAAGGTCTCCGCGGGGAAAACCCCAGTACTTTCGTCGCAACCACGGTCCGACCGAACCCAACATTTCCCCACTCTATTCCGGCAATAACTCTCGGTCGTCACCCATGTGGATGAACGCTATCGGCCACAGTGGCGACAAGGTTGGCATCCGATTCATCCGTGCGAGCGTGCACATTCGCCCGCGTCGACGACGCGCTGCCGTAGATCAGGTCGAGAACCTTAACTCGGCATCACACGATGCCCGGATGAAAGGACAAAGACAGTGTCGACAACGGTTGAACAGAAGGCAACTGGTTCCTCAGCGGCAGAGCGATTCTGGCGTACGGCGGGGATCCTTGGATTGGTGCTCGGTATGGCGAGCCTCATCGCGGCCACCGTCATTCAGTGGTTCATGCAGCCCAGTGACCCAACGCAAACACCCATCGACGTCGCACAGCAGAGCCCAACGCTGTGGCTCGTCGTCGGCCTGCTCGGGGTTCTGGGGCCGCTCGCCTGGGTCGCCGGAATCGTGTCCATCACCCTTCTCGTGCGCGCGAGGGGCTGGACGCTCACCACCATCGGCGGTTACCTCACCGGGGCCGGGCTCATCGCCGGCGTTGGACACCTCGCCCTGTTTTTCGGCGTAATCTCGGATGCTGCGGGAGCAGGCCTCACCTCGGACCAGAACATGGCCGTGCTGCAAGCGGATGATGCGAGCGTCCTCTCGACCGTGTTGCTCTACGGATTTCTCGTCGGATTCTCGCTCGGCCCGATTCTGCTGACGATCGGCCTTCGCCTCGCGAAGATTGTGCCCGTGTGGGTTCCCGTTGCCGCGGTCATCATGGTCGTGGCGAACTTCGTCGGCGGTGTTCCAGCGGGCATCGTGCAGCTCATTGCCATGGTCGCGACTTTCGGCCCGATGATTTTGGTTCTGGCAAAGCACCGGGGGCTTCCCGCATAGGCTGGTTGCATGACCCAGCGACCGATACGCCTCGGAGTGCAGCTTGCACCCCAACACGCCAGCTACCAGATGATCAGGGATGCGGTGTCGACGTGCGAGGAACTCGGCGTCGACATCGTATTTAACTGGGATCACTTCTTCCCATTGAGCGGCGAGCCTGATGGGCGGCACTATGAGTCCTGGACGATGCTCGCCGCGATCGCGGAGCAGACCACCGGCGTCGAACTGGGGTGCCTCGTCAACTGCAACGCGTACCGCAACCCGAACCTTCAGGCCGACATGGCCCGCACGATCGATCACATCAGCGCCGCGTCCAACGGTGGAGTTGGCCGGTTCATTTTCGGCACAGGCTCAGGCTGGTTCGAGCGAGACTTCGACGAGTACGGTTACGACTTCGGGACGAAGGGTTCCAGGCTCGATGCGCTTGCCCGCGATCTGCCGATCATCCGCGACCGCTGGACGAAGCTGAACCCGGCGCCGACCAGGGACATCCCGATCATGATCGGCGGCGGCGGCGAAAAGAAGACACTGCGCATCGTCGCGGAGCACGCGAACATTTGGCACAGTTTCAGCGACGCCGAGACCATGGAACGTAAGCTCGGCATCCTCGCGGAGCACGGTGCGGATGTCGGTCGTGACACGAGTGAGATCGAGTTGTCGACGGAGCTTCGCACGCGCAACCACGAGGAGGCGGACGAATTGGTGGCCCTCGGTGTGACGATGTTCACACTCGGAGTTTCCGGCCCAGACTACGACATGGAGAAGGTGCGGGATTGGCTCGCCTGGCGCGACGAAAAGAACGCCGCGCGCTCCGCATAGAGCTGGCCTGAGCGCAGTGGTGAATCCGTGTCAGCGGCGGGACTTAGTCTGGTCGGGTGACCTTACGGCAACCACAGGTTCGTGCCGCTGACTCTCTGAGTCCGCTTCTCATTGTTGCGATCGCCATCACGCTTCTTGCGTGGGCAAGCGCGTTCATCGTGATTCGCGGAGTGGGCCCGTATTTGGGCGGCGGAGAGTTGGCGCTTGGGCGCTTACTGGTCGCTACTGTGCTCCTTTCACTGCTGCTGATTGGCCGCAAGTGGATCCGTCCGACCGCGGGCGAGTGGCTGCTCATCGTCGTCTATGGTGCCGCGTGGTTCGGTGCGTACAATGTCACGCTGAACATTGCCGAACACACTCTCGACGCTGGCACGACAGCCATGATCGTCAACATCGGGCCGATCCTCATTGCACTGGGTGCCGGGGTGTTTCTTGGCGAAGGAATACCGAAGTGGCTTGCCATCGGTGCCGGTGTGGCATTCGGCGGGGTCATTCTCATTGGTATCGGCACGGGAGTTGCCGGAGTAGGGGACGGTACCGGCATCCTCTGGGCGCTTGGCGCGGCCCTGACCTATGCCATCGGCGTGCTGTGCCAAAAGCGTGTGATGCGCAGGATTCCCTCCACCCAAGTGACCTGGATGGGCTGTGCCATTGGAATGATTACCTGTCTGCCGTTCGCAGGTGGACTTGTGACACAGCTGCAGTCCGCGCCACTGAGCGTAATTCTCGGCGTTCTGTACCTCGGCGCGATCCCCACCTCGCTCGCGTTCACAACGTGGGGGTACGCCCTTTCCAAACTTCCAGCCGGTCAGTTGGGTGTCACCACCTACATCGTTCCGGTGATCGTGGTCGTGCTCGGCCTCATCGTGTTCGGAGAGATTCCGACCGTCCTCGCCATTGTCGGTGGAGTCATCTGCCTCGTCGGTGTCGCGCTCTCACGGCGGCGTTCATCGCCGCGCAAAGTGCTCGACGGGGTGTCACCAGAGCCCGGATCGCCGGTGGTTCCCGTGGCTCCCCAAAATCTGTCACAATAGACAGTCGAGTTCCGCCACTGCCCGACCCTCTAATCGGCTTCCGCGGAATCAACCAGAGCTTTCGCCGCGTGTGCCCCTACGCCCACGGTCGGCAGTTCGACCCCATACAAGAAATCTACGGAGAATTGTGGCTGTAAAGATTCGTTTGAAGCGCATGGGCAAGATCCGCGCACCGTTTTACCGCATTGTGGTCGCCGACTCCCGCACGAAGCGGGACGGTCGCGTGATCGAGGAAATCGGACTGTACCACCCCACCCAGGAGCCTTCGGTCATCGAGATCAAGTCCGAACGCGCACAGTACTGGCTTGGCGTTGGCGCGCAGCCGACCGAGCAGGTCACCGCGCTGTTGAAGCTCACGGGCGACTGGGGCATCTTCAAGGGCGAGAAGAACCCGAAGAACACGGTCAAGCTGGCCGAGGCCAAGCCCGAGTTCCAGGCTGACGAGAAGAAGAAGCCGGTACTCAAGCCGAAGACGGAAACTCCTGCCAAGGCCGAGAAGGCCGAGAAGGCCGACAAGGCTGCAGCGGATGACTCATCGACTGAGGCGCCTGCCAGCGAAGCGGCTGACGCCAAGGCTGAGGAGCCCAAGGCCGAAGAGGCAGCGACCATGGCCGAGGAAGCAGTCGAGGAGCCCAAGGTTGAAGAGCCTGCAGCCGAAGAGCCTGCAGCCGAAGAGCCCAAGGCCGAGGAGCCTGCAACGGACGCCAAGGCTGATGACTCCGCAGCGGAGGCCGACAAGGCCGACGACGACGCCAAGGCCTGATCATGCTCGCGAACGCGCTGGAACACCTCGTCAAGGGGATCGTTGATCACCCGGACGAGGTGGAGGTCGTCGCCAAGAGCTCACCGCGAGGTGAAGTGCTCGAGGTCAGGGTGAATCCAGAAGACCTGGGTCGGGTTATCGGTCGCTCCGGTCGCACAGCCAAGGCGCTTCGTACGCTCGTGACGGCGCTGGCCGACGGTCGCAAGGTGCGGGTTGACGTGGTGGACACCGATTTCTAGCAAGGCGGCATCCGACAGCACCCGACTCCGGGTTGGTCGACTCACCAAGGCGCACGGCCTCAAGGGAGCGATCAAGATCGAGTTGTACACGGATGACCCGGATCGACGATTCGTTCCGGGCGCCGTGTTCATTCTTCAGGTACCCGACAGTTCGCCCTGGCACGGCAAAACGCTTGAGCTGATTGAACTCAAGTGGTTCAACTCGCACCCGGTCGCATTCTTCAAGGACGTTGTCGACCGCACAGGGGCTGAAAGCCTCATCAAAGCAATCCTGCTCGTCGATCACGACCCGGCAGAGACTTCTGGTGAGGAAGACGCCTGGTTCGACCACCAGCTCATCGGACTGACGGTTCTCCGCGACGGAACGAAGGTCGGGACCGTCACGCGGCTTGACCACCTTCCGGCGCAGGACTTGCTCCACGTGGAGACGGATGCCGGTGACGTCATGGTTCCGTTCGTCAAGGCAATCGTTCCCGCGGTCGACATCGCGGCCGGAACGCTCACCGTGACACCGCCCGCCGGGTTGTTCGAGGAACTCCCCGATGACGATGACGATGACGAAGACGATGTCGGCGCCGAAGCCGACCCCGCAGCGGAATCCGACCTCGAGGCTGACGCGGAATCCGATCCCGCTCCCTAAGCTGGCTCCCATGCGAATCGACATCGTCACGATCTTTCCGGAGTTCTTCTCTGTGCTGGACGTGGCGCTCCTCGGCAAGGCTCGCGAATCCGGGCTCATTGAGCTTGGTGTCCTCGATCTGCGGGATTTCACGCACGACCGTCACCGCAGCGTTGACGACACCCCATACGGCGGCGGCGCGGGAATGGTCATGAAGCCGGAGCCGTGGGGGGACGCGCTCGACAGCATCCTTGATCCGCTCGTAGACACATCGCCCGGTGCTCGACTCGACGGGGGGCCGATGCTCATCTTCCCTTCACCGGCTGGCGAGCCGTTCACTCAGGCCATGGCGCAGGAGTTGTCGACGGAGACGCATCTGGTGTTCGGCTGTGGCCGCTACGAGGGCATCGACGAGCGCGTGTTCGAGTACGCGGTAACGCGGGCCCGGGTACGACAGGTGAGCATGGGCGACTACGTGCTGAACGGCGGTGAGGTCGCGACCATGGCGATGATCGAAGCGATCGGCAGACTAATTCCCGGGGTGGTGGGCAATCCGCAAAGCCTTGTCGAGGAGTCACACAGCGACGGACTCCTGGAGTACCCGAGCTACACGAAGCCAGCAGAGTGGCGCGGTTACGGAGTGCCGCCGGTGCTCATGAATGGCAACCACGGGGCGATTGCCGCCTGGCGTCGCGAGCAGCAGCTCGAGCGCACCCGCGCCATCCGCCCCGACCTGCTTTCATAATTCAGGAGGTGGTGTGACGGATGTGGTTGTGCGGGTGAATTTTGCCGTAGCTGCCACACCCAGTAACCCCACCAACCCCATCACCTCCTGAATGATGAAAGCATCACGTCAGGAGCGGGCGGTCAGGATGATGGGGCCGTCTTTCGTGATCGCAATCGTGTGCTCCGCGTGGGCCGCGCGCGAGCCATCCATGCTGCGCAGCGTCCAGCCATCCGGGTCGGTGAAAATCTGGTCGGTACCGTGCATGAACCACGGTTCGATCGCGAACACGAGTCCGGGCTTCAGCGGATAGCCCCGTCCGGCGCGCCCGTCGTTCGGGACGTGCGGGTCACCGTGCATGGTGTGCCCAACGCCGTGCCCGCCGAAGTCGACGTTGATGCCGAGGCCGGCCTCACGGGCCACGTTGCCGATGGCGGATGACACGTCGCCCATCCGGTTGCCGGCCTTCGCTGCGGCAATGCCAGCGGCGAGGGCGCGTTCTGTCGTCGCGATGAGGGCGAGGTCTTCGTCGCGCGGCGTGCCCACCACGAGGGAGAGTGCAGAATCCGCGACCCAGCCGTCAACCGATACGGCGAAGTCGAGACTCACCAGATCGCCGTCGCGCAGCGCATAGTCATGGGGGAGTCCGTGCAGCGCAGCGTCGTTCACCGACGTGCACAGCACCTTGCCGAACGGCATAGCGCCAAACGAAGGGTGGTAGTCGATGTAACAGCTCTCCGCGCCGCGCTCCGTGATCATCCGGTGGGCGAGGGCATCCAGGTCGAGGAGGTTCACGCCAACGTCGGCGGCCTCCGACAGGGCGGTGAGAACGCTGGCCACAAACTGGCCCGCCGGTCGCATCGCATCCAACTCGGCAGGCGTTCTCAACTCGATCATCCAGCCATTCTTCACCAAGAGGCGCGTACTCTGGAATTCATGTGGTTGAGGAAAGTGTTCTACTACGTCCAGTTTTGGGCGATTCCGGTGCTTCCGCTGTGGCTTTTGATCGCCCGGGGCATCACCATTGACGGCTCAGGATGGGAACTCATCTTTCTCCTGTTCACCGCACCAGCCCTCTCGCTTGCGCTCATCGTCGTGATGGGGCTCACGGTCGCCAGAAAGTCGGTTCGCCGCTCGCAGCTGCTGTCGTGGCTGGATGTCGGCATCCTGGCCGCGTGGTACGCAAGCATCATCTTCCTGGGGTTGATGTCCAATCCTTTGGTCGCGGTGAGCGCGATTGTGTTGACGCTCGTCGCGTTCTGGAGCACTGTCTGGCAGCTTGTCGTCGAGGCGAGGCAGCGGATTTCGCTCGCGTTCGCGAGCTACGAGGCGATTCCGGTGACCTACCGCTAGTTTCCGCAGTTGGCGGGCGTGTCGCGGGTGTGACAGAATGGTCCACTGTGCCTGCGCGCAGCCCTGCCACAGGGGGG
>SWCD01021066.1_pt1 | contig 226408 bp, 206 predicted proteins | sample 4693011 | NCBI WGS metagenome assembly SWCD01 (sample SAMN10267278, study PRJNA491770) | bioreactor metagenome | isolation source: DHS bioreactor inoculated with marine | place: Japan: Omine Ridge, Nankai Trough
GGCCTCGATGCCATCGTCTTCGGCCCCGGCATCACCCAGGCGATGATCTCGATGGTCCGTCCCGGCGGGGACGCGCTGCAGATCGAGATCGACGGCGGCGTCGGCGGCTGGATCACCATTGCCGGTCAGTTCCAGCCGAACCGGGGGATCGAGGAACTCAGGTTCGACGACGGCTCGGTGATCGACCTGACCGTGCAGAGCTTCGTCACCCAGGGCACTGCGGGCGACGACCTGATCCGGGGCATTCGCTACGGCGGCTCGTCGGTTGACACGATCCACGGCCTCGACGGGAACGATACGCTCTACGCGGCGGGGGCGAACCAGCAGGATTACACCCCGAACGCGCTCTATGGCGGGGCCGGCGACGATGATCTCACCGGCGGGCGCGTCGCAGACCTGCTCGACGGCGGCAGCGGCAACGACAATCTCGACGGGAGCACGGGCGACGACGATCTGCGGGGCGGCCTCGGGCAGGACACGATCAGTGGCGGCCTCGGCAACGACTCCCTGACCGGCGGCCAGGGCAACGACCGTCTGACCGGCGGGTCGGGCACCGACGTGTTCCGGGCCTCGGTCGCGCAGGGCGACGACATCATCACCGATTTCCTGATCGGGGCGGATGCGGGCAGTGGCGACAAGATCGATGTCGCCGGGCTCGGGTTCGTGTTTGCCGTCATCGGCTTCACCGTGACCGCCGCGGGGCTACGGGTCGAGCTGCCCACGGGATCGTTCACCCTGGAGGGCGAGAGCGCGTCGAGCCTTTCGGCCAGCGACTTCATCGGCCTTGGCATCACCGCGAACACTGCGCCGGAGATGACCATCCCGGCGGCGGTGAGCGTCGAGGCGAACCTGATCGATATCACCACGATCGCGGCGACGGACGCGGACGGCGATCCGCTGAGCTACGCGATCGCCGGCGGGGCGGATGCGGATCTGTTTCAGATCGACGCCGGCACCGGCACGCTCGGCTTCCGCGCGCCGCCGTTTTTCCAGGCGCCGCGCGACGCGAACGGCGACAATGTCTACGAGGTGGTGATCACGGCGGAAGATGGCACCGAGGTCTCGGCGCCGCAGACGCTCTCGGTTCGTGTGACGGCAGCGAGCTACAACGAGATCCTCGGCACCGGCGCTGACGATGCCGGCATGACCGGAACCGTGGCGGCGGACCACATCATCGGCCTGGCCGGCAATGACACGATGAACGGCAAGTCGGGGAACGACTGGCTCGAAGGCGGAGACGGCAACGACAAGCTCTATGGCAGCACCCGCAGCGACGTGCTTCAGGGCGGGGCCGACAACGACTATCTCAACGGCGGCGCCGGCGCGGACGTCATCGACGGCGGTGCCGGGACAGACCAGGCCTCGTGGAAGTTCTCGGACGCAGCGGTGACTGTCGACCTCAAGCTCGGAACCGCCTCTGGCGGCACGGCCGAAGGCGATCTTCTGATCGGCATCGAGGACATGGAAGGCTCGCGCGATTTCGGCGACACCCTGACCGGCGACGATGGCGGCAACCGGGTCTATGCCCGCGGCGGCGACGACATCGTGTCGGGCGGTCTCGGCAACGACCGTCTCTATGGCGAAGCCGGGGCGGACAGGCTTTTCGGCGGCGGCGACGACGATGTGCTGCTCGGCGGCATCGGTGCCGACGTTCTCGATGGCGGAGGCGGGATCGACTGGGCCGGCTACTACCGGTCGGCCGCGGGTGTCACCGTTGACCTCACCCTCGGGACCGGCCTTGGCGGGGAAGCCCAGGGCGATACCCTGACCGGGATCGAACACCTCCAGGGGTCGAATTTCGACGATGTCCTGACCGGAGACGGTGTCTCGAACCGGTTCTATGGCCTCGCCGGGAATGATGTGTTGAACGGTGGCGCCGGCGACGACAAGCTCTACGGGGGCAGCGGGAGCGACACGATCGACGGCGGCGACGACAGCGACCTTCTGGTCGGCGAAGCCGGGGCCGATAGCCTCGACGGCGGGGCCGGGATCGACACCGCGTATTACGTTTCGTCCGCCAGCGCCGTCCAGGTCGATCTCGCGCTGGGCACCGGGGCGGGCGGCGATGCGGCCGGCGACAGCCTGACCAATATCGAGGATGTCGCGGGCTCGGGCTTCGGCGACGCCCTGACCGGCGACGCGGGCGCCAACCGTCTCACCGGCAACGGCGGCGACGACACGCTGAGCGGCGGCGCCGGGGGCGACAAGATCTACGGCGGCTCGGGCGCCGACAGGATCAACGGCGGGGCCGACAACGACTACCTGGTCGGCGGCGGCGGTGCCGACACCTTCGAATTCGATCCGGGCTGGGGCTACGATACCATCGGCGATTACCGGCAGGGGGTGGACATACTCGACCTGAGCGGGACTGGTCTGACCGCGGACGACCTCAGCGTCGTCGACGCGGGCAACGGGCATACTCTGGTGGTCGATACCACGACCGGGCTCAACAAGATCCGCCTGGACAACACCGACTGGACCCAGGTCTCGACGGCCGACATCTTCTTCGGCCCGTAGCCCAGTGCACTGGGCCGCCGACAGGACGAAGGGACAGGCCCCGGGGAAGCTCTGGCGAGCCTCCGGCCGCGGCCACGCGGAAACCGCGCGGACACCGGGGGGACAGGGACGTATCCCGACCGGCTCCGGGCGCCGGCACCGTTTCGCCCCGCCGCGGGGAGCTTTCAAAGCCGCTGTCGTGAGCCGCCATCCGGTCGCAACCGGGGCGACGCGTGATTGACAGGGCTCATGGCGCGGCGGGCGCATCCGGCATCCGTGCTGGGCATGCGGAGCGCGCGGTGCGGCTGCCGGGCGCGGTGGACTGGCACGGCCAACGCACCGGGCGTCTTGGTCCCAAGTGCCGGGCAGGGCAAACCCGGTTCAGACCAACCGCCGCAGCCGACAGGGTCCGACCCGCCGGCGCCCAGGCGCGGTTTGGCCCGGTTTTTCGAAATCGCGGCTGGACTGCGGGGAAAAGACTGGTAGTTCTCGCGCCGGGACCCGGGCCATCGACAGGCGCTCGGCGGCAGTCAGAAAGAACGAGGAGCAATCCGATGAACCGCAAAGGGATCATTTTGGCAGGCGGTTCGGGAACCCGCCTTTATCCGATCACCATGGGGGTCTCGAAGCAGCTCCTGCCGGTCTACGACAAGCCGATGATCTACTATCCGCTCAGCGTGTTGATGCTGGCGGGCATCCGCGAGATCGCGATCATCACCACGCCGGACGACCAGGCGCAGTTCCAGCGGTTGCTCGGCGACGGCAGCCAATGGGGACTTGCCTTTACCTATATCGTCCAACCCTCGCCCGACGGGCTCGCCCAGGCCTATATCCTCGCCGAGGACTTCCTCGCCGGTGCGCCCTCGGCGCTGGTGCTGGGCGACAACATCTTTTTCGGCCACGGCCTGCCGCAACGGCTTGCCGCCGCCGATGCCGCGCAAAGCGGCGGCACCGTTTTCGGCTATCGGGTCTCCGACCCGCAACGCTACGGCGTGGTCGGGTTCGATGCCGGCGGACGGGTGCGCGAGATCGTGGAAAAACCCGAGGTCCCGCCGTCGAACTACGCCGTGACCGGGCTCTATTTCCTCGACGGTCGCGCGCCGGAGATGGCGAAAACTGTGCAGCCGTCGCCGCGCGGCGAGCTGGAGATCGTCGATCTTCTCTCGCTCTACCTCGACGCCGGCGCGCTTCGGGTCGAGACCATGGGGCGGGGCTATGCCTGGCTCGACACCGGCACCCATGCGAGCCTGCTCGACGCGGGCAACTTCGTGCGCACGCTGACCGAGCGGCAGGGCCAGCAGGTGGGCTCGCCCGACGAAATCGCATTCGAGATGGGGTTCATCGACGCCAAGGCGCTCGCGGCCCGGGCCGCGCTCTTCGGCAAGAACGGCTACGGCAAATACCTCGACACGCTTACCAAAGAACGCGCCGAAGGGTTCCGTCCGAAGGGCTGACCGCGGGGCCGGGCGCAGGCCCGCTCAGGCCGCCCCGGGGGCATCCGCGCCGCGGCGCCGCCACACCCGGGGTGGAGCCGCTGCCCGCGCGGGCCGGGACATTGGCGCCGGGTCAGACCCGATCGGCGTCATGCACCAGCCGCAAGTGGCCGAGGCGTTGCCCGGCGTCGGGCTCGGGATGTCCGCGCGTCCGGGTCTGCGGTTCGGCGAGCCGCCGGGCCAGCTCCGCGGTTCGCGGTGCGAAGGCACCGACGCCGGCCGTGTCGCCCGCCTCGACGGCGGTGAGCGTCGGGCGCGGTTCGGGCAGGTGCTGGAAGCGGGCCATGTCCGGGCGCGGCCGGGTCAGCGGATCCTGCGCCAGCGCCTTGGTCTCGACGTCGCGGATCGAAAAGCGGCGCGGCCCGCGGCCGATCTGTCCGCGCGTCTCGAGCACGCCGAGAATGCGGGTGGCATGGCCATGGGCGTCGCGCAGCGGCAGCAGCATCATCTGGCCATCGAGCGGCGGACGGGTGAAGCCCTTGTCGGAGCCGAGGGTCAGGCGCACCACGGCGGGCGAGTCCATGACCTCGGCGATCACCCTCTGCAACTCGCGCCGCGCCTCGGGCAGGAACATCGCGGTGATCGGCATCCCGCGCACCTCCATCGCCATCAGGTCGTTGAGATGCAGGCCCGCGAGCCGGATCCGGGCGACGCCGGGCGCGACCTTTTCGAGCACGAAAGCATGGTGGAGCACCTCGGCGATGCCACGCGGGTCGACCTCGGCGCGCGCCGGCATCACCCGCCCGTTGCGCAGGCCTTCCCAGTAGGCCTCGACCTTGCCGAGCGCCGGATACAGCACCCGCGCCCGCGCCGGGCCGATCGAAACCACCTTGTCCTTGTTTACATCGGTCGTCATGTCGTAACCCCCTAAACCCACGCTGCAGCCCCTGTCGCCTGCCGGCGGTTCCCCGTCGACCCGGCCTTGCGGCTTCTGGTCATGGCCCCCACCCGATCCCGGCCCCCCCGGTCTGCGGTCTCCGCGGTCGTTGTTGCCCCGATGCGGAGCCTCTGATAACGACACGGTGATGTCCCTACCGCTGTCCAATTCTGCCACATTTCAGACTCAATTGGGGCAGAATCTTTATAAAGGGTTAATGCCTGCCATGCTCCATTCGATGACCGGTTTTGCCACGCTCAAGGGCCAGGAAGGCCCGTGGAGCTGGACCTGGGACATTCGCGCCGTCAACGGCCGCGGGTTCGACCTGCGGCTGAAACTGCCCGACTGGCTCGAGGGACTGGAAACCGGGGCCCGCAAGGCGGTGAGTGCGGCGGTCAGCCGCGGCAACGTCACCCTTGGGCTGCGGCTCGGACGCGACGCGGCGGAGGGGGCGGTGGCGCTCAACGGCGCCGTGCTCGACGGGGTGCTGGCGGTGCTCGCCGAGATCGACCATGCCGCCAAGGCGCGCGGGCTGGATCTGGCGCCGCCGACCCCGGTCGAGGTGGCGGCCATGCGCGGCGTGCTGGAGACGAACGCGCCGGACGAAGACCTCGGACCGCTCGTCGCGGCGCTGCTCGCCGCGCTTCCCGGCCTGCTCGACGGGTTCGACGCCATGCGCGCCCACGAGGGCGCGGTGCTGGCGGCGGTGCTGGCCGACCAGCTTGCCGCGATCGAGGCGCTGGTGGTCGAGGCCGGGGCGGCGATCGAGGCCCGGCGCGAGGCCCAGGCGGAGGCGCTGCGGACCGCCCTCGCGCGGGTGCTCGACAACAGCGACGGCGCCGATCCCGACCGGGTCGCGCAGGAGCTGGCGATGATCGCGGTAAAGTCCGACGTGCGCGAAGAGATCGACCGGCTGGGCGCCCATGTCGCCCAGGCGCGCAGCCTGATCGCCGGCGGCGGGCCCTGCGGGCGCAAGCTCGATTTCCTGATGCAGGAATTCAACCGCGAGGCCAACACGCTCTGCGCCAAGTCGCAATACCAGGAGCTCACCCGGATCGGGCTCGATATCAAGGCGGTGGTCGACCAGATGCGCGAGCAGGTTCAGAACGTGGAGTAGATGTGGCGATGGAACAGGCGACCCGGCGCGGCCTTCTCATCATCCTGTCGTCGCCCTCGGGGGCGGGCAAGTCGACCCTGGCGCGCATGCTCATGGGCTGGGACGAGAGCTTGCGGTTCTCGGTCTCGGCCACGACCCGGGCGCCGCGGCCCGGCGAGGTCGACGGCGAGCACTACCACTTCATGAGCGAAGCGGCGTTCAAGACGATGGTCGCGCGGGGCGAGATGCTGGAACACGCCCATGTCTTCGGCAATTTCTACGGCTCGCCGCTCGGCCCGGTCGAGACCGCGATCAACGAGGGGCGCGACGTGCTGTTCGACGTCGACTGGCAGGGGGCGCAGCAGATCGCCCGCTCGGCGTTGCAGGACCATGTGTTGTCGATCTTCGTCCTGCCGCCGTCGATTGCCGAGCTGCGCCGCCGGCTGGTCGAGCGCGGCCAGGATACGCCGGAAGTGATCGCCAAGCGGATGCAGAAGAGCTGGGACGAGATCAGCCACTGGGGCGGCTATGATTACGTGCTGGTGAACGACGATCTCGAGGCCACCTTTCAACGGCTCAAGACCATCGTCGCGGCGGAACGGCTGCGGCTCGCCCAGCAACCCGGCCTGACCGATTTCGTGCGCGGGTTGCAGGCCGAATTTCAGGAGAGCGAAGAATGATCTGGGAACTGGACGGGCAGGCGCCGCTGCTGGCGGACGATGTCTGGGTCGCGCCCGATGCGCAGCTGATCGGCAAGGTGACGATGGCCGCGGGCAGTTCGGCCTGGTTCGGCGCGGTCCTGCGCGGCGACAACGAGCCGATCACGGTCGGCGAGAACAGCAATCTCCAGGAACAGGTGGTCTGCCACACCGACCCGGGCTACCCGGTGGTGATCGGCGCCGACGTGACCGTGGGCCACAAGGCGATGATCCACGGCTGCGAGATCGGCGACGGCTCGCTGATCGGTATGAGTGCGACGATCCTCAATGGCGCCAGGATCGGCAAGGGCTGCCTGATCGGGGCCGGGGCGCTGGTGACCGAGGGCAAGGAGATCCCCGACGGGTCGCTGGTGGTGGGCAGCCCCGGCAAGGTGCTGCGGGTGCTCGACGCGGCGGCGCGGGAAAAGCTGATCGACAGCGCCCGGCGCTACCGGGCCAACGCGGCGCGGTTCCGGGCGGGGCTGAAGCCGGTCGCATAGCCGCGGCCGGGCAGGGGGCTTTGCCCTGTAGGGGCCGGTTTGCCGGCGCCGCAACCTGGCAGGCGATTGCCGTCGGCAATCTGCCGAGAAGGCCCTCGGGCTGCGCCATTCACCCCCAAGGTATTTGGAAACCGAAGAAGCCGGGCGAGAATTGCGCGAGGGGTGGGCGAACTCGGACGGGGGTCCAAGGTATTGAATTTGCTACAGTTATCGCTAACACCGTTTTTGTGAGCGAAGTCCTGGAAAGGGCGGGCCGGGCTGAAGGCCGGCCTACGGGAGATGGTGGGTTGTCACCCACCGGAGCTTGCTGTGCGAAACCGGGCGAAGACAGGCGGCGCTGGCCCCGGGCGCCCGTGTTCAGACCGGCCCGACCCAGCGGGGCACCCGGGCGGCATAGGCGCGCCAGGCCGGGTCGCGGGACAGGAGGGCTTCCTCGGTCCGCACCTGCGCCCTGGCCGCGGCGGTCATCGCGACGGCGGCGACGAACAGGACCGGACCCGCGAGCGGCACCAGCGCCCAGACGAGCAGCAGCAGGCCGAGAAAGACCGGGTTGCGCGACCGGGCGAAAGGACCGTCGGTCACCAGGGCGCCGGTCTGGCCCTCGGCGGTGCCGATCCGCCAAGATTGGCCCATGTGCGCCTGCGCCCACAGCGCCAGGCCTGCGCCCGAAACGGCCGGGACCAGCCAGGCCGGCGACAGGCTCCAACCGGTCGCACCGAGCGGCCAGAGCACGAGCGCCGCGAACCCGAGGCGGAAGACCCAGGCGGGCAGCGCCTGTCCGGGGCGGTCGAAGAGCCACAGGCTGCGCCCGGCACGGCGTGCCGCCAGGACCGTCAGGGCTGCGAATGCGGCGAGGTATCCGGTGCCGAGGATCCAGCCGGTGAGCTGCACCATCGTCATGCGCCCCGCGATCCTCTGTTTGCTGGCACAAGTACCTCCGCGAGGGCGGGGCCGGCCCGCCGATCGCCGCTCAGTCGGTGCCGCGGTAGGGCTCGACGTATTGCAGCGCCATGTCCCAGGGGAAGAAGATCCAGGTGTCCTGGCTGACCTCGGTGATGTAGCTCTGGACCATCGGCTTGCCCTTGGGCTTGGCGTAGACGGTGGCGAAATGCGCCTTGGGCATCAGCCTGCGGACCACCTCGAGGGTCTTGCCGGTATCGACCAGATCGTCGATGATGAGCACCCCCTCGCCGTCGCCGACCACCTCCATGTCGGGGGCTTTCAGCACCACCGCCTCGCCCTGGTCCTGGTGGCTGTAGCTTTTGACGCTGATCGTATCGACCACGCGGATGTCGAGCTCGCGGGCGACGATCATCGCCGGCGCCATGCCGCCGCGGGTGATCGCCACCACGGCCCGCCAGGCGCCGTCCTGGCCCGGCCCCTGCTTGTCGAGCCGCCAGGCCAGCGCCCGGCTGTCGCGGTGGATCTGATCCCAGGAAACATGAAAGCCCTTTTCGTGCGGAAGCCGGTCGTTCATGGGGCTTTCCTTCCGGTCACGAGGTCGATGTCGGGGGCGTCGATCGCCTTCATCCCGATGGCGTGGTAGCCGGCATCGACGTGGTGGGTCTCGCCCGAGACGCCCGCGCCGAGGTCGGACAGGAGATAGAGCGCCGAATTGCCGACGTCTTCGATGGTGACGGTGCGCCGCAGCGGCGAGTTCAGCTCGCTCCACTTCAGGATATAGCGAAAATCGCCGATGCCGGAGGCCGCGAGGGTCTTGACCGGGCCGGCGGAGATCGCGTTGACCCGGATGCCTTTCGGCCCGAAGTCTTCGGCGAGATAGCGCACGCTCGCTTCCAGCGCGGCCTTGGCCACGCCCATCACGTTGTAATGCGGCATCACCCGCTCGCCGCCGATATAGGTCAGCGTGACCATCGACCCGCCCTCGGTCATCAGCGCGGCCGCACGGGCGGCGACGGCGGTGAAGGAATAGACCGAGATGTCCATCGTCACCCGGAAATTATCGCGGCTGGTCTCGGCGTAGCCGCCGCGCAGCTCGGCCTTGTCGGAAAAGCCGATGGCATGAACCAGGAAGTCGATCTTGCCCCATTCCTTCGCGAGGGTGGCGAAGAGCGCATCGATCGAGGCGTCGTCGCCGACGTCGCATTCAGCCACGATCGGCGCGTCGAGCTGCTCTGCCAGCGGCAGCGCGCGCTTCTTCATCACCTCGCCCTGGTAGGAGATCGCGATCTCGGCGCCGGCGTCGTGCAGGGCCTTGGCGATGCCCCAGGCCATGCTCTTGTCATTGGCCAGCCCCATGATCAGGCCGCGTTTTCCGGTCATTAACCCGTTGGACATTGGCTGTTCCTTGTCCTGCTCAATTCGGTTAAGTCGGATTACGCGATTGCACCGGCTGCTTCAAGCCTGCCCGGCGGCGGCATCGGGCAATTCACCGGGCAATTCACCGGGCGATTCCTGACGCAACGGCAACCGGAGGGAGAAATGAGCGACCGCAGTGGCATATTCGCAGGCGACGACCCCTTCGCGATCGCGCGCGCCTGGCTCAATGAGGCGGCGGCCCACGAGATCAACGACCCCAATGCCATCGCGCTCGCCACGGTCGACGAGACCGGCCTGCCGAATGCCCGGATGGTGCTGCTCAAGGAGATCGAGGCGGACGCCTTCGTCTTCTACACCAACTACGGCTCGGCCAAGGCGCGCGAGATCGAGGCGGGCGGCAAGGCGGGCTTCGTGATGCATTGGAAAAGCCTGCGCCGGCAGGTGCGCGCGCGCGGGCTGGTCAGCCGCGAAGACGGGCCGAAAGCCGACGCATACTACGCCTCGCGCAGCCTCAAGAGCCGGCTCGGGGCCTGGGCCTCGCACCAGTCCGAACCGCTCGCATCGCGGGCGGCGCTGATGGCCGAGGTGGCGCGGCTGACACCGCAGCTCGGGCTGCACCCGCCGCGGCCGCCGTTCTGGGGCGGGTTCCGGCTGCGCCCGCTCGAGATCGAATTCTGGGCCGACGGTCCGTTCCGTCTGCACGACCGGTTTCGCTGGCAGCGCGACGGGCTCGATGCGCCCTGGGACACGCAAAGATTGAATCCCTGACAGGATCAACATGGCCGGGAGGCGGCGAACCTGTACAAAAATACAGGTCGGCCCGGCTTGTGCGGATCCGCGAAAACCCTCTAAATGAGAATGGGATGGAAGTTTACAGGTGACGGAATGACGGACGATCACGATCTGGCCGAGAGGGAAACCCTGCACGGCCACGTCAAGTGGTTCGACCCGGGGAAAGGGTTTGGCTTTGTCGTGGCCGACCGTGGCGGGCCGGATATCTTGTTACATGCCAACGTTTTGCGAAATTTCGGGCAGAGCTCGATCGCGGACGGGTCGGGCATTTCTCTGGTGGCGCAGAGCACCCAGCGGGGCATGCAGGCGATCGAAGTGCTGACGATCGAGCCGCCCGAGAGCGATGTCGACTCCGGCGATGTGCTGACCGAGGACGATGTCGACCTCTCCAAGGCGGGGCCTCTGGAGCCTGCGCGGGTGAAATGGTTCGACAAGGGCAAGGGTTTCGGTTTTGCAAATGTGTTCGGCAAGAGCGAGGACGTGTTCATTCACGTCGAAGTGCTGCGCCGATCCGGATTTGCCGATCTGCAACCGGGTGAAGCGGTGTCGCTGCGCGCCATCGACGGCTCGCGGGGGCGGATGGCGGTGCTGATCGCGGCCTGGGATTCCGTGCTGCAGCGGCACGGCGAGTAACCCGGGGATGCGGCGCCGGTTCCTGTCAGCACTGGCCGCGGTGGCGCTGCTCGGGCTCGGCTTCGGGCAGGGCGCGCAGGCGCAGGATTGCGGGCGCGACCGTGTCGACATCCGCGGCGACTGGGGCACCGCGCGTTTCCGTGTCGAGATCGCCGACGACCCCGCCGAACAGGCGCGCGGGCTGATGTTTCGCGAGACGCTGGCGGCGTCGGCCGGGATGCTGTTCGTCTACCCGGCCCCGGTCGCGCCGGCGTTCTGGATGAAGAACACGCTGATCCCGCTCGACATGATCTTCATCCGTCCCGATGGCATCATCGGCCATGTGCACCCGCGCGCGGTGCCGGGAGACCTCACCGGCATCCGCGGCGGCGACGGGATCCTCGCGGTGCTGGAGATCCGCGGCGGCATGGCCGAAGCGCTGGGGATCGGCCCGGGCGACGAGGTGCGGCATCCGGCCTTCGAGCCGGCAGGGGCGGCCTGGTCGTGCGATCCTGCGGCCGGGGCGACCGGGGAAGGGCAATAGGTCTTTCCTTTCCGGCCGGGGCTCATGTATGAGGTCCCGAGTCGGGGCGTAGCGCAGCCTGGTAGCGCACCTGTTTTGGGAACAGGAGGCCGCGAGTTCGAATCTCGCCGCCCCGACCATTTCCCGCAGAATCGCACCGCTCAGGCACAACATGCAGGGTCAATCAGACAAATCCGTCTATATCTGGTGTTTGCGCCGGGATTGATTCTTTCTCGATTCGGCCTGGCGCCGGGCCACGGAAGGCTTGCCTGTGACCATTTGGCCGCAGCGATTCAGAGGCCTTGGAAAAAAGTTTTCCACACGGGTTTTGAGGTGCTGCGAGAGCTCAACCGGGGAACGGCCTGAAATTGAACGCGGTTTGCGGAACGCTCCACATCTCATCCCCAGTCTGTCCCCAAGTGGCGTATTGTTTCCGAATCCGAAACGGTAACGGAGCTGTAAATTCGCGTTGACGGCCGTGTGACCATGGGCCAATTTGTGCGCGTTGACCGGGTGGCCACTACATGTGGTGGTCTTTGAGATCTGGGAACGGGACACACATCGCATAGGTGCCTTCACATGGATGAAGGCCGGGGGGCTGCCAACCGCGCGAAAGCGTCGGCGGCCCTTAGTATGTCTGTCACGGATCCGGGCTCGACCGGCGGCAGGGAGTGAAACAAGCGCGGCGAACCGCGCACGACAGACGACGCGACGGTGTCGCAGAAAAGGGAACGACAGGCGCCATGAAAATCGACAGAAAATTTACCGAGGCAGGCAAAGACGCTTACGATGCTATTCCGTTCACCACGACCGTCTCGGAGATCCGCAATCCCGACGGTTCGATCGTGTTCAAACTCGACAAAGTCGAAGTGCCCGAGGGCTGGAGCCAGGTCGCCTCGGATGTGATCGCGCAGAAGTACTTCCGCAAGGCGGGGGTGCCGGCCGCGACCCGTGCGGTGGCCGAAGAGGACGTTCCGGAATTTCTCTGGCGGCGCACGGCCGACAAGATGGCGCTTGAACTTCTTCCTGAAAATCAACGCTTTGGAGGCGAAACTTCAGCCAAGCAGGTGTTTGACCGACTGGCCGGCGCCTGGTGCTACTGGGGCTGGAAAGGTGGGTATTTCACCACCGAAGCCGACGCCAAGGCCTATTTCGACGAAATGCGTTTCATGCTGGCCGCGCAGATGGCCGCACCCAACTCGCCGCAATGGTTCAACACCGGCCTGCACTGGGCCTATGGCATCGACGGCCCCAGCCAGGGCCATTACTACGTCGACCACGATTCGAAGATCCTGACCAAGTCGGGCTCGGCCTACGAGCACCCGCAGCCGCATGCCTGCTTCATCCAGTCGATCGGCGACGACCTGGTGGGCGACGGCGGCATCATGGACCTCTGGGTCCGCGAGGCGCGGCTGTTCAAGTACGGCTCCGGCACCGGCACCAACTTCTCGTCGCTGCGCGCCGCCAACGAGCCGCTCTCGGGCGGCGGCAAGTCGTCGGGTCTGATGGGGTTCCTCAGGATCGGCGACCGGGCCGCGGGTGCGATCAAGTCGGGCGGCACCACCCGCCGGGCGGCAAAAATGGTGATCGTCGATGCCGACCATCCGGACATCGAGGAATTCATCAACTGGAAGGTCAAGGAAGAGCAGAAGGTGGCCTCGCTGGTGGCCGGCTCGAAGATGCACGAGGCGCATCTCAACAAGATCTTCGAGGCGATCGGCACCTGGGACGGCGACATCGCCGACGCCACCGACCCGAAGAAGAACGATACGCTCAAGACCGCGATCCGCGCCGCCAAGAAGGTCGCGATCCCGGAGAACTACGTCAAGCGCGTGCTCGACTATGCGCGCCAGGGCTACAGCTCGATCGAGTTTCCGACCTATGACACCGACTGGGACGGCGAGGCCTATGCCAGCGTTTCGGGGCAGAACTCGAACAACACCGTGCGGATCACCGATGCCTTCCTGCAGGCGGTGAAGGACGACGCCGACTGGGAGCTCCTGCGCCGCACCGACGGCTCGGTCGCGCGCACGATCAAGGCGCGCGATCTGTGGGAGCAGATCGGCCACGCCGCCTGGGCCTCGGCCGACCCCGGCATCCAGTACCACGACACGATCAATGCCTGGCACACCTGCCCGCAAGACGGTGCGATCCGCGGCTCGAACCCGTGCTCGGAGTACATGTTCCTCGACGACACCGCCTGCAACCTGGCGTCGATGAACCTGTTGACCTTCCTCAAGGACGGGGCGTTCGACGCCGAAAGCTACATCCACGCCACCCGGCTCTGGACCATCACGCTGGAGATCAGTGTGATGATGGCGCAGTTCCCCTCGAAGGAGATCGCGCAGCTTTCCTACGAGTTCCGCACCCTCGGCCTCGGCTATGCCAACATCGGCGGGCTCTTGATGAACTTCGGTGTCGGCTACGATTCGAAAGAGGGCCGGGCGATGGCCGGGGCGCTGACCGCGATCATGACCGGCGTGGCCTATGCCACTTCGGCCGAGATGGCGGGCGAGCTCGGCGCCTTCGACGGCTTTGCGCGCAACCGGGCGCATATGCTGCGGGTGATCGCCAACCACCGCAACGCGGCCTACGGGGCCGAGGACGGCTACGACGGCCTTGCCGTCAAGCCGGTGCCGCTCGACCATGCCGGCTGCCCCGACCCGCGGCTCGTCGAGCTGGCGATGGCCTCCTGGGACGAGGCGCTGGCGCTCGGCACCGAGCACGGCTACCGCAATGCGCAGGTCTCGGTGATCGCGCCGACCGGTACCATCGGCCTGGTGATGGATTGCGACACCACCGGGATCGAGCCCGACTTCGCCCTGGTGAAATTCAAGAAGCTGGCCGGTGGCGGCTATTTCAAGATCATCAACCGGTCGGTGCCCGCCGGGCTCGAGGCGCTCGGTTACGGCTCGGCCGAGATCGAAGAGATCATCGCCTACGCGGTCGGTCACGGCAGCATGGGCAATGCCCCCGGCATCAACGCGGTGACGCTGAAGCAGAAGGGCTTCGGCGAGACCGAGATCGCCCGGATCGAGGCCGGCCTGCCCTCGGCCTTCGACATCCGCTTCCTGTTCAACCAGTGGACCCTGGGCGAAGACTTCTGCCGCGAGAGCCTCGGCCTCACCGACACCCAGCTGAACGATCCCGCGTTCGACATGCTGCGGCACCTGGGCTTTTCGAAGGGCGATATCGACGCTGCCAACGACCACGCCATCGGCACGATGACGCTGGAAGGCGCGCCGCATCTGAAAGAAGAGCATTACAACGTCTTCGACTGCGCCAATCCGGCCGGCAAGAAGGGCAAGCGTTCGCTCTCGACCGAAAGCCACATCACCATGATGGCGGCGGCGCAGAGCTTCATCTCGGGGGCGATCTCGAAGACGATCAACATGCCCAACGACGCCACCATCGAGGATTGCCAGAAGGCCTACGAACTGTCGTGGTCGCTCGGGGTCAAGGCCAACGCGCTCTACCGCGACGGCTCGAAGCTGAGCCAGCCGCTGGCCTCGGCGCTGGTCGAGGACGACGAGGAGGCCGAAGAGGTGCTGGCCTCGGGCTCGAACTACGAAAAGGCGGCGATGCTGGCCGAGAAGGTGATCGAGAAGGTCGTCGTCAAGGAGATCGTCCGCTCGCACCGCGAGAAGATGCCGGAGCGGCGCAAGGGCTACACCCAGAAGGCCAATGTCGGCGGTCACAAGGTCTACCTGCGCACCGGCGAATACGAAGACGGCCAGCTCGGCGAGATCTTCATCGACATGCACAAGGAAGGCGCCGGCTTCCGGGCGATGATGAACAACTTCGCCATCGCGGTCTCGGTCGGGCTGCAATACGGGGTGCCGCTGGAGGAATTCGTCGACGCCTTCACCTTCACCAAGTTCGAGCCCGCCGGCATGGTGCAGGGCAACGACTCGATCAAGAACGCGACCTCGATCCTCGACTACATCTTCCGCGAACTGGCGGTGTCGTATCTCGACCGGACCGACCTTGCGCATGTGCAGCCGCAGGGGCACTCGTTCGACGATCTCGGCCGCGGCCATGACGAGGGGGTCGGCAACATCCAGGAGATGAGCGAAACCGCCGCCTCGCGGTCGCTCGAAGTGCTCAAGCAGATCAGCTCGACGGGCTATCTGCGCAAGCGCCTGCCGCAGGAGCTCGTCGTGCTGCGCGGCGGCGTCGAGGGCAACGCCCAGGGGCTTCTCGGCGGCGGCGACCCGGTGGGCGCGCTGCACACCCTGGTGCCGGAAACCGCCGCCGGCCTGGCGGGGGGCGCGCTGTTGAAATCGGCCGGCGTGGCCAGCGCCTCGAGCACGGCGCTGTCGTCGGGGACCGTCGGCAAGATGGACGCGCGGATCAAGGCCCGGATGCAGGGCTACGAGGGCGATCCCTGCAACGAATGCGGCAACTACACGCTGGTGCGCAACGGCACCTGCCTGAAGTGCAACACCTGCGGCTCGACCACCGGGTGCAGCTGAGGATGGGACATGGAGACAAGGGCGTTTGACGGGCACCTCGTGGTCGATGGACAGGAGACCGAGCCGTTTCGGTTGAAGGTTCTCCTGTCCACCGACAATGGGGTGACCACGGGCACCGGAAGTTTCGCGGTGCCGCTGGCGCTGGTCGGGGTGGGCGAGGGCAGCCCGGTGTGCTTCCGGACCGACCGGGGCGAGGCGATCTCGCTGCTTCTGACCGAGATCGACCCGGCCGAGGGGCGGGCCTATTTCCTGACCCTGGGCGCGCTGCCGGCGGCCATCCCGGCGCGGCGCGCGGGGTGACGGCCGCCAGGGGCGCGGGTCGGCGGATCGGCCGGCGCGCAGCCCGGTGAAGGTTGCGGCCGGCGGCCGGGCCAGCGGGGCGCAGCGGCCGGGCCCGGGTGGCCCGTGCGCGGCTCTCGCACACCTAGTGACCGGGTGATCATTATGTTTCAATGAGTTACCGGAGGGCCGCGGAGCCCGTGCCGACGCGCCCGGCGCCTTCGCAGGGCAAAAAAAGCCCGAACGACTCGGGTCTGCTTGATTGAAATCAAGTGCGCGGAGGCATTTGGGTCTATGATGCAACCTATCTATAGTATAGGTTGGTGTGGCTTCTTTAATCGGGTCTGGGTCGGGTTTTTCGGGGCACTGTCGAGAGGAAACACAAGATGATTGGACTTGTCCTGTGGTACAACCCCGATCCGGGGGTGGGTATGGTCTGGTGTGAAGACCAGGGCCCGTTGGCCTTTCTGGGGCCCGAAGCGAGGTTGCCGCGGGACGCCGGGACGCTGCAATGCGGCGACCAGTTGATGTTCAGCTTCGAATTGCGCGAGGGCGTGCGCTACGTGCGCGACGTGATGAGCCTCGCGCCCGGGACCGGCGCAAGCGACCCGGCCGACATCATCACCGGCTTCCTCCAGGCCCGCGAACAGGAACGCACCCTCCGGGTGGTCGCCTGAGGTCTAACCCGGGCCGGCGCGTCAGGACGGCGTCCAGCCGTCCAGATAGTGCCGCTGCGCCTCGCTCAGGGCCGCGCGGTCCATCTTGTTCTGGCGGCGCCGGAGCGCGATCGCGGCGCGGAACGAATGTGGCAGCTTGGTCATGATCAGTGGTGTCGCCTGGGATTTCATCGGCCCCAGCGTCTGGGTCATCGCCGCAAAGCCGGTGTAGACAGTCGGCGCGCCGCGGAATCCGGGCGTGGTGAACACCATCATGATCTGCCGGCTGATCGGGTTGGCCATCAGGAACGACACGCCGTCGACGTGCTGGTAGACGAAGCCGGTCATCTTGCGCGCGTGCCAGGTGGTCGGCTGGTTGGTGATCTCGGCGAAGAACTTCGGGATGCTCCAGTGAATGCCCTTGACCCCGCTGGGCAGGGTGAAAAGCCGGATCAGGTCGATATGCACGACCTCGGGGTCGATCATGTTGGGCATCACGAACTGGTAGAGCCCGTCGGGCATGCGGGCATGGTCGAAGGGGGTCATGATCCGGTTGAACGGGTCGGCGTCGCCCAAGGCCGGCGGCGCTCGCTCGCTGTCGCGGTCGATCACCTCGAGCGGTTCGAGCAGGATCCGCGCATCGCGGTCGAAATGGGCACATATCTTTGCCAGCACCTCGGGACGCGGATGCGCTTCGCCGGAGAGGTAGCGGTTGAACTGGGTGCGGTTGATGTCGAGCGCGCGGCAGACCGCCGAGATCGAGGGCGCATCGGCAATCAGCGCCTGCATGTTGCGGGCAAAGACATCGGAGACATCTGCAGGTGGCTTGCCGGTACCCATTTCTTGCCTCCCGGGTCGAGGTTTGACCGCCCTGGCGGACGGCCGGCCGACTTGAACTGACGCCAATGAGCGTCGGTACACTTACCTGACAGAGTCACAGGAAGTGTCATTCCGGTCAATATCAATCGGAAGTGGTGCGGGACCGAGTCTTGTGTGACCACCCACCGCACCCTATTCAAAATGCCAGGCAAGAAGGATCTCCGAGTGGAAACCCAAGGTATCGTCATCTGGGCTGGGAACGGAACGTCGGCATTGATCGTCTGGTGCGCCGACAGCGGTTCGCTCGTGTATGTCGCCGACCGGCGGCAGGTCGGCGATCCGCAGGAGGCCCTGTGCGTCGGCGATTTCGTCGATCTGCGGGTCGAGACCGCCGGCGCGATGCGTGTCGGCCGCGACCTGTGCTACCGGGCCGCCGGCGCCGCCTGGATCCCGGGCCGGCTCGACAGCGCGGCGCGGGACCATTGCGGGCCGGTGACGTCGCCGCACCGCGGGATCGGCGCCGGGTTCACCTTCGGCGCCGAGGCAGAAGCCCCGGCAGGGCCGCCGGCGAACCGCTCGTCGCGCCGTGGGTCCGGCGCCGCCTGAAGATGCCGGCCTTGCCCTCGTCGGCCTAGTCCTTCTTGCCCCGGGCCAGGGCCGCGACGCCGGTGCGTGCCATTTCCGCGAGGCCGAGGGGGCGCATCAGATCGGCGAAAGCGTCGATCTTCGCCGGCGCGCCGGTGATCTCGAATATGAAGCTCTGAAGCGTCGAGTCGACCACCTTGGCGCGGAAGATCTCGGCCATGCGCAGGGCTTCGACGCGCTTGTCGCCGGCGCCGGTGACCTTGAACATCGCCAGTTCGCGTTCCACCGAGGCGCTTTCGACGGTGAGGTCGTGCACCTCGTGGACCGGCACGATCCGGCCGAGCTGCGCCTTGATCTGGTCGATCACCTGCGGCGTGCCGGTGGTGACGATGGTGATCCGCGAGCGGTGGCCGGTGTGGTCGACCTCGGCCACGGTCAGGCTGTCGATGTTGTAGCCGCGGCCCGAGAACAGCCCGATCACGCGCGCAAGCACGCCCGCCTCGTTGTCGACCAGCACCGCGAGGGTGTGGCGTTCGATCGCTTCCATGTTCGGGTCGCGCAGATCGTAGGCCGATTTGCTGGAGGACCCTTTCTGAATTTGCAGCGCTGCCATTGTACAGTCCTCCTCAAACCATGACCTGGCCGGCGCCCTGAATGGCGTCGGTGGCGACCGCGTCGCCCATCAGCATGTTGTTGTGCGGCTCGCCCGACGGGATCATCGGGAAGCAGTTTTCGTGTTTCTCGACAAGGACTTCGAGAATGAAGGGCCCGTCGTAGGCGATCATCTCCTCGATCGCGTCGTCGAGATCGGCCGGATCGGTCACGGTGCGGCCCTTGCAGCCGAAAGCCTCGGCGAGCTTGGGGAAGTCGGGCAGGCTCTCGGTCCAGCTGTGCGAGTACCGCTCGCCGTGCAGGAGCTGCTGCCACTGACGCACCATCCCGAGGCGTTCATTGTTGAGAATGAACTGCTTGACCGGCAGGCGGAACTGCACCGCGGTGGAGAGCTCCTGGATGTTCATCATGAAGCTGGCGTCGCCGGCGACGTTGATGACCAGGCTGTCGGGATGGGCCATCTGCACGCCGTTGGAGGCGGGCAGGCCGTAGCCCATGGTGCCGAGGCCACCGGAGGTCATCCAGCGGTTGGGCTCTTCGAAGTGGATATACTGCGCCGCCCACATCTGGTGCTGGCCGACATCGGTGCAGATGTAGCGGTCCTTGTCCTTGGTCAGCGCCTCGAGCCGCTGCAGCGCGTATTGCGGCTTGATGACGGTATCGGAATTGGTGAAGGCGAGGCAGTCGACCGCCTGCCACTTGCGGATCTGGGCCCACCATTTCGCCACCGCTTCCTTGTCGGTCTTGCGGCCGCGCGACTTCCAGATCCGCAGCAGGTCTTCGAGCACATGGCCGACGTCGCCGACGATCGGCAGATCGACCCGGATGATCTTGTTGATCGACGAGGCGTCGATGTCGATCTGCACCTTGGTCGAGCCCGGCGAGAAGGCATCGGTGCGGCCGGTGATCCGGTCGTCGAAGCGGGCGCCGACGGTGATCATCAGGTCGCAATCGTGCATCGCCATGTTGGCTTCGTAAAGCCCGTGCATGCCGAGCATCCCGAGCCAGTTCTTGCCCGAGGCCGGGTAGGAGCCGAGGCCCATCAGGGTCGAGGTGATCGGAAACCCGGTGGCATCGACGATCTCGCGCAGAAGCTGGCTGGCGCCGGGGCCCGAGTTGACCACGCCGCCGCCGGTGTAGAACAGCGGCCGTTCGGCCTTTTCCATCAGCGCGGCGAGTTCGGTGATGAGATCGACATCGCCTTTCACTTCCGGCCGGTAGTGGTCGGTGCGGGCCTTGGCCGGCGGCGTATAGGTGCCGGTGGCGAACTGGACATCCTTGGGGATGTCGACCAGCGTCGGACCGGGCCGGCCGGTGGTGGCGACATGAAAGGCCTGGTGGATCACTTCGGCCAGCTGGTCGGTGTCTTTCACCAGCCAGTTGTGCTTGGTGCAGGGCCGGGTGATGCCGACGGTATCGGCCTCCTGGAAGCCGTCGGTGCCGATCATGAAGGTGGGCACCTGGCCGGTGAAGACGACGATCGGGATCGAATCGAGCAGCGCGTCGGTCAGCCCGGTCACGGCATTGGTGGCCGCGGGGCCCGAGGTGACGAGCACCACGCCCGGGCGCCCGGTCGAGCGGGCATAGCCCTCGGCGGCATGGACCGCGCCCTGTTCGTGGCGCACGAGCACGTGGCGGATGTCGTTCTGCTGGAAGATCTCGTCATAGATCGGAAGCACGGCGCCGCCGGGGTAGCCGAATACCGTGTCCACGCCCTGATCCTTCAAGGCCTGGACCAACATTTTCGCTCCGGTCATCTGACGTGTCATCTGTCTGTCTCCGTTCACACGCATCATCAAAAAAAAGGCCCCCGGGTTTCGGGGGCGCAAGGGGTGGTTACAGGGTGCCGTCACCGTCCCGAGCGCTGGTCGTTCCCTACTACGATGAGAAGAGTTTTCATTCCCGGGGCTCCCCTTGATTTCGTCGCGACCTTAGGAGTCCCTGTCGGGAGCGTCAACGGCAAAACACCTGCATAAAGTGTCGCAGGGATCACGGTCGGGGAATTTTTCTTGCCACAGAGACGCGCGGGGCGCAATTTTCGGAATGTTTCGACGCGGGAAACGGGTGTTTGGCCCGATCTCTGGCCGACCCCGGGTTCAACGCGCTAGGATGGCGTATGGCGCCGACCGGCGCGATGGAGCGGGTGCTGCGCGGGTGGCGGGCGCGGACAGGGGGTGCAGGTGCTGCGGGTGATACGGGTGCTGGTCGCCATTCTACTCAAGGGCGTCGCGATCGGCCTCGTCGCGGTCGTCGGGCTGCGGCTGGCCTTTCCCTTGCCCGATATCTCGCAGCGCGCCGACAGCACGGCGCGCGCGGCGGATCCGGCGAGCCGGTTCGGGGCGATCTTCGCCGAGGGCGCCGCAACCCATCCCGGTCGCACCGGAATTCACCCGCTCACCGACGGGCGCGAGGCGCTCGGCAGCCGGTTGTTTCTGGTCGAGCGCGCCGAGGTCAGCATCGACGCGCAATACTACATCTGGCTCGACGACATCTCGGGCCGGCTTCTGTTGCGCGCGCTCTACGCCGCGGCGGAGCGGGGGGTGCGGGTGCGGCTGCTGCTCGACGACAACGGCATTCCGGGCATGGACGACATTTTCGCGGCGCTGAATGCGCATCCCGATTTCGAGGTGCGCCTGTTCAACCCGTCGACGGTGCGGCGCCCGAAACTCCTGGGCTATGCCTTCAGCTTTGCCCGGATGAACCGACGGATGCACAACAAGGCGCTGATCGTCGACGGCGCCGCCGCGATCGTCGGCGGGCGCAATATCGGTGACCCCTATTTCCAGATCGGCGCGGGCAATGTCTATGTCGATGCCGACGTGCTCGGCGTCGGGGCCGTCGTGCCGGAGACCCAGGCCGCGTTCGACGCCTACTGGAACAGCGGGTCGGCCTATGAACTGGAACGGCTGGTTGCGGGCAGCGGCGATCTGGCGGCGTTTCTGGCCACGGCCGAGGCGGCGGCCGCCAGCGAGGACGGCGCCGATTTTCTCGCCGCCATGGCGGTGACCGAAGCGCAGTTGGAACAGGGGGGGCGCGACCGGCTCGAATGGACGCAGGCGCGGCTCTTCGTCGACGATCCGGCGAAAGGGCTGGGGCAGGCCGAGCGCGAAGCCCTGCTGGCGACCGAGATTCGCGCGATCCTGGAGGCCGGCGAGGACCGGATCGACCTGGTCTCGGCCTATTTCGTGCCCGGCGGCGACGGCCGCGACCTGTTTGCCAAGCTTGCGGCCGAGCGGCGCGGGCTCACGGTGCAAACCAATGCGCTCACCACCACGGATGTGCTGATGGTACACGCGGGCTATGCCAAGTACCGGCGCGCCCTGCTCGAAAGCGGCGTGCGGCTGATGGAGCTGAAGCCGGTGTCGGGCAGCGAGACCGGCGAGATCGACGTCGGGCCGCTGGCCGGTTTGGGGGTGTCGGGCGCGAGCCTGCACGCCAAGACCTTCGCCGTCGACGGCGCGCGCGTGTTCGTGGGCTCGTTCAATTTCGACCCGCGTTCGGTGCGGCTGAACTGCGAGATGGGGTTTCTGATCGAAAGCCCGACCCTGGCCGCGCGTCTGCAGAGGTACTTCGACACCGAGCTGCCGGACATCAGCTACACGCCGGAGCTGACCGACACCGGCCAGATGGTCTGGCGCGAGGTTCTCGAAGACGGCAGCGAGGTGATCCACCAGACCGAACCGGGCGCGACCCTGCTGAAACGGGTGGCGCTGCGGGTGATCGGCTGGTTGCCGGTGGAATGGCTGCTGTGAGCCCGGCGCCCCCGCGCGTCAGCCGCGCACGGCGCGCGCGCCGGGCAGGGTGATCTGGGCCACCTGTTCGGCGATCGGGTCGTTGGAAAGCGGATGCGGCGAGGCCCGGTAGGCGGCGGGGTCGGTCAGCTCGGTCCATTGCCCGCCGACATAGATCTCGAGCGGCGAGAACCTTGATTTGTAATCCATTTTCGGGCTGTCGGCGACCCAGTAGCCGAGATAGACGTACGGCAGCCCGGCCTCTTTGGCGAGGCGGATGTGGTCGAGGATCACGTAGGTGCCCAGCGAATCCGCCCGCCGGTCGGGGGCGAAGAACGAATAGACCATGCTGAGCCCGTCATCGAGCACGTCGGTCAGGCAGACGGCGGCCAGCTCGCGGCGGTTCGCGCGTGCCTCGACCGGGGCGGAATACTCGATGACCCGCGACTTGATCGGGGTCTCTTCGATCATCGCGGCAAACTCGAACACATCCATATCCGCCATGCCGCCGTCGGCGTGGCGGTCGTCGAGATAGCGGCGGAACAGCTCGTACTGCTCCTCGGTCGCCCAGGGCGCCCTTGTCCGGCGCTGCAGGTGGTCGTTGCGCTTTTCGACCCGGCGCTGGTTTTTCGAGACCTGGAAATCCGCCACCCGGATGCGGGCCGAGAGGCAGGCGGAGCATTCGGCGCAGGAGGGCCGGTAGAGCACGTTCTGCGACCGGCGGAACCCCTGTTTCGACAGCGTGTCGTTGAGCTCGTCGGCCTGTTCGCCCTGCAGCGCCGTGAACAGCTTGCGCTCCATCCGGCCCACGAGATACGGGCACGGCTGCGGCGCCGTGACGTAGAATTGTGGGGCAAGCGGAAGCGAGTGGCGCATGTCTCGGCGTGAATGGATCTCGGGTTGAAAGGTACGGCCCGTGGGACGTTAGCAATGATTTGATGTCACGCCAAGGGTTTGTCGGGACCGGCGTGAACCGTCGTGGCGCGAATGCACGGCGCCCGGACCCGCCGCGGACAGGCCGGTGTCAGCTCTTCGCGGCCACGTTGACGGCGGCGGTGCCGAGCACGTGGTCGGTGAGCCCCTGGGCCCGCGACGAGGTCAGCATCAGCACGATCGAGGCGATCTGTGCGACGAAGACGGCCATCGAGACGTAGTAGCCCGCGGTATGGAGCACCGCCGTGGCCAGGTCGAAGCGCTCGCCCCGGGCGGTTCTCAGCTCGATCGAGGTCAGCCGCATGCCGATGGTCGCCGACCGATTGGCGAGCGAGACGGTGCGGTAGACGAAGCCCACGGTGAGGGCCAGGAAGGCGAAGACGAAGAAGCCGATGCCGAGGGTCAGGAACGAGATCAGCACCGCCGTCGCATAGACGATCAGCACGTCGATCACCCAGGCGATGGCCCGCTTGAGCGGCACGTCGGCGTAGAACTCTCTTTGTGTATCGGGGTCGGGGAGGCCCCAGAAGGGGGTGTGGGTATCGGTCATCTCTGCCTCTTTCGTCACCCCGGCCCGGGGCGGGTTGGCCGCAGGGCCGGGGATGTCATGCAGATGGGGTCAGGTCTCGGCGTTTTCCAGTCGGGCGGCCCGGGCAGCGGCGGCGCGGCTGTCCATGAAGCCGTCGAACTCGCGCTGGTCGCGGGCATCGCGCAGCCGGTCGAGGAAATCGGAGAAGTTTTCCTGCTCCTCTTCGAGCCGCTCGAGCGTGTCGGTGCGGTAGGCATCGAAACTGGCATTGCCGCTGCTGCGCGCCCTGGCCTCGGGGCTGAGGCCCCGGATCTCGGCGATGATCTCGCGCGCCGGGTCTTCGCCGCGGCCCATCGGCACGAAGCCACCGCGCCAGCCGAGGATGACCGCGAGGGCGACGCCGGCGGGCCAGAAATGCGAAAACGCAATGGCGGTGACGCTGATGGCGAAGGCCCCGTAGAGGAGGGTGGAGAGCACCTGGACACCGACCGGGATCGGCCGTTTCGCGGCGGGGTGGGGCGCGGAGGTGTCGTCGTGAGGGATGGCGGTCATGGAATGGCTCCGAAAAATGGGCCCGGGCCAAGCGGGCCCGGGCGGGGGGGAGGACGCGATCAGGCTTTCTGTTCGCCGGCGTCTTCGGTTTCCTCGGCCTCGTCGGTGTCGAGGGCGTCGCCGCGGGCGGCTTCGGCGCGTTCGTCCATGAAGGTGTCGAACTCGCGCTTGTCCTTGGCGGCACGCAGCCGGTCGAGGAAGGCCTCGAACTGCTCCTGCTCGTCCATGAGCCGTTTCAGCGTCTCGGACTTGTAGGCGTCGAACGCGGTATTGCCCGAAGTGCGGAAGCCGTGGCGGCGGTTGATGTTCATGGCTTCGTTGAAGCCCGAGCGGGTGCGATTGGAGCGGCAGCCGTTTGCAAACATGCGTTTTCCGAAGATCATGTAGAAGAGAAAGGCGAGGCCGATCGGCCAGAACAGGATGAAGCCGAGGACCATGGCGACGATCCAGGCGGGTTTGCCGCGGTCGTCGAGCCAGCCTTCGGCACGGCGGAACCAGCCCTCACCGGATTTGCGGGTTTCGATGTCGATGGCGACAGTCATCAGGGGTGCTCCTTTGGGTTCGAGTTGATGTGAAGTGCTTTCACATTGCCTAGATTGGCATCGGCGGTGGCGGTTTCAAGAAAATATGTGAAAAAGATTCACATTAATTTCGAAGACGCTGATGAATCAGATGGTTACGGCGGGTCAGCTCAGTGCGCCGAAGCGCCCGGACGGAGCCAGAGATAGGAAAAAACCGCGATGGAAACGGTCAAGATGGTCTCGAGCGCGCCGTAGAACAGGTAGAACGCCCACGACTCACCGACGACAGTACCGATGTTCACCAGGGTATAGAGACCGCCCATGCCGACGTTCGCCCAGCGGCAGGGCGTGGTCGGCAGCAGCGGGGTAAGCGCCACCATCGCGGCGGGCAGGGCCATGAGGAGCGAAGCGAGGAACAGCGACATTTGGGTCACGTCGAGCGGGCCGATCCTGCCGGCGATGATCTGCCCGAGATGGCCTTGGGGGAACAGGGCGAAGAAATCGGCATGGAGGTAGAGAAACATGAGCGCGGCCCAGAGGGCGGTCAGGCGCACGCGAGGACCGAGATGGGTCATTCGTGCCTCCCGAGTGTCGCCGGCGGCCTGTCACGATGGCGCCGCGGCCGGGAGATGACCGGTCGACGCGCGACATTCCGGCCGCGCGCAGGGGGGCGCGGCGCCGGTCACGCCGCCGGCGATGTCACGGAATGCTGTCAGCTCCGCTTGCCGAACCACATCCGCGACAGCAGCCGGTCTTTTACAAACAGCGCATGATAGGCCCAGCCGGCCACATGCGCGGCGATCAGCAGCATGAGCAGGACCGAAACCAGCCCGTGCACGGCCCGCGGCGGATAGGTGGAAAAATCCTCCGGAAGGGCCGCGCCCGACCCGGTGACGATGCCGGGGAGCCCGGCCGACAGGGCGATGCCGAGACCGCTTGCGACCATCAGAATGACGAGCAGGTAGAGCCCCCAATGCGCTGACCGACCGGCGACGTTGAGCAGCCGGCTGCCGGTGTCGGCGTGCGGCGGCTTGCCGGTGAGCAGCCGAAGACCGAGGCGGACCAGCATCAGCACGCCGATGGTGATGCCGAGCCCCATGTGATTTCTGAGCCCGGCGATCTTGCCCGGGTCGCTGTTGGGCACCGCTTCGAGCAGCACGTTGCCGGCGATCAGGGCCATGACGATGAGCAGCGCCAGCAGCCAGTGCAGGCCGACGAGGGCGGGATGGTAGCGTTTCATGAGCATTCCTCCGGATCTGTCGACGGGCACGGCGCCGGCACCTGCGATTGGGGCAATATGCGCGTAGTACACGTGCATTTGCGACGGGTGCAAGCGGCGAAACCGCGCGGCAATGGTGGACAACGCGACAGCCGAAGGCAGGATGTGGACCGCCACGCGCAACGGCCGGACGGAGCCGGACGACCTCGGCCGGCTGGATGATCCGGCGGCCGGCCGACGGGTTGGACGACACCGCGGCGGCCAGGCTGGCGGCACGGAAAGCTGCGGGGCGGACGGTCAGGGGCAGGCGGCTCACCTGCGCGAGCGTCCGGTCACCGGTCGATTGCCGGAGGACAAGGCCGGCGGCCAGGGCCGGGACGCCCGGGAGACCCCGCCGGAGCCGCATGGCTAGGCCGTGAACACGGCGGTTTGTGCGCCTGCGAGGTGCAGGATCGCGTCGGGGGCGGCGGCGAAGACATGGCGCGGCGTGCCGGCGGCGGCCCAGACCAGGTCGAAATCGAGGAGCCTCGGGTCGAACCAGGCGCGGATCGGGCGCAGGTGTCCGACCGGGGCGACGCCGCCGATGGCAAAGCCGGTCTCGGCGCGGATCAGCGCGGCATCGGCCGGCCCGAGCGCTTCGCCCGCCAGTGCCGAGGCCTTGGCCGGATCGACCTGGCGTCCGCCGGCGGTGAGGAACAGCACCACATGGCCGTCGGCCGCGCCGCGAAAGACGATCGATTTCACGATCTGGTCGAGCGCGCAACCGACGGCGGCCGCGGCCTGCGCCGCGGTCCGGGTGCCGCCCGGCATTTCGCGGATATCGGTCTCGAGCCCGGCCTCGGTCAGGGTCCGGCGCACACGGTCGAGCGATCTGGACATCGGGGTGACGGCTCCGGCGGTTCGTTCGGGGGCATTTTCCCGACGCAGGGGGGCAGGGGCAAGCGGTTTCGAAACCGCTGCTCGACCCGGCGGTGGGATCGGTCGGCGCCAGGGGCCGCGGAAAGGTGTCGGCTCAGCTGCGCACCCGCGCCAGCATCCGGACGGAGGCAAGCTGGACGTGGCCGCCCGCGATCTCGACCAGGTGCTGGCAATCCTTGAAGATGAGCTGGAACAGGCGCACCGGCGCATCGCCCTCGAGCTGCGCGACATGCGCACCGTCGATCAATTGCCGGGCCTCGACGAGCGCCACCGGGCGGTTCCACAGGAAACGCGCGCGCCAGTCGCGCACCAGCACCTGCTGGCGGGCCGAGAGAAGGAAATCGCGCCCGTTGCCCTCGGGATCGAGCACCGAGGGGCGCACCCGGACGGTCTCGCGCGCCGGGACCAGGCGCACCTGGGTCCGCTCGAGGCGCACCAGCCCGCGGTCGAAGGTGACGATGCGGTCGCCGGGTTCGAGGAACTCGACCGGCAGTTCGCCGTCGGCGGTGAGGACACCGGTGCCGAGGCCGATACCGTTCTGACAGGTGGGAAGGGGCACGCGCGTCTGGCGCGCGGGGCCGGTGCTGATCCGGGTCATTGGTCTGCCTGCTCTGCTTGCCTGTTCTTTTTCCCACAAGGTAGCCCAAGACTCCGTAAACAGCGACAATTTTCTGTAGTTCTTTTGCCCGGCCGGTCCGACAATCCGCTCGCACGAAACGGCGGCGCCTGCTAAATGGGCGCAGTGCGGGTGTGGCGGAACTGGTAGACGCACCAGATTTAGGTTCTGGCGCCGCGAGGCGTGGGGGTTCGAGTCCCTTCACCCGCACCAGAACCACCCCATCCCATTTCGGAATGCGTCTCCCGGCATCCCTGTCGTCGGATCGGACCGCGATCCATCGCCCGTTCGTCGTTCCGCGGTCGTCGGGCTGTCGAGACCGGTCCGGGCAGATGCTTCGGCTTGCGCGATACCGGTTCGACTCCCGCCGATCGCGATCGCCGACGGGGCGGGATGCGCCCGTCCGATGGCGGCGCCTCGGGCCCGGCGCCACAGGTATTCGCCCAATACCGGCCATTTCGGCAGAACCGCGGCACCAAGGTGGGCGGGCACTCGGTCAGGTGCCCAAAGCGGCCCGGCGGCAAGGCCCCGAGGTGCCTCGCCTGTGCCCAGCGGGGTCGCCAGTGCCGGTCGCATCGGCCGCACATAAGGGTCCCGTCGCCAGCGGTCGTCTGCGTGCCCGGGGGCCGCTGACCGGTCCGATCCCGAAAGCGGCTTGTGATCCTGCATTGCCGGTGCGCGCCGAACACCCCGCGCGACAAGGCCAGGACCGGCATGATCCGCGGCACACCGCACGGACCGGCCGGGCCTGCGAGATCATGACGACCTCGCCATACCCGTCGGCACAAACGCCGGCCGGCCCCGGCGATTTCAGCGCGCGGCGACGCCGATAATCCGACGGCTTTGTCGGTGGCAAAAATCGACACTCCGGAGGACGGTTTTCGGAGCCGCGCTGCTGAACCCGGGCCGGCGAGCCCCCATATGTTTTGTGGTGCGGCGGCAGGTCGCCGTCGTCCCGACTGTCACATCATACCGTGGGAGGACGCGCGATGAGAAGCATCCTGATGGCAACGGATCTGTCTGACAGAAGCGACCGGGCATTCCTGCGTGCCCTGACGCTGGCCGAGGAGACCGGCGCGGAATTGCACCTGCTCTACGTGATCGACGAAGACCTGCCGAGCCGTGTTTTCGCGGAGATTTCGGAGATTGCCCGAAAGGACCTTGCCAAACGCTTGTCCGCGTGCGGCAAGCAGGCCCGGGCGAGTGTCCGGATCGAGAGCGGTCAGCCCTGGAAGGTCATCGTGCAGGCGGCGCGAGACCTGGAGGCGGACCTCATCGTCGTCGGCACCCACAAGAACCGCGGTGTCAAGGAACTCTTCGCGGGTACGACCCTCGAGCGGGTGGCGAAATACAGCGATACGCCGGTTCTGCTGGTCTGCAATCCGGTGACCGGTCTGTATGAATCGGCCATTGTCGGCGTGGATTTCTCGCCGATGGCGGAGCGCGCGACCGAGATCGCCACCCGCGTTGCGCCGCAAGCGAGTCTCACGCTCGTGCATGCCTATCATATTCCCTTCAAGGCGCTGACGATGCCGGTGAACGCTGACCGCGACATTCCGAAACGGGAACGCGACGCCGTCGAGCGGCCGCTGGTCGCGGAGATGGCGCGGTTCATCGAAAAACTGGGCCTCGCCAAGGGCCGAGCGACCCCGAAGTTGCGCGAAGGCGGAGCCACCGTCGTTCTCGAGCAGGAGGTCCAGGACAGCGGCGCCGATCTGTTGGCGCTCGGTGTGCATGCCCGCTCGCCGCTGGTCCAGGGCCTGCTGGGAAGCACGGCGACCGACGCCATGGCAGCGCCGCCCTGCGACGTTCTGCTGGTTCCCGCGGCACGCCCGGTGGTGACCGCCGCATGAACATGGCCGACGTCCGGGTCTCGCATGCCGACACGGGAAGGGCCAGCCGGCCCCGGCTTGAAACGGCGCCGGCCGCCGCGCCGCTGCCAGCGCCGGCACCCGGGGCTCGTGCGGCGAGGCGCGAGACAGCTCGGCACAGGACGATGTCGGGCCAGGAGCCGAATTCCTGGCGCGTAACCGGTAGGAGAAACCAATGACAGATCCGGCACTGGTTCGGGATTTCCACGCGCTTTCGGCGAAGGACGCTCTGCTTGCACTCGACGTGACGCCACAGGGCCTGTCTTCCGACGAGGCGGAGCAACGGATGCGGGCCCATGGCCCGAACCGCCTGCCGGAACCGCCGCAACGCAGCCCGGTGCTCCGGTTTCTGGCGCATTTCCACAACGTGCTGATCTATGTGCTGCTCGGCGCCGCCGGGGTCACCGCGGCGTTGCAGCACTGGATCGACACCGGCGTGATCCTCGCCGTGGTGGTCGTCAACGCGGTCATCGGCTATGTGCAGGAAGGCCGCGCCGAACAGGCGATGGCGGCGATCCGGGGCATGCTCGCACCGCGTGCCGCGGTTCTGCGCGACGGCCGCCGGGTCGGGCTGGAGGCCGGCGATCTGGTGCCGGGCGACATCGTCCTGGTCGAAGCGGGCGACCGGGTCTCGGCCGATCTGCGGATGATCGAGGTCCGCAGTCTCAAGGCCGAGGAGGCGATCCTGACCGGCGAGTCGGTTCCGGTCGACAAGAGCGCCGGGGCGGTGACGAAAGATGCCGCGCTCGGCGACCGGACCTCGATGCTGTTCAGCGGCACGCTGGTGGCGGCCGGAACCGGGCGCGGCGTCGTCGTCGCCACCGGGGCCGGCACCCAGATCGGGCAGATCAGCGGCCTGCTCTCCGAGGTCCAGACCCTGACCACGCCGCTGGTGCGCCAGATGGACATTTTCGCCCGCTGGCTCACGCTGTTCATTCTGATGATTGCCGCGGTTCTCCTGGCCTGGGGCTATTTCGTCAACCACCTCGCGTTCGCCGACCTGTTCATGGCCGTGGTCGGTCTGTCGGTGGCGGCGATCCCCGAAGGTCTGCCGGCGGTGCTGACGATCACGCTTGCCGTTGGCGTGCAGGCGATGGCGCGGCGCAACGCGATCGTCCGCCGCCTGCCGGCGATCGAGACGCTCGGCTCGGTCTCGGTGATCTGTTCGGACAAGACCGGCACGCTGACCCGCAACGAGATGATGGCGGCAACGCTCGCCGCCTCGGAGCACGTCTATTCGGTTGGCGGCAACGGCTATTCGCCCGAGGGGGCCGTGCGCTGGCGCGAAGCGGATGTGCACCCCGACGAGCACCTCGTGTTGATGGAATTCGCCCGCGCCGCCGGGCTGTGCAACGACTCGGTCCTGCACGAGCATGTCGATGGATGGCGGGTCGAGGGCGACCCGATGGAGGGCGCCTTGATGGCGCTGGCCGGCAAGATCACCGGCGACGGTTCGGACCCGTTCCAGAGCTGGTGCCGGATCGACGAGATCCCCTTCGATGCCGGGCATCGCTACATGGCGGTGCTGCACCACGACCACGACGGCACCGCGCGTATCCATGTCAAGGGCGCGCCCGAAGCGGTGATTGCGATGTGCGGCCAGCAGCGTGCCGCGGACGGCGGTCGTGAACCGCTGGCCAAGGCGTACTGGTACGACACCGTCGACGAACTGGCCGCCGAGGGGCAACGGGTCATCGCAGTCGCGACCCGATCGGCGCCGGACGGTCACATGGCCGTCAATGCGGTGGATCTGGCCGGCACGCTCACCCTGATCGGGCTGATCGGCCTGATCGACCCGCCGCGTGCCGAGGCGATCGAGGCCGTGGCCGAGTGTCACCAGGCCGGAATCCGGGTCAAGATGATCACCGGCGACCATGCGGCCACGGCGCGTGCCATCGCCGAACGCATCGGGTTGCAGAACCATGACCGGGTGCTGACCGGGGCCGATATCGAGGCCATGGACGACACCGACCTGGCCGAGGCGGCGGTCAACACCGATATCTTCGCGCGCACCTCGCCGGCGCACAAACTGCGCCTTGTCACCGCGCTGCAATCGCGCGGTCTGACCGTGGCGATGACCGGCGACGGGGTGAACGACGCCCCGGCCCTCAAACGCGCCGATGCCGGGATCGCGATGGGGCAGAAGGGCAGCGAGGCCGCCAAGGAAGCCGCCGAGCTGGTGCTGGCCGACGACAATTTCGCCTCGATCGCCGCCGCCGTGCGCGAGGGCCGGACCGTCTACGACAACATCAAGAAGGTCATCAGCTGGACCCTGCCCACCAATGCCGGCGAGGCGATGACCATCATCGTGGCGCTGTTTGCCGGCATGGCCCTGCCGATCACCGCGGTGCAGATCCTCTGGGTCAACCTGATCACCGCGGTGACGCTGGGCATTTCGCTCGCCTTCGAACCCTCCGAACGCGGCACCATGCGCCGGCCACCGCGTCCGCGCGACGAGCCGCTGCTGACCGGCCGGCTGGTGTGGCAGACCGCGCTGGTCTCGGTCGTCTTTTTCGGGGCCGTGTTCGGGATGTATACCTACGCGATCGACAAGGGCTACGCGCAGGCGCTGGCCCAGACCATGGCCATGAACACCCTGGTGGTTCTGGAGATCTCCTACCTGTTCTTCATCCGCAACATCCACGGCACGTCGCTGACCTGGGCCGCGGTGAAGGGCACGCGGATCGTCTGGGCCTGCGTCGCCGCGGTCACGGCCGCGCAATTCGCGATCACCTATGTTCCGATCCTGCAATCGGTGTTCGGCACGCAGGGCGTTCCGGTTCTGGACGGTCTCCTGATTGTCGGCACCGGGGTCGTGTTCTTCGCGCTGATCGAAACCGAAAAGCAGATGCGGTTCGCCTTGCTGAGCCCCGCGGCGGAAACCCGGACCCGGGACTAGATCACCGGCCCGGGAGAGACCAGCGGCGACCGGCGGGCCGCGATCATGCCCTGAGGGGCGCTCAGATTTGCGAACCTTCGCTGCCGGTTGGCACGCGGGCGGTCGCGGGGTCCTGGGCCGCCATCGTGTGATCGGCAAATCCGGTGCCGGCTTCGCGGTAGATATTGAACACGCTGGTGGCGCCGTTGCGGCGCAGCGCGTCGGCTTCGTCGGGGTATTTCGCCGTTGCCGCGATACGGCCCTTGAAGCGAATGCTGCGCAGCTGTTCGAGGGCGTCGAGATTGGCCACCAGGTTCGGCAAGGCCAGCATCACCAGGTCGATCCGGTGGTCGCGGTCGACCTTTTCCCAGAAATCCGCATCGCTTGGGTCGCCCTGGATGACCTTGCGGCCCGCAGCCTGGTGTGCCCGCACCTGATCGGCACCGAAGTCGATCCCGATCACGGTATCGCCGTGCAGCGCGCGCATCTTGTCATAGGCGCCGGTGCCGACCCGGCCCATGCCGAACACCGCGATGGTGGCACCGCGGGTATCGAGATAGTCGTCGTCGGCGAGCCGTTCGGGGCGCTGGAACCGGGCCCAGAAGCCGCGAAAACGGGCGTAGATCCGGTCGTCATTGGCGACCAGGGGCGCGGCGGCGACGAAGGACAGCGACAGAGCGACCGCGACGACGACGAGCCAGTCGCTGTCGAGCCAGCCGTTGGCCACGCCGATCGCGGTGACGATCAAGCCGAACTCGCTGAAGTTCGTCAGGTTGAGCGTGGCCAGAAGCGAGGTGCGCGCCCGCAGCCGGAACCGGGTCATCAGCACCAGATAGAGCGCCGATTTGGCAAGCATCACGGGCGCCAGCACCAGCCCGACCAGAACCGCGGTCCACGAGAGCTGGCCGGTCAGCCCGATCGACAGGAAGAACCCGACCAGGAACAGATCCTTGAACCCGAACATCGACTTGGCGAGCTCGTCGGATTTCGCGTGGCCGGCGACCAGGACGCCGAGGGCCAGCGCCCCGAGGTCGCCTTTGACCCCGACCAGTTCGAAAAGCTCGGCGCCGCCCAGAGCCAGGACCAGGCCATAGAGGATCAGAAGTTCGCCGTGCCCCACATGCCGCAGCAGCCACACCAATGCCGGGCGCAGGACCACCAAGAGCACCAGCAATGCGGCCCAGGGCGAGGGCAGTTTGCCGGTCGACGCGACCAGATACACGACCGCGGCCAGGTCCTGCATGACCAGGATGCCGATCGCGAGGCTGCCGTGCAACGCGTTCATTTCGCCCGACTTTTCCAAAGAGCTGACGGCGAAGACGGTGCTGGAGAAACTCAGCGCGAAGGCCAGGGTCAGGGCGGCACCGAACTCGAGCTCGGCGAACAGGGGCAGACCCAGCAGCGCCAGCCAGAAGATCACCACACCGAAGACGATGGTGACGATGGCGGAATGCAGGGTGGTGACCGCCCAGACCTGGGGCTTGACCAATATGCGCAGGTTGAGCTTCAGGCCGACGGTGAACAACAGGATCGTGATCCCGAGATCGGCCAGCTTGTTCAGCACCTCGCCGCTCGACGAGCCGAGGAAGTGCAGCGCAAACCCGGTGGCGAGGAACCCGACCAGTGGGGGCAACCCGACCTGGCTCGCGAACAGGCCGAAAACGAAGGCCAGCGAGATCCAGGCGACGTCACCGAGCGCGATCGCGATCCAATTGAATTCCATGATGCCCCTCAGACTTGCACATCGGATTAATGCGCACTTCCGCTCCGGGGGGCAATCCACTGCCGAACCGCGCCTGCGCGGATCACGTTGCCGCCGACGCATGTTGCCCGGGTCGGCAAACATCCGGGCGACCTCCCGCAATGGCGCGCCGCTCTGCGCAGTTTCGGTGGGGCGGGCGCGGTTTCGGGATCGAGCGGGGCGGTCGTCCGCTCCGCCAGGCTGGACCCGGTGCGCAGGGCCCAGGGCACGCGATGGGCTCGCAAACCCCGGTGCGGTCCGTGGCTTCGCGCTTGGCACGCGAGATGGTGAGACAGGCGCATTCGACCTGTTGCGACCGGGCCGCCGCCCGGCTTCGGACCCGGTCCGAAATGGTGGTACCCGCCCAGAGCTGTCGCATGTCGATGCCCCGACACCCGCGGTCTTCAAGAAAGCGGGGGATCGGAGATTTGTTCTGCGCGGGATCGCTTGGTATCGGGTACCCTGAACCAAGCCCCCGGGGAGGATTCGATGGCGCGCGATCTCCGAGATGCCTCGCTCGACGACAAGTATGGCCAGACCCACGGTCGGATCCTCATCTCGGGGATCCAGGCGCTTGTCCGGTTGCCGATGCTGCAGCGCGACCGCGATGCCGCACGGGGGCTGAACACCGCCGGCTTCATCTCCGGATACCGCGGATCGCCGCTCGGCGGCCTCGACAATGCGGTCTGGCGCGAAGCGGATCGGCTGGAGGCCAAGAACATCCATTTCGTGCCGGGGGTGAACGAGGATCTCGCCGCCGCCTCGGTCTGGGGCACCCAGCAGATCGACGCGCTGCCGGGGGCCAGGGTCGAGGGGGTCTTTGCCATGTGGTACGGCAAGGGGCCGGGGGTCGAACGCTCGACCGACGCGATCCATCACGGCAATTTCGCCGGCAGCCATGCAAGGGGCGGTGTGCTGGTGGTCTACGGCGACGACCATGCCGGCAAATCCTCGACCAGCGCGCACCAGAGCGACCAGACGCTTGCCGCCCTCTCGGTGCCGTTGCTCTACCCCGCGGACGTGCAGGAGTTTCTGCGCTTCGGCCTTCTGGGCTGGGAATTGTCGCGCTATTGCGGGCTCTGGGTCGGGTTCAAATGCGTCAACGAGACTGTCGAACAGACCGCCACGGTTTCGCTCGACGCGGCCGGGGCCGATATCACCGTCCCCGAGCGCCGGCCCGAACAGTTGCCGCCGCAGGGGGTAAACATCAACCCGCGGTTCTTCGGGCCGGCCGAGATCGAGCAGGTGGTGAAACGCTACCGGCTGCCGCTGGTGCATGACTTCGTGCGCGCGAACCGGATCGACCGGGTCGCAATGGGCGCCGATCGGCCCGGGATCGGGATCGTGACCGCGGGCAAGAGCACCAAGGACGTGGTCCGCGCGCTCGCGCTGCTGGGCCTCGACGACGCCCGCATGGCGGAGCTCGGGGTGGGGGTCTGGAAGGTCGGCTGCATCTGGCCGTTGGAGCCGGTGGGGATCACCGGTTTTGCCGAGCGGGCCGAAACGCTCCTGTTCGTCGAAGACAAGAACCCGGTGCTCGAGGATCAGGCCCGCGCGATCCTCTACGACGCCGCCCATCGTCCGGCGATCCGGGGCAAGACCGACGGGCGCGGCAACCGGCTGTTTGCCTCCGATGTGGCCATCGAGCCGGAAGAGATCGCGCGCGCGCTGTACCGCCTGCTGCACGAGCGGCGCCGGACGGACCGCGACCTCGATGCCGCCTACGCCCGGATGGCGCCGGCGCCGCTGCCGAACCGGGCCGCGGGCGCGGCCGACACCCGGGTGCCTTATTTCTGCTCGGGCTGCCCGCACAACAGCTCGACGAAGCTGCCGGAGGGAAGCCTCGCGTTTTCCGGGATCGGCTGCCATACCCTCGTGCTGTTCAACGGCAAGGGCACGACGATGCCGCCGACCCAGATGGGCGGCGAGGGCGCCAACTGGATCGGTCTGGCGCCGTTCACCGAGACGCGCCATGTGTTTCAGAATCTCGGCGACGGAACCTATTATCACTCCGGCCTGCTCGCGATCCGCGCCTCGGTCGCGGCCGGGGTGAACGTGACCTACAAGATCCTCTACAACGACGCCGTCGCGATGACCGGCGGCCAGCCCATCGACGGGCCGATCAGCGTCGGGCGCATCGCCGAGCAGCTGCTGGCCGAGGGCGTGGCGAAGGTCGTCGTCCTGAGCGAAGACCCGGCCGGCTATGACAAGGGCGATCTGCCGGCGCAGATGCGCGCGCTTCATCGCGACGAGATGGGCCGGATCCAGAAAGAGTTGCGCGAGATCCCCGGCACCACGGCGATCATCTACGAGCAGACCTGTGCCGCCGAGAAACGCCGCCGGCGCAAACGCGGACGGATGGCCGATCCGGATACAAGGGTGTTCATCAACGCGGCGGTCTGCGAGGGCTGCGGCGATTGCTCGGTGCAATCGGGCTGCATGTCGATCCTGCCGAAACCGACGCCGCTGGGGGTGAAACGGCAGATCGACCAGTCGTCCTGCAACAAGGATTTCACCTGCCTCAAGGGCTTCTGCCCCGCCTTCGTCACCGTCCGCGGCGGTACCTTGCGCAAGCCGGGCGCGGCCGCGATCGCGCCCGAGCGGCTCGACAACCTGCCGGCGCCGGCGCGGGTTGCCGCCAAGGCGCAGTCGGTGATGGTCTGCGGCATCGGCGGCACCGGGGTGGTCACGGTCGGGGCGGTGCTCGCCATGGCGGCCCATCTCGAGGGCAGGAGTGCTTCGGTCTTCGACGTGACCGGGCTCGCGCAGAAGAACGGCGCGGTCTATTCCCACATCCGCCTGGGCGAGGCCGATGCGGAGCTCGGGCCGCAGCGGATCGGGCAGGGCGAGGCCGACCTCATGCTGGCCTTCGACATGATGGCGGCCGCGGATCCGCAGGCGCTGAAGACCCTCGGCGCCGGTCGTTCGGTGCTGGTCGGCAACAGCGCCGTGGCCCCGGGAGCCGCCTTCCAGTTTGCCGCCAGCGAAGCCGGGTTGCCCGACCGGGGCGAGATCTTCGACCGGCTCGAGGGCCGGCTCGGGACCGGCCGGAGCCACCTGATCGACGGCACGAGCATTGCCCGCGCCGCCTGCGGCGACACCATCGCGATCAACATGATGATGGTGGGCTACGCCTTCCAGATCGGCCAGCTCGCGCTGTCGGCCGCGGCGATCGAACGGGCGATCGAGCTCAACAACGTCGCCGTGGAGTTCAACACCCGGGCGTTCCGGGTCGGGCGGCTGGTGGCGGTCGACCCGTCTTTCCAGGCCTCTCTCACCGGCGAGGCCCTGCCGGCAGACGCGCCGGCGGACGGGGTCGATTTCCACGCCGGGCTCATCGCCGATTACCAGGACGCGGCCTGGGCCGACCGCTACCGTCGCGCCATCGCGCGCCTGCAGGATGCGCAGGCCGCCAGGCAGCTCAGCGGCCTGGTCGATGCCGCGGTCCCGGTGCTGTCCCGGCTGATGCGCTACAAGGATGAATACGAGGTCGCCCGGCTACTGACCGACCGCAGCTTCGAAGCCCAGCTGGAGCGGACGTTCGACGGCATCCGGCGGGTCGAGTTCAACATCGCGCCGCCGATCCTGTCGCGCCCCGATGCGCGCACCGGCCGTCCGGCGAAGCGCACGTTCGGACCCTGGCTGCGCGGGCCGCTGCGGCTTCTGGCGCGGCTGCGGGGCTTGCGCGGCACCGGTTTCGATCCGTTCGGGCGTACGGCCGAACGGCGCATGGAGCGTGGGCTGATCGACTGGTACGAGGGCTTGATGGACCGATGCGCGCGCGAAGTGGTGCCGGAAACGGCCGCGACCTGGATCGAGATCCTGGGCGCCGCCGACGCGATCCGCGGTTTCGGTCCGGTCAAGGCCGAAAACGCCGCGCGCGTCCGCGCCGAGGTCGAGGCCCGGCTCGCGGCACTGTGATCGGGCGATCCGGGACAGCGGTGTCGCCGGGGCCAGGCCGATCGGTTTGTGGGCGTTCCAGCGGGGGCTGTGCGGCCCGGAGGGACCGAGGCCGGCCGCGCCGTCAGAGACGGCGGCGCACCGTCGCGTCGCGCCCGGGGATCGACAGCACCGTGTCGTTGCGCTGCTTCTGCGCCACCACCCGGCCTTTGGAGATCACCACCAGCCGGTCCGGGCGCAACCGCAGGGCCTCGGTCGGATTGCCGGCGTCGAGCACCACCAGCGAGGCCAGGCAACCCGGGGCGAGCCCGTAGCCGTCGAGCCCCATGATCCGGGCGTTGTCGACCGTGACCATGTGAAAGCAGCGCCGCATCTCGGCCGGGTGGGTCATCTGCGCGACGTGCAGCCCCATGAAGGCGACGTCGAGCATGTCGGCGGTGCCGAGCGAATACCACGGGTCGAGCACGCAATCCTGCCCCCAGCCCACGGTGATGCCCTGCGCCTGCATCTCGCGCACCCGGGTCAGCCCGCGCCGCTTGGGGTAGCTGTCGTGGCGGCCCTGCAGGGTGATGTTGATGAGCGGGTTGGGGATCGCGGTCATGCCGCTTTCGGCGATCAGCGGCAAGAGCTTCGAGACATAGTAGTTGTCCATCGAATGCATCGACGTCAGGTGGCTGCCGGCCGCCCGGGCGCCGAGGCCATGGCGGGTCACCTCGCGGGCCATGGTTTCGACGTGCCGGCTCATCGGGTCGTCGGTCTCGTCGCAATGGACGTCCCACATCAGCCCGCGGTCGGCGGCGAGGCGGGCGAGATCGCGCAGGCTTTCGGCGCCTTCCTCCATGGTGCGTTCGAAATGCGGGATGCCGCCGACGACATCGACCCCCATGTCGAGCGCGCGGACCAGGTTGGCGCGCCCGGTCGGGCTGCGGTAGAGCCCGTCCTGCGGGAAGGCCACCAGTTGCAGATCGAGATAGGGCGCGACGCGCCGCTTGACCTCGAGCATCGCCTCGACCCCGCGCAGGTGATCGGGAGTGGTATCGACATGGGAGCGGATCGCCAGCAGGCCCATCGACACCGCCCAGTCGCAGTAGCGCATGGCCCGGTTCACCATGTCATCGACCGTGGCCATCTCGCGCAGCTCGCCCCAGAGCGCGATGCCTTCCAAGAGGGTGCCGGAGGCGTTGACCCGGGGCAAGCCGTAGGACAGCGTCGCGTCCATGTGGAAATGCGGATCGACGAAGGGCGGGCTGATGAGATCGCCGGGCACCTCGATCACCCGGGCCGCGGGCGATCCCGCCAGCGCGCCGACCGCGGCGATGCGGTCGCCGGTGATGCCGATATCGGCCTGGGTCCCATCGGGCAGCACGCCGCCGGTGAGCAGAATGTCGAACATCAGCGTTCTCCCTTGTTGTAGGGGATCATCAGCGCCTGCGGCACCTCGGCCCGGCGCGACATCACCACCAGCGCCAGGATCGACAGCAGGAAGGGCAGGGCGAGGAACATCTGGTAGGGCAGCACCGCGCCGATCGGGGTCTGTTGCAGGCGGACCTGCAAGGCGTCGAACCCGGCAAAGAGCAGCGCGCCCAGCACCGCCTTGCCGGGGCGCCAGGCGCCGAAGACCACCAGCGCGATGCAGATCCAGCCGCGCCCGTTGACCATGTCGAAGAAGAACGAGGAAAACGCCGAGAGCGTCAGGAACGCCCCGCCCACCGCCATCAGCCCCGAGCCGACGATCACCGCGCCCATCCGCAGCCCGGTCACCGACAGGCCCTGCGCCGCCGCCGCGGCCGGGTTTTCGCCGGTGGCGCGCACCGCGAGCCCGAGCGGCGTGCGGAACAGCACCAGCGCGACCAGGATGGCGGTCAGGAAGGCGACATAGGTCAGCGCGGTCTGGGAAAACAGCGCCTCGCCGAGAAACGGGATGTCCGACAGCACCGGCAGTTCCCAGGGCTGGAACGGCTCGATCCGCGGCGGGCTGGTGACCTCGGGCAAGGCGAGCCGATAGGTGAACGACGCGGTGGCCGTCGCCAGCAGCGTCACCCCGAGGCCGACGACGTGCTGCGACAAGCCGAAGGGCACCGTCAGGGTCGAATGCAACAGCCCGAACAGCATGCCCGAGGCAAAGGCCACGACCACCCCCATGCCCAGCGGCAGCCCGGCGTAGACCGCATACCAGCCGGTGAAGGCGCCCATCACCATGATGCCCTCGATGCCGAGGTTCAGCACCCCGGCGCGTTCGCAGATCAGCTCGCCCATGGTGGCGAAGATCAGCGGCGAGGCGATGCGCACCGCGGCGGCCCAGAAGCTCGCCGAGATCAGGATCTCCCACAGCGCGTTCATCGCCAGACCACCCGGTAACGGCTGAGCAGGATCGCCAGCACCATGAACAGCAGGGCGACGGCCAGCAGCATGTCGGCGATATAGGTCGGCACGTCGGCGGCGCGGCTCATGCTATCGGCGCCGACGAAGATGCCGGCGACGAACACCGCCGAGAGCACCACGCCCAAGGGGTGCAAAAGCGCCAGCATGGCGACGATGATGCCGGTATAGCCGAAGCCGGGCGACAAATCGCGCGACAGGTGGCCCTTCAGCCCGGCGACCTCGGAAAAGCCCGCCAGCGCCGCCAGCCCGCCCGAGATCAGCGCGGTCTTGACCAGCACCGCGTTGACCGGGACGCCGGCAAACCGGGCGGCGCGGGGGTTCTGGCCGACCGCGCGGATCCGGTAGCCGAGCGTCGTGCGGGTCTGGATCACCCAGATCACCAGCGCCGAAATCAACGCCAGCGCAAAGCCCCAGTGCAGCCGCAGCCCGGCGACGATCCGGGGCAGGCGCAGCTCCTTCTCGACCGGGACCGACTTCGGCCAGCCCATGCCGGCGGGGTCCTTGAGCGGGCCCTCGACCAGGTAGCTGACGAACAGAAGCATGATGAAGTTGAACATCAGGGTGGTCACCACCTCGTCGACGCCGAAGCGGGTCTTGAGCACGACCGGTCCCAGCAGAACCACCGCCCCGGCGGCAATCGACAGCACCGCCATCGCCGGCAGTTGCAGCCAGACCGTGCCCCAGCTGCTGGTGCCGACGATCACCGTGACGATGGCGCCGGCATAGAGCTGCGCCTCGGCGCCGATGTTCCAGAGCTTGGCCCGAAAGGCGACGGCGACGGCCAGGCCAGTGAAGATCAGCGGCGTGGCGCGGTTGAGCGTTTCGAGCAGCGCGAACTTCGATCCGGCGGCGCCTTTGAGGATCAGCCCGAGGGTGGCGAAAGGGTTGGCACCGGCCACCAGGGCCAGCAGCGAGGCGACCAGTACCGTCGCGGCCAGCGCCAGCGCGAGCGGGCCGTAGCGGCGCCAGGGGCCGGGGTTGACGATCAGTTCAAGCCGCATGGTAGAAGCCTTGTCCGGCCATCCGCAGGCCCAGATCCGCGACCGTGGCCGTGCCGCGCAGAATCGGTTCCGACATCCGCCCCTGGCTCATCACATGGATCACGTCGGACAATTGCATCACCTCGTCGAGATCCTCCGAGATCAGGATCACCGCGGCGCCGCGGTCGCGCGCGGCCAGGAGCTGGCCGTGGACATAGGCGATGGCGCCGATGTCGAGACCGCGCACCGGCTGATTGGCGAGGATCACCTCGGGCCCGGCCTCGAGCACCCGGCCGAGGATGAGCTTTTGCATGTTGCCGCCGGACAGCGCGCCCATGCGCGCCTCGGGGCCGGGGCAACGGACGTCGTATTTCCGGATGACGCCCTCGGTATGATCTGTCGCCGCGCCCCAGTCCATCCAGCCCTTGCGGCTGAACGGGGCGATGCCATGGGTTTCCAGCACCGTGTTCTCGGTCAGCGAGAAATCGGCGATGGTGCCGACCTTGTGGCGGTCTTCGGGGATGCGGCCGATGCCGGCGGCCAGGGCGGCGGCCGGGGTCCAGCGGGCAGGGGCGGGGCGGCCGTTGACGGTGAGCCGTCCGGTTGTCGGCGTCAGCAGCCCCGAGATCATGTCCGACAGCGCCTGCTGGCCGTTGCCGGAGACCCCGGCGATGCCGGTGATCTGCCCGGCGCAGAGCGACAGGGTCACCGCCTTGAGCCCGGGGGCGCCTTCGCGGTCCGGGGTCGATACGCCGTCGAGGTGCAGAAGCCCGTCGCCGGCAACACCCGGCTCGATCCTGGGGCGCTGCACCTCGCCGCCCACCATCAGCCTGGCCAGTTTCTCGGGCGAGGTGGCGCGGGTTTCGACCTCGCCCACCAGTTTGCCGTGGCGCAGAACCAGGCAGCGATCGGCGATCGCCATCACCTCGTGCAGTTTGTGGCTGATGAAGATCACCGACAGGCCCTGATCCACCATCTTGCGCAGGGTGTGAAACAGCGCCTCGGCCTCCTGCGGGGTCAGCACGGCGGTGGGTTCGTCGAGGATCAGCACCCGCGCATCGCGAAACAGCGCCTTGAGGATCTCGACCCGCTGGCGTTCGCCCACCGACAGCGTGCCGACCCGGGCCTCGGGATCGACGGCAAGGCCGAATTGCCCGGCCAGGTGAAGCACCTTGGCGCGGGCCTTTGCCCGCTGCGGGGCGATCGACCAGAGCGAGCCGGTTCCGAGCAGGATGTTTTCCAGCACCGACATCTGATCGGCCAGGGTGAAGTGCTGGTGCACCATGCCGATCCCGGCATTCAGCGCCGCGCGCGGGTTGCCGGGCGGCAGCGCCCGGCCGAACGCGGTGATCGTCCCCTCCTCGGCCACGTACTGGCCGAAGAGGATGTTCATCAAGGTGGTCTTGCCCGCGCCATTCTCGCCCAGGAGCGCCACCACCTCGCCGGCCCGCAGCACCAGCGAGACGGAATCGTTGGCGAGGAGCGCCCCGAACCGCTTGCTGATGCGGTCAAGGCGCAGGACCTCGGCACCGGTCATCTACGACGACTTCGGCTCGGTATCGTTGATCTCGACGGCAAAGCTGCCGTCCTTGATCGCGGCCTGCCTGGCGGCGACCTTTTCCATCACCTCGGCCGGTACCTTGCCCTCGAAGGTACCGAGCGGCGCGAGCGAGCAGCCGCCGGCCTTCATGAAGGAATAGACGCCGTAGTTGTCGGCCGCGAAACTGCCCGCCTCGATCGCATCGAGCGCGGCATTGAGCGTCGGCTCGAAATGCCAGATGGCGGAGGCGACCACGGTGTCGGGATAATCCGCCTGGGTGTCGATCACGTTGCCGATGGCGAGCACGCCCTTTTCCTGCGCCGCGTCCGACACGCCGAAGCGTTCGGCATACATCACGTCGGCGCCCGCATCGATCATCGCAAGGGCGGTTTCCTTGGCCTTGGGCGGATCGAACCACGAGCCGATGAAGCTGACCTGGAAACGCGCGTCGGCCCGGCTGTCGTGGACGCCGGCCATGAAGGCGTGCATCAGCCGGTTGACCTCGGGGATCGGGAAGCCGCCGACCATGCCGATATTGCCCGATTGGGTCATCGCGCCGGCGATGATGCCCGACAGGTAGCTTGCATCCTGGATGTAGTTGTCGAAGACGGCGAGGTTCGGGTTGGCCTCGGCGTCGTGCAGGAAGGACGAGCCGAGAAGAAAGGCCACGTCCGGGTATTCGGCGCAGACTTCGCGGGCCTCGGCTTCGGCGCCGAAGATCTCGCCGACGATCAGCTTGACGCCGCTTTCGCAGAATTCGCGCATCACCCGGGGGTAATCGGTGTTGGCGACGTTCTCGGTGTAGCTGTAGTCGACCCGGCCGGCCGCCTTGGCCGCTTCGGCCGCGAGGTGGATGCGGCTGACCCATTGCTGCTCGACGGGGACGGTATAGATGCCGGCCATCTTGATCGGATCCGCCGCACGGGCCTGCCTGGGAAGAAGTCCGGCAAGCGAGAGCGCGCCGCCGGAGAGGAGGATGCCACGTCTGGTCGGTCTGTTCGCGTTGGTCATGCCTGAACTCCATGGGTGTTGGTGATTGAGGGGGTGTTGCCCGGCAGTAGAAGCCATGATCTGTCGCCGTTCAAGCCAATTCCCCACGCCAGCGATCGCGCCGGCCGTCGGCGTCCGCTTCTGCCCGAAAAGGCGGCGCTGACGAAAACGGCGGCGCTGCGGGGTGTGCCGCTGGCCATCGCCATGCCACCGTAGAGGGCACCGCGACCACAGGGCGCGACGACGGATCGAGGCCTGGTAGACGGCTGGAATAATGGGAGAAATCGGTGTCGGCCGGGTGCGCTTCGGTCTGAGAACGGTCGGGCGGCGGGCGTACGGCCGGGACGGACAATCGGGCGGCAAGACACCCGGCTGCGCCGAGCGGCCACCACGGGACCTGTCCGGCAGCGCGCGCGCAAGGTCGGGTGGGCCCGCGGGCGCTCGCCTGGCCCGTGGACGCGCTGTGCGCGGCAGGGAAGCTGCCCAAGGGGTTGACAGAAAAGCACAAACCCGAGGGATTGTGGCGGAGAGACAGGGATTCGAACCCTGGGTCCCCGTGAAGGGACAACGGTTTTCGAGACCGCCCCGTTCGACCACTCCGGCACCTCTCCGCGGGGGTCTGGCGGGTGATGTAATCGGGCGCGGGCAGGCATGCAACCGGTTTTTTCGCGATATCGGACGCCGGCCGACCGGTGGCCGGGGGCGGCGAGGCCTTGCTGTCGCGCGGTCGTGCGCGCGTGCGGGCTTGTGAGCCACGCCGGGTGCCCCTACCTTCCCGTAAACGGCCCCGCTACGGGGCCCAGTCGAGGAGAAGAGCATGCGCGCAACGAGACAACCGGGCCGGATCTGGGCCGGGGGCCTGGCCCTGGTGCTGGCCGCTGTATGGGCCTTGGCCGCCCAGCCGACGCAGGCCGCGGAGCGCGAGGATTACCGTGCGTTCCTCGAGACCACCGGCTTTGACGTCGCGATCATGGCGCTGCAACAGGAAGCCATGGGCGGTCCGGGCATGTCGGGCCAGGAGGCGGAGGATTTCGGTGCCCAGTACGTGGCGATTACCGAGAGCGTCTTCGACCCGGAGCTGATGCTCGAGCGGGCGATCGACATGATGGCGGCGGTGATGCCCGACGAGCTGGTCGTCCACGGCGCCGAATTCTACGCCAGCGAACTCGGCCAACGCCTGGTCGCGGTCGAGAACGCCAGCCACATGGAGGGGCTCGACGACCGGCGTGCGATCGGCGACGAGATCGTCGCCGAACTGGCCGAAGCCAACCCCGAACGGCTCGAGGACTTTCAGGCGATGATGGACGCGATCGGCGGGGTCGACGCGAGCGTGCGCAACATCGTCGAAGTGCAGATCCGTTACCTGCTTGCGGCGATGGCGGCCGGCACGGTCGATCTCGAGTTTTCCGAAGCGGAGCTGCGCGCGATCATGGCCGAACAGGTGCCGGCGATGAAGACCGAGATCGCGCGCAATTCGATCGTCGGCGCGGCCTACACCTACCGCGACGTGTCGGACGAGGATATCCGCGCCTACCGCGCCGCGCTGGAGGATCCGGTGATGAAACAGGTCTACGAGGCGCTGAACGCGATCCAGTTCCAGGTGATGGCGGAACGCTACGAGGTCCTGGCCGGCGAACTGGCGGGACTTGCGCCCCAGACCGAGCTCTGACCCGGCGGGGCGTGGCGATCGCGGCGTCGCGCCCCCTGGCCTGTGCCCGGGGTTGCGCCAGATCGTGCGCGGCGCCGGGGGCGGCGGAGAGACGACGGATCGGGCGTCGAAATGCACGGCGCGCCCCCTTGACTTCGCCCCCGAACCCTCACATAAGCCGGGCTTCCGGACGGGGTCTCTCCGTGACCGGATCGTAGCAAGTCGGCAACGACCACGTCGACAAGACCATGACACACAACGCCCGCGAGGGCGCGCTGTTCGAAGGCGGTACGGACCCGACACCGGGGACCTGCCGAAACGCCGGGCGATCCGGGGCCGAAGGACGCGGGGATAAAAAGGAAGATCAGATGTTTGCGGTCCTCAAGACCGGCGGCAAGCAGTACCGGGTTCAGGCGGGCGACGTGCTCCGCGTGGAGAAACTCGCGGCCAATGCCGGCGACAAGGTTCAATTCAACGACGTTCTCATGGTCGGCGCGACGGTCGGCACCCCCCTCGTCGAGGGCGCGGGTGTTCAGGCCGAAGTGATCGACCAGATCAAGGGTGACAAGGTCATCCACTTCGTCAAGCGCCGCCGCAAGCACGGCTCGCAGCGCACCAAGGGCCACCGCCAGCAGCTCACCCTGCTGCGGGTGACCGACATCCTCGAAAAGGGGGCTGACGCCTCCGGCGTGATGGCCGCGATCGGCGCCGGTTCGGTTTCGGCCGCTGCCGTGACGGCGGCTGCGAAGCCGGCCAAACCCGCCAAGGCTGAAAAACCCGCCAAGGCTGCGAAGCCGGCGAAGGCTGCGAAAGCCGATGAGGCGAAAGCCGATGCGGCGCCCGCCGCCGAAGGCACCCGTCCGGCCAACCTTCTCACCGAAGCGCGCGGCGGCCAGCCCGACGATCTCAAGAAGATCTCCGGCGTCGGCCCGAAGCTCGAAGGGCTGCTGCACGAGAACGGCGTCTTCCATTTCGATCAGGTCGCGGCTTGGACCGCCGACGAGATCGCCTATATGGACGACAAGCTGTCCTTCAAGGGCCGCATCGAACGCGACAACTGGATCGAGCAGGCCGCGACGCTTGCCGCCGAACAGGAGTAAGACGAGATGGCACACAAGAAAGCAGGCGGCAGCTCCCGTAACGGCCGCGATTCCGCCGGCCGTCGCCTCGGCGTGAAGAAATCCGGCGGCCAGGCCGTCATTCCGGGCAACATCATCGTGCGTCAGCGCGGCACCCGCATGTGGCCGGGCGAAAACGTCGGCATGGGCAAGGATCACACCATCTTTGCCACCGTCGAAGGCCGGGTGACGTTCCGAAAGGGGCTCAAGGGTCGAACCTTCATTTCGGTCCAGCCGGTGGCGGAGGCCGCCGAGTAAGCCGAGCCCCGGCATCCATGCATTTCGAGGGGATCGGCGGAAACGCCGGTCCCTTTTTGGTTACGATCAAGAGATTTCAGGCTCGAAACCCTGCATCCGAACGGCCCGGAAAGAGGCCCGGACGGGCGACGGGCAAAGGGAGGAGGTAGACCATGCTGCAGGAAAGCATTGCAGACCAACCGGTGATTGCCGCAGGGCGGTTCACGCTGCGGCCGATGCGCCAGAGCGATATCGGGATGCTCACCATGTACGCGGGCGATGAACGCGTCGCCCGGGGCACGCGCTCGATCCCGCATCCGTTGCCGCCCGGGGTGGCGGAAGCCTTCGTCGAGCGGGCCGCGCGGCCGGATCGCGAAGAAGACGTCTGGGTGCTCGACGGCGGCGAAAAGGGTCACGAGGTGCTCGGGGTCATCTCGCTGCGGCGCATGGACCGCAACCAGTCGCAACTCGGCTACTGGGTGGCGCCGGCGCTGTGGAACACCGGGCTCGCCTCCGAGGCGGTGGGGGCGATGGTCACGGCCAACCCGCTCGGCAACAAGACCCTGTTTGCCGAGGTGTTCCAGGACAACCCGGCCTCGGCCCGGGTGCTGACCAACGCCGGTTTCAGCTATATCGGCGAGGCCGAGGCGCATTCGGTGGCGCGCGGCGCCAACGTGCCGACCTGGACCTACATCAGGGCGATGGGCTGACGCGATGGAGCGGCGCCCGGCCCTCCTGACGGAGCGGCTGGTGCTCCGACCGCTCACCCGCGACGACATCCCCGCGATCGTTGCCGGGCTGAACGACTACGCCGTCTCGAAATGGCTGACCGTGGTGCCGTACCCCTACGGGGCAGCCGATGCCGAAGCGTTCCTCGCTCATCTCGAGACCCGCGGCCGGTTCGACGGCTACGGCCTCACCCGCGCCGGCGGGCCGGTGATGGGCGTGGTCGGCATCGACAAGAGCCTCGGCTACTGGCTCGGGCGCGCCCATCACCGGCAGGGCTACATGGCCGAGGCGGCAGAGGCGCTTGTCGCCCATTATTTCACCGCCACCGAGGCGGACGATCTCACCTCCGGCCATTTCGAGGGCAACATCGCCTCGGCCCGTATCCTCGCCCGGCTCGGCTTTCGCTACAGCCATGACGAAAGGGTGCATGCCCGCGCGCAAGGTGTTGAGGTCACGCTGAAAAAACTGCGCCTGACACGGGCCGACCGGGAGGCGCGCCGTGGATACTGAACTCGTCACCGAACGGTTGCGGCTGCGCCGGACCCGCGCGCAAGACCTCGACGCGCTGCACCTGCTGGTCTCGGACTGGGAGGTGGTCAAGCAGACCGCCACCTGGCCCTGGCCGCCGGACCGGGCCTTTACCGCGACCCGGGCCAAGCCGATGCCGGCAGAGCTCGGCATGGCCGGTCCGGTCTTTGCCGGCGAGGAACTGGTCGGGATGATCGGGGTGAACGCCACCGACACCGGCACCGAACTGGGCTACATGTTCGCGCGGGCGCATTGGGGCCGGGGCTATGCCACCGAGATCGGCCGCGCCCTGGTCGCCCATGTCTTCGCCACCTACCATTGGCCTTCAATCGAGGCTTGCGTGTTCGAAGAAAACCCCGCGTCGGCCCGGGTGCTGGTCAAACTCGGGTTCACCCCGACCGGGCGCTGCGAAGGCCCCAGCGCCGCCCGGGGCCTGACCTTGCCGACCCGCACCTTCCGCCTTGCGCGCGCTTGAGCGCGGTCCGGGGGCCCGCAGCCCCTTGAGCGCCCCGGCTTTCCCCGCTATCGCTCAGGTCCAACGAAAGGCCGGTTCCACATGAAGTTCCTCGATCTCGCCAAGGTCTACATCCGCTCCGGTTCCGGCGGCAACGGCTGCATCTCGTTTCGCCGCGAGAAGTTCATCGAATACGGCGGACCCAACGGCGGCGACGGCGGGCGCGGCGGCGACGTGGTGGTCGAAGCCGTCGACGGGCTCAACACGCTGATCGATTTTCGCTACCAGCAGCATTTCTTTGCCCAGAATGGCCAGGCGGGGCAGGGCAGCCAGATGACCGGCCGCTCGGGCGACGATATCCTCCTGCGCGTGCCGGTGGGCACCGAGGTGCTCGACGAGGACGAGGAGACGGTGCTGGCCGATCTCACCGAGGTCGGCCAAAGGGTGCGGCTGGCGAAAGGCGGCAACGGCGGTTTCGGCAACCTGCATTTCAAGTCCGCGACCAACCAGGCGCCGCGCCGCGCCAACCCCGGCCAGCCCGGGGTCGAGCGCACGATCTGGCTGCGGCTCAAGCTGATCGCCGATGTCGGCCTGCTGGGCCTGCCCAATGCGGGCAAGTCGACCTTCCTTGCCGCCACCTCCAACGCCCGGCCCAAGATCGCCGACTACCCGTTCACCACCCTGGTGCCGAACCTCGGCGTGGTCGGCGTCGACGGGGTGGAATTCGTCGTCGCCGATATTCCCGGCCTGATCGAGGGGGCGCACGAGGGCCGCGGGCTCGGCGACCAGTTCCTCGGCCATGTCGAACGCACCTCGGTACTGTTGCACCTCGTCGACGGCACCGCCGAGGACGTGGTGGCCGACTGGCGCACCATCCTCCACGAGGTCGAGGCTTACGGCGGGGTGCTGGCGGGCAAGCCCCGGATCACGGTGCTCAACAAGGTGGACGCGCTGCGCGACGAAGACATCGACGCGAAACGCGCGGCTCTCGAAGCGGCCACCGGCGGGCCGGTGTTGACCATGTCGGGGGTGTCGCGCCAGGGCGTGACCGAGGTGCTGCGCGCCCTGCGCACCGAGATCGCCGACGACAAGCTGCGGGCCGCGAAAGCCGTCGAAGCGGCGGAGGACGAACCGTGGCGACCCTGAAATCGGCAAAACGCATCGTCGTCAAGGTGGGTTCGGCCCTGCTGGTCGATGCCGGCAGCGGGGCGTTGCGCGCCCGCTGGCTGGCCTCGCTGGCGCAGGACGTGGCGGCACTGAAAGCCCGGGGCGCGGATGTCATCCTGGTCTCGTCGGGGTCGATCGCGCTCGGACGCGGCGTGCTCGGCCTGCCGCTCGGCTCGCTGCCGCTCGAGCAGTCGCAGGCCGCCGCCGCGGTCGGCCAGATCCAGTTGGCCCGCGCCTACGAAGAGGTGTTGCAGCCGCTGGGGATCACCACCGCGCAGGTGCTGGTGACGCTGGACGACTCGTTCGACCGCCGCCGCTATCTCAACGTGCGCGCCACGCTCGAAACCCTGCTGTCGTTCGGCGTCGTCCCGATCGTCAACGAGAACGACACCGTCGCCACCGACGAGATCCGCTTTGGCGACAACGACCGTCTGGCGGCCCAGGTGGCGGTGACCGTGGGCGCCGACCTCACCGTGTTGCTCAGCGATGTCGACGGATTCTACACCGGCAACCCGAAAACCGATCCGGCCGCGCGGCGCCATGAGGTGATCGAGGAGATCACCCCCGAGCTGGAAGCCCAGGCGGGCGACGCCGGTTCCGGTCTCGCCAAGGGCGGCATGAAGACCAAGATCATGGCGGCCAAGACCGCGACCGCCGCCGGGTCGGACCTTGTGGTCACCCTGGGCGCGCCGGCGAACCCGCTCGCCGCGCTCGAAGCCGGCGCCGCCTGTACCCTGTTCCGGGCGCGCGGCAACCCGGCGGCGGCCCGCAAACACTGGATTTCCGCGATGAAGCCGCGCGGCGCCATCCGCGTCGATGCCGGCGCGGTCCGGGCGCTCGCGCATGGCAAGTCGTTGCTGCCGGCCGGCATCACCGGGGTGACCGGCGAGTTCGGGCGCGGCGACCCGGTAGACATTCTCGGTCCGCGCGGCGAACGGATCGGCGCCGGGCTCACCCGTTACACCGGCGCCGAGGCCCGGGCGCTGATCGGCAAGCACTCCGACGAGATCGAGGCGGTGCTGGGCTATTCGGGCCGCGCGACGCTCATTCACCGCGACGACATGGCCCTGTGACGGCGGCAGCGCGGCGGGGCTGACGTCGCATGAGGTTTGCCGAATGGGCGCCCGGCCGAAGAGGTGTTTGCGGACCACAGGACCGGGGCAGGCCGGCCGAACCCCGCGGTCGCGCCACCGGGCACCGGGGGCTTTGACGCTCCCCGCGAGACCGGCCATATTGAGGCGATCGAACGAAAGGCCCGAGAGATGAAAGACCAGATCGACATCCATGCCCTGATGCTGGACATCGGCAAGCGCGCCAAGGCCGCCGCGGCGGTGCTCGCCTATGCGCCGGCCGACCGCAAGACCGCGGCCCTGAACGCGGCCGCCGAGGCGATCTGGGCGCGGCGCGGCGAGATCATCGCCGCCAATGCCAAGGATCTCGACTACGGCCGCGACAAAGGGCTTTCGCCGGCGATGATGGACCGGCTGGCGCTCGACGAGGACCGGATCAAGGGCATCATGGACGGGTTGCAGGCGGTTGCCGGGTTCAAGGACCCCGTCGGCCGGGTGATGGCCGAATGGGATCGGCCTTCGGGGCTGCACATCAAACGGGTGCGCACGCCGCTCGGGGTGATCGGGGTGATCTACGAAAGCCGCCCGAACGTGACCGCCGACGCCGGAGCGCTGACGCTCAAGGCCGGCAACGCGGTCATTCTGCGGGGCGGCTCGGAGAGTTTTCATTCCTCTCAGGCGATCCATGCCTGCCTTGTCGAAGGGCTGACGGCGGCGGGGCTGCCCGAAGACGCGATCCAGCTGATCCCGACCCGCGACCGCGCTGCGGTCACCGAGCTTCTGCACATGGTCGACCATGTCGATGTCATCGTGCCGCGCGGCGGCAAGGGGCTCGTCGGTCTGGTTCAGCGCGAAGCGCGGGTGCCGGTGTTTGCCCATCTCGAGGGGATCGTCCACGTCTATATCGACAAGGCGGCCGATCCCGAGAAGACCCGCAAGGTGGTGATGAACGCCAAGACGAGGCGCACCGGGATCTGCGGGGCTGCGGAATGCCTTCTGATCCACCGCGACGCGGTGGCGCTTGGACAATCCGTGATCGATGCGCTGAAGGCGGCGGGTGTGACGGTTCATGCCGGGCCCGGCCTCGACGGCAGCGTCGCCGCCAGCGAGCAGGATTGGGGCCGCGAATATCTCGACATGGATATCGCGGCGAAGCTCGTCGCCGATGTCGATGACGCCATCGCCCATATCAACGCCTACTCGTCGCATCACACCGAGGCGATCCTGACCGAAGACGATGCCGCCGCGGCGCGGTTCTTCGAACGGATCGATTCGGCCATCCTGATGCGCAACGCCTCGACCCAGTTTGCCGACGGGGGCGAGTTCGGCATGGGGGCCGAGATCGGCATCGCCACCGGAAAACTGCACGCGCGCGGACCGGTGGGGGCGGAGCAGCTCACCAGCTTCAAATACCTGGTCGAAGGCGACGGGACGGTGCGGCCCTGAGCCACCGGCCGCGGCACCCGCTCATCGACCGGCGCGCCATCCGAAACCAGTTATTCGCCGATTGCCTCGAGACCGTCTACAGTGATGGCCAAGGTCCGGCGATTCGCCGGGTCTCAACCGTCAGGGGGCGGGATGCGCGGGATGCAACGTCGGCTCTCATTCACGGCAGGGTCCGCACGGGCGGTCGGTCTGGCGCTCGGCCTCCTGGTGCTCGCCGCCTGCTCGCCGCCACCGGTGCTGGTCTCCTACGACGGCGCCGTCACCAAGTCGCAGCCGGTGTTCGTCGCCACCTCGCGCAACGAAGTCGGCGGCGACCCGCCCGGCTACGGCGGCGACCGGGCGGCACGGGTGCAATTCGCCGAGTATGACGTGTCGATTCCGCCGAATCGGTCGCCCGGAGATCTCCGGCTGCCGAGCGGCGATCCGGACCCGACGACCGATTTCCTGACGACCGGCACCGAGAGATTTGCGAGCGAGGCGGCCTTCATTGCCGCGGTCAACCGGGCGCTGGCGCCGCTGCCGGCGGCCGACCGCCACATCACCCTCTACATCCACGGCTACAACACCGGCTTTGCCACCTCGGTGCTGCGCGCGGCCCAGGTCGCCGAGGATTTCCGGCTGAAAGGGCCGGTCGTGGTGTTCTCCTGGCCCTCCGCCGAACGGCCCACCCATTACGTCTACGACCGCGACAGCACGCTCTATTCGCGCGACCAGTTCGCGCTGACCCTGAAAGCGCTGGCCAGGACCAATGCGACCGGGATCAACGTGTTGGCGCATTCGATGGGCGGCTTTCTCGCGATGGAAGGGCTGAACCGGCTCAGCCTCGGAGGCGACCGGGCCACGCTCGGCAAGGTGGCCGCCGTGGTCCTGGCCGAACCCGATATCGACCTCGATGTCTTCCGCACCCAGGTGGCCGGGATCGACCTGCGCCGCCTCGGCCTTGTGGTGCTGGTGTCGGAGCGCGACAGGATCCTGCAGCTCTCGAGCTTCGTGGCCGGCGGGCTGCCGCGGCTCGGCGAGCCGGAAAACCTCGAAACCCTGCGCCAGCTCGGGGTGATCGTCGTCGATGTCAGCAATTTCAGCGACGGGACCTGGGGCGAACATGGCGCGTTCCAGCGGTCGCCGGAGCTTCTCGCGATGATCGCCTCGGGCGAGCTGGCCACCGCCCTGCAGACCGGGCGGGAGGGCGAGAACCTCGTCGTCGGGGCGTTGAACGCCGTCGGCACGGTGGCGCTGGCGGTGGCCTACTTCCCTTACGAGTTGACCCAGTAGGGCGGGCGGCCCTGGCTGCCCGCGCGCAGTCGACGGGTGCCGAGACCGGGAAGGGGGCGGCGGCCGGGTCTGTCGGCCGGGCTCCGGTCCAGGGCCGCCGAGGGGGTGCCCCGCGCCGGCGCGACCCGCCCCCGGAGCCGCGGCGCCCGGGCCTGCCGAAAGCACAGCGCGGCGCGCGCCGCACCCGGGCGCGGTCTAGAAGGCAAGCAGGATCGTCGTATCGGTGAATGCCAGCTTGACCGGCCTGCGGCTCACCTGCGTTTCGAGCGCGAAGAGGGCAAAATGGACCGCGTTCGCCGCGAGATCGCGCGGCGCCGGCCCGCCGTCGAGCAGCGCCCAATGAGGTTCGATGCGCATCCGCTCGGCCGCGGCCTCGACCCGCCAGCCGTCCGGCCCCCGGCGCACGCTGGCGCGCCCGCCCCAGGGCATCGCGCTTTCGATGCACATGAGCGCCAGCAACAGGCATTTCGCCTCCTGCCGAGCCAGCGCCTCTGTCACCGGCCAGTCGATCTCCAGCCGGCGACCATCGGCGCCGGGGGCGATCAGCTCGGCGATTTCCGCGGCGGCGACCGTCTGCCCGGGGGCCGCGGCACCGAAAGCGATGCGAAAGGTCTTGATCCGGCGGCGTGCATTCTCCACGCTCTCGGTGATGAGGCCGAACTCGGGCCCCTCCGCCTGGCCGGTGAGACCGAGCAGCTCGACGCCGTTGGCGATGGCCCCGATCGGGTTGTTGAGATCATGCGCGATCCGGGAGCCGACGAGGGCGACCAGATCGGCGGCCTCAAGGTGTGCCGGCGTCTGGCCGGGCTCGGCCGGGGCCGGAGTGTCGGGTGTGGTCATCGCTGGCCCTCGGCGGATAGGGAGACGGAACTATGAGCGGATTCGGGGCGCTGCTGGAACCCGGTGCGCTGGTGCGCCACCCGGACCAGCCGGACTGGGGCACCGGCCAGGTCCAGTCGAACATCGGCGGCAAGGTCACGGTCAACTTTCGCCACGCCGGCAAGCGGGTGATCGACACGAACCGGATCGACCTCGACCTGGTCGTCGAGCCCTGAGGGCACCTGAGTTCGGGAGGCCCGGTCGGGGCACGCAATTTCCGGGATCATGGTGCGACGGTAGCACAACTCGCGCGCGATACAACCGGGGCTTCGACGGTCCGGCCGCGGTCCAGGGCGGTTGCCAAATCCGGAAGGCCGCCCTAAACCGCTTGCGGACAGCACAAACCAACAGGCAGCATGGCGCGGCAGACCCCCGAATTCGAGCTCAGGCTCGCCCGCGACGCGGCCGACATCCGTGCCGGCCAGCGGCTGCGGTACGAGGTTTTCGTGGCCGAACTCGGCGGCGACGGCCCGCTCGTCGACCACGACCGCCGGCTCGAGTGCGACATCCACGATCCTCGCTGCGACCACCTTCTGCTGTTCGACAGGACCGCGCCGGGGACGCCGGCGGTGGGCGTCTACCGGCTGATGCGGCAAGACATGCTGGGGCCCGGCGAACGCTTCTACTCGGCCAGTGAGTACGATCTGTCGGTGCTGACCGGGTCGGGACGGCGGCTGCTGGAACTGGGGCGATCCTGCGTGCATCCGGACTACCGGGGGGGACAGGCACTGACGCAGCTCTGGCAGGGCCTTCTGGCCTATGTCGAGCGGCACCGGATCGAGGTGATGTTCGGGGTCGCCTCCTTTCATGGCACCGACCCGGAGCCGCTGGCGCCGGCCTTGTCGCTGCTCCATCATCGCCACCTCGCCCCGCCGGATCTGCGGGTGTCGGCGCTCGCGGGAAACTACCAGAGGATGGATCTGGTGGCGGAGCCCGACATCGACCGGCCGGCGGCGATGCGCCAGGTTCCGGCGCTCATCAAGGCCTATCTCCGGCTCGGCGGGTTTGTCGGCAACGGCGCCTGGATCGACCGCGCCTTCAACACGATCGATGTCTGTATCGTCGTCGATATCGCCCGGGTGCCTCAGCGGATGCGCGCGCGCTACGTGGGCGCGGCGCAGGCATGAACACCTGGCACGGCGATGAGCCGCTTGCGGCGCCGAAACCGGTCGGGCTCGGCGGCTGGATCCGGGTCGGGCTTCGCGGCAGCGCGATCCTCGTCACATTGCTCGCGGGCTTCGCGCTCATGCTCGCGTTGCGGCTGGTCGAACGCCCCCTGTTCAGCCCCGCCCGCCCGATCACGCCCTGGATCACCGTGGCGGTCTGCCGGGTGGCCTTGCGGGTTGCCGGTCTCAGGCTTCGGGTCACCGGCTCGGAGATGACCGAGAGAGGCGCGGTGGTGGCCAATCACGCCTCCTGGCTCGATATCCTGGTGCTCAATGCCCGAAGACGGGTCTACTTCGTGGCCAAGGCGGAGGTGGCCGGCTGGCCCGGGATCAACTGGCTGGCGAAAGCCACCGGCACCGTCTTCATCCGCCGTGACCGTCGCGAGGCGAGGACGCAGGTGGCGCTGTTCCGCCGGCGGCTCTGTCTCGGGCACAGGCTGCTGTTCTTTCCCGAAGGCACCTCGACCGACGGGCGCCGGGTGCTGCCGTTCAAGACCACGCTGTTTGCCGCCTTCTTCGACCCGGACCTGCACCGGACCATGTCGATCCAGCCGGTGACGGTGTTCTACCGGGCCCCGCCGGGCGAGGATGCGCGGTTCTACGGCTGGTGGGGCGAAATGGATCTGGGACCGTCGCTGGTGAAGGTGCTGTCGCAGAGACGGCAGGGCACGGTGCAGCTGAGCTATCACCCCAGCCTGAAGGTGGCCGACTACGCCGACCGCAAGGCACTGGCGCGCGCCCTGGAAGAGGCGGTGCGCGCGCCGCTGGCGCGCGCGGTGGCGCGGGAAGATCCCGCCTGACGGCGGGGCGCCTGCGGCGAGCGGGGGGCGCGCCTGCGGCGCGCCGGGGCCGCCTGCGGCGGTGGGGTGGCGGGAGAAGACGCGTCTGTCGCGGATCGGGCCGATCAGGCGCGCGCGGCCGCGAGGGCCTTGAGGGCAGCCGCCGGATCGTCGGTCGCCCAGATCTCTTCGCCGAAGCAGAGGAAATCGGTGATCGGGGCGAGGCGGCGCACGATCTCTTCGGTGAGCCCGCCTTCGGCAACCACCGGCACCTCGATCATCTCGCTCCACCACTGGAACAGGTCGAGCTCGGCCACGGTGCCATCGCCCAGCCCGGCGGTGCCGACCGGGCCGAAGCTGACGTAGTCGGCGCCGTTCTCGCCGGCAATGAGCCCCTCGTGGCGCGAGGCGCCGCACCAGCTGCCGACGATGGCATCCGGCCCGAGATCGGCGCGGGCCTTGCGCACATGCCGCGCGCCATCGGAGAAATGAACCCCGTCGAGCCCGTGACGGGCGGCGATCAGCTGGTGATCGGTGAGCACCACGGCAATGTCGCGGGCGTGGCAGATTTCGCGCAGCGCGTCGGCACCGCGACCGATCGCATCCTCGTCGCGGGTGGCGAGATCGAGCCGCACGCAGGCCACCGCGACCGCATCGAGCACCCGCGCCATGAGGTCGGGGAACAGGTCGAGATCGAAGCTCGGCGGGGTGACGAGGTAAAGCTGCGGCAGGTCCTGATCGGCCATCGGAGTCTCCGGTTGGGTCCGCCCGTCCATAGCGGGTTTTTCGCGCCCCCCCAAGGGGCTACTTCGGCGGCAGCGAACGCACGAAACCGAGCGCGAGCGTCATCAACCGGCCGCGGCAGGCCTCGTCGGCCAGGGCCTCGTCGCTGACATCGACGAAGCCGCCCATCCGGCGGCCGGTAAAGTCCATCGGGCGCGCGCCGGGGACCGCGAGCGCCGCCGCTTCGCCCGCCTTGCCGACCCTAAACATGCCGCCGCCCTTGTGGACGCCGCAGAGCATGTTGCCGTCGAGCATGAAGGCGAGGCCGCCGAACATGCGCTTCTCGACGATCCCGGGCAGATCGGCGAGATCGCCGCGCAGGATCTCGGCCAGTCCCTCGTCATGGGCCATTGCAGCCTCCTTGCGTTTCGGGGTCCGGCAATCGTACACCTGCGCGCAAATCTTGGGAAGGTCGAGAGATGAGCGAAACGGGCGAGGGGCCGGCACCGGCAATCGTGCTGGTGCGACCGCAGATGGGCGAGAACATCGGCGCGGCGGCGCGCGCGATGCTGAATTTCGGGCTCGACCGGATGCGGCTGGTGGACCCGCGCGACGGCTGGCCCAACCCGCGGGCGGTGGCGATGGCCTCCGGCGCCGGGCGGGTGCTCGACGCGGCGGGGGTATTCGAAGATCTCGCCGACGCGCTCGCCGATTGCGACTACGTCTTCGCCACCACGGCGCGGGGGCGGGAACTGGCCAAGCCGGTGCTGAGCCCGGAGCGGGCGATGGAACAGGCCCGCGCGCTGGCGGCCGCGGGCAAGCGGGTCGGGGTGCTGTTCGGCCCCGAGCGGGCGGGGCTCGAGAACGAGGACATCGCCCGGGCCAACGCGATCGTCACCTTTCCGGTGAACCCGGACTTCTTCTCGCTGAACCTCGCCCAGTCGGTGCTGCTGCTGGCCTATGAGTGGGGCCGGCAGGGCGGCGAGGGGGCGCATGAGGTGCTCGCCAACACCGAGCTTGCCAGCGGCATCGAGGTCGAGAAGCTCGCCGACCATTGGCAGGCGGAGCTCGACCGGGCCGGGTACTTCTTTCCGGCGACCAAGGCGGCCGGCATGAAGCTGGTGCTGCGCAACATGTGGTCGCGCCTCGGGCTCACCAAATCCGACGTGCAGCGGTTGCACGGGATGCTGCGGCAGATCCTGCGGGACCGGCGCTGAGGCCGGGGGGGCTCGGCGCCGCCGCCGGGGGTCGTTCGAGCAGCGAGATATGGCCCGAAAGCCGGGTGCGCGAAGGGTGGGCGAACTCGGACGGGGGGTCAAGCTGTTGATATCGCTGGCGGTAGCGCTAACAGGTACTTCGCGCGCGAACTGACCGGCGCGGAGGCGTCAGGCCCGTTTGCGCGCCGCCGCCAGCCAGACGAAAACGATCACGAAGGACCCCAGCGCATTGAGGTTGGCCATGGTGATGTCGAGCAGCTCCCAGGGGATCGCGTCGGACATCCGCCACGGGATCTCGTCGCAGCGCACCAGCGGGGCGGCGGTGAGCCGGTCGAGCAGGGCCTCGGTGCTGAGCCCCGAGACATCGCCGCCGGTGCAGGAGGCCGGGCCGGACCACCATTGCCGTTCGACGCCGGTATGGTAGGCGCCGATCCCGGAGGTGATCGCGGCTGCCAGCGCGCCGAACCAGGCGAGCCAGTACCAGCGCGTGGCCAGCGCCACGAGGCCGATCACGATCGCCGCGTAATGCGGGTTGCGCTGCCAGTAGCAGAGCTGACAGGGGGCGTAGCCGAGCAGCTGGAAGGTCCAGGCGCCGGCGATGGACAGGACCGAGAAGGCCCAGGCGAGGGCGATCAGGTTGCGCCGGGTGAGGAGGGCGATCAGCGACATCACAGGTACTTCACGGCGACGAACCCGCCGATGAGCAGGATCATGAAGGCGGTGAACACGAGGCCGAGGCGCTTTTCGATGAAATCGCGGATCGGCGTGCCGAACTTCCACAGAAGTGCTGCGACAATGAAGAAGCGCAGACCCCGCGCGACCACCGAGGCCAGCATGAAGACCCAGAAATTGAGCCCGGTCACGCCGGAGAGGATGGTGATGACCTTGTAGGGGAAGGGGGTGACGCCGGCGATCAGCACCGCCCAGGCGCCCCATTCGTTGTACTTGGTCGAGAACTCCTCGAAATAGGCATCCTTGCCGTAGAACTCGAGCACCGGTTTGCCGATGGTCTCGAAGGCGCCCCAGCCGATGAAATAGCCCAGCATCCCGCCCAGCACCGACGACACCAGCGCGACACCGGCGATCAGGAAGGCGCGGCGGGGGGCGGCGATGATCATCGGAATCATCAGCACATCGGGCGGGATCGGAAAGACCGAGCTTTCGACGAAAGCCACCAGAGCCAGGGCCCAGAGCGCATAGGGGCTCTCGGCCAGCGAAATCGTCCAGTCGTAAAGTCTTTTCAGCATGTCCCGCCTCATTTTGGCTGCTATGCAGCATGGGCCGGGCTGCGGGTCAAGTCCCCGTGGCGCAATCGGGCGCTCAAGCTATAGTGAAACGGATTGTTCAAGGGTCGGAGGGTCTCATGAAGTGGCAGGGACGGCGCGGCAGCCGCAATATCGAGGATCGGCGCGGGCGCGGCGGCCGGGCGGCGGGCATCGGCGGTGTCGGCGTGCTGGTGGTGCTGGCGATCGGGCTGTTCACCGGGGTGGACCTGACGCCGCTGCTCGAAGGGCAGGGCGGGTTCTCCTCCGGCGGCGAGACCACGCTCACCGAGGCGGACCAGCGCGAAGGCGCGTTTGTCTCGGTCACGCTCGCCGACACCGAGGCGGTCTGGTCGGATCTGTTTCAGACCCAGCTGGGCGCGAGCTACAGCCCGGTGACACTGGTGCTCTACAAGGGTGTAACGCAGTCGGCCTGCGGCGGCGCCTCGGGGGCGACGGGGCCGTTCTATTGCCCCGGTGACAGCAAGATCTACCTCGACACCGGGTTTTTCGCCACCATGGCCCGCGAGCTCGGCGCGCGCGGCGATTTCGCCGCCGCCTATGTGGTGGCGCATGAGGTCGCGCATCACGTCCAGGACGAGCTCGGCATTCTGGGCGAGGCCAACCGGATCCGCGCCCAGGCGAGCGAGGCAGAAAGCAACGCGATTTCGGTGCGGATCGAATTGCAGGCCGATTGCCTGTCGGGGATCTGGGCGCGCCATGTCGAGGACCGGTTCGGCACGCTCGAGGCGGGCGATGTCGAAGAGGCGGTGAACGCCGCGCGCCAGATCGGCGACGACACCCTGCAACGCAATGCAGGCCGGGTGCCGATGCCCCATACCTTCACCCACGGCAGCTCGGCACAACGGGCGCGCTGGTTCGCGCAGGGCTACCGGTCGGGGGAGATGCAGGTCTGCGATACGTTTTCCACCGACACCCTCTGAGCCCGGGGCGGTGCGACCGGTCGGGCCTGCCGGCCGGCGCCACCCATGGCGCACCGGGTCGGCCGGTGCCGCGGGTGCGCGCGACAGGGGCGTCGGTCTCGCGACGTGCGGGGCCGGTGGCCGGGTCGCGCGGCCCTGTCCGGAGTGCTCGGACCGACAGGACGGCCAGCGCCGGCGCCGGCCGATCTCACGATTGACGCTCGCCGCGCCCGGCGATACATGAGTCTCCGGGCCCGAGTGGCGGAATTGGTAGACGCAGGGGATTCAAAATCCCCCGATGGCAACATCTTGTCGGTTCGAGTCCGACCTCGGGTACCACCACCGCAGCAACGCATTGGTTTCGCTCCTGCATTTGCCCGGTGCCGGGAGGCTCGGGCGACGGGCGCGGCGAGATCCCGCAACCCCGTCCCGGCGAAGGCGCAGCGCCCGCTCGCCGGCTTGCCGACCCCGAGGCGACCGCGGGTGGCCTGCGCGACCGGATCGGTACGCCGGCGGCCGCGGTGTCAGTTCTGGCCCGTGGCAGAGGTCGAGACGGTCAGAACCAGATCCGAGAACACCAGCTCTTCGACATCGAACAGCCGGTCGCGCCCGTCGGGTCCGCTGACGATCAGCCGCTCCCCGTCGGCGGTGATCGCGAAGTCCTGGCGCGGCCCGGCAAACAGGACACGATCGGTGCCCGCACCGCCGTTGACCCCGTCGTCGCCGCCGCCGGGGTAGAACGTGTCGTCGCCGTCGAGACCGACAAGGGTATCCTCGGCAACGGTTCCGCTCAGAAGGTCGGGCCCGCGGGTTCCGGTTTCGATGACACCCTGCTGGAAATGCGCGCCGCCCCGGTCTTCCCACCAGGCTTTGCTCTCGGCGTTGAGCCGGTCGAGCAGGAGCGCGCGAGGCGGGTTGTCGCGGTTCGACGCGCGCAGCCCCCACGAGCCATAGCGGTCGGCGCCGCCGACATCGGTATATTGCATGAAGGGTCCGGAGCCGAAGCCCGCCCAGGCCTCCCAGAGCTCGCGGTAGAGCTGTGCCATCTGGTCGCTGCGCACGAAGGCGACCATGTGGTCCTGGAGGGCAAGCAGGTCGGCCTCGGGGATGTCGACGAAGGCCGAGTGGTGCACGTGCTGGCCGCCTTCGTAGGGCACCAGGCGGAGATCGAATTTCCTGGCGACCGCGTCCTGATCGTGCAGCTCGGCGATGGCCAGGGGCAATCCGCCCTCGAAACCGGGAATGTCGCCCTTGAGCAGGCGGTAGTGGAAATCGAGGCTGTCGACCGCGGGATCCTGGATCGCCGCCAACAGGGCTGCGCGTTCCTTCTCGCCCGAAAGCGCCTCGCCGCCGAAATACAGCGTCGGCGAAAGCGCGTCGAAGGACAGATGCGGCGGAGCATAGCCGGCGCGGTCGTTCTGTTGCCACATCGGGGCTTCGAGGATCTGCTCGGACAGCCAGGTGTTGACCGTCTGGGTGCCGGCGATGCGCATCAACCGGGTGTCGGTCTCGTCGCCGAAGACCTCGGTCCATATGTTCATGATGTCGGCCGCGCGCTTGCCGTAGTAGCTCGCCGCGCCGGTGTAGACGTCGTCGCGCGCGAGGTTCCACATCTCGGCCGCCGCCTGTTCGGACAATTGCGCATCGTCGAACATGCCGTTCCAGACCTCGTTGGACAGTTCGACATGCGCGACCAGGCCCGGGTCGAGGTGGTCCTTGACGTAGGCCGCCATCTGGCGCGCGAAATCGTCGTCCGCCAGGAACGGCAGGCTGAACCAGGGATCGGCGCCGATCTGATTGGCCAGTTGGACCTCGATGTCGATCGGCACCGTCGCCCAGCGATAATGATCGACCGACGGCATTTCGCTCCAGGAGGTCATCCGGGAATTGGAGGCGTTCTGCCAGGTTGCGAAGCGCAGCATCCGTGCATCCCTGACATGCTGGATCCAGTCCGGGTTGAACACCGCGCCGGCCTGATACAGCGCGAGGTGCCGGCGATTGACGATGCTGATATCGCGGATGTAGTCGCCGCTGCGCTGGGGATCGGTCTCGGTGATGACGAAGCCCCAGTTGTCGGCGTCATTGGTGACCTCGAACACGATCCTGTTGGGGTCTTGCGAAATGACGTCGACGAACAGCATCTCCAGATTGCCGGTGCCCTCATAGGTCAGTTCGTAGGTTCCGGCGCGTTCGTCGCCCTCGCCGTAGGCATTGCCGCGCCAGGCAAAGATGCCGCGGATCAGCTCGAGTTCCGGCGGGATCGCGGTGATCCAGCCGTTCTCGTCGAGATAGCCGCCGGCGCGCAAGTCGTCTTCCGTCCAGCCATCCCATTCGCCCGGCAGCGCGCCGATCCACTGACGGATCGTCTTCATCACGTCGATGAAGGGCATCTGCGTGCTCCAGTCGGCGACGCTGTTGAGGTTGTAGGCGAGCACCGGGTCGTCGTGGCCCTGCGGCGGCTTGAGGTCCGGAAGGGCAATGTCGAGGGCGGGTGCCACCGAAAGCCGGAACCGACCGATCGTTTCGTCGTCCTGCGCGGCGAGCGGATGGCCGGCGAATGCGGCCAGGAGAAAGGCGCAAACCCGGATCAGAGCGCCCGAGGCTAGCGGGGCTCGCGGTCTCATATGTGTCTTGTTCATGGAGAGGGGCCTTTCCGATCGGGCAATCATTTCCTGTCAGATGGCGACCGCGGTGGCTCGGGGCAATGCGGGTGGGCTTCGGCACGGCCGCTGGAATTCTGGGCCCCTCAGTATCGAGCCGGCAGGGCCGGATTGCAAGTTCACGGCGGTTCAAATGGACGCGGGCACGGGGCGTCTTGCCGGGCTATGGGAATGTGCGGGCGCAAGCCTTTCGCCGCGCCTGTCGCCTGGCAATGGCAATCGATCGAGATCGGCGGGCAAAGCATCCGACATAATAATGAGGGATTCCCTGCCGTTGGCTGTGTTCTCGAAAAAGGCGAACGGGAAATGGCGCGGGCCCAATTTCGACGCCGCGCAGAACGGTCCACAAGTGCGGCGCCTGGATTGCGTCGACGACCCGGTCGGTTTCGTGCATGTTTTTCCAATGATTTTGCGCGCCGGGAATACCGGCGCCGGGCTGGCGGAGTTGAAACCCTCGGCGAACCGACCGAATCAGATGATTTTTCCGGTACTTGGGGCAAATCGGAAATCAGGGACGATTCGTCTGTTCGAATGATGCTGGCCGGTTGCAGTATTCTCGGAAACCGGAACGAGGAATTGAGACAGGCTTGTGATATTCCGATATTCACGCCCAATCCAATGTCCGAATCAAACAAATCGGATATGAATAGGGGACCATCTATTGGGTGACTTGCTTATTGATCGGGAGTCTGGTTTTTTGCCGCCAGTTTAATTCATGGCGAATCCTGATCATGTCCCGTTCTGCCCAACTTATTTCGAGAATAGAAAATCGCGGCGCCGCATTGGCGATTTTTGTCGCCATCCTCGCGACGGTGGCTTCCGCTGCGGTCACGCTCATGGCTGGCGAAGCGGCCAAATCTCTGGACGAGACGGAATTTCTCGACATCGCCCGCAGCCTGGCCTTCGACGGGGCCTTCGCCAACGCCGACGGCGAACTCACGGCCTATCGGGCGCCCGGCCTGGTGCTGTTCATGGCGCCGCTTGTCCGGCTCGGGGGCGGGTTGCTGGAACTGCGGCTTGAACTCGCCGCGCTCTTCGGGCTGACGCTGGTCATGCTCTACAGCCTGTTCCGCCGCCACGGTGGCCCCCTGGCCGGGCTCGCCGCCGTCGTCATGGTGCCGCTCTGGCCGGTGGGGCTCTATGCCTCGACGACGGTCTACCCGCAGACGCTGGCGGCGTTTCTGCTGGTCGGCAGCGTGTCGCTGCTCGACATGTTGCGCGGCACATCCAGTCTGTGGGTCGCCGGCCTTGCCGGGATCTTCCTCGGTGCGCTGATCCTGACCGTTCCGATGGCGCTTTTGCTGTTCCCGATCTTTCTGGTCTGGGTCGGCCTGCGCGGAAGTCGACGGTTGGCGCAATGCCTGGTCGTCTGCCTGGTGTCGGGACTGATGGTCAGCGCCTGGACCTATCGCAACTACCTGGCGTTTGACGCCTTCGTGCCGGTGGCCTCCAGCTCCGGCTACAACCTGCTGGTCGGCAATGCCCCGGCCGCGCGCGGCAACACCGGCTCGGACGTGCCCTTCCCGGACCATGTCTACACCGCCCTGACCGGGAAATCCGAGGTCGAACAGAACCAGGTGCTCACCGACGCCGCGGTCGCCGAAATCACCGCCGACCCGGCGCGCTTCGCCCGGCTCTACGCCGCCAAGTTCCTGAACTGGTTTGCCGCCAGCAACACCCTGGTGTCGGACCGGGTCGATGAGCTCGAACACGGCGCGAGCCGGATCGACGTCGGCCTGCGCGAGCTCGTGCTGGTCGCGTCCTATGGTCTGATCATCGTCGTGCCGCTCGTGCTGCGGCTCATGATGGTGCGTCGCATGCCATTGAAAGACATCGAGATATTGTCATTGTGCCTGTGGATCGGCGCGGGGCTCGTCTATGCGCTGTTCTTCACGCGGGTGCGGTTCCGGTTGCCGTTCGACTGGCTGATCATCGGCATGAACGGAATGTTTCTGGCGACGCTCCTGCGCGACCGGCTGTTCGGGCCGGGAACGCCGCAGCCCGGGACGGACAGCGAAACCGTCACGGGGCCTGCGTAGCTCCGACGCGGGCCGGGGTCACCGCCTTCGCCGGGCGCCGACCGCGACGTAGAGCGCCGCGACCGCGAGACCGGCCGCAATCGCCGCGGTCAGCGTGAGCGGCCCGGCCGGCAGGACACCGGCCAGGGACCGCAGCGGGGCCGCGACCGCGCCGGATAGGGCCCATGGCAGCACAAGGCCGAGGTTGATCGCGGTGATCGCCAGGCCGGCCGCAAGCGTGTGGGCGCGCAACCTGCCGGGGATGCGATGCCCGCTGGCGAGCCGGCGCAAGCTCTTCAGCGTCCGCGCGACGTCGGCCTGGATCACCATCAGCGAGGGCACGATCAGCAGCACGATGAAGAACCCGACGCTGAGACCGTAGACCAGGGTCACCACCGTCGGTTTCAAAAACAGCGACTGGCGGCTTTCTTCGTACATCAGCGGCGCCAGACCGAGCACCGTGGTGAGGGTGGTGAGCAGGATCGGACGCAGCCGGTCCTTCGCCCCGACCACGGCCGCCTTTGCGATCGGCAACCGCCGCGCATGCGCCTGCACCGTTGTCACCAGCACGATGGCGTCGTTGATGATGATGCCCGACATGCCGATGAGGCCGATGATGGTGAACAGCGACATCGCAAGGCCGAACTGGGCGTGGCCCCAGACCGTGCCGATCAGGCCGAAGGGGATGACCGCGAGCACGATGAGCGGCCGGACCCAGCTGGCGAAGACCCAGCCGAGCACCAGGTAGATGCCGAGGATGCAGAGCAGAAACCCGACCATGGCCTCGTCGAGGAAGGCATCCTGTTGCAGGGCGAGACCGCCGAGATCCCAGTCGACATTGTGGCGCTCGGCGATGGCAGGGAGGATCTCGTTGCGCAGGGCGGCGCCGATCTCGGCGGCGCGCGCCGGGTTGTCCTCGGCCAGCGCGCCGGTGACCGACACCAGCCGGCGGCCGTTCTCGCGGTTGACCGTCGAGAAGGCGATGGTGCTCTCGGCGGTGACGATCTCGCCCAGCGGCACCCATTCGCCCGCCGGGCTGCGCAGCAGTGTCGTCTCGAGAAACCCGGCGGTGATCTCGTCCGACGGCAGGCCGACCGTCACGGCAGTGGTGCGGGTGCCGGCCGGAAACTCGGCGGCGGTGATGCCGTTGAGCCGGGCGAACAGCTCGGCGCCGATCGCCTCGGTCGTGAACCCGAGGGCCTCGCCCTGCGGTGTGAGCTCCAGCACCATGTCTTCCTTGCCGTAGGGCAGGCTGTCCTGGAGGCCGGTGACCTCCGGGTAGGGCGAAAGGGCGGCCATCAGCTCGCCGGCGGCGGCTTTGAGCGCGAAGCTGTCGGGGCCGTAGAAGTCGACGGCAAGCGAGTCGCCGCCCGGTCCCGCCCCCTGGCTGCGGAAACTCAGCACCGAGAGGCCGGCGGGGCGCTTGACCTCCTGTTGCAGCGCGCGGACGAAATCCTGCGCCGAGAAGGCGCGCGCGTCGGCGCCGACCAGACCGATGTCGATCGCGCCGAGCGTGTCGGGGTTCATCGTCTCCTGGCCGGGGATGCCCTTGGCCGCGGTGCCGCCGACCTGGGTGAGCGCATGGACGATGGGATAGACGCCGGTTTCGGCCTCGTAGCTCGCGCCCACGGCCCGGACGGCCCGGTCGAGCTCGCCGGTCATCGCCAGCGCATCCTGCCGGGTCGCCCCGGGCAGGAAGGCGAAGTTGCCGGTGACCGAGCCGCGCTCGGGGGCGGTGAAGAACGCGAACGGCACGTTGCCGCGCAACACCTCGCCGCCCGCCAGCGCGAGGACGAACAGCATCGCCGCGACCACCAGGTAGCGGGTGCGGATGACCCAGCCCATGAGCGGGGCGAACAGCCGCTCGGCGACCCAGGCGAAACCGCGGTTGAACTGGGCCGAGGGCCAATCGTACCAATGCTGTTTCGCGCCGGCGATGAGCGCGTGGCGCATGTGGTTGGGCAGGATCAGAAAGCTTTCGACCAGCGAGGCGATCAGCACGGCGGTCACGACATAGGGGATGTCGGCGATCAGCCGGCCGAATTCGCCGCCGATGAACAGCAGCGCGATGAAGGCGAGCACGGTGGTCGCGGTCGAGCTGAACACCGGCCCGAGCATCCGCCGGACCGCGTTGACCGGTGCGAGGTCGGGGCTTTCGCCAAGCCGGCGATGGCGGTGGTCGGCGTGTTCGGCGACCACGATGGCGTCATCGACGACGATACCGAGGGTGATGATGAGCGCGAACAGCGACATCATGTTGATGGTGAGCCCGGCCGCGTACATCACCCCGACGGCGGCGAGCATCGAGACCGGGATGCCCATCGCCACCCAGAAGGCGGTGCGCGCCGACAGGAACAGGAACAACACGACAAGCACCAGAACCAGACCCGACAGGCCATTCGCCAGCAGGATGTCGAGCCGGTCGGTGATGTCCTGCGCCCGGGCGTTGATCAGCCGGATCTGCACCCCCGCCGGCAGCTCGGCTTCGACCTCGGCAGCCAGCGCGCGCACCGTGGCCTCGATGCCGATGGCGTCGCCCTCGGCGGTGCGGTCGACGCGGATCAGCACCGCCGGGTCGCTGCCCATGTAATAGGCGCGACCGGAATCGGTGCCGCTCACCGTGACCGTGGCGAGGTTGCGCAGGTAGAGCTTCGAGCCGTCGGGGTTGACCCGCACCACCAGGTTGCGGATCTCGTCGGCGTCGCGGGTCTCGCTGCCGGCCCGCAGCCGTGCGCCGCCGCCGGCCACCTCGCCCGCGGGCCGCGTATCGACCTGGCTCGCGATGGCGTCGGCCACGTCTTTCAGCGCGATGTCGTGGCGCACCCGCGCGGATTCGCGGATGGCAACCTCGATCTGCGGGGCGGCGACACCGGTCATGGCGGTGCGGGTTATGCCGGCCCGGTAGAGCCGGGCGAGGAATTCGTCGCCGATCCGGGCCAGCTGGTCGGGCGCGATCGGGCCGAAGATGACCACTTCGGTCACCTTGTCGCGCCAGACGCCGCGGCGCACCACCGGCGCGTCGGCGCCGTCCGGCAGGCTGCGGATGGCCTCGACGGCGGCTTTCACCTCTTCGGTGGCCCGGGCGATGTCCCAGCCGGGCTCCAGCGTGAGGGTGATCGTGGTCGAGCCGTCTTTCGAGACGGCGGTGGAGCCCGCCACCCCCTCGACCCCCTGCAACGCCGGTTCCAGCACCGCAACCACGGCGCGGTCGATCTCTTCGGGACCGGCCCCGTCCCAGTCGACGGTGGCGGTGACGGTATCGACGACGACGTCGGGGAAGAATTGCGACCGGATCTTCGTGGCGGCCACCAGGCCGAGGGTGAGCATCACCACCAGAAGGAAGGTCGCGGCGGTCCGGTGGCGGGTGAAATAGTGCAGAACGCCCGTAGCCTTGCCCGACATCACTGGCCCTCCGCGATCATCGCCTCGAACTTCTCGACGGTGGCGCGGGGCACCTCGGGACGGCTCAGCTCTTCGAGCCATTGCGCCCGCTTTTCGGGCTTCATCTTTTCGCTCGCCTCGATGAAGGCGACGATCGCGGCGCGGCGCGCATCGTCGAGGGGGATGGCGTCGGGCGCGGCTCCGGCGGCGGCGGCGGCGGTTGTGGGTTCGGGCCCGTCGGCCGGCGCCGTCTCGATCGGCGTCACCTGGATGCCGGGCCCGATCTGCAGCGCGCGGGCGGTCACATAGCGCCGGCCGAAGGGCGCATCGGCGACGATGATGCTATCGCCCTGGTGCCGGAGCAGGGTGATCTGTGCCTCCTCGAGCCGGTTGTCATCGCCGATGAGCAGGATGCGCCCGTCGGTGGTGGCCGCCGCCGCGGGTATGCGCGCCACCCCTTCGATCGGCCGTTCCGGGATCTGCACGGTCACGAAATCGCCCGGTTGAACGAAGCTCGGGTCGGGATCGGTGAGTTTCGCAAAGACAAGCCGGCCGACCTTGTCTTCGTCGGTTTCGGCCCCGGCGCGGTCGAGCCTGGCCGCCAGCGCCGTCTCCTGGCGCCCGCGCTGCACCAACACGACCATGTCGGTCCGGCGCAACCCGCCGCTGGCGTCGAGCAGCCGCGCAAACTGGTTCGAGGTGATCCGGAAGGCGACCTCGATGTCCTTCGGGTCCATCAACACCGCGAGTTGTTCGTTGGCCGACACCAGCCGCCCCGGCACGGCCGTGACCTTGGTGAGCACGCCCGAGAATGGCGCGGTAACGGCGGTTTCGTCGAGGCTCCGGCGGGCCTCGTCCAGCGCGATCTGCCGCCGGGTGAGGGTGATCTCGGCCTGGGCGACCCGGGCCTCGTCGCCCGCCACCACCTGCTGGCGATTGATCAGGGTCTGTTGCGCCGCGGCCTTCGCGAGACTTGCTGCCTCGAGGGCGGCGTCGGTGGCGACACCGCGGTCGCGCAGCCCCTGCTGGCGGGCCAGGGCCTGGTCGCGCAGGTCGAGCTGCTGGCGGGCGGCATCGGCCTCGAGATGTGCCAGGGCCAGGGCCGCGCGGGTTTCGGCCAGGGCCGCCTCGGCCTCGGCGACATCCGTCTCCGCCAGTGCCAGCGCGGTTTCCAGCCGGGCGGGGTCGATGCGGTAGAGCAGCTCGCCCTCGGTCACCGCGCCGCCGTCGCGAAACCCTTGCGACAGTTCGACGAGCGGGCCGCCGAGGGCCGCGCGCAGCTCCAGCATCCGGCCGCTCGTGAGCCGGCCATAGGTGGTGACAATGGGGGTGACGGTTTCGGCCCGCAGGGTGGCGATCTCGACCGCGTAGGCACGTTCGCGGGGCACGCGCGGCGGTGTCGCGGCGCCGGCGCCGTCCTGCCAGGCCCGATAGGTGATGCCGCCGGCGGCCAGCACCAGGGCAAGTGCCGCCCCACCGATCGCGAGGCCGATCCCGGCCCGGGACAGTGATCCCATCTTTCGGTCTCCTGCGATCTCGATCCGCCGCGCTTTCGCCGGCAGTTCACACAGGCGACGCGGTCGGGTCAAGCCGCCGGTCTGCGGCGATGCGTCGCCGGTCGTGGGGTGCGCGATCGATCCGATGGCGCCGCTGCGGTCGGTGGACGATCACGTCTTCGCAGGCAGCCGCCCTGGTCGCCGGTCGGGTGCGCCAACGCTGTCCCGGCCGATCGCGGCCGTCAGGTCCAGATGTCGCTGAGGGAGCGGGTCGCGTCGCGAAGCTGGTCGCCGACGGCCAGGATCTCTTTCGGCATCGGATGGCTGATGAACAGCACCGGGCTCGCGGTCATGCCGTAGGCGCCGGAACAATGCACCGCGATCAGATCCCCGGCGGCGATCTCGGGCAGGTTGACCCCGACACCGATCTTGTCGAGCGGGGTGCAGAGCGGGCCGGAGAGGTTGATCTTGCCCACCGGCTCGCCGCCACCGACCTTGTGCATCCGGTAGTTGCGGTGGATGACCATGCCGAAATTGCCCGAGGCCGGCAGGTGGTGGTTCATGCCGCCGTCGCAGAGGCCGAACCTGGCGCCGCGCGATTCCTTCACCGTGGTCACGCGGGTGACATAGTAGCCGGCCTCGCCGACCAGATAGCGACCGAGCTCGAGCACCAGTTCGGTGGCATTGAACCGGTCTTCGGCCCGCAACGCATCGAGCTCGTCGGCGATGCCCGCAGCCACCTCGGCGAGGTCGAGCGGTCTGTCGTTCTCGAAATAGGGCACGCCAAGTCCGGCGCCGAACACCAGCTTCTCCGGCGACAGCTCATACCTTGCGCAAACCTCGCGGAATATCGCCATGAAATTGCGATAGTTTTCGCAGATCGCGCCGGGCACGAGGCTCTGGGTGCCGGAGTAGATATGCAGCCCGATCAACTCGAGATTGGCGAGCCCGAGGATCTCGGGCAGGGCGGAATGGATCTGTTCGTAGTCGATGCCGAAGGGGCTGGGCCGGCCGGCCATCTGGTCGCCGAACCCTTTCGGGACCCGGTCCGGCCCGATCCGCACCATGATCCGCTGGCGGCGGTCGTTGGCCCGCGCGATGCGGTCGGCACGGACCGCCTCGTCGACGCTCTCGACGATCAGCTCGCCGACGCCACCGAGGATCGCCTCTTCGAGCTCGGCGTCGCGCTTGGCGGGGCCGGTGAAGCTCATGCGTTGCGGGGTCCAGCCGGCTTTCAACCCGAGGCGCATCTCGCCGATCGAGGAGATGTCGAGGTTTTCGACCCGCGGCTCGAGGAAGCCCAGCAGGGCCGGGTTGGGGTTGCTCTTGGCGGCATAGCTGAGCGTGAAGCGCCCGCCGAAGGCCGCTCTCAGATCGCCGATCCGGGTGTCGATCCGGTCGCCGAGAAAGACATAGGCCGGCGTGCCGAATTCTTCGGCAGCACGGGCGAGAAGCGGGTCGTCGCCGTTTGCGGCACTCATCTCAGGCGAGGCTCTCGGCATAGGCGACGATGGCGCCCGGGGTGTCGAAATTCTCCAGCGTGACCGCTTCGGCCGGAACCTGGGTGCCGGTCTTTTCCTCGAAGAACATGATGAGTTCCTGCATCAGGACGCTGTCGAGCAGGCCGGACGTGAACAGCGCGGTGTCGGCGTCGAGGTCGTCGTCGGTGTCGAGGGCGTCGGAAAGATAGGCAATCAGATCGGCTTTGGTGAGGGACATGTCAGGATACCTTGGAAGTGCTCGCGGGTGATGGGTCGGTGTGATTGTCGGCTGAACAGCGGCTCGTTTTCTGGCGGCAGACTATGGCGATAGTATGGAAGAAGTCCAGCAATGCGCCCTGGGGCCGGGCAATGTTGCGGCAGCGCAGCAATTGCGGCCGGATCGCGGATGGTTTGTTTCGGCACTGGCAACAAGTGGCGGGCAGAACCGGGCCGGATCAAAGGCGTGCTCTGACGGCCTCAACCTTCGTCGTTCGCCTTGGCCGCCCTGGCTTTCGCCGCCATCGCCGCGAGGCTCGGCATCACCCGCGATTGCGGCGACTGAACGATGGAATCGGCCGGCACGTTGGTTGTCACCACCGCGTTCGCGCCGATCCGGACGCGGTCGCCGATGGTGACCTCGCCGAGGATGGCGACGCCGGTGCCGATGAAGACATCGTCGCCGATGGTCGCGACCCCGCTCGCCATGTTCTGGCCGATGGTGACATTGTGCATGATGCCGCAGCGGTCGCCGATGACGACGTCGGGGTGGATGGTGAGAAACCCGTAGCCGTGGATGATGTGAAGATCCTTGCCGATGGTGACCTGAGGCGGAATGTCGAGCTTGAGGAAGTTCTGCACGAAGAAGTTGACGAGGCCGTAGAGCTTGGAAAAGACCCAGCGGGCGGGGCGGGACCGCAGCGCCAGGACCCAGCGGCCGAACCGATAGGCAACGAACACGGCCCGGGCGGACGGGTCGCCCGGGTGTCGCGCGAAATCCTCGCGAAGTGTGCCAAAAGCCATGCGATCCTCGGGGCTGTTCCGGTTGAGCGCCTGTCTAGCCGACCCCGGTGGCCTCGCCAATGCGATTTTCGCCTCGACCGCTCGGGCCAGGCAGGCTGGGGCGGCGCTGGCGGTTCGGCAATCGATGTCGGGCGCCTGCGCCGTCCGGACATGCCGGGCGGCTGGTTTCCTAGGAAACGGGGGTCGGTTTCCTAGGAAACTGGACCCCTGTCTCGAAGGACCTTGCGAATGTTTTCAAAGCCTTGGCTGCAGACGCGCAATCTTGCCCGCGGCAATGGTTAACGATGTACCGATCCCGACCGGCCGGCACGGTCGGCCAAGGACGCGGCGGCTTCGGCTCCGGGCCGGCCGTCGTTCACATCGCCTGCACCGCGCCCCAGGCCGAGGCGATCGCCAGACCGGCGCCCGAGCGCGACCGCACCCAATCCTGACCGGCAAGGATCGAGCCGGCGGCGAACAGGCGGGGATCGACCGGGCGGCCCTCGGCGTCGAGCGGGTGGAACCCGTCGTCGACCGGTACTCCGGCCCGGTTCAGCGCATGGCCCTCGGGGGCGAGGTAGTCCTGGTGGAACCAGGCCTCGCGGCTGGCCGGTTGACGCAGCGGCAGGCCGATGAGCTTTTCGAACACGCCGCTGCGATCGGAGCCGAGGCCACCCGACAGGAAGCGCCCGGTTGCCAGAACCACGGCGTCGGCGCGCACCTCGAGGTCTTCCATCACGCCCGCGAGGCCGAGAGTGACCCCGCTCGGGTCGAACGCCACGCGGGAGACTTTCAGATTGGGTTCGAGCTTGACGCCGCGTGCGGGCAGGGCGCGTTCGAACATTTCGCGCAGGCGAATCCCGGGCACGCCGGGCGGGATGGTGGGGATCTCGAACAGGGTCACGCCGAGGCGCGCTTCCATGTCGGCGCGCACGGCGTCCGGTCCGTGGACCCCGAGGATCGCCGGCAGGCCCACATGGGTGACGCCGCCGAGATGCGGGGCGATGAGATCGGCAAGCGCGGCCCGGGTCCTGCGGGTTTCCATCGCCCGGGCCATCACTTCCGGGAACACCTGGCGGCCCTCCATCTCGGGGAAGGCGAGGCGGAGCGGGGTGAGATCGGGCCATTTCGGCGCGATATTGGTGACGAATTCGCGGGCCGAGAAGCCCTGCAACCCGTCGAAATCGACGATCAGGGCCGGGGCCCTCGCTGCCAGCGCCGCGATGCCGGGGCGCATGGTTTCGGGCACCGAGAGCGTGGTCTTGGTGACGCCGTAGGGCAGCAGGGCGGTGAGGTTCTGATCGCCCGGCGCGGTGTAGCCAAGGCCCATCGCGTTGACTTCGGCCACGAATGCCGCGAGCGCCTGGCGCAGCTCGGCGCCGCCGAGTCGGGTGAGCGGGTTCTCCGGTTCGGTTTGCCGCAAGGCGTCGATGCCGGCCCAGGGGTCGGCGACCTTGCGGCCGTGGTCGGCACCGTAGAGGTCGAGATAGCCGGTGGTATAGGCGAGCGCCCCGGAATGGCCGAACTGGGCGACCTCCAGGCCGCGGGCGCGGGCGAACAGGGTGGCGGCGAAGCCGGCGATGCCGGTGCCGATCACGGCCAGCCCGGTTTCGACGCGGCGGGTCGGGTGTTTCATGAGGCGTCCTCGATCATGTCGAGCCCGGCGAGCCCGACGTGCAGGATCTCGGCGAGCTCGGTCTGCGGCAGCTGCGCGCCCCAGAGCACGGGCCGGGTGCCGGAATAGCGATGTTCGATGAAGGTGCGCATCTCGGCGAGACCCTGCGCCGAGTCGTAGACCCCGCCGTCATAGAGATGCGAGGTGACCCGCATGGCGCAGAACGCCCCCTGACAGGCGCCCTTGCCGATACGCGAGCGCCGCGCGATGGCGTCGAGGCTCATGTGGGCCTCGTGGCCGGGCGACTCGGCGATGATCTGGTCGACGGTGGAACGCGCCACCATTTCGCATTCGCACAGCACCGTGTCGGTCGGGTCGATCCGGCTCATCCAGTCGCGCGCGCTCGCGCCGGGCTCGGTCCACCCGGCACCCGGACCGGAGGGCAGGGGCTCGGTCGCGGTCCGGCAGGGCGCGGTGTTGCCGAGGCGGGCGGCGACGAGGTCGGCGGTCTTTTCCGCCATCAGCCGGAAGGTGGTCAGCTTGCCGCCGGCGATGGTGGCGAAGTTGGACAACCCCGCGGAGGAATGGTCGAACAGGCTGAACCCGCGCGACGCGCTGCGCCCGTCGCTCTCGGAGCCGGGGGCCGCCAGCAGCGGGCGCACACCCGAAAAGGCGCGCACGAAGCGGGTCTTGGCGAGGATCGGCAACATCCGGCTGCCCTCGTCGAGGATGCGGTCGACCTCTTCGATCGTCGGGTCGCGGTCGTCCGGGTCGGAGATCGTCACCGACGAGGTGCCGAGGATCGACACCGTGCCGCCGGGCACCAGGATGTCGCCGTCGCCGGGTGGACGCAGCCGGTTGATGACGCCGCTCGATATCCGGGTGTTCGAGACGATCAGCGTGCCCTTGTTGGCGGTCACCTTGACCTCGGTGCAGCCGGCAAGGGCGGCCACTTTGCCCGACCAGGCGCCGCCGGCATTGACCACCTGGCGGGCGGTGATGCGGACCTCCTCGCCGGACTTGAGATCGCGGGCCAGGGCGGCGACGATCTTGCCGCCTTCGATCTCGAAACCCTCGATGCCGGTGTGCGGCAGGTAGCGGCTGCCGGTCAGGGCCTGGGCATGGCTGACCTGTTCGAGCACCAGCCGGAACGGGTCGATGGTGGCGTCGGGCACGGCGTAGGCGGCGATGAGGGTCGCGGGCAGTGCCGGCTCGCGGGTGCGGGCCTCCTGCGGGGTGAGCGCGGTGCAGGCGATCCCCGCCGCCGCACAGGCCGCTGGAAATTTCGCTGCGAATTCAGGATCGTCGCCTTCGACGGCGACGAACAGCCCGCCGCAATCGTCGATGCATTGCGGTGCCACCGCCTTGAGGATGTCGCCCTCGCGGCGGCATTCCGCAGCCGTTTCGGTGTCGGTCGCGGCATAGCGCCCGCCCGAGTGCAACAATCCGTGGTTGCCGCCCGAGGCGCCGGCGTTGAGGTCGCGCCGGTCGATCAGCATCGCCGAGATCCCGCGCAGGGCGAGATCGCGCATGACACCCGCGCCGGTCGCCCCGCCGCCGATGATGAGCACATCCGTGTCGTAGGTAATCATGTCTTCTCCGGGAGATTCACGTCCCTAAGGTCGGGGCCGAGATATTTGCGCTCGTCGGGCCCGAGAATGCCGAGCGAGAGGCAGATCAGCGTCCACAGATGGGTGACGTGGGCGTGGCCGTCGTAGTGTTTCTCGAGGTCTTCGATCTGGCTGTGGCAGTTGTGGCAGGGGGTGGCAACGTAGCTCGCCTCGGTGGCCGCGATCTGGTCGAACTTGCGCTTGCCGTAGGCGCGCCGCTCGTCGTTCATGCCCGCCTGCAGGAAGCCGGCGCCGCCGCCGCAACAATAGTTGGCGGATTTCGACGGGGTCATGTCGACGAAGTTTTCCTCGCCGACGCATTTGCGGATCACGTAGCGCAGGTCTTCCGCCGCGGTGTCGCCCAGAGACTTGCGGATCAGCTGGCAGGGGTCCTGCACGGTGAACTTGATGCCCGTCGTGTTCCAGTCGGAATTGACCGGCAGTTTTCCCTCGCGGATCCACTGGGCGTAATAGGTCACCAGGCTGGCGGGCTCGAAATTGGCCTCCAGCCCGAAGCGCTCGACGCCTTTCCAGATCGTGTAGAAGCTGTGCCCGCATTCGGTGTTGATCCAGACTTCCGGTTCGAGCTCGTTGATCGCGTCGACCCGGGTCTTGACCATCGCCTTCCAGGCCTCGTCGTCGCCGGTGAACATGCAGAAATTCTCCGCCGCCCAGCCTTTCGAGGCATAGGTCCAGTCGGCGCCGACGATGTCGAAGATCTTCCACATCGGCGCAAGCTCTTCGGGCTCGACCGCCGGCTCGCGCGAGTTCTGGTTGACGACGAATTTCGCCCCCTTCTTGTCCATCGGCGCCTTGAGGTGGGCCCAGGCCGGCTGGCCTTCGTGCACTTCCTCGACGGTTTCCTCGATGATCTCGACGAAATCCTCCGACCGCAGCCCCATGGCAGAGGTGCTCACGTCCATCTGCTGGGCAGCACAGGAGCGCACGATGCCCTTGGGCTTGTCTTCCGTAGGCCAGATCGAGCGCGCCTTGGCGACCAGCAGCGAGACGTCGATGCCCATCGGGCAGACATAGGCGCAGCGCTTGCACTGGGTGCAGGCCCAGACCCATTGGGTGGTCGAAAGCTCCTCGTTCATCCCCAGCATGGCCATGTTGATGAAGCGGCGCGGGTCCATGCCGAAGAGCCCCGAAGCGGGGCAGCCCGAGGCGCAGAGGCCGCAGCCGACGCAGGCGTCGTAGCTGGCGCCTTCGGGCAGCACCTCGTTGGCCACTTTGAGGAAATCGAGGCGGGGGGCTTCTGCGTTCATGCCGTGAGCGTCCTTCTGATTGCATCTTTCCAGACATCGAGGCGGTGGCTCCGGGTGCCCGGATCCATCGTCGGTTCGAACCGGTATTCGACCGCCCAGGATTTGGCGAAGGTCTCGCGGTCGGGGTAGATGCCGGCCTTCATGCCGGCAAGCCAGGCGGCGCCCTTGGCGGTGGTTTCCAGGGTGGTCGGGCGGTCGACCGGGCGCGCGAGGATATCGGCGAGGAACTGCATCGTATAGTCCGAGGCCGCCATGCCCCCGTCGACGCGCAGACCGGTGGTCTGCGGCAGGCCTTTCCAGTCGGCCTTCATCGCCTCGAGCAGATCGTGGGTCTGGAAACCGACCGCTTCGAGGGCGGCCCGGGCGAATTCGTTGGGGCCCGAATTGCGGGTCAGCCCGAAGACCGCACCGCGGCATTCGGCATCCCAGTAGGGCGCCCCGAGGCCGGTGAAGGCGGGCACCAGCACCACATTCTGTTCGGGGTCGGCGGCGCGGGCCATCTTGCCGGATTCGCCCGCGTGCCTGACGATCCCGAGCCCGTCGCGCAGCCACTGGACGGCGGCACCGGCGATGAAGATCGAGCCTTCGAGCGCATAGGTGGGCTGGCCGTCGAGCTGGTAGGCGATGGTGGTGAGCAGGCGATTCTTCGACGTCACCCGCTCGGTGCCGGTGTTGAGCAGGGCAAAACATCCGGTGCCGTACGTCGATTTCAGCATCCCGGGCTGGAAACAGGCCTGGCCGACGGTGGCGGCCTGCTGATCGCCGGCGACGCCGAGGATCGGGATCTCGGCGCCCAAGACGGCGGCGTCGGTCACTCCGAACTCCGCCGCGCTGTCCTTGACCTCCGGCAGGAGCGACATCGGCACGCCGAGCATGGCGCAGATTTCTGGGTCCCAACGTCCGTGGCCGATGTCGTAGAGCATCGTGCGGGCGGCGTTGGTGGCGTCGGTGACATGCACCCGGCCGCCGGTGAGACGCCAGATCAGGAAAGTGTCGATGGTGCCGAAGGCGAGCTTGCCGGCCTCGGCCTTGGCGCGGGCGTCGCCGACATTGTCGAGCAGCCATTTGACCTTGGTGGCGGAAAAATAGGGGTCGAGCAGCAGGCCGGTGCGCTCGGTCACCATCTTCTCCTTGCCCGCGGCCTTCAGCGCGGCGCAGGTTTCGGCGGTGCGCCGGTCCTGCCAGACGATGGCGTTGTGGATCGGCTTGCCGGTCTCGCGGTCCCAGATCACCGTGGTTTCGCGCTGGTTGGTGATGCCGATCCCGGCGACGGTGCCGGCGCCGACCTTGTCGAGCACCGCGCGGGCGGTGGCGAGCTGGGTCGACCAGATCTCCTCGGCATCGTGCTCGACCCAGCCCGAGGTCGGGTAGTGCTGGGTAAATTCCCGCTGCGCCGAGGTAACCGGCTTGAGATTTTGATCGAAGGCGATGGTCCGCGACGACGTGGTGCCCTGATCGAGCGCGAGAATATGGGTCATGCCGCCTCCTTACTGTCTGGTCTCGAACCACTCCGAGACCGCGGCCACTTCGGTGGCGGACAGTCTCAGCCCGAGCTTGGTGCGCCGCCAGAGCACATCCTCGGCGGTGCGCGCGAATTCTTTCTCGTGAAGCCAGTGTAGCTCAGCTTCGGTCAGCGTGGCGCCGAAATTTCGACCCAGTTCGACTGCTGTCGTGGCGCCACCGAGCAGCCCGCGGGCCTCGGTTCCGTAGAGCCGGACCAGGCGCGCGGCCCAGGCCCGATCGAGGAACGGGTAATCGCTGACCAGCCCCTCGGCGAGGGCGGGTGCGCCGTCCCAGGGGAAATCGCCGCCGGGAAGCGGCACGCCCGCGGTCCAGGCGCCGGGCACGCCGAGCTTGTCGAGCGCGGCCTCGGCGAGGCGGCGATAGGTGGTGATCTTGCCGCCGAAAACGTTGAGCAGCGGCGGGCCGGTCTCGTCGAGCGACAGCACGTAGTCGCGGGTGGCCGCCTGCGCCGAACTGGCGCCGTCGTCGTAGAGCGGACGCACGCCGGAATAGGCCCAGACGATGTCGCCGCGCTGCACCGGTTGTGCGAGATACTCGGACACGAAGGCACAGAGGTAGTCGGCCTCTTCGTCGGTGCAAAGCGGTGCGGCCGGATCCGGCCCATGGTCGGCATCGGTGGTGCCGATCAGGGTGAAGTCCTGTTCGTAGGGCATGACGAAGACGATCCGCCCGTCATTGCCTTGCAGGATATAGGGCTGGTCGTGGTCGGCGAGACGGGGCACCACGATGTGCGAGCCGCGCACCAGCCGGATGCTTTCCCTGGTCGGCAGCCCGAGGGTCTCGGTGACCAGTTTCGTCACCCAGGGCCCGGCGGCGTTGACCAGCTTGCGCGCCTTGTGCCGGCTGACCGCGCCGCTGCGGGTGTCGGTGACCTCGACCTCCCAGTGGTCGGCGCGCCGCGCGGCGCCGGTGACGCGCGCGCGGGTCATGATTTGGGCGCCCCGGTTCGCGGCATCGACCGCGTTGAGCACCACGAGGCGCGCGTCGTCGATCCAGCAGTCGGAGTATTCGAAAGCGGTGGTATAGTCCGGTTTCAACGCCTTGCCCGCGGGCGCGGTCCGCAGGTCGAGCGTGCGGGTCGCGGGCAGGATCTCGCGGCCGCCGAGGTGGTCGTAGAGAAACAGCCCCAGGCGGATCAGCCAGCGCGGGCGCAACCCGGCGTGATAGGGCAGGACGAAGCGCATCGGCCAGGAGATATGCGGCATGGCGCGCAGGAGAACTTCGCGTTCTTTGAGAGCTTTGCGCACGAGGCCGAACTCGTAGTACTCGAGATAGCGCAACCCGCCGTGGAAAAGCTTGGACGAGGCCGAGGAGGTCGCGGCGGCGAGGTCGCCCTGTTCGGCCAGCACGACAGTGAGCCCACGCCCGACACCGTCACGTGCGATACCGGCGCCGTTGACGCCCCCGCCAATGACGAACAGGTCCCAGACCCGGTCGTTTTCGTTCATCTTCCTGCCTCGCTCGAAGACTCCAGGGGCCGTTTCAGCGCAGACGCAGCGTGGTATCGGGGTCGAAGTAGTACACATCCGCCGGGTCGAAATCGACCCGCACCTGGGTGCCGGCCTCGACCGGGTCGTTGTCCTTGATCTCGACCACGATGCGCTCGCCGGTCGGCGTATGCAAGTAGTCGAAGGACACGCCGCCGAGGCGTTCGCGGATGTCGACCGATACCGGCGAGGTCTGGTGATGCACGCTGAGGTGCTGCGGCCGGATGCCGATGGTGACGGGCTTGCCCGGGGCCGGCAGGGCGACACCGGTTTCGATCTCGCGGTCGCCCAGGGCTGGCACCTTGACCTTGCCGGGGCCGAGCACTTCCGCCTTGAGGAAATTCATGCTCGGCGAGCCGATGAACCCGGCGACGAAGATATTGCCGGGATCCTCGTAGAGATCCATCGGCCGGCCGACCTGTTCGATCACCCCCGCCCGCAGCACCACGATCTTGTCGGCGAGCGTCATCGCCTCGACCTGGTCGTGGGTGACGTAGATCATCGTCGCGCCGATCTCCTTGTGCAGCCGGGCGATCTCGACCCGCATCTCGACCCGGAGCTCGGCGTCGAGGTTGGAAAGCGGTTCGTCGAACAGGAAGACATCGGGTCCGCGGGTGATCGCACGACCGATCGAGACGCGTTGGCGCTGGCCGCCGGAGAGCGCCTTGGGCTTGCGCGCGAGATAGGGTTCGAGTTTCAGGATCTCGGCCGCACGCGCCACCTTCTGCTTGATCTCTTCCTTCGGGTGGCCGGTCATCTTCAGGCCGAACCCCATGTTTTCCTCGACCGTCATGTGCGGGTAGAGCGCATAGGTCTGGAACACCATCGCCACGCCCCGGTCGGCCGGGTCGGCCCTGGTCACGTCGCGGTCGCCGATCCGGATCGATCCCTCAGTGGTCTCTTCGAGCCCCGCCACCATCCGCAGCAAGGTGGACTTGCCGCAGCCCGAGGGGCCGACGAAGACGCAGAATTCGCCGTCGTCGATCTCCAGGTCGACACCGTGGATGACCTCCACGTCTCCGAACCGTTTCACGGCGTTCTTCAAGGTGACTCCGGACATGCTTTTTCTCCTTGTCAGGCAGGAAAATGCCAGTGTGTTGCTTCTTCGCCGATCTTCTGGGCGGTGTCGAGCAGGGCAGGGCGGAAGGCCTTCAGCCCCTCGGTGGTGTTGCGGGTGGTGGAGGTGGCGATCGACAGCGCGCCGATCACCCGGCCGCCTCTGTCGAGGATCGGGGCGGCAATCGAGATGATCCCGTGTTCGTGTTCCTGCCGGTCGAAGCCGACGCCGGTGCGGCGGATCTGCTCGAGCTCGCCCAGGAGTTCGGCGACCGTGCCGATCGTGTGTTCGGTGTAGCGAAAGAAGCTCTGCTGCTGCAGCGCCAGTTCGAGGCGCTTCGGCGCGAGAAAGGCGAGGATCGACTTGCCGACGCCGGTGCAATAGGCCGGGGCCACCTGGCCGACCCGGGCGAGGGTTTCGAACTGGTCGGTGGCCTTGAGCTTGTCGATGAACAGGATCTGGCCGTTGTCGAGCTGCGCGAGATGGACTGACTCGCCGACTTCCGCCGCCAGAGCTTCGACGAAGGGCCGCGCGATCGGGGCCAGCGAGGCCGTGTTCCAAGCCGCATGGGCGAGGCGCATCAGGCGCGCGCCGAGCCAGTAGGTGCCGTCGGTGTTATAGGCCAGCATGTTCTGGCTCGTGAGCGTCTGGAGGAAGCGGTAGAGCGTCGCCTTGGGGTAGGGGCTGCAGTCCAGGAGCTCGGAGAAGCGCACCGGGCGGCCGAAATTGGCCACGCAATCGAGCACTTCCAGGGCCTTGCCCACGGTGCCGTCGCCGGGCGACTGCTTGTTCATTGCGGCTTCCTCCCGTTTCGCCCGGCGGACCGTTACGAAACTGTTGACATCCATAGCGGATCGGATCAGTGTTTTCAATAGTTGAGAATGGGTTCCAAATAATGAAACCTTGGGAAATCATTCTCAGCACCTGACTTGAACGTCAATAGGGAGGACACCATGCGTTCAATCCTCACCCTGTCGACGTCGGCACTTGCCGTCGTCGCAGCCTCGACCGCGTTTGCCGGTACCGTGAAATACTACGCGGACTACGACCCGGCGCCTCTGGCGGCGATGGAAGAGATCATTGCCGATTTCGAGGCCGCAAACCCCGATATCGACATCCAGCTGCAGAACTTCGACCACGAGGGCTACAAGACCTCGATCCGCAACTTCCTGTCTGCGGACGCGCCGGATCTGGCCAACTGGTACGCCGGCAACCGCATGGCGCCCTTTGTGAATTCGGGCCAGTTCGCGGATATTTCCGACGTCTGGGAAGCGAATGGCCTGAATGACCTGCTGGCCTCGGCGCTGCCCTCGATGACCATCGACGGCAAGCAGTGGGGCATCCCCTATACCTACTACCAGTGGGGCATCTACTACAACAAGGACGCCTACGCCAAAGTCGGCGCCGAAGTGCCCGCGACCTACGACGAGTTCGTCGCCAACTGCGCGCTGTTCGAAGCGGCCGGGATCGACTGCCTGACCACCGGCACCAAGGCGCTGTGGCCGGGAGCCGGCATCTTCGACTACATGAACCTGCGCACCAACGGCTACGAGTTCCACATGGATCTCGCCAACGGCAAGGTCGAGTGGACCGATGACCGGGTGCGGGCAACCTTCGCCGAATGGGCCAAGCTGGTGGAACCGGGCTACATCACCGACAACCATGCCGCGCTCGATTGGCAGGATGCCGCGGCGCAACTGGTTCAGGGAACCGCCGCGCATTACGTGATGGGCAACTTCGCCGTCGCCGTCTTCAAGGAAGGCGGGATGACCAACGACACCCTCGGCTTCATGCCGTTCCCGACGATCAACCCGGACGTGCCGCGCGCCGAAGAAGCGCCGACCGACACGATCCACCTGACCGCGGGTGCGACCAACGTGGAAGACGCCAAGGCCTTCCTCGCCTATATGGCGGGCGCCGAAGCCCAGACCAAGATGAACGCGGCGATGGGCCAGCTTCCGATCAACAAGGAGGCGAGCGTCGCCCAGGATGACCCGTTCATCATGGCCGGCTTCGAGCTCCTGTCGACCACCCCGGGCGGCATCGCGCAGTTCTTCGACCGCGACGCGCCGGCCGAGATGGCCAAGATCGGCATGGAAGGCTTCCAGCAGTTCATGGTGCAGCCCGATCAGCTCGACGCGATCCTCGAGCGGCTCGAAAAGGCCCGCCAGCGGATCTATCAGTGATCTGACCTCGCGTGCGGCCGGTCTCGTACCGGCCGCACCTTGTCCCGGCTGCCGCCACCCGCGCGGCGGCCGGGCGACATTGCAAACCTGACGGAAGGGGTGCCAGCATGAGCCTTGCCAGCACAGAGACCCGCCCCCGCTCCTGGTGGCGTGAGAATCAGCAGACACTGACCCCGTATATTTTCCTGATCCCGGGGGTCCTGTTCTTCCTGGTCTACGTGATTGTCCCGATCTTCGAGAGCTTCTGGCTGTCCGGCTACGATTGGGATGGCCTCGGGACGCGCGAATGGATCGGCATGGCGAACTACCGCGAGCTGATCGACGATCCGGCGTTCTACACCTCGCTCAAGAACAACGTCATCTGGCTGGTGCTCTATCTGCTCGCGATCCCCGCCGGGTTGTTCATCGCGATCTTCCTCAACCAGAAGGTTGTCGGGATCCGCGCCTACAAGTCCTTGTTCTTCTTTCCCTTCGTGATCAGCCAGGTCGTGGTCGGGCTGATCTTCGCCTGGTTCTACGCGCCGAATTTCGGCCTGTTCTACATCTTGATCGAGAAGATCACCGGCTCCGGCATCGCGGTTCTGGCCGACCCCGACCTCGTCACCTACGGGATCATCGCCGCCGGCCTCTGGCCGCAGATCGCCTATTGCATGATCCTCTATCTCACCGGCCTCAACGCCGTCGATCCCGAGCAGATCGAAGCCGCGCGCCTCGACGGGGCGCGAGGATGGCGGATGCTGTGGTACGTGATCCTGCCGCAGCTTCGGCCCGCGACCTTCCTCGCCGTGGTGGTCACCGTGATCGGTGCGCTGCGCTCCTTCGACTTGGTCTCGATCATGACCGACGGCGGGCCTTTCGGCTCCAGCCGGGTGCTCAGCTTCTACATGTTCGAGCAGGCGCTCTCGGAATACGGCTACCGGATGGGCTATGGCGCCTCGATCGCCGTTGTCCTGTTCCTCATCATGATGGTCTTCATCTCCGGTTTCATCTGGAAGATGGTGTCCGACGAACGCAGGGGGAATTGACATGTTTCCGCGTCCCATCGAACAACAATCCCGGGCCATCCAGATCGGCTACCAGGTCGCGCTTCCGATTGCCCTGGTGCTCTGGCTGCTGCCGCTCATCGGCGTCGCCATCACCTCGGTGAAACCGGCTTCCGACCTTGCGTCGGGGAACTACTTCGGCATGCCGAGTTCGATCGCCTTCTCCAACTATGCCGACGTGTTCACCAATTCGCCGATCGGCCAGTACATCTGGAACTCGTTCAAGGTGACGATCCCGACCGTCATCGGCACGCTGATCCTGTCGACGCTCACCGGCTTCGCGCTCGGCGTCTACCGGTTCCGGGCCAACATCTTCATCTTCTTCATGTTCGTCGCCGGCAACTTCGTTCCGTTCCAGATCCTGATGGTGCCGGTGCGCGACATGACGGTGAACCTCGGGCTCTACAACACGACGACCGGGCTGGTGCTGTTCCATATCGCGTTCCAGACCGGGTTCTGCACCCTGTTCATGCGCAACTTCGTGCGCGCGCTGCCGCGCGAGCTGATCGAGGCGGCGCGGGTCGAGGGGGTCAGCGAGTTTCGGATCTTCTGGTACGTGGTGATCCCGCTGATGCGGCCCGCCATCGCCGCGCTTTCGGTGCTGATCTTCACCTTCATCTGGAACGACTACTTCTGGGCCACGGTGCTCACGACCTCGTCGTCGACCCAGCCCGTCACCGCCGGTCTCTACTCGCTCAACGGCCAGTGGATCGCCCAGTGGCAACTGGTGTCGGCCGGCGCGATCATTGCCGCGATGCCGCCGGTGCTGATGTTCTTCCTGATGCAGCGCCACTTCATCGCCGGCCTGACGCTCGGGGCGGTGAAATGATCCGAACCTGGCGACTGGACGACAGACGCCAATCGCTGGTTCTCGGCTCCCGCAGGGAACACCTTGCCGAGGTGATCTACTGGGGGCCGAGACTGCCCGACGAGGAGGACCTCGAGGCCCTCTACGGCGCGGTCGCGATCGACGTCACCGGCGGCATGCTCGACCTCAACCCGGAGCTGTCGATCTGCCCGGAGGCGACGCGCAGTTTCCCCGGCCAGCCCGGGCTGATCCTGCGCCATCAGAACGGCGAGCCCTTGCTGCCGAAGTTCTGCTTCGAGGCGGCCGAAGAGGCCCCGGAACGGCTGGTGCTCACCTACCGCGACGAGACCAATGCGCTGACCTACACGGCGCGGTTTCAGATCGACGACCAGACCCACATGATCGAGGCCCAGGCGCGGCTCGACTGCGAAGAGCCCTTGCACCTGCACTGGTTTTCGGCGCCGGTCTTCCCCGCGCCGCAGCTCTCGGACGAGATGATCGACTTCGCCGGGCGCTGGTGCGGCGAGTTTCAGATGAACCGCACGCCCTGGTCGCCCGGGGTGCGCTTTCGCGAAAACCGCACCGGGCGCACCGGACACGAGCATTTCCCCGGGCTGATCGTGCCGGCGCGGGGCGCCACCAACGCCCGCGGCGATGCCTATGCCTTTCACTACGGCTGGTCCGGCGGGCACAAGATGATCGCCGAGGAGCTGCCCGACGGGCGGCGCCAGATCCAGTGGGGCCATGCCGCGCGGATGGAGACCAAGGCGCAGAAAAGCTTCGAGACCGCGACGCTCTACGCGATGTATTCCGACGACGGGCTCAACGGCTGCGCGATCGCCTTCCAGCGACATCTGCGCGACCGGATCGTCACCTGGCCGAAACCGGGCACGCCCCGCCCGGTGCACTACAATTGCTGGGAGGCGGTCTATTTCAACCACAACCTGGCCGAGCTGAAGGACATCGCCGCGCGCGCCGCCGCCCTCGGGGCCGAGCGCTTCGTGCTCGACGACGGCTGGTTCGGCGACCGCGACGACGACACCCGCGCCCTGAGCGACTGGGAGGTCGATGCGCGTAAATATCCCGAGGGGCTGACCCCGCTGATCGACCATGTGCACGGGCTCGGCATGAGCTTCGGCATCTGGTTCGAGCCGGAGATGATCAACCCCGAGTCCAACGTCTTTCGCAAGCATCCCGACTGGGCGCTCGGCGGCGAAGACCAGATCCTCGGCCGCAACCAGATGGCGCTCGACATGTCGAGCCCGGAGGTGCGCGACTTCCTCTTCGAGCGTATCGGCGCGGTGCTGTCGCACAACGAGATCGACTACATCAAGTGGGATCACAACCGGGTGCTGCCGATGCCAGACGCGGCCCAGACGCGCGGATCCTACGCGCTTCTCGACCGGTTGCGCACGGCCTTCCCGCTGGTGGAAATCGAAAGCTGCGCCTCGGGCGGGGGGCGGATCGACTTCGGCATCCTCAGCCGCACCCAGCGGGTCTGGCTGTCGGACAGCAACGACGCTCTGGAGCGGCTGAAGATCCAGCACAACGCGGCGATCTTCCTGCCCGGCGCAGTCACCGGCTCCCATGTCGGCCCGCGGATCTGCCACACCTCCGGCCGGGTGCTGGACATCCGGTTCCGGGCCTGGGTCGCGGCCCAGCGCCATATGGGCTTCGAGATGGACCCGCGCGAACTGACCGAGGAAGAAACGAAGGTTCTGACCGAGGTCACCGCCTGGTGGAAAGCCAACCGCGACTGGATGTACACGGCCGACATCCTGCGCCTCGACAGCCCGGACCCGGCGGTGATCGCCGAAGAACAGCTTGCCGAGGGCGGCGGGCGCTTCGTGGTGTTCGCCGGCAAGGCCGACACCTCGCGCCAGATCGCCCCGCGCCCCTTGCCGCTCGCCCGCCTGAGCCCGGAAGCGCTCTACCGCATCGAGCTGGTGAACCGCGACGACGCCCCGGGGCTGTCGCGGGGGAGCCCGCTGCTCAAAGCGGGGCCGGTGATCCTGTCCGGGCGCTACCTGATGAGCCACGGTCTGACCCTGCCGTGGTCGTTTCCCGAAACCATGTGGGTCATCGAAGGGGTCCGGCTCTGAGATCTTCGCCGGGCGCCGGACGCCGGGCGCAGATGAGGGCCAGTTGTCTCAAGGAGGACGGGAGCGATGCAAGACTTCGATTTCGACGAGCACCCGCACCGGCGTTTCAACCCTCTGACCGGCGAGTGGGTCCTGGTCTCGCCGCACCGCAACAAGCGGCCCTGGCAGGGGCAGCAGGAAAAGGCGGCGACCGAGACGCGCCCGGCGCATGACCCGGGCTGCTACCTCTGCGCGCGCAACAGCCGCAGTTCGGGGGCGAAGAACCCCGACTACACCGGCCCTTTCGTGTTCGACAACGACTTCCCGGCGCTGCTCACGGATACGCCCGAGGGCACCAGCGACGAGGCGATGTTCCGGGCGACAAGCGTGCGCGGCACAGCGCGCGTGGTGTGTTTTTCCGAACGCCACGACCTGACCCTGCCTCAATTGCCGGTGACGGCGGTCCGGGCCGTGGTCGATACCTGGGCGGACCAGATCACCGAGCTCGGGCAGGTCTGGGACTGGGTCGCGGTGTTCGAGAACAAGGGCCAGGTGATGGGCTGTTCGCAGCCGCATCCGCACGGCCAGATCTGGGCCGGCGATTTCCTCCCCAACGCGGTCGCCACCGAGGACGCGCAACAGGCGGCCTGGCTGGCCGAGACCGGGCGCAACCTGCTGGTCGACTACGCTGCCGCCGAGAGCGGGAAAGGCGTGCGGGCGGTCGCCGAGAATGACGACTGGGTCGCGGTGGTGCCCTGGTGGGCGGTCTGGCCGTTCGAGACGCTGGTCGTGCCGCGCGCCCATGTGCTGCGCCTGCCGGATCTCACTGGCGCCCAGCGCGACGGGCTGGCGGAGGTGCTCAAAGGCCTCACCACGGCCTATGACAACCTGTTCGAGACCGAGTTTCCCTACACGATGGGCTGGCACGGCGCGCCGCTGCGGGATGGCGATTACGACCACTGGCAGCTGCACGCGCATTTCTACCCGCCGCTGCTGCGCTCGGCGACGGTGCGCAAGTTCATGGTCGGCTACGAAATGCTCGCCGAGGCCCAGCGCGATCTCACCGCGGAAACCGCGGCGGAACGGCTGCGGGCCTTGCCGAAGACCCACTACAAGGCGGGAGGGTGACATGCACACATCCACCGAAACGGATCTGAACCGGGAGGCGGGGCAGGGGTTCGAAACCCGCTTCGGCCGCGCGCCCGCCGCGGTCGCCTTCGCCCCGGGCAGGGTCAACCTGCTCGGCGAACACACCGACTACAACGGCGGCTACGTCCTGCCGATGCCGCTGGGGCTGGGGGTTTCCGTGGCGCTCGGGCCCGGCGACAGACCCGGCGAAATCCGCTTTGCCAGCGCGGCGTTCGAGGCCGAGGAGACCCGCAGGGTCGAGGAGGCCGCCACCGGCGCCTGGTCGGACTACGTGCTCGGCGCGCTCAAGGCCCTCGCCGGGCCCGAGATCACCCGCGCCGGTCTCTGTGTCTTCGTCGCCTCGAACCTGCCGGTCGGGGCGGGGCTCTCGTCGTCCGCCGCGGTCGAGGTCGCCACGTTGCGCGCCGCGGCGCAGGCCTTCGCCAAGCCGGTCGACCCCATCGACTTCGCGCTCAAAGCGCGCGCGGTCGAGAACGATTTCGTCGGCATGCCTTGCGGCATCATGGATCAGTTCGCGGTCTCGGTCGGCGCCTCGGGCAATGCGCTGTTTCTCGACACCCGCACGCTCGAGCACTGCCCCGCGCCGCTGCCCGAAGGCCACAGCTTTCTGGTGATCCATTCCGGCGTCAGCCACCAGCTCACCGACGGCGGCTATGCAACCCGGGTGGCCGAATGCAAGGCGGCCTGCGCAGCACTCGGGGTGGAGATGCTCAGCGATCTCGGTCCCGACGACCTCGCGCGGATCGACGCCATCCCGGAGCCGCTCAACCGCCGTGCGCGCCATATCGTGACCGACAACCGGCTCACCCGTGACGGGCTCGCCGCGCTCGAAGCGGGCGACGCACGGGAATTCGGCCGGCTGATGAACGAGAGCCATGCCACCGAGCGCGACAATTACGAGATCACGGTCCCCGAGACGGACCGGCTGGTGGCGGAAGCGGTGGCCGAGGGCGCGCTCGGCGCGCGCCAGACCGGCGGCGGCTTTGGCGGCGCGATCGTGGTGCTGATCGCCGATGCGCAGGTCGACGGGTTCGCCGCCCGCTTCGCGGCGGCATTCCCCGAGACCCGGTTGTTGGCCGTCACCTGACGGGCGATCCGCGCCCCGCGGGGCACGGGTGAACAGGGAGGAACCCCATGACCAAGACGCGGCGCAGCGCCGGCTGGTACGGCAAGCACGACAAGGACGGGTTCATCCATCGCAGCTGGATGAAGAACCAGGGGTTTCCCGACCATGCTTTCGACGGTCGCCCGGTGATCGGCATCTGCAACACCTGGTCGGAGTTCAGCCCCTGCAACTCGGGTCTGCGCGACCTCGCCGAGGGGGTGAAGCGCGGCGTCTGGGAGGCGGGCGGATTCCCCGTCGAGTTTCCGGTCATGAGCCTTGGCGAGACCCAGGTCAAACCCACGGCGATGCTGTATCGCAACCTGCTGGCGATGGACGTCGAGGAATCGATCCGCGGCAACGGCATGGATGCGGTCGTGCTGCTCGGCGGCTGCGACAAGACCACGCCGGGCCAGCTGATGGGAGCGGCCAGCGTCGATCTGCCCAGTATCGTGGTGAGCGCCGGTCCGATGCTGAACGGCAAATGGCGCGGCACCGATATCGGCTCGGGCACCGATGTCTGGCGGTTCTCCGAATCCGTGCGGGCCGGCGAGATGACGTTGCAGGATTTCATGGCGGCCGAAAGCGGGATGAGCCGGTCGAAGGGCACCTGCATGACGATGGGCACCGCCAGCACCATGGCCTCGCTGGTCGAAGCGATGGGCCTGTGCCTGCCCACCAACGCCGCCCTGCCGGCGGTCGATGCCCGCCGCATGGCGCTGGCGCATCTGACCGGCAAGCGCATCGTCGAGATGGCCGAGGAGGGTTTGCGCTTTTCCGATGTCGTCAGCCGGGCGAGCTTGGAGAACGCCATCCGCGCCAATGCCGCCGTCGGCGGGTCGACCAACGCCGTCGTGCACCTGCTCGCGATCGCCGGGCGGCTCGGCATCGACCTTGCGCTCGACGATTTCGAGATCGGCACCGAGGTGCCGCTGCTGGTCAATTGCATGCCGGCGGGCAGGTACCTGATGGAGGATTTCGCCTATGCCGGCGGGATGCCGGTGGTGCTGAAGGAATTGGCGGGGGCAGGGCTGCTGCGGCCGGCGCGCACGGTTCTGGGGGGCGATATCGCCGCTTTCGCCGAGGGCGCGGAGAACTTCAACGAAGAGGTGATCCGGCCCTTCGCCGCGCCCCTGAAACCGGCTGCGGGCGTGAAGGTGCTGAAAGGCACACTCGCCCCGGACGGCGCGATCGTGAAGCCTTCGGCCGCGACCGATGCGCTGCTCGAGCACGAGGGCGAGGCCTACGTCTTCGAGAACGTCGAGGACATGCGCGCCAATATCGACCGCGACGACCTTGCGGTGACCCCCGAGACCGTGCTCGTGCTCAAGGGCTGCGGCCCGCGTGGCTATCCCGGGATGCCCGAAGTCGGCAACATGCCGATCCCTGCCCGGTTGGCGAGAGAGGGTGTGCGCGACATGGTGCGGATCTCGGACGGGCGGATGTCGGGCACGGCCTATGGCACCGTGGTGCTGCATGTCGCGCCCGAGGCGCAGGCGGGCGGTCCGCTCGCCCTGGTGCGCACCGGCGACCGGATCCGGCTGTCGGTTTCGGCCGGCACGCTCGACCTTCTGGTCGCGGAGGCGGAGCTGGCCGAGCGTCGTCGGGCCTGGCAGCCGGACCCGCCGCGCTACGAAAGGGGCTACGCGAAGATCTATGTCGATCATGTGCTCCAGGCCGACCGCGGGGCGGACCTCGACTTCCTCGTCGGCCAGGACACCCGTCCGGTCACCCGCGAGAGCCACTGACAACTTGCCCGGCGCGAGGACGCGGCGGGCGCGACGCACGATCTGGGAGACGGCGATGAAACGTGAGTTGGGCACCTGCTACTACCCCGAACACTGGCCCCGCGAGATCTGGGAAGAGGACGCCGCCCGCATGGCCGCGGCGGGGATCCGGTGGGTGCGGATCGGCGAGTTCGCCTGGTCGCGGCTGGAACCGAACCCGGGCGAGATGCGCTTCGACTGGCTCGACGATGCCATCGCGGTGCTGGGGGCGGCCGGCCTGAAGGTCGTGCTGGGCACCCCGACCGCGACTCCGCCGCGCTGGATGCTGTCGAAGCACCCCGACATGCTGGCGGTCGATGCCGCGGGCCGGCCGCGCGGCTTCGGTTCGCGCCGGCACTACGACTTCAGCCACCAGGGCTACCGGGCCGAATGCGCCCGCATCGTCACCCGGCTGGCCGAGCGCTACGGCGCCAACCCCCATGTCGCCGCCTGGCAGACCGACAACGAATACGGCTGCCACGACACGGCGCTGTCGTGGTCGAACGCGGCGCGCGAGGCTTTCCGAGGCTGGTTGCGCGCGCGCTACCCGGGCGCCGGAAACGACGGCGACATCGACGCGCTCAACACCGCCTGGGGCAACGTCTTCTGGTCGATGGAATACCGCGATTTCGACGAGATCGAGCTGCCGAACCTCACCGTGACCGAGCCGAACCCGTCCCACAGCCTCGATTTCCGGCGCTTTTCCTCCGACCAGGTCGTCGCCTTCAACCGGCTTCAGGCCGAGATCATCCGCGCCCACAGCCCGGCGCCGATCTCGCACAACTACATGGGCAAGGTCACCGAGTTCGATCATTTTGCCGTCGGCGCGGACCTCGATATCGCCACCTGGGACAGCTACCCGCTGGGCTTTCTCGAAGACCGGATCATCGCCGACCCGGCCTACAAGCGCAGGTTCGCCCGCCAGGGCGACCCGGACTTCCAGGCCTTCCACCACGATCTCTACCGCGCCGTCGGTCGCGGCCGGTGGTGGGTGATGGAGCAGCAGCCCGGCCCGGTGAACTGGGCGCCCTACAACCCGGCCCCGCTGCCCGGGATGGTGCGGCTGTGGACCTGGGAGGCCTTTGCCCACGGCGCCGAAGTGGTGAGCTATTTCCGCTGGCGTCAGGCGCCGCGGGCCCAGGAACAGATGCATGCCGGGCTGCTGCGCCCCGACAGCGCCGAGGCCCCGGCCCTGGCCGAGGTGCGCGAGGTGGCGGCGGAGCTGGCCGCGGCGGGCGATGTCGCGCCAGCACAGGCGCCGGTGGGGATCCTGTTCGACTACGACGCCGACTGGGCCTGGCAGGTCCAGCCGCACGGGCGCGGGCTCGACTATCTCTGGCTCGTCTTCGCCCAGTACCGCGCCCTGCGCGGGCTCGGCCAATCGATCGACATTCTGCCGCCCACGACCCGCGATTTCTCCGGTTACCGGCTGGTGAGCGTGCCGGGGATGATGCACATGACCGACGCGCTGAAAGCGTCGCTGGCGGCGAGCGAGGCAGCCGTCCTGCTCGGCCCGCGGACCGCTGCGCGCGATGCCGCGATGGGCATTCCGCTGCCGTTGCCGCCGGCGATGCCGGGGCTCGACGTGACCGTCGCCCGCGTCGAGAGCCTGCGTCCCGACATGCCCGTGCCGCTCGACGGCGGCGGCGCCGTGGTCGGCTACCGCGAAGACCTGGAGGGCCGCGCCGAGGTCGGTCTGCGAACCCTATCCGGCGAGGCGGTCGTGATGGCGCAGGGCCGGCTGAGCTATCTTGGCGGCTGGCTCGACGATGCGGGGTTCCGGCGCCTGTTCCGGGAGCTCGGCGCCGTTGCCGGCCTCGACCTGCTCGATCTGCCCGACGGCGTGCGGGTGCGCGACACCGGCGCGGAACGGTTCTGGTTCAACACCGACACCCAGGCGCACGAGGTCGCCGGGCGGCGGCTGAACGCCATCTCGGTGCTGCGCGAGCCGCGGTGAGGCCCGGGCGGGAAAGACGCATGGGAGGGTGACGCGCGCGCGGCGCCGGGGGGCGCCAATGGTTAACAGCCGGTCCGTCCGGCCGTCTGGCGCTTCGCATAACATGTTGTTTTGTCGACGCAATACCTGCCGTTGAAACCTGCCAGTTTCCTAGGAAACCGACCCCCGTTTCCTAGGAAACCGGCGGCCCGGAGACGGCCGTTCCTCGTCCGGACGGCGCCCGCCCCCGCATTCGCGTCGGCCGCCCCTGCAATCCTACTGGAACTTGCGAAACACCGTCGTCCGGTCGAACACCTTCTCGAGGTCGGCCATGCGTTCCTTGGTCGTGTCCCAGAGCTCTTCCTGCACTGCGGCGATCAGCGTCTCGGTCAGCAGCAGCAGGGCGGCGGAACTGTCCCAGGCCGACGGCACCTCGACCCGGGCGGGAAAGCTGTGGTCGGCATGGGCATGGGCCGGCGACAGCCACCGATCGGTGAACAGAACCACCTTCGCATCGCGCTCCTTGGCCATTCGCGCCATGTCGAGGGCGGCGTTCTCGTAGCGGCGGATATCGTAGATCACCAGCACGTCGCCGGGACGGATATCGAGCAGCGCGTGGCTCCAGCCCGAGGAATTGCGCCGGACATGGTGCACGCCGGAGCGGATCACCTGCAGGTGCAGTTCGAGGTAGTCGGAGAGCGCGTGCGTCACCCGCCCGCCGGTGACGAAGACATCGCGGGTCACGTCGGCCAGCAGGGCGGTGGCGGCGTCGAACTCGGCCGGGTCGATCTGGCCGAGGGTCTGGCGGATGTTGCTCAGCACCGCGTCGGCGAACCGGTTGAGCATGTGGCTCTCGGGCGCGTGGCGCGACCAGGCCTCGTGCTTTTCGATCGGGTTCGACATCCGCGCTTCGAGCTCGGACCGCAGCGCCGCCTGGAACTCGGGAAAGCCGGAATAGCCGAGCTTCTGCACCATCCGGGCCACGGTCGGGGTAGACACGCTCGCGGCCTCCGCCAACCGGGTGATCGAGCCCATGCCGGAGACGGGGTAATTCTCGGTAATCACCCCGGCGAGTTGCTTTTCTGCCCGGGTGAGCGACGGAAACAGGGTGCTCAACTTGTCCTGCACGCTCTGTGTCAAGTGCCTGTTCCTTCGGCAATGCTGACAGTCGGACTGCCGTGACGCTGACACCAATGTAAACATATCTTCAGTCGAGAATCGAGCGAAGAAAAGTTTTCAGAAATTGGTTGACAGCGGGCGTCCCGGAGAGTGAGCCTTGGGCCAGCACGAGGGCGAGGGCAGATGCGTCAAACCGGACAACCGTTCGAAGTGGTCAGAACGCTGGGGCCAGTTGGTCCGGCGCCGGTGCTGCTTCTGTGCGAACATGCCGCCAACGCCTTTCCCGAGCCGTTTGGCACGCTGGGCCTCGACGAGGTGGTGCGCCAGAGCCATGCCGCCTGGGATCCCGGCGCGCTGGCGCTTTCGGAGCGACTGTCGGCGGCATGCGGCCTGCCGCTGGTCCACAGCACGGTGTCGCGGCTGATCTACGACTGCAACCGCCCGCCGGACGCGGCCGATGCGATCCCGGCGCGCAGCGAGGTCCACGAGATCCCGGGCAACAGGAACCTGCCGCAGCCCGAGCGCCTGCGCCGGGTCGATCTCGTCTACCGGCCCTTTGTCGCCGCGGTCGAGGCCGCGATAGAGCGGGCCCGCCCCGAGGCGATCGTGACCATCCACAGCTTCACCCCGGTCTATTTCGGCAAGCCCCGCGCCGTCGAGATCGGCATTCTCTATGACCGCGATACCCAGCTCGCCGACGCGCTGCTGTCGCAGGACTGGGGCGGCTTCGAGGTGCGCGGCAACGATCCCTACGGGCCCGATGACGGGGTGACCCATTCGCTGAAGCTGCACGCGATCCCGCGCGGTTTGCCGAACGCGATGATCGAGGTCCGCAACGACCTGTTGGCGGATCCCGATCGCCGCGAGGCGGTGTTCCGACTGCTGTCGCGCAATCTCGCGCGGTCGCTCGACCGGTTCGGAATAACGTTGGAAGGGGCGGCGTGATGCTGAACTTCGCCCGTGGCTACATCCGCATCGTCGATGCCATCAACTACCGGCTGGGCCGGGTGGTGATGTACGGGATCTTCGTGATGATGGCGATCCTGCTGTGGTCGTCGATCTCCAAGACCTTCTTCCTGCCCTCGCTCTGGACACTGGAGATGGCCCAGTTCGCCATGGTCGCCTATTACATCCTCGGCGGGCCCTACTCGATCCAGATGGGCTCGAACGTGCGGATGGATCTGTTCTACGGATCCTGGCGGCCGCACACCAAGGCCTGGGTCGATGCCTTCACCGTGTTCTTCCTGATCTTCTATCTCGGGATCATGGTCTGGGGCGCGATCGATTCGACCTCCTACGCGTTCCAGTACAACGAACGCAGCCCGACCGCCTGGCGCCCCTATCTCTGGCCGATCAAGGTGATCATGACCCTCGGGTTCTCGCTCATGTTGCTGCAGGCGATCTCGGAGCTCATCAAGGACATCCTCCGGATCAAGGGCCTGATGCCGTTGCCGCACCACGAAAGCGGGGAGGCGGTCTGATGCCCTACGAGTTGATCGCGATCGTGATGTTCTCGACGATGATGCTGATGCTGTTCACCGGCCAGCGGGTGTTCGGCGCCATCGGCTTCGTCGGCGTGATGGCGGCGCTGCTGCTCTGGGGCGACGGCGGTTCGACCATCGGCTTCTCGGCGGCGATGAAGCTGATGAAATGGTATCCGCTGCTGACCCTGCCGATGTTCATCTTCATGGGTTACGTGCTGTCGGAATCGAAGATCGCCGACGATCTCTACAGGATGTTCCACGTCTGGATGGGGCCGCTCAGAGGCGGGCTCGCGGTCGGGACGATCCTGTTGATGGTGCTCATTTCGGCGATGAACGGGCTGTCGGTGGCCGGCATGGCCATCGGCGCCACCATCGCCCTGCCGGAACTTCTCAAGCGCGGCTACGACAAGCGCATGGTCACCGGGGTGATCCAGGCCGGCAGCTCGCTCGGCATCCTGGTGCCGCCTTCGGTGGTGCTGGTGCTCTACGCGATGATCGCCCGCCAGCCGGTGGGGCAGCTCTGGCTCGCGGGCGTGTTTCCGGGGCTGATGATGGCGGCGATGTTCATCCTCTACATCCTCATCCGCAGCTGGATCAATCCGAGCCTGGCGCCGGCGCTGCCGCCCGACGACCGCGCCATGCCGACGCGCGCCAAGCTGAAACTGCTCACCGCCGGCCTGCTGCCGCTCGGCATCTTCGCGGTGATGATGGTGCCTTTCGTCAACGGCTGGACCTCGCTGGTCGAAAGCTCCGCCATCGGCGCGCTCGCCGCCTTTCTCGCCGCGGTGCTGAAGGGGCGGATGACCCGAAAGGTGTTCGAGAACTCGGTGCGCAACACCCTCGGGATCAGCGCGATGTTCATGTGGATCATCCTCGCCGCGCTCGGGTTCGGCGCGGTGTTCGACGGGCTCGGCGCGGTCAAGGCGATCGAGAACCTGTTCACCGACCAGCTCGGCCTCAATCCCTGGATGATCCTGATCCTGATGCAGCTCAGCTTCATCGTCATGGGCACCTTCCTCGACGACACCGCGATGCTGGTGATCGTCGCCCCGCTCTACGTGCCGCTGGTCAGCGCGCTTGGGTTCGATCTGATCTGGTACGGGGTGCTCTACACGATCACCACCCAGATCGCCTACATGACCCCGCCGTTCGGCTACAACCTGTTCCTGATGCGCGCGATGGCGCCGCCGGAGATCACCCTGCGCGATATCTACGTCTCGATCCTGCCTTTCGTGCTGGTGATGATGGCGGCGCTGGCCATCGTCATGACCTTTCCGCAGATCGCGCTCTGGCTGCCCGAAACCATCTACGCGAAATGACCCACGAGAACCCAAGGAGAACTCCGAAACGGAGCGAAACCCTACCATCAAGGAGAATGAGACAATGACTTCGAGACGCAAGTTCCTGACCGGCGCCGCCGCGATCCCGGCCGCCTCGCTCGCGGCCCCGGCGATTGCCCAGTCGACCATCACCTGGCGGATGCAGACCTATGCCGGCCCGGCGCTTGCCGAGCATGTGGTCGTGCCCGCGATCAACACCTTCAACGCCATCGCCGGCGACCGGATGCAGATCGAACTGTTCTTCGCCGACCAGCTGGTGCCGACGGGTGAGCTGTTCCAGGCCCTGCAGCGCGGCACCATCGACGCGGTGCAGTCGGACGACGACAGCATGGCGTCGCCGACCGAGGTGACGGTTTTCGGCGGCTACTTCCCGTTCGGCTCGCGCTACTCGCTCGACGTGCCGGTGCTGTTCAACCAGTACGGGCTCGACGAGATCTGGAAGGCCGAATACGAGAAGGTGGGTGTGAAACACATCTCGGCCGGCTCCTGGGATCCGTGCCATTTCGCCACCAAGGACCCGATCAATTCGCTCGCCGACCTCAAGGGCAAGCGGGTGTTCACCTTCCCGACCGCGGGCCGGTTCCTCAGCCAGTTCGGCGTGGTGCCGGTGACGCTGCCGTGGGAAGACATCGAGGTGGCGGTGCAGACCGGCGAGCTCGACGGCATCGCCTGGTCGGGGATCACCGAGGATTACACCGTCGGCTGGGCCGACGTGACCAACTACTTCCTCACCAACAACATTTCCGGTGCCTGGATCGGCCATTTCTTCGCCAATATGGACAAGTGGAACGAGCTGCCCGCCGACCTGCAGGCGCTGCTCACGGTGTGCATGGAACAGTCGCATTACTACCGCCAGTGGTGGTACTGGGGCGGCGAGGCCGACCTGCGCGTGAACGGCACGAAGATGCAGCTGACGACGATCCCGGACGCGGAATGGGCCCAGGTCGAGGCCGCGGCCGAGGTGTTCTGGGAAGAGATCGCCGCCGAGAGCGAGATCAAGCGCAAGGTGGTGGACATCTTCAAGCAGTACAACGCCGACATGGCGAAAGCGGGCCGGCCGTACCGCTACGGCTGAGCATGCGGTTTCGGCGCCGGCTGATCGCCGGCGCCGACCCCGGGGCCCGGGCTGCGCCCGGGCCGCATGGTATCGGGGAGGCCGGGCTGCGCCCGGGCCGCATGGGATGGGGGGCCCGGGCTGCGCCCGGGCGGTCACATGAGACGACGCAGCGGTGAGAAACGGCGCAATGCAAAGAGGTGCGACATGACTGGAAACCTGACGCTCGATGGGTTGAACGACCTCGCGGCAAGCGGCGCGATCGACACCGTCCTCGTCTGTATCGTCGACATGCAGGGGCGCCTTCAGGGCAAGCGCTTCGTGGCGCAACATTTCGTCGACACCGCCTGGGAAGAGACCCATTGTTGCAACTACCTGCTGGCGACCGATCTCGAGATGTGGACGGTCGATGGCTATGAGGCCACCTCCTGGCGCGCCGGCTACGGCGACTACATGATGAAGCCCGACCTCACGACCTTGCGGGTCGCGGGCTGGCTGCCGCGCAGCGCGATGGTGCTCTGCGACGTGCTCGACCACCACGGCCACGCCCCCATCGCTCATTCTCCCCGTGCGATGTTGCAGACCCAGGTCGACCGGCTGGCGGCGATGGGGCTCGAGGCGATCACCGCCACCGAGCTTGAATTCTTCATCTTCAAGAAAAGTTTCGAGGAGCTGCACGCGGAGGGCTACCGCGACCTCGCGCCGCTCACCGACTACAACGCCGACTATTCGCTGCTGATGGGCACCCGGGACGAGCCGGTGATGCAGGCGCTGCGCCAGGGGCTCACCGCCTCGGGTATCCCGGTCGAGGGCACCAAGGGCGAGGCCGAGGCGGGGCAGGAGGAGCTCAACATCCGCTACGGCTCGGCCCAGGCCTGTGCCGAATACCATTCGATCGCCAAGCACGCCGCCAAGGAGGTGGGGTTCCTCACAGGCCACGCGGTGAGTTTCCTGCCGAAATGGCACGCCCAGAGGGTGGGCTCGGCGAGCCATGTCCACCAGTCGCTGCGCACCGCCGAGGGTGCCCCGGTTTTCCATGATCCCGATGCCGAACTGGGCCTGTCCGAGACCGGGCGGCATTACCTCGGCGGGCTGCTGACCTACGCCTCCGACCTCACCTGGTTCATGGCGCCCTACGTCAATTCCTACAAGCGGTTCCAGAAGGGCAGCTTCGCGCCCACCCGCAAGGTCTGGTCGGTCGACAACCGCACCGCCGCCTTCCGGCTGGTGGGCGACAATTCCCCGGGCATCCGCCTCGAATGCCGGGTGCCGGGGGCGGATGTGAACCCCTATCTGGCGATCGCGGGCATGCTCGCCGCCGGCATCGCCGGGATCGAGGAGAAGATCGAGCCGCCCGCGCCGATGACCGGTGACGCCTACGAGGGCGATGCCGAGCACATCCCGACCAACCTGCGCGATGCCACCGCCGCGCTCGACGGGTCGGCGATGCTGCGCCGGGCCTTCGGGGATGGGGTGATCGACCACTACGCCCGTGCGGCCCGGTGGGAACAGGAGGCCTTCGACGCGGTGGTGACCGATTGGGAGATCGCCCGTGGCTTCGAACGGGCCTGACAAATGGACGCGGTGACCCCCTTTCAGGCGCTGACCGATCGCGGTCGCGCGGCCTGTCGTACCCATGGCGCGGCCGGCTGCGCGGCACTCCCTGGCGAAAACGGCGAGGTCCGCGCACCCTTCGCGCCACCCGCGACGGGGCGCGACGCGATCGCGGCAACCCGCGGCCACAGGTTCGCGCGCGGGGAGACCAACGGGGTGACGACGGTGACCGGCGCCGCGTCCGACGGCGACATCGGCTTCAGGCGCGTCCACTTCGAGGCCGATGTGCCGGGCGCAGACCGGGCGGCGGAGCGGTTTCGCGGCACCAGCTTCGATGTGCAAGTACGCCGCAGCGATGGCATCTGGACAATCAGGCTGACAAGCCCGAATGAGCTTGTGAAACAAGGTACGGATCAGGACACATGACAAAGACCCTGCAATGCATCTCGCCGGTCGACGGATCGGTCTACGCGGAACGTCCGGTGCTCTCGTCCGACGCGGCACGGGCTGTCGTCGCGGGCGCGAAAACCGCCCAGAAGGCCTGGGCCGCCCGGCCGCTCGCCGAGCGCGTGGCGCTGGTCAAGGCGGGCATCGAACGGCTCGGCGCGATCAACGATCAGGTCACCGAAGAACTGGCCTGGATGATGGGCCGTCCGACCCGCTACGGCGGCGAGTTCCGCGGTGTGAACGAGCGCACCCAGTACATGGCGGAGATCGCCGCCGAAGGGCTCGCGGACCTCGTGCTGGAGGACAGCGACAGCTTCCGCCGCTTCATCCGCCGCGCACCGCACGGCGTGGTGCTGGTGATCGCGCCCTGGAACTACCCTTACATGACCGCGATCAACACCATCGTGCCGGCGCTCATGGCGGGCAACAGCGTGGTGCTGAAACACGCGACCCAGACCTTGCTGGTGGGCGAACGGCTGGCCGAGTGCTTCCACGCCGCGGGGGTGCCGGCGGATGTGTTCCAGAACGTGTTCCTCGACCATGACACCACCGCGGAGCTGATCTCGGCGGGCCGTTTCGACTTCATCAACTTCACCGGCTCGGTGGCGGGCGGGGCGCGGATCGAACAGGCCGCCGCCGGCACCTTCACCGGGCTCGGGCTGGAGCTCGGCGGCAAGGATCCGGGCTATGTGGCCGAAGATGCCGATCTCGAGGCGGCCGTCGAAACGCTGATGGATGCGGCGATGTACAACGCCGGCCAATGCTGCTGCGGCATCGAGCGGATCTACGTGCATGAAAGCCTCTACGATGCCTTCGTCGAAAAGGCGGTCGCCTTCGCGCGCGCCTACACGCTCGGCAACCCGCTCGACAGCGCCACCACTCTCGGGCCGATGGCGGCAAAGCGCTTCGCCGACGTGGTGCGCGCCCAGATCGCCGACGCCGTGGCGGCGGGGGCGACGGCGCATGTCGAGACCTTCGCGCAGGACGACGGCGGCACCTACCTCACGCCGCAGGTGCTCACCGGCGTGACCCATGACATGGAGGTGATGCGCGAAGAGAGCTTCGGCCCGGTCGTGGGCATCATGAAGGTGTCGGGCGACGCCGAGGCGCTGGCGTTGATGAACGACAGCCAATACGGGCTCACGGTGTCGTTGTGGACGACGGACCCGGACCGCGCCGAACGTCTCGGCGACGCGCTCGAGACCGGCACCGTGTTCATGAACCGCGCCGACTACCTCGACCCGGCGCTGTGCTGGACCGGTTGCAAGAACACCGGGCGCGGCGGGTCGCTCTCGATCCTCGGCTTCCACAACCTCACCCGGCCGAAATCCTACCATCTGAAAAAGGTGACCAAATGAGTCTGAGCGCAAACTGGTCCTACCCGACGGCGATCCGCTTCGGCGCCGGACGCATCCAGGAACTGGGCGCGGCCTGCGCCGCCGCCGGCATGGCGAAACCGCTGCTGGTCACCGACCGCGGGCTTGCCGCCCTGCCGGTGACGCAGGTGGCGCTCGACGCGATGGACAAGGCCGGGCTCGGCCGCGCGCTCTTCGCCGAGGTCGACCCGAACCCGACCGAGATAAACCTCGCCGCCGGGCTCGAAGCCTACCGCGCCGGCGGCCATGACGGGGTCATCGCCTTCGGCGGCGGCTCGGGGCTCGATCTCGCCAAGATGGTCGCCTTCATGTCCGGCCAGACCCGGCCGCTGTGGGATTTCGAGGACATCGGCGATTGGTGGACCCGGGCCGATCCGGCCGGGATCGCGCCCATCGTCGCGGTGCCGACCACCGCCGGGACCGGGTCGGAAGTGGGGCGCGCCAGCGTCATCACCAATTCCGAGACCCATGTGAAGAAGATCATCTTCCACCCCAAGGTGCTGCCCGCCGTGGTGATTGCAGACCCCGAGCTGACGGTCGGCATGCCGAAGTTCTTCACCGCCGGCACCGGGCTCGATGCGCTCTCCCATTGCCTCGAGGCCTATAGCTCGCCGTTCTTCCACCCGATGAGCCAGGGGATCGCGCTCGAAGGCATGAGGCTCGTGTTCGAGAACCTGCCGCGCGCCTATGCCGACGGCACCGACATCGCGGCGCGGGGAAACATGATGGTCGCCGCGGCGATGGGTGCCACCGCCTTTCAGAAGGGCCTCGGCGCGATGCACGCCATGGCCCACCCGGTGGGTGCGCTCTATGGCACGCACCACGGCATGACCAACGCGGTGGTGATGCCCCAAGTGCTGAAGATGAACCGCCCGGCGATCGAGGATCGGATTGCGGCAGCCGCCGCCTATCTCGGGTGGGAGCGGTCGTTCGACGCCTTCTTCGACCGGGTCATGGCACTCAGGGCCGAGATGCAGGTGCCCGCCGGGCTGGGAGAGATGGGGGTCGGCAAGACCCGGATCGACGAGCTGGTCGGAATGGCGCTGGAAGACCCGAGCGCGGGCGGCAACCCGGTGAAAATGACCAAGGCCAATACCCGCGCGCTGTTCGAGGCCTGTATCTGAACCGGCCCGGCGCATCGTCGACGGCGCGAGGGGCGTCCGGCGCGCGATCGCCCCTTCATCTTGGCGAAAATACTCCGGGGGAGCGCGAGGGGGCAGCGCCCCCTCGCCTGCCCGCCGCAGGCGCCGCCGCAAGGCGGAAACCCTGCCCGCCGCAGGCGCCGCCGCAAGGCGGAAACCCCGCCCGCCGCAGGCGCCGCCGCAAGGCGGAAACCCCGCCCGCCGCAGGCGCGCTGCCGACAGGCAGCGTTGGATTGCCGCCGGGCAGGCGATGCCCTGTGTCGCCGGATTGTTCGCGGGCGTGACACATACTGGTGCGACGCCGGAAACGATGAAGGCCCGCTGCGGACCGGGGCGGCTCAGCCCGACAGCAGCCCGTCGAGGTGATGGGCGCAGCCGGTCAGGGCGGCGAAATCGTCGTCGATCACGCTGACCGAGAAATTGCGCATGAAGCCGGCGAACCGGCCCTTGTCGCGGATCGCGTCGGCGTAGCCCATCGGCTCGAACCAGGGGGTCACCGCGCGGGCCATGCCGCCGATCAGGTAGATCCCGCCGAAGGGCAGGTGGATCAGCGCGAGGTTGCCGGTGACGGTGCCGAAGATGCGGATGAATTTCTGCAAGGTCTCCGCCGCCACCGGGTCGTCACCGGACGCCGCGGCGGCGATGATCTGGTCCGACGACAATTCGCGGGGAGACCCGGCGCGGCGGGCGAAGAAGCTGTCGAGGTTCTTCAGGCCCCGGCCCGAGAGCACCTCCTCGACCGAGGGAAACCCGTGCGCGTCTTCCAGCGCCCGGCACAGCTCCAGTTCGACCTCGTTGCGGATCGGCAGGTTGGCGTGGCCCGCTTCGGCGGGCGGCACGAAGCGTCCGCCGGGGGTGGCATAGACCGGGGCGCAGTTGAACCCGGTGCCGATGCCGATCACCAGCATCGTCGCCCCCGGTGCCGGGGTGCCGCCCGCGACCACGCGGGTCAGCGAGCTTTCCGGCAGGTGGCCCAGCGCGTGGCCCTGGGCCTGGAGATCGTTCAGAACCGCCACCTTTTCGGCTTTGGCTGCGCGGCCGACGGTGTCGGCATCGATGGTCCAGTCGAGATTGGTCAGCGCCAGCACCCCGTCCCGCACCGGCCCGGCGCCGGCGACACAGGCGCCGGCGCAATCGGGGTGGCCGGTATCTTCGAGGTAGGTTTCCAGCACCGCACCGAGCCCGTGATAGTCGGCATTGCGGAATTTCTTCACACTCTCGGGCAACAGCCGGGTGCCTTCGGCCAGCGCCACACGGGTGTTGGTTCCGCCGATGTCGGCGAGCAGCGAGTAGGTGTTGGGGGCGGCCATGACGGGCTCCGGTTCAGCTTCGGGCGAGGGCGGCTTTCAGTGCCTGATACGAGGCCTTGGGCCGGCGTTCAAGGCTGTCGAAATCCACCCGCACGATGCCGAAGCGTTTCCCGTAGCCGAGCGCCCATTCGAAATTGTCCATCAGCGACCAGGTGAAATAGCCCTTGAGCGGCACACCAACCTCGATCGCGGCACGCGCGGCGCCGAGATGGGCATCGATATAGGCGATGCGGTCGGCGTCATCGACGGTCCCGTTGACCACCTTGTCGGGCGCGGCCATGCCGTTTTCGGTGACATATTGCGGGATCCCCCCGGCGTAGGAATGGACACGCTTGAGCACGTTGGTGAGGCCCTCGGGGAAGATCTCCCAGCCCATCGCGGTCTTGGGCAGGGGGCCGTCGACATGGCCGCAACCGGGCCAGAGCCCGTCGATCGGGCCGATCAGGTTGCGGGTGTAATAATTGGTCCCGATCCAGTCGAGCTTGCGGGAGATGAGCGCCATGTCGTCCTGCCAACCGTCCGGCATATGGGCGCCGAGCCCGTCCAGCGCCTCATCCGGGTAGGTGCCGCGGAACACGCCTTCGAGAAACCAGCGGTTGTAGATCGCGTCTTCGCGGACGGCGGCGGCCCTGGCCGCGGCGCTGTCGTCGGCGGGGTAGATGTCCTCGTGGTTCAGGACGATGCCGAGGTTGGCCTGGCCGCGCCCGCGCATCCGTTCCAGCGCCCGGCCATGGGCGAGCAGCACGTGGTGCATGGCACGGGCGGCGGCGCGAATGTCGCGCAGGCCCGGAGCATGGAGCCCGAGGAAATGGCTGAGCCAGGACACGCACCAGGGTTCGTTGATCGTGCCGACACCCCAGAGGCGGTCGCCGATCCGGTCGAGCACCACATCGGCGTAATCGGCAAACCAGTCGGCCAGGTCGCGGTTGCGCCAGCCGCCGAGGTCGCTGAGGGCGGCGGGCAGGTCCCAGTGATAGAGCGTGGCCAGCGGTTTCAACCCGCGCTCCAACGCGCCGTCGACGAGACGTTCGTAGTAGTCGAGCCCCTCGGCGTTGACCGTGCCGCGGCCGGTCGGCAGCACCCGCGGCCAGCTCACCGAGAACCGGTAGGCATCGAAATTGCCCTGCTGCAGCAGATCGAGATCCTGGTCGACCCGCTCGTAGCTGCCGCAGGCGACCGCACCGTTCTCGCCGTTGACGACATTGCCGGGCGTGGCGGCGAAAGTGTCCCAATGCGAGGCGCCGCAGCCGCCGAAGGATGTGCCCTCGACCTGGTAGGCGGCCGTCGCGGTGCCGAACAGGAAGCCTTCGGGAAATGTTTTGCGGGTGTTCTTGAGGGACATGATACGCGCTCCGATCTGGCCGCCGATACGGGGGGGATGCCGCGCATTTGCTGGGCGGTTCGCGGCCAAACTAGACCCCTTCGACGGCGAGGTCAAAAGCAAACTATAACGTTTACGTAGCGCATCTTCGTCCGGTCCTGCAGGATATCGGCCGCACCGCCGGGTGGCTCGAGAAACCGCCGATCGCGGCCCGGAGCTTGCGTGCACCCCCGCGGCGGGCTACATGCTCCCGGACAGCAATCTCACCAGCGAAGGCCGCAAACATGCGTGCGGAGACCCAGAAGATCGTCGAGGCCATCGGGGCCTCGCTGAAGCTCCTCGAAACGCGGATCGGCATGGAGACAGCCGACCACCGTCTGGAGGAGTTGAACGCGATGACCGAAGACCCGGCGCTCTGGAACGATCCCGAGCGGGCGCAGAAACTGATGCGCGACCGCCAATCGCTGGCCGATGCGATCGACGGATTGCGCGGCATGGGCCAGGAGCTCTCCGACAATATCGAACTGATCGAGATGGGCGAGGCGGAAGACGACGCCGAGGTCGTGGCCGAGGCCGAAGCGGCCCTGGCGGCGCTGAAGCTCAAGGCGGCCGCGGCCGAGCTCGAAGCGCTGCTCGACGGCGAGGCCGACGGCAACGACAGCTTTCTCGAGGTGCATTCCGGGGCAGGGGGCACGGAAAGCTGCGACTGGGCCGCGATGCTGGCGCGGATGTATGTCCGCTGGGCCGAGGCCCATGGCTACAAGGTCGAGCTGCAATCGGAGACCCCGGGCGAAGAGGCCGGCATCAAGTCGGCGACCTACAAGGTCTCCGGCCACAACGCCTATGGCTGGCTCAAATCCGAAAGCGGCGTGCACCGGCTGGTGCGGATCTCGCCCTACGATTCCGCCGCCCGGCGGCACACCTCGTTTTCGAGCGTCTGGGTCTACCCGGTGGTCGACGACAATATCGAGATCGAGGTGAACCCGTCGGATATCCGGCTCGACACCTACCGCTCCTCGGGCGCCGGCGGCCAGCACGTCAACACCACCGACTCGGCGGTGCGGATCACCCACCTGCCCACCGGGATCGTGGTGACCTCGTCCGAGAAATCACAGCACCAGAACCGCGACATCGCCATGAAGGCGCTGAAATCGCGGCTCTACCAGATGGAGCTCGACCGCCGCAACGAGGCGATCACCGAAGCTCATGCCGCCAAGGGCGAAGCCGGCTGGGGCAACCAGATCCGCTCCTACGTGCTGCAGCCCTACCAGATGGTGAAGGACCTGCGCACCGGCTTCGAGACCTCCGACACGGCGGGTGTGCTCGACGGCGACCTCGACGGGCTGATGGCGGCGACGCTGGCGGCGGGGATGTCGGGCAAGGGCCGCGACCAGGCCGGCGAGGGGTAGGGCGCGAAATCTTGAGAAGATTTCGGCCCGGTTTCTTGTTAAGAAACCGCACCGGCCCCAGAGGCCGCGCCCGGAGCATTTGCCGACGTGCCTCCGCCCTGAGATGCTGTGGACATTCGAATCGGTCCTTGGGGGAGGGCGGCATTTTGTTTCGTTTCATTCTATCCGCGGTTTGGCTTGGTCTGTGCTTCGTCGCGAGCCCCGCCAGCGCCTGGGTCGAAGACGTGGTTGCGGAAACAGAGCGGGCGGCAAACGAGGCCCGCTGTGTGGGCTACACGGCCCTCAACGACATGGTTTATGTCCTGAATGCGCCCGCAGACAGGTCGATCATGTCGGCCGAAGAAGAACGCACCGCGATGATCGACCTGACCCGGGCGCTCGGCACGAACGGTCGATTCGCGGTCACCCATGGGCGCGCGCTGCAGCTTGAAGCCGGCAGGCTGGCGAACACGGCCGAGGGCCGAAGGCAGCTCAGTGCGACGCTGGAGAGATTGTCGGACGCGGCCATAACCGTGTTCTTTGAACCTTATGCACGCGAGGCCAGCGTCGTGCGCGCCGAAGTCACTTTGCTGGTTCGACGCGACGACAACCGGAAGACCATTCTCGCTTGCACGCCAAAGGTCTGGGTGGATGTTTCGGTCGGCTCGGGCGTAGGTCCAGCCGACCCCGGGCGCTCACTGGAAGAACGGGCCCGCGCATTCGTATCCGAATACTTCGAGCTGTGGTCTCAACCCGGCCATTTGACCTATGCGCAGACCGCCAACTATTTCGCGGATCGCGTGGATTTCTATGAGAGGTCGTTCGACCATGGGCAAATCTACGATGAGCGGTCCGGCATCGCGAGGAGATGGCCCTACCGTACCTACGATCTGTTGGAGAACACGGTATCGGTGAAATGCGGAAACTCGATCTGCGACTTCTATGCCAAGTACGATTGGGACTATACCGGCGAGACCGGCGACCGGAGGGCGGATCGACATGTGATCCGGTTGAGGTTGCGGATCGAAGGCGCTGATTTCAAGATCATTTTCGAAGACGATCATGATTAGAAACAGAATTGGAGCCAAAAGGGCGTGCGACCCGTTCGCTCGTCCACCCGCTTGACCGTTGCGGCATTCTGACGCAACCTCCCGAAAGCATGAACCGATAACAACGGACCGGGAGAGATATGACTGACGCAACCATGGTCGCGGCTTCGCCGCCGCCGAAGATCGGAACCGTCGGCTACGGCGACCTCGGGGCGGTGCTCAAGGCGGGCTGGCGGGATTTCCGGCGCGCCCCGGCGTTCGGGCTGTTCTTTGCCAGTTTCTTCGTGCTCGGCGGCTGGTTGATCTATTTCCAGCTCGACTATGTCGAACGCAGCTTCTGGATCATTCCCACCGCCTTCGGCTTTCCGCTTCTGGCGCCGTTCCTCGCGGTCGGGCTCTATTGCGTCAGCCGGCGGCTGGAACGGGGCGTGCCGCTGGACTGGCGCGAGATCATCGGGCTCGTCTTTCGCGAGAAGGACCGGCAGATGCCGTCGATGGCGGTGGTCATAATCATGATCTTCCTGTTCTGGATCTTCATCGCCCACATGATCTTTGCGCTGTTCCTCGGCCTCGCGCCGATGACCAACATCCTGACCGAATGGCAGACGACGATCTTCAGCGCCGACGGCATCAAGATGCTGCTCGTCGGCACTCTGGTCGGGGCGGCGCTTGCCTTCGTGCTCTACGCGCTGACGGTGATCTCCCTGCCGCTGCTGCTCGACCGCGAGATCGACTTCATCACCGCGATGATCACCTCGTGGCAGCTGGTGATGTCGAACCCGGGGCCGATGCTGGCCTGGGCGCTGATCATCGCCACCCTGGTGCTGCTGGCGCTGATCCCGGGGTTTCTCGGCCTCTTCGTGGTGATGCCGGTGCTCGGTCATGCCTCGTGGCATCTGTACCGCCGGGCCGTCGGGTTCGAGGATCGTCCGGCCGTGGGCGCGTGACCCGCCCGGCTGTGCCGCGCTTCTATTCGACGATTTCGATGAGCGAGCCGTCGGGCGCGCGCACCACGGCCTCGTAATACCCGTCGCCCGTCCGCCGCGGCGCAGAGACGAGCAGGCCGTCGGCCTCGAACCGGGCGGCGATGCGGTCGACCTCATCCTGCGACCCGGCCGACAGAGCGACATGCGCCCATCCGCTGGCCTCGCCCGGCGGCGGGGTGACCCACGGCCCTTCCATCAGCTCGATCCGAAGGTCGGCCTCGGGAAGTGTCACGAACCGTGAGACGAAGCCGCGGCGGTTGCGGCTCTCGTAGCGCGGGCCAACCACGGCCGCGAAATACCGCTTCCAGAACGCGGCCGCTGCCTCGACATCATTGGTCCAGAGCGCAACATGGGACAGGTTCACCGGACGATCCTCTCAACGGCCGGGGAGGAGCCCCCGATGAAACAAAACGGCCCCGCCGGGACTGTCCGGAAGGGCCGCGAAACGTTTGAGGGCTTGAGGTCCAAGCCGGGCTCTCTCACCGATCAGGCTTCGGGCTTGGCGCCGATCTTCTTGCCGGAGTTGGTCAGCGGATCTTCCTGGCGCTGCACCGAGCCTTCGAAATGGGCGCCGGACTCGATCGCGATGGTCTTGTGAACGATGTCGCCCTCGACCCGCGCGGTGGCGGTGAGGCGCACCTTCAGCCCGCGCAGCCGGCCGATGATCCGGCCGTTGACGACCACGTCGTCGGCCACGACCTCGCCCTTGACGGTCGCGGTTTCGCCGACGGTGAGCATATGGGCCCGGATGTCGCCCTCGACGGTACCTTCGATCACGATGTCACCGGTGGATTTCATGTTGCCCTTGACCACGAGGTCGGACGACAGGGTCGAAGCCGGTGCCTTCGGCTTCGGCGCGCTGCTGGCGCTCGGCATGGTGCCTGTCGTTTTCGGGGCTTCGGTGGTGGTCGGCGTCACGTCGGGCTCTCCTGCCTGCTTCGGTCCGGGTTCGTTGATCCTGCTTTTAGAAAACATTTCTCGCTGCCTTGATGTAGATCATCGGGTCGATCGGTTGGCCGCTCACGCGGATTTCGTAGTGCAAGTGCGGTCCGGTAGATCTGCCGGAGTTTCCCATATCACCGATCCGCTCTCCGCGCGAGACTCTTTGTCCTTTTCTGACCTTGATGGCGGAAAGATGACCGTAGCGTGTCTCGACACCGAATTCGTGCCTGATCTTGATGAGCCGGCCATAACCGGAGACCCAGCCCGCCTCGATCACCACGCCGTCGGCCGACGCATAGATCGGCGCGCCGACCGGGCCGGCCATGTCGGTGCCGGCATGTAGCCGGCCCCAGCGGCTGCCGAAGCCGGAGGTGTAGCGGAACGAGGATTTCACCGGCATGCCGAACGGCAGTTTTTCCGCAGCGATCCGGTAGAGGTTCATCCGGTCGAGCGCCGACAGGATCTCGTTGGCCCGGGCCGTGTCGGCGTCGAGCGCGCTGTCCTTGGTCGACAGGATCAGCGGCATCAGCGGCCCGCCCTGGCCGGAATAGCCGCGCTTGACGGTGTCGAGAATGTCGGTGGTCGACATGCCGGAGGCCTCGAACATCTTGTCGAGCGGCTCCAGCGAAACGGTGACGGCGTCCTCGAGCTGGCGGAAGATCTGGTCGTTGCGCTCGTCGCGCAGCCGCTGTTCGAAGATCAGGTTCTCGGCAAATTCCGCGGTTTCGGCCGCCTCTGCCGCCTGTGCATCGCGTTCCTGCGCGGTCGCTTCCAGCGCGGCGATCAGGAAGGCGACCGAGGCGTCGGCGCCGGAGGGCGCTTCACCGGGCAGGGGGGCGCCGTTCTCCATGGCTTCGGCCAGGATCGCCTCGAGCGAGGCGCGGGATTCGTCGCGTTCGCCGATGGCATCGCCGAGGTTTTCCTGGATCTTGGTCAAGCCGGCCTCGAATTCGATCCGGGCTTCCTCGGAAGCGAGCAATTCCGATTGCATGGCCGAGATGCGGTCCATCGCCTGGGCGAAACGGGCCTCGGCGGCGAGGGCCTCGCGGGCGCGGGCATCGCGTTCGGTCGCGAGTTGTTGCAGCCGCTGTTCGTAGAAGATCTGGTCGCGCATCGCCTGGTCGCGCACGCTTCCCGAGCCGATCGAGTCCATCATCAACACCGCGGTGGCGATGATCGCCCAGGCGACGAAGGCGGCGCTCACGAACCAGCCGGTCACCTGGGTCAGCGGCGAGACGATCAGGAAGCGGGTGCCCTCATCCGAGCGCAGGAACACCCGCTGCTCGGGGAAACTGCGCTCGAGACCGTGATTCAGTCTGTAGACAAGTCTGTTCAGCACAAGCCCATACCCGTATTCCCCATCCCGTTGTCGCACGTCCCGTCGGCGCAGGTCCCCTTGCCCCTCGGTCCGCGCCCTTGTCTCCGTGATTAACCCGGTCGTATGCGGGAGGCAAGTTGGGCCGGGACAATGAGGAAAACCCACTGTCCCAGCGGCGACAAATTGCCGATTTCGGCTTCATTGTTGCGGGGTTGGCAACAATTATCGGGAGTCGGCGAGGGGCCAGTAGAAATCGGGTGGCAACCCGGCTTCGGCGCGTTTTTCCTCGTTGAACGGCGGCTTCAGGGGCCCGTGGAAGTAGCGCCGGACCAGCGCGTGGAAGGTGTCCTTCGGGTCGAGCTCATGGCGGCCGCAGAGGAAGTGGAACCATTTCGACCCGTAGGCGACATGGCCGACCTCTTCGGCGTAGATCACGCGGAGCGCCTCGACCGCCTGGGTCGCGCCGGCGGCCTCGAACAGGGCGATCATGTCGGGGGTCACATCGAGCCCGCGCGCTTCCAGCACCATCGGCACCACGGCGAGCCGGCCGATGAGATCTTCGGCGGTGTCTTCGGCCGCGCGCCACATGCCGGCGTGCGCCGGAAGGGCGCCGTAATGTGAACCCATCGCTTCAAGTGTGTCGCATACCAGATTGAAATGCTTCGCTTCTTCTCCGGCAGACTTCGCCCAGTCGTCATAGAAGCCCAAGGGCATCGGCGTCGCGGTGAAGCGGGCGACGATATCCCAGTGCAGATCGACCGCGTTGAGCTCGATATGGGCCACGGCATGGAGCAGGGCGATGCGGCCCTTTTCGCTGCCGGGGCGGCGGCGCAGCGCAGCGAGAGGGCCGCCTTGGCGCGGCCGTCCGCCGTCCGCAGCACCGCCTCGGCCATGCCGGCGAGGGTCTGGCTCACAGCGCGCGCACCGCGGCGAGCACCTCTTCGGCGTGGCCGGCAACCGTCACTTTCGGCCAGACCCGTGCAACCTTGCCGTCGGCCCCGATCAGCACCGTGGTGCGCACGATCCCCATGTAGGTTCGCCCGTAGTTCTTCTTCTCGCCCCAGACCCCGTAGCGTTCACAGACGTCCGCCTCGGCATCCGAAAGCAGCGGCATCGTCAGCCCCTGGTTGGCAGCGAAATTGGCCTGCCGCTTGACCGTGTCCTTGGAGATCCCGAGCACCGCGGCGCCGGCAGCTTCGAAATCCGCCATCCGGGCGGTAAAATCGCAGGCCTCGGTGGTACAACCGGGGGTCGAGGCCTTGGGGTAGAAGAACAGCACCACCGGACGCCCGGCAAAATCCGCCAGACCGACCGGATCGCCATTGTCGCGGGGCAGGGTGAAATCCGGCGCTTTCGCGCCGATTGGAACGAGTTCGGTGGACATGGCTTTGCTTCCTTTACACGATCAACTAGATCCCGTTTTCTAGGGCGGCAGGCAGCCAGGGGGAAGCCGGATTACGTCAAGGAACGCCGGGAAACGGTGAAGAGCGAGCCAGGGCGCACATGAGCGACAGCACATCCCGCGAGACCCGATCCGTTGCGCGCGGGCTCGATGTGGCCCGTGCCGCCGCTTGGCGACCGCGGCGCTGGCATTTTCACCTGTCGATCTGGTCGCTGGTTGCCATCCTCATGATATCGTTCGGCCTGGTTCTGAGCTCGATGGCTCTGACCGGTCGCGTGATCGTGCTGCCGGCCTGGGTGACCGTGCGGGTCACCGACGAAATGAACGCGGCCCTGCCCTCGGGGTCGGTCTCCTTGGCCCGCGTCGAAGCCGGGCTGACGCGGACCGGACGCCCCAGGCTGCGGTTGGTCGATGTCGGGCTGCGCGACGCGAGCGGCTTGACGCTGGCGCAGCTCAACGCGGTCGAGGGCAGCTTCGGGCTGCGCGCCGCTCTGGTCGGCCGCCTCGAGCCGGATACCGTCGCGCTGCAAGGGGCGCAGGTGACCCTCCGCAGGCTCGCCAACGGCGCCTTCGACCTCGCGCTCGGCACCAACATCGGCGCCACCGGCAACCTTGCGACCCTTCTCGACGGGGTCGACGCGGTGTTCGACAGCGGGCCGGCTGCGAGCGTCACCGGGTTGAGCGCCACCGATCTCACCGTCACGCTCGAAGACGCCCGGTCGGGCCGGGTCTGGCAGGTGACGGACGGCACGCTGGAAATCCTGCCGCAGGCCGCGTTCACCGACACGACCGTGCGCTTCAACGTGTTCAACCAGACCGAAGAGCTGGCCACCATCGAGTTTTCCTTCCGCTCGGCGCGCGACAGCTCCGAGGCGAACCTGGCCGTCCGGTTTCAAAACGCCGCCGCCCGCGACATCGCCGCGCAATCGCCGGTCATGGCCTTCCTGAGCGTCATCGATGCCCCGATCTCCGGGGCGCTGCGCACCACGGTCGATCCGTCCGGCGGTCTCGAAGAACTGGCCGGCACGCTCCAGATCGGCGCCGGCGCGCTGTCGCCGGTTCCGGGCGCGCCGCCGGCCCAGTTCGACGGCGCCAAGATCTACATCGACTTCGACCCGATCCGGCAGCGCATCGACTTCAGCGGCGCGTCGGTCGAAAGCGAGATCGGCACCGTCGAGGCGGAGGGCCACGTCTACCTCGCCGACTTCCGGGGCGGCTGGCCCAACAGCTTCATCGGCCAGGTGCAGATCCCCCGCGCCACGCTCGCGCCGCCGGACTTCTTCGCCGCCCCCCTGGAGATCGACAGCGGCACCGCCGACCTGCGCCTGAGGCTCGATCCGTTCCAGATCGATTTCGGCCAGATCGTCGCCCATCGCGGCGACAACCGCTACGAAGCGCGCGGGGCGCTCGGTGCCGATGGCGAGGGCTGGTGGATCTCGCTCGATGCAGGTTTCGAACGCGCGAGCCGCGAAGAGGCCCTGGCGCTCTGGCCGACCGCGGTCGTGCCCAAGACCCGCGACTGGGTTGCCAGTCACGTCTCCGGTGGCGAGGTGGTCGACGGCACGCTCGCTTTCCGCAAGCTGGCGGACGGCAAGCTCAAGATGAACGGCACCTTCGGGGTCGAGGGCGCGACCGTCCGCCCGGTCGCCGGGCTCGCACCGCTCGAGGTCGCCCGCGGCTATGTCAGCCTCGCCCCGAAACAGACGGTGATCGCGGCCGAGGCGGCACAGATGATCGCCCCCGGCGGTGCGGCGCTCGACCTGTCCGGCACCAGCTACCTGGTGCCGAATACGCCGCCCGGCGAGGTGAAATTCGGCACGATCAATCTCAAGCTCACCGGTGCCGCGCGCGGCGTGCTGTCGGTGCTCGCCGAAGAGCCGTTCACCATCTTCGACGGGGCGGGCGGGGATCTCGGTCCCGACATGGCGCGCGGTGCCGTGACGGCAACGGGGCGGGTCAGCTTCCCGCTGATCCCTGGCCCGCTGGCGGTCTCGGATTTCAACTACGACATCTCCGCCCGGCTGGAGGATGTCTCCTCCGACGTGCTGATCGAGAACAAGCTGCTGGTCGCCGACGCGCTGGATCTGCATGCCAGCAATGCCGGGATCGAGGTGACGGGCCCGGTCCGGATCGGGCTCGCCCGCGCCCAGGGCACCTGGATGATGCCGATGGTGAACGGCGTGAGCCTGCCGGCAACGATTGCCGGAACGCTTGAAATCACCCCGCAGAGCCTCAGCGAATTCGGCCTCGAGGCGATCGCCGATCTGGTGTCCGGCAGCACCCGTGGCCGGTTCGATATCGATCTCGGCGCCGCGGGCGAGGCCCCGCGCCTGGTGCTGTCGTCCGATCTCGGCGGGCTGGGCATGAAAATCCCCGGGACCGGCTGGCAGAAACCGCCGGATGCGACCGGGGCCCTGACGGTCAAGGCGCTGCTCGGCGATCGTCCGGAAGTGACCGCGCTCGAGATCGAGGCCCCGCGCCTGAAGGCAAAGGGGACGGTCACCACGGCGGAAGGCGGCGGGCTCGGCGAGGCGAAATTCGATCGCGTCCAGCTCGGCGGATGGCTCAACGCCCCGGTGGTGCTCACCGGGCGCGGTGCCGGCCTGCCGGTGGCGATCGCGGTACCCGGCGGCGTGATCGACCTGCGAGCGACCGAGTTCGGCGACAACAGCGGGGCCGGCGGGCCGCCGGGGCCGCGCCGGCCGCTGACCCTTGCGCTCAACCGGTTGATCGTGACCGACAACATCCAGTTTCGAAACCTGCGCGCAGATCTCGACCTGGCCGGCGGGTTGTCGGGGACTTTCTCGGGCCGGATGTCGGAAGTGAAGGGGAACAAGGTCGAAGGCAGCGTCGCCCAGACCGCATCCGGCACCGCGTTCCGGATGAGGTCGAACCGCGCCGGCGGGGTGCTGCGCGAGACCAAGATCTTCAGCAAGGCGCAGGGCGGCCAGCTCGACCTGACCCTGGCGCCGGTCGCCGGGGTCGGCACCTACGAGGGCGAGTTCTCCATCACCGACGCGCGCATCGTCAATGCCCCGGCCATGGCCGACATGCTTGCCGCCATCTCGGTGGTCGGGCTGGTCGATCAGTTGCAGGGCGACGGGATCCGCTTCACCAAGGTCGAGGGACGGTTTCGGCTCGACCCCAATGCCGTCACCTTGTACCGCTCCTCCGCCGTGGGGCCCTCGATGGGGATCTCGCTCGACGGGTATTATGATATGACCGGCGGCCAGGTCGACATGCAGGGCGTGCTTTCGCCCCTGTTCATCGTCAATGCGCTGGGGCGGGTGTTTTCTCCCCGCGACGGCGAGGGGCTGGTGGGCTTCAACTTCACCCTCAAGGGGGCCGCCGACAGCCCCGAGGTCGGGGTCAATCCGCTGTCGATTTTGACCCCGGGCGTGCTGCGCGAGATCTTCCGCCGCGCGCCCCCCGAAGCGCCCGAAGCGGCGCAAGAGTGAGCCGATGACCACGACCGATCCGAAATCCGCCCCTGCGGCGGACCCGAGAGCCGCCAGCGCCGCCGAGGCGCCGGGCGCGCGCCTTGCCGACTACGATTTCGACCTGCCGGACGCGCTGATCGCCACCCGTCCGGCGCGACCGCGCTCGTCGTCGCGGATGCTGGTGGCGACCCGGGGTCGGATCACCGACGCACGGGCGATCGAGCTGCCCGATTTCCTGCACCCCGGCGACCGGCTGGTGCTGAACGACACGCGGGTGATCCCGGCGCGGCTGCGCGGCGTCCGCCGGCGGGGGACGGCGGCGGCGGCGATCGAGGCGACGCTGCTGGAGCCCGCCGCCACGGGGGGCTGGAGCGCGCTGGTGAAGCCGTTGCGCAAGCTCAAGGACGGCGAAGAGATCGTCTTCGGCAGCGGCCTCACCGCCCGGTTCGGTGGGCGCGACGTGGGCGGCCAGGCGGTGCTGCACTTCAACCTGACCGGTACGGCGTTCGACGCCGCCCTGGCCGAGGCCGGCGAGATGCCGCTGCCACCCTATATCGCGGCCAAGCGACCGGCCGACGCGCAGGACCGCGACGACTACCAGACGATCTGGGCCGAGCGTCCCGGCGCGGTGGCCGCACCGACCGCGTCGTTGCACTTCGACGCGGCGCTCCTGGCTGCGCTCCGCGCGCGCGGCGTCGAGACCACCCGGGTCACGCTGCATGTCGGTGCGGGCACCTTCCTGCCGGTCAAGGTCGAGGATCTGAGCACGCACCGGATGCATGCCGAATGGGGCGAGGTGACGCCGGAGGCCGCCGCCGAGATCGCCGCCACCCGGGCCGCCGGCGGGCGGATCGTGCCGGTCGGGACCACGGCGCTCAGGCTGATCGAAAGCGCCGCCGGTTCGGGCAGGATCGGGCCCTGGCGGGGGGAAACCGACATCTTCATCCGGCCCGGATACCGGTTCCGGGTGACCGACGCCTTGATGACCAATTTCCACCTGCCGAAATCGACCCTGATGATGCTGGTCTCGGGCCTGATGGGGTTCGATCGGATGCGTGCCATCTATGCCCACGCCATCGCCGAGCGCTACCGGTTCTTCAGCTACGGCGATGCGTCGCTGCTCTTGCCGGGAGAGGCCTGAAACCGCTGCGCCGTGGGGGCCAGCCCCCACACCCCCGAGGTATTTGTGAACCAAAGAAGAGCCGCGCAGCAGGCGCCGTTGTGCACGTTTCGGTGACGAACTGTGCACGGATCCGTGACCATCGGCCGCGCCGGCTTCACTGCACCCTGGCCCTTGGGCGAGGCATTCGCGGTTCGGGAAAACCGCCACCACCGCATTTCGTTGACGTTCTGACGCCAGGGTTTCGCGCGACACCCGCGACCCGCTTCGATCTCGGGCGGGTTTCGAATTCACCCGGTGTCTCGGGTGTTTCTCGAAACGCCCAAGAGCGGCGGCGTCCGATCACGACCGGTCCCGGGGATCCTGCCGGGCGGTGATGCCGTCTGCACACAAGGACCCGTAAGGTCAGGTATTCATGTGATCCCTTCCGCCCCGGCGCCGATCCCGTCTGCCCATCCGGCAGCAAACCGGGCGAACCGTGCCGGATCGTCCGGCCCGTCAATGGACAATGAAACCGGGTGCAGATCCCGGATCGGTTCGGTTTCTGCGTTGCGGCGATATCCGTAGGGATTCACAACCGGCGCCGCCCCCTCTGCCATCGACGACCGTTCACCTCGGTCCACACAGCTCGGGGGTGCGGGGGCCCGCGTGTGCCCGCCCGGGCCGACGTGCCACGGCGCGGTGACACTACTCCTCCCACCACCAGAGGTCGGGCTGGAACCCGAGCCAGTCGCCGTACATCGGCACATGGTCGGGGTAGTGCAATTGCTTCACATGGGCGACATGGCTCAGGTTCGAATACCAGATCGGGATCACGTAGCGCCCCGCGGTCAGCAGCCGGTCGAGCGCCTTGGTGGCGGCGGTGAACTCCTCCTGCGAGGTCGCTTCGAGCATCGTGTCGATCATCGCGTCGATGGCGGGGCTCTCGACCCCCATCCAGTTGCGCGATCCCGCCTCCTGCGCCATCGCCGCGCCCCAGTAGAGCTTCTGCTCGTTGCCGGGGCTGAGCGACAGGCCGCGCACGTAGGGCGCCATGTCGAAATCGAAGGCCTGGGTCCGTTCCTTGTACTGCGCGCTGTCGACCGCGGTGACGCTGGGCGTGATGCCGAGACGCTCCAGAGCCGCCATGTAGATGTCGAGGATATTGCGGCTCTCGGTGGCGTTCTGGCTCACCAGGATCTCGAAGGTGAAAGGCTGGCCGTCGGCCCCGACCATCTTGCCGTTTTCCACCCGGTAGCCGGCCTCTTCCATCAGCGCCATCGCCGCGCCGATGCCGGCGCGGTTGCGCTCGGAGCCGTCGGAGACGGGCAGGGTGTAGCCCTCGAGCACGCCGGGCAGGAGCTCGCCTGAGAAGGGCGCGAGCAGGGCGGCGACGCGACCCGCGGCGGGCGCCTCGATATCGGCCCCGAGTACCGAGTTGTCGAAGTAGCTCCTGATCCGGGGCAGGGTGCCGCCGTTCAGCGTGGCGTTGATGAATTCGAAGTTGAACGCCTGGATCATCGCCTCGCGCACGCGCCAGTCGCTGAATTGGCTTTTTCGCGTATTCATCACGAAGCCGTTGATGCCGGTGGGGCGCTGGTGTGGGATATCGGAGAGCACGACGTCGCCCGCCGCCACCGCCGGGAAGTCGTACTGGGTTTCCCATTTCTTCTCGTTGGTCTCGCGGTGGGTCGAGGCTTCGCCGGCCTTGAAGGCTTCGAACACCACGTCGCCGTCGCCGTAATAGTCGAACCGGATCTCGTCGAGATTGGCCTGGCCTTGCATGAAGGGCACATCGGCCCCCCAGTAGTCGGGGTTGCGCTTGAGAACGAGGTGGCGGCCGGTCTCGAAATCGTCGATCACGTAAGGGCTGGAGCCGATGGGGATGATGTCGATGCCGCTGGCCTCGAAATCGACCCCCTGCCACTGCGCCTTCTTCAGGATCGGCCGCATGCCCATCAGCAGCGCGAGCTCCCGGTCGGGCTCGTTGAAGGTGAAGCGCACCGAGCGCGGGCCGGTCTGCTCCATCGCGGCGACCTTGGCCCAGGTGCCGGCGTAGCGCGGATGCCCCTGGCTGCCGAGAATCTCGTAAGACCACATCACGTCTTCGACGGTGACCGGACTGCCGTCCGAGAACCGGGCCGCTTCGCGCAGGGTGAATTCGACCCAGGAGCGGTCGGGCGGGGTATCGATGGTTTCGGCGAGCAACCCGTAGAGGCTGAAGGGCTCGTCGTAGCTGCGGCCCATCAGGGTTTCGAACAGCATGTACTGGAGCTGCCAGGGCGCGTTGCCCTTGCGGATCACCGGGTGGAGCGAATCGAAACTGCCCGATTCGGCGAAGACGATCCGGCCGCCTTTCGGGGCGTCCGGGTTGGCCTGGGGCAGGTGGGTGAAATCCGCCGGCAGCGCCGGGGCCCCGTACATGGCGATCCCGTGTGCCGGTTCGGCGTTGACAGGGCCAGCGAGAAGGCCCGAAATTAGAGCGACAAGGCCAAGAATCGTTCGGGATTGTGCAATCAGGCGGTGGGTGAGTCTGGGTCGCATTTGGGCAATGTTCCTCCACGATCCGCGTTTCGTTGCTGTGGATGGTACTGAGCGGCGCCAAGCATTTCAAACTTTTAGCTTGGAAAGGTCCACGGGAGACGCTATAACTAGGCCACTGCTCGATAGGTTTCTTGCCTGTATGAAACCTGCCTCAATGACTTAACGCCGGCCTTGTGCCGGCGTTTTTTTTTGGCGCCTGTCACGGTGGGGTCGGGCCGGACTGTGGGGCAGGGGGGGCACGGCTCAGAGCAGGCCGAGAACGAGCTTGGCCGCGATCGCCAACATCGTCACCCCGATCACCGCGTCGAGGATGCGCCATGCCGCTCTGGACCGCATCGCCGGGGCGAGCAGGCGTGCGCCGTACCCGAGCCCGAAAAAGAAGACGAAACTCGCGCTGGTGGCGCCGATGCCGAAGGCCAGCCGTTCGCCCGCTTCGGCGAAACCGGTCGAGACCGCGCCGATCAACCCGAGCGTGTCGAGATAGACATGCGGGTTGAGCCAGGTGAAGGCGGCAGCGATGGCCAGAGTCCGGGTCAGGCTCCGGGCCTGTTCGCCGGCTCCGAGCGCATGGCCGCCGCGCCAGGCGGCATGAAGCCGCGAGACACCGTAGCCGATCAGAAAGGCCGCCCCGCCCAGGCTCATCACCCAGGGCAGCCCCGGCCAAAGGGCGGTCAGCGCGCCGAACCCGGCAACCCCGGCGGCGATCAGGAGCGCGTCGGACGCGGCACAGAAGAAAGCCAGCGCGAAGACATGGCTGCGCTGCAGCCCCTGACGCAGGACGAAGGCATTCTGGGCGCCGATGGCGAGGATCAGGCTGAGGCCGGTGAAGAATCCGGTCAGGGCCGCCGCGGTCATGCCTCGGCGGGGTCGGCGGCGGCGGCTTCGAGCGCGTCCTTGGCGTCCTTGCCGTTCGGGTAGACGAGACCGGCCGAGATCACCAGCTTGGCCGAGTCCTCGATCGACATGTCCAGCTCGATCACCGAATGGCGCGGCACGAACAGCAGGAACCCGCTGGTCGGGTTCGGTGTGGTCGGCAGAAAGACCGAGACCAGCTCCTCGTCGATCGGGATCCGTTTGTCGATCTCACCCTTGGCCGAGGTCGAGATGAAGGCGATGGCCCAGAGCCCCTTGCGCGGGTATTCGATCAGGCAGGCCTTGTCGAATTTCGACTCCTGCTGGGCAAAGACCGTCTCGGCGATCTGTTTCACGCCGGAATAGAGCGACCGCACCACCGGCATCCGGTCGACCAGCCGCTCGCCCCAGGCGAGCAGGCTTCGCCCGATCACCCCCTTGGCAATGAAACCGACGATCGAGGTGAAGATCAGGAACAGCACCACGCCGACGCCGCGGACGTTGACATGGATGTTCTCGCCGAACAGGGCGAGGAACCAGGGGCTCTGGCCGAACAGGCGCTCGATGATCGCGTCCGGGTGGTAATAGCCGGGAACGAACGGCATCACCCAGCTGTCGATCCAGCCGACGAAGGTCCAGATCAGCCACAGCGTGATGGCGATCGGCACCACGACGACGAGCCCCGCCAGGAAGTTGTTGCGGAACGCCGTGACCGGCCGCAGCAGCCACCGGCGCAGCCGCGATTTTTCGGCGTGCGGGTGCTCGGCGTCGGTGCTCATCTGCTTGAGGTCTTTGAGGTCCATGGGTCCCGGTCTTGCCGCTGCGGTAGCCGGTTATTTAGGGGGTTTGCGGCAGCGCGGCAATGGGCCATGGGTTCAGATAACGCGCGTTTGTCATGCGCCACCGGCAAAAGCGCGGGCGATTTGCGCACCCAGCCGGGCGTTGTTTTTCACCAGAGCGATGTTGGCGGTGAGCGAGGCGCCGTCGGTGGCATGGAAAATATGGTCGAGCAGGAAGGGCGTCACCGCCTTGGCGGCAATGCCTTGCGCTTCGGCCGCGGCGAGCGCGGCGGCGATGACCGGGGCGAGGGTCTCGGCCGGGATCTCGTCGGCCAGCGGGATCGGGTTGGCGACGAACTGGCCGCCGGGCAGGCCCATCTGCGCCCTGATCTCGGCGGCGCGGGCAATGTCCTCGGGCCTGTCCATGCGAAGCGGGGCCGACAGCCCCGACGAGCGCGACCAGAAGGCGGGCACCTCGTCCTGTCCGAACGCGATCACCGGGACGCCGTTGGTTTCCAGCACTTCCAGGGTCTTGGGGATGTCGAGGATCGCCTTGGCCCCCGCCGCGACCACGGTGACGGGTGTCTGGGCGAGTTCGGCGAGGTCGGCGGAGATGTCGAAACTGGTTTCCGCGCCGCGGTGGACGCCGCCGATGCCGCCGGTGGCGAAGACCCGGATGCCGGCGAGATGGGCGGCAATCATCGTCGCGGCGACGGTGGTGGCGCCGCTGCCGCCGGTGGCCAGGCAAGCGGCGAAATCGGCACGTGAGAGCTTGGCGACGCCTTTGGCCTGGCCAAGCGCGTCGAGCTCCTGCTCGGTGAGGCCGACGTGAAGCCGGCCGTCGAGCACCGCGATGGTCGCCGGTATGGCGCCCGCGGCGCGCACGGTGGCCTCGACGGCGCGCGCGGTCTCGACGTTCTGCGGCCAGGGCATGCCGTGGGTGATGATGGTGCTTTCGAGGGCGACGAGGGCCGCGCCTGTCGCCTTGGCGGCGGCGACTTCGGGCGAATAGGCGATATCGATCATGGCAGGGTCCGTTTCTAATGCAGAAGTCTTGGCGCGCCCCGTCCGGAGTCCGCGCGGTGATCGGAGGCCGACGACAGGGCGCAGGCGGCGCTCATGCCGGGTCTTTCCCCGAGACGTAGGTTGCCGCGGCCCGCAGCGCCGTCTCCAGCGCCGTGCCGCCGGTCGCCCCGCGCGCCTGAGCGGCGATATGGGCGGCCATGAAGGTGTCGCCGGCACCGGTGACGCGGGCCTGTTCCACCCTGGGCGGGGTCGCCGCGACCACGCCGGACGCGGTCGCTTCCGCCGCCTCGCTTGCGCCGTTGGTCACCAGCGCCTGGGCCACGCCGGCGGCGACCAGCGCCTCGGCCGCGCGCGCCGCGGTGGTGAAGGCGGAGCCGAGGATCAGGCCGGCCTCTTCGAGGTTGACGTAGAAGGTGGCCGCCGGGTGGCCGATGAGCGGCCTGAGGCGCCGGGCCTTGCCGGGGCTCGCGGGCGCGACCCTGAGGTCGGCGGCGGCCAGTGCCGGCCGTGTGGCGATCTCGCCGAGCAGGGCCTCGGTGAGGTTGCCGTCGAGGGCGGCGAAGCCGTCCCAGGGCGCGTCGGGGCGGCCGAGCGGGCCCGTCTCCAGCGGCCGCAGGATATTGTCTCCGGCCGCCTCCAGCGTGTGGGCGTCGGCGATGGCGGCGACCAGCCCTTCGCTCGACTCGATCGCCATGTAGCGATCCGTCGGCAGATCGGGGGTGCGCCAGATGTGGTCGGTGACCAGGCCGAGGCGGTTGCAGGCCGCGACCAGTTCGTCGCCCTCGGCGTCCTCGCCGATCGCGGTGAGCAGGACCGGCCGCAAGCCGAAGCGCTGGAGCCCCATCGCGATGTTCATCGCCACCCCGCCGGGGCCGCGGGTGATCCGTCCCGGCACGTCATTGCCCAGCCGCATCGGCAGGTGCGCGCGGCCGATCACGTCCCACAGGACCGAACCGATGCAGAGGATGTCGTGCGAGGCGGCCATGCGCCGCTTGTCGCAAGCCAGAGCAGGGGTTGCAATAGCGCGCATTCGGCGGTAGGACGCGCGCACTTCACAGGCGGGGCTTGGGCCATTCGGGGGAGACATCCCCGTTCGGTCCGCCGGTTGGGAAGCGCGGGCTTAATCCCTGCGTGACCCTGATGGCTCCGCCGAGGCGCAAACCGGAAAGGAACCTGATATGGCGCTCCCCGAGTTCTCGATGCGTCAGCTCTTGGAAGCTGGCGTTCACTTCGGCCACCAGACCCAGCGGTGGAATCCCCGCATGGGCGAATACATCTACGGTGCCCGCAACGGGATTCACATCCTCGACCTCACCCAGACCGTGCCGATGCTCGACGCGGCGCTGAACGTGATCCGCGAAACCGTGGCCAAGAACGGCCGCGTGCTGTTCGTCGGCACCAAGCGCCAGGCCTCGAAGCCGGTCGCCGATGCCGCCGAACGCTCGGCGCAGTACTACATGAACCACCGCTGGCTCGGTGGCACGCTGACCAACTGGCAGACCGTCTCGCAGTCGATCAACCGGCTCAAGGCGATCGACGAGCAGCTTGCGGCCGGTGCCGAGGGCCTGACCAAGAAAGAGCGCCTCCACATGGAGCGTGACCAGGCGAAGCTGCAGGCCTCGCTCGGCGGCATCCGCGAGATGGGCGGGCTGCCGGATCTTCTGTTCGTCATCGACGTGAACAAGGAAGACCTCGCCGTCGCCGAAGCCAACAAGCTCGGCATCCCGGTCGTCGCCGTGGTCGACACCAATTGCTCGCCCAACGGCGTCGATTACGTGATCCCCGGCAACGACGACGCGGCGCGCGCCATCGCGCTCTATTGCGACCTGGCGGCGCGCGCAGCGCTCGACGGCATGTCGGGTCAGATGGAGGCCGCGGGCATCGACATCGGCGCCCTCGAGGAGGTTCCGGCCGAAGAAGCCGTGACGGCCCCCGCCGAGGATGCGGCCGAGGCCAGCGAGACGCCCGAGACCCCGGCCGGGGCCTGATCCCGTCACACAGCCGATACCGGGGGCGGGCTCACCCGTCCCCGGGGACGTTTTTTGAAGGAGAGCCGATATGGCAATCACCGCTGCACTTGTAAAAGAACTGCGCGACATGACCGGCGCGGGCATGATGGACGCGAAGAAGGCGTTGGTGGAAACCGGCGGCGAGATGGACGCCGCGGTCGACTGGCTGCGCACCAAGGGTCTCGCCACAGCCGCGAAGAAATCCGGCCGCGTGGCCGCCGAAGGGCTCGTCGGGGTGGCCGTGGACGGCGGCAGGGGCGTCGCCGTCGAGGTCAATGCCGAGACCGACTTCGTCGCCAAGAACGCCGAGTTCCAGGAGATGGTCGCCGGCATCACCCGGGCGGCCCTCGGCGTGGCCGACGTCGAGGCGCTGGCCGGCGCCGCGCTCGACGGCAAGACCGTGGCCGATGTGGTGACCGACAAGATCGCCAAGATCGGCGAAAACATGTCGCTGCGCCGCATGGCCGTGCTCGAAGGCGACGTGGTGGCCTCCTATGTCCACAACGCCGCGGCCGAGGGCATGGGCAAGATCGGCGTGCTGGTCGCGCTCAAGGGCGGCGACGAAGCCTTCGGCAAGCAGGTGGCGATGCACGTCGCGGCGGCCAACCCCGCCTCGCTCGGCGAAGCCGACCTCGACCCGGCCGTGCTCGCGCACGAGCGCCAGGTGCAGATCGACATCGCCAAGGAATCGGGCAAGCCGGAAGCCGTCATCGAGAAGATGATCGAGGGCCGGATGAAGAAGTTCCTCTCCGAGGTCACCTTGCTCGGCCAGAACTTCGTCATCAACCCGGACCTGACGGTCGCCAAGGCCGCCGCAGAGGCCGGCGCCGAGATCCTCGGCTTCGTGCGGATGGCGGTCGGCGAAGGCATCGAGAAGCGCGAAGACGACTTCGCCGCCGAGGTTGCCTCGATGGCGAAGGGCTGACCGGTCCGATAGACCGGGGCAGGGCGGTCGCGTGCCCCCCGGCGCCGGACCACATGAAACGGCGCCAGACATGATCTGGCGCCGTTCTTGGTTTCGAGCGCCTGGATGGGGATGGAACGCGCCCGAACTTGCAGTGAATGGCGGAAACGAGTCCGGCCGGGAATGAGGAATTCCCGCAAGGCGAAAGACCCGCGCCGGACTGGCGCGCTGTCCTCAGCCGCATCACAACCGGTCCCCGAGCCGTCGCCCACGGAACAGGCTGAGGCTAAGGGATCCCACGGCCGCGCATAGGCGGGGATTCCATACCGTGCGTTCGAATCCTTCTTGAGAACTGTTCTATGACGACCGGTAACGCCCCGGTTTTCCTCACGTTTCTGTGAGCGCGCCCGCGCGCCTTGGGCCCGTTCCCGCGGTCGGAGGCGATCGGCCGCATTCGCCGGGCACAGACGGTGGTGACCGGATCCGCAGCGGTTTCGCCCGGCGACGCGTCGAACGGCGCGCCAGGTCGGATCAGGGCGCGGGCGGATCGCCGGGCACACCGACGGGCTCGCGGTCGGGGCAAGAGGGTGCCGCCGATCCCGCCAGCGTGTAGATCTGGTTCTGGAACGCGGCTTTCAACACGGCCTGCGCGGTGGTGCCGACCCGGAGCTTTTCGCGGGCAAGCCGCAGGTGCTTTTCCACGGTGGCCATGCTGACGCCCATGATCGTGGCGATATCCTGATAGGATTTGCCATCGCCGACCCATTCCAGCGCCTCGCGCTGACGGCGCGACAATGCGCTGCCATGTCCCGGTCGCGGCAGCGACAGGAGCTTCAGATGCAGAACGTTGTTCATCGTCCAGATTTTCCGCCCCTGGGCGGCCCAGACGGCGTCGAGATCGGCCTGGGTGAGGTCCGGCGCCCCGGTCAGCGAGGCCATCGCGAAGGTACGGGCATTGGTGTCGGCGATGCTCAGCGTGTAACCCGCGGTCACATCCATCGATTGGTGAAAGGCGACGATCTCGCGTTCCCGCTCGGATAGCCCAGCCGGGTTCCGCCAGAGCTCGCCCCAGCCGATGGCGCCGGTGTTGTTGCGCGCCCAGTGCATCCCGGGCGCATCGCGAAACATCTCCTCGCCGATGAAGGCGGCGTTGTAGGCGGGCGGGTGATTGGAAAGCACCATGGCATCGGCGAAGTCGCCCAGCGATCCGTTGGCGCTGGCCACCCGGGTGAGCCCGTAGATCACCCGGTCGAAACCGAAACCCGCCATCGTGCGGCAGTGAAGGTCCCAGGCGTCTTCCAGCCGCTGGGCAGCGGCTATGCCTTCCATGTACTCCAGCATCAAAGGCGCCTCCGTGCGGGGCCTTCAGACGGGTATCCGGGGCGGAAATACGCCGGTGGGTCGCAGGTCGTTTGTCGCATGGCTAATATAATGTCCCGACGGGTATCGTGACGAGCAAAGACGCGTTTGTCAAAGCGCCTCTGGCGAGGATCGCCGAATTGATCGCCGCACCGGGCCTGTCCGACATATTACATAATACTGATTATGCGACTTATGGTGACCGCCGTCGGCCATTCCCCGGAGGTCGATTGTGTGCGCCCTTTAGCGCGCGCGCCGTTGCCCGCATGATGGCTGTGCCCTGGCATCGCACGCGCCTCTCCGCACCGGTCTCGGCGCGAACGGGATCGTCACCCGAGGGAATATCCGGTGCCGCGCACGGTGCGCAGCGGATCTTCCCCGCCGGTCTGGCGCAAAGCCTTGCGCAGACGGCCGACATGGACATCGACCGTGCGGGTGTCGACGAAGACATCCCGCCCCCAGACCCGATCGAGCAGCTGTTCGCGGCTCCAGACCCGCCCGGGCTTTTCCATCAGCGTCGACAGCAGCCGGAATTCGGTCGGACCGAGCTTGATCTCGGCGCCCGCCCTGGTCACCCGGTGGCTGTCGCTGTCGAGCACGATGTCGTCGTATTCCAACAGCCCGCCGACGGAACCGGGCCTGGTCCGTCTGAGCTGGGTGCGGATCCGTGCCATCAGCTCGCTGACCGAATACGGCTTGACCATGTAGTCGTCCGCACCCGTCTCGAGGCCCCGCACTCGGTCCATCTCTTCGGTCCTGGCCGAGAGCATTATGACAGGCGTTTCAATGCCTTGCCGGCGGCTTTTCAACCTCCGAAGCACCTCGATACCGCTTACGCCCGGCAGCATCCAGTCGAGAAGAACCAGATCCGGCGCGACCTCGTCGACCAGCAGAAGGGCATCGTCGCCATTGTCCGCGACAGCCACGTCATAGCCATCCGAGGTGAGATTATAGTGCAATACCTCACGCTGCGCCGGTTCGTCTTCTACCAGCAAGATCAGCGGCTTATCGACGCTCATTCATCTGCCTCTCCGAGCCCCGCCTCCTGGATCCGGTACACAGGAGAGGTGTCTTTCGGACGCTTCTCCTCGGGCATTTCGCCGGTTGTCAGGTAGATCACCTGGTCGGCTATCGCGGTCACGTGGTCACCGGCCCGTTCGATGTTCTTGGCGATGAAATGCAGATGCATGCAGGCGGTGATGTTGCGCGGATCCTCCATCATGAAGGTGAGGAATTCGCGAAACAGCGCGTTGTACATCTGATCGACTTCGAGGTCGCGCTGGCGGACCTGTTCGGCCAGGGCCGCATCCCGGCGCATATAGGCGTCGAGCCCGTCCGACAGCATCAGCCGCACCTCCTTGGCCATGCGTTCGACCGCCCCGGCCGCGCCCTCGATCGGGCTGAGCTGGGCCAGTACCGGGGTGCGTTTGGCCATGTTCTTCGAGTAGTCACCGATGCGTTCGAGGTTGGCGGCGACCTTCATCACCGTGAGCACGGTGCGCAGATCCGAGGCGATCGGCTGGCGCAGGGCCAGCACCCGGGCGCAGTCGATGGTGATCTTCTCGTCGAGCGCGTCGATCTGCTTGTCGGCGAGGCGCACCTTTTCGGCAAGATCGACGTCGCGCGCCTTCAAGGCTTCGGCGCCCTGGCGGATGTTTTCCTCGACCAGGCCGCCCATCTTCATCAGCGCGGCCTGGATCGCTTCGAGATCGCGGTCGAACGCCGCGGCGATGTGCTGTTTTTCGCTCATAGCTCGGGTGGGCCTCCCTGCCCCGTCAGCCGATCCGGCCGGTGATGTAGCTTTCGGTCCGCGGATCCTGCGGATTGGTGAAGATCGTGTCGGTGTCGTCGTATTCCACCAGGTGGCCGAGGTGGAAAAAGGCGGTCTTCTGGCTCACCCGCGCGGCCTGTTGCATCGAGTGGGTCACGATCACCACCGAGAAGTTCTGCCTGAGCTCGTCGATCAGCTCCTCGATCTGGGCCGTGGCGATCGGGTCGAGCGCCGAGCAGGGTTCGTCCATCAAGAGCACTTCCGGCGCGGTCGCCACCGCGCGGGCGATGCAGAGGCGCTGCTGCTGACCGCCGGAGAGGCCGGTGCCCGGTTCGGCCAGCCGGTCCTTCACCTCGTCCCAAAGCGCGGCGCGGCGCAGCGATTGCTCGACGATCTCGTCGAGCTCGGCCTTGGTCCGCGCCAGCCCGTGGATCCGCGGCCCATAGGCGATGTTGTCGTAGATCGACTTCGGAAACGGGTTCGGCTTCTGGAACACCATGCCGACGCGGGCCCTGAGCTGCACCGGATCGACCGCGGCGGCGTTGATGTCTTCGCCGTCGAGCCGGATGTCGCCCTCGACCCGGCAGATCGGGATGGTGTCGTTCATCCGGTTGAGGCAGCGCAGGAATGTGGTCTTGCCGCAGCCCGAGGGGCCGATGAACGCGGTCACGGTCTTGTCGAGAATGTCGACGTTCACGTCCTTGATGGCGTGGTTGTCGGCGTAGTAGACCTGCACGTCGCGGGCCTGGAATTTCAGGTCTGTCTGGTCCACGAGATCGCGTCCTTCGATATTGTCTTTCATGGGGGGATCCCTTCCTACCAGCGGCGTTCGAACCGACGGCGCAGCACGACGGCGACGATGTTCATCGCCATGAGGAAGACCAACAGGATGATGATCCCGCCCCAGGCGCGTTCATAATAGGCCGGATCGGCCCGTTTCGACCATTCGTAGATCTGTGCGGGCATCGCCGAATTCGGGCTGAGGAAACCGTCAACGAAGCTGTCGGGGGCGTTGGAGGCGATGAACCCCACCATGCCGATGAGCAGCAGCGGCGCGGTTTCGCCGAGCGCCTGCGCCATGCCGATGATGACGCCGGTGAGGATCCCGGGCATCGCCAGCGGCAGCACGTGGTGAAACACCATCTGGGTCTTGGAAGCGCCGACCCCGAGGGCGGCCTCGCGGATCGAGGGCGGCACCGCCGCCAGCGCCACGCGGGCGGGAATGATGATCCGCGGCAGGGTCATCAGCGTGAGTACCAGCCCGCCGACCAGTGGCGCCGAGCTCGGCAGGTGGGCAAACTGGATGAAGACCGAGAGCCCCAGGATGCCGAACACGATCGACGGAACCGCGGCCAGGTTCGATATGTTGACCTCGATGAAATCGGTCATCCGGCTCCTGGCGGCGAACTCCTCGAGATAGATCGAGGCCGCCACGCCGATCGGCAGCGCCAGCACCAGCACCACCAGCATCATGAACAGCGAGCCGATCATCGACACGCCGATCCCGGCGCTTTCGGGGCGGCTCTCGGAGGCGTCGGCGCCGAAGACGAAGGCCCAGTTGAACGACCGTTCCACCAGCCCGGCGGCACGCAGCGCGTCGATCAGGTCGAGGTGGTCGGCGTCGATGGTCTTGTCGCGGGCTATGCTGTCGCGGGTGACGCGGCCCTTGAGGTAGCCGTCGACCCGGCTCGACGCCAGCAACCGGAAGACCTGAACGGTGCCGACGAGATCGGGGTCGGCAAGCACGGTGTCACGCACTTCGGCCGGGGCCGAGGCCGAAACCATCGCCCGCAGCGCCTTGGCCTGTGCGAACGGGTTGTCGATGCCGTTGGCTTCGAGCGCGCGGGCAAGCGCGTCATCGACCAGCGGCGCGTAACCGAAGGTCGAGACCTTCTTCATCCCCTCGATGTCGCGACGGCCCGACTTGTCGAGCTTCTCTTCCGGGAGTTCGACCGCCACGGTGATGAAGGTCTGGGTGAACGCCGGAATGCCGTTCCAGACGATCGAAGCCAGCAGCACCACGAGAAAGATCAGCCCCGTCGCGATCGCGGCGATGCCGTACAGGCGGAAGCGTTTTTCCGCGGCGTTGCGGCGGCGGGTGCGTTCGTCGAGCTGGTAGAGCGACTTCTTCGCCGGACCAGGGGTGGTGGCGGCGGTGTTCGCGGAACCGGAGTTGGTCGCGTCGGTCATTCGTACTGCTCCCGGTATTTGCGCACGACGTAGAGCGCGAGCACGTTGAGGGCGAGGGTGACGAGGAACAGCGTCATCCCCAGCGCGAAGGCCACCAGCGCCTCGGGCGAGGCGAAGTCGCTGTCGCCGGTGAGCTGGCTGACGATCTTGGCGGTCACCGTGGTCATCGCCTCGAACGGGTTGAGGCTGAGGCGGGCCGCGGCCCCTGCCCCCATCACCACGATCATGGTCTCGCCGATGGCGCGGCTGGCGGCCAGCAGGATGGCGCCGACGATCCCCGGAAGGGCTGCCGGCAGGATCACCTTGCGGACCGTCTCCGACCGGGTGGCGCCGAGGCCGTAAGAGCCGTCGCGCAGCGCCTGCGGCACCGCGTTGATGATGTCGTCCGACAGCGACGAGACGAAGGGGATCAGCATCACCCCCATGGTGATCCCTGCGGTCATCACCGCCCTGCCCCCGCTCATCCAGCCGAGCCCGTCGTCGCCGAAGACGCTGAGCAGCAGCGGGCCGACGGTGAGCAGCGCGAACAACCCGTAGACGATGGTGGGGATCCCGGCGAGCACTTCGAGCAACGGCTTGGCAACGGCACGCACCCGCTTCGAGGCGTATTCCGAAAGGTAGACGGCGGCGAAGAGCCCGATCGGCACCGCCACGAGCAGCGCCACGACCGAGATGAACACGGTGCCCCAGAGCAGCGGGATGATCCCGAGCTCGGATGCCCCGCCCCGCCCGGAGAAACTCGGCGACCATTCCAGCGAAGTGAAGAAATCGCGCGCCGGGTAAGCCCTGAAGAACTCGATGGTGTTGAACAGCAGCGACAGGACGATGCCGAGGGTGGTGAGGATCGCGACCGTGGCGGCGGCGATCAGCAGCCAAAGAATGCCGGTTTCCACCCGGTTGCGGGCGCGCAGCGCCCCGTTGGTCTGGACATAGGCGAGGGCGAAACCGGCGAGCGCCAGCGCGATCACGGCGCCGGTCATGATCCCGGCACCGGTGCGGGTGGCCGATCGGTAGCGTTGGGCGGCGGCCAGGACCTCGGGTGCGACCTCGGATCCGAGCGCGACGCCGACCTCGCCGAGCAGCGCGCGGATGTCGGTCGAGCCGGCGGCGAGCGCGCCCGCCGCGTCCTCGCTCAGAGCGCCCTGCGCGACCGCGATGTCGAGCCCGTCGGCGACCCGTTGCACGTCCGACATGATCAGGTTGAGCGCGCCGGCATCGGCATAGGAGGCCTGCGGGATGTCGCCCGAGACCATCGCATTGACTACGATCGGCTGGATCACCAGCCAGGCGCCGAGCACGATCAGGGCCGGCACGAAACCCAGCATGGCGACGTGGGCGCCGTAGTAATTCGGCCGCGAATGCAGCTTGCGCTGGTCGTCGACACTGGAAATCGCCCGGGCGCGGCCGAACACGAAGCCCAAGACGGCGAGCACGAGGAGGGTGAGGAGAAGCCAGAGCGGCGGCATGGGGAGCACTCGCGTGGATCGATGGTCGGGGTCGCCGGCAGGGCCGGCCAGGCGGCGGGCAGCGCGGTCGCCCGCGCCGCCCCGATGCGGCTTACTGCATGGTCTCTTCGTTCGCGACCATCTCCTGGGTCACCGCCAATTCCGGGTCCGACACCAGGCCGTATTCGGCGAGCGGGCCGTCCGGGCCGGCAAGGTCGTCGGAGACGAAGAACTCGGCGTATTCCTTCACCCCGGGCACCACGCCGATATGCGCCTTCTTCACGTAGAAATACAGCGGCCGCGACACCGGGTAGTCGCCCGCGGCGATCGTCTCGGTGGTGGGTTCGACGCCGGCCATGGTGGCGACCTTGAGCGTGTTGGTGTTGTTTTCGTAGAACGCGAGACCGAACACGCCGATCGCACCCGGGTTGGCGTCGATCGAGGCGAGGGTTTCGGTGTAGTCGCCGTCGATGTCCACGGCGCGGCCGTCCGAGGCAACCGCGAGGCAGGCGTCTTCGGCGTCGTCTTCCGACAGGCCGCCGGCGATCATCGCGTCGAGCGCACCGGTTTCTTCGCAGCCGGTCGCGAGCACCTTCTCTTCAAACACTTCGCGGGTGCCGTGCTTGGTGCCGGGGATGAAGGCGAGGATCGCGGCATCCGGGAGCTCGGCGTTGAAATCCGACCACCTGCGATAGGGGTTGTCGACCAGCGCGCCGTCAACCATGACCTTCGGTGCCAGCGCGTTGAAGATGTCCGCCTGGGTGAAGGCGGCAAAGGCGGGACCGTCGATCTGGCTGGCGAAAACGATCCCGTCGTAACCGATGCGCACTTCGATGATGTCGGTCACGCCGGCGTCGGCACAGGCGGCGATCTCGGCGTCGCGGATCCGGCGCGAGGCGTTGGCGATGTCGATGGTCTCTTCGCCGACGCCCTGACAGAATTTCTTGAGACCGGCCGACGAGCCGCCCGATTCCACCACCGGCGTCGGGAAGTCGAAGTTCTCGCCGAAGGCTTCGGCAACGATCGACGCATAGGGCAGCACGGTCGACGAGCCGGCCACCTGGACCTGGTCGCGTGCGGTGGCAGCGGTGGCCGAGAGAGCGGCGATTGCCAGCGTCGAAGCGGTCAGTTTCATGGGTGACATGTCTGTCTCCTGGGGTTGGTTTCGAACGGGCGCTCCGTTGGCGTCCTGTCCGGTGGTCTAGGCCCCGGCAACAAAGGTTTTATGACAGGCTTGTAACAGTTTTGTAACGCTGGCCGCGGGTCTGCACCGTCCGGCGGCCCGGCGTCGGGTGGCCCGGGTGCGAGCGTCTCAGTCGAGCGGCAGATACACCGTGAACGTGCTTCCCGCGCCCGGTTCGCTCTCGATCCGGAGCCGGCCGCGGTGACGGTTGACGATGTGTTTGACGATGGCGAGACCGAGCCCGGTGCCGCCCATCCCGCGCGAGCGGTGGCTGTCGACCCGGTAGAACCGTTCGGTAAGACGGCCGAGATGGCGGGTATCGATCCCCTCGCCGTCGTCGCGGACCGACACCCGCAGTCCGGCGCCCGTCAGCACCGCTGCCGTGTCGAGGTGTTCGAGACCGACCCGGACCTGTCCGTTCTCGCGGCCGTATTTGATCGCGTTTTCGATCAGGTTGGCAAAGACCTGGGTGAGCTGGTCGGCGTCGCCGGGAGCGAACACCGCTCGCTCGCAGCCGCTCACCCCGATCGTCACCCCCCGCAGCTCTGCCTGCGGCCCGAGCCCGGCCGCCGCGCCCTGCACCAGCGCCGCCACATCGACAGCATCGAGCGGCCGCATCCGCTCGACGTCCTCGATCCGGCTCAGCGACAGCAGATCGTCGACCAGCCGGGTCATCCGCCGCGCCTCGCGGTCCATGATCGCCAGAAAGCGGTCGCGGGCCTCGCGGTCGTCGCGGGCCGGCCCGCGCATGGTCTCGATGAACCCGACGATGGCGGTGAGCGGGGTGCGCAGCTCGTGGCTCACGTTGGCGACGAATTCGCTGCGCCGTTCGCCGGCCTCGGCGAGATGGGTGCGATCCTCGAAAACCACCAGCGCCCCCGAGCGGTCCCCGGCCGCGCCCAAGGGGGAAATCGTGACCTCGTGGGTGGTGTCGCGCCCGGCCTGGCGGCCGACATAGGTGCCGGTCGTCGCCGTGCCATCGGCGAGCGCCACCTCGATCCGGTCGAGCAACGAGGGCTGGCGGAAAGCGGTGACATAGTGCCGCGCCCTGATTTCCGCCCCAAACAGCGCCGCGAGCGCGTCGTTGAGCGCGACGATGCGCCCGTCGGGTCCGATATACCCGCAGGGCAAGGGTATGGCTTTGACGAACTCGTCCGGGGTCATCGGCGCTCCTCGACGGCGGCGCGCGGAGCTTCGGACAGCAAGGTACCGGTGTAAACCCCTCCCCCGGCGGGCGCGGCGCCAACCGCGGGCTGCTCGCCCTGCGCCGACCCGGCGCCGGTCTTGAACCGGCGGACAAGACACCCCATAGTAGCATTTCACTCGGCTCACACACGTTTTCCGAGTGGTTCGCGCGCGACCGGGGGATGGGCATGAACCAGGCTGAACGAGGGCTCGTCCAATGACGGACGGGAACCGGCTGGCCCGAACCGGCCGCGGGCCGCGGCTGTTGGCCGTGGGTGAGCTGTTCCCGCCGGATCTCGGGGCCGACGAGGTGCAGGCCACCGACATCACCTACCTCGCCTTCGCCGACGTGACCGCCGACGCGCTGGCGCGATTGCGCCCCGAAGTGATTCTGGCACCGCTCGTCGGCCCGGATTTCGATTGCCTCGACCTGGCCGAACGGCTGTCCGGCGCCGGGTTTCACGGCCGGTTCCGCGCCGTGGCGCCGAAGGTGCCCGACCCGGCGCTGGTGCGGCGCGAGATCGCCGAACGGTTCCCGGCCCTGGATTTCGACCTGCTGGTGCTTGATGACGACAGCTGAGATGTGAGGGGCCGCGCGTCGCCGGTGCCCGTCCGCGCGACCGCGTGCGCCCTGCCCTGTTGCCCCCGGGCTTCCCCCCCGGTCGCGCGGCCTCTGCGATGGCGCGACCGGGCGTCGGTTGGCACCAGTCGACACGGGCCGCGCCGAGGCGGACGCCCGGGCGTGTCCGGCCGGTCTCACCGACCGGGCGTTGCGCCATTGCCCGGTTCGGGCGATCTTGCGGCGCGGGGCGTCAATAGATCATGTCGTATCCTGCCGACCCGGTTTCGGCGTAGTGGCGCGAAAGGGTGTTCAACGCGATCCGCAGGACGATCTTGCCCGAGCGGGCCGGGTAGTCGAGGCGGGTCTCGATGTCTTCCATGCCCTGCTCCTGGCAGACCGCCAGGATGACGGTTTCGGCCATGTCCGGGCCGAGCGCGCGGATCGCCGCGGCGAGCCCCTCTTCGGCCTCGAGGCGCCGAGTCGAGGCGCCGCCGCCGCCGCTCCTGCCGCCGCCCGACGACAGCCGGCCGGCGACCAGTCTGTCCCAGTCGCGGGTCATCTGGCCGCCCATGTTGGCGAGCTCCCAGCTTTCCCGGAACCGCAGCCCGGCGGCCACGAGGTCCGGCGACAGCCAGGCCCCGCCGCTGCCGCGCTTGCGCCGGGCCAGCACCGAGAGCGGCGATTCCGCGCCGGCGCTGCGGCGGCGCGACCGCCGTTCGGTGTCGGCGCCGAGAAAGACCTCGCCGGCGTCGATCACGTCGGTGTCTTCGGCCATGCCGCGGGCCGCGGCGCGGCGCGATTCGGTCTCGGCGAGCAACCGGCGCACCTCGGCGCGGCCGGCCGCGGTGATGGTGTAGCGGGCGAGGCGGCCGGAGACGGTGCCGGAAATGAATTCCTTCAGCACCAGGGCTTCGGCCACGTCGCGGCCCAGCACGGCCCGGCGCACCGGCCGCCCGTCGCCGGAATTGCGCACCACGACGGCGTCTTCCACTCCGTCGGCGATGACCAGAAGGGTTTCGGGTTCGAGAAGCGCGCGCAGCACACGCAGGGAGTCACGCGCAATGCGCAGATCGTCATCCATTGGGGCAGTCATGAGCAGCGGATCCTGGTTGTTGGACTTGCCCGGCCCGGGCGCCTCGGGGGCGTGCCAGAAGCGACCCAGCCGGTTGAGCGCCGCGTCGGCGAGCGGGTCGTCGCGCAGCATTTCGGTACGGCGCACCTGCCGCAGAACTGTCGACGGATGAACCCCGGCCTTGCGGGCGAGGGCACGGATGCTGGTGCCCGCTTCGGTATGGGCAAGATAGGCGCGAACCGGCGTGGGCACCCAATGTGGCGGCACGACGGCATCACGCCGCACTGATGAAGTGCGTGTAGATCCCATGACATCCCCCTAAGTGGACCGCTCGCCTTCCGGGTTGTTGGCAGACAACTTTTGAGCGAGTTATGCGTGCCACAATGATCCCCAATTGGTTACCGATCGGTTAACCGAACGCGACAAATCGAATATAAATGACAAAATGTTACCGGGTGCTGGGCGCTGCGTGCGCTGGGGATATCGGTCACGCAACACCCGCTTGGGTTGTGCAAAGCTCCACGTCGACTCATCGAAAGGAGCCGACATGTCCGATCATCCGCTGACCGTTCTGAGCCGCCTGCGCCGCCCGAAACTCCTGATCCGGGCGGCCCGGTTCGGCCTTGCCGATTACGACCGCGAACGGCATCTGCGCCGGTTGATGCGCGCGCCGGTGGCACCCGCACCGCTCGCCGCGGTTCCGCGCCTGCTCGAGGAAGAGGCGCGCCTGGAAGACATCCGCAAGGCCGGGGGCGCGGCCTATTCGCCGGCCCGCCATGTCGAGGTGCTGATCGCGCTGATGGCCGAGGCCCGGCTGCTGCCGCGCGGCGACCAGGCCGCCTGACCCGGCGCGCCGACGCCGCGTCGTCGGGCCGGCGGGCTCAGATGAAGGCGTCGGGCATCGAGGCCTTGCGGGTCGCCACGAAGGCTGCGAGCGCCTCGCGGATCGCCGGGTCGATCGCCGGCTCGCGGTAGTCTGCGAGCAACCGGCGCACCCGGTCGGTGGCCAGGCCCTGGGTGTCGCGCGCGCCCTCTTCCTCCCAGGTTTCGAACGGCTTGAAGTCGAACACTTCCGACCGCCAGAAGGCGTCGCGGAAATGCGCCTGGGTATGGGCACAGCCGAGGAAATGCCCGCCGGGCCCGACCTCGCGGATCGCATCGAGGGCCAGTGTGTCCTCGGTCACCGCGATACCGGCCGCCATCTTGTGCAACGCACCGAGCTGGTCGGCGTCGATCACGAATTTCTCGAAACTCGCCACCAGCCCGCCTTCGAGCCAACCGCAGGCGTGCAGCATGAAGTTGACGCCCGCCTGCAGCGCGATCAGCAGCGAGTTGGCGCTTTCGTAGCCCGACTGGGCGTCGGGCAGCTTCGACCCGGTGAAGGCGCCGCCCGACCGGTACGGCAGGCCCAGGCGGCGCGCGAGCTGGCCGGCGCCGAGGGTGATCTGCGCGGCCTCGGGGGTGCCGAAGGTCGGCGCGCCCGAATTCATGTCGATCGAGGTGACGAAGGCGCCGAAGATCACCGGCGCCCCGGGCCGGACCAGTTGGCTGTAGGCCACCCCCGCCATCACCTCGGCGAACACCTGGGTCAGCGTGCCGGCGACGCTCACCGGCGCCATCGCCCCGCCGACGATGAAGGGCGAGATGATGCAGGCCTGCCCGGCCGCGGCATAGACCTCGAGCGCGCCCATCATCGTCGCATCGAACGTGAGCGGCGAATTGATGTTGATCAGGCTGATCATCACCGGGTTCTGATCGACGAAGTCGGCGCCGAACAGGATCTTGGCCATTTCGACGGAATCGGCGGCCCGCGACGGCTCGGTCACCGAGCCCATGAACGGCTTGTCCGACAGGGTCATATGCGCAAACAGCATGTCGAGATGGCGTTTGTTGACCGGCACGTCGGTCGGCTCGCAGACGGTGCCGCCCGACAGGTGCAGCCATTTCGACATCTGCCCGAGGCGAACGAAGGTGTTGAAGTCCTCCATCGTCGCATAGCGCCGCCCTCCGGCGGCGTCGCGCACGAAGGGCGGTCCGTAGACCGGGGCCAGCACCAGGTCGCGCCCGCCGATCTCGACCGAATTGGCCGGGTTGCGGGCGTGATGGGTGAAACGGGCGGGCGCGGTTGCGCAGAGCTTGCGGGCGAGCCCGCGCGGAATATGCACCCGGTCGCCGCGCACCTCGGCCCCGGCCTCGCGCCAGCGCGCGAGCGCGGCGGGGTTCTCGGAAAAGACCACGCCGATCTCTTCCAGCACGGTCTCGGCGTTGTGTTCGATGATGTCCAGCGCCTGCGGCGGCAGCGGCTCGTAATCGGGAATGGCCCGGGTGATCCGGCGAACGGTGACCGGGCCCGTGGCGCTTTGCGCGGCCCGTCGCGCGGCGCCGCCGCCTGAGCGCCTGCGCTTCGCTTCGCTGGTATCGGCCATGCTCGCCCCTCTGCTGACTTCTCGCCTTTTCGCACATACACCGCCAGGTGGGCGCGTCCCGGTGGGATAGCGGCATATCGGGCGCGAAAACGACATGCGGGCCGCTGGCGTCGCGCGCCGGGGGGCTGTCTGCCCCCCGGACCCCCCGAAGGTATTTGTGAACCAAAGAAGCCGGGCGCCGGGGGTCTCGCCGCGGGCGAGACTTTGGCCGGGGGCGGCCTTCCCCGCTTGCCTCGCGCGCGCGCGCGCCCTAATCAGCGGACATGACCCAACATGACCGCCTCCTGATCATCGATTTCGGCAGCCAGGTGACCCAGCTCATCGCCCGCCGGCTGCGCGAGCTCAACGTCTATTGCGAGATCCACCCCTACCAGAAGGTCACCGACGCTTTCCTGGCGGGTTTCGCGCCGAAAGCGGTGATCTTTTCGGGCGGGCCGGATTCGGTGATGCGCGAGGGCAGCCCGCGCCCGGCGCGCTCGGTCTACAGCCTCGGGGTGCCGATCCTCGGGATCTGCTACGGTCAGCAGGTGATGATGCAGGATCTCGGCGGGCGGGTCGAGGCCGGCGAACACGCCACCGCCGAGTTCGGTCGCGCCTATGTGGCGCAGGCCGGCAGCCACGACGACTTCCTGTTCGGCTGGTTTCTCGAGGGCCGCGAGCAGGTCTGGATGAGCCACGGCGACCATGTCGCCGAGATCGCCCCCGGCTTCGAAGTGCTCGGCACCTCGCCCGGCGCGCCCTTCGCGATCACCGCCGACCCGGTTCGCCAGTTCTACGCGGTGCAGTTTCATCCCGAGGTGCACCACACCCCGAACGGGCGCACACTCTACGAGAATTTCGTGCGGCTCGCGGGCTTCAGCGGCGACTGGACGATGGGCGCCTACCGCGAAGAGGCGATCGCCAGGATCCGCGACCAGGTCGGCGACGCACATGTGATCTGCGGGCTCTCCGGCGGGGTCGATTCGTCGGTCACCGCGGTGCTGCTGCACGAGGCGATCGGCGACCAGCTCACCTGTGTCTTCGTCGACCACGGGCTGCTCCGCCAGAACGAGGCGGTAGAGGTCGTCGCCATGTTCCGCGATCACTACAACATGAAGCTGATCCACGCCGACGAGACCGAGCTCTTCCTCGGCGCGCTGGAGGGCATGAGCGACCCCGAGCAGAAGCGCAAGACCATCGGCAGGCTGTTCATCGACGTGTTCCAGAAGCACGCGAACGAGATCGACAATGCCGATTTCCTCGCCCAGGGCACGCTCTATCCGGATGTGATCGAGAGCGTGTCGTTCTCGGGCGGGCCCTCGGTGACGATCAAGTCGCACCACAATGTCGGCGGGCTGCCCGAGACGATGGGGCTGAAACTGGTCGAACCGCTGCGCGAGCTGTTCAAGGACGAGGTCCGGGCCCTCGGGCGCGAATTGGGCCTGCCGCAAAGCTTCATCGGCCGTCACCCCTTCCCCGGGCCGGGTCTGGCGATCCGCTGTCCCGGCGAGATCACCCGCGAAAAGCTCGAGATCCTGCGCAAGGCCGACGCGGTCTATATCGACCAGATCCGCAAGCACGGGCTCTACGACGAGATCTGGCAGGCCTTCGTCGCGATCCTGCCGGTGCGTACGGTGGGCGTGATGGGCGACGGGCGCACCTACGATTTCGCCTGCGCGCTGCGCGCGGTGACCAGCGTGGACGGCATGACCGCCGATTTCTACCCGTTCAGCCACGACTTTCTCGGCGAAACCGCCACCCGGATCATCAACGAGGTGCAGGGGATCAACCGGGTCACCTATGACATCACCTCGAAACCGCCGGGCACGATCGAGTGGGAATAGTCCAGCATTCCACGACAATGCCCATCTGTGCACGGGGATTGTGCCGCATGCCGCTGCAAGAACCTGGCTTTTTCAGGTGACACGGGCGCGCGCGGTACCGTTGCAACATCGTTTGCAGGCTTGCGACCCCTTGCCGGTCCGACGCGGCACAGCCCGGGGTTCCGTCCGCCTGACGAGGGTTTTTCCATGCCTCTGATCCGCCGCACCGGCCTTATCGACGCGCCGTCCGAGCGCATCCGCCGGGCCCGCGGGTTCGACGTCACCCCCGACAGCCGGGTCGCCGGCCGCCGGAATGTGGCCGAACCGTGCGAAAACCGGCCGGCGTTCCACGCCCGCACCGCGGCACGGCACCGGGCACAGGCCGGTGCCGGGCGCGTCGCGTCCGTCCGGGTCGGGGAGGTCGAGGGGTGACCGACACGCTGCGGGCGGCGCTCTGGATGACCGGGTCGATTGTGTTCTTTTCCGCCATGGCCGTGGCGGGCCGCGAGGTGCGGGTCGACCATGACACCTTCGAGGTGATGTTCTACCGCTCGCTCGTCGGCTTCGTCATCGTCGCCGCGGTGGTCTTTTCGACCGGCCGCGGCGCCGAGATCCGCACCGGCCGGCTTGGTCTCCACGCGCTGCGCAACCTCGCCCATTTCACCGGCCAGAACCTGTGGTTCTACGCGCTGCCGCTGATCCCGCTCGCCCAGGCCTTTGCCCTCGAATTCACCGCCCCGCTCTGGGCGCTGATCTTCGCGCCGCTGGTGCTCGGCGAGGCGATCACACGGATCCGCGTGCTGGCGGCCGGTATCGGCTTCATCGGCATCCTGGTGGTGACCCGGCCCTTCGCCGAACCGCTGTCGGCGGGGGTTCTGGCGGCCGGCATCGCCGCGGTCAGCTTCGGGTTCACCGCGCTCTTCACCCGGCGGCTGACCCGGACCGAAAGCCTCGCCGGGATCATGTTCTGGCTGACCGCGATGCAGGGGGTCTTCGGCTTGATCGGCGCCGGGATCGACGGCCAGATCGCGCCGCCGACCGCGTTTTCCGCGCCCCTGCTCGGGTTGATCGGCATCTCCGGGCTGGTGGCGCATTTCTGCCTGACCTCGGCGCTGCGGCTCGCGCCCGCCGCGGTGGTCATGCCGATCGATTTCACCCGGCTGCCGCTGATCGCGCTGGTCGGCTGGGCGCTCTACGGCGAACGGCTCGACGGGTTCTTCGTCGCCGGTGCGCTTCTGATCCTCACCGGCAACGTCATCAACCTGACCGCGGGTGGCGGCGGGCTGCGGCGCCGGCGGGTTTCGCAAGATTCGGGTCGCGACTAGGCCGGCACAGGCGTAACAGACGGGCATGACACAGGTTTCCATCCCGCCGCGCGCCTGGGCGCTGCTGATCCTGCTCTCCCTGATCTGGGGATCGAGCTTCCTCACCACGACGATCCTGGTGCAGTCGCTCGCGCCACTGCATGTGGTGACCCACCGGGTGCTCTGGGCGGCCGTCTTCCTGTGGATCTACGCCCTCGTCCGCGGTCTGCCGTTGCCGCGCGATCTGGCCACCTGGGGCGCGCTGCTGGCGATGGGGGCGCTCAACAACGTGCTGCCCTTCACCCTCCAGGCCTACGCCCAGACCACCATCGAGAGCGGGCTCGCCGGCATCCTCAACGCCACCGCCGCGATCTTTGCGCCGCTGGTCGCCGCCCTGGTCTTCGCCGACGAACGGCTCACCCGCAACAAGGTTCTGGGCGTCGCTCTGGGCTTTGTCGGCGTGACCGTGGTGATCGGTCCCGATGCGCTCAGAGCGCTCGATCTGCGCTCGCTCGCCCAGTTCGCGATCATCGGCTCGACGCTCTCCTACGGGCTGTCGAGCGCCTTTGCCCGCCGGTACCTGTCGCATCTGCGCCCCGAGGTGGCCGCCCTCGGCATGCTGACCGGGTCGACGCTGATCATGCTGCCGCTGTCCTGGGCGGTCGCGGGGCCCCTGCCCTTTGCGCTGCCGGCTGCGACGCTCGCGGGGCTCGCGGTCTACGGGCTGGTCATCACCGCCGCCGCCTATCTGCTCTACTACCGGATCATCCGGCTCGCCGGTGCCGGCAACGTCATGCTTGTCACCCTGTTGATCGTGCCGATCGCCGTCGCGCTCGGGGTCGTCGTGCGGGCCGAGAGCCTGCCGCCCTCCGCCTTTGCCGGGTCTGCCCTGATCGTGCTTGGCCTCATGGTGATCGACGGCCGGCTGCTGCAGCGGCGGCGATCCACCGTGGATAGCGTTTGACCGCTCCCGCGCCCGCGGCTATCCCGGATTTCGAGGATGGAGACGGGCATGATCTACGAGACCGCGGCGGACTGGCTTGAGGCGAAACACAAGCGGGTGTTGCTGTTCGGCATGTCGGGCCTCGGCAAGACCCATATCTCCAACATGCTCCGGGAGGCCGGCGACTGGTTTCACTACTCGGTCGACTACCGGATCGGCACCCGCTACCTCGGCGAGCACATCACCGATAATTTCAAGCGCGAAGCGATGAAGAACCCCTTTCTGCGCCGGCTGCTGCTGACGGATTCGATCTACGTCGCCTCCAACATCACCTTCGACAACCTCTCGCCGCTCTCGACCTGGCTCGGCAAACCCGGCGATCCGGCCAAGGGCGGCCTGGCCTTCGCCGAGTACCAGCGCCGCCAGGAGCTGCATCGCGCGGCCGAGGTCGCGGCGCTGCTCGACACCACCCGGTTCATCGCCCGCGCATCCGACATCTACGGCTACGGCCATTTCGTCTGCGACTCGGGCGGCTCGATCTGCGAGGTGGTCGATCCCGACGACCCGGCCGACCCGGTGCTGCGCGAGCTCTCCGACCACCTGCTGATGGTCTGGATCGAAGGCTCGGAGGCGCATACCGAGGAACTGGTCCGGCGCTTCAAAAAGGCTCCGAAGCCAATGTATTACCGCCCGACCTTCATGAAGGATGCCTGGGCTGCCTACCTCGAAGACCGCGGCGTGGCCGAGGCCGAGGTCGACCCGGACGATTTCATGGCCGCGACCTATGCCCGTGCCATGGCCCATCGCCAGCCGCTCTACGCCGCGATGGCGAAGAACTGGGGCGTGACGGTCAAGGCCGACGATGTCGCCCATATCGGCGATGCCGAAGGCTTTACCGGCCTCATCGCCCGGGCCCTTGAGGCGCGCTGACGCTCCGCCTACACCACCCGCAGTCGCTCACACCGGAGGCCATCATGCCGATCAGGATCCCCGCCACCCTTCCCGCCGCCGACGTGCTCAGCGCCGAGGGCGTGATGGTGATGCGCGAGGACGAGGCCGACCGGCAGGACATCCGGCCGATGCGGATCGCGCTGCTCAACCTGATGCCGAAGAAGATCGTCACCGAGACCCAGTTCGCGCGCCTCATCGGCGCCTCGCCGTTGCAGGTCGAGCTGACCCTCGTGCGGCCCTCCGACCATGTCCCCAAGACCGAGAGCCAGGCCCATATCGGCGCGCATTACGTCCCCTGGCGCGAGATCCGCGACCAGAAGTTCGACGGGCTCATCATCACCGGCGCCCCGATCGAGCACCTCGCATACGAGGAGGTGACCTATTGGGACGAGATGATCGAGATCATGAACTGGACCCAGACCAACGTGCACAGCACCTTCGGCGTCTGCTGGGGCGGGATGGCGATGCTCTACCATTTCCACGGCATCCCCAAGCGGATCCTCGATCACAAGGCCTTCGGCTGCTTTCCGCAGAAGAACCTCGCGCCGACATCGCCCTACCTGCGCGGCTTCTCCGACAATTTCGTCATCCCCGTCAGTCGCTGGACCGAAATCGCCGAGCAAGACATCCACGCCCACCGCGACCTGGTGCCGCTGCTCGGCTCGCCGGAGACCGGCTCGGCCCTGGTCGAGGACCCGAAACACCGGGCGCTCTACATCTTCAACCACTTCGAATACGATTCCGACACGCTGAAGCAGGAATACGACCGCGACATCGCCAAGGGCACGCCGATCAACGTGCCGATGAACTACTACCCCGACGACGACCCGACCCGGCCGCCCCAGAACCGCTGGAAGAGCCACGCCCATCTGCTCTACGGCAACTGGATCGCCGAGATGTACATGACCACGCCCTACAACGTGGCCGAGATCGGCGAAGTGACCAAGGACCGGCGCGGGTGAGGTCGAATTGCCTTCGGCAATCCGACCCCTGGCGGGAGGATCGATTGCGGCTGCGCCGCCGCCTGCGGCGGGCAGGACGGGGGGCTCCGCCCCCCGCACCCCCCGGGGCGTTGCGCGCGAAGAAAAGACGCGCGCCGGTTCCCTCGACCAGGGCTTTCGCCGGTAGAAATCCACCGCAACAGCGCCCGGCATCTGCCGGAAAACACACCCATTACCGGAGTTCGCCTTGGCTGCGCTGACGACCACCGCCCTCGCCCTCCTCGGCGTCACCGGCGTCACCCAGCTGCTGGCGGCCCGGCGCGAAGCCCGGGCGGCGAAGCTGACGCCGCCGAGGGGCCGCGATGTCGAGGTGGAGGGTCGGCGCCTGCATGTCGAGGTTCTGGGCGACACCGGCCCCGACCTCGTGCTGATCCACGGCGCCTCGGGCAACCTGCGCGATTTCACCCACGCGCTGGCCCCGGAACTCGCCCGCCGCTACCGGGTGTTCGTGGTCGACCGTCCCGGGCTGGGCTGGTCCGACCCATTGCCCGGCGGCGGCACGCTGGTCGATCAGGCCCGGCTGATCCAGAGCGCGGTGGCCGCCCTCGGGGCCGCGCGCCCGCTTGTGCTCGGCCATTCCTACGGCGGCGCGGTGGCGCTCGCCTGGGGCGCGACCCGGCCGGGCACGCTGTCGGGCATCGTCCACCTCTCCGGCCTCGCCTACCCCTGGACCACCGGGCTCGGGCTCTACTACAGCCTGCTGTCGCACCCGCTGGGTCTCGCGCTGCTGATCCCGCTGCTCACCGCCTTCACGCCGCCGCCGGTGATCCGCTCCGAGATCGCCAAGGTCTTCCGTCCGCAGCCCGCCCCCGCCGGCTACAGCGCCCATCTTGGCCGCGACCTCACGCTCCGACGCGGACAGATGCGGGCGAACGCGCGCCAACGGCGCGCCCTGCTCGGAGAGATCGAGGCGCTGTCGCCGTCGTGGCCGCAGATCGCGGTGCCGATCGAGGTGGTGCACGGCGAGGCCGACGACATCGTGCCGCAGGCGATCCACGCCGAGCGGCTCGCCGCCGAACACCCCGATGCCGCCCTCACCCTGCTGCCCGGAATCGGCCACGCCCCGCATCACACCGCCATCCCTCAGCTCATCGCCGCCATCGACCGGCTCGCAATCCGCGCAGATGTGAACTAGATATACATTCGAGGCACAGAATACGGGAGCCAGGCATGTCCTTACCTTTCGACGGGGCGATCAGTGAATTCTTCGACAAGGCCGCGCCGAAAGCGGTTCGCAAGGCCATCGAGGATGGCGGCAAGAAGGACATCCTGATCGACGATTTTCCCTACGACCGCTGGATCGACAAGGGCGACTACGAAGACCGGCTCGACGCGCTGCAGCTCGAACTGGTGAAGCTGCAAGCCGATGTGAGGGCCACCGGCAAGCGCGTGGTGGTCGTTTTCGAGGGCCGGGATGCCGCCGGAAAAGGCGGCACGATCAAGCGCTTCCGTGAGCACCTTAATCCGCGCGTCGCGCGTGTCGTGGCGCTGTCGAAACCCTCCGACCGCGAGGCGGGCGAATGGTATTTCCAGCGCTACGTCCGCCACCTGCCGACCGCCGGCGAGATCGTCCTGTTCGACCGGAGCTGGTACAACCGCGGCGTGGTCGAGAAGGTGTTCGACTTCTGCACCGACGACCAGCGCGCCGCCTTCTTCCGGCAACTGCCCGAGTTCGAGGACATGCTGGCCGACGAGGGCATCCATTTCTTCAAGATCTGGCTCAACGTCTCGCGGCCGGAACAGCTGCGCCGCTTCCTCGCCCGCGAGAAGGATCCGCTCAAACAGTGGAAACTGTCCTGGATCGACGTCGAGGGGCTGAACCGCTGGGACGCCTATTCCGACGCCATCCGCGAGACCTTCGCCCACAGCCACCGTGCGCGGACCCCCTGGACGGTGATCCGCTCCGACGACAAGTACCGCGCCCGGCTTGCGGCGATCGAGACGGTGCTTTGCGGCATCGACTACGCCGGCAAGGCCAAGACCGTCGCCGCGGCGCCGGATCCGAAGATCGCCGGCACGCCCGAGATCTGGGCCGACTGATGGCGATGGTCAAAAAGCGCGGATATCACCATGGCAACCTGCGCCAGGCGCTGGTCGACGCCGCCATCGTGCTGATCGAGGAAAAGGGGCCGACCGGCTTCACCCTCACCGAGGCCGCGAAGGCGGCCGGCGTGACCCCGGCCGCGGTCTACCGCCATTTCGCCGGTCGCGAAGACCTGATCGCCGAGGCCGCGCGCCAGGGCTTCGAGGTCTTCGCCGACCTCATGGACCACGCCTATGCCAAGGGTCAGCCCTCGGCGCTGGCGGCGCTCGAGGCGACCGGGCGGGCCTACCTCGCCTTCGCGCGGAAGTTTCCCGGCCACTACGTGGCGATGTTCGAGAGCGGCATCTCGATCAACCGCGACCCGCAGCTGGCGATGGTGGCGGGCCGGGCGCTCGGAACCATGGAAAAGGCCGCGGGCCAGGTCATGTCGACCCTGCCGGTCGATCAGCGCCCCCCCGCCCGGATGGTCTCGGCCCATATCTGGGCGCTGGCGCACGGGGTGGTCGAGCTGTTCGGCCGCGGCGCCCCCGGTACCAAATCGCCTTTCCCGCCGGAAGACCTGCTGGAAAGCGGTATCGGCATCTATCTGAGGGGGCTGGGCCTGATCGCGCCCGATGGCTGAAGATCCGCCCCTGCTCGCCCGGCTCCTCGGCGCCGACCGCTACCTGCGGCTCATGGTCTTCACCCACGACCGGCCCGGGACCACCATTGCGCTCGGGTCGCTGCCCTTCGTCCTGCTTGGAGGATGGCTTGTCTGGCTTGCCGGCCAGCACGCGCCTTCTCCTGCCACCCATGACGGCTATCTGACCGCCTGGGTGCTGTTCAGCGAGCCGATTGCGACGGACGACGCCGATATCTCGACCCGGTTCCATGTCGAACTGCCCGACGGAACCCGTGCCGCCGTCACGACCCGCGATCTCGCCCGCGCAATGCAGGTGATCGACACCGCCTGTGTCGAGCGATTGCGCGCGCCCGTCGGCCGGGCCCGCGACCGCCTCGCCTGGCCGAACGACTGCGAATGATCCCCCGCGTGACTGACCCGGCCCTGTCTCACGCCAGGACCACGTTCAGACGGCGGCAGTGGCCGCCCCCCCTGCGCCCTGTCAGGCGAAAATCACCCCAGCAGCCGGTGGCAGAGCTCCAGCCCCTCGGCCAGGGTGTCGATCTCTTCGACCGTGTTGTAGAGGCCGAAACTCGCGCGCGCGGTCGCGGTGACGCCCAGGGTCTGCATCAGCGGATGGGCGCAATGGTGGCCGGCCCGCACGGCGATGCCCTTCTGGTCGAGGATCGTCGAGATGTCATGGGCGTGACCGCCGCCGGAGATCGTCATCGAGAAGATCGCCGCCTTGCCCGGCGCGTCGCCCTGGATGTTGAGCCAGTTGAGCGACTTGAACCTTTCGCGCGCATAGGAGACCAGCCGCGCCTCGTGGGCGGCGACATTGTCCATGCCGAGCGCCATCAGGTAGTCGAGCGCCACGCCGAAGCCGATGCTCTGGGCGATCCCGGGGGTACCGGCCTCGAACTTGAGCGGCGGGGCGGCATAGGTGACGATGTCGCGGGTCACCTCCTCGATCATGTCGCCGCCGCCGAGGAAGGGCTGCATCTCGGCCTGGCGCTCGGCCCTCACGTAGATCGCGCCCGAGCCCGAGGGGCCGTAGAGCTTGTGGCCGGTGATCGGGTAGAAATCGCAGCCGATGTCCTGGACATCGACCGGCCCGTGCACCGCGCCCTGCGAGCCGTCGACCAGCACCGGCACGCCCTTCGCATGGGCGCCTTCGGTGATGCGTTTCACGTCGACCATGGTGCCGAGCACGTTCGAGCAATGGGTCACCGTCACCAGTTTCGTGCGCGGGGTGATCGCGGCCAGCACCTTGTCCGGGTCGATCGCCCCGTCGGGTTCGATCTCGACCCAGACCAGTTTCACCCCCTGGCGTTCGCGCAGGAAGTGCCAGGGCACGATATTGGCGTGGTGCTCGGCCACCGTCAGCACGATCTCGTCGCCCGCCGACATCCGCGGCGCGGCCCAGCCATAGGCGACCATGTTGATCCCCTCGGTGGTGCCCGAGTTGAGGATGATCTCAGACGCGGCACCGGCGTTGAGAAACCGTGCGACCGTGGCCCGGGTGGCCTCATAGCGCTCGGTCGCGAGGTTCGACAGATAGTGCAGGCCCCGGTGAACGTTGGAATATTCGTTTTCGTAAAAGCGCGTGACCGTGTCGATCACCACCCGCGGCTTCTGCGCGCTGGCACCGTTGTCGAGGTAGACCAGCGGGCGTCCGTGCACCTCGCGCGACAGGATCGGGAAATCCCGCCGGATAGCTTTGACATCGTACATCATGCCCCTCCCGGGCCGCTCGCCAGACCCACGCCGAAGCCCATGAGCGACAGCAGCGCCAGCATCATCGACAGCGCCACCGCCATCACCAGAAGCACCATCATGATCCCGGCGAATACCGCGCCGGCCGATCGGAACCCGTGCATTTCCGCGACAAAATGGCTGAGCAGCCAGAAGGTCAGCACGAAGCTCAACACGGTCAGCAGCAGCGCGAGACCGGGGGCGAACAGCCCGATGGTCAGGATCGCGAGCTGCAGGATCAAGAGGACGAAATGCAGCCAGATCACCGTCAGCAATGCCTGCTCGAACCGGCCGGTCCCGCCGGCGGCGCGGCCGAACCAGTAGATCGCCCAGACCGTCAGCACCGCAGACATGGCCTGCACGACCCCGGTCGCCATCGGATTGGCAAAGACCGGCGCCACCTCGTCGTCGCCGAACGCCGCGCCGAGCTCGGCCGGGTCCACCGGGAACAGGATCGACGAGATGACCGCCAGGAAGGTCATCGCGACCAGCAGCAGCGCCAGGATCTGCCAGAGCGCCCGCCGGGGCGCGGCAAAGGCAAAGACATCGCGCGCGACCTTGCGCGGCTCGGGCACGGTTTGCAGCGCCATGCCGAAGAGATAGCCCCAGTCGATGTTGTTCATGAGGTCACGGCCGTTCCGCGGTCCAGAGGTTGAGCGACCAATGGACCAGAAAGGCGCCGAGCGCAACCGCGCCCACCAGCCCGAGTTCCACCCCGTCGCCGATGAATCCCGCCACCAGGCCGCTCAGGAGCCACAGCGGACTGGCCACCAGCAGCGCCCAGAACAGCGCGAAACGGGCGGAAAACCCGGTGCCACGTCCGCCGAACAGGCGCGCGACCAGATGCGTCAGCGTTCCCAGCGCGTAGGCCACCAGCGGCATGACGAAAAGCCAGCCGAACAGCGCCCCGCCCAGCATCGGTTCCAGCGCCTCGCCGGTCTCGAGCGCGACCCGCTGCAGCCTCGGCCATTGCGAGGCGAAGACCAGCAGGCAGGCGACCATCAGGGTCGCCAGCGCCCGGTCCTCGCGCGGGCCGTCGCCGAGGCGGCGGCGAAACACCGCCACCGGCCGGCGGTACGCGGCGACCATGTCGAGCACGACCGACATGAGGCCCCCCTATCCGCGTCGCCGCTGCAGCCAGGCGTCGAGCCGCCAGGTGATGTCTTCGGCGATGTCGGGGTCTTCGATCTCGGCGATGGTGTCGGCGAGGAAGGCCAGCACCAGAAGATCGGTCGCCAGCACCTCCGGCACCCCGCGCGAGCGCAAATAGAACAGCGCCTCCTCGTCGATCGCGCCCGAGGTGGAGCCGTGCGAACAGGCGACGTCGTCGGCGTAGATCTCGAGTTCGGGCTTGACCAGGAAGGTCGAATCGCCGTCGAGCAGAAGCGCCTGCGATTTCTGGTATCCGTCGGTTTTCTGCGCCCCGGGCCTGACCAGGATCTTGCCCTGGAAGGTGCCCACCGCGCCGTTGCGCAGCACCTTCTTGAACACCTGCCGGCTTTCGCAGCGCTCGGCGTCGTGGGTGACGAAAACGGTGTCGTCATGGTGGAAGTCGCAGCGCGCCGCGTCGCCCATGGCAGCCCCCGCGACATGCGCCACCGAGTCGTTGCCCACCATCTCGATCACGCATTCGTTACGCGTGAGCCGCCCGTTGACGGTGAGGGTGAAGCTCTTGAACACCGCCTTGGCGCCGACCCGGGCAAACATGTGGGTCACCGCCTGGCGTTCGTGGTCGCGGCCCTGGGTGCGGACATGGTGGAAGGCGGCGCCATCGCCGACATCGACCTCCATGACCTTGTTGAACCGCGCCGCGGCCGGGCCGTTTTCGAGCAGGGTGAGGTCCGCCCCCGGCTCCAGCTTCACCACGTGGTGCAGGATGGCGTCGGAGATATCGCTCTCGTGCCGGTAGATCAGGTTGACCGGTTTCGCCGCCTTGCCGGTCACCCGGATCACCGCCCCGTCGCCGGCAAAGGCGGTGTTGAGCGCGGCGAAAGGCCGCGCCACCGGCGCCTGGCCGCGGGTTTCCAGCGCCCCGTAGAGGCCCTGCGCCCAGTGGATATCGCGCGAGGTCGCGTCTTGCAGCCGTTCGATCTCGATCCCGGCGAGCTCCAGCGGGTCGCTTTCCTCGGCCGAGAACACGCCGTCGACGAAGACCACCTTGAGGCGGTCGATCTGGCCGAAGACCGGCGCTTCGTCACCGGTGTCGAACACCGGCGCCGCTTCCGGCTCGGGGGCGTTGAGGCTGTCGGGGCGGGTGAATTTCCAGTATTCGTCGCGCCGCCCGGGAAGCCCCTGGGCGCCGAGCCGGGCGCGCGCCGCCTTGCGCGCTTCGGTGGCCCAGGCGCCGCCTGTGGGCAGGGCCAGCCCGGCAAGGCGCGCCTGGAGCGGATCGGTAGCGGGGTTCGCGCGCGCCATCACGCGATCTCCGCGAGAATGTCGCCGTAGCCGTTGTGTTCGACTTCGAGCGCCAGCTCCGGCCCGCCGGATTTGACGATCCGGCCGCCGGCCATGATGTGGACGACGTCGGGTTTGATGTGGTCGAGCAGGCGCTGGTAATGAGTGATCACAAGAAACGAGCGGCCGGCGTCGCGCAGCGCGTTGACCCCTTCCGAGACCAGTTTCATCGCGTCCACGTCGAGCCCGGAGTCGGTCTCGTCGAGGATGCACATCTTCGGCTCGAGCATCGCCATCTGCAGGATCTCGTTGCGCTTTTTCTCGCCGCCGGAAAAACCGACGTTGACCGGGCGCTTGAGCATGTCGGCGTCGATCTTAAGCGCTTTCGCCTTCTGACGGATCAGTTTGAGGAATTCGGCCGCCGACAGCTCCTCTTCGCCGCGCGCCTTGCGCTGTGCGTTCACCGCGGTGCGCAGGAAGGTCATGTTGCCGACGCCCGGGATCTCGACCGGATACTGGAAGGCCAGGAACATGCCCGCCGCCGCGCGCTCCTCGGGCTCCATGTCGAGCAGGTCTGCGCCGTCCAGCGTCGCCCCGCCTTCGGTCACTTCGTAGCCGTCGCGCCCCGAGAGCACGTAGGACAAGGTCGATTTTCCCGAGCCGTTCGGCCCCATGATCGCGTGGACCGCGCCCGCGGGCACCTCGAGGTCCACGCCCTTGAGGATCTGCTTGTCCTCTTCCTCAAGTTTGACGTGCAAGTTACTGATCTTGAGCATGTTTTACCCTCTTTGGATGGTGACGGCGGTGCCGGAGGCCGACACCATCAGCATGTTGTTGATGACCTCGTAGTCGAGATCGACCCCGACCACGGCATTGGCGCCCCGCGCCTCTGCATGGCCTTCCATTTCGGCCAGCGCGGTTTCCCGGGCGCGGGCCATTTCCTTTTCGTAGGCGCCGGAGCGGCCGCCGAGGATGTCGGTGATCCCGGCAAAGAGATCGCGCACGATATTGGCGCCGAGGATCGCCTCGCCGACGACGATGCCGTGATAGACCGAGATCCTGTGGCCCTCGATCGAGGGCGTGGTGGTGGAGATCATGGGTCCCTCCTCAGCGTCTGACGCGGGGATGACAGCTGGGGCCTTCGACCTCGGCCTCGACCCGCACCGGCTGCGCCGCATAGCGGCGCCAGGTCAGCGCCACGGCAACGCTCAGCGCACCCGAGAGCAGCAACACGGTGGTGACGACGGCGGCGATCAAACCTCAGTTCCCGAGTACAATGCCGTTGACCACCCTGCGCACGAAATCGGCCATCCCGTCGGACCCGGAGGCGCGATCCTTGACGTGGATCGACAGATCGGGCCGCAGTGCCGCGATTTCGTGGATCAGCTCGCCGCGGATGTCGTCGGTGTAGCCGGCGCCCATGATGACGGTCACGATTTTCGGCTCGGCCTCCAACTGCCGCGCCACCTCGGCGCGGTCATGTGCCCCCAGCCATTCGACCGGCAGATCCTGAAGGTCGTCGGCGAGATGGCCGACAATGCCGGGAAGCCGTCCAACGAGAAGAACAACGGGTTTCATTTCATTCTCCTTTCCGGGTTGGTCGTGTCACCCCACAGACCCCTCGAGCGAGATCGCCACCAGCTGTTGCGCTTCCATCGCAAACTCCATCGGCAGCGCCTGCAGCACTTCGCGGGCGAAACCGTTGACGATCAGCGCCACCGCTTCCTCTTCGTCCATGCCGCGCTGGCGGCAGTAGAACATCTGTTCCTCGTCGACCTTCGAGGTCGTCGCCTCGTGCTCGACCCGCGAGGAATTGTTGCGCACTTCGATGTAGGGCACGGTGTGGGCGCCGCATTTGTCGCCGATCAGCAGGCTGTCGCACTGGGTGTAGTTGCGGCTGTTCTTGGCCTTGGGGTGCATCGACACCAGCCCGCGGTAGGTGTTCTGCGCCTTGCCCGCACTGATCCCCTTCGAGACGATCCGGCTCTTGGTGTCGCGGCCGAGATGCACCATCTTGGTGCCAGTGTCGGCTTGCTGGTAATTGTTGGTGATGGCGATCGAGTAGAACTCGCCCTGGGACTCGTTGCCGCGCAGGATGCAGGAGGGGTATTTCCAGGTCACCGCCGAGCCGGTTTCGACCTGGGTCCACATCACTTTCGACCGGTCGCCGCGGCAATCGGCCCGCTTGGTGACGAAATTGTAGATCCCGCCCTTGCCGTTCTCGTCGCCCGGGAACCAGTTCTGCACCGTCGAATACTTCACCTCGGCATCTTCGAGGATCACGATCTCGACCACCGCGGCGTGCAGTTGTGCCTTGTCGCGCTGGGGCGCGGTGCAGCCTTCTAGGTAGGACACGAAGGCGCCCTTGTCGGCAATGATGAGGGTGCGCTCGAACTGGCCGGTGTTCTCGGCGTTGATGCGGAAATAGGTGCTGAGCTCCATCGGGCAGCGCACGCCCTCGGGGATGTAGACGAAAGAGCCGTCGGAAAAGACCGCCGAATTCAGCGTGGCGTAGAAGTTGTCTGACTGCGGCACGACCGAACCGAGGTATTTCTTCACCAGGTCGGGGTGCTCGCGGATCGCCTCGCTGATCGAGCAGAAGATCACCCCCGCCTGTTCGAGCTCCTTCTTGAACGTGGTGCCCACGCTCACCGAGTCGAACACCGCGTCCACTGCCACGCGCCGTTCGCCCTCGGTCGCGCCGACCCGCTGCGAGGCCACGTTGCCGTCCGCCGGCACGTCCGCCGCACCCTCGACCCCGGCCAGAATCATCTGTTCCTTCAGCGGGATACCGAGCTTTGCGTAAGTGGCGAGCAGCTTCGGATCGACCTCGTCGAGCGATTTCGGCTTCACCATCATGCTCTTCGGGCGGGCATAATAGTACTGGTCCTGGAAGTCGATCTCCGGGTACTCGACCATCGCCCAGTCGGGCTCTTTCATCTTCAGCCAGCGCCGGTAGGCCTCGAGCCGCCACTCGGTCATCCACTCGGGCTCTTCGTTCTTGTGGCTGATCAGGCGCACGATGTCTTCGCTGAGACCCTTCGGCGCGTATTCCATCTCGATGTCGGTTTCCCAACCGTACTTGTAGCGGTCGCCGAGCGACTTCACGGCATCGACCGTGCCCTGCTCCACGCCGTCCTTGACGATCACGTCATCGGTGCTGCCCATGTCTCGTTCTCCCTCACCGCGCCGATCTGCGGCGTTTTCGGTCGCTCTACCGCGACCTGGCGCGGCGTTTGTCGTTTTCCCGGGCCCAGGCTTCGGTGAAGCGCAGAACCTCGTCTTCCGTCGTCTCCGGCCCCAGCGACACCCGCAGCGCGCTCGCCGCCTGCGCCGCGTCGTAGCCCATCGCCGTCAACACCCGACTGGCCCTGACCTTGCCGGAGGAGCAGGCCGACCCCGCCGAAACGGCGAAACCGGACAGGTCCATGACCATCACCTGGGTCTCTCCCTTCCACCCCGGCGTGATGAAACACGAGGTGTTCGGGAGCCTGTCGGCGTCTATTCCGACAAAAATAGTCTCTTTCTCCGATTCCGCAATGCGTTTCTCTAGAATGTTTCTAAGATCCGCCACCCGGTCCCAGGCCCCGGCCTCGAGATCGCGCTGCGCTGCTTCAGCCGCGGCCCCGAACCCGCTGATACCAATCAGGTTTTCCGTGCCCGACCGGCGACCGCTCTCCTGGCCGCCGCCGCGGATGCGTGGATCCACCTCCAGCCCGCCCCGCACGATCAGCGCGCCGATGCCTTTCGGCCCGCCCAGTTTGTGCGCCGAAATCAGGGCCATCCCGGCCCCCGACCAGGCGAAAGCGAAGGCGATCTTGCCAAAGCCCTGGGTCGCGTCGGTCACCGCCAGACCCTTGGGCAAGTCCTGGATCACCCCGGTCTCGCTATTGGCCAGCTGCAAGGTCGCCCGGCCCGGCTCGGGCACATCCACGCGGCCCCGCGCATCGACCGGCAGCCCCTGGTCGCCCCAGGCCGCCACCGCATCGTGTTCGATGCCGGCGGCCGCCAGACCGCGCCCGGCCAGCGCCAGCGCCGCCGCTTCCGTCGCCCCGCTGGTAAAGATCACCTCCTGCGGCGCACAGCCAACCGCCGCGGCCACCTGCCGGCGGGCGGTCTCGACAAGCCCCTTGGCGGCGCGCCCCTCGGCATGGACGCTGGACGGGTTCCCCACCAGATCCATCGCCGCCAGCATCGCCGCGCGCGCCTCCGGTCGCAGCGGCGCGGTGGCGTTCCAGTCGAGATAGACCCGGGGCACGTCCCGCTCCTTCATCTTGGCGGAAATACTCAAAAAACCGGCCGTCAGGCCTCGACGTCCGCCGGGTCGTCGTGGCTTTCGTCGTCCACCAGATGCAACAGCGACGGCACCGCCGGGCAGGGTGCAAGCTCGTTGTGGATCACATCCGACAGCCGGGTCTGGTGCAGAAACACGTAGACATTGGCCGAGAAGCTCTGCCACAGCCGGTTGGTCAGCGATTGCGCCTTCGAGCCCGAGATCGCGCCCGAGGCCCCAGCACCGGTGTGCAGAGCATCCACGGTCTCGTCGACCGCGGTAAGGATGTCGGTCACCCGGATCTCGGAACAGGGCTTGGCGAGCCGGTAGCCGCCGCCGGGCCCGCGGACACTTTCCACCAGCCCCGCCCGGCGCAGCTTGACGAACAGCTGCTCGAGATACGGCAGAGAAATGTTCTGGCGCCGCGACAGATCCGTCAGCGAGAGCAAGGCGCCCTCGTTCTGCAACGCCAGGTCGGCCAGTGCGACCATCGCGTAACGGCCCTTGGTGGAAAGCTTCATCTCGTCACCTCTGTTAGGTTGCCCTGATACGTTGACGTCCGCGCGCACCACCAATATGTGAACGGTGACGCGTTCCGACCAGCAGGTCCGGGCGATTTCGTATTATGGTGCCCGACAATTTCCGTCAAGAATTGCCGGCCCAAAGGGAGATGAAACCGAATGCCCGAGGTGATTTTTCCCGGCCCCGAAGGCCGTCTTGAAGGACGTTACCACGCTCAACGTGAAAAAGACGCACCGATTGCCATCGTCCTGCACCCGCACCCGCAATTCGGCGGCACGATGAACAACCTCGTGGTCTACAACCTGCACTACGCCTTCTACGAGATGGGCTTCAACGTCCTGCGGTTCAATTTCCGCGGCGTCGGCCGGTCGCAGGGCGAATACGACCAGGGGGTGGGCGAATTGTCCGACGCGGCCTCGGCCCTCGACTACCTCCAGTCGATGAACCAGAACGCCAAGCATTGCTGGGTCGCGGGGTTTTCCTTCGGCGCCTGGATCGGCATGCAGCTGCTGATGCGCCGGCCCGAGATCACCGGCTTCATCTCGGTCTCGCCGCCGGCCAACATGTACGATTTCTCCTTCCTCGCCCCCTGCCCGGCGTCGGGGTTGATCATCAACGGTTCCTCCGACCGCGTCGCGCCGCCGTCCGACACCCATGTGCTGGTCGACAAGCTGCACGAGCAGAAGGGCATCACCATCACCCATACCGAGGTCGAGGGTGCGGGACATTTCTTCGAGAACAAGCACATGGACACGATGATCGGCGCGGTCGACACCTACGTGCGCCGGCGGCTGACCGAGACCACGCGCTGAGGGGGAGCGGATGGCACAGGAGATCCTGTACGAGGTCGCCGACGAGCTGGCGCGCAAGTCGCTCGAGATTTTCGAGGCAACCGGCGACGAGGATATTTTCGACGAGGTGACCAAGATCATCGGCACCTCGTCGCAGACCCTCGAAGAAGCCTTCAAGACCGCGGTCCGGGTGCGCCGGGCGGAGAAACGCGCGCTGGAAATGCTGGCCGAGCGCAAGGCCGCGCTGAAACCGGGCCCCTGAGCCCGCGGCGCCCGCCGGCTTGCCCGCGGCGCGGCCAGGCTGGACCTGGCGGCCGTCCCGCCTGCCGCGGCGCGGCTCCCGCTGGCGTGCATCCGGATCGACCCGAGAACCTCTATCGGACGGTCCGGGATCCGGCCACCCGAGCCTGCCGCCGCCGCCGTCGCTGCGCGCCTCGAAAACCCGTCCTGCGCCGATTTGCGACCTGCGGATCGCCGCGCGCTTCGGTTATGGTCGGCGACAGGAGACAGCCATGGCAAGGGTCAACGCGCGCAGCACCCTGCGCACCTATCTCAAACAGATCGTCTACGGCGGCAACGACGGGATCGTCACCACCTTTGCCGTCGTGGCCGGTTTTGCCGGCGCCCAGGCCCAGGGCAGCCAGGCCGCGGCCTTCGGCGCGCTCGCGGTGCTGGTGTTCGGCCTCGCCAACCTGATGGCGGACGGCGTGTCGATGGGCATGGGCGAGTTTCTCTCCGGCCGGTCCGCGCGCGACATCTTCCGCGCCCGCCACCGCGAGGCCGAGGCTGCCGCCCGCGAAGATCCCGTCGCCGCCGCCGCCGCCCTCGCCCGCCACCTCACCGCCCAGGGCCTGTCGCCCTCCGACGCCCACCACGCCGCCGACCACCTCGCCGACAGCCCCAAGCTGATGGCCGATCTCTCCCTGCGCTACGACCACGGCATGGAGGCCCCCGAGGCGCACAACATCGCCACCCGCGCCTGGATGACCTTCGCCGCCTTCCTCGTCTTCGGCGCGATCCCGATCCTGCCCTATGTGCTGATGAACGGGTCCGAGGCGGCCCTGCCGGTCTCGCTCGCGGCGACGGCGCTGGCGCTCGCCCTGCTCGGGGGGCTGCGCTGGTCGGTCAGCGACCAGTCGCTGGCCGCCTGCCTCGGCGAGACCCTCGCGGTCGGGGCGCTCTGCGCCGGCGTCGCCTGGGGGGCCGGTCACCTGGTCGCGGGGGTCGGCTGAGATCCGGCCCGGCCGGGGTTCGCCCGCCAGAATCCAGTTAGCGCTATCTGTAACAAAAACAGCCACTTGACCACGTGTCCGAGTTCGCCCACCCCTCGCCCACCCCTCGCCCAGGCTTCGCACAGGCGCCGCAACACCCGCTCTTCTCCGGGTCAGAAACACCTCGGCGGACCGGTCGCTCCGAAGCCGTGCGACAGGCCCCCGGCGGGTCGCCGCGGGCACCGGCCTCGGCGAAACCCCTCAGAGCCGGTAGATCTCGGCGAATTTCGCCTCCAGCCCGTCGAGCAGCGGTCCGACATGGGGCGCAGATCCGCAGGCCCGTTCGATCAGCTCCGCCGGCTCGTAGAGCCCGCCGTGGACCTGCACGTTGTCCCTGAGCCAGCGCGCCGGCGTGGCCGGGTCGCCCTGGCCGAGGAAGGCGTCGAGATCGGGCACCGCCGCCCGCATCGCTTGGTGCAGACAGCCGGCGTAGACATTGCCGAGGCTATAGGTGGGGAAATAACCGAACAGCCCGACCGACCAGTGCACGTCCTGCAACACCCCGTTCGAGGGCTTGTCGACCGCCACCCCGAAATCCGCCGCGAACCGGGTGTTCCAGGCCTCTTCGAGGTCGGCCACATCGAGCGTGCCGGCGATCAGCTGGCGTTCGAGATCGAAGCGCAGCAGGATGTGGAGGTTGTACTGCACCTCGTCGGCCTCGGTCCGGATGTAGCCCGGATAGACCCGGTTGGCGGCCCCCCAGAAGGCCTCCGCGTCGGCGATGTCGAACTCGCCGAAATGCTCCCGGAACCGGTCGAACAGCCAGCCGGTGAAGGCGCGGCTGCGCCCGAGCTGGTTTTCGTAGAGCCGCGACTGGCTCTCGTGCACCCCCATCGACACCCCGGCCCCCAGCGGGGTCAGCAGGTGGTCGCGGGCGATGTTCTGTTCATAGGCCGCGTGCCCGGTTTCGTGGATGGTGGCGTAGACGGCGTTGAACGGGTCGGTCTTCGAGGTCCGCATGGTGATCCGCACGTCGAGCCCGGAACCCGACGAGAACGGATGCACCGCCTTGTCGATCCGGCCATGCGCGAGGCTGTAGCCGAAGGCGATGGCCAGCTCGCCGGCGAGCCTGATCTGCGCCGACTCGTCGAACCGGCCTTCGAGCCCGGCCGGCTGGTGGCTGGCGCCCAACACCCGGTCGCGCAGGGCCACGAGCCGCGGCCGCATCGCGTCGAACATCGCCTGCAGATCGGCCCCCGTCGCGCCAGGTTCGTAGTCGTCGAGCAGGGCGTCGTAGGGATCGCCGTCGTAGGCCCCGCCGGCCACCAGCGCCGCGGCCTCCTCGCGTTTGAGCCGGACGATGGTCTCGAGCACCGGCCGGAACCCGGCCCAATCCTCCGTCGCGCGCGCCTCGGCCCATTGTCCCTGCGCCTCGGAGGTCACCCGCGCAATCTCGCCGGCGAGCGCCGAGGGCACCCGGCGGCTGCGTTCGTAGCGTCGGCGGATGTGGCGCATGTTGGCGCGGCCGACCTTGTCGAGCGCGCCCTCGTTGATCTGCGCGAGCCAGGCCCCCACGCGCGGATGGGTGCGGCGACCGTGCAGCACCTGCTCCATCGCCTGGGATTCCTCGGCGCGTTGCGGCGCGGCACCGCGCGGCATCACCGTCTCCTGGTCCCAGCCCAGCCGGCCGGCCACCTGTCCCAACGCCTGAGTCTGGCGCTCGTAGCCCATGAGGTCTTCGTAAGCGCCCATATCAGCCTCTCAAACGTTGCGGTTGCGGATAGCCTGCCTGGAAGCGGGCGTGAAGGATCAACAGCCAGGCCAGAACGGCACCGAGCTGGTGGGTGAGCGCAATATGCAGGGCGGCGCCGTTCAGCACCGTGACAATGCCGAGCACCATCTGCACCAGCACCATGGCGCCGGCGAGGTGGAACGCGGTGCGGGTGGCCCGTGCGCCGGCCCTGCGGGCCCGCAGCATCACGCCGATGGCGAACAGCGCCAGCAGGTAGCCGACCACCCGGTGGATGAACTGCACCAGGCCTGCATCCTCGAAGAAATTGCGCCAGAGCGGAACGATATCGAAGGCGCCGGGCGGAAACACCCGCCCCGCCATCAGCGGCCAGTCGGTGTAGCCGCGCCCGGCGTCGATGCCGGCGACGAGCGCGCCGAGCAGGATCTGGACGAAGGCGAGGTGCATGAGCCCGGTCCCCATGCCCCAGAGCGCGCGCTCGCGCAGCCGCCGGGCCTGGAGAAGATCGCTCTCGCGCCGTCCGAGCTGCAGCACCGCCCAGGCGATCAGCCCGAGGATGACGAAGGCGAGGCCGAGGTGGGTAGCGAGCCGGTAGGAGGCGACGTCGGTCATCTCGCCCTGAAGGCCCGAATGCACCATCCACCAGCCCACCGCACCCTGCACCCCGATCAATCCGCCGATGGCGAGCAGCCGGCCGATCCAGCCGGCGGGGATCTTCCGGGCGGCCAGGAAGCCGAGGAACCCGCCGATCCAGACCAGACCGGTGATCCGTCCGAGGAAGCGGTGGCCCCATTCCCACCAGAAGATGACCTTGAAGTCCTCGAGGGTCATCGTCGAATTGACCAGCCGAAACTCCGGCGTCTCCTGGTACTTGGCAAAGGCCGTCTGCCAGTCCGCCGCGCCCATCGGCGGCAGGCTGCCCATGACGAGGTCCCATTCGGTGATCGAGAGGCCGGAATCGGTCAGCCGGGTCAGACCGCCAACGACGATCATCGCCACCACCAGGGCGCCGAGCACGATCAGCCAGAGCCGCATTCCCCGGCGCGCGCCGCCGGCGCCGCCCTTGTCGATCATGCCCGGGGCGACGGCCTTGCGCGCCGCGGCGACATCGCTGTCCACTTCTTCGAAAATGCTGCGTGGCTGGGCCATGTCGCTCTCCCGTTTGCGGTTGGCGCGATACTTAAGGATGCGGCCGCCCGGGGCAAGCCGGGATTGCCAAATCGGCGCCGCGGCCGGCGGCTCCACGCCCCCCGGACCGGCGACGTGGACATGTCGCGGAATACCGGCGGCGGACCAGGCCGCGGGCGCAGATTTCTTCACCCTTCCATTGCACCCCAGCCCTTGCGGATGATATACACGCGGAAACAAAATCTTGTGGGCGTGCATCGAAACGACCACGCACAGGCAATAAAACGGCGGATAACGTGAGCGACACCCCGGAACCCCCTGAAATCACGGACGAAACCCCTCCAGAGCGCCCTCGGTACGAGGGCCCCTCGATCTCGATCGAGAAGGAGATGCGGACGGCCTATCTCGACTACGCGATGAGCGTGATCGTGAGCCGGGCGATCCCGGATCTGCGCGACGGGCTCAAACCGGTGCACCGGCGCATCCTCTACGCCATGCACGAGGTCGGCAACACCCACGACAAGCCCTACCGCAAGTCGTCGCGGCCGGTCGCCGACACGATGGGCAAGTACCACCCGCACGGCGATAGCGCGATCTACGACGCCCTCGTGCGGATGGCGCAGGATTTCTCGATGTCGGTGCCGCTGCTCGACGGCCAGGGCAACTTCGGCTCGATGGACGGCGACCCGCCGGCCGCCTTCCGCTACACCGAAGTGCGGATGCAGAAGGTCGCCCAGGCCCTGGTCGACGATCTCGACAAGGACACGGTCGACTTCCAGGACAACTACGACGGCAAGGACCGCGAACCCACGGTTCTGCCGGCGAAATTCCCCAACATGCTGGTGAACGGCGCCGGCGGCATCGCCGTCGGCATGGCCACCAACATCCCGCCGCACAACCTCGGCGAGGTGATCGACGCCACCCTCGCGCTGATCGAGGATCCGGACCTCGATCCGATCCAGCTGATGGACTACGTGCCCGGCCCCGACTTCCCGACCGGCGGCGTCCTTCTGGGTCGGTCCGGCGCGCGCAAGGCCTATACCGAGGGCCGTGGCAGCGTGATCCTCAGGGCCAAGACCCGGGTCGAGGAGATCCGCAAGGACCGCTACGCCATCGTCGTCGACGAAGTGCCCTACCAGGTCAACAAGGCGACGATGATCGAGAAGATCGCCGAGCTTGCCCGCGACGGCAAGATCGAGGGCGTCTCCGGGATCGAGGACCAGTCCGACCGGGTCGGTGTCCGGGTGGTGATCGAGCTCAAGCGCGACGCGACGCCCGAGGTGGTGCTGAACCAGCTGTTCCGCTTCACGCCGCTGCAGATCCATTTCGGCTGCAACATGCTGGCGCTGAACGGCGGCAAGCCCGAGCAGCTGACCCTTCGCGATTTTCTCACCCATTTCATCAGCTTCCGCGAGGAAGTTGTGGCGCGGCGAACGGCCTATCTGTTGCGCAAGGCGCGCGAGCGCAGCCATATCCTGGTGGGTCTGGCGGTGGCGGTAACCAATGTCGACGAGGTGGTCGCCACCATCCGGGCGTCGGCCGATCCGGCCGAGGCGCGCGAAAAACTCATGACCCGGCGCTGGCCGGCACAGGACATCGCCGATTACATCCGGCTGATCGACGATCCGACCCACACGATCAACGACGACGGCACCTACAATCTCTCCGAGATCCAGGCCCGGGCGATCCTCGATCTGCGGCTGCAGCGCCTCACCGCGATGGGCGCGCGCGAGATCACCGACGAGCTCAAGGACCTCGCCGCCAAGATCAAGGACTACCTCGACATCTTGCGCTCGCGCGAGCGGATCATGGCGATCATCTCGGACGAGCTCACCGAGATCAGGGAGGCCTACGCCGTCCCCCGCCGCACCGAGATCGTCGACTGGTCGGGCGACATGGAGGACGAAGACCTCATCGAGCGTGAGGACATGGTGGTGACCATCACCGCTTCCGGCTGGGCCAAGCGCACCCCGCTCGCCGAATTCCGCAGCCAGCGGCGCGGCGGCAAGGGGCTGTCGGGCGGCAGTCTCAAGGAAGACGACGTCGTCACCACCCTGTTCGTCGCCAACACCCACACGCCGCTGTTGTTCTTCACCACCGACGGCATGGTCTACAAGCTCAAGACCTGGCGGCTGCCCTCGGGCGGGCGCACCTCCAAGGGCAAGGCGATCGTCAACATCCTGCCGATCCCGACCGGCGTGAGCATCGCCGCGATCATGCCCGTGGATGCCCCCGAGGAGGACTGGGACGAGCTCCAGATCTTCTTCGCCACTTCAACAGGCGGTGTGCGGCGCAACGCGCTCAGCGATTTCACCAACGTGATGCGCAACGGCAAGATCGCGATGAAGCTGCCCGAGGGGGTGGAACTGGTCAACGCGCGGATCTGCACCGAGGACGACGACGTGATGCTGGTGACCGCCAAGGGCCGCGCGATCCGCTTCCCGACCACCGAAGTGCGGGTGTTCAAGGGCCGCGATTCGACCGGTGTGCGCGGGATCCGGCTGCTGTCGGACGACGACAAGGTCGTCTCCATGGCGGTGATCCGCCATTTCGAAGCCAGCGCCGAAGAGCGCGCCGCCTATCTCAAGATGCGCCGCGCCCTGGTCGGCGCCGACGAAGTCGAGGGCACCGAAGACGACGAGGACGCGGTGGCGGGCGACATCGGCCAGGAGCGCTTCGAAGAGATGCGCGCCGCCGAGGACCTGATCCTGACCATTACCGAGGCGGGGGCCGGCAAACTGTCGTCGAGCCACGACTACCCGGTGCGCGGCCGCGGTGGCCAGGGCGTGGCGGCGATGGACCGCGCCATGCGCGGCGGCGATCTGGTGGCTTCCTTCCCGGTCGGAACCGACGATCAGGTGATGCTCGCCACCTCCACCGGCCAGTCGATCCGCTGCCCGGTCGAGGGCATCTCCTTCCGCTCGCGCGGCGCCGGCGGGGTCAAGGTGTTCAACACCGCGGCCGGAGAAAGCGTGGTTTCGGTCGCCTGGATCGCCGAACGGGCCGACGACGAGGCCGCGGAGGAGGACGGCGCGGCCGATTGAGCCCGGGCCGGCCCTGCCCCAGCGGGTGCGGTCGTCCGAAGGCGATTTGACCCGGCGATCGTCCCGGACCTTCACGGTTGCGGCACCGGTGGCGCGACGCGGCCGCCCGAAGGGCGGAGGCAAGACTGTCGAGCGGGGCCGGCCCCGCGGGTATCGCGCCCGCGGCCGGTTGCCCCGGAAGGTGAGGCCGAAACCGGTCCGGGGCTTTGTTCCGTTTCGGCCGAGCGATGCCGCGCCCGGGGGGCCACCGGGTCCGTCGCGCACCGCATCGCGCTCGCCGGGACCTCGCCGGTCGGCACGGGCGCGGCTTTCGGCAACCGCTTTCGGCGACCGCGTGCTCCTGCCGCCAGGCAGCGTTGTCCGGAACCGCACCGCGCCGCCCGCGCCGAGCGCGCAAGGCATCCTCGCTCAAGTCCCGAACCCGGCGATTCGGCGCTGGACCGCCGTCAATCGGACCCCGGCCGCGCCAGCGCCCCCCCTCTCTCTGTGACAAATCAGCCACGAGTTACGGTGCGTCAAATCCGCCCGCTATGCCGGCGTGTCGGATTCCCATAGCTTGATATCAATAATAAAACATGAGGCAGGCAATGAAACATCACATTTTGGGCTCGACAGCTGTATGCGTTCTCGCCTTGCCGGCGATGGCGTCCGAGTTCGCGTTCAGCGGTGCTGAATTCAGCGCGACAGGGTACTACAACAGCTACACCACCGGTATCACGACCGACGACTGGGTCGCGGGCACCCTCGCGACCTCGGTGCAGTTCGATTTCATGGGCGGCGCGTTTGCGCAGTTCGATGGCGCCCTCGAGGGCTACAACGCCACCCCCGCCCTCTATGATGTCGGCGCCAGTATCGGAAAACACTTCGGCTTCGAGTACATGTCCGGACACAATGCCGGCGTGTTCGGTGCCGCCGATTTCTGGGAAGGATGGCCGGGCACCTACACGCTCGGCGCGGAGATCGCCGGCGACACCGGTGACTTCACCTATGAGGCCTACGGCGCCTACCAGACCGATCTGGACACCTTCCCCTGGTACGATTTCCAGATCTACCACCTCGATGCGAAGGGCGCCTACAAGCTCGACAACGGCCTCAGTCTCGGTGTCGGCGCGCACTATGCGGATATCGATCTGGGCGGGCGGATCTGGCAGGCCAAGGCCAACGTGAGCTACGAGTTCACCGACGATCTCGCCGTCGAAGGCGGATACGTCTACACAGACAGCAATTTCGGTGCCGGGTTGACCTCGCATGGCGTGAACCTGACACTGACGAAGAAGATCGGCGGCGGTACGACCTTCGGGGAACGCAACACCACCGCTTTGCTGAGCGGCCTCCGTTTCTGAAGGTCGGCGAAGACGAGGGACAGGGGGCGCGTGAGGGAATTCGCGCGCCCTTTCCTTTTGTCCGCCCGCGCCTTACATCGGCGCTCATGACACAGACGCTTCATATCGTCGGCGGCGGCATGGCCGGCTCCGAGGCCGCCTGGGTGGCCGCGAAATCGGGGCTCGACGTGGTGCTGCACGAGATGCGGCCCCGGGTCGGCACCTTCGCGCACCAGACCGGCAAGCTTGCCGAGATGGTCTGCTCCAACTCCTTCCGCTCCGACGACGACGAGCAGAACGCGGTGGGGCTCTTGCACTGGGAAATGCGCGCGGCCGGGTCGCTGACGATGCAGGCCGCCGACCGTCACCGGCTGCCCGCCGGCGGCGCGCTGGCGGTCGACCGCGAGGGGTTTTCGGACCATGTGACCGAGACGCTCCGGGCGCTTCCCAATGTCCGGGTGGTCGAGGAAGAGGTCGCCGAGCTTCCCGCCGACGGTCAATGGATCTTTGCCACCGGTCCGCTGACCTCCGAAGCGCTCGGCCGGGCCCTGCTGGCCGAGACCGGCGCCGAACGGCTCGCCTTTTTCGACGCGATCGCGCCGATCGTCCATGCCGACAGCATCGACATGAGCCTGGCCTGGGAACAATCGCGCTACGACAAGGGCGAGACCGAGGCGGAGCGGCGCGCCTATATCAACTGCCCGATGACCAAAGACCAGTACGAGGCCTTCATCGACGCGCTGTTGGCGGCCGACAAGACCGAGTTCCACGACGGCGAGACCGCCGGCTACTTCAACGGCTGCCTGCCGATCGAGGTCATGGCCGAGCGCGGCCGCGAGACGCTGCGCCACGGGCCGATGAAGCCGGTGGGGCTGACCAACAGCCACAGGCCCGACCAGAAGGCCTATGCCGTGGTCCAGCTGCGCCGCGACAACGCCCTGGGCACGCTGTTCAACATCGTCGGTTTCCAGACCAAGATGAAATACGGCAGCCAGACAGAGGTGTTCCGGATGATCCCGGGGCTCGAAAACGCGGCTTTTGCCCGGCTCGGCGGTATCCACCGCAACACCTTCATGAATTCGCCCAGCCTGCTCGACGGCGCGATGCGGCTGAAATCCAAACCCCATATCCGCTTCGCAGGCCAGGTGACCGGGGTCGAAGGCTATGTGGAATCGGCCGCCATGGGACTGCTCGCGGGGCGCCTCGCGGTGGCCGAGTTGACCGGCACCTCCCTGCCCGCGGTGCCGCCCACCACCGCCACCGGCGCGCTGGTCAGCCACATCACCGGCGGGGCCGAGGCCAAGAGCTTCCAGCCGATGAACGTGAATTTCGGCCTGTTCCCCCCGGTCGAGGGGCTCAAGGCCGGACGCCGCGGTCGGCGCGACCGCTACAAGGCCTATACCGACCGGGCGAAAGCCGATTGGCAGGCCTGGCTCGCGGCCGGGGCCTGAAGGCATTCGCCGCCGACACCCGTGTCTCCGCGCGCGCGGACGGGCCGACCCGTGCCCCGGGCTTGTCCCGGCACCCGGGCGGCCCTAGCCTGCGGCCATGATCACCCGCTTCGCCCCCTCGCCCACCGGCCTGCTGCATCTCGGCCACGCCTTTTCGGCGCTGACCGCCTGGGATCGGGCCCGCGCCGCCGGCGGGCGGTTCCTGCTCAGGATCGAAGACATCGATCTGCCCCGTTGCCGCCCGGAATACGAGACCGCGATCTACGATGATCTCGCCTGGCTCGGGATCGCCTGGGAAGAGCCGGTGATGCGCCAGTCGGAGCGCCAGTCGGTCTATGCCGAGGCGCTCGACGCGCTCTGGGCGCGCGACCTGCTCTACCCCTGCAGCTGCACCCGGCGCGACATCGCCGCCGCCGCCTCGGCGCCACAGGAAGGCGCGCCGCTGGGGCCGGACGGCATCGTCTACCCCGGCACCTGTCGCGGGGCCCTGACGCTGCCTGCGAGCATGTCGCCGCGCCCCGAGGGTGTCGCGCTGCGGCTCGACATGGCCCAGGCGGCCGGGTCGGTCTGCGACCATCACGTGATCGGCCCGGAGAAACCGCGCTGGACGGTGGGGTTCGAGGAAACCGGAGCCGGACCCGGGGGCGAATGCGGCTGGATCGAAACCGACCGCGCCGCGCTCTCACGGGAAATCGGCGACGTGGTGCTCGCGCGCAAGGACATTGCCACCTCCTACCACCTCGCCGTTGTCCTCGACGATGCCGACCAGGGCGTCACCGAGGTGGTGCGCGGCGCAGACCTGTTCACGGCCACACCGATTCACGTCGTGCTGCAGCGCCTGCTCGGCCTTGCCACGCCCAGCTATCACCACCACCGGTTGATCCGCGATGCTTCCGGCAAGCGCCTTGCCAAGCGCGACGACGCCCGGGCGATCCGGACCTACCGCGACGCGGGCCATTCACCGGCCGAGATCCGCGCCATGGTCGGCCTGTGACTGCGTTACCGGAGCGAAGACGGTTTCGGGCCTCGGGCGCGTATTGTGCACAGATCGGCGACGATTGCACAGGGCCCGTGCACAGTTCGATGCGTGATAGCCGATTGTCGCCGCCCCTTCTTTGGTCTCAAAATACCTCGGGGGGTCCGGGGGGCTGGCCCCCCGGGTGAGCCCGGGTGCCGCGAACGGTGCGCGCAGATCCAGTATCCAGGCGTTCCCGACCCGCTTCAGACCATCGGGTCGGACAGAACCACTTCCGTGCCGTCGCGCACACCGGTGTAGAAACACGACCGGCGGTTGGTATGGCAGGCCGGGCCGACCTGGTCGACCAGGACCAGCAGCGCATCGCGGTCGCAATCGATCCGCATCTCGACCAGGGTCTGCAGGTGGCCGGAGGTCTCGCCCTTGACCCAGAACGCCTGGCGTGAGCGCGACCAGTAGGTCACCCGGCCGGTTTCGAGCGTGCGCGCCACCGCCTCGGCGTTCATCCAGGCGAGCATCAACACCTCGCCGCTCTCGGCATCCTGCGCCACCACGGGCAGCAGCCCGTCGGCATTGTAACTCAGAGTTGAAGCGTCGAATGCCATGGTCGGTCCTTTTCTTTCATCCGGCCCCCGTTTATCTAGAGGGCAGCGCAGCAGAGGGAAAGCCATGTCGGAGCAAAGCCTCGAAGAGCTCTATTCGGGCCAGATCCTCGGCCTGGCGGCCGACATCCCGCACGCAGGCCGTCTCGAAGCCCCGCAGGCCAGCGTCAAGAAGCGCTCGCCGCTCTGCGGCTCGACCGTGACCGTCGATCTCGTCGTCGAAGCCGGGCGGATCGCCGATTTCGCCCAGAACGTGCGCGCCTGCGCGCTCGGGCAGGCCTCGGCGGCGGTGCTCGGCCGACAGGTCGTCGGCCTGCCGCGTGACACGATCGCCGCCGGGCGCGACGCGCTCCATGCGATGCTCACCGAAGACGGACCGACGCCCCCTGCCCCGTTCGAAGCGCTGGAGACCCTGCGTCCGGCGGCTGCCTACCGCAACCGGCACCCGTCGATCCTGCTGGCCTGGGACGCGACCCTTGCGGCCTTCGACGAGGTTGCCGCAACCGCTGCCTGAGGCTCCGCGATAGGGCAAAAAAATGCCGCCACGCTCGGTGAGCGGGCGGCAGTTGGTGCGGTTCGGTTCCAGGTCCGGCCGGGACAGAGGCTGTGGCCGGGAGGGTGGCGGTGGGGGCCGCCGGCATCGCGAGGGACAGGATGCGGGAACCTTGTGTCCGCAGGCAGAAAACGAAGCGGCGACCGGGTCGCGAGCAACTGGCCCGGTCGCGCCGGGGTCAGAGAAGTCCGGGCAGAGACAGGCCACCGATCAGCACCACGACCAGGCCGACCGCGCCGGCAAGGTCCTGCCAGATGGTGGAAGACGACCGCGAAAGGATGGATTTGATCTCGTGAATCATGTCTGGCTCCTGCTCGTGTCCGCCGGTTGTTCGGCTGGTGTTCTCTTGTTGTTGCTTTGTTCGCACATGTTCCGCCCGCTTTGCAAGGGTTAATCGAGAACAAAAGCGAACTTTCTGGCACAATGTTTCCGGGTACCGGCGCTGATGAGCCCGGTTCGCCACCGCTGGACGCCGTCAACCCACGGAAATCAAACGGATCGCCTCGTCCTGGCGCATGAGCCAGAGCAGGACCCGGGCCGCCTCGCCGCGGGGGCTCTCGAGCCCCGGGTCTTCGCGCAGGAGCTTGCGGGCGTCGGTTTGCGCGACCGCCATCAGCCCCGCCTGGGCTTCGAGATCGCCGACGCGGAATTTGGGCAGGCCCGATTGTGCGGTGCCGATGAGGTCGCCTGCCCCGCGCATGGCGAGGTCTTCCTCGGCAATTCGGAAGCCGTCCTCGGTCTCGCGCAGCACCGTGAGCCGGCGCTCGGCGCTCTCGGTCAGGGGCGGCTGGTACATCAACAGGCAGGTCGACGCCGCCTCGCCGCGGCCGACCCGGCCGCGCAGCTGGTGGAGCTGGGAAAGACCGAAATGCTCGGCCCGCTCGATCACCATGATCGTGGCATTGGGCACGTCGACGCCGACCTCGATCGCCGTCGTCGCGACCAGCACCTTGGTTCGCCCGGCCGCGAAATCGGCCATCGCGGCGTCTTTCTCGGCGTTCGGCATCTGGCCATGGACCAGCCCGACCAGCCCCTCGCCAAGCGCGGCGCGCAGGTGCTTGAAGCGTTCCGTCGAAGCGGTGAGTTCGCTCACCTCGCTTTCGTCGACCAGCGGGCAGACCCAATAGGCCTGCCGGCCCTCGGCCACCGCGGAGCGCAACCGCTCGACCACCGCCTCGATGCGTTCGGTCGAGACCAGCGCGGTGGTGATCGGCTTGCGCCCCGGCGGCTTCTCGTCGAGCACGCTGACGTCCATGTCGCCGTATTGCGCAAGCGCCAGCGAGCGCGGGATCGGCGTGGCGGTCATCACTAGCACATCCGTCACCTGGCCCTTGGCGCCGAGTTTCATCCGTTCGTTCACGCCGAAGCGGTGCTGTTCGTCGGCGATGGCGAGGCGCAGGTCGTGGTATTCGACGTCTTCCTGGAACACCGCGTGGGTGCCGACGAGGATGTGGATGTCGCCGCGCTTGAGCGCCTCGAGCTTGGCGCGCCGTTCCGCCCCCTTGTCGCGCCCGGTGAGCAGCTCGACCACCACCTTGGCGCTGGCCGCGAGCGGCGCGAGCGAGGCGAGGTGCTGGCGGGCGAGGATCTCGGTGGGCGCCATCATCACCCCCTGCCCGCCCGCTTCGACCGCGATCAGCAGCGACATGAACGCCACCAGCGTCTTGCCGGCGCCGACATCGCCCTGCAGCAGCCGGTTCATCCTGAGCCCGGCGCCGAGGTCGGCGGCGATCTCTTCCATCGCCCGCGCCTGCGCCGCCGTCGGCCGGTACGGAAGCGCCGCGAGCACCCGGGCGCGCAGTGCGCCGTCGCCGTGGCTCGCCCGCCCCTTGCCGCGCCGCATCTTCGCACGGGCCAGCGCCAGCGTGAGCTGGTGCGCGAGGAACTCGTCATAGGCCAGCCGCCTGCGGGCCGGCGCCTGCGGGCCGATGTCGTCCTGCCCCTCCGGCGCATGCGCCACCCGCACCGCGTCGTGCCAGGCCGGCCAGTGCTCGCGGGTAATCAGGGTCGGGTCGATCCACTCCTTGAGCGGCTTGACGCGGGTCAGCACCTCGCCGATCGCCCGCAGCATCAGCTTCTGGGTGATCCCGGCTGCGAGATGGTAGATCGGCTCGAAATCGGGAATCTGCGCGGCCTGGCCGGGGCGCAGGATGTAATCGGGATGCACCATCTGGGCGACGCCGTCGAACAGCTCGAGCTTGCCCGACACCAGCCGCTTCTGGCCGGTGGGAAGCTGGCGTTGCAGCCAATCGGTGTTGGCGTGGAAGAACACCAGCTGGAAGGTGGTGAGCGTGTCGCGCACCTCGACCCTGTAGGGCGCCGATCTGGTGCGCGGTGCGCGGTGCTGGCCGACCTCGACCTCGACGGTCACCGTCGCCGGCGGCACCACCTCCTGGACCGAGGCGCGAAACCGCCGGTCGACCCCGGCATAGGGCAGCGAAAACAAGAGATCGCGCGGCAGCTCGATGTCGAGCGCCTCAAAGGCCTTGACGGTTTTCGGGCCGACCCCGCCGAGGGTTTCGAGGCTCGAGAACAGGGGAAACAGGATCTCCGGCCGCGTCGCCATCGGCTATCCTTCCCCGATCAGGGCGAGCCAGCCGTCCTCGTCGATCGTCTCGACGCCGAGATCGGCGGCCTTCTTCGCCTTCGACCCGGCCCCGGGGCCCGCGATCAGCAGATCGGTCTTCGCCGACACCGACCCTGCCACCTTCGCGCCGAGGGCCTCGGCGCGTGCCTTGGCCTCGGCCCGGGTCATCTTTTCGAGCGTGCCGGTGAAGACGAGGGTCTTGCCGGCGACGGGGCTGTCGGTGTCGCCGGTCTGTCCGGCCGGGATCACCTCGAGTTCGGCGGCCAGCCGGTCGATCGAGGCGCGTTCGGCCGGTTGGTGAAATGCAGCGACGAGCGCGGATGCCACCGCCGCACCGATCCCGTCGATGCCGACCAGCTCCTCCCAGGCCGCGCGTGCGGGGGCCGCAATCGCGGGGTCCGCGGCCCAGGCGGCCTTTTCCGTTTCCGCGATACGCGCCCGACGGCCCTCCGCGGCCGCCGCCGCCCGTTCGGCCCGCACCGCCGCTTCGGCCTCGAGGTGCCGCAGCCCGGCGGGCACCGCGGCATCGACCGCCTGGGCGAACGCCTCCCAGCTGTGGTAGTGCCGCGCGAGATCGCCGGCGACCACTTCGCCGACATGGCGGATGCCGAGCGCGAAGATCAGGCGTCTCAGCTCGATCCGGCGGCGTTCCTCGATGGCGGCGAAGAGCTTGCGCGCCGAGGTGTCGCCCCAGCCATCGCGGTTCGCGAGCCTGGCGAGGGTCTGGGCATCGCGGCCCGCGAGGGTGAAGATATCGGCCGGTTCGCGGATCGGCAGGATCTCGTCGGCGTAGAACATCTCGACCTGTTTCGCCCCCAGCCCCTCGATGTCGAAGGCGCCGCGGGAGACGAAATGCTTGAGCTTCTCCACCGCCTGGGCCGGGCAGATCAGCCCGCCGGTGCAGCGGCGCACCGAATCGCCCTCTTCGCGTACCGCTTCCGAGCCGCAATCGGGGCAGGTCTCGGGGAAGACATAGGGCGAGGACCCGTCGGGACGTTTTGACAGATCCACGTCCGCCACCTTGGGAATCACGTCGCCCGCCCGGAAGACCTCGACCCAGTCGCCGATGCGGATGTCCTTGCCGCCCCGGATCGGCGCGCCTTTCGATGAGCGCCCGGCGATATAGTCCTCGTTGTGCAGCGTCGCGTTGGAGACGACCACGCCGCCCACCGTGACCGGGTGCAGCCGGGCGACCGGCGAGAGCGCCCCGGTGCGGCCGACCTGGATGTCGATCCCTTCGAGCCAGGTCCAGGCCTTTTCGGCCGGAAACTTGTGGGCGATGGCCCAGCGCGGCGTGGTCGAACGGAACCCGAGCCGCGCCTGCAGGGCGAGATCGTCGACCTTGTAGACGACACCGTCGATGTCATAGGGCAGCGTGGCGCGCTGCGCTTCGATGTCGGCGTAGTGGTCCAACAGGTCTGCAACGGTTTCGCAGCGCCGGGTCAGCGGGTTGGTGGTGAACCCGAAGCCCGCAAGCCGTTCGATCGCCTCGAACTGGGTCTCGGCGAGCGGGGCCGAAATCGCCCCCCAGGCATAGGCGAAGAACTTCAGCGGGCGTGCCGCCGTCACCTCGGGGTCGAGCTGGCGCAGGCTCCCGGCGGCCGCATTGCGCGGGTTGGCAAACGGTTTCTGGCCCGCGCCTTCCTGGCGGGCATTGAGCGCGGCAAAATCCTCGTGCGCCATGTAGACCTCGCCGCGCACCTCAAGGATGTCTGGCGCACCCGAGATATCCTGAGGGATCTCGGCGATGGTGCGGGCATTGGCAGTGACGTTTTCGCCGACCGCGCCGTCGCCCCGGGTCGCCGCCTGGACCAGCCGGCCGTTTTCGTAACGCAGGCTCAGCGACAGCCCGTCGATCTTCGGTTCCGCCGTGTAGGCCAGGGGCGCGTCGGGGCCGAGACCGAGAAAATTGCGCAAGGAGGTGTCGAAATCGCGCAGCTCGTCGGCGTCGAACACATTGGCCAGCGACAGCATCCGCGCCGCGTGGGCAACCTTGGCGAAGCCCTCGACCGCCGGCGCGCCGACCGCATCGGACGGGCTGTTGCCGCGTTTCAGCCCGGGAAACCGCGCCTCGATTGCCGCGTTGCGTTGCCTGGCCGCGTCGTAGGCCGCGTCGGAGATCTCCGGGGCATCTTCGGCGTAATAGGCCTGGTTGGCGCCGTGGATGAGGGCCGCAAGGCGTTCCAGTTCCGTCGCGGCCTGCGCCTCATCGAGGTCTTCGACGCCGATTTCGGCGAATTGGTCCTGAGACATGCAGCCTCCCCCGGGGCGTTCGTGGTCTCTTTTGTGTAAGCCGCGCCCCGGCGTGCGTCCAGCCGGAACACCACCCCGCAACCCCCGCTCTGCGCGCCCCGCATCGGTCTTTGGTTGAGAAATACCTCCGCGGGGGCCATCGCACCAAGGGTGCGCAACTGGCCATCGGCAGAGTCCCCCGGCGGGCCGGCCGCGTCAGCGGGCGAAAACCTCCCCGCCCAAAGAAGAACCGGCGCCGTTCACAGCGGCGCCGGTCGGGAGGGAAAGATCGGGTGCGGTCAGGCGCCCATGGCCAGCGGACCCGCCATGTGGCCGGGTTCCGGATCGCGCAGCACATAGCCGCGGCCCCAGACGGTCTCGATGTAATTGTCGCCGCCGGTTGCGGTCGCCAGCTTCTTGCGCAACTTGCAGATGAACACGTCGATGATCTTGAGTTCGGGCTCGTCCATGCCGCCGTAGAGATGGTTGAGGAACATCTCCTTGGTCAGCGTCGTGCCCTTGCGCAGCGAAAGAAGCTCCAGCATCTGGTATTCCTTGCCGGTCAGGTGCACCTGCTTGCCGTCCACCTCGACCGATTTGGAATCGAGGTTCACATCCACCTTGCCGGTGGAAATCACCGATTGCGCATGGCCCTTCGAGCGGCGGATGATGGCGTGGATCCGGGCCACCAGTTCCTCGCGGTGAAACGGTTTGGTCATGTAGTCGTCGGCACCGAACCCGAAGCCCTTGAGCTTGTCCTCGGTGTCGTCGGACCCGGTCAGGATCAGGATCGGCGTGTCGATCCGTGCCATCCGGACCTGGCGCAGCACCTCGTGCCCGTTCATGTCGGGAAGGCCGAGATCGAGCAGGATCAGGTCGTAATCATACAGTTTGGCGAGGTCGACACCCTCTTCCCCGAGGTCGGTGGAATAGACGTTGAGGTTCGCGTGGGTGAGCATCAGCTCGATCGAGCGCGAGGTGGTGGGGTCGTCTTCAACCAGCAGGATCCGCATATTTAGTCTCCGCAATCTTCCGTTCTGTTGGTAAACACCTTGGTCGGAAAAGGTTAACGGCCCGTTACCGTTGCAGAACTTTTAGCGAAAACACCTCAGGGTTGTCGATATTTCTGTAACTGCGTCGCCTTGAGTGCGGCTTCTCCGTGACGGTCCACGGCAGTTTTCCACTCCATGAACTCCTCTTCGGACAATCCGTAGGTGCTGAGCGCCTCCGCCAGGGGGATGAGATGGTAGTCCACACCGCGCACCACGGCGGCCTTGCGGCTGGCGACCCAGCGCCGGGTATTGGCCGGCGGCAGGTCGGCGCGGGTCATGATCGAGCCATCCGGCAATCGCACCGCGCGCGGCCCGTCGACTTTTTTCAGGTACATACGTTCACCTCATCGTCTCGGCGGGCACAGATTGACCAAAACCGCTTAAAGAGAGGTGAAGCCCGGGCTTGTTGTTGTCTTCAATTTTCCTATATTGCCGGGTCCGACCCGTTCCGGAGGCGAAATGACCGCGACGATGACCGATCCGAAGCTCAATTCCCTGGGGTTTGCCAAGCCGCCGGCCGAGACCCGCGTGGTCGTGGCGATGTCGGGCGGGGTGGATTCCTCGGTTGTCGCGGCGATGCTGAAGGAGGCGGGTTACGACGTGATCGGCGTGACCCTGCAGCTCTACGACCACGGCGCGGCGCTGGCGAAGAAAAACGCCTGTTGCGCCGGGGTCGATATCCATGACGCGCGCCGGGTCGCCGAGGAGATGGGCTTTCCGCATTACGTGCTCGACTACGAGAACATCTTCCGCGAGGCGGTGATCGAGGAGTTTGCCGACAGCTATCTCGGCGGCGCCACCCCGGTGCCCTGCATCCGCTGCAACGAGCGGGTGAAGTTCAAGGACCTCCTGGGCACCGCGCGCGATCTCGACGCCGATTGCATGGCGACGGGGCATTACATCCAGCGGTTCGATGGCGCCCGCGGCCCCGAGCTGCACCGCGCCGCCGATCCGGTGCGCGACCAGTCCTATTTCCTGTTCTCGACCACCCCGGAACAGCTCGCCTACCTGCGCTTTCCGCTCGGGCACCTGGAGACCAAGGCCGAGACCCGGGCGCTGGCCCGCCGCTTCGGCCTCGAGGTCGCCGACAAGCCCGACAGCCAGGACATCTGTTTCGTCCCCGACGGCAATTACGCGGGCGTGATCGAGAAGCTGCGCCCGGGCGCGGCGGAGCCGGGCGAGATCGTCCATGCCGACGGGCGGGTTCTGGGCACCCACGACGGGGTGATCCATTACACGATCGGTCAGCGCCGGGGGCTCGGAATCGGCGGCCTGACCGAGCCGCTCTACGTGGTGAAGCTCGATGTCGCGGCGCGCCAGGTGGTGGTCGGCCCGAAGGCACTGCTGGCGACACGGACCATCCCCGTCCAGGAGATCAACTGGCTGGGCGACGCGCCCTTCACCTCCCGCCCCGAATGGCGCCTGAGCGTGAAGGTCCGCTCGACCCGCCCGCCGCGCGAGGCGATCGTGCGGCCGCTGTCCGAAACCGAAGCCGCGGTGGAGCTCTTGACCCCGGAAGAGGGCGTGAGCCCCGGCCAGGCCTGCGTGTTCTACGCCCCCGAAGGCTCCCGGGTGTTCGGTGGCGGCTGGATCCGGGCCCGCGGCTGAGACGACCGCCGCGCCGGGGCGTGGGAAAAAGGGGCGTGCGCAAACGTGAGGCTGCGCGGGCCGCGACCACCGCTTCTTGCCCGCGACCCATGGGCGAGGACCGGCCTGCCTCTTGCCGCGCCTGTCGCCTTCGGAGCCGATCCGGATTATCCTGGCGGACAGGTACGCGGGAGACCCGGGTCTTGGACGACCACACGCTCTATTACTGGCCAATCCCGTTTCGGGGGCATTTCGTCCGCTTTGTCCTCGCCCATGTCGGCGCGTCCTGGGAGGAGCGCGCCATCGATCCGGCCACAACGGATTACCCGTTCCTCGCCCAACCGCTGCTCGACGACCACGAAACCGGCAAACGGCTCGCCCAGACGCCGGCGATCTTGATGTATCTCGGGCGCAAGTACCGGCTGATCGAGGATCCGGACGAAACCCTGAAACTGATCTGCGACGCGATGGATGTGCTCTACGAGATCACCCGCGGACATGGCGCCCAGATGTGGACCGGCAAGGCCTGGGCGGAGTTTGCCGGTACCCGGCTGCCCCGCTGGATGGCGCTGCACGAAGAGGTCGGTCGCGCCAACGGGCTGCGCCCCGAGGCCGGCCACATCTTGGGCACCTATGCGCCGACCCTGGCCGACCTCGCCCTCGCCGCGCTCTGGCACACGATGGTCGACAAGCTGCCGGAGCTGCGGCCGATCCTGCACGACACGGCGCCGGCCCTCGAAGGTCTGGTGGACCGGATCGCGGCAAAGCACAGGATCGCGGCGATGCGCGCGCGCTGGCCGGGTCCGGTGTATTGCGCGGGCGAGATCGAGGCCTCCATCCGCGAGATGCTCGCGGCATAGCCGGCCCGGGCGCCGCCCCCCACGCTGCCGGCCGGCCGGCGCGCAGATTTCCGCCGCGCCTGTCGGGTGGCCGCCGCGGCGACGCCGCGATCATCGTTGACCTCGGTCAAGGTCGGTTATTCCGGTATCATTTACCCTCTGCGCAGGCAATTGCGACACGATCCTGTGAAACGGAGGAGGATGAACTTCAGAACTCTGACGACCGGGGGCGCCCTCGTTCTGGCCCTTGCGGCCATGGCCGCGACGTCGGTCCAGGCGTCACCCACCACATACACGCTCACGATGAAGACCGGGACCAGGAATGACGCCGGCACCGACGCCACGGTGAAGGTCAAGCTTATCGGGCAGCTTGCGACCACCCGGAAGATCGAACTCGACAACCCGGGGAACGACCGGGAGAAAGGCGACATCGACGCCTACACATGGAACGGGAAATTCGTCGGCTACGTGACCGGCGTCTACGTGGAACACGACAATTCTGGCGATGGTCCCGGGTGGTACCTCGAATGGATCAAGGTGAGGGATCATTCGTCGGACATCGAGTATCACTTCACCTGCGATCGCTGGCTCGCCGATGACGAAGCCGATAGACGAACGCACGCCACTTTCCGCAATCACACGACGGCGGGCGGGGTAAGCCTCGAGGATGCGCTGGGCAATGGCACGGCGACCATCGATCCGCACGGATTTCTCTGGGTTGAAGGCGAGATCGTCGCCCGTGACGATATTCTCAGGGGCAAAATCATCAGCCGGGACGATATCATCAGCCGGGACGACTTCGTCGTGACCGGCCAGTGAAACGCCGTACCGTGACCGCACCGCCTGTTCGGATCATGTGCCGGGAGCAGGTCTGGCGGACCGCAATATCGTGACGATTCGGCAGGTGGGGCTGATCCGGCCGAGGCCAGGAGAGCTCGGCCGGGTGCCCGGCGCAGAGTGCCGGTGCGATCATCGACCGGGCGCCTGGGCGGCCGGCCACCACATCGCCCGGATGCGCGCGACATCAGGGAGCTCAATCGCCGGTCCTGCGCGCGGGTCAGGTTTCCTTGGGCGAACCGGCCTTGGGTCTCTTCGACAGTCGGGTCGACAGCAGATCGCCCGACCGCGACATGATCGGATAGCCGATCGCTGCAAACGCGGTGTTCACGCCTTTGAGCGTGCGCAGCGTTTCTTGATGGATCCGGCTGGTCTCGAAGCTCTCCTGCACGCCTTCGCGCAGGCGCATCAGGTGGCGTTCCTGCAAATCCTGTTCGACCTTGCGTGCCTTGTCCTTGGCCCGCAGGAGCTGGCGGGCCGAATCCGGTGCGCGGGTCATCAACACGTTGAGCGCAAGCTGCGCATTGGTCAGAACGCGGTCGTGGAAATCCTCGATCTCCTGACGGCCGCTGTCGGAAAACGCGATGCCTTCGGCCCCGAGCCGCTTGGCCTGACCGGTCAGGCCCCGACCGATCGCATCCGCCGCGGTTTCCAGGTTGAAGGCGATGGCGGCCAGCTCGTCCGACTGCAGCCGCTCGTCTTCGTCCAGTTCCTTGTGATTCAGCTGCGCGAGGAAATGCTTGATCCCTTCATGCATCTCGCGCACCACGCGCATCTTTTCCTTGATCGCCCGCGCCGTGGCGTCGTCCCAGGTCTGATACAGCGCGATCACCGCGCGCAGCATGGATTCGGTCTGCTCCCCCATCTGCATCACCTCGCGGGCGGCGCAGGTCAACGCCCGGGACGGACGATCCAGTGTCGACGGGTCGAGCGCGGTGGTCTGGATCAGATCGGCCGCGCCATCGGCGCGCTCGGGCATCAGCCGTTCGACGGCCGGTGCGATCCAGCCCAGCAGCGGCAGGATCGTCAACGCCAGCCCGAGGTTGAAGACGAGGTGCAGGTTGATGACCTGCCGGGCTTCGCTGCCCCCGAGCCAGGCCAGCGATCCTTCGCCACCTGCAAGCAGCATCAGCACCAGCGCGGCACCGCCGCCGCGCAGGGCCAGATTGGCCACCACCATGCGCCGGGCCGGCAGCGGCGCCGAAAGGGTCAGCATATAGGCGATGAAGGCGCCACCTGCGTTGGCGCCGAGCACCATGGCGGCCGCCCCGCTGGCCGGCAGAAGCCCCTGGGCGGTCAGGGTCACGAAAAACAGAACGGCGGCGACCGAGGAATGCACGGCCCAGGCAAACAGCGCACCGATCAGGAACGAGCTCACGATATCGCCGCCAAGGTAACGCATGACGCCGATGGCGGACGGGCTGTCGATCAGCGGACCGGTGGCGGCGCGGATCATGTCGAGCGAAACGAAGATCAGCGCCACCCCGATCATGATCCGCCCGAGCTGGCGCGCCTCGTTCTTCAGGCTGCGCAGGAACAGGATGACGCCGCCGAGCAGGAGCAGCGGGATAAGGAAATCCTGGCGTACGAGCAGGATCTGGGACACCAGCGCCGACCCGACATCGGCGCCGAGCAGAATGGCCATGCCCGCCACCAAGCCGACCCCGCCCTTTGCGGCAAAGTTCGACACCAGCACCGCCACGGCCGTCGCGCTTTGCAGACAGAGCGCGGCAAAGGCGCCGGCGGCCGCGGCGTGCAGCCGCCGCGCGTTCGAGCGCCGCAGAAACGACCGAAGCTGCACCGAATAGGCCCGCTCGACGCCCGTGCGCACCAGCCGCACCGCCCAGATCAGGAGCGCGGCCGCACCGGCGATGTGCAGAACGAACAAGACGATGCTCGTGTCATCCATTATCCGCCCCCTTCCTCATGATAGGGTGGCTGTCATTTGCACGGATAGAACAAACACGAGCCAACGAACCCACCGACAGGACGACGGTGCGTCGCATTCCCGCCGCACACCGCATGCCGATCGACCCCGTTTCGGTGGTCAAAGTTGGAAGGTAATGCATGTTCGGCCCGTGGTCCATCGCGACGATGGGCGCGGGCGCAGGTGGGCCGGCTGATGCTGGACCCGTTCGCGCCGGGCCATCCGCATGGGCGCGCGAGGGCCACAAGACCCGAAAGCGCCGGTTCCCTGGCACCGCCCGGCGCCCCTGCCCTGTGGGTCTGCGCCGGTTGTCTTCGCCCGCGCAGATCTCCGGGTCGTCGGAGTCCTGGGCCAAGGGGCGCGACGGGCCGCTGGCGGAACCGGCCTTGCCGCGTTGGACGCGCCGGTTCCGGCGGCAATCGTCGACATGGGCGCCTGCGGGGTCGGTGTGACGGGCACCCGCGCCCTCGCGCGCGGCTGATCCTCGCGAACCCTTTCCCCTGTCGAAACCGCGGTCGTCCGGGCCCCTACCGCGTGCTCGGGGGCCCCGCGAAGAGTGCGACACATTGGTGTGCCGAGCAGGTCGGGGCGGGCGAAATCCTGCCCGGCGATCCTCGGCCGCGCCGCCCGATCCGCCCGGATGAATGGCTGGCCCCTGCCCGTGCCCATGGCCTCCGCGAGGTTGGAGCGCCTGCACCGGCGGGGACATTTCTCCCTGTTCGGAGGGATCGAGCGGATGCCCGAAATCTCCCGGCGGCACAAACTTCTTGCTTATGGGGCCTCGGTTCCCGAGGATCAAACGACCAAAACAGGGAGAGAGAAAATGAATTTGCCCACCACATTTGCATCTGTTTCCGCCATCGTCCTGGGCCTTGCGATTGCGGCACCTGCGAGCGCGCAGGATTGCCCGCGCGGCGCGCTCGACGAACGGTTCTGCGATGTCGATGGCGACCTGATCGCCGACATACCCGCCGATGCCAGCGAGTGGCTCGACCCCGACACCCTGGTATTCGCCTATACCCCGGTCGAAGATCCCGCGGTGTATAAGGAAGCCTGGGCCGACTTCCTGACCTATCTCGAGGAAAAGACCGGCAAGTCGATCCAGTTCTTCCCGGTCCAGTCGAACGCCGCCCAGATCGAGGCGATGCGCTCGGGTCGTTTGCACATCGCCGGCTTCAACACCGGCTCGAACCCGCTGGCGGTGAACTGCGCGGGCTTCCGGCCCTTCACCATCATGGCCAGCGAAGACGGCAGCTTCGGCTACGAGATGGAGATCATCACCTACCCCGGCTCCGGCATCGAGAAGGTCGAAGACATCAAGGGCGGCCAGCTCGCCTTCACCTCGCCGACCTCCAACTCCGGCTTCAAGGCGCCCTCGGCGATCCTCAAGGCCGATTACGACCTGGTGGCCGAGCGCGATTTCGAGCCGGTGTTCTCGGGCAAGCACGACAACTCGATCCTCGGCGTCGCCAACAAGGACTACCCGGCCGCATCGATCGCCAACTCGGTGCTGGCGCGGATGCTGAGCCGCGAGGTGGTCAGCGCCGACCAGCTCGTCTCGCTCTACAAGTCGCAGACCTTCCCGACCACCGGCTACGGCGTGGTCTACAACCTCAAGCCGGAATTGCAGGACGCGATCATCGACGCCTTCTTCACCTTCGACTGGGAGGGCACCAGCCTGCAGGAGGAGTTTGAGAAGAACGGCGAGGCGCAGTTCATTCCGATCACCTACAAGGAATACTGGGAGGTCATCCGCAAGATCGACGCGGCCAACGACGTGTCCTACGCCTGCGAGTGATATGAACCGCAAAAACACGGCGGGCCGGGCGCAACCGGGCCGCCGTTTCATTACCAGGAAGGGCGGGGCATGCTGCGGCTGGAACAACTCGACAAGACCTATGCGACCGGCGAACGGGCGCTGAAAGACGTCACCCTGGAGATCCCGCAAGGGCAGGTGGTGGCGCTGATCGGCCCGTCCGGGGCGGGAAAATCCACCATGATCCGCTGCATCAACCGCCTGATCGAACCGACCGGCGGCAAGGCCTGGCTGAACGACACCGAACTGACGCGGCTGAACCAGACCGGGCTCCGGCGCGCGCGCCGCCAGATGGGGATGATCTTTCAGGAATACGCCCTGGTCGAGCGGCTGACGGTGATGGAGAACGTGCTGTCCGGCCGGCTCGGCTACGTCGGCTTCTGGCGCAGCTTCACCCGGCGGTTCCCGCAAAGGGACGTCGACGAGGCCTACCGGCTGCTTGACCGGGTCGGGCTGCTGCACATGGCCGACAAGCGTGCCGACGAGCTGTCGGGCGGCCAGCGCCAACGGGTCGGCATCGCCCGCGCGCTGGTCCAGGACCCGGCACTCCTGCTGGTCGACGAGCCCACCGCCAGTCTCGACCCCAAGACCAGCCGCCAGATCATGCGGTTGATCGTCGAGCTGTGCAAGGAACGCAACCTTGCCGCGATCATCAACATCCACGACGTCGCGTTGGCGCAGATGTTCGTCGAGCGGGTGATCGGGCTGGAACTCGGCACCGTGGTATTCGACGGCACCACCGACGAACTGACGGCGGAGGTGCTCACCCAGATCTACGGCGAAGAGGATTGGGAGGCGACGATCCGCAAGATCGAGGACGAAGAAGCGGACGGCGTGGAGGCCGAACCGGTGGAGGCCGCACAATGAACGACCCCGCCGTTACCGAACTCGACATCCTGATCGGACAGAAGTGGAAGAAACCGCCTTTCGTCAAACGCGCCTGGCTGCGCTGGGCCCTGACGGTGGCCGCGATCATCTACCTGGTGCTGGCGATCGCCTCGGTCGAGGTGAACTGGAACCGGGTCTATGAGGGGCTGGAGCGCGGCGCGGATTTCGTCACCTCGTTCTTCACGCCCGATTTCATCACCCGTTACGCCGACATCAAGGCGGGGATGATCGAAAGCATCATCATGACCGTGGCCGCCTCGGTCGTCGGCATCGCGGTCTCGATCCCGATCGGGCTGGGCGCCGCGCGCAACATCGCGCCGCTGCCGGTCTATCTGATCTGTCGCGGCATCATCGCGATCAGCCGGGCGCTGCAGGAGATCATCGTCGCGATCCTGCTGGTGGCGATCTTCGGGTTCGGTCCGCTGGCCGGGTTCCTGACGCTCTCATTCGCCACCATCGGCTTCCTGTCGAAGCTGCTGGCCGAAGATATCGAGGACATGGACCGGGTGCAGGCCGAGGCGGTGCGCGCCACGGGTGCGAGCTGGGCGCAATGGATCAACTTCGGTGTGCAGCCGCAGTTCATGCCGCGTCTGATCGGGCTCAGCATGTACCGCATCGACATCAATTTCCGTGAGAGCGCGATCCTCGGCCTGGTCGGCGCGGGCGGCATCGGAGCGACGTTGAACACCGCCTTCGACCGCTATGAATTCGATACCGCCGCCGCGATCCTGATCCTCATCATCGTTATCGTCATGGCGCTGGAATACCTCTCCGGCATCGTCAGAGCGAGGGTGCAATAATGGTCACGACCGCAAAACCCGACGGCAGCCATGAATGGAAACGCCGCACCCGACGCGAGACGCTGACGCGCTGGTTCTACTGGCTCATCGGCGTGGCGGTCTTCGTCTATTGCTGGAACGTCATCTCGCAATCGACCACCTGGTTCTTCGTCTGGGACGCCCCGCGCATTGCCGGCGACATCTTCGAACGCGCCACGCCGCCGCGCTGGTCCTACATCGACAAGCTCTGGGTGCCGATCTGGGACACGCTCAATATCGCCACCCTCGGCACAATCGCCGCGCTGTTCATGGCGGTGCCGGTGGCGTTTCTCGCGGCGCGCAACACCACCCCATCGCGGCTGTTCATCCGGCCCGTGGCATTGCTCATCATCGTCTCGACCCGCTCCATCAACTCGCTGATCTGGGCGCTGCTCTTGATCGCCATCATCGGTCCCGGGGTCTTTGCCGGCATCGTCGCGATCGCCATCCGGTCGATCGGGTTCTGCGCCAAGCTGCTCTACGAGGCCATCGAGGAGATCGACCATGCCCAGGTCGAGGCGATCACCGCGACCGGGGCGAGCCGCTGGCAGGTCATGGCCTACGGGATCGTGCCCCAGATCATGCCCGCCTTTGCCGGCATCGCGGTGTTCCGCTGGGACATCAACATCCGCGAGAGCACCGTGCTCGGCCTGGTCGGTGCGGGCGGGATCGGGCTGCAGCTGTCGGCCTCGCTCAACGTGCTCGCCTGGCCGCAGGTGGCGCTGATCCTGATCGTGATCCTCTTTGCCGTGGTGATCAGCGAATGGGTCTCGGCCAAGGTGCGGGGCGCGATCATCTGATGGACGGGCTGGAGATGCGCGATGCCGCCTGGGCGTTCGCCGCCTACGAGGCCATCCGCGCCCGCCTGCCGCAGGCACGTTACCCGGCGGCTTCGCGCCTGGCCGACAGCCTTGCCGACCTGGCGGAGGCGTTCGACGTCTTTCTGCTCGATGCCTTCGGCGTGTTGAACGTCGGCGAAGCCGCCATTCCGGGCGCGCCGGAACGGATTGCGGCGCTGCAGGCGGCGGGCAAGCGCATCATCGTCGTGTCGAACGCGGCAAGCTACCCCAAGCGGGTGTCACTGGCGCGGTTCCGACGCCTGGGGTTTCACTTTGCCGCGCAGGACGTGTTGAGCAGCCGGGACGTGCTGATATCGACGCTCACCCGCTCGCCGCCCGCCGGACGCCTCGGCCTGATCGCGCCCGAAACCTACGGGCTCGAGGAACTGGAGCGCCTCACCGTGACCTTCCTGGCCGATGACCCGGAAGCCTACGCGACAGTCGACGGCGTCCTGATGCTGAGTGCGGCCCCCTGGAACGACGCGCGCCAGGGGCTGCTCGAGGCGGCGCTGGCAGCCCGTCCGCGGCCGGTCTGGGTCGGCAATCCCGACCTTGTCGCCCCGCGCGAGACCGGTCTGTCGCTCGAACCGGGCCATTATGCGCACCGTCTCAAGGACATGACCGGCATCGACCCCTGCTTCTTCGGCAAGCCCTTCGACAACGTATTTGCGGCGGCCTTCGCCCGACTGGACGAAGGCACCGATCCGGGCCGGATCGTCATGGTCGGCGACACGCTTCACACCGATATTCTCGGCGGTGCAGCGGCGGGCCTGGCCACGGCCCTGATCACCGACCACGGCGCCCTGAAGGATCTGGATGTCGAGACCGCAATCCGACAGTCGGGAATCGTCCCCGACTATATCCTGCCCAGCCCCTAGCAGCGCTGATCCCGCGGTCCCTTGCCAAGGTGTCGAGTGCGGCAGCGAAAACCGCGCGTGCCGTTGTGCCATTCCTGCTGGAGAGCGCGGGCGGTCGGTCTCGAACCTGAAGTCCTCGCCAGAAAAATGACGCGCTGGTCGCGGACCCGTTGCCGGTTTCGATCGCCCATCTTGAGCGGTGAACCTTGGCATCGACCCGGATGAGCTTTCGCACAGGCAGGCGCGACAAGGCCGGGCGGACGGCAGTTGCCTGACCGTTTCCGGCGCTGGTCGGGCCCGAAGTGCCGAGGTCGAAACGGCGGTCTGTCCGTTGCCGAAATCCCGGCACCGCGGGCGGGAGACGACCGTTTCGAGGAGGCTCGCAGCGGCGCCAGGCCGCAATCCCCGGGCAGGACCTGGCGCTTCAGTGAGGCAGGTTGAACATGGCTGCGAACGCATCGGACAGCCTGGTCCGTCACGGCCGCCACCGGTCAGGCTCGCAGCGACGGCCTGCTTTTCAGGTAGAACCGGCGGAAACCCATCCATTTCCGGTTCCGACGACCTCCGACCTCGCAACGGGCCGGACGGGAGTCTCCTGTGCCGCTCGGCTGCCACGGGCGGCCACGCGGTTCCGTAACCGCGTGACAAGCCGCTTCGAAGCGGCTTCTGTCCTAGCCCTTGCCGCCGCTCTGGTCGATCATTGCCGAAAACTCCGCCTGGGCCGCCACCTGGCCGTCGACCGTCGCCTTGCCGGCGAATTTCCAGACCTTGGAACCGGCGCCGCCGCGCAGGGTGGTGATCTGCATCCGCAACACGTCGCCGGGCACCACCTTGCGGCGGAACTTCACCCCGTCGATCCCCATGAAATAGACCAGCGCATCCTTGCCGACGAGGTCGAGCGACAATGCCACCATCACCGCGCTGGTCTGGGCCATCGCCTCGACGATGGTCACGCCCGGCATGATCGGGGCCGACGGGAAGTGGCCCTGGAAATGCGGCTCGTTGACCGTGACCATCTTGATCCCGACCGCGCTTTCGTTGGCGACGATCTCCTCGACCCGGTCGATGAAGAGAAAGGGGTAGCGATGCGGGATGCAGCGCTTGATGAGGGCGATGTCGGCGGTGCTCGGCACGTCGGTCATGGGGGGGCTCCTTCGCGGGGTTCAGGCGCCCGGACGCGGGGAGAAGCGCGCGGGCGGTCGGTCAGTCTTGCGGGCTGGCGTCCGGCTCTTCGGCCGGAGGCTGCGGTGCGGGGATCGTGTCGACCCCGACCGCACCCGCGCCGGTCGTGTCGTCCGCCGGCGCCGGGGCGTCGGTTGCCGGGCTCTCCGGCACGCCGAGGTCGCCACCGTCGCCGAGCACCGCGTCGATCCGTTCGATGGCATCGCTGGTGACGTCGATGTCGGTGGCGGCCAACAGCACCGCGCGGCGGTCGACGATCAGCACGGCGCCGCGCTCGCGCACGAGCTCACCGAGAACCGGGCCGATGCGGTTGAAAAAGCTTGTCTGTGCCGCCTCGATCTGGGCGAGCAGGTCGGCCTCGGCCGCTTCGCGCTCGGCGCGCAGCGCCTGGACCTTGTCGTCGAAGGCGCTGGCAAGCGCTCGAAAGGCCTGGGGGTCCAGGGTCGGGCGCTGTTCGGTGAGCGCCAGTTCCTCGGCCTCCAGCGCCGCCTCGATGGCACGGGTTTCCGCCGCCATCGCGGTCGAGGCCGATTCCAATTCTCGGTTCACCCGCTGACCGTAAAGGGTGCCGTTGAACAGCCGGTCGCGGTCGAGAGTGAGGATCGGAGAGACGAGACGGCCGAAATCCTGCGCGCTCGCCGGCAGGACGCCGCCGACCGCCCCGGTGCAGATCAGCACGAGCGCGAACAGAACGGAGCGGAGGGCGCCCATCGCGGCGGTCCGCTCAGAACCCGGTCGAGATCGATACGCCGAACCGCCGTTCCTCGTCGTAGGATTCCTTGGTGATCGGAACGGCGTAGTAGAAGCGCAGCGGGCCGACCGGGGTATCCCAGTTGACCGCAGCCCCGCCCGACGACCGGATATGGAAGGAATCGTCGACGCCGCCCGGGTTGTCGAGCCCCCAGACCGAGCCGGCGTGCAGGAAGACGCCACCGGTGATGCCGTATTCTTCCGGCAGGCCGATCGGGAAATCGGCTTCCAGCCGGGCCGCGGTGTAGAAATTGCCGCCGAGCGCATCCTGGTCGGTGGCCCCAAGGTCGCGCGGGCCTATGCCGAGCGTGGCAAAGCCCAGCACCTGCTGCGCCGACATCACGAAGCGGTCGGTGATCCGGCTGCCCGGACCGCCGTTGATCGGGGCGATGGCGCCGCCTTCGACCGTGGCCTTGAGGGTGATCTGGTCGTTGAGCGCGGTCGAGGTGACATTGCCGAGCACGGTGCCGCGCAGATACTGGTTGTCGGCCCCGAGACCGCCGATGTCGCCGGTCACCTTGAAATAGGCGAAGGTCGGCTCTTCGAGCCCGTTGCGCCTCGTGTCGAAGGTGTAGTTGAGCCCGGCCAGTGCGCCGATCTGGCGCCCACGCGCCTCTTCCGCCAGCATGATCGCGGAATCGCCCTTGTAGTTGCGGATTTCGGAAAGTTCCGCGCCGACCGACACGCCGACCCGCGACAGCTCGCTGATCGGGAACTGCATGAACGGCACGATCTTGCCGGTGGTGGTCTCGAACAGGTCGTCGGCCCAGAACCGATCGCTGTAGGAGGCGTTGACCCCGACAGTGAGATCGCGCCCGAACAGGTTCGGTTCGGCGAAACTGAACGAATAGGTGCGCTGGTCGAGCCCCGCGGAAACCTCGAGCTTCAGATACTGGCCGCGGCCGAGGAAGTTGGTCTCGGTGAAGGAGCCGATGAAGCCCACGCCCTCGCCGAGCGCATAGCTCGCGCCGGCGGAGAAGCTGCCGGTGCCCTGCTCTTCGACGTCGACGTCGACCACGACGGTATCGGTCGATGTGCCCTCGCGGGCGCGCACGTCGACGTTGGAGAAATAGCCGAGCGCCCGGATCCGTTCGGCGGCGGCGCGAATCGAACGCGGGTTGAACGGGTCGCCCTCGACGACGGTGAACTGGGTGCGGATCACCCGGTCGAGCGTGGTTTCGTTGCCTTCGATGTCGATCCGTTCGACGATGACCCGGGGGCCGCGGACGATGGCGAAGGTGATGTCGAGCGTGCCGGCGCGTTCATCGCGGGTGACCCGCGGATCGACGCGCACGAAGCCGTAGCCGGCCTGCTGCAGCGCCTTTTCCATCCGCGCGACCGCGCGGTCGAGCACCGACGGGTTATAGGTCGAGCCGGTCCGGATATTGGCGTAGCCCTCGAAGGCGGCGGGGTCGATGCCCTCGACCTCGGAGATCGCCGAGGTTTCGCCGAACTTGAACTGCTGGCCCTCGCGGATTTCGTAGACGACATAATAGGCGTCTTCCTGGGCCGGGATCTCGGAGGTTACCGCGACCGCGTCGAAATCCGGGTAGCCGCGCGAGGCGTAGAAATCCTTCAGCAATTGCTTGTCAAATTCGACCCGGCCCGGATTGAAGGTATCGACCTGGACGAGGAAACGCAGCAGGCCGGCCTGTTTCGAGCTCACCACCCGGCGCAGGCGCGCATCGGAGAAGGCGCGGTTACCGGTGAAGCTGATCCGTTCGATCTCGGTGTTCTTGCCCTCGACCACCTCGAATACCAGGTCGACCGAATTGTTGGTGCGCCGGATGATCTTGGCGGTGACCGTGGCCGCGAGGCGGCCCCTTTCGGCATAGGCGGCGGCGATCGTGTCGGCGTCGGCCTCGGCGGTCGCGGGGTTGAAGACGTAGCGCGGCTTCGACTGGAGCAGAGCCAGCAGTTCGTCATCCTTCAGCCGTTTGTTGCCCTCGATGTTGATCCGGTTGATCAGCGGAAACTCGGTGACCTTGACCACAAGGGTGCCGCCGGCGGGTTGCAGTTCGACCTTGTCGAACAGCCCGGAGCCGGCAAGCCGCTGGTAGGCATCGTTGAGCTCGGCGTCCGACACGGTTTCGCCCCGGCCGAATCCGAGCAACGAGGTGACCGTGCCCGGGTCGATCGCGCTCAGCCCCTCGATCTGCACCGAGGAGAACGAGTAACTCGCCGCCAAGGCCGTCCCCGGCAGGGTCGCCGATACCCCGGTCACGCCGACCAACATGGCAAGCGCCACAGGTTTCAGGACGGTGGAAGAAAGCAGCCCCCCGGCTGCGCCGCGCCGCGCAATTTTTTTCATGGTTATGGTATTCCGCAAAGACAGCCCTCTTTCCAGTCTGACTACCGGGAAAGGCGGAGCGAGTCAAAGCGTCAAAGAGCAAAGACGCGGGGCCTGTGGCTCCGCGCCCATAGTCGAACGAAAACCGGGTGATGGCGGCCGGCTGACCTGCCGCGAGCGCGGTTCAGTGAACCAGCGTGCCCATCCAGGCGCCGGCGCCGAGCGCGAAGGCGATGGTGCCGACATAGAGCAACCGGTCCCAGTTGATCTCCATCAGCAGCGACAAGCCGCGATACCCTTGCTGAATAAGGTCCATGTTTCCACGCCCCGTCGGATGTTGTCTTCGCTTCCGAGCCTAGGCAGCGTTTGTGGCCGCATCGGTGCGCAAATGTGGCATTTTCGTGGCCGATGCGCAGGATTTGCACGACCCGCCGCCCGCCCTGCCCGCTATGGGCAGAACAGGTCGTTCGACAGCCCGAAGACCATGATCGTGATCACCAGCGCGAGGCCGATCATCGTCAGCAGGTTGAGCGCCCGGGCCGGCGGCGCCTTGCGGAAGATCGCCTCGTAGGCGTGGAACATCAGATGCCCGCCGTCGAGCACCGGGATCGGGAACAGGTTCAGCAGGCCGATGGCGGTCGATAGCACGGCGACGAAGCTGATGAAGCTGGTCAGGCCCTGGCTCGCGGCATCGCCGGAGGTCTCGGCGATGGTGATGACGCCGCGCATGTTGCACGACGAGATGTTGCCCGCGATCATGTGGTAGATGCCGGAGATCGACGCGGTGATGATATAGCGCACCGTCTCGATGCCGCCACCGACGGCCGCGCCGAGGCCCGGCGCCCTGGTGGCCGGTTCGAACATCAGCCCGCCGCCGATGCCGATACGCCAATTGGTGATATAGCCGCCCTCCGGCTGCGGTTCGTCGACCCGGCGCGGGGTCAGGGTGACCTCCAGCGCCTCGCCGCCGCGGTTGATCGCGAGCTGCACCGGCGCGCCTTCGCCGCCTTCGATCATGGCCTTCATGTCGGCGAAAGTGGCGACCGGCGCCCCGTCGACGGCAACGATCAGATCGCCCACCTTGAGCTTCGAATCCGAGGCGGCCGATTGCGGCGCCACATAGTCGACCATCGGCGGATAGGGATGCAGGGTCGAGACGGTGATTTCGCCGCCGTCGCGGCCCAGCGTCCAGTCGAGCGGGCTGCGGTTCGGCAGCGCGCCGATGTAGTCGGCAAACTCTTCGAGCTTCGGCGTCGGTTGACCGGCGATGGCGCGGATCTCGTCGCCGGGCAGGAGCACGCCCTCGACGCCGGCCACCGGCTTTGCCTCGGCCACCGTCAGCGGATCGGTCGGCACGCCCTGGCTGAACGCGAGGCCGGTGAAGATGATGGCCGAGAACAGGAAGTTGATCAGCGGCCCCGCCGCCACGGTCGCAGCCCGCGCCCAGAGCGGGGCGCCGTGCAGGGTCTGGCGCTTTTCTGCCGCGCTCATCTGCGACATCGCGCCTTCGTCGACGGTGCCCGAGGCGGCGTTGGAATCGCCGTGGAAGCGCACGTAGCCGCCGACCGGCAGCGCCGCCACCTGCCAGCGGGTGCCGCGTTTATCGACCTTGCTGAACAGCACCGGACCGGCGCCGATCGAAAAGATATCGGCCTTGATGCCCGACCAGCGCCCGACGATGTAATGGCCGAACTCATGCACCCCGACGATCAGCACCAGCGCCACGATGAAGGCGGCGAGGGTGACGGCAAGGTTGCCGAAGGAAGGGATCAGGCTCGCGAAATCCATGTCTGCTCCTTTTTGCCCCCCGGTCTGGTGCCGGGCTCAGGCGGTTTCGATGATCCTGCGCGCTTCGGTACGGGCCATCTGGTCAGCCGCGCGCACGTTATCAAGGTTAATCTCGGCATGAATGAGGCCGGCAACGGCCGAAAGGCGTGTGAGCACCTCCTCGACCACTTCCGACATGCGCACGAAATCGATCTCTCCGGCGATGAACCCGTCGAGGGCGGATTCCTTGGCGGCGTTGAACACCGCACCCGAAAGCCCGCCCTCCGCCATCACTTCGCGGGCCAGGCGCAACGCCGGCCAGCGGCGTTCGTCGGGCGGGCGGAAGTCGAGCCTGCCGATGGCGGCAAGGTCGAGCCGGTCGACCGGCAGGTGCCGGCGCTCCGGCCAGTGCAGCGCGTAGCCGATGGCGTGGCGCATGTCGGCCGGGCCGACGTGGGCCATCAGCGCGCCGTCGGAGAAGCCGACCAGGGCATGAACCAGGCTCTGCGGATGAACGAGGACTTCGATACGGTCGGGGGATACGCCGAAAAATTCACGTGTTTCAATGAGTTCCAGTGCCTTGTTGAACATGGACGCGGAATCGATGGTGATCCGCTGGCCCATGTCCCAGTTGGGGTGCGAGCTGGCCTGTGCGAGGGTCGCGTTCTTCAGCTCTTCGAGCGGCCAGTCGCGAAAGGCCCCGCCCGAAGCGGTGATGATGATCCGCTCGACCGCGTCCATCTCCTCGCCCACGAGCCCCTGGAAAACGGCGCTGTGTTCGCTGTCGACCGGCAGCAGGCGGGCGCCTTTTTCGCGGTGCTTCGCGGCGGTGGCGAGGACCAGCGGCCCGGCGGTGACGAGGCTTTCCTTGTTGGCAAGCGCGAGCGTCGCGCCGGTCTCCAGCGCCGCGAGCCCGGGCGGCAAGCCGGCGGCGCCGACGATGGCGGACATCACCCAGTCGGCGGGGCGGCGCGCCGCCTCCTCGATCGCCGTGGCCCCGGCGGCGGCCTCGATGCCGGTGCCTTCGAGGCGGGCGCGCAGATCGGCGAGGTTGGCCTCATGCGCGGTGACGGCGATCTCGGCCTTGAGCTGGATCGCCTGTTCGGCGAGCCGCGCGACATTGTGGCCGCCGGTCAGCGCCACGATGTGATAGGCCTGCGGATCGCGCGCGACGAGATCGATGGTGCTTTCGCCGATCGAGCCGGTGGATCCGAAGATGGAGATGCGTCGTGTCATCCGATCCTCCTTCAGAACACCAAGACCCAGACGATCGTCGCGGCGGCCGCGGCGATCATCGCGTCGAGACGGTCCATCAGGCCACCATGGCCCGGGATCAGGTTGGAGGCGTCCTTGACCCCGACCCGGCGTTTGATCGCGCTGGCGGCGATGTCGCCCATCTGGCCCGACAGGGCAATGGCCGCGGCGGCGAGGGCCGCAAGCAGCGTCGAGCCCATGAAATCGGCCTTGTCGAGCACGAAGGCGCCGAACAGCGCGGCGCCGATCCAGCCGGCCACGGTGCCCGACCAGGTCTTCTTCGGGCTGATCGCGGGCCAGAACTTGGGCCCGCCGATGAGACGGCCGGCGAAATACCCCAGGATGTCGGAGATCATGACGATGCCGACGACCGCGAACAGCCAGTCGAGGCTCCAGCGGTCGAGGCCGGTGAACAGGAAATACTGGGCACCGAACTGAATGACGAACCCGTAGCCGATCCAGATCAACTTGCCGTCGCGCAACAGGACCAGTCCGAGCAACGGCGACAGCAACATCAGCGGCCAGGACAGGTACTGGAACAGGCGGATGGTCTCCATCTCCCTGCCGGCCAGGAACGGGATCGCCAGGAAGGCGATCGGCACCACGAAGGTGAGGGCGAGCGGGACGCTCTGCGATGGCGCGATGCCCGGCGCGCAGAGCCGCGCAAGCTCCCAGCCCATCACCGCCGCGACCGCCATGACCACCAGCGTCCAGGCGATGCCGCCGGCCCAGAGCGCGGCAGCGATCAACGCGAGCATGACGATGGCGGATGCGACGCGGGTGCCGAGGTCGCCCCATCTGCCGGGGGTCGGATCGGCGGTCGGCTTGGGTGTCGCGCGCGCCGACGGCGCTTTCGCCGGCCCGGTTGTCGGCCCGGACGTCGGCCCGGACGTCGGCTCCTGGTCAGGCATTCTTCACGCCGCCGTAGCGGCGGTCGCGCCCGGCGTAGCTCTGGACGATCCCGGCGAAGACCTGGGGGCTGAAATCCGGCCACAGGGTTTCGATGAACTCGTATTCGGCATAGGCTGATTGCCAGAGCAGGAAGTTGGAGATCCGCGCCTCGCCGGAGGTCCGGATCACCAGGTCCGGGTCAGGCAGCAGGCGGGTGTCGAGGTAGCGGGTCAGGGTCTGTTCGTCGACCGTCTCGGGATCGAGCTTGCCGGCGGCGACGTCGCGCGCCATCCGCTTCGTCGCCCGCGCCACCTCGTCGCGGCCGCCGTAGTTGAGCGCGACGGTGAGATGGACCCGGGTGTTGTCCCTGGTCATCTCCTCGAGGTCGTCCATCATCTTGATCAGGCTCTTCTCGAGCTTGACCCGGTCGCCGATGAAGCGCACCCGCACGCCGTTCTTCTTGAGGTCGCGGGCCTGCGAGGTGATGTAGCGGCGGAACAGGCTCATGAGCCCGGCCACCTCCGATTGCGTGCGCTTCCAGTTCTCGGTCGAGAAGGCGAAGATCGTCAGATACTCGACGCCAAGGCCCGGGCAGGCCTCGACGATCTCGCGCACGCGCTTGGCACCGGCATGGTGGCCGAACAGGCGCGGCCGGCCGCGCTGCTGCGCCCAGCGGCCGTTGCCGTCCATGATGATCGCGACATGGCGCGGTCCGTTCGACGTGGCGACCAGGGTGGGCTCGGCTTCGGCATTTCGGCCGGTGGGTTTGTTCACGGGGCGTCTCCTCGGCAGGTCAGACCTGCATGATCTCTTCCTGCTTCGTCGCCAGCGTCCGGTCGACCTCGGCGACATAGGTGTCGGTCAGCTCCTGGATCGAATCCTGCCAGAACTTGTGGTCGTCGTCCGACAGGCCTTCCTTGTTGCGCTTGAGCTCGTCCATGCCGTGATGGCGGACGTTGCGCACCGCGATGCGGGCGTTTTCGGCGTATTTCGCGGCCACCTTGGTCAGCTCCCGCCGGCGCTCCTCGTTGAGCTCCGGGATCGGCAGCATGATGATGGTGCCATTGGTCTGCGGATTGATCCCGAGACCCGATTCCATGATCGCTTTTTCGACCTTCTGGACCAGGGATTTGTCCCAGACGTTGATCGTCACCATCCGCGGTTCCGGCACGTTGACCGTCCCCACCTGGTTGATCGGAGTCATCGCGCCGTAGGCATCGACCTGGATCGGTTCCACCATCGTTGCCGAGGCCCGCCCGGTTCTGAGCGTGGCGAATTCACCCCTGAGCGCGGCGATCGCGCCCTTCATGCGTTGTTCCAAATCGTCGAGATCCAGCTCGAAGTCCTGGTCGGCCATGGGTTTGCCCTTCTTGGTTTCCGGCGCGCGTGTTCCGGGCGAGGTATACAGGGATTGTGGCAGGATTGTATAGCCTCGCGGGCGGGTTTTGGGCTGATTTCTCTCCCCCGGCGAGATTGCGCGCACCTGGCCTGGAGGGATGAACCGGGGAAGATGTTTCCGCTAACGGCTTGCGGACCGGGCGGTCGGGGGCGGGGAAGCCGTTTCGAAACGGCTTGCGACGCGGTTTCCAAACCGCGTGGAACGGCGTTTCGAAACGCCGTTGCCCGGGCCGACGCGGGCGCTCAGCTGTGTCGGTCGGTCAGTGGCGGGCCGGTCTGTCCGCTCGGCAGGTGCCCGCCTCGAGGCTGGTGACGACGCCGGCGCGTGTCAGCGCATCGGCTTCGATCTGGTCGTCGCGCCGCCGGAGGAGGAGGGGGAATGAACGGGGCGAGGAAGGCGCGGCTCGAACGGGGGCGGTCTTCGGCGGCGGCGTGGTCCGCGACCACCCCGTCGAGATCATCCGGGTCGCGGCCGGTCGCCACGGTGAGTTCCCGGATGTCCTCCGCGCTCGGGTACAGCCTGTTCAACCGCGTCTCGGCCCTCCGCACGATGTCGGGCCCCGCCGGGTCCTGCGCCCGCACGACGACGGTGCCGATCTTCTCGCGTGGATCGATGGCGCGCGGCTGCCGCGGCCGGTTGGCGCGACCGTGTCTCTAGCCCGATACGGTGGTGTAGGTCCCCTGCCCTGCGAGGATCGTCTTCAGCCCGCCGGGTTCGTCGAGGGCGAAGACGATGATCGGCAGCTTGTTGTCGCGCGCGAGCGCGATGGCGCTGGCGTCCATCACCCCCAGCCGCTTGGCCAGGGCCTCGTCATAGGTGACGTGGTCGTAGCGCTTGGCGTCGGCGAATTTCTTCGGGTCCTTGTCGTAGACCCCGTCGACCTTGGTGCCCTTGAAGATCGCTTCGCAGGCCATTTCGTTGGCGCGCAGGGTCGCGGCGGTGTCGGTGGTGAAATAGGGGTTGCCGGTGCCGGCGGCGAAGATCACCACCCGTTTCTTCTCGAGGTGGCGCACGGCGCGGCGGCGGATGTAGGGCTCGGCCACCTCGTCCATGCGGATCGCGGTGATGACCCGGGTGAAGACCCCGAGCCCCTCGAGCGCCGATTGCATCGCCAGCGCGTTCATCACCGTCGCCAGCATGCCCATGTAGTCGGCGGTTGTCCGTTCCATGCCCTGGGCCGAGCCGGCGAGCCCGCGGAAGATGTTGCCGCCACCGATCACCATGCAGACCTCGACCCCGAGATCGCGCACCGCCTGAACCTCGCGGGCGATGCGCTCGACGGTGGGCGGGTGCAGCCCGTAGCCCTGATCGCCCATCAGCGCCTCGCCCGAGATTTTCAACATCACGCGTTTGTACTTGGTATGGGGCGTGGCGGGGGTCTCGGTGTCGGTCATCGGGCAGCCATTTCCTTGCAGGTCCGGGGTGGTTCGGATTTGGCGGCAAAATGTCGCAAAAGGCCGGACGGCGCAATGGAGCGTTTTCGGCCCGGGCCTCGCGCCGGGCCTCGGGCGCATCGCTGTCGGGTTGCGGCGATGGTTACGGCACCCGCAGTGCACCCCGATGCCGGCCGGGCGCCCGGTCTTCTTTCAGCCGTCGGTCAGCGCGGCGGACCGGGAGGGTTGCCGCCCAGATCATGGGTGAGCAGCAGCCGGTCGACCACCCGCTCGCCGTCGAGGCTGCGGCCCTCCATCTGGAACCGCTTCAACATCGATGCGCCGAGGGTCACCGGCACCTCGCGTTCGAACAGACCGCGCGGCCAGCTGTGGTCGCAGACGATGCCGCCCGACTTCTTCGCCCCGTCGAGGCTGAGGGCGACGAAGACGCCGCGGGCCTTGGCGCGCGCGATCCTGCGGTAGAGATCGTCGAGATCGAACCCCTGGGCGCCGTAGAGGATGGATTGCGAATGGCTGTAGGGCGGATCGCAATAGACCAGGTCGCCGGCCCGGGCCCGGGCGAAGCTCGCGGCGTAGTCGCGCTGGTGAAACCGGGTGCCCTGCACCCGCAGGTTCCAGGCCCGCACCCTGGCGGCAAACTTGTCGGGATGGATCGGGCGATGCTGCCCGAGCGGCGTCGACATGTGGCCGTCGCGGCGGCGAAACCGGATCACGCCGCCGTAGGCCGCGCGACTGAGGTAGATCAGGTCGGCCGGCGCGGGCGAAGTATTGAACCGGGCGAGCACGCGGGCGTAGACCTCGGCCCGGTCGCCCGCGTCCGCCGCCTCCCAGCGGCTGCGGTACCAGGCCACCAGCTCGTCGGGCGCGTCGCGCAACGCCGACCAGATGCCGATCAGCGGCCCGAAGGTATCGCCCGCCCGGGCGCGCGCCGGCGCCAGCACCCCGAGCACGCCGCCGGCGCCGAGGAAGGGCTCGTGATAGGTGCCGAAGGTCTTCGGGAAATGGGCGATGATCTCGTGGGCGAAGCGCTGCTTGGTGCCGACCCATTTCAACAGCTGGGTTTTCCACGGCCGCACCCCCGCGGTGCTGTTGACCGCGGCGTGCCCGCCCCACATGTCACCCGGTCTGCCCTGATCGCGCATTGTCCCGCCCTGCCCGCGTCACCGCAGCCTAGTCGGTTTTCGGCCGAAGCTGTACCGGCGATTTCGCCAGGCGGCGCGGGCGCGGCAAGGCGGCGCCCGGTCCCGGGCGGGTCGGACCAGCCCCGGGCCCCGCCCCGCCCCGACGCCGCCGCGGCCCGGGTTGCACCGGGGCGCGGCGCGGCTCATGCTGCCGGCGCATGGACGACCTCGTTGCCACACTCGACCCCGACCGCCCGGTGCTGATCGCCGGGCCGACCGCGTCGGGCAAATCCGCCCTCGGGCTCGCCATCGCCGCCCGCCAGGGCGGTATCGTGGTCAACGCCGACGCGCTGCAGGTCTTTGCCAACTGGCGCATCCTGACCGCGCGCCCGACCCGCGACGAACAGGCGGTGGCACCGCATGCGCTCTACGGTCATGTGCCGGGCGACCGGGTGTATTCCGTCGGCCATTGGCTGCGCGACGTCGCGCCGCTGCTGGCGGGCGGTGCACGGCCGATCGTGGTCGGCGGCACCGGGCTCTATTTCGCGGCGCTGACCGAGGGGCTCGCCGAGATCCCGCCGACGCCGCGCGCGGTGCGCGCCGAGGCCGATGCCCGGCTTGCCGCGGAGGGGCGCGACGCCCTGCTGGCCGAGATCGATGCCGCCACTGCCGGTCGGATCGACCGGCGCAATCCGGCCCGGGTTCAACGGGCCTGGGAGGTCCAGCGCGCCACCGGGCGCGGGCTGGCGGCCTGGCAGGACGCCACCCCGGCGCCGCTGCTGCCGCTCGCCCGAACCCAGCCACTGGTGATCGACGCCGACCGCGACTGGCTGCGCGCGCGGATCGCGCGCCGGTTCGACGCGATGCTGGCGGAAGGCGCGCTCGAAGAGGCCCGGGCGAATCTCCCCGGCTGGTCGGACAGCCTGCCGTCGGCCAAGGCAATCGGCGCGCGCGAGCTGATCGCACATCTTAAAGGCGAAATCGACCTCGAGACGGCCCGAATCCGGGCAATTACCGCCTCGCAGCAATACGCAAAGCGACAAAGGACGTGGTTCCGGGCCAGAATGGGCGACTGGCGTGTTGTCGTGGCGGGTTTGCGCGACTAGACTGGCGGGAAGACAGGGGGATAGTCTGATTCGAACATCAACGCATCACGGCGGGGAGTCGGTGGGGTTTGGCACATGCAAAAACCCGACCCTGGAGATGCGTGGCCCTAAGGCGACAGTCTTACCGGATCATAACTTATCCACAGAAAAGCCACCTTACTTGTGGAAAAGGCGGGCGACAGTTTCCGGGGAATCGACTATCCGGGTAATGCGCTCCCGCACAATAATTGATCACGAACAGTCGTAAGCTCATGTCCCGCGCCACAGAATTCACTTCTCCATTTCGTGTTCTCCCGCTGGGCCGGCTGGCCAAGGGGGGGCGGTGGCGCACCGAAGCCATGCGCAGCTACGGCGCACCGGTGCTGCTGTGGTTCACCCGCGGCCAGGGCCGCATCACCATCAACGGGCGCACCAGCGGCTATACCTCGCATAACGCCGTGTTCGTACCCGCCGGGACGATGCACGGGTTCGAGATGTCGTCGTCCGTCGCCGGTGTGATCGTGGTGTTCCCGGCCGGGATCGAAGACCAGCTCGACCTGCCGGAAGAGCCGGTGCATCTGCGCCTTACCGATGCCGACCAGCATATCGAACTGAACCGGCTGATTGAATCGATCCAGCACGAGCTCGAAAACGGCGGCACCACCGCCTCGGACCGGGCGCTGATGAGCCATGCCGGGCTGCTCTCGGTCTGGATCGAGCGCCAGCTGCAGACCCACGAGGTCGAAGAGCAGCGCGAAGATGCGACGACCCGTCTCGCCGCCGCCTTCACCGCGCTGGTGGAAAAGGAATTCCATTCGTCGAAAACGGTGCGCGACTATGCCGCCGCGCTCGGGGTCACGCCGACCCACCTCAGCCGGGTCTGCAACAAGGCCTGCGGCCGTCCGGCTTCGGCGATCCTCGCCGACCGGGTGCATTACGAAGCGCGCCGGCTGCTGACCGAAACGCATATGCCGGTGAAGGATATCGCGGTGGCGCTGGGCTTTGCCTCGCCGGCCTATTTCACCCGCGCCTTTACCCAGCACACCGGCCGCACGCCGTCGCAGTTCCGCCGCGGCGCCTGAACCGGGGCCGGTTCCGGCCGCTCGTTCCCTGACCGTTCCGATTAGAGAGCCGCTGGGCGCGCGCGCCACCTCGGGTCCGCTTTGGCGCCCATCTCTTGCCGAAATCGTTGCCTAGACTGCTCCCCGGACGAGTTTGGAGGGTCGACGTGGCACGGGTCGCGATCCTGATCGACGGAGACAATATCGGCGCGCCCCACAGCGGGCGGATCGCGGCACTTGGGCGGGCCGAGGGCGAGGTCGCCGTTCACCGGGCCTATGCCGATGCCAGCAACGGCTCCGGCTGGGATGCGGTGCCGGGCGTTTCGCTGATCCACGCCGGATCTGGCAAGAATGCCGCCGACATCCTGCTGTGCATCGACGCGATCGAGATGGTCCATGCGAGCGGTGTCGAGACCTTCGTGCTGGCCAGTTCGGATCGCGACTTCTGCCACCTCGCCGCCCGCCTGCGCCTGCGCGGTGCCAGGGTGATCGGGGTGGGCGAAGCGAAAGCGCCTGACGGGTTCCGCGCGGCCTGTACGCGGTTCGACTGCCTCACGTCGGACCCTTGGCCCGAGAGCCCCGTCCCTGTCCCGGCGACGCCCCCCCTGCCCGGCCCCTCCGAACTCGACCGCAGGATCCGCGATGTCATCGCCGCGCACAGCCGCAAGGGGGCCGGGATGCAGATCGCCGATCTCAATACGCAGATGCGTGCCCGCTACGAGATCAGGATCAGCGCGCGCCCCGAGCGGAACTGGCGCCGCTATCTCTGCAATCGCCCGAGCCTGTACGACCTGGACCCGCGCGGCCCCGAAGCCCACGTCCGGTTCATACCCGAAGGCTTCAAGGCCTGAGCCCTGCCCCTGCGACATCCTGGCATTTTCGTTGCACATGAAACGTTCCTCTCCTATCCTGCGGCGAAACGGAGGAACGCGCCCATGAAAATCGAACAGATCCACCACGTCGCCTATCGCTGCAAGGACGCAAAGGAGACGGTCGAGTGGTACGGCGAGATGCTGAAGATGGATTTCATCCTCGCCATCGCCGAAAACCATGTGCCTTCGACCCACGAACCCGACCCCTACATGCATGTCTTCCTCGACGCCGGGATGGGCAACGTGCTCGCCTTCTTCGAACTGCCGACCAAGCCCGAGATGGGCCGCGATCCGAACACGCCGGCCTGGGTGCAGCACATCGCCTTCAAGGTGAAGGACCGCGCCGAACTGATTGCCTTCAGAGAGCATCTCGAGGCCAAGGGTGTCGAAGTGCTGGGCGTCACCGACCATTCGATCTTTCATTCGGTCTATTTCTTCGACCCCAACGGTCACCGCATCGAACTGGCCTGCCCCGACCCCGAGGAAGAGGCCATGCTGGCCAGGCTCGACGGGGTCAAATGGGAGATGCTCGAGGAATGGTCGCGCACCAAGAAGGCGCCGCGCCATGCCGACTGGATGCACAAGAAGGAACTCGGCGACGTCGAGTGACCGCGCCGCGCTGATCCGGGCACGCTGGCCCGCACCCGAATATCCGGGCGCGGGCCTCTCTACGGAAGGCCCGTGCGATCGCCGGCGACCCTTGGTCTTCGTGACCGACTCCGAGCTGGCTGACGACGCGGCCCATTATTCCTGGACCTCACGCGCCGATCCGGCGGCGGACGAGACTTGCGCCGCGCAGGCCCGCCAGGCGGCGGCAACCCTTCCCGGGTTCTTCGGCGTCGGACATCCGAGCGACGGTCCGCCGCGTGTCGACGATGGCGCCCGACGCGCAATCACGGTGGACCGGGCGATTCGCTCGTCGGACGCCGTCGCGCCGCCCTCGGTCGGCAGCGGCGAGGCAGACCTCGGGGCCGCGGGTCGCACTGTGGGCCCGCGCCAGGCGCAACGGGCTCGGCCCGATTCGGGATAGAGGCGAGGCACGGGGTGATTTTGGAACGCGCTGCGGCTCCTCGTTGCGCCGATCTCGCGCAAATCCCGTGGTTCAGGACCTTTGCCGGACGGGTCAGCCGCCCAGGATCGCCTTCACGTAGCCCTGGGTCTCGTCATAGGGCGGCACGCCGTCGTGTTTCACCACCGCGTCGGGGCCGGCGTTGTAGGCCGCAAGTGCCAGGCGCCAGGATTTGAAGCGGTCGTATTGCGTGCGCAGGTAGCGCGCACCGCCCTCGAGGTTGGCGACCGGATCTTCGGGATCGACCCCGAGCCGCGCGGCGGTTTTCGGCATCAACTGGGCAAGGCCGATGGCGCCGGCATGGCTGACCGCCTTCGGGTTCCAGCCGGATTCCTGCTGGACAAGCCGCAGGAACAGGTCTTCCGGGATGCCGTGCTTGCGGGCGGCGGCCTTGGCGGTCTCGAGATATTCGCCGCGGTACTTGCCGGTGTAGCGGGGAATCGCGCCGTCCGGCGCGGGGGCATAGCTCGGTGTGAGCCGGACGCTGTCCTGGTATTGCTGCGCGGCGCGGCTGTCGAGCACGTTCAAGGCATTCTCGAAGCTCGACCGGCCGGAAGAGGAAGAAAAAAGCGTTTCGGCCGACGCCGGGGATCCCGGGCCGGTCAATATCGCGGCCAGCGCGAAACTCGATATGGCGGCTCGTCTCATCCATTCCCTCTCGGGATCACGATTCGAACCTAGGTGATTCTGCCGGGTGACGCCAGACTGTCGCCGGTGGCGGGACAAAACCGTTGCATCCGGGTCAATTGATCCCGAAGTGTCGGAAATGTGCAGGCGGACATTTAGCTTTTCTTCACCAGGCCGGGGTGATGTAAGCAGGGTCAGGTTCAACGAGATTCGGGAGGTGCCCATGGCGGGTTCGGTCAACAAGGTCATTCTCGTGGGGAACCTCGGGCGCGATCCCGAGGTACGCACGTTCCAGAACGGCGGCAAGGTGGTCAACCTGCGTATCGCCACGTCGGAAAACTGGAAAGACCGCACCACCGGCGAGCGCCGCGAGAAGACAGAGTGGCATTCGGTTGCGATCTTCTCCGAGCCGCTCGGCCGAATTGCCGAGCAATATCTGCGCAAGGGATCGAAGGTCTACATCGAAGGCCAGCTCGAGACCCGCAAGTGGCAGGACCAGTCGGGGGCCGACCGCTATTCGACCGAAGTGGTGCTGCGCCCCTATCGCGGCGAACTGACCCTGCTCGATTCGCGCGGTGGCGGCGACGGCGGTGGCTACAGCGGCGGCGGCGGCAGCGGCGATTATGGCAGCGGCAGCAGCGGCGGCGGATATGGTGGCGACGATCGCGGCCCGGACGGCGGCAGCGGCGGCGGTGCCCCCGGCGGCGGCGCCGGGTTCGACGACGAGATCCCGTTCTGAGCCTGCCCGGACCGGTCGAACGGGTCTGTGACCCCGCGCCAACGCTTGCGATCGATGCCGCGCGCGGCCAGCAGGCGCACCGCGAGGCGCTGACGGCGCCCGGCTGGCCGAGCGATCTGTAACGCGCCGGCGGCCACGGTGGCGGTGGCGCCATTCTCTGCCGCGACGAGGCCTGCGTCTTCGCCCGCCGCTTCGCCGGGCTCCGTTTCGTCGCGTCCGAGCCCGGCGCCGCGGGTACGCGAGCGACCGGTTCGCCACCGCCGACGCGCCGCTCTGGACCTCCACCGACCGCTCCAACGCCCCGAAGACAGCGCACCCGCGCCACGGGGATTCCGCGAACTGGGCGAGGCCGAGGGGCGAACCGGAGCTGTTCTTGCGCCAATCCCCGCCCCGCCCTTGAGCCAGGGCGATGTACGGCCCATCTCTGGAGGGCGGGTGCGCTAGGGGGCCCGCATCCGAAACGCGGAGGGCGACACCATGGCCTGGTCCTTTCCCATCGGCCACCTGTTCGGCAGCGAGCTCCGGGTCCATGCCACCTTCTTTCTGGTGCTGGCCTGGATCGGCACCTCGGTCTGGATCGAGAGCGGGCCGGCGGCGGCGGCGGTGAGCCTCGTCTACGTGCTGGTGCTGTTTGCCTGTGTCGTCGCCCATGAGTTCGGTCATGCGCTGACCGCGCGGCGCTTCGGGATCCGCACCCCGGACGTGACCCTCCTGCCGATCGGCGGCGTCGCCCGGCTCGAAAAGATGCCGGAAAAACCCGGGCAGGAAATCCTGGTGGCCCTCGCCGGGCCGGCGGTCAACGTGGTGATCTTTCTCGTGCTGCTCGCCCTGCTCGGACCCGGTGCCTTCGTCGGCCTCGACCCGACCAACCTGACGCTCGCCAGCCTGCCCGCCCAGATTGCCACGCTGAACCTGGTGCTGGCGCTGTTCAACCTGCTGCCGGCCTTCCCGATGGACGGCGGACGGGTGCTGCGCGCCCTGCTCGCCCTGGCGATGGACCGGGCCGCGGCCACCCGTGCTGCTGCCGCGGCGGGCCAGGGCCTGGCCTTCGCGATGGGGCTTGCCGGGCTGGTCGTCGGCAACCCGTTCCTCTTGCTGATCGCCTTCTTCGTCTTCGTCGCCGCCGGCGCCGAGCGGGCCGACGAGGCGATGAAGACCCTCGCGCGGGGGCTGATGGCGCGCGATGCGATGATCACCGAATTCGAGACGCTCGCGCCCGACGACAGTCTCGAGGCGGCCGCGGCGACGCTCATCCGCACCACCCAGCACGAGTTTCCGGTGGTCGACCGGGCGACCGGCGCGCCGGTCGGGCTGCTGACCCGGGCGGGGCTCTACCGGGCGCTCGAAACCGGGCCGAGGCTCCGGCCCGTGGCGCAGGCGATGGAGCGCGGCCTGCCGGTGGTGGCACTCAATACCGGGCTTTCGGCGGTGCTCGAGCGGATGCAGCAAGGCGCCCCGGCCATTGGCGTTCTCGGTCCAGCAGGCGCGCTGGTCGGCTATGTCACCCGGGAGAACATCGGCGAGCTGATGGTGGTGGCGAACCGGCGGCCGTAGGACCGGCCGGCGCACGCCTTCGCGGTCTTCGCAGCGGCATCAGACCGCGCCAGGCACCGAAGTCCTGCGGTCCTGGCAGCTGCGGCGCCAGCTCCCGGCTGAGACGTTTCGAGATCGCCTCGAGCGGCCAGCTCGATTTCGAAAAGACCGCAACATCAACAGGTTGCGCGCGTTTCGCCACAGAAGCTCCCGGTCCAGCGCGAAATGCGTCAGATCATGATCCCGCCGTCGATTGCCACGGCCTGGCCGGTGATCAGCGCGCTTTCGTCCGAGGCGAGATAGGCGCAGAGCCCGGCGATTTCCGCCGGCGTGCCGAAGCGGCCGGTCGGTTGCCGGTCGATGAAAAAGGCGCGCGCGGCCTCGCGGCTGCCCATGGTTTCGGCGAGGTCGTCGATGCGCGCGCGCAGGCTCGGGCTGTCGACCGTGCCGGGGCAGACCGCGTTGGCGCGGATACCGTGCTTGAGGTAGTCGACCGCCACCGCCTTGGTCAGCCCGATGACACCGGCCTTGGCGGCGCCATAGGCGGCGCGGCGCGGGAAGCCCTTGAGCGAGCTCGCGACCGAGGCGATGGTGACGATGCTGCCGCCCGAGGTCTTCATCCGCGGCAGCGCCGCGCGCAGCACCAGATAGGCGCTGTCGAGCGAAATCGTCATCGACCGGCGCCAGTCTTCCGGCGCGCACTCCTCGATCGTGCCCTGGTGGACGTAGCCGACACAATGCACCAGGATGTCGATCCGCTCGAAATCCGCGAAATAGGCCGTGACCCGCGCTTCGTCGGTCGCGTCGAGTCCGGCCGCGCGGACGCCGTCGATGCTGGCGACCGCCTGCGCGTCGAGGTCGCTGGCGAAGACCGCGGCGCCCTCGTCGCGCAGCCGCTCGGCCACCGCCCGGCCGATCCCCTGCCCTGCGGCCGTGACCACGGCGATCTTGCCGGCGAGCCGGTTTTCAATGGTTGTCACGGGGCACCTCCCGGTTTTTTGCCACAGCGCGGTATTTCACCGCCGGTTTCAGGGTCATGCCCTTGTCGAACTGGTCGACCATGCCGCGCTGGATTTCCTGCCAGGGGGTCTGGTGCGGCGGAATCGGATAGCCGCCGGCGGCCTCCAGCGCCGCGCGCCGGCGGTCGAGCTCTTCGGCGTCGAGCAGCACGTCGGCGGCCGCCTTGCGCAGATCCACCCGGATCCGGTCGCCGGTGCGCACCAGCGCCAGCCCGCCGCCGGCCGCGGCCTCGGGGCTCGCGTTGAGGATCGAGGGGCTGCCGGAGGTGCCCGACTGGCGGCCGTCGCCCATGGTGGGCAGCTCGGCGATCCCGGCCCGGATCAGGGTCGCGGGGGGCTGCATGTTGACCACCTCTGCGCCGCCCGGATAGCCGATCGGCCCGGTGCCGCGGATGATCAGGATGCAGTCGGCATCGATCTCGAGCGCCGGATCGTCGATGCGGGCGTGATAGTCTTCGGGGCCGTCGAACACCACGGCGCGGACTTCGAAGGCCTCGGGGTCGTCGGGGTTGGAGAGGTAGCGGGCGCGGAAGGCGTCGGAGATCACGCTGGTCTTCATGATCGCGCTGTCGAACAGGTTGCCGCTGAAGTTGACGAAGCCGGCCGCGGGTTTGAGCGGTCGGTCGAAGGGCCGGATCACGTCCGGGTCGCTCGGCGCGACGCCGGTGTAGAGCTCGGCGACCGTGCGCCCGCTCACCGTGCGCGCGCCCGGTTGCGGCAGTACCCCGGCCGCGATCAAGGTGCCGATCACCGCCGGCACCCCGCCGGCGCGGTGGAAATCCTCGCCGAGGTAGTCCCCCGCCGGCTGCATGTTGGCAAGCAGGGGGATGGCGTGGCCGAGCCGTTGCCAATCGTCGTTGGTGAGCTCGACGCCGACATGTGCCGCGACCGCATTGAGATGAATCGGCGCGTTGGTCGAACCGCCCAGGGCCGAGTTCACCACCACGGCGTTCTCGAAGGCGGCGCGGGTCATGATGTCGGAGGGTTTCAGATCCTCATGCACCATCTCGACGATGCGCCGGCCGGCCGCGTAGGCCGCCTGGCCGCGCTCGCGGTAGGGCGCGGGGATCATCGCCGAGCCGGGAAGCTGCATGCCGAGTGCTTCCGACAGGGCGTTCATCGTGCTCGCGGTGCCCATCGTGTTGCAGAACCCCACGGAAGGCGTGCTTGCGGTGGACATCTTCATGAACTCGGCATAGTCGATCTCGCCCGCGGCGTGGAGCTTGCGCGCCTCCCAGATCGCGCTGCCGGTGCCGGCCCGCTTGCCGTTGTGCCAGCCGTTCAGCATCGGCCCGACCGAGAAGGCGAGCGCCGGGATGTCGACCGTGGCCGCCCCCATCAACATTGCCGGCGTGGTCTTGTCGCAGCCGATGGTGAGCACGACCCCGTCGAGCGGGTAGCCGAAAAGGCATTCGACCAGCGAGAGGTAGGCGAGGTTGCGGTCGAGCGCGGCCGTGGGGCGTTTGCCGGTCTCCTGGATCGGGTGCACCGGAAATTCGAGCGCGATCCCGCCGGCGGCGACGATCCCGTCGCGGACCCGTTTCGCCAGCTCGATATGGTGGCGGTTGCAGGGGCTGAGGTCGGACCCGGTCTGGGCGATGCCGATGATCGGCTTGCCCGATTGCAACTCCTCCAGGGTCAGGCCGAAATTGAGGTAATGGCCGAGGTAGATCGCGGTCATCCCGGGGTTGTCGAGATTGTCGAACCAGGCTTGCGAGCGGAGTTTCATCGCCATGCCCTCAGAGCGCCACGACGGTCCGGGCCGGCGCGCCGCGGCCCTCGATGCCGATACGAAGAAATCTCATGTCGTTCCCTTCCGGTTGTCCCTGCCCCACCAGGTCGCCGCCAGCGGCGCGCCCCCGACGAAGGCGTCGGCGCCCAGCTCGTCCTGGATGCGCAGGCATTCGTTCCATTTGACCATGCGTTCCGACCGCTGGAAGGCGCCGACCTTGAGCTGGCCGCCGCCGAGCCCGGTCGACAGATGGCTGATCGCGACGTCTTCGGTCTCGCCCGAGCGGGCCGAGACCACCGCGCCCCAGCCCCGGGCCCGCGCCGCCGCGAAGGTCGCGACGGCGGCGCTGACGGTACCGGCCTGATTGACCTTGACCAGCACCGCGTTGCAGGCGCCCGCCTCGGCCGCCGCCTCGACCAGGCCTGCGTTGGTCACCAGGTAGTCGTCGCCGATGATCTGCACCCGGTCGCCGAAGCGGCGGGTGAACTCGATGGTGCCGGCGACGTCGTCCTCGCCCAGCGGATCCTCGATCGAGGCGATCGGATAAGCGTCGAGCCAGCGCCCGAGCATGTCGATCATCGCGCCGGTGTCCATGTCGCAGTCTTCCAGCGCCAGCCGGTAGCGGCCGTTCCGGCCAAACTCCGAGGCGGCGATGTCGAGCGAGATGACCACCCGCTCGCCGGGCGTTTCACCGGCCATCTCGATCGCGGCGATCAGGGTTTCGAGCGCCTCTTCGTTGCTGTCGAACAGCGGCCACCAGCCGCCTTCGTCGGCGATGCCGGCAAGCCGGCCCTTCGCCGCCATGATGTCGCCGGCGGCGAAATAGACCGCGCTGGTGACCTCCATCACCTCGTCGAAACTGGTCGCGCCCGGTACCATGATCATGAGGTCCTGGATGTCGATCCTCTCCCTGGCATGGGCGCCGCCGCCGAAGATCTGGATTTCGGGCAGCGGCAGGCGCGGCCCCGTGCCGTAATGGTCGGCGATGTGGCGCCAGAGCGGCTTGCGCGCGTCGGCGGCGGCGGCGTTGAGGACCGCAAGCGAGGTCGCCACCGTGGCGTTGCCGCCGAGCACCTCGAACATCGGCGACGGGTCGAGCCGGCGCAGGGCGGCGTCGGCCCCGGCCTGATCGTCGGCGTCGCGCCCGGCCAGGGCCGCCGCGATCGGGCCGTTCACATTGCCGAGCGCCCGGCGGACATCCATGCCGCGCAGGCCCGTGCCGCCGTCGCGCAGATCGACCGCTTCGCGCCGCCCGCGCGAGGCACCGGCGGGGGCAATGGCCCGGCCGCGCACGCCGTTCTGCAGCACGACGTCCACCTCCACCGTCGGGTTGCCCCGCGAATCCCAGACCCTGCGCCCGTTGATCGTCTCGATGGCTGTCACGCGCCGATGTCCTCCAGTTCAAGGGGTATTCGCCCTGCGAGGGCTGCAACCGTCGCCTCGGGATCGCGGATCTGCCGGATCGCGAGGGCTCGGATGATGTCTTGCTCGCTTTCGTCGAGATACTCCACCGGCGATTTGCCGTCGACCCGCGCCAGCATCAGCGCCGGCACCAGGGCGGCGACCCGGGCCTCGAGGGCCGGCAGGTCTTCCCAATCGACCGCGGCCGCATAGGCGGTCCAGAACGCCGAGGCCGCCGCCAGCAGCGCGCCGCGCGACCGCGGCAGGTGGATCGCCTTCAGGATCAGGTGGTTGAGGCAGAAGGCGGGGTCGAAGCTCGCGTCGCCCATCGTGGCGCATTCGGCGTCGAGAAGGACCGGGTGCGCGCCGCGGAACAGGATGTTCTTGGGGCTCACGTCGCCGTGCACCAGCACCCGGTCGCCGGCGTAGAGCATCGCCGCCAGCGCGCCCAGCGGCCCGGCCACCGCCGGATGCCGTCGCGCGGTGAAGCCGAGATAGGGGTCGATCCTGAGGGCGCGGAAATCGTCGCGGTTGTGAAACGGCGCGGGATCGAAACCGGGCCGGGTCGAGCCGGCATGGATCCGGCCGAGGGCGCCGCCGACCCGGGCCGCCTCGCCCTGCATCGGCGTTTCGGCCAGCAGCGTCGCCTTCCAGAGGGTGACATCGTCTCCGGCCAGAAACTCCATCGCAAAACCGTGCAGCGCCTCGGAGCGGCCGAAGAGCTTCACGGCCGTTTCCGGCAGGAGGTCGGCGGCCACCTCCAGCCAGGCGTATTCGGCGCCATTGCGATGCACCGGCGCATGCCAGTCTTCGGCCACCTTGAGCTTGGGCAGGGCGAACTTGACGCAGATCACACGCGTGCCCAGACGGACCCGCGCGATGTCGGAGGCGACCCCGCCGGTCAGCGGGGTGACCTCGTCGAGCGCGCCGGACGCCCCGAGGCCGAGCTCTTCGATCAGAGCGCTGCAACGCTGGCGCAAAGTGGCGGTCATGCGGGCCTCCTCCCCGGGCTGCGGTGCGCGCGGTGCGCGTCCGGTCCACGTGACCAGAACGACGAGAGAACCCGCGGCGTGTCAAGGCAGCAATACCAAGCCCCCACCGTCCGGCCGATCGCTCCCCGGCAGGCCGGCGACCCGGGCGCCGGCCGCAGCCGGGCCGCCCGGTCCGGCCCGGTGATCGCACTCGACCGCTCGGGGCGACGCGGCGAAATTTGCCGCACGCGACAATGCCCCTTGGGCTGGAGCGTCAAAACGACCATATAGAAGGCATGCTCACCCGCTCCGTCAAAAGCGCCTGGCATCATGTCAGGTATGTCCCGTTGTGGTCTGCCCTGCAGTCCTCGCGCTGGCGCGCGTTCGAGCGGCGCTCGCTGGCGCTCGGCAAGGCCGTCGGCTGGATCATGCGCTGGTTTCCGGTCGCCCGACGCCGGTTCGACCGCGAGATCCGGCGGGTCTATCCCGACATGCCCCGGCGCGAGCGGCTGGCGCTCGGGCGCAAGATGGGCCGCAACATGGGCCAGACCCTGTTCGAGATCTATCATGTCGCCGAGTTCCAGACCCGGCTGGACCGGTTCAACGTCTCGGGGCCCGGCCTCGCCGCGCTCGATGCGGCCCGGGCCGCGGGCAAGGGCGCGATCATCGTGTCGGGCCACTTCGGCCAATGGGAAGCGGTGCGCGCCGTGTTGAAGGCGCGCGGCATGGAAAGCGGGGCGGTCTACAAACCGCAGACCAATCGCCATTACCAGCGCCGCCTGCTGGCCGGGATCGAAGCCGGCGGCAAGCCGATCCTCGCCACCGGCCGGGTCGGCACCAAGGCGCTGGTGCGGCACCTGCGCGAGGGCGGCATCATCTCGATCCTGCTCGACGAGAAATACATCGAGGGCGTGCGGATGCCGTTTGTCGGCCTGCCGGCGATGACATCGCTTTCGGCCGCCCAGCTCGCGCTGAAATACGACCTGCCGATGGTGCCGGCCTACGGCACGCGCATCGGCGACGGCAGTCAGTTCGAGGTCACATTCGAAGCGGCGATCCCGCACAGCGACGCGCAGACCATGACCCAGGCTTTCAACGACAGCCTGTCGGCGCGCATCCTCGCGGATCCGGCGCAATGGTACTGGCTGCTGCGCCGCTGGGAAGGCGCCTGACCGTATCCACGACAGGGCTGCGGAGCGACCCAGCGCGGCGAAGACCGGTGGTCGGCGGCGGTCGTCCACCCCCGGGGAAAGCGCCCTGCCCGCCTCTCAGGTGACATCGGGCCACCGCGGTCTGGCGCCCAGGGTGGCGGCGGACTTCTCGGTGAGATGGCGCCCCATCGAGCTGGTCGCGCCGCCGATGTCGACGTGGCCGTCGCCCCGCGGGAAGGCGAATTTCTCGTGGGTGACCTGGTTGATCCCCCGGGCCGGCCTTCCGCTCGATCCCGGGCGGCGGAGCTCCGGCGCCCGGCCGCTGAACGAAAAACCCCGGGACAGTCGCCCGGGGTTTTTCAATCGTTACCGTGCCTTGTGGCCAAACCGTCAGCCGTTGGCCACCTGCCGCGCCAGCGGTTTGTCGCCGCCGGCCAGCTCTTCGGCCACGAGAAAGGCCAGTTCGAGCGACTGGGTGGCGTTGAGCCGCGGGTCGCAGGCGGTGTGATAGCGGTCGGAGAGGTCCTCGTCGGTGACCGCCTGCACGCCGCCGGTGCATTCGGTCACGTCCTGGCCGGTCATCTCGAAATGCACGCCGCCGGGATAGGTGCCCTCGGCGCGGTGGACGGCAAAGAACTCCTGCACCTCCTTGAGCACCCGGTCGAACGGGCGGGTCTTGAAACCGCTGGGCGACTTGACCGTATTGCCGTGCATCGGGTCGCAGGACCAGACCACATCGACGCCCATCTCCTTGACCACCTTGATGAGCCGCGGCAGGTGCTCTTCGACCGCGCCGGCGCCGAACCGCGCGATCAGGGTGAGCCGGCCCGGTTCGTTGTCGGGGTTGAGCTTGTCGATCAGCACCTTGAGGTCTTCCGCGGTGGTCGTCGGGCCGCATTTCAGCCCGATCGGGTTGATGACGCCGCGGGCGAACTCGACATGCGCCCCGTCCGGCTGCCGGGTACGGTCGCCGATCCAGAGCATGTGGCCCGAGCCGGCGACAACCTGGCCGGTGGTCGAATCGACCCGGGTCAGCGCCTCTTCGTATTCCAGCAGCAGGCTTTCGTGGCTGACGTAGAAATCGACCTCGCGCAGCGCATGCGCAGTATCGCCGGTAATGCCGGCCGCGCGCATGAAATCGAGCGTTTCCGAGATCCGCTCGGCCATCGCCCGGTATTGTTCGGCTTCCTCGGTCTCGGTGAAGCCGAGGGTCCATCCGTGAACCTGCTGGACATCGGCATAACCGCCTTTCGAGAAGGCGCGCAGCAGGTTGAGCGAGGCCGCCGCCTGGGTGTAGGCACGCAGCATCTTCTCCGGATCGGGTTCACGGGCTTCCTTCGTCGGTGCGATGTCGTTGATGATGTCGCCGCGGTAGCTCGGCAACTCGAGATCGCCGATCTTCTCGTAGGGTGCCGAGCGCGGTTTGGCGAACTGGCCCGCCATCCGGCCGACCTTCACCACCGGCAGCTTGGCGCCGTAGGTGAGCACCATGGCCATCTGCAACATCACCTTGAAGGTGTCGCGGATGGTGTCGGCGCTGAACTCGGCGAAGCTCTCGGCGCAGTCGCCGCCCTGAAGCAGGAACCCGTTGCCGCGCGCGACATTGCCGAGTTCCACCTTGAGGCGACGCGCCTCGCCGGCGAAAACCAGCGGCGGATACTTGGCCAGCCGCGTCTCGACCGCGTGCAGCGCCTGAGCGTCGGCATAGTCGGGCATCTGCACCCGGGGCTTGCTGCGCCAGGAAGATTTTGTCCAATCCGTCATCGCCGTCTCCATCCATTTCGCCCCGATCCGGGGGGGCGGGCCGTTGATCCGGCCCATATAGAGGCGTATCGCCGCAGGTGCAAAACAAAATGCCGGCGCGCCCGTGGAACTTGCGTCTGCCCGCCAAAGCTGGTGTGGTCGCGGGGACCGACCGTATCGGGGCCCGCAATGACACGCCTGCCGCCAGAGATGCCCAATCCACGCGACGACGCCGCCCCGACCCGGCGCTTCGTGTTCGTTCTGTTGGAGAATTTCACGCTTCTGAGCTTTGCCGGGGCGGTCGATGCGCTGCGGCTGGCCAATCGGGAGTTGGGGCGCGACGCCTGCACCTGGCGCCTGCTCGGCGAAACCGGCGGCAAGGTCGCCTGTTCGGCCGGCCCCGAGGTCACGCTCGACGGCGGGCTCGAAGAGCTCCACCGTTCCGACACGGTGATCGTCTGCGGCGGCGAGGAAGTGCAGGCCCAGACCACGAAACAGCTGCTGTCCTGGCTCCGGCGCGAAGCCCGGCGCGGGGCGGCGATGGGGGCATTCTGCACCGGCGCCTATGTGCTCGCCGAGGCCGGGCTGCTCGACGGCAAGCGGGCGACGATCCACTGGGAAAACCACGACGGTTTCGCCGAGGCCTTCGACAAGGTCGATCTGGCCCGCTCGGTCTACGTGATCGACGGCAACCGGATGACGACCGCCGGCGGCACGGCGTCGATCGACCTGATGCTGGCGCTGATCGCGCGCGACTTCGGGACGGAAGTGGCCGCGGCCGTGGCCGACCAGCAGATCTACACCACGATCCGCACCGAGCGCGACACCCAGCGGCTGTCGGTGCCGACGCGGATCGGCGTGCGCCATCCGAAGCTTGCCCGGGTGATCCAGGCGATGGAGGCCAGTATCGAGGAACCGGTGAGCCCGGCCAAACTCGCCGCCGCGGTCGGGCTCTCGACCCGGCAACTCGAACGGCTGTTCCGGCGCTACCTCAACCGGTCGCCGAAGCGGTATTACATGGAACTCAGGCTGCAAAAGGCGCGCAACCTGTTGATGCAGACCGACATGAGCGTCATCAACGTCGGCCTCGCCTGCGGTTTCACCTCGCCGTCGCATTTCTCCAAATGCTACCGGGCGCATTACGAGACCACTCCCTACCGCGAACGCGGCACGCAAAGTGCGCGGATCGGCCGCGACAGCTCGGCGTGATCCGCACCCGAAGGCTCCTCCTGCGCCCGGTGCGCGACCGTGACCTCGAGGCCCTGTTCACGATCTATTCCGACCCGCGGGTGATGCGCTATATCAACCTGCCGCACCCCGATCGTGCCCGCACCGCCCGGATGATCGAGGGGATCAGGGCGTCGCATGCCGAAACCGGGCTCGAATTCGTCGTCGAGCGCGACGGCGCGCTGGTGGGCAAGGCGGGCCTGTGGAAGCTTGCCGAGATCGGCTATGCGTTTCACCCCGACCAGTGGGGCCAGGGGATCGCCCGCGAAGCGGTCGGCGCGGTGGTCGACGCCGCTTTCGCCCGGCACCCTGCCGTCGATGCGGTCACCGCCGAGATCGACCCGCGCAACCTGGGCTCGGCCCGGCTGCTCGCCGGGCTCGGATTTCGCGAGGTCGCGCGGGCCGAGAAGACGGTCGAGATCGCGGGCGCATGGACCGACAGCAGCTATTGGCGGCGCGACCGGGCGCCGATGCCGAACGATGCGGCCGTCCCGCCGGCCGGACCAAGTGCCGCAGGGTGAGCGTTTTCTTTCTCCGCACCGGCCTTTTCTTTTCGGAAAGAACCGCTAGGGTGTGCGCCGGAACAACTTTGTCCAACGTGGGAGTACAAACATGAAAAAGCTGCTTCTCGCCTCCGCGGCGACAGCACTCGTAGCCTCGGCCGCCTCGGCCGAGGAGATCAAGCTCGGCGTCCTGCTGGCCTTCACCGGCCCGCTCGAAAGCCTCGCCCCGGATATCGCGGAAGGCACCGAACTCGCCATCGCCGAAGCGACCGCCAACGGCAAGTTTCTCGATGGCACCACGATCATGCCGGTCCGGGCAGACTCGACCTGCATCGACGCCGCCGCCGCCACCGCCTCGGCCGAACGCCTCGTCACCGCAGACGGGGTCAAGGGCATCATCGGCGCGATGTGCTCGGGCGCCACGGGCGCCGTGCTCGCCAACGTGGCGATGCCGAACGGCATGGTGATGATCTCGCCCTCGGCGACCTCGCCGGCGCTCTCGACCGTCGAAGACAACGGGTTGTTCTTCCGCACCGCGCCGTCGGATGCGCGCCAGGGCGAGGTGATGGCCGCGATGATAAAGGACCGCGGCTATAACGACGTCGCCGTGACCTACACCAACAACGACTACGGCAAGGGTCTGGCCGACAGCTTCGCGGCCGCCTGGGAAGCCCAGGGCGGCACGATCACCATCAACGCCGCCCATGAAGACGGCAAGGCCGACTATTCGGCCGAAGTGGGCGCGCTGGCCTCGGCCGGCGGCGACATCCTCGTGGTCGCAGGCTACGTCGATCAGGGCGGTTCGGGGATCATCCGGGCGGCGCTCGACACCGGCGCCTTCGACACTTTCAACCTGCCCGACGGCATGGTCTCGAGCACCCTCGAAGACCGCTTCGGCAGCGAACTCGACGGCTCCTTCGGCCAGATCCCGGGCTCGCCCGCGGCTGCGAAATTCGCCGAGCTCGTCGGTGACAGGTTCGACAGCACCTCGGTCTACGCCGACACCGGCTACGACGCCGCCGCGCTCATCATCATGGCGATGCAGGCCGCCGGTTCGACCGATCCGATGGTCTACAAGGACAAGGTGATGGATGTCGCCAACGCGCCGGGTGAGGAAATCTTCCCGGGCGAAATCGAAAAGGCGCTGGAAATCCTCGCCGCGGGCGGCGATGTCGACTATGTCGGCGCCTCTGCGGTCGAGCTGGTCGGCCAGGGCGAAAGCGCGGGCTCCTACCGGGTGATCGAGATCCAGGACGGCAAGGTCGTGGACGTCGAATACCGCTGACGGCCGGGATACCTGCTTGCAAATACGAGGCAGCCCGGAGTAATGCCGGGCTGCTTTCACGCTTCGTGCCGGGGCGGCGGGCCAGACCCGCGCAGACCGACGGCAGACAGACCGCGCCGGACCTGCGCGCATGAACCGCGCCGGTGGGCGCAAGACTATCCGCGTCGATCGGCGCGAGGGGGACGCATGATCGTCGTCGAGGACGTTCACAAGCATTATGGCGGCTTCCACGCCGTCGATGGCGCATCGCTCACCGTCGAAAAGGGGTCGATCACCGGGCTGATCGGTCCGAACGGCGCCGGCAAGACCACGCTGTTCAACGTCATCGCCGGGGTCAGCAAGCCGACCTCGGGCCGGGTCACGATGTCGGGCGAGGACATCACCGGCCTGCCGCCGCACACGCTGTTTCACAAGGGCCTGCTGCGCACCTTCCAGATCGCGCACGAATTCGGCTCGATGACCTGCCGCGACAACCTAATGATGGTGCCGGGCGGTCAGGCGGGCGAAAACCTCTGGGATACCTGGTTCGGCCGTCGCCGGATCGCCGACGAGGAACGCGCGCTGCGCGCCAAGGCCGACGAGGTGCTCGAGTTCCTGACCATCGAACATCTCGCCGACCACAAGGCCGGACAGGTCTCGGGCGGGCAGAAGAAGCTGCTCGAGCTCGGCCGGACGATGATGGTCGATGCCAAGATCGTGTTTCTCGACGAGGTCGGCGCCGGTGTGAACCGCACCCTGCTCAACACCATCGCCGACGCGATCCTGAAGCTCAACCGCGAGCGCGGCTACACCTTCGTGGTGATCGAACACGACATGGATTTCATCGACAAGCTCTGCGACCCGGTGATCTGCATGGCCGAGGGCAAGGTGCTGGCCGAAGGCACGCTCGACGAGATCAAGGCCAACGAACAGGTGATCGAGGCCTATCTCGGCACCGGCTCGAAGCACAAGAAACAGCCCGCGGAGGCCGGGGCATGAGCCGCCGGCGCCTGATCACTGCCGCCCTTCTGGCCGCCGCGCCGGCCCCGCTTGCGGCCGACGAGATCCTGTACCGGTGTTTCTTCGACGGCGTCTGCGACCCGGACCGCAGCAAGTGCGAAGGCGCAGCGCTCGACATCCGTTTCCGGGTCGATACCGCGACGGGCGCGGTCGAGCGGCTCGGCGGCGACGCCACCAGCCGCTACAGTCTGATCCTCGGCGACCGGGCCCTGACCATGCTGGAGATCCCCGTCTCCGGCGGCACCGCCACCACCACCGTCCCGACCGGCGGCGGCTGGTCGGTGCACAGCGACAACGGGTTCAACGGGGCCGATATCGCGCCGAAGCAGTATTTCGGCGAATGCACGGGGTTATGAGGCGACAATGAGCAAACCTTTCGAAGAAGAAGGCTACAACCGCGACGCCTCGATCGTGAACCCGCAGGGCCAGGGCCAGCTCCAGGCCGGCAAGTACTCGGGCCACCCGCGCCCCGCCCAGCCCGGCGAGCCCTTCCTCGTCGGCGAGGCGATGACGGGCGGCTACGGCAAGTCGGGCCCCAACATCATCTTCGATTGCACCATCGCCGTCGACCGCGGCGAGATCGCGGTGATCGTCGGTCCCAACGGCGCCGGCAAGTCGACCGCCATGCGGGCGCTGTTCGGCATGCTCAACCTGCGCGAAGGCGACGTGCGGCTCGACGGCGAGGACATCTCGGCGCTCTCGCCGCAGGCCCGGGTGGTCAAGGGCATGGGCTTCGTGCCGCAGACCAACAACATCTTCACCTCGCTGACGGTCGAGGAAAACCTCGAGATGGGTGCCTTCATCCGCAAGGACGACATCTCGGAGACGATGGAGCAGGTGTTCGAGCTGTTCCCGATCCTCAAGGACAAACGTGCCCAGCCGGCCGGCGAGCTGTCGGGCGGCCAGCGCCAGCAGGTCGCGGTCGGGCGGGCGCTGATGACCCGGCCCAAGGTGCTGTTGCTCGACGAGCCCACCGCAGGGGTCTCGCCGATCGTGATGGACGAGCTGTTCGACCGGATCATCGAGGTCGCGCGCACCGGGTTGCCGGTGCTGATGGTCGAACAGAACGCCCGCCAGGCGCTGGAGATCGCCGACAAGGGCTATGTGCTCGTCCAGGGCGCCAACGGGCATACCGGATCGGGCAAGGAGCTGCTCGCCGACCCGGACGTGCGCGCCAGCTTCCTCGGAGGGTGAGATGCGGGGCCTGCTCGTCATGACGATCCTCGCCGCTACCGCCGCCCCGGCCCTCGCCGGCGTGCCCGCCTGCCCGGTCACCGAAACCTGCAAGGGCAGCAACGACAATTGCCGGCCCGCCGAGGGGATGCTGGTGCTCGCGTTGCAGCCCGACGGCAAGGTCGAGGTGCGGCTCGACGACGCGCCGCCGCGGCTCAGCACGGTGTTGCAGATGAGCGGTCAGACCATCCTGATCTTCGGCGACGACGGCGAAGAGCACCAGCTGCGCCTCGCCGAGGACGGCAGGTTCAACTACCTGATCTCGATCCCCGATCCGGGCGCCCCCAAGGGCAAGGATCAGACCCTGTATCGCGGCCAATGCGTGGAAGGATGACAATGCGCGCTTTCACCCGGGCGGCCTTCGCCGCCGCACTCGCCGTCGCCGGCGCCCCGGCCGTTGCCGGGACCAGCTGCAATTTCAACGTCGAATGCTACATGACCGAGCCCTGCGCGGGGTCGGGCTGGGAGCTGATCGTCGACCGCCCGGGCGGCGTGTTGTCCTCCGTCGCCGAGGATCTGCAGATCCTGCACGTCGAAGAGGGTGAGGGCACCCAGATCGTCGCCAGCGGCGCGGGCTCGCTCAACCTGCTCACGATCGGCGCCGAGCTGAGCCTGTTCACGGTTCACACCGCCGGCGAACCGGCGGCAATCACCTATGTCGGGGAGTGCGTCAGCGAATGAACCGCCCTGCCCGCCCGGGCCTGCTCGCCCTGCGCCCGACCCCTTCCCTGCCGGCGCTCGCCGCGGCCGGGGGCAAGCCGCTCGGGCTCGCCTCTGCACCGCCCCACGGCGCCGCCTTCACCGAAGCGCCGCGCCTTACCCGCCGCGCCGGGCCGGGTGAGGTCGCCGCGACCCCGCCCGACGGCACGGCCACCCATACCCGGCCATCCGCCTCTACGGCGGCTACTGTACGGCACCGGCCCAGGGGCGCCGGGCGGACCGCCGTTGGCTGTTCGCCGCTGCGTCGGCGCCGGCTCGACCAGCGCCAGGACAAGGTGCCTCCCGTAGGCACGCTCACCCAACTGTTCCGCGAGGTCTCTTGATGGACGTCCTCAACGCCCTCGTGGCGATCTCCAACTACGTGCTGATCCCGGCCATCGCCTACGGCTCGCAGCTCGCCCTCGGCGCGCTCGGGGTCACGCTGATCTACGGGATCCTGCGGTTCTCCAACTTCGCCCACGGCGACCTCATGGCCTTCGGCGCGATGGCGACGATCCTCATCACCTGGTGGTTCCAGTCGATGGGGCTGAGCCTCGGCCCGCTGCCGACCGCCCTGCTGGCGCTGCCCTTCGGCATCGTCTGCACCACGCTGCTGGTGCTGGGGACCGACCGGGTGGTCTACCGGTTCTACCGACAGGTGAAGGCAAAACCGATCGTCTTCGTGATGGCCTCGATCGGCGTGATGTTCATCATGAACGGTATCGTGCGCTTCATCATCGGCCCCGAGGAACAGCGCTTCGACGACGGCACCCGGTTCCTGATCTCGGCGAAGGACTTCAAGGACTGGTCGGGGCTGGCCGAGGGGCTGGCGCTGCGCTCGACCCAGGTGATTACCGTGGTCACCGCGGTGATCGTGGTGGCGGCGCTGTTCTGGTTTCTCAACCGCACCCGGACCGGCAAGTCGATGCGCGCCTTCTCCGACAACGAAGACCTCGCGCTGCTGTCCGGGATCAACCCCGAACGTGTCGTCGTCGTCACCTGGATCATCGTGGCGGCGCTGGCGACCATCGCCGGCACGCTCTACGGGCTCGACAAGGTGTTCAAACCCTTCACCTATTTCCAGCTGCTGCTGCCGATCTTCGCCTCTGCCATCGTCGGCGGACTGGGCAACCCGCTCGGCGCCATCGCCGGCGGCTTCCTGATCGCGTTTTCCGAGGTCACGGTGACCTATGCCTGGAAGAAGGTGCTGATCTATCTCTTGCCGGAGAGCCTCGAGCCCACGGGCCTCGTGCAACTCCTGTCGACCGACTACAAGTTCGCGGTCTCCTTCGCGATCCTGGTCGTCGTGCTGCTGTTCCGGCCCACCGGGCTGTTCAAGGGGAAATCGGTATGAAGACCCTCACCGTCAACTGGCGCGCGGTCGCGCTGTTTGCCATCGTTGCGCTGATGATCCTGATCACCGGCTTCAGCCAGAGCTGGAACGTGGCGCTGGCGATCGTCAACATGGGGCTGGTCTCGGCGATCATGGCGCTCGGGGTCAACATGCAATGGGGCTACGCCGGGCTCTTCAACGTCGGTATCATGGGCTTCGTGGCGCTCGGCGGGCTCGCGGCGGTGCTGGTCACCGAGGCGCCGGTGCCCGAGGCCTGGGCCGCGGGCGGCAGCCGGATGATGCTGTCGCTGGCTTTCGGCGTGGCTCTGCTCGTCGGGGCGACGCTGCTCTACCAGCGGCTCGCGCCCGGACGGCTCCGGGCCCTGGTGATGACGGTGGTGCTGGTCGGCGGATACTTCGCCTACCGCGCCCTGTTCGTGCCGGCCGCGGACGCGATCGAAGCAGTGAATCCGGCCGGCACCGGTTTTCTCGGCGGCGCCGGCTTCAAGGGCGGGCTCGCGCTGCTGGCCTGGCCGATCGGTGGGGTCTTCGCCGCGGCGGCCGCCTGGGCCATCGGCAAGACCGCGCTCGGGCTGCGCTCCGATTACCTCGCCATCGCCACCCTCGGGATCTCCGAGATCATCGTCGCGATCATGAAGAACGAGGATTGGCTGGCGCGGGGCGTGAAGAACGTGAACGGGCTCGAACGGCCCTGGCCGGTGCCCTACGAGGTCGACCTCCAGGCCAGCGCCGACTTCGCCACCCGCGCCGCGGGCTGGGGGATGGACCCGGTGCTCGCCTCGTCGGTGGTGGTCAAGCTCGCCTATGCCGGGCTGTTCGTCGTCGTTCTGGCGGTGCTCCTGTTGATGAGCCAGGCGGCGCTCAATTCGCCCTGGGGCCGGATGATGCGCGCGATCCGCGACAACGAGGTCTCGGCCGAGGCGATGGGCAAGGATGTGACCCGGCGGCATCTGCAGATCTTCATCCTCGGCTCGGCCGTGGTGGGCATCGCCGGCGCGATGATGACCACGCTCGACGGCCAGCTCACACCCTCGTCCTACCAGCCCTTGCGCTACACCTTCCTGGTCTGGGTCATGGTGATCGTCGGCGGCTCGGGCAACAATTACGGCGCCATCCTCGGCGGCTTCGTGATCTGGTTCTTCTGGGTCCAGGTCGAACCGCTCGGCCACGGGCTGATGACGCTGATCACCGCCGGCATGACCGACGGCTCGGCGCTCAAGGATCACCTGCTCGATTCGACGGCGCATATGCGGCTGCTGACCATGGGGATCATCATGCTCCTGGTGCTGCGGTTCAGTCCACGCGGCCTGATCCCGGAGAAATGACCCCCGGCGCCCCGGGGCCAGCGATCCTGATCCCCGCCGCGGGCGGATCGACGCGGATGCGCGGGCGCGACAAGCTGCTCGAACCGGTGCGCGGCCGGCCTTTGCTGGCGGAACGGGTGGCAACGGCCCTGGTCGGGGGGCGCGCGGTCGCGGCTGCGGCGGAGGTCTATGTCGCCCTGCCGCCGCGGCACCTGGCGCCCGACCGATGGGCGGCGCTCGACGGCAGCTCCGCCCGGTGCATCACCGTCGCCGACCATGCCAACGGGCTGTCGGCGAGCCTGCGGGCCGGTGTCGCCGCCCTGCCCGCCCTCTGCCCGGGTCTGATGATCCTGCCCGCCGACATGCCGGACATCACCGCCGACGACATCGCGGCGCTGATCGACCGGTTCGATGGACAGCACATCCTGCGGGGCGCCAGCGCCGAGGGGCGCCCGGGCCATCCGGTCCTGTTCCCGGCGCGCGATTTCGCGGCCCTGCGGGCCCTTGCCGGCGACGAGGGCGGGCGCGGGGTGCTTGCGGCCGCAAGCGACCGTCTGCGCCTCGTGCCGCTGCCCGCGGACCACGCGCTCACCGATCTCGATACGCCGGAGGACTGGGCCCGCTGGCGGCAGGCCGGGCCTTGAAAATGGTTGGGACGCGAACGGGCCGGGCCCGTCTGGACCGTGCCTGACAGGCGGACCTCAGAGCCCGTCGAGCAGCCGTGCTTCGCGGGTGTCGAGCGACAGCCGGGCCTCGACGTAGTTCGCCGCGGTGTTCTCGTATTTGAGCCGCGGCATCGCGTCGGTGATCTCATGCCATTCGTTCGGATAGGCCACGCGGATCGACCACATGTCGGGCGCGAAGCTCTCCATCCAGACACCGTTGACCCGCAGAAGCTCATGGCTGTCGAGCAGCAGGTGGGTCCAGCGGCCGACCTCGCGCGGCACGAAGTCGATGCCGTCGAGATGGGTGAGATCGCCGGCGGAGACCATCACCTCGTCGGTCGCGAAGAGCAGTTCGTTGAGCGAGTTGCGCGCCAGCAGGCGCTGCCCCGGGGCAACCACGAGGTTGCCGGCATCCGGGTTGGTTCCGTGGCTGCCGGCGCGGATGCGCACGGGTCCGTGGCGGAGCTGATCCGCGGTCTGGGCCGGGGCCGCCGGGTCACCGTACATGACCGAGGACTCTCCGATCCAGCGGACCGGTTGCAGCCCCTTGTCGCGGGTCACCAGCTTGTCGCCGAGGCGCAGATCGCGCGCAAGCACTGGGCCACGCGCTGTCTCGACGACGCTGGAAAGCGCCAGGCCGGACACGGCGAATTCCGGCGCCGCGAGGGGCCCGAGGCCGGCGCCGGTCAGCGGGTCGAGCGCGGGGGGCAGATCGTTTTCGACGGCTGGTGAACGGAAGTGCAACATGATCGGGTCCGGTACTGGGTGCGCGCAACGGCTGGGTTCATCCTCAAGCTACCCGGCAATCTTGCCCAGAATGTGATCGAATTCCGGAAAAACCGACCGCCGCCCCGGACGCTGGATCGCGAAAATGCAGTGGTTTTCGCAGGCGCCGCCCCGGTCTTGCCACAATCTGCCACAATTCGGCGCCAACCCTGCAACACCCGTTTGCGACGGGCGCCGGGGCCGGGTTGGCTCCCGCTTCTGCCAATGTTTTCAAGGACGCGCGCGGGGGCAGCCCGGGCTGTCTCTCTCCGGGAAACAACCCTCGGGGAAACCCGAAGATTGGCGATTGCGGCGCAACAATGGCGACGGCGTGCCGGGCGGCCCTCCGCGAGCGCCGCAGTACCCTTGCGGGCACACCGCGCGCCGGGGGAACGACACCCGGAGGATCGGCGTCAGGCGCGAAACTTCCTTGCCGCCGCGGGCCCAAGCGTCGGTCGGGCGGCGCCGAAGCCCGCCGCCGTCGCCCCGGTCCTGAGCTCGGGGAACAGGTCGAAGATCTCCTCGCGCGCCCGGTCGGCCACAGCCTCGAGCGCCGTATCGGCGGGTTGGAAGCTCTCGGTCCAGGCCCCGTTCGACAGCACGACCTCATGACGGTCGCACATGAAATGCAGATAGGTCACATCGTCCACCGCCACCTGCTCGATCCCGCGGGTGCCAACCAGGTGCCGCGCCGAGACGAACACCTCGGCCTCGCCGGCTTCCAGCCCCGGGTGATCGCCGAGCAGCAGCACGCGGTGGCCCGGGCTGACGCTGAGCGCGCGCTCGGGCAGGCCGGGCCCCAGGGCGCCTTCGCGGATCAGCACCGGAAGCAGACGGGGGTCGAGACGGAGCGGCGGCCCGTCGAGGCGTTTCTGTCCGATCCAGCGGATGTCCTGCGGGCCGTTGTCGCGGGTCACCACCTGGTCGCCTGGCTTCAGGGTCTCGACCGCAACCGCGCCGCGCGGCGTCGCGATCAGCGTGCCCGGGGTGAAACAGTTGACCCTGACGGCGGGCGCGGAGGTGCCCTGCCCCCGGCTCCCGCCGGTCGCCTCCGGCGCCGCGCAGGCGGGCGCGGACCGGCGCGGCGTGCCGTTCGCAGGCGCCCGCAGCCCCTTCGTCATCGCGCGGCGATGCGCGGTCGGCGCGGTGCCGGACCTGTCGTTGCCGTCATACCGGGTCATGTTTGCCCCCAAAAGGCCAATCGCAGAAACCAATGTCGGCAGATCATACGCGAATGCGGCGTAGCACAAAGGAGGAAGGCAGGGTTAACGGCCGGAAATCACGTCACTTTCCCGCGCGGCGCGCGCTACTATGCCGCAAATGAAGACAATCCCACGCAGGGCGCGGGATTGTCTCCGGATCCGGAAATGATCGAACCGACTCTGGACCTGCCGGTTTGCCGAGATCGAATCGACCCCGGCGATGATCGAGCCCCCTTGCTCCCGGATCATATCGCCCGACGGCCCTCTGGAACCGCCGGGCGCGCTGCATTAGCCGCGCAGCAACAACTGCGCTTCGTGTTTCTTCAGGATCCGCCGCGCCGCGGTGTAGTCTTCGAGACCTTGCGGGGTCTCGAGTTCCGGGAACAGCTCGAACAGTTCCTGGCGTTGCGCGTTGCCGACGCCCTTGAGTGAGTAGTCGCCGGGCTGGAAGCTTTCGGTCCAGGCCCCGTTCGACAGCACCACTTCGTGGTCCTGGCACATGAAATGCACGTAGGTGACGCCCATCGGCTGCGCGACCTGGACACCCTTGGAATCAACCAGGTGTTTCGCCGCCGCCAGCACCTCGCGCTCGTCGAAATAGAGCGAGGTCCGGTCGTTGGCCACCAGCACCCGGTGGTTCGGCGAAAGCATCATGTCACGCTCCGGCAGACCGTTGCCGAGGGCGCCGGCGCGGATGTGGATCGGCGCGAGATGCTGCGACCGCGCCAGCTCGGTGAAGCTGATCGGACGGCTGCCCACCCATTTGATCTCCTGGATCCCGTTGTCGCGGGTGATGACCCGGTCGCCGGCCTTCAGTCTTTCGACCGGCACCTCGCCCTTCGGCGTGGCGATCAGCGTGCCCGGGGTGAAACAGGGGACGACGTTCTCGATGTTGTAGAAATCCAGCGTCCCGACGGCGGTGCCGGCTTCGTCCTTGTAGGTGACGTAGCCGCTTTCGCGGTCGGCGGTGGTATAGGTGACGTTGAGCGAACCGCCGGGGGCGGCCGAGCCGGTGAGATCCAGCGTATCCCAGTCGTCGCCGCCTTCGTTGCCGTCGATCCTGTCGCCGGCGGTGACGCCGCCGAACCAGTCGCGATCGTCGCCGCCGAAGAGCGTATCGGCGCCCGCGCCGCCGTTGATGTAGTCTTCGCCGCCCTCGCCGTAGATCACATCGTCGCCGTCGCCGCCGAACAAGGCGTCGTCGCCGTCGTCGCCCGCGTCATGCGGTACGGTCACGTCAAAAAAGATGTCGGTGACGTTGATGCCGGAATTGTTCGCGCCGTCCTGGCGGTGGTCGAGCACGATCCTGGCCACCGGGCCGGCAATGCTCACCTGGAGGTTGTAGGCGTGGCTGTCGGACGCGCCGTAGCCGCCGTTGGACTCGGCCAGGTTCGCGCCGCTCGCGCTGCCGCCTTCGAGCAGGGTGATGCCACTGCCCGCGTTGAGCGAAACCGGGATCTCGGTGCCGTCGGCGTCATAGGCGCGGATCGTCACCACCCCGTCGCCGTCGAGGTCGTTGACGTTGAATTCGACGTTCTGCACCGCCTGGCTGAAGGCCCATTCGAAACTGCCGGCGCCGCAGGCCCCGCCGGTTTCGGAATGCAGCGTGCTGTCGATATCGAGCGTTTCGTCTCCGGTGTCGATCCCGGCGCCGTTGACCGGATCGGTGCCGGGCGCGGAGGCATGGGTGCCGGTGTCTGCGAGCCGGGTGTAGCAGACCTCGACCGAGCCGGTGTTCTGGGTGAAGGCGGTATCGATCTGGGCGTCGCCCACGCCGTCCCAGTTGAAGCTTTCGCGCTGGGTCGTGTCGGCACCGCCATTGTCGCCGTAGATCACGTCGTCGCCCGCGCCGCCTTCGACATGGTCGTCGCCGGCGCCGGCATGCACCTCGTCGTCGCCTTCGCCCGCAAACACCAGGTCGTCGCCGCCCCCGGCGAGGATGATGTCGTCGTCGCCGACCTCGCCGTCCAGCCGCGCATCGCCGGCGTCGACCCGGTCGCCGTCCGGGTCGCCGGTGTAGCCGAGATCGATCAGGTCGTCGCCTTCGGTACCCGTGACGATGCCGTCGCTTTCGGGCGCGGGCGCGCCGTTGAAGCCGAGGTCGGTCACCTTGATATGGCCCGAGTCAGCGGCATCCGGCCCGTTGTCGTGCACGATCACCAACCTGACGATCGGCCCTGCGACCGAGACGGTGATACCGGCATCGTCGAGCCCGGCCTCGCCTTCGATCGTGGTGCCATGCACGGATTGCGCACCGGCAATCGCGGCGAAATCGACATCGACAAGGTTGCCGTCGGCATCATAGGCGAGGATCGAGACCTGATCATCCCAGTCGCGGCCCTGGTCGACGTCGACGAGCTGGAAATTGACGTCCCGGACCGGTTGGTCGAAGACGATCTCGGAGATCGTCGGCCGGCTCACGTCGTTGGAATAGAGCTGACCGTCCTTCAGGGTGAAGGCGTCGCACTGCGCGTTGGTCGGGGTCGAGACGGTGACACCCACGGCGCCTGCCCCGGTGGCCGAGGTGACGCTGGCGGCGCCGTCTGCCCCGGTCAGATCCCAGTCGAGCAGGTAATCGCCCACAGGCTGCCACACGGCGCCGGCGCCGCTCCAGGTGGTATTATACGTCATTTACAGCTTCCCTTGCTCGATACCGGTACGGGCACTTGTCCAGATGGCCGCGTTTCGGAGAGTGGCAGCGGCGTCGACCATGGCCGACGGGCAGGTGAATTCGTTGATCTGCCTTGGGGAAATCAGGCTTGGGCCGAACCGGCCGGCGAGCGTTTCGGCACAGATTCTGTCGATGTCATCTTGGCGCATCATGCTCTTCCCCTTGCGTTACACACAGGCCTCGAAAGAAGAGCGATGCCCGGCCACGGGTCGTCCGCACCAGCACCCGGTGATTTCCATGGAGAGAGTGGCCCGAAAAACGGACCCGGCGGTTGCGTGTCGTCGGCGAGCCCCCCC